>Ga0326727_10000098_pt1 | contig 375895 bp, 293 predicted proteins | sample MB2enrmetagenome_FD_207643 | JGI IMG/M metagenome (GOLD analysis project Ga0326727, IMG submission 207643) | Lab enriched peat soil microbial communities from McLean, Ithaca, NY, United States - MB29MY | ecosystem: Environmental > Terrestrial > Soil > Wetlands > Peat | place: USA: New York...
CATGGTTCATTTTCATCTTAGTTCTCCTCTCGTGATTTGGCCGAGTGCGTCTCCGCTGGCCTGCCGAAGTCCGCATCGTGCCTTCCCCCTCTAAAGCGAGAACCGGGGGCAAATCGGCTCACGCGAAGCGAAGATTTTTGGGCAGGGACGCGCGCCTGGGCCTGAGCCGCTTGGCTTCCCAATCGCTGGTGATGGGCTAATCCTGTGTTGCTGGCGACTGACGGGTACAATTCTCACGGCAGGTCCTTACAGTCGCTTCCCATCGTTCCAACTCAGCTTTGGCAGCCTTATAGCCAGCTTCAGCATCTCTTAACGCTTCCTTCCACGAGAAATTACCTTCCTTCTTGCACATTTTACTTGACTTTCTATTTTGCTTCATTTAGACTCCCCTCTTAGACGAGGTGCTCTGATGAAACCTGATTACAAACCCATGCTGGAGGAAACAAAAAGGGACCTCCGAAGCGCCAAGATCGAACGCGATTTGGCGCTTCATAGAGCCGATGAAGCTGAAAAGCGTATCGCCAGCCTCCGCCAAGCAGTCGCGGCTCTGTCTCAGTTGTGTGGCGAGCCCTTCAATGACCAAGATGAATTTGGTTTGACGGATGCGATTCGTCTTGCCCTTAAGACCGTGGGCGGCCCGCTGACAGCACTCGAAATGAAGACCAAACTGCAACAATTGGGCTACGACACAAGTTCGGAAAATATTCTGCCGAATATTCATACGATTTTGAAGCGTTTGGTTCTTAAAGGCGAATTGGATGATTCCTGCCTCAAAGAAGGGAATAAGACAGGCTACAGATGGATTGACGAAAGGCTGAGGATGACGCCGCCTCCGGGGTTGGATACCTCTGCGGAATTGACGGTGCCGAAAGTCACTATGCAGTTGAAGTAAGAAAGAAAGCGCCCTGCCGCAAGCGCAAACTTGCGGCAGGGCAGAATCTAAACGCGGACGAAGCCCGCATTCAGACCCGAGACTTTGATTGTCGGGCTTCTCCCGCAGAAAGTCAAAAGGAGAAGCCACATCACCTGCCTTCGATGTCAGCACGGAACCGCTAAACGCTTCGGAACATACGGCAGACTTCGCATTCAGCGGTATCGCTGCAATTCCTGTCGCGCCACGTTCACTCAGCCTCGTCGCAAACCTCTTGGACGGCATTCCATTGAGATGAGCAAGGCCGTCCAGGTCGTGACCCTCCTTATCGAAGGGATGAGCGTACGCGCTGTCTCCCGCATAACGGGCGTGCACAAGACCACGATCCTCGCGCTCTTGCTCACTGTCGGTCAGAAGTGCGAGCGAGTATTTGACCGTATTGTTCGGGATGCAAGGCCGCGCTTTGTGCAAGCCGATGAACTTTGGAGTTTTGTCCACACCAAAGAAGCCCACATCGGAATTGGCGACCCGAAGGAATGGGGCGACGCCTACACATTCATGGCGCTCGACAGCGAAACAAAGCTGATTCTTTCCTATCACGTCGGCAAGCGCGACGGTGCTAGTGCTCTTGCCTTTGTCCGCGACCTCAGCGAGCGAATTGACCCCATGTGGCGCTGCCAGATCACGACGGACGGTTTCAAGCCCTACATCAACGCCATCGAAGAATACTTCGGCGCGAACGTGGACTACGCTCAATTGTTGAAAATCTACGGTAAGGCCAAAGGCGAAGCGCCGGATTGGTACGCGCCGACAATGGTTCTGGACGCTATACCAGTCAGCGTCAGCGGCAACCCGAGAATTGAACGCATCAGCACATCCTATGTAGAACGCGCCAATCTCAGTGTTCGGACTCACTTGCGCCGCTTTACGAGACTGAGCCTCGGTTTCAGCAAGAAACTGGAGAACCTCAAAGCGACTGTCTCGCTGTTTATGGCCTTCTATAATTTCGTTCGCGTTCATCAGACCCTTCGTGTCACGCCCGCGATGCAAGCGCGACTAACCGATCACATCTGGGACATTCAAGAGCTACTGACGTGGGCGAGCGAATAATCCAATGGCTCGCCCTTCTCACTCATTCGCCACCAAACCAGCAACACATCGCTGTACCATCACCCAATCGCTGGGCAAATTGACTTTGTTTGTCTGGGAAGCTATCTTTTTGGATTCAACTTTGATAACTCGACCCTCAGGGGGAGGAGGAACGTGTGCGCCGCTTCGTCTTCGTCTACGCGGATCGATAGGCTGCTTGCCGATTGGGGCCGAGGCAACGAAGAAGCGCGGGATGCGCTGATACCCGTGGTTTACGGCGAGTTGCGCCGTTTGGCGCGCCGCCATCTGCGGCGTGAACGTCCCGATCACACCCTCCAGAGCGCTGCGTTGGTGAACGAAGCCTATTTGCGGCTGGTTCGCCAGGAAGCGCCGCAGTGGCAGAACCGCGCTCACTTTTTTGGCGTGGCCGCGCAACTGATGCGGCACATTCTGGTCGATCATGCGCGCAACCGCGCGGCGGGCAAGCGCGGCGGCGGAGCCCCACGGCTGGCTCTCGCTCCGGAGCTTGCCCCGGCCCAGAATCCGGAGATTGATGTCGTCGCGCTCGACGTTGCTCTCGGCAGACTCTCAGCGTTAGACCCGCAGCAGGGCCGCCTCATCGAGCTGAGATTCTTTGGCGGACTTTCCATCGAGGAGACCGCCGTGGTCCTGGGCGTCTCGCCGGCCACGGTAAAGCGCGAATGGGTGACGGCGCGCGCGTGGTTGCGCCGCGAATTGAAGAAGGATGCAGGATCGTGACGCCGGAACGTTGGCAGGAAGTTGAGCCGTATTGCGGGCGTGAGCGAAGCGGGAGCCCGCAGGCGAAATCCTGAGCGCAGCGAAGGATCAGCATGTTGACGCCGGAACGTTGGCAGGAAGTTGAGCCGCATTGCGGGCGTGAGCGAAGCGGGAGCCCGCAGGCGAAATCCTGAGCGCAGCGAAGGATCAGCATGTTGACGCCGGAACGCTGGCAGGAAGTGAAGAAAATTCTCGCCGCGGCGCTGGAACAGCCGCCCGGGATGAGAAGTGCCTATCTCGATCAGGCCTGCGCGGAGCCGGAGGTGCGCCACGAGGTGGAATCGCTGATCGCCGCGCACGATCAAGCGGACAGCAATTTTATGGAGCGTCCCTCCCCGGGAAGTAACGAAGCGCTCAAGAGCGGCACCACGCTGGGGCCGTACGAAATCCTTGCCCAGATTGGCGCGGGCGGCATGGGCGAAGTCTATCAAGCACGCGACATCAAGCTCGGCCGCAAAGTGGCGATCAAAGTTCTTCCTTCGGCCTTGGTGGGCGATCCCGAGCGGCTCGCTCGCTTCCAGCGCGAAGCGAGGATGCTGGCTTCGCTCAATCATCCCAACATCGCGACGATCCACGGGTTGGAACAGGCGAGCGAAGTAAATTTCCTGGTGATGGAACTGATCGAAGGCCAAACGCTGGCGGAGCGCTTGAACTCAGGCCCGCTGAAGTGGGACGAGGCCCTCACAATTAGCGGCCAAATCGCGGAAGCACTGGAAACGGCGCACGAAAAAGGGGTGATCCACCGGGATTTGAAGCCGGCCAATGTGAAGGTGACGCCCGAAGGCAGGGTGAAAGTATTGGATTTCGGTTTGGCGAAGGCCTCCGCTGGCGATGACGGGCTGGACCTTTCCCTCGCGCCCACCTTGACAGCCATGGGCACCGTTGAAGGAAGAATTCTGGGCACGCCGGCCTACATGAGCCCCGAGCAGGCGCGGGGCAAGCCTGTGGACAAGCGGACTGACATCTGGGCTTTCGGATGCGTGCTCTACGAGCTACTCACGGCGCGGCGGGCGTTTCCAGGTGAAACGTTGCCAGACACGATTGCTGCCGTTCTTGAGAAGGAGCCCAACTGGCAGGCACTGCCCCCGGAGATGCCCGTGAGAATCCGGGATCTGCTTCGGCGGTGCCTGCGAAAGGATCCGCAGCGTCGTCTGCGGGACCTCGGGGACGCACGGATTGAGATCGAGGAAGAACTTACGGTACTACCTAACCAAGCGGTGAATACTATCCTGCAACGCAGAAATGTTTCGAGTCGTCAGGTCGCCCCCGCGGTGGTTGCGCCGAAGCGGCACTCCTGGTTGGCATGGATTCTGGTGGGGTCGCTGGTAGCGGGAGTCGGTGCTTGGATTGTCGCCAATCGCCGCCGCCCGAGTGTCCAGAATCCGCTTTCCAATGCGCGGTTCACACCGCTCACCAACTTCGAAGGAACCAAAACGGACCCTGCCATCTCCCCGGACGGGAAATTCATCGCCTTCATATCCGACCGGAGTGGCACGTTTGACATCTGGCTGATTCAAGCCAACGGCAGCAGTCTCGCGAATCTTACCCAGGGTCGGATCGGCGATGCGCGTGCGCCCCTTCGTGCCATCGGATTCTCAGGCGATGGATCGGAGGTGTGGAGCAGCGGAACGGAAAGCAGGAGGCTCATGCTGTGGCCGTTGATGGGCGGAGCACCGCACAATTTCTTGGATGAACGCGCTGCCGAGGTTGCTTGGTCGCCCGATGGAACCCGGCTGGTCTATCACACGTGGGAACCGGGCGACCCCACATTTGTGGCGGATCACAACGGCGCCAATCAACGCCAGATCGTGCAAAGCGAACCTGGATTGCACAACCACTTTCCGATCTGGTCGAAGGACGGGCGCTGGATCTACTTTGTGCGCGGTCGGCCAGCTACGCATGAGATGGACCTGTGGCGCATTTCGGCGGACGGGGGAACACCGGAACAACTCACACATCTCAACACTGATATCGCGTACCCGACTCCGATCGACGAGCGGACGATTCTGTTCGTTGCCCCCAACGAAGACGGAGCGGGCCCATGGCTGTGGGCGTTCGATGCGGAGACCCGAATCTCGTACCGCGTGAGTTCGGGCTTGGAACAATACACCGCTCTCGCAGCCACGGCGGATGGCCGGCGCATTGCCGCGAGCCTCGTGAACCCTCAGGTCAGCTTGTGGAGCGTTCCGATTGCCCGTCGCATTGTTGAAGAACAGGACGTCAAGGCCTTCCCATTGCCCACCGTGCGCGCCCAGGCACCGCGCTTCGGAGTCGGATCTCTGTTCTACCTATCTTCGCGGGACGGGGCTGACGGATTGTGGAGCTATCGCGATAGGCAAGCGATCGAGATCTGGAAGGGTTCGGAAGGCGCGCTCCACTTGCCTCCGGCGGTCTCGGCGGACGGGAGGAGTGTTGCGTTTGCGCTAAGGCGGAACGGAAAGCAGCAGATGCAAGTAATGGCCGCGGATGGAACGGGACTCCGCCCCCTTTCGAGCGACTTGGATGTTCGGGGCACGGCTTCCTGGTCTCCCGACGGCAAATGGATCGTCGCGGCAGGCAGCAACCACGATGGACCGGGCTTATTCAAAATACCCGTCGACGGCGGCCCGCCGGTTCGGATAGCAACAGGATTGTTCTTGAATCCTGTGTGGTCTCCGCGCGGGGATCTGATCGTGTATTGCGGCACGCAGGAGTTTTCGCTCACGCCGCTCCTCGCAGTGCACCCGGATGGTACGCCCGCGAAGCTGCCGGAAATCAACGTACAGCGCGAAGGTGAGCGTGTGCGGTTCCTGCATGACGGCACAGGCCTGGTTTACATGCTCGGAAATACGTTGGCCGAGCAGGATTTCTGGCTGCTCGACCTTAGCACGATGCGCTCACGGCGTTTGACTCGGCTGAGCAATCCCGCCGTCATGCGCAGCTTTGATATCACTCCCGATGGCAGCCGGCTCGTATTCGACCGGTTGCGGGAAAATTCGGACATCCTGCTCATTGATCTCGCGACGGAGCAAGCTCGGCCCGAGTAGGTTAGCGGCCTTTTCTCACGAGGGGCAAGCTGAGTGAGCGATTCAGGCTTTGCGTTGGTCGGTTTTCTCTGCTGAATTGTTTTTTGCCTATGGGGGGCTAGCGGTCGTTCCGAGTCCTGTTGGAAACGTTTTTTGAGGCAGACCTCGACTGCTTCTGGGAGTGCGAGACGAGGTTACGTTCTTGCATTTTGTTCAGCAGCGCAGCGCCGCCCAGGCCGCGGCGAAAACATTCTGCCAGGGATAGGCGCAACTGTAGCGAACCCAGATGCGGCGCGCGGTGATGCGCACCTGCGCGGCGATTTTCAGCAGCTTCAGCCGGAGGGTGTCGGCTTGTGCTTCCGCCCACTCCGTGCCCGCCAAGCCCAACCGCCGCAAGGCCTCGACCAGCACATAGGCCAGCGAGGAGAAGTACAGCCGCAACTGATTGGCCCGCAGCGTCTCCGTGCTCATCCGGTCCGCGAACAGGCTCAACTGCTCCTTGGTGCGGTTTTCCATCTCGCCTCTCGCGCAGTAGAGCTGTTCATAGAGTTTCTGTGCGGGCCAGTCCTGCGCGCCAAGCGACGTAACCAGATAGCGTGGATTTTCCTTGCCCTCGATCTGTTCCGCTTTCGCGATCACGCGCCGCGTCCGCGACCAGCTTTTCTTGGTGCGATAAGCGAACTCACAGAACACCTGCGCCGGTTTTCCCGTGCGTCGGTGCTCTTGTTGGGCTTCCTGCATCGCGCGGCCGATGATCCGTCGCAAGCGCTTGTTCCGCGCAAAGCCGAATACATAGTCCCCATCGTTGTTTTCGCACCAAGCCAGCAACTCCTCCCGGCAGAAGCCCGAGTCCGCTCGCAGGATGATGCGGGTCTTCGGCCACCGCGCGCGAATCTGCCGCACGATGCGCTGCACTTCTTCGAGACTTCCTAAGCGAGCGTTGGTAGAACGTCCCGGATTCCTGTTGCTGCTCCACTGCCCGGAGGTAACGGGCCCGCCGCGTCTTGCTCCGAAACTGCATCTAGGAATGGGAACCCTAAGAAGGACAAGCGAAAGTCTCTTCGAGTGAAAGTCGCCGGCGAGGCGAGCTTTCACGGCAAGCATGTAAGGGGAGCTTTCGCGGTAAAGATGTTGGGGGCCAGAAGGGGAGGATTGAGGCTGGCCCCCAAATCACGCAGCTCACAATGCATCCTTACTTCTGGGCAACCGCAACCGGAATGACTTCCGTGTTGCGTGCTTCTTCGGCCTCTCTTTCACTCGCCGCAAACGGATGCGCCTGGTGGAAGACCTCGCCCAGGCCGGCCAGTTGCAGCGAGTACACCGCGCGCTGGTTTCCGCTGACGGTGATGAGCAGTTGGCTGTCGCCAGTGGCCGTGTTGATGTCCATCCGGGAAAACGCTTGAACGACGATCTTGCCGGTGTGCGCATCGCAAATGGTGATGTTTCCGACCTTCGGATCGGAATAGAGCCGATCGAACGCCAACGAATACGCCCCGGGGCGCAGCACGGCGTTGCCCCAATTGACTTTGTTCGTCAGTTCGAACGTACCCTTGAAGGACGGGTAGGGCGACTGGGCATGAGCCGCCGTCGCGAGGAAACAACCTGCTAGCAAAACACCCAGGAACAGTTTCAAGCTCGCTGAAAACCGCACATGGTTCATTTTCATTGTAGTTCTCCTCTCGTGTATTGGCCGCCTGCGTCTCCGCTGCCCTGCCGAAGTCCGTATCGTGCCTTCACCCTATAAAGCGAGAACCGGGGGCAAATCGGCTCACGCGAATGGAAGATTTTTGGGCAGGGACGCGTGCCTGGGCCTGAGCCGCTTGGCTTCCCAATCGCTGGGCAAATTGACTTTATTTGTCTGGGGCGGTACCTTCCTCGTCAATGTGAATCGGTTCGGTCCTCGGCAGGAGAACTACCGTGTGTCCGTCTTCGTCCACGAGGATCAATAGGCTGCTCGCCGATTGGGGCCAAGGAAACAAGGAAGCGCGGGATGCGCTGATCCCCGTGGTTTACGGCGAGTTGCGCCGTTTGGCGCGCCGCCATCTGCGGCGTGAGCGTCCTGATCACACCCTCCAGAGCGCTGCCTTGGTGAACGAAGCCTATTTGCGGCTGGTTCGCCAGGAAGCGCCGCAGTGGCAGAACCGCGCTCACTTTTTTGGCGTGGCCGCGCAACTGATGCGGCACATTCTGGTCGATCATGCGCGCAACCGCGCGGCGGGCAAGCGCGGCGGCGGAGCCCCACGGCTGGCTCTCGCTCCGGAGCTTGCCCCGGCCCAGAATCCGGAGATTGATGTCGTCGCGCTCGACGTTGCTCTCGGCAGACTCTCAGCGTTAGACCCGCAGCAGGGCCGCCTCATCGAGCTGAGATTCTTTGGCGGACTTTCCATCGAGGAGACCGCCGTGGTCCTGGGCGTCTCGCCGGCCACGGTAAAGCGCGAATGGGTGACGGCGCGCGCGTGGTTGCGCCGCGAATTGAAGAAGGATGCAGGATCGTGACGCCGGAACGTTGGCAGGAAGTTGAGCCGCATTGCGGGCGTGAGCGAAGCGGGAGCCCGCAGGCGAAATCCTGAGCGCAGCGAAGGATCTGCATGTTGACGCCGGAACGCTGGCAGGAAGTGAAGAAAATTCTCGCTGCGGCGCTGGAACGGCCGCCCAGGGTGAGAAGTGCCTATCTCGACCAAGCCTGCGCGGAGCCGGAGGTGCGCCACGAGGTGGAATCGCTGATCGCTGCGCACGATCAAGCGGACAGCAATTTTATGGAGCGTCCCTCCCCGGGAAGCAACGAAGCGCTCAAGAGCGGCACCACCCTGGGGCCGTACGAAATCCTTGCCCCGATTGGCGCGGGCGGCATGGGCGTCGTATACGAGGCCCGCGACATCAAACTCGGCCGCAAAGTGGCGATCAAAGTTCTTCCTTCGGCATTGGTGGGCGATCCCGAGCGGCTCGCCCGTTTCCAGCGCGAAGCCCGGATGCTCGCTTTGCTGAACCATCCCAACATCTGTACCATTTATGACATTGGCGAATCCGATGGCAAGGCGTTCATCGCCATGGAGTATCTGGAGGGCGCTACGCTCAAGCGCCGCATTGCCGGGCGTCCCCTGGAACTCGAAACGCTGTTGGGACTCGGCATCGAAATCGCCGATGCTCTGGATGCCGCGCACGCCGAAGGCATCATTCATCGTGACATTAAGCCCGCCAACATCTTCGCATCGGACCGGGGCCACGCCAAAATCCTCGATTTTGGTTTGGCCAAGTTAGTTCCAGCTGGTTCGAGCGCGGAAGCTTCGCAGCTCCCAACCGCCACGTCTGGGGAGCTAGTGACGAGCCCCGGCATGGCTCTGGGCACGGTCGACTATATGTCGCCGGAGCAGGTGCGGGCCAAGGAACTGGACGCACGCACGGATTTGTTCTCGTTCGGAGTCGTCTTGTACGAAATGGCAACGGGTGTGCATCCCTTTCATGGGGAAAGCGTGGGAGTGATTTTCAGGTCCATCCTGGACCGAGAGCCAGTATCCCCTGTGCGCCTCAATCCCGATGTGCCCCCCGACCTAGAGCGCATCATCAGCAAGGCGCTCGAAAAAGACCGCAAGCTGCGCTATCAGAGTGCTGCCGATATCCGCACGGACTTGCAGCGGTTGAAGCGCGATTCGGAGTCGGGCCGTGCAGCCGTCGCAGCCGCCGAGACTAGGCTGAAGCCCGCTCCAAGATCCACTTGGGTCCGATGGACGGCGGTCACGGGCGCCACCGTGCTGGTCATCGGGTTGGCAGTGGGCGGTTGGTTGTTCCACTCCCGCAAGGCCCACGCGTTGACCGAAAAAGATACCATCGTGCTCGCCGATTTCGACAACAAGACGGGCGATGCGGATTTCGATGACACGCTGAAGCAGGGACTTTCGGTAGAGCTTGAGCAATCGCCCTTTCTCAACCTGCTTTCCGACCTCAAGGTAAATGAGACCTTGAAGCTGATGGGCCGTTCGGCGGGTGACCGGTTGACGCCGGAGGTCACGCGCGAAGTCTGCGAGCGCACGAGCAGCAAGGCCATGCTGACGGGCTCCATCGTCGGGCTGGGCAGCCAGTACGTGATTGGCCTGAAGGCCGTGAACTGCGAGTCGGGCGATGTGCTGGCAGAGGCGCAGGAGCAGGCGGCGGGCAAGGAAGCAGTGCTCAAAGCCCTGGACAATGCCGCGGTCAGTTTGAGGAGCAAACTGGGGGAGTCGCTCAGCTCGGTGCAGAAGTACGACACGCCGCTGGAGGAAGCGACCACGCCGTCGCTGGAGGCGCTGAAAGCCTACAGCCTGGGAGTAAAGGCGGTCGCAGAAGGCACAGCCCCGCCGCTCCCCTTCTTCAAACGGGCGGTGGACCTTGACCCGAATTTTGCCATGGCCTACGCCCGGATGGGGATTGCCTACACCGACCGCGGCGAATTGGGGCTGGCGGCAGAATATGCACGTAAGGCTTACGGGCTGCGGGAGAAGGTCAGCGAACGGGAGCGGTTCTTCATCGAGGGGAGATACTACTTTTACGCGACGGGTGAGTTGGAGAAGGCGGCGCAGGTATGCGAGCTGTGGCAGCAGACCTACCCAAGAGACGATGTCCCTCACAGATGGCTGGGACTCATTTCCGCCACCCTGGGAAACTGGGAAAAGGCATTGGAGGAATTTCGAGAGGCGCTGCGCCTAGATCCAAATGCTGTGTACAACTATGTCAACCTTGGCACCGCCTACATGGCTCTCAACCGGCTGGATGAAGCGGATGCGGTGTACAAGCAGGCGGAGGAACGCAAGCTGGAGGACGAGTTTCTGCTCCGGGGCCGCTACCAGTTGGCTTTTCTGAAGGGCGGCGAGGAGCAGATGGCCCAGTTGCTTTCTGCCGCCATGGGAAAGCCGGGCTGGGAAGACCGGTTGCTGGCCACGCAAGCGAGCACGGAAGGTTGGTACGGCAAGCTGAAGAACGCGCACGAGCTGACCGAGCGCGCGATGGATTCAGCCCAGCGCAACGACGCCAGAGAGACGGCCGCAGTGTATCAGGCATGGGCAGCGCTGCGCGAGGTGGAATCGGGAAACCGGGAGCAGGCGCGTGCCGAGGCCAATGCCGCAGTAAAGCTCGCCCCGAACCGCAATGTGCTAGCGATGGCGGCGCTGGCCTTGGCGCGGGCAGGCGATACCCCGGGGGCGGAGAAGCTGGCGGCTGAGTTAGACAAGACATTCCCGTTGGACACTATGGTCCAGCGGTATTGGCTTCCCACGATACGGGCGGCGATCGCCCTGGAACGCAATGACCCGAACCGGGCAATCGAACTTAGCGAACCCACGGGCGACGGCCTCACTCTATACCTAATCCCGGTTTATGTGCGTGGGGAAGCCTACCTCATGCTGCACGACGGCAACCGAGCGGCAGCGGAATTTCAGAAGTTCATCGACCACCGAGGAATGGTGGTGAACTTTCCCTTGGGCGCACTGGCCCGGCTGGAACTTGCCCGCGCTTATGCCATGCAAGGCGACACCGCCAAGGCCAAGGCGGCCTATCAAGATTTCCTGACGCTGTGGAAAGACGCCGACCCGGACATTCCTATCCTGATTGCTGCAAAGGCCGAGTACGCAAAGTTGAAGTAACTTGGGTGCTTGGGTTGTGACGCCGGCGTGCCGGAAGACCTGCCGAGGTTGCGTCTCGCGCGCGAATCGGCGAAACTAGTCAGTCAGCCGGGCGCCCCTCGGTTGGAGTCGGCCCCGCAAGGGCCGCAGAGAAATGCCCGCGCCTGCCCGACCTGGCTGCACAACAGCAGGCGTCTGGGCCCGCTTGGTGCGTCACGCCTCCGATATTTCGGGCGGACGAAAATACACCCCGCACGGTCATTCCCCCCGTGAGTGTCCCCGGTAAGGGGAGCCGAACGCGCGGTTTCATCGGCCGTTGGCGGCGACTTCCACAAGTATCTTGCGGTAAGCGAGCGGATTTTCCGCCCACGCGCGCAATGCTTCTCCCGCCTGTTCGAGCGAAACGACAGCGCTGATCGTGTCGGCCAGCGGAAACTCCCCGCGCTCGAGCATCTTGATCACGGCCTCGAAATCCTCGGGCGTCGAATTGCGCGAGCCCAAAATGTCCAATTCCTTCTGCACGAAGTGGCGCGTATCGTAGGTCACCGGCTCCTTCGACCAGCCGACGTAGGCCACGCGCCCGGCAAACGCGACTTCTTCCACCGCCATCCGAAACGTGTCCGGCGCGCCGGCCGCTTCGATCGTCACGTTTGGACCGTCGCCGGACGTGAGCTCCAGCAGACGGTCATGCACGGAGGCTCCGTTCGCGATCGCCGAAGGATGCGAATTGATCGTGTGCGCCGCGCCGGTCTGTCGCGCCACGGCGAGCTTCGTGTCGTCCAAATCGAGCGCGATGATCGTGGCGCCGCGCTGCGCCGCGGCGGCGATGGCGCCGTATCCGACCATGCCGCAGCCGATCACGAGAACGGTGTCGCTCTTTTGCACACGCGCGCGCGCGACGGCATGAAAGCCGATCGTCAGCGGCTCAACCAGGCACAGCTCGCGCGCCGAAAGTGTTTCGGACGTGCGCAGCTTCTCCCACGGCGCCGCGACCCATTCCGCCAGGGCGCCATCTCGCTGCACGCCGAGAGTTTTCTGCGTGCAGCATGCGTTCGGGCGGCCCGCGCGGCACGACGGGCATTTTCCGCAACTCGAATACGGCATCAGCGCGACGTCCACTCCGGGGCGAATCCACGCTGGCGCGCCCTCCGCCACTTTTTCGACAGTTGCTGAAATCTCATGTCCCAAAATCCTCGGATACGTCACCAGGGGATTTCGCCCGCGAAATGTGTTCAGGTCCGTGCCGCACAGGCCAACGTAGCGAACCCGCATCAAAGCCTCGCCGGCGTTGAGAACGGGCTCGGGAATATCCCGCAGCGCGGGTTTCTGCGGCGCATCGAGATAAAGTGCCTTCATCGGAGAAAACGCTCCCCTCTTCGTTGCTCGCCATGCCGCCGGATACTCCCACGACCCGCTTCAAGACATCACGCGAGCGTTGGGCAAATCAAAGCATTCAGCAAACCTTAAGCGCTTGCCTGCGGGTCACAGCCCAGACGATAAGTGCGGCAAGAGAAACGATGACTAGGGCACCCAAGCTGCCATCGTAAGTGGATATTATGAACATGCACGGAGGCAGGAAGGAGAGTAACAGCATGCCCATACCGCCAGAGAGGCCATCTGGGCCAGCGAAACCGCCCCCCGCGAAACTCCATCCTCCAACTATAAAAAAACCTCCAAGCAACCACACACCCAATATCAGAGGCCACCCTACAGCCTTCACGGCCTTGTTCCTGTCCAGTCTCTTGAGTAGGACGTAAGTCCCCAATAGCGTGAGGGGCATCAGAACCGTGATGGCTAGGATGTCTTGTCCGTCGAACTTGGATTTTCTTATCGCGTGCCAAATAGTGTCCGGTAACCAGAAGCTCACTGCGCCCAAGGCCATCAATTTCAGCACGTGTTGTCGAGTTCCGATGCGCATCGCAACACTCGCAAAGAATTATACTCGGGATGCGAGTCCGTCCGAATAACTTCCAATAAACGCGGTTATCGGAAACTGACCCACGATGCAAGGCGGCGACAGAGTGCGGGCCGTCGGCTCCCTGTAGTATCGTATCGGGTCGCGGCGCGGCCCGGAGGCTGCGGAAGACCCGCCGCACAGAAACGGAAACGAGCTGATTGCGATGAAGGTCAATCTCAAGATTCAACCGGCCGATCTCTCCGCGAAGCTGAAGGGCTTCTGGGAACTGTCCGGCGAAAAGCTGCGGCTGATCGAAAAAGAGTTTGATGAATCGAAGGGCGCGCCGGTTTTCACCGTGAAAGGGAAGTACACGCTCCGCGGCTGGACCGATTGGACGCAGGGCTTCCAGTACGGCTCGGCTCTGCTGCAATTCGACGCGGTATCCGAAGTGGAATTTCTTGAAATCGGCCGCGCAAAAACCGTCCGGCGCATGGCCCCGCACGTCAGCCATTTCGGCGTTCACGATCATGGATTCAACAATGTCAGCACGTACGGCAATCTTCGCCGCCTCGCCCTCGAAGGACGAACCGACGCCAGCCGTGCGGAGCGCGAATTTTATGACCTCGCGTTGAAAGTCAGCGGCGCCGTCCAGGCGCGGCGGTGGACCACAATTCCGGGCGGCGGCTTTATTTATTCCTTCAACGGGCCGCACTCGCTCTTCATAGACGCGATTCGTTCGCTGCGCTCTCTGGCCATCGCGCACCATCTCGGCCATGCCCTCTTGGAAGACAGCGATCGTAGCGTCTCGCTGCTCGACCGCCTCGAAGACCACGCCGCAGCGACTGCCGCTTACTCGGTCTATTACGGCACGGATCGAGACGCGTACGACGTTCGCGGGCGCGTCGCGCAGGAATCCATCTTCAATACGAACGACGGCGCCTATCGCTGTCCCAATTCGCAGCAGGGTTATTCGCCGTTCACGACGTGGACGCGCGGCCTCGCCTGGGCCATGTGCGGTTTCGCCGAGCAATTGGAATTTCTCTCCGCGATCGGCCGGAACAAACGGCTGGCTCAATTCCTCAAAGCCGCGCAGGCGACTTGCGACTTTTACATTGACGGCGCCTCCGCGGCGGACGGCATTCCCTATTGGGACACGGGCGCGCCGCAATTGCACCGGCTGGGCGACTGGCAATCCAAGCCCGCCGACCCCTTCAACGATTTCGAGCCCGTGGATAGCTCCGCCGCGGCGATTGCCGCGCAGGGTCTGCTTCGGCTCGGCCATTTTCTCGGCGCGAAGGGCAAGCGCTACTGGCAGGCGGGTCTGACGATTCTCGATGCGCTCCTCGCCGAGCCTTACCTCAGCACCGGCGCGAAGCACCAGGGACTCATTCTTCACTCGGTGTATCATCTTCCGAACGGCTGGGATTACGTTCCCCCAAGAAGAAAAGTCCCGTGCGGAGAATCAAGCATGTGGGGGGATTATCACGCGCGCGAAGCGGCGCTCTACGTCCAGCGCATCGCGGCGAACGAGCCGTACCTGACGTTCTGGGGGAAATGAGATGATTATCGCCGACCTGAACAAGATCGAAGGCCGACGTTACCCGGCGCGGCGGCGGACGCAGAATTTGGTGGGCGGCGCATCGCCGATTCAGGCGAAAGCGTTCTGCATGGGGAACGTCACGCTCGAGCCGCACGGCGGTCAGGTGCCCTGGCACAGTCAGGAGCAGGAGGAAGTTTATTTCATCGTAGAAGGCACCGGTGAAATGTGTCTCGGAGAGGAGCGGCAGAAAGTTTCTTCCGGGCAGGCCGTGTTCATTCCGCCGCGCGTCTTTCACCAACTCACGAACACCGGCGACACGCCGCTGCGAATGATTTACTGCTACGGGCCGGCGGGCGACGTCGCACACTGGCGGCAAGAACTCGAGGGCACGCTGCCGCGAGCGGGAGTGGAAGCGCCTCCGCTGCCTCCCGGCGCCGCGCCGCAATGCACGGAGAAGCCGACGCCGTGAGCTGGCTCCGATCAGTGAATCGGCTTCGGCTATAATGCGGCCGCCGGAGGCGGCATTCATGCGACGACGCGAATTGACGCTCTACTTCGTGCTGGCGTATGGCATTGCGTGGATCGTATGGTTGCCGTTGATTCTTGGTCAGAACGGCCTCGGATGGACGCATTCCAGGGCAGGGATGTTTCCGTGGTTACCACTGGGAACGATCGGGCCGTTTGCCGCGGCGCTGATCGCCCAGGCGATTTGTTGCGGCAACTTGCGTGCATTCCGCCTGTGGACATCTTTGCCGCGAATGCTCCTCGGGACGCTCGTTGGAATGGTGTGCATCCTGGTAGCGCGCTGGCCCCTTGCGGGAATCGGAATGACGCAATCTGGTTTCCGCACGTGGGACTGGGCCGCCCTGCTGGATTTTCGCCATTGGTTCATTCCGATGCTCATCGCCGGCCCCCTGGGCGAAGAGCCGGGGTGGCGCGGCTTCGCGTTGCCACGGATGCAATCGCGTTGGGGAGCGACACGCGCCTCGATCATTCTCGGCGTGCTGTGGGCGGGCTGGCATTTGCCGCTTTTTCTGGTCCACGGCTGGACGACCGCGCCGGTCTGGGTTTTCTTTTTCATTGTGACAGGGCTGTCCGTCATTATGACGTTCGGGTTCAATCTCTCGCGCGGAAGCGTGATCGTCGCGATCCTGCTGCACGATACGCATAACTCAGGCGGCGGTCCTCTCTATGAGATGCTTGCCAAGGCGACCATGCGAAAACATCCTAGTCCTGACGTTTTCACGGCGTGCGCGTTTGTCGTGATGGGCGTCGCGCTGATTGCGCTGACGCGGGGGCGATTGGGATTGCAGCGAACACGTGTGAGCGTGGAAGGAGCCCCGCTGCCAACGGGAGCGGTGCGGGAGACGGACTGAGTGCACACGGAAAAAATTCATCGCGTCGGAATCATTATGAACGGCGTCACGGGACGCATGGGCACGAATCAGCATCTCCATCGCTCGATTGTGGCCATCATTCAGCAGGGCGGTGTAAAGCTCGCGGACGGCAGCGCGATCCTGCCCGATCCGATTTTGGTGGGGCGCAATCCGGAAAAACTCAAATCGCTCGCAAGCGCCGCGGGCGTCATACGCTGGACGACGAATCTCGACGAAGCCCTCTCCGATTCGCGCAACACGATCTACTTCGATTCGCAGATCACCGAGCGCCGCGCCGAGTCCGTCAAGGCCGCCATCCGTGCGGGCAAGCACATCTATTGTGAGAAGCCGACGGCCACTTCAGCCGCCGAAGCGTACGAGCTCTACCGCCTCGCGAAAGCCGCAGGCGTGAAAAATGGCGTCGTGCAAGACAAACTCTGGCTGCCGGGCCTGCTCAAGCTCCAGGCGCTACGCGACGCCGGTTTTTTCGGGCGCATCATTTCCGTGCGCGGCGAATTCGGCTATTGGGTCTTCGAGGGCGACACGATTCCCTCGCAGCGTCCTTCGTGGAACTATCGCAAGGAAGACGGCGGCGGCATCATCATCGACATGCTTTGCCACTGGCGCTACATCCTCGATAATCTCTTCGGCAAAGTGAAAGCGGTCTCCTGTTTGGCCGCGACGCACATCCCCCGGCGTTGGGACGAAAACGGCAAGCCGTACGATTGCACCGCCGAAGATTCCTGCTATTCCACGTTCGAGCTCGAAGGCGGCGTCATCGCGCACTTCAATTCTTCCTGGTGCGTCCGCGTGCGCCGCGACGATCTACTCACCGTTCAGGTGGACGGCACAAAAGGCACGGCCGTCGCCGGGTTGCGCGATTGCTGGACGCAGTCCTCCACCGAAACTCCGCGGCCCACGTGGAATCCCGACATCGAGAGCCCCATCAACTTCTTCGAGGGCTGGCGGCGCGTGGAATCTCCGCTGGAAATAGACAACGCTTTCAAAGTTGAATGGGAATTGTTTCTGCGCCACGTTGTGGCGGACGAGGCGTTCCGCTGGTCGTTGTTCGAAGGCGCAAAAGGCGTGCAGTTGGGCGAAGCAGGCGTCGAGTCCTGGCGCAAACGCGTTTGGGTCAAGCTCGAGGAGTTGCAGCCATGAGCAAGCGCGTCGCGCTCGTGACGGGGGGCAGCCGCGGAATCGGCTTCGGCATTGCGCAATGCCTCGCGCGGGATGGGCTCGATCTCGCGATCTGCGGCGTGCGAGAAGCCGGCGGCGTCGCGGAACCCGCCGCGCAACTCCGGGCCCTCGGCGCGCAGGTGCTCTACGTTCAGGCCGACGTCGCGGACGCCTCCGCGCGCCTCCGCCTCGTTGCCGCGGTGAAGGAACGCTTCGGCCGCCTCGACGTGCTCGTGAACAACGCCGGCGTTGGCCCCAAGCCGCGCGCCGACATCCTCGACGCCACCGAAGAAAGCTTCGACGAACTGATTCGCACGAATCTGCGCGGGCCGTATTTTCTCACGCAAAGCGTCGCGCGCTGGATGATCGAGCAGCGCAAAGCCGACGCACGCTTCCGCGCCGCTATCGTCAACATCTCTTCCATCTCCACCACCGTTGCCAGCACGGATCGCGGCGATTACTGCATCTCGAAGGCCGGCGTCTCGATGGCCACGCAGCTCTGGGCCGCGCGGCTCGGCGAATTCGAGATCCCCGTTTACGAAGTTCGCCCGGGCGTCATCAAGAGCGACATGACCGCCGCGGCCACCGAAAAATATGACGCGCTCTTCCTCCAGGGCCTCGCCATCCAGCCGCGTTGGGGCACGCCCGAAGACGTCGGCAAAGCTGTTGCCGCTCTCGTTCGCGGCGATTTCGCGTATTCCACCGGCGCCGTCGTGATGGTGGACGGCGGCTTGACCATTCAGCGACTCTGATTCGCCCCGCACAGCCGGGCCGCCGCGTCCTGCCTTCGCTCACCAGCGCAGCAGGAGCAACTCCGCGCAGAATGCCGGCCCCATCGCGGCGAGGATGCTCAGCGTTCCAGCCTTCGGGCAACGGCCGCCCGCTACGGTTGAATCGTCAAGATCGCCGCGCTCGTGATGGGCATCGCCACGGTGTACGTTCCGCCCGAAGGCGACACAGGCTCGCCGTAGGCGATTCCTTGCGGCGTGCCGTCCACGCTTGTGTCGAATGTCTGGCCGGCCAGCGTGATCCCTGTCGTGGCCTGGTAGCTCGGCGCACGGAGCCGCGTCAGAGTGGCCGATCCGTATCCCGGCAGCGTGAGGACCACGTCGCCTTCCGCCGACTCATCTTTGTTGAGCAGCGCCACGCGCACCACGCCCTGCTTGTCCACCGTGGCCCAGACTTTCAAGTTCGCGCTGGTGGATAGCGTCACCGGCAGCAGCCGCGCGCCGTTCGCCGTCGCTTGCTGAAAGAAAAGCAGGCCGTAGTATTCCGGCCGCACGGATTCGATCGAATAGGTCGTTGCGTTCCCGCTTCCTGCGATGTTGAACTGAAACAGCGCATATCCCCCGCCATTCCCGTTGTGAAAGTTGACGCCGTCCACTCCATCGTTCGCAAATTCAAACATCGAATCCGCGGCCCAAAGCGCCGAGGCAAACGTGTCGCTCACGCCCGTTTCTCCTCCGCACGAAATCGAATTCATCTCGCCCATGCGGAAGGGCAGCGAGTCCTGGTGCGCCAGCGGAACCGACGAAGCGACGGCTTTTGGTCCGCTGGTCGCCGAAGACGCCTGCAAGAGAAAATCCGCCGGATTCGTTTTGCCGTTGCACTGCGTTCCCGCGTACCAGTGCTGACTCACCACGGACAAATTGCCGGATTCCTGCGTGAGAAACGCTGGAAGATTGCTAAGCGAACTGGTGCTCGACCACGACGGCCCCATCAGCTTCACGCCTTGCGGCAGCAGCGGCAGGATCGCCGTGCGCCACGTCGCAAAATCAGAAAAGTAATTCGCGAAGGTGTAGGTCGTAGGCCGGTCGCCGTTCGAGTGGTAGAGGTCCGGTTCGTTCCCGATCTCAATCGCTTCGAGACCTCCCCCCGCCATTCCGGTCACGTACGCCTGCGCCTGGTCGGTCGCGAGTTGCACGTTGTCCGATCCAAGGTTGACTCCCAGATAGAACTCCGCGCCGATGTCTTGATGGAGTTGCTCGAATGGCGCCACGACGCCCGTCGCCGGCTCGCCGGTCGTGTCCGTGCTGTTCCCGCCGATCCGCACGATCAGCGGACCGGCGCCGTATGCCAGCAGATTCTTCACGAGTTGCCGGTAAATTGGGTTCGTGCTGCCCGGCTGTCCCATCAATTGCGGGCCGCCGGTCCATTCGTGCGAGAAGCCGAGAAATGTCGCGGGAATCTGCAATCCGGGATTCGCGGCGTTGATCGTTGCCGTGCCGAGCGCGCTGCCGGTTTGCACCGTCACGGTGAGCGATTGCGCCACGGCCCCGAAGGTATTTGTTGCGGTCAGCGTGTAGGTTGTCGTCTCCGCGGGAGCGACGACAATCGAATTCTGCGGCGTGGCCGTTACGCCGCTGATCTCGACCGTCTGCGCTCCCGTCACGCTCCATAGCAGCGCAATCGCCTGTCCCGCGGTGATGTTCAGCGATGAGGCGGCGAAACTCTGTATGTCGGGCAGCGGAGAAGTAGGTTGAGGGTTAGACGCGCCTCCACTACAGCCCGCAAAAACGCACAGGGATATGCCGAGGCAGGTCAAAGCTGCAAATCGAAGGGCCCGCGCGCCAAAAACGAGGGAAGCCATGTGGTTCGGCCGAACAACGCTAATTTAAGCACAGGCAGCGCCGCTCTGCCGCGCAATTCTGTTGTATAGGGTCGTCATGCCCGCTCATCCTACCAATTTGGCCCTTTGCGCCGAAACTCCGCGCGGGAGCAGCAATGTCTGCTGCAGCGCAACCGAAACACTCGTGCCCTGCGCGTCCTCCGGATGTATCATGCCCCAGGCCAAGAGACGAACAGGGGCCGTCCTGGGCGAGTCGCTACGTTAGGTTAGGAGGAGAACCAGACATGGCCATGGATCGCCGTACCGCAATGAAGATTCTCGGCGCTGCCGTTCCCGCGTGGATGACGGCGCGCCTTTCCGCTGCCGATCAAGGTGTCCCCGGCATCGCTTCCGGCCCCTTTCAAGGCACGCTCGAATCGTTGCAGGCTTACAAGATTCCCGATTGGTTCCGCGAAGCCAAATTCGGCATCTGGGCGCACTGGGGCCCCCAGTCCGCCGCCGAACAAGGCGATTGGTACGCGCGCAACATGTACATTCAAGGTTCGCGCCAGAATCTCTATCACGTCGAGCACTACGGCCATCCCTCGAAGTTCGGCTTCAAGGACATCATCAATACCTGGACCGGATCCCAATTCGATCCCCAGCATCTCATGGACCTCTACAAGAAGGCGGGCGCGAAGTATTTCGTGAGCATGGGCGTCCATCACGACAATTTCGATCTCTGGAACTCGAAGCACCAGCGATGGAACGCCGCAAAAATGGGGCCGAAGAAAGATATCGTCGGCATGTGGCGCAAAGCCGCTCACGATCTTGGCCTGCGATTCGGCGTCAGCGACCATCTTTGGATCAGCTACAAATGGTTCGCGGTCAGCCACATGAGCGATAAGGCGGGCGCGCTCGCCGGCGTCCCCTACGACGGCGCCGATTCCCGCTGGTTCGACCTCTATCACGACTATCGCCCCACGGGCGTCATCCCGCCCGAACAGCCCCAGTGGAACGAAACGGGCATTCCGGAAGCCTGGAGGAGGGAGTGGTTCCTCCGCATCAAGGATTTGGTGGACCACTATCATCCCGATCTGCTTTACAACGACGGCCCGCTGCCGTTCGAGCAGTGGGGTTACAACCTGGTCGCGCATCTCTACAACACGAGCGCGGCCCGCAACGGCGGCCAGGTGGATGCCGTTTACAACAGCAAGAGAATCGAGGATTGCAAGACCGGCGTCTGCGCCCTCGATATCGAGCGCGGCATTGTCGATACGATCTGGCCCGATCCCTGGCAGACGGACACCTGCATCGGGAACTGGCATTACCTCAAAGGCGCCACTTACAAGACGCCCAAGCGCGTCGTGGACATGCTCGCGGACGTCGTCAGCCGCAACGGCAATCTCCTCTTGAATTTCCCGCTGCCCAATGTCGGTATGCTCGACGATCAGGAGTTGCAGGTGCTCGACGGAATCACGAAGTGGATGGCGGTCAATAGCGAAGCCATCTATGCCACGCGCCCATGGAAAATTTACGGCAGCGGCCCGAGCACGCAGGCCCCTCCGGCGGGCGCCAACACCGACGCCGGGCGAAGCGCCTCCAGCTTCAACGAGCGCGACCGGAAGGATTTGACGCCTGCCGATTGCCGCTTCACCACCAAAGGCAAGAATCTCTACGCCTTCGTGATGGGCTGGCCCGATCGCGAAGCCGTGATCCCTCCGCTGGCCTCAAACAGTACGTACGCGACGGGCAAAATCGAAAACGTCGACCTGCTCGGATTCCCCGGCAAAGTCACCTGGACGCAGGACGAAGCGGGCCTGCACGTCCAGTTGCCGCCGGACAAGCCTTGCGAGCACGCGATCGTCTTTCGCATCGCCGGACTGCTTGCGTAGGAGGAAAAGGGAATTTAACTGGCTCGCGTTGCGGGCGGGTTTGCGGTTTGCGGCGCTGAATTGCGCTCGGCTTTTTCGTTGATCGTGAAGTAAAACGCCGCTCCGCGATCCAGTTCGGCCTCGGCCCAGATTCTTCCGCCGTGCTTGCGGACGATCCGCTGCACGGTGGCGAGGCCGACGCCCGTGCCCTCGAAATCTTCGGCGCGGTGCAGCCTCTGGAATACGCCGAATAATTTGTCGGCGTATTTCATGTTGAAGCCCACGCCATTGTCGCGAACGAAGAGGACGCGTTTTCCGTCCAATTCGGTCTGGCCGATTTCAATGACGGCCTCTTCGCGCGGGCGCGTGTACTTCACGGCGTTGGACAACAGGTTGGAGAAGACCTGCCGCATGAGGACGGGATCGCACTCGATGAAGGGCAGAGTGCCGATCTTCCACACGATCTTCCGGCCTTCCATCTCGCTTTTCATATCGGTGAGCACTTCTTCCACCAGCGTGTTGAGTCCCGTGATTTGGAAATTCGGCGTTTGACGGCCGATGCGGGTGAGATTCAGCAGATCCTCGATGAGATTTCCCATCTGCTGCACGCCATCTTGGATTCGCTGCAAGTATCGCCTGGCATCGGGATCGAGCTTTTCGCCGAAATCCTCCCCGAGGATCTTGGAGTATCCATGAATGTGCCGCAGCGGCGCGCGCAAATCGTGCGACACCGAATACGTGAACGTCTCCAGCTCCGCGTTCGCACTGGTGAGTTCCGCGTTCGCCCGCTCCACCAGCTCCGCCTGCACGGCCAAAGCCCCTTGTACCTTCTTCTGCTCCGTGACGTCGCGGAAAACGATGACGCCGCCGCACAACTTTCCCTCCGCGTCTTGCAATGGCCTGCCATTCACCTCAATCCACAATCCGTCGGGCCGTTTCGCATGCCGGATGAAAAACTCGGCGCCATCCACCGATTCGCCCCGAATCGCTCTTGCCAACGGCACTTGCTCTTGCGGACAACGCGTCAATCCGTCCGGAAGAAATATCCCGTACCGTTCCGGCCATTCTTCGGGCGGCACCGCGACTGCGCCGATCCCGAGGATTCGCTCCGCCGCATGATTGAAAATGAGAAAGTGGCCCTTTTCATCCGCCACCGCCACGCCGTCGCCGATATCGGCCAGAATCAATTGCTGCAATGTCGATTGCCGGAGGGCGGCTTTCTCGCCCCTCTTGCGCTCCTTCACTTCCCGGCCGAAAAAGAACCAGACGCAAAACAGCAGGCCGAAACTGACCGCGTACCCGGCGATCAGCATTGCGAGCGCGTTCCGTACCCCGGCGCGCATCCGGTCCGTGCGCTCCTGGAGCAGCGCCGTTTCCTCCCTCTCCATCTCCGCCACGATGTCTCGGATCCTCTCTGTCATGGCGTCGGGCGTGCCGCTCTTGATGATCGCCGCGGCGGCGTCCGGCCCCTCGTTCTTGCGGGCTTCGATGATTTTTTGCGAAATCTCCAACCGGTCCGTGACCGCCGCGTCGAGTCTGTCCAATCGCTGCTGTTGCGACGGATTATCCGCTGTCAGTTCCCGGAGCTTGCGAAGGTTCTGCATCTCCTGCTGCGCCGCCCTGGAATGTGCCGCTTCGTATTGCGATTCGCCCGTGATGACGTACGCTTCCTGGCTTTCGATGGTGTTTCCCAAGCTGACCAGAGTGTCTTGCAGCGCGTCGAGCACGGCATAGCTGTGCCCTTTTCCCTCGTCGGCGGAGATAAGCTGCTCGATCGTGCGGTGGGAAGCGAAGCCGGCGGCAAGCAGAGTCAGCAAGGCCAAGCCGAACCCCACCGTTCGAGTTCTGGGGAAGGTGGCGAACAAGTGCAATCCTCCGCGGCGAGGCATTCACGCGTCTCGCTTGGAAGGGGAGAACTCCATGATTTGTTCAGTCGTCGAAGTTGTCAATTCATCCGAGCGAACTACGCACGAATCAAGCAATAGCGGCCGTCGTCGCGCGAGGACGGTCCGCTTCGCAGTGGATTTCGCCCGGCAAGTCGGTTAGGCTGAACGGTCGCCGGCCATCGGTTCGGCGAAGGAGATTGTCTGCAACTGCTCTCGATTATCGCGCTGGGGTTTTTCCTCGGGATGCGGCACGCCACGGACCCGGATCACGTCGTGGCCGTCGCGACGATTGTCAGCCAGCAGAGAAGCATCCGCCGTTCGGCCCTGATTGGAATTATTTGGGGCATCGGTCACACGCTGACGATTGCCGCAGTGGGCGTGGCGATCATATTGTTCCGGGTTGAGATCCCGACGCGGCTGGGTCTGGGGATGGAATGGTCCGTCGGCTTGATGCTGATTTTGCTCGGCGCGGCGAATCTGATGGGGTTCATGCGCGTCTTGCCGGAAAACGCGCTCGCGGCGAAGCAAGACATCCATTCGGGGCACGTGCATTCGCATGGAGGCGCACCCCACACGCACGAGCACGATCACGAAGTTGCGGGCGTCGATTGGATGGACCGCAAGTTCGGAGGCATGAGTTTGTATCAAATCTTCCGGCCGTTGATCGTAGGCATCGTGCACGGCCTGGCCGGATCCGCGGCCATTGCGCTGCTGGTGCTCGCGACGATTCCGAGCACGTCGTGGGGAATTGTGTATCTTCTGATTTTTGGGATTGGCACGATTGCCGGGATGATGTTCATCACGGCGGCGGTCGCGGTTCCATTCGCGTATACCGCACATCGCGTGGATTGGCTCAATCGAAATTTGCGTTTGGCGTGCGGCGCATTGAGCCTCGCTTTCGGGTTGTTTCTGGTCTACCACATCGGTTTCGTGCAAGGCCTTTTCACCTCGCATCCGGTTTGGACTCCTCACTGAGCCATAGCGAGCCGGACGGCGTCACACCAGGATTGTTGCATCGCGGCTCCTCTGCTGCTCTTTCGCCATGCATCTCACGCCAAGAGAAATTGCTCGGGCTCACGGCCGTGGAGCTGCGGAAGTATTGAGAAGCCTGTCTCATAAATGGCGCGGACGCCTTCTCAACAGGCCTCAGCGGCTAAAGACGCTAAATCACGGGCACCTTTCGGGACGACTGAAGTCGTGCCCTGACAAGCGCCCTTTGTGAGACGGTTTCGAGCCTTAGGCGTGAGAAGGATGCGGGGCCGGCGGGCGCTCGGTTAGCCCAAGAAGAGCGAGCGGTTTGGACCATAGAACTTCCAAAAGAGCGGTAGCGAAAAGGGTAGGGGTCTCTGTAAAGGGCAAGGCCGGCGGGGCTTCGTGTCCGCCGGCCTTGGGAACAGCCGTAACCCATTGTAAATACAAGAGATAGTCTAAATATCGTAATAGAGGTGGAACTCGTACGGGTGCGGCCGCATGCGGATCGCATCCGCCTCGTTCTTCCGCTTGTAGTTGATGTAGATCTCGAGCAGCTCCTCGCTAAAAACGTCGCCCTTCAAGAGGAACTCGTGATCGGCCTCGAGGCAACTCAGCGCTTCTTCGAGCGATGCGGGCATTGAGGGCACCGCCTTCAACTCCTCGGGCGATAGATCGTAAATATCCTTGTCGAGGGGCTCGCCCGGGTTGATCTTGTTCAGCACGCCGTCCAGGCCCGCCATCAGCATGGCCGCGAACGCCAAGTAAGGGTTGCAGGCATTGTCGGGCGGGCGGAACTCGACGCGCTTGGTCTTGGGACTCGCCGAGTACATGGGGATGCGGCAAGCCGCCGAGCGGTTCCGGCGGGAGTACGCCAGGTTGACCGGGGCTTCGTAGCCGGGCACGAGCCGCTTGTAGCTGTTCGTCGTCGGGGCAATGATCGCGGAAAGCGATCGAGCGTGCTTCAGCAAGCCGCCAATGTAGTGCAGCGCCATCTCGCTCAGGCCCGCGTAGCGGTCGCCCGCAAACAGAGGCTGCCCACCCTTCCAGATGCTCTGGTGGACGTGCATGCCGCTGCCGTTGTCGGCAAAGATCGGCTTGGGCATGAAAGTGGCCGTCTTGCCGTACTTGTTGGCGACGTTGCGGATGATGTACTTGTACAGGGTCATCCCGTCGGCGGACTTGACCAGGGTGTCGAAGCGCTGATCAATTTCGCCCTGTCCGGCCGTGGCGACTTCGTGGTGATGGCACTCGATGTCCAGGCCGCAGGCGAGCATTGTCTGAACGATTTCGCTGCGTATATTCTGGAGATGGTCGGTCGGCGGGACCGGGAAGTAGCCCTCCTTGTAACGCGGGCGATAGCCGAGGTTCGGCCCCTCGCGGCCAGAATTCCAGCGGCCCTCCTCGGAATCAATGAAGTAGAAACCGTGCTGGTGATCCTGGTCGAAGCGAACGCTGTCAAAGATGAAGAATTCCGCCTCGGCGCCGAAGTAAGCCGTATCGCCAAGATGGCTGTTCTTGAGATACAGCTCGGCCTTGCGGGCCACCCAGCGGGCGTCGCGGCCGTAGGGCTGGCGCGTGACGGGGTCGAGTGCGTCGCAAACCATTGCGATCGTTTTGACCTCGTTGAACGGGTCAATGAACATGGTCGTCGGATCTGGGATAAGGAGCATGTCGCTCTCGTTGATGGCTTGCCATCCGCGGATGCTCGACCCGTCGAAGCCGAAGCCTTCCTCGAAAGAGCTCTTTTCCAGTTGGCTGATGGGGTAGGTACAGTGCTGCTGCACGCCGGGCAGGTCAATGAACCGAAGATCCACCTGCTTGACGTCGTTCTTCTTTACAAAATCCAATACTTCGATTGCATCCTTTGCCATTTGGGCTCCTCGCCAGTTAAGTTGAAATTCGACAACCACAGTACCGATCGAGATTCGAGGGTGAATCGCACGGCCGTGCATGCGGCGAAACCCTCGAAGAAAACAGCACCCGCCATGAAGACCCCAGCCAGGGATTGAAAGTCACGGCCAGCAGAAATGCCAACGTGGCCGTCACTTGCGCACGCTCCCTATCCAGCAATCGGCCCCTGACGATGAGGACTTGTTTCCAGCGTTCATAAAACTTGGAATCATACAGTCTCAGGCCACCTTTCGACAACCCCCACGGCGCGCCTCCCACATCCCGCCCTCCTTGTACCCGAGAGGTCTCGCGGAATGGCTCCCTGTTTGGAAAACATTCGGGCTATCGTGTCGAACCGAAGAACGCGATGACCCCGATGGTCACCGTGTTCTGCAACTTCGAGTAGCCAGCGAGTCCCGCCGGATTGTTGAACGGGAGAAGCGTCGACTCTGAGCAGTCGGATTCGTAGTTGCACTCATCACTGCTGATGGGAGCCAAGCCCCGCTCGAACATCGGATAGGTGGACCAGTCACGCCGCCACTCCAAACGCCAGAGCAGGCCTTCGAGCAGCTTGTATTCAACCGTGATCGTCGCTTCCTTCACTTGTTGTGCGACGGCGCCCTTGAGATCCCAAATCGGCGACGGCAATGCTCTCGAAAGGGCGTAGCCCTCGGCGTCGTCGAACCACTCGAATCGAGGTGCGATGGCCCACTTCGGGGTCATTTGAACGTGAACCGCTGTTGCGACGCCGTACCAGGAGGCGGATGCCGCCGTGGCAGGCTTGATGCACGTAGAACAGAGGCTGTTGGCGTTGTTGCCGTAATTGAAATTGATGTACGCGTTGATTTTGCCCGGAGGCGTCAGCAATAGCGTTGTGTCGAATAGATTGCGGAACCCTTTGTTCGTGCCTTGGTTCATGGGGCCGGTGTAGTAGTTGAGGTTCAAGGTGAACTTCGTGTAGGTCAGCGCGCCGGTGAGGCCGATCGTCTTCCCGGTATTGATGGTGTCGGTGACGTTGTTCCAGCCGTTCACCAACTGGAAGCCGCCGGTGAAGTGCTTGCCGACGGGCCACGAGGTCCGAAGCCCCATGTGGTAGTAGGGAATCGCCCATGCGAACAGCAGGGAATGCGAATAATTCCAGTTGCTGTAGTCTTCGATGGTTTCGGCCTCGGCGCTGGTCGAGAACTTGCCGAGGTCAAACTCGAAGCCCTTGGCTTTCGCCGGTTTCCATTCGATGTATGCCTGCTCGATGTATTGAAAACCCTCCGTGGTGGGCTCGGTGGCGTTGATCGCACTGATCGTGCGGCCGAAGCCGAAATCGAGCTCGAAGCCGACCGGATCGGGAGAGTGCGACATCGCCAGCTTGGCGAAGCTCAAATCAAAGGAGTTGGCTTGCGTGTTGAAGTTATAGAGGTTGTTGCCTTCGTCTGAGGAATTGGAATTCTGATTGTGCGGATGATTCGAGTTATAGGTGTAGTAGCCGCTCACTTCGCCGCTGAAATTAATCGGGCCGACCGACCAAGTCGGGGCCGCCGCAGGAGCGGGCGCCGGAGTGGCCGCCGGCGGCGTGGATGGCGCGGGGGTTTGGGACGACGAACTCGAACTGGAGTCGGTTTGCGCCGGGGCGGCGGCGGGCTGCGCCGCAGGGGTCGAAGTGCTATCGGCGGGAGCCGGTGACTGGGCCCGGGCTGCGTCTGATGCGAATGAAATCATCGCGAGTGCCAGAAGAATTCTTGAACGCTTATTCAATTCCTCTGCCCTCGAAGAAAACAGCATCCGCCATGAAAACTCCAGCCAGGGATAGAAAATTACGGCCAGTAGAAATGCCGACCCGGCCGTCACTTGCGCACGGTCCCCATCCAGCAACCCGCCTCGGCTGATGAGCACTTGTTTCTGGCGCGCATAAAACTTGGAATGATACAGTCTCAGGCGCGTCTCGACAACCTGAAGGCGTGCGTCCCTCATCCCGACCTCCGTTTTGCAACGAGAGCCCCGGGCACTTGTCTCCAAGTGCCCGGGAGTTTCGCCGGATGTTGCTGCGCTCGCGAGAGGGGCAAATCAGCGCTTGGGTCCGAAGAACGCGATGATGCCGATCGTCACCGTGTTCTGGGACTTCGAGTAGCCTGCCAGTTTCGACGGATTGTTGAACGGGAGAAGCGTCGACTCTGAGCAGTCGGATTCGTAGTTGCACTCATCAGTGCTGATGGGAGCCAAGCCCCGCTCGAACATCGGATAGGTGGACCAGTCACGCCGGTACTCAAGCCGCCAGAGCAGGCCTTCGAGCAGCTTGTATTCAACCGTGATCGTCGCTTCCTTCACTTGTTGTGCTACGGCGGGCTTAAGATTCGTAAGATCCCAAATCGGCGCCGGTAGCGCGCCCGAAAGTTCGTAACCCTCTGCATCGTCGAACCATTCGATTCGAGGCGTAATGGCCCACTTCGGCGTCATTTGAACGTGGATCGCTGTCGCGACGCCGTACCAGGAGGCGGATGCCGCCGTGGAGGGTGCGATGCACGTAGAACAGAGGCTGTTGGCGTTGTTGCCGTAATCGAAGTTGATGTACGCGTTGATTTTGCCCGGAGGCGTCAGCAATAGCGTTGTGTCAAATAGATTGCGGAACCCTTTGTTCGTTCCTTGATTCATGGGGCCGGTGTAGTAGTTGAGGTTCAAGGTGAATTTCGTGTAGGTCAGCGCGCCGGTGAGGCCAATTGTCTTCCCGGTATTGATCGTGTCGGTGACGTTGTTCCAGCCGTTCACCAACTGGAAGCCGCCAGTGAAGTGCTTGCCCATCGGCCACGACGTCCGAAGCCCGAAGTGGTAGTAGGGAATCGCCCATGCGAACAGCAGGGAATGCGAATAATTCCAGTTGCTGTAGTCTTCGATGACTTCGGCCCCGGCACTGGTCGAGAACTTGCCAAAGTCAATCTCGAAACCCTTGGCTTTCGCCGGCTTCCATTCGACGTAGGCCTGCTCGACGTATTGAAAACCCTCCGTAGTGGGCTCGGCGGCGTTGATGGTGCTGATCGTGCGGCCGAAGCCGAAATCGAGCTCGAAGCCGACCGGATCAGGAGAGTGCGACATCGCCAGCTTGGCGAAGGCCAAATCAAAGGTGTTGGCTTGCGTGTTGAAGTTATAGAGGTTGTTGCCCTCGTCGGAGGAATTGAAATTCTGATTGTGGGGATGATTTGAGTTATAGGCGTAATAGCCGCTCACTTCGCCGCTGAAGTCAATCGGGCCGACCGACCAAGTGGGGGTTGCCGCGGGAGCGGGAGCCGCCGCTGGTGGAGTCTCCGGCGCAGGCGCCGGAGCCGCGGCGGGCTGCGCCGCAGGGGTCGAACTGCTATCGGCGGGAGCCGGTGACTGGGCTCGCGCCGCGAGAGACACCGCCGAAATCATCGCCAGCGTTAGAAGAACTTTTGAGCGCTTATTCAATTCCTATACCCTCCTGAAGAAAATACAGCCGCCGTGGAAAACGGGGCTGTTCCCACCACCCCCAATTCAGAATGCCGCGCTTGCAACCCCTCTTGCGATCCAGGGATCGCAGGCCCGGCGTTTCGTCGCTCGTTCCTTCGCGCGCGCTTCGTGCTCCTTTATGTGTCGTACATCTCTTTGTTACTTTTTGTTTATCTCTTTGGTAAGCCTCCTCCCCGAAAGCGACCGGGGAAAATCAAGGTCTCAGCTTATCTTTTCAGCCGTTGTAGAAGGGGCCTAGCGACGACTCGCGACACTCGTTCCTTCGCTTGCACTCATTCGCGTTCATCTTTCGTGTGGTTGGCTTTTATGGTTTGTTTATCTCCCTATTAAGCCTCCTCCCGAAAGTGGCCTCAGGCGATCAAGGTTCCAGCTTGTCTCTTCACCCGTTTTAGAAGGGTCTGAGCGACGACTCGCGACCGCTCCCGGTTTAGACTGTTCCCAACCGGAAAGCCCGGGGAGTCGCGAGACTCACCACTCTAAGCTTGACTCTTCGGGGAGGGAAACGGAAAATTTCAATTGGCTAAATGCAAAATTTCTCGATAGCCTCTCTCCCGGCCGCTCTTTCATGAACTGCGCTGAATTCCAGCCCTTGGAGCGCGCACACGGCTCCCGGGCTGGCTCCGGGACACGGGTGGAAAGGGGCGAAGTATGAAAAAAATTGAAGCGATCATTCAGCCTTCCAAATTGGATTCGGTCAAGGACGCATTGCTCGCGATTGGGATCGAAGGGATGACCGCCTCCGAGGTGCGTGGCCACGGCCGCCAGAAGGGGCACCGCGAGGTTTACCGCGGCCGCGAGTACAATGTGGACCTGCTGCCCAAGGTAAAGCTGGAAATCGTCGTCCCCGCCTCGCGAAAAGATGAGGTAATCCAGGTATTGTCCGCGGCCGCGCGCACCGGACGCATCGGCGACGGCAAGATATTCGTGTACGATCTGGAAGACGCGATTCGCATCCGGAACGACGATCGCGGCGAATCTGCACTCTAACGGGGACCGCGTGAGCGATGCAAAACGGAATGCGCCGGCACTGTTTCCTCTTTTCCTCAAGCTGGCGGGCAGGAAATGTCTGGTCGTCGGAGCAGGAACCGTCGCAGAATCCAAGATCGAGAGCCTGCTATCGTCGGGCGCGGAGGTTCGGGTGGTGGCGCCGCACGCAAACGACCGCGTCGGGCGATGGGCGCGCGAGAAACAAATCACTTTGCGCCGCGGCGCCTACAGGGAGGAAGATCTGCGCGGCGCGTTTCTGGTGGTCGCCGCGACCTCATCGGCGAAATTGCACGCGCGGATTTTTCGCCAAGCCAGGCGGCGCGGGATTCTATGCAACGTCGTGGACGATCCGCCTCACTGCGATTTCTATTATCCTGCGGTGGTGCGCCGAGGCGCGTTTCAGATCGCCATCTCCACCGGCGGACTGAGTCCGGCCCTGGCGCAGCAATTGCGCAAGCGGCTGGAGCGGGAGTTCGGTCCGGAGTACGCTGCGTGGGTGAAAAGGTTGGGGAGTGCGCGCGACCGAATTCGCGGGAAAATTTCAGACCGGGAATCCCGGCGCAAACTCTTGCACCGCATGGCGGCGGGGGGTGCGGCGGCGCTGGCGCGCCGGCGAGAAGGCGCGCTGAAAAAGCACGGATAGTCCCGGAAGGGCATCACGATGGCTACGGTCTCTAAGCGAGCGCAGAAGGAAACCATGCTCAAATTGCACGACATCATTGCCGCGCGGGAGCGAATCGGGGATTCGATTCGCATGACGCCGTGTTCGCGTTCGGAGACGTTTTCCAAACTCACTGGAAATACCGTCTTTTTGAAGCTTGAAAACCTTCAAATGACGGGCTCTTACAAGGAGCGCGGCGCGCTCAACCGAATCCTCACGCTGACGGAAGAGGAACGAAAGCGCGGCTTGATCGCCGCATCGGCGGGCAATCACGCGCAGGCCGTTTCGTATCACGCCACGCGCCGCGGGATTCCCGCGCAGATTTGCATGCCGCTGGCGACGCCGCTGAACAAAGTGATGGCGACGCGGCGATTCGGCGCGGAAGTGATTCTCCACGGCGCGAATTACGACGAGGCTTGCGACGAGGCGCTGCGGCGCTCCAAGGAAAGCAACCTCGTCTTCATGCATCCGTTCGACGATTACGCCGTGATCGCAGGGCAGGGGACGCTGGGGCTCGAACTTCTCGAACAGAGGCCGGAACTCGACGTGATCCTGGCGGCGATCGGAGGGGGCGGGTTAATCAGCGGCGTCGCTTGCGCGCTGAAGGAAACGCACCCGCACGTGCGCATCATCGGGGTGCAGACGGAACGCCTCCCTTCGATGAAAAAGGCGATCGAGCAAGGCCATCCCGTGACGCTGCCCGTCTCCACCACGCTGGCCGACGGCATCGCGGTGCGGCGAGCGGGCGACCGGACGTTTCCCCTGGTGCAGAAATACGTGGACGAAATCGTTACTGTCGAAGAAGAGGAGATTGCGAACGCGATCCTCCTGCTTCTCGAGCGCGAGAAAATTCTCGTCGAGGGCGCCGGCGCGGCGCCGCTCGCGGCCCTGCTCAATCAGGAGATAAAGATCTCGGGGAAAAATGTCGGCGTGATCGTCTCCGGCGGCAATCTCGACGTCACGATCCTATCTCGCATCATCGAGCGCGGCCTTGTGCAGGACGGCCGGCTCATCCGGCTGCGCGTCCACTTGCCGGACTATCCCGGAGCGCTGCACAGACTGACGGGCGTGCTTTCCGAGCACCGCGCCAACATCGTGGCCACGTCATACGATCGCGCCTACTTCGGCGTGAACTTCGGCGACACTGCAATCGACCTGACGATGGAAACGCGCGGCTCCGAGCACGTCGAGGAGCTGACCGCCGCGCTCAAGACGGCCGGCTACACGTTCGAGCGAATCACTTGACGGCCTGACGTCCCTCGCCGAGATGCATCTGTGCGACCCTTGCTAGGGATTCTTGCTGCATCGTTTTTTTCGATTGGCTGAATCAGATTTTCCAAAGGCGTCCGCCGGGAGGGCGTGATAGCCTGCTGTGTGGCTGCGGAGCCGTTCTGCTGCGCATGTTTTCGCCCGGCGTTCCAACCCCGCGGCTTACGGTCCCTTCTCCGCAGCAAATGAGGCAGGCCATGAAGCGGCATTTCACCATTCCGGGCAAGGTTTACATCGTAGGCGCCGGTCCGGGCGACCGCGAGTTGCTGACGCTGCGCGCCGCGCGGCTGCTGCGCACGGCGGACGTGGTTCTCCACGACGACTTGATCTCGCCGGATGTGCTCGAGCTCGTCCCGCCGGGCGCCAGGGTGCAGAACGTCGGCAAGCGTTGCCGCAGGGCTGTTATCACGCAGGAGGAGATCGCGAATCGCCTGATCTCTTACGCGCGGCAGGGCTTGAAGGTCGTGCGGCTGAAAGGCGGCGACCCGCTGATTTTTGGGCGTGCTGGCGAGGAAATGGATGCCCTGCGCGAGGCTGGCATTGAGTTTGAGATTGTGCCGGGCGTGACGGCCGCGTTCGCGGCAGCCGCGGCCGCGCAGATACCGCTCACGGATCGCAGGCTCGCGTCGCGACTTCTCTTCGTCACCAACCACCACTCGCGGCAGAAGGACGGCAGCGGTTGGGGCGATCTCGCAACGCCGGACACGACCCTCGTCGTTTACATGCCGGGCGACGACGCCTCGCGCCATGTCGCCGAGCTACTGGAGAGCGGGCTTGCGCCAGAGACGCCGTGCGTATTGATTTCGCGCGCGGGCCTGGCGGGGCAGCAGACGATGCGCACGACGCTCTCCGATATGGCGAACCTGCCGAAGCTGCCGGCGCCATCGCTGCTTATCCTTGGCGAGGTCGCGGAAGCCAAGAACGCGCCCGGGCACAGCGCAAACGCCCGCGCTGAACTTCCCGAGAAGTTCAGGCGCGAGTTCAAGAGATTCTTCGAGATTCGGCTGGGGGAATCTGAAGACGCGGTCCCCTCCGAGCAGGCACGCGCGAGCCGCATTCCTCCAAAGGATTGACGGCCCTTCGCTACGAGACGGGGGTTTGCCCCCGGCGCACTTCCTCGCTCAGGACAATCGCCTCGGCGATCTCCTTCATCGGCCTGCGCCGCTGGCGGCTCTGGCGCTGAAGAGAAAGATAGGCATCCTCTTCTGTCAACCTGAGTTCGCGCTGGAGAATCCCCTTCGCGCGCTCCACGAGCTTGCGTGTTTCCAGGCGCTCGGAGAGTTCGGAATTTTCACTCTCCAGCCGCGCCATTTCGATTTCCGCTCCCACCAGGAAGCCGATCGTCGAAATGATCTGGATCTGCCGCTTCGTGTAATTGTGCGGCTGGCGGTGCTGGACGTTGATGACGCCCACCAGTTTGCTTCTGCACAGCACAGGGACGGACAGGAACGCCTCGAAGTCGTCCTCGGGGAGTTCGTGGAAGACCTGGAAGCGCGGGTCGCGCGCCGCGTTACGCGACACGGCGACGGGTTGTCTGTGCTGTGCGACCCAGCCGGTGATGCCTTGGCCGACGCGCAGCTTCAGGCGATCCACGACCTCGATTTCAGGGTGAGGGTTTTTCGAGCCGCGCAGAACCAGATCGTTGCCTTCGAGAACATAGATAAAGCAAGAGTCGCATTTGACCAGACTGGCGACGAAGTTGACGACTTGCCCCAGCACTTCATGCAGCGAATCCGATGCTGCAAACCTGCTGGAGATTTCGTGCAGGATCTCTATTTCGGGTGCGTCGAGAACAGCTACAGAGCCTGTATCCATGCTAGAACGTTAATCGTTGTAAGGCCAGTCTGTCCAACTCAAAACTTCGTTTAATGCGTCCGATTTTTTGGGATTGGAGCCGCTAGAAGTACCCATAAGTCTTTTAATATCAGTAAGCTACGGAAATAGCCCGATATTAAGAGACGGTTTCAGTTTCGTGAAGGTTTGCGTTTTGCCGCAAGCAGGCCAGAACTGCGCGTGGCGACGAGTTCGACGAGGAACCCCATCTTGGGGTGTTCGGGCTCGAGATCGGGCTCGAGGCCGTGTTGGCGCAGCGACTCGGTGGTGCTCGGGCCGATCGAGGCGATCACCGCGCGCTCGAGGCCGTGACGCAACGCGGCTTCCAATTTCATTTCAGCAGCGACTTGCATCAGGTGCGTCACCTGGACGCTCGTGGTGAAGAGCACGACGTCGAAGCGGCCCTCCGCGAGAGCGCGGATCGCGTCGCGCAATGGCTCGAGATTCTCGGGCAGCGCCCACTGGTATACCGGCACGCGCACGACGCGAGCCCCGCGCTCGACAAGTCCCGCGAGCAACTCCGGATTCGAGACGCCGTATTCTTGCACCGCGACGCGCGCGCCGCGAATCGCGATCTGTTTCTCGGAGGCCGCGCCGTCCAGCGCGCGAAGCAATTCGCGCCACGTGTTTGGCTCGGGGACCGCGATTGCGGCGGGCACGTTCAATTCGCGCAAGACGGCGAGAGGTTTTGGTCCGCGCACAACGATCGGGACGCGGCGCAGCGCTGCGAGAAATGCCTCGCGTTTGCCGATGCTCTCCACGACGCCGACGAGCGCGCGCGTGCCGACTCCGGTGAGCAGGATCACCAGATCGAATTCGCCGCGGAGGAGCGCGTCCGCAAACGCGATCGCTTCCGTGTTGGATTCGAGCGGGACTTCGCGAAGGGCGGGCGCGACCACGGCCACGCCCCCGTAGTTTGCAATCAGCTTGGCGATTTCCTGCGCGCGCCGGCTTTCGAGCGAAAGGACGCGCAATCCGCCAAAATTTGCGTTCGGCATTTTCTGAGCGGCCCCAAAGGAGAGACTAATCGCAAGAGAACACAAAGGGAAGCCGCATATTGTTTTCGCGACGGGGATTCGGAAGAATTTGCGCGCAATGATTACGCCCGCGTGCCGCGAATGGCTTGCGGAAAACTAGCGAGAGCTCAAGAAGCGAATCCACTCGTTTTCGGCGGCGCGAAATCGCAGTTTAGGCTTTGCTTCCCAGAACGCGGGTCCCCAACGGCTTCTAATTTGTATTCATCGCCGACTGGATCGCGTTCAATCGCTGTTCCACGGTGGCGGCTTCGTCCGGGCGGCCCAGGTTGCGAAGCGCCTTGGCTTCGCTGGCGAGCGTGGACGAGAGCACGGGGCTGTTCGCGCCGTATTGTTTTTCCAGTACTGCAAGGAGCCGGCGATCGCAGGGCTCGACCTTGTCCGCTTTGCCCCAGGTGTCGTACAGATTGCATAAAGTCGCCAGGGGCATAAGGAGGGCAAGGTCATCCGGCGGATAAAGTGATTGCTTGATGCCGACCGCACGCAGCAGATCGGATTCTGCCTTGTCGTACATTTCTTGTGAGAAGTACACGCGGCTCCTCATCACCAGGCTGTCCGCAACGGGGTCGCCGTTCACACCGAACGCCTTTTCATTCAGCGCTACAGCAGCAGAAAAGTATTTCTCGGCGGGAGCATAATCCTTGTGAAAGAGTGCATTGTTTCCGAGGGATTGCAGCGGCAATGCAGTGTTCGGGGATTGCGATCCGTAGAGTTCTTCCGCGACTTTAAGTTCGCACTCGAGGGTGCTTTGCGCAGTGGCGTAGTCATGTTCTGCATACCCCCTCCCCAGGTAGTCGAGGGCCGTGATCAGCCGCGAGTCGTGCGGCTTGAGCTGGTCGGCGAGTGCGACGGCCTGCTTGTAGTCCTGCATTGCCTCCTCGTAGTTCTGATCCTTGACTGCCTGAGCTCCTGCTTGTAGTGCCTCGTCCACTTGCTCCGACAGATTCGGCGCCGCTTCGATGCTGCGAACGCGCGCTTCCAAACTCGCGGCCTCATCGGACTTTCCGGCAGCCTTCAGGGCGGCGATGTGTTCGTCGAACCGTTCCTGCGCGGCCTTGTATTCATTTTGAGGGTTGGGCTCGTCGGTGCGAAATACTTTTGTTCGCATGTCCTCACTTGCGTCGGCCGCCGCCGCTTTGCGATATTCAACCAGCGCTTCAGCCCAATCCCCTTTTTTCTCCAGCGCCCCCGCCACCTCCAGCATCACGAGAGGTTGCCTGGAGTTGAGCGCCAGACACTCCTTGAATTCATCAAGGGCAGCGTCGAGATTCCCTGCCCCCGCGAGGGCCTGTCCGAGGAGATCGTGGATGTTCGAGTCGCTGGGTTTCACACTCTCGCCTTGTTTCAGTTCCTGGAGGGCTTCGGTGAAATCCTTCTTGGCAATCAAGATGCGGCCCGCCCCCCGATAGGCATCAATATCTGTGTCATCCAACCTTTCAGCCTCGCGGAATTCTTTCAACGCGGCATCGTAATTCTTTTGCTGTTCGCGGACATCTCCGAGGCGTACATGAGGGAGGGGGTCGGATGGGTCCATCCTGATAGCTGTCTGAAATTCCTTTTCGGCACCCTGAAAGTCCCAAGTATCAAAGAGGGCCGAGCCCAAGCATGCGTGGCACATCTCAGCATCGGGGAACATTGTCTCAAGCTCTCGAAACTCCTTGACAGCCTCGGCGTACAGACCACGCTTCATGAGATCCGCGCCAAGATTCTGCCGGACGTCGTACCTTTGAGGATCCAGGCGCTTGGCCTCGCGGTACTCGCGAATCGCGGAATCGAGGTCCCCTTTCTCACCATATATCACGCCAAGACTGTAGTGGGCGTCGGTATCGCTCGGGTTGAACGCGATGGCCTTCTTGGCCTCCAGAATGGCATTCTCCCAATCTCCCTTGCCGTCGTAGAGAAGGGCCAAGTCGCGGTGCACGGGCCCGTAATCCGGCTTGAGTCGCAACGCTTCCCTGAATTCCGGTTCGGCAGCGTCGTACTTGTCCACGTTCTCCAGCGCCGCTCCGGCGAGTCGATGGGCTTCCGCATTCTCGGGATTTCGCGCCAGCGCTGCTTTCGCTTCACGGAGGGCCCCTTCATAGTCGGCCGACCGGTTGAGGACGTAGGCCAGCCTCGTGAGCGCGTCGGGAAAATCAGGATCCTGCTGCAACACCTCCTGATACACGGCCGCCGCTTCCGGCCATTGCTCTTGCTGGCGGAGCAGTTGACCCATCACGAACCCACATTCGGTACATGGCGAACTTACCGAGAGGGCTGCATTCAGCTCCGCAGCCGCCTCCGCGTAGTGCTTGTCCTTCATGAGGCCAGCGGCATTGCCGAGATGCTGAAGCAAGTCCTTGCCCGACCCGGCTTCGGGGGATTGCGCGTTCACAATCTTTGCGGCTTCCAGAGCCGCCAGTACCTTTTCATCCGCTCCCGCAGCCTTCACTAAGGACCGGAAGAAATCATCGGGGCGGAACGCCAATCCGTCAGTGGCGATTTCGTGCACCACATTTTCCGGTAGCGTACCCCCCGCAACGAGGGCAAGCAGTTCGCTGGCCTGGAGAGGCCTTGGCGGAGTTTCAGAAGCCGAGATGGAGACAGAGACGCAGACGACGAGAAGAAAGGCGGAAAAACAAGTAAGGAGCCGAGTCACGGGACCTCCAGAAGAAGCCGGGGTATTTATCTTCGAGTTAGCATAACAAAGATCTTACCGCGCGCTGGCTTAATGTTTCGGTCTTGCTTCCAAAGAAGAACCCTAGTGTGCCGGGAGGGAACTAGACAAGGGGAATGCTCCGTCCTGCGTGAGCAAAGAGTGCGGTGTCGCTTCGGATCGACGCAGCCATGCCTGCGCGCTCTTACGCAGGCACGGCTGCGAATCGAACTGCCTCAAATGTTGGCGGGGACTTGTGTATTGCGAAGCGCGGCCGCTACTCCTTACTCCTTTGCGTGCAGGCCGCACTCGGTCTTGGTGAAGCCGGCCCAGCGGCCCGCGCGCGGGTCTTCGCCGGGCTGAACCTGCCGCGTGCAGTACGTGCAGCCGATGCTCGGGTAGTTCTGGTCGTGCAGCGGATTGTAGGGAACCTTGTTCTCGCGAATGAATTGCCAGACGCGGTCGGAGCTCCAGTCCGCGAGCGGGTTCAGTTTGACGAGGCCGAACCCGGCGTCCCAATCCACTTTTTTTGCATTGGCGCGTTGCGGGGTCTGATCGCGGCGGATGCCTGTGATCCAAGCTTGCAGGCCGCTGAGATAATTCTTCAGCGGGTCCACCTTGCGGATCTGGCAACAAAGGTTCGGTTCGCGGCCCCAGAGCGCTTCGCCGTGCTTGGCAGCCTGCTCGATCGGCGTGAGCGCGGGGCGCGTCCGCTCGACCTTGATATTGTAGCGGTCTTCGATGTCGTCAATCAGCGCGTAGGTCTCGGGGAAAAGAAAATCCGTGTCGAGAGTAAAGACACGGAACGGTTTGCCCGTGCGCGCCGCAAGTTCGATCAGGACGACGTCTTCGGCGCCGAAGCTCGATGCGATGGAGAGATTCGAGCCAAAACGCTCGATTCCCCAGCGGATGATTTCGCCCGCGCTCAACGCTTCCGCTTCGGTTTGTTTCGATGCGACTTCCTGCAACAACGTTCCCATGCGAATGTTTCTCCTTTTGGATGATTCCGACGCGTTTATTTGAAAATCAGGCGGACTCCCAGGGCAAGGGTCACGAGGCCCAAGCCGATGAGCAGCCAATGGCGCTTGATGCGCCGCGAAAGCAGTGCGCCGACGTAGAGCCCCGGAAGAGCCCCAATCAACACTCTTGTGAACAAGGGCCACGCGAACTCGCCCGCGCGCGAGAATATAAGGACTGCGAATCCTCCGACCACAACGCCGAAAACATTGCTGGCGGCGGCGAGTTGCGACGTCGTCCAATCCGTGACAAATGCGAGGGCCGGAACCAACACGCTCCCCGAACCGGCGGAGGTGAGCGCCATGCCGGCTCCCGTCCCGAGGCCCACTCCAAAAACGGCCACGCGGTGCAAACGATGCTTCGCGGTTGTCGGCGCGGCTGCGGTCAGTAAGCTCTCTCCGGCATTTGCGTCCACGGCGTTCGCGGATTTCTTCCAGATGCCTTGGCCGAGCGCAAACCCGCCAATGCCGATCAGCAAAGCTGCGATCAGCCGTGTAAGCCAGCGGTCGCCGTCGGCGGCAGAAGGCGACCACGAAGCCGCGGCGGCGTGAGAAAGAGAGACTGCTACGGCCCCTGCGGCAAGTGTGCCCGCCAAACCGCCGGCGAGCAGGAGCCATATGTGGCGCTTCGGCAAATGCCCGAGTTGATGGTGCGTAACGGCGCCGGCGAACTTCGTTGCGACAAGAACACCGAGCGTCGTTCCCACGGCGACCGGCCAGCTATAGCCCATCAAGAACAGCAAGGGCGTAATCAGGCTGCCAAAGCCCGAGCCGGTAGCGCCGACCAAGACGCCTCCCACCAGACCGAGGAGAATCTCAAGCACGCGCTTCCTCCGGCGGTTGTGCGGGAGCAACCGGCTGGCGATTTCCTGCCGGCTGATCCACCGCGGCAGGCTGACGAAATGCTTCGGCGAGAATGGCCGCGACTTCGGGCCTCGTGAATTCCACCGGCAACGGCAATCCTTCGCGCAAGCGCCGGCGGACTTCCGTGCCGCTCAGGCCCAAGTGGTCCTCTTTCGGATGCGCGCAAGTGCGGCCGCTGGCCATCGAGCCGCAGCGGGTACAGTAAAAGACCTCGTCGAAGAAGATCGGCTGGATGTCGAGGCCGCGTCCGGCGACGGACCGCAGCAAGTGATGCGCGTCGTAAGGGCCGTAGTAGCTGCCGACGCCGGCGTGATCGCGTCCGACGAGGAAATGCGTGCAGCCGAAATTCTTGCGCACGAGCGCGTGGAAGATGGCCTCGCGCGGCCCGGCGTAGCGCATCCACGCCGGCATGACGGCGAACAACACGCGCTCCTGCGGGAGATAATTATCGAGCAAGGCGCGGTAGCAGCGCAGGCGCAGCGGCGCAGGCAAATCCTCGGCCTTCGTTTCGCCAACCAAGGGATGCAGCAGCAAGCCGTCGGTCACTTCAATGGCGGTGCGCAGGACGTATTCGTGCGCGCGATGGACGGGATTGCGCGTCTGAAAGCCCGCGACGGTGCGCCAGCCCCGCCGCGTGATTTCGGCGCGCACCTCGGAGGGCGTCTGCCATTCCGCCGGCAAGCCGGCCAGGCGCGGCTCGGAAAACCACTCGAGCGTGCCGCCGAGCGCGATCTCGCCCGAAGACAAGAGCGCCGCGACGCCGGGATGCGCCTCATCGCTCGTGCCGTAAATTTTCGCGGCCCAGTCGCGGCCGGGCACCGCGAAGCGGTCGGTGACTTCGAGCGTGGTGACGCATTCGCCTTCGACCGACAGAGCGACGCGAGTGCCGAAGCGGATTCCGTCGGTTTGGTCGCGACCGAGCTGCAACAGCACCGGCAGCGGCCAGAGTGTGCCGTTGCGCAGGCTCATAGATTCCACCACGGATTTTGCGGATTCGTAACCGAGGAATCCTTCAAGCGGGCTGAAGCCTCCTGTCGCGATGAGCAGCGCATCGCTGGCGGCGCGCGCGTTCAGAGGAATCACGCGCAGGCTCGCGGCCTCCTTTCGCGCCTCCTCGCGGCGTTCCTGGGCCACGATGCGGTTCACCAACGTGCCGCCGTGCGGTGCGATGGTTCGTGCCGGCGCGGGTTTGTCCGTTGCGGCGGGCAGGTGTTGGGCAGAAGTAGTCATTTCTCCGATATCCTCCGTAAGTCTTGCGGTCGCACCGCCGGTCTCAAAACAGTTTTCAATTCGCTGCACCTTGCTTCCCTCGCTCCGGCCCTAAAAACAAAAAACCCACCTACCAGTTTGTCTTCTGGCGGTGGGCTCGGGCTGCAGCTTTGGATTTCTAGTCTAGCTTGTCAGCGTCCCCCCAGAAGACAGGCGCATACAACAACACGCACACATACAGCACGCGCAGGCGCAACGCAGCTTCTGGGTCTGAACATTCATGTGGAAGGGCAGTATCGCATAAGGGGCCGGAAAAAAGAAAGGAAAGTTTCTCGGCCCTTGTTGAGGGCTGGCCGACCGGAGGAAATGACTGCATCGTGGCGTGCTGAGGTCCGGAAAACTGCCGAATGCTGGTGCTATCATCGGGGCGCGGCCGAAACGCGTGCGGCGGGGAGACGCGTTTGCCGTTTGGGGGAATCATGGAGATTAGCACTCATTATGCGGAATTGAGCATCAGCGACGGAACGCGGATGCGAGCGTATGTTGCCCGGCCTTCGCAGGAAGGGCACTATCCGGGCCTGATCGTGAATCAAGAAGCGTTCGGGGTGAACGCGCACATTCGTGACGTCACCGAGCGTTTTGCGCGGCAGGGATATTTTGCGATCGCGCCTGAGCTGTACCATCGCACGGCCCGGGGTTTCGAGGGCCGCTACGACGATTTTCCATCCGTCGCGGGCCACGCGCGCACCCTGACGAATGAAGGCCTCGAGTCCGATGAGACCGCTGCTTTCGATTGGCTGCGCGCAAACGGCGTCGCCGCTCCCACGCCCATCGCGGCGGTGGGATTCTGCATGGGCGGACGCGTGTCGTTCCTTGCCGCGACCGTCCTGCCCCTGGCGTGCGCGATTTCGTTTTACGGCGGAGGGATCGCTCCGAATCCCCAAGGCCCAGGTTTGCTCGACCGCGCCGCCCGTGTACGCCCGCCAATTCTTTTGTTCTGGGGCGGACGCGATCAGCACATCGGCCCCGATCAAGTGCGCGCGGTTGCGGACGCATTGCGTTCTGCGGAAAAGAATTTTGTGAACGTGGAGATTTCCGACGCGGATCACGGTTTTTTCTGCGATGCGCGTCCCAGCTACCACCGAGTCGCGGCCGCGGAGGCATGGGCGCTTTCGCTGGCATTTCTTCGCGCGCACACCTCTTCGGGCGCCTCGCGCACCACGGCTCCAGGCACCGCCTAAGACCTTCCGGCTAAACGCCGCGTGTCCAAACCATCAAGCGCTCGGCTCCCGCCGCAAAACTTATTTGCGAGGGCGGGGTTCCACAAGTGTCGGTGCCAAAGGAACGAAAAGGACCGAATACACATACGAACTCTTGAGGAGACCGATCATGAAATTCACGAAGATATTCCAGAGCTTGGCCATTGCGGCCGCGGCACTGACGTTCGTTTTGTCCGCCAGCGCGCAGGGAAGAATCCAGAAGCGGGAAGAGCACCAGCAGGCGCGTATCGCTAATGGCATCAAGAACGGTTCGTTGACCGCGGGTGAGACCGCTCGCCTCGAGCATCAGGAAGCGCGTCTGAACCACCAGATCCACAACGAGCGCGCCGCCAACGGCGGCCACCTGACTGCCGGGGAAAGGGCCCAAGTGAATCGCGAGCAGAATCACATCTCGCGCAACATCTACCGCGACAAGCACAACGCGCGCCGTCAGCCTTGAGCGATTAACGAAATTGCATCGCACCCCCGGACGGCCGGGCGGTCTCGCACCGTTCGGCTCGGGGTTTCATTTTGTGGGCTGAATCAGCGCGACGCGGCGGCCGCGCTCGTGTCGCGAATGAGGATGATGTCCGAAACGGGATGTCCGCGCAGCACCGCGAGGCGCTTGCCGTCGGCCGACCAGCTGAAATCGTAAATATCTTCAGCGGTGAAATGGGTCAGCGCGCGTGGCGCCGATCCGTCGAGCGGCTGGACCCAGATGTTTCCCACCTGGTTGTCGTTCCACTGATAGGCGATCCCTTTTCCATCGGGGGCAAACTGAATTGTCCCGGTGATGTGCGCATTCGCCGCGAGCACTTTCGGCGGTTCTGACGGCGCATCCGCGCGCAGCAGAGCCAGTTTCTCGATCGAACCCTGGCGCGCGGGATCAACGAAACTCGCGACGGCCGCAACCAGACTTCCATCGGGCGAAACGACGAGCTTCGGTGAAATCACGAGAAACTGCTGGCTCATCAGCCCGTCCAGCGCCTCTGCATTGCCGCCTTCCAGGGGAATGCGAATGTATTTGTCGTCCTTGGCATCGAGGGAGTACACCCATTTGCCGTCAGGCGAGCACGTCACCGAAGTGGCGAACATTCCCTTCGTGATCTGTTGCAGGTTTGAGCCGTCCGCGTTGATGCTCCAAACATCAATGCTCCGCTGGCCCTCGTGGAAAGCCCAACTGAGAACGATCGTGTTCTTTTCTCCGCATATGTCCGCGTCAACGATGGGACCGCCGCCGGCATCCAGAATCGAGGTTCGTTGGCCGCCTTCCGCCGGCATTTCAACCAGTCCGGTCGGCTCGGCGAGTAGCAACTTGTCGGTCCCAATCCATGCTACGGAATTTATTTCCATTTGAGCCAATGGACTCTGCGCGGCCGGGGGCAGCGCGCCGCCCACACCCGGAAGAACGCTCACTTCCATATCGTCCTGAGATTGCACCGCGGCGATCGTTTGTCCGTCTCCGGAAAGACTCAGTTGGATGTAATTGTTCGTGTCGTTCGTTATCGTGCGGAAGGTCGCGTCCGGAAATGAGATGAGGCCGATCTGTGCTCGCGTGAAGTTCGAACTCACGGATTGAGATGTCACAATCAGATCGCGTCCATTCGGTAGCCAAGCCATCTGAGTGACGCGCCGGTCGTCGGAGGAGTAGATGACCTTGTCCTCGCCGCTCGAAAGGTCGAATGAGTGAAATTGTTCCAGCGTCGGCCCGCCGAAGACGGAGTAGGTGATGGATTTCGTGTCCGGTTGCCACGCCAGGGCATCCGGAATGGGAAGTGGTGCGATGCGGACCACCTTCTCGTCGGTGCCGTCGGGATTTGCCGTCAAAATGCGATACTTCCCGACCTCAGGATCGTTGGCGCGCATATACGCCATTTGCGTGCCGTCCTTGGTAAAGACAGGACCGCGATCCACGTCCGACGCCACGTGCTGGGGCGTCCCGCCCAACACTGGAGCGCGGTAAAGATTGTAAAAGGTGGCGGCCGCATTCTCCGACTGCCGGTAGAAGAGGTAATTGCCGTCGGGAGAAAAACCGGGTTCGGCCAGGCGCGAATCCACGGGACCCACGACAAGGACGTCGCTGCCGGTGGGGATGTTGCGCAGTCTTAGACTTTGCTTTCCGTTTTCCGCCACAACGCTTGCGACGTATTTTCCGTCCGGCGAAATCGCGACGCGAGTCTCATTTCCGTTTTGCGTGAGTTGCGAGATGGAAAAAATTCCGAAGGGCGCTCGCTCCGCGCCTCGGTGAAGCATGGAATACACTCCATACCCCGCGACAACCACTAGCGCCAGCGCCGCAACAGCCGCAATCGTCGTTCCGAGTTTGTGCTGCCGCACGACGGCTGTGACGGAGCTGCTCCCGGTTTCGCTCTTTGCCGAGCCGACGGTCGCGGCGGAAGGCGGCGCCGCGCTGGCGGTCGTTGCGGCCTGCAAAAGTTGCCCCGCGCTCGAATCCGCCGCAGGCACGGCGGCGCCGGTTGAAATTGGGCGGCGTCCGGAATCGGAGTCGCGCTGGAGCCGTTTCAAATCGGCCCGAATGTCGCCGGCGTGCTGATAACGCAGCCCGCGGTCCTTTTCGAGCGCCTTGTCAATCACGCGCTCGAGCTCGGCCGGAATCGCCGGATTCAACCGCACGGGCGCGACGGGCGCTTGGTGGAGAATCGCGTCGAAGATCGCGGCCGAAGTGCTGCCGGAAAACGCGGGACGCCCCGTGGCCATTTCGTACAGCACGACTCCGAAGGAAAAGAGGTCGGTGCGCGCGTCGAGTTCCTTGCCGAGCGTCTGCTCCGGAGACATATAGGCCACGGTGCCCAGCGCGACGCCGGGGCTCGTCAAATTGAAATTTTCCTCGGTCGTCGTGCCGCCGGCGTCGGTCGTTTGCCCCATGGCCTGCGGCAACACTTTCGCCAGGCCGAAATCCAGCAGCTTGGCCTGGCCGCGCTCGGTGACGAAAATGTTCGCGGGCTTGATGTCGCGATGAATGATGCCCTGCTGGTGTGCGGCGTCCAGCGCATCGGCGATCTGCGCGCCCAGATCCATCAAGTTGTCGAAGGGCACGGGGCCTTCGTAGATGACGCGCTTGAGCGTTTGGCCGAGAAGCAATTCCATCGCGATGAACGGGTGGCCGTCCTGCTTGTCGATGTCGTAGATGGTGCAGATATTCGGATGATTGAGCGCCGAAGCCGCTTGCGCCTCGCGCTCGAAGCGTTCGAGCGTTTGCGGCGTCCGCGCAACGTCGTCGGGAAGAAACTTGAGGGCCACTTGGCGGCGCAGTTTGGTGTCTTCCGCCTTGTAAACGACGCCCATCCCGCCGCCACCCAGCCGCTCCAGAATGCGATAGTGAGTAACGACGGCTCCCGCAGGATAAAGTTCTTCGGGCATGTCCGTGCATCTTAGCAGGGCGGAGATGCAAGTCAACGCCGGCCGCGCGGCGAGCCATCCGTCTTCCAGCGCGGCGTAAGAAAGAGGAACATGCGGATTGGCCCGGCGCAACGGCTGCTCCGAGCCCACAGAAAACTAATCTTGCCTGACCGGGTTCTAATGTATTGTCAGGTGTGCATGGGCTCGATGGGAGGCGAATTCGCCATGAAGACGCGCAAGTTCCTCTTCATCTGTGTGGTGGCCATGGCCGCTGTCGCACTCTTGCTGCGAATGCCCGTGACGGCCGCTGCCCAGGACGACCCGCCCGGCCGCGTGGCCCGCATCAATTTTCTGCAGGGCAACGATTCCTTCCAGCCGTCCGGCGGAGGAGACAATGATTGGGTCACCGCGGAGCTGAATCGCCCCGTCACCATCGGCGACCGTGTCTGGGCCGACAGCGACGGTCTCGTCGAGATGCACGTCGGCTCGACGGCGATCCGCATGGACCACAACACCGGGATTTCCTTTCTCAATCTGTCGGACAACGTCGTGCAGGTGCAGCTTTCCGCCGGTTCGATTTACGTTCATGTGCGCGAACTCGCTTCCGGCGACGCCTTCGAGGTGGACACGCCGAATCTGGCGTTTTCGATTTCGCAAGCGGGCATCTATCGCGTTGACGTGGATCCGGACAGTAACGTCACCGTCGTGACCGTGCGCGAGGGCCAGGGAGAAGTGACCGGCGGCGGCCGCTCATGGAACATCATCGCCGACCAGCAAGCAAGGTTCACCGGCACAGATTCCCTCGACTATAGCCTCGAAGACGCGGATTCGCTGCCGCAAAGCGATTTCGATAATTGGTCCTTCTCGCGCGATGCCCGCGAGGACCATGTCGCTTCCGTCCAATATGTTTCCCCCGATACGACCGGCTGCGAGGACCTCGATGCGTACGGTTCCTGGAACGTGGTCGGAACTTACGGCGCCGTGTGGTTTCCGGCCGGCGTGGCGGTCGGCTGGGCGCCGTACCGCTTTGGCCACTGGGTCTTCATCGCGCCTTGGGGTTGGACCTGGGTGGATGCGGCGCCGTGGGGCTTCGCTCCGCTCCACTACGGCCGCTGGGCATTTGTCAGCGGCGCGTGGGGATGGGTGCCCGGGCCAGTGGCCGTAGGAGTGCGTCCTGTGTACGCGCCGGCGCTGGTGGCGTGGGTCGGCGGTGGCCCGGGACTCGGCGTATCGGCCCCATTCGGGGTCGGCGGAGGAGCGGCTTGGTTTCCGCTGGGCCCGCGCGATGTGTTCGTTCCCGCGTATCACGTGAGCGATGTCTACGTCACTCGAATCAACACGACGAATACCATCCTCGACCGCACGACGATCTTGAACGTCTATCACAGCCCGGACGCCGGCAATATCACCTATGTGAACCAGCGCGTCGGCGGGGCCGTGACCGTCGTCAATCACGTCACGTTCGTGACCGGCCGCGCGGTGGCTCCCAACACGATCAACGTGTCGCAGCGCGAAATCGAGAACGCCCCGGTGTATCATGGCGGTCCGCAGATTCAACCGGAGCACGTGAGCATCATGGGCAACGTTCGCGTCGCGACCGTTCACCCGCCGGATATGGTTGTAAATCGCACGGTCGTGGCGCAGCGTACTCCGCCTCCGCAGACTATCGCCCGGGAGGAGAATAATGCGAGCAACCGCGGCGAAGGTCAGGGGACGAATCGCGGTGGTGGCGAGCCATCTAATGGGCCGTCAACTCCCGGATATCGCCCACCGAACGGCAACGGCGGCAGTGGCGGCAGCGCGGGAAACAATCCACCCGCGAATCACAATGAGGGCGGCAACTCGAACACGAGCCAAGGCAGCGCGCCGAATGTGCGACAGGCTCCTCCGGTTCGCCAGCCGACGCCGCAAGAACAGCAGGTCGATGCAGACAGGCAGAAACAATGGCAGGACCGCCACGAGCAGGTCCATGGAAATCAGCCGCCTGCAAACAACAACAGCAACAACAACAGCGGCAACAACAATGGCAACAATGGGCAGGGCAACCGCGGCGGGGACAGTCACGGTAAGCCTCCGCACCGCTGATTCACTACGAGATGCCTGAGTCGCTTAAGGCGCGCGCGAGCCAACCGGCCGCGACGAACACGAACGTCGCGGCGCCCCAGCCCGCTTCATCAGGTTGGCCGGCCCCGCCGGTTCGCACCTTGCCCGGTCTAACCCAGCAAGGCCCCCCGCGCTGGATCGATCTCCTCCTCATTCTCTTTCTAATCGGTCTGGCCCTCCTTCCGCCCATCGGAGAGATTCATAAGCAGCTCATTTTGCTTGCGATTGCCATTGTCCAATTGACTGAAGGCACACTCATCAGCGCCTTTCCGCGGCGCGGCCGCTACTACGCCGTGCTGCTCAAAATCGCACTCGCCACTCTCCTCCTGGACCACACGGGCGAGTGGCTGACCATCAATAGCATGTATTATCCGATCTATTACCTGCCCGTCATGACTGCGGCGATGTACTTCGACACGATTGCAACGCTTCTTTGGACGCTGCTCGCTTCGGCTGCGTTTTGCTCCTACTTAATTCCCGCACTCCGGGAAGTCTCCCTCGACGCGGACGCCGTAACCCAACTCACGATTCGCATTTTGTTTTTCTTCCTCGTCGCGATTGTGGTGAACCGCTTCTCCATCGAGCTTCGCCTGCAGGCCTCGCGCTCCCAGAATCTCGCTGACCGGCTGGCCGCCACCAACCTTCGCCTCGAGCAGGCGCAGGCGGAGGCGCGCCGCTCGGAGCGGCTGGCGGCGCTCGGCCAGATGTCCGCCGGCCTGGCCCACGAGATTCGCAATCCGCTCGGAGTGATCAAGGGCTCGGCGGAAATGCTCATGCAAAAATTGCAGAACGCGAGCCCGCTCGCCAGCGAACTGGCGGGGTACATCTCGTTCGAGGTGAATCGGTTGAGCGCGCTGGTCGCGCGTTTTCTGGATTTCGCGCGGCCGCTGCGCGCCGAGCGCCGCCCCGAAGACATCGCGAAGCTCCTCGATCGCGTTCTGGCTTCGGTCGCGTCGCACTGGCAGGGGGGAATCGTGGCGGTCGAGAAAAACTATGAACGGAATCTTCCGATGATCCCTCTTGACGAAAATCTGTGCGAGCGGGCTTTTCTGAATCTGGTGCAAAATGCCTACGAAGCGATGGGCGATGCGGGCGGCGCCCTCCGCGTTTCAATTGCCCGCGCAAACTCGGGAGGACGCGCGGGCGTGGAAGTGCGCCTTGAAGATACCGGCCCGGGAGTGCCTGCTGAGTTGTCCGAGCAGATTTTCAATCCGTTTGTGACGACGAAGAAGACGGGAGTGGGACTCGGCCTCTCCATCGTCTCGCAAATTGTGGACGGGCACCGCGGCACGATCCGTCTCGAAAGCTCGGATGTCGGGGCCCGGTTCGTCCTGTTTTTCCCCGCCGAATCGGCGTCGGCGCCAAAGGAGTTGGCCTCGGCCTCGAGATGAAGACGATGCCCACAATCCTAATCGTCGAAGACGAAGCCAAGATGCGCCGCCTCCTCGAGCTCGACTTGGGCGAGGATGGTTACCGCGTTCTCTCCGCTGCCGACGCGGAAGCGGGATTGCAACTGCTGCGGCAGGAGTCCGTGGATTTGGTCGTCACCGATTTGAAGCTTCCCGGCATGGACGGCCTGCAGTTCTTGCAAGCCGTGAAGCGCATCCAGGCCGCGCTTCCCGTCGTTGTGATGACGGCGTTCGGCACGGTGGAGACCGCGGTCGAGGCCATGAAGGCGGGCGCGAGCGATTACGTGCTCAAGCCGTTCTCGCTCGCCGAAATGAAAATGGTCGTGCAGAAGGAGCTGGATGTCCGCCGGTTGCGCGAGGAGAACCGTTCGCTGCGCGAAGCGCTCGGACAGCGTTACGCGCACCCGAACGTCGTGGCGCGCGGCGCAAAAATGCAGGAGGTGCTGGCCACGGTCGAGCGCGTGGCCACGACGAATTCGACGGTCCTGCTCGGCGGCGAGAGCGGCGTCGGCAAGGATTTGATCGCCCACGTGATTCACCAGAAATCGCGCCGCGCCTCCGGTCCTTTCGTCAAAATCAACAGCACCGCCATCCCCGAGAATCTTCTCGAAAGCGAACTGTTCGGCTATGAAAAGGGCGCGTTCACCGGGGCGATCGGGAACAAGCCCGGCAAGTTCGAGCTCGCCGACAAGGGCACTCTCTTTCTCGACGAGATCGGCGACGTGCCCCCGGCAATGCAGGTGAAATTGCTGCGCGTTTTGCAGGAGCGCGAGTTCGAGCACCTCGGCGGGACGCGCACGTTGAAGGTGGACGTCCGGCTCATCGCCGCTACCAATCGCGATCTGCGCGCCGCGCTCGAAGACGGCACGTTTCGCCAGGACCTCTACTACCGGCTCAACGTCGTCCCCCTGGACATTCCGCCTCTGCGCGAGCACAAGGAAGACATCCCGGATCTCGTGAATCTTTTTCTCGCGCGTTTCGCACCCGAGTCCGACAAGCCGATCGCCGGAATCAGCCCGGAAGCGCTGCATCTCCTCACGGATTTCTATTGGCCCGGCAACGTTCGCGAACTCGAAAACGTCATCGAGCGCGCCTGCGCGCTGGCGCAAGGACCGCGCGTGGAAGTGTCCGACATCCGCCTCGACGTGCGCAGGCCCAAGCCGGAAAACTCCGCCGAAGCCTTCTTGCCCGAGGGCATGACGCTCGAACAATGGGAAGACGAAATGATCCGCGAAGCTTTGCGCCGCGCTGGAGGCAACAAGAGCCAGGCCGCGCGCCTGCTCGGCCTTTCCCGCAACGCTCTCCGCTACCGCCTCTCGAAGATCGGCATCGCCGACGATTCCGAAGCCGAGCCCTGAAGCTGGCTGCCGCCCGAGTGGTGGCTGAAAACCACCACTTTCGGCTGAGGGCGGCCAGGTGCCACGCGCTCCAAAAGCCGCCCCAAGGCCGCGCGTCCGTAAGTGCCTGTAAATCAATAAATTATAGGCCGGCCTGCTTTGCGAGTGTGGCACGGCACTTGCCCACTGTTTAGCGTGCGATTAGTCCTGCATGGGCGGTCGCGCAGGTGAGGTCAGCCATGAAGACGAAGACCAGAATTATAGCGAGTCTCGCGATCCTGACTTTGGTGCTGATGGGCGCGGGTCACGTCCGCGCTCAATCGCAGAACCAACCGGCTGGCCAGCCGAGCGGCCAGCCGAGCGGCCAGCCGAGCGGGAACAACGCGAACGCCCCCGGCGTCGCGCGCATCAGCTTGATTCATGGCCAGGTCTCGACGCAGCGCGGCGACACCGGCGATTGGTCGGCCGCCACGCTCAACCAGCCGCTCGAGGCTGGCGACAAGATCTCCACTGGCGATAATTCTCAAGCGGAAATTCAGCTCGATTACGCGAACATTCTCCGGCTTAGCAACAACGCGCAAGCGAATATCGTCGCTCTCGGGAATTCCCAAATTCAAATTCAGATCGCTCAGGGGCTCGTCAATTACTCTGTCTTCAAGCAGACCGATTCCTTGGCGGAAATCGATACGCCGAACGTAGCGGTTCGCCCCGCTCGCGACGAAGGCAGATTCCGCATTCTCGTTAGTTCCGACGGGGAGACCCAGGTGACCGTCCGCGAGGGCGAAGCCGACATTTCGACGTCGCAGGGCAGCACCCATGTCAAGAAGGGCCAGCTCATCACGATTCAGGGAAGCGGCGACGACGCGCAGTACAAGATCTCCGACGCTCCCGGCAAGGATGACTTCGACAAATGGAACGAGAGCCGCGATCACGCGGTCGAGAGCGCGCAAAGCTGGCAGCACACCGACCCCTACTACACGGGCACGCAGGACCTCGATACATACGGCCAATGGGAAGACGTGCCGGACTACGGCAGCGTTTGGGTGCCCAATGTGGACATCGGCTGGGTTCCTTATCGTGCAGGCCGCTGGCTCTGGGAGCCGTACTGGGGCTGGACCTGGGTTTCCTATGAGCCTTGGGGCTGGGCGCCCTATCACTACGGCCGCTGGTTCACCTATGGCGGCTCGTGGTGCTGGTGGCCGGGACCGATTTACGGCGGGGGCTTCTACCGGCCGTTCTGGTCGCCGGCCTACGTCTCATTTTTCGGATTCGGTGGCGGGTTTGGCTTCTCCGCTGGATTCGGCTTTGGATTCGGATTCGGTTCGATTGGCTGGCTGCCCATCGGCCCCGGCGACCGCTTCTTCCCGTGGTGGGGCGCTTATCGCGACCGCTTTGGGTACGTTGATGCCGGCCGCTTTGATGGACGTGGCGGTTTCGAGCCGTTGCGGCCCGGCGCGTTCTCCAACATTCACGAATTCCAGACGAACGACAGGTTCCGCAGCGCCATGTCGACCGTCCCCTCGAATCGCTTCGGCACTGGAGGCGTGCGCCCCGAGGCTGCCTCGCGCGACATGGTTAGCAACGGCAGAATGATGACGGGCAATGTGCCGGTGACGCCGACGCGCGAAAGTCTGAGCGCCAGTGGACGCGCCGCCAATCCGTCTACGATTTCCAACCGTGGAGGCGGGCAGCATTTCTTCTCCACGAATCATGCGACGGCTCCCGCGCGCTCCTTCGACCAGGAATCAGCGGGCGTGCGGCAATCCATTCAGCAGAATGGGCGCTCGGGTCAGCCTGGCGGCGCGGCCGGTGAGAATCGCGGGCCGTCGTCGAACGGCAACTCGAACGATCGCGGCGCCGGCTGGCAGCGTTTCTCGCCGCCTTCCGGCAACGACCGGTCGAACCAGGGAAATCCGGGCGGCAACCGAGGCCCTTCCGGAAACGGTCAAGCGCGCACCCCGTCTTCCAATTCAGGTTCTTATCGCCCCCCGCTCAACATGCGGCAGCCGGTTTTCAACCGGCCGAATTCCGGCTCCAACAGCGGCGGATATAACCGCGGCTCCTCCGGGAATTCCGGAGGCTACAATCGCGGCTCCTCCGGAAATTCCGGAGGCTACAACGGCGGTTCCTCCGGCAATAGCGGCTACCGGCCCCCAAGCAATAGTTCTGGCGGCGGCTACAATCGTGGCGGCGGAGGCGGTGGCAACCAAAGCCGTGGCGGAGGTGGCGGAGGCGGCAACCGCGGCGGCGGAGGCGGCGGTGGAGGGGGTGGCCACAGCTCCGGTGGCGGCGGAGGTCATCGCCACTAAGTTTCTCGAGTTCCCAAATAGAAGACGACGCTCATCAACCCCGGGGGATGCAACGCGCATCCCCCACCCCTTTTTTTACGCCCCGCCCGCCGGATCAGCCACGATGAAGAGAATCCATAGGTGACTGCGGGGAGGAAGAGGACCCTGATCTCGGTTCAGAGACCCAATTGGTTGATCAGGTGATAGAGGACGCTGCCGAGGATGGCGGCGCCGGGAATCGTTAGGACCCACGCCCAGACAATCCGGCGGGTGACGCCCCAATGAACGGCCGTCAGGCGGTGGCATGCGCCGACTCCGACGATCGCGCCGGTGATGGTGTGCGTGGTGCTGACGGGGATGCCGAAGGTGGCCGTGCCGAGGAGTGTGAGCGCCCCGGCGGTCTCCGCCGCGAAGCCGCCGAAAGGATTGAGCTTGGTGATGCGCTGCCCCATGGTCTTGATGATGCGCCAGCCGCCGGCCATGGTGCCGCCGGCGATGGCCAAGTGGCAGCAAATGATCACCCAGAAAGGGGGGTGGGAATCGTGGCGGAGCAGCCCGCCAGAGACCAAAGCGGCAGTGATTATGCCCATGCCTTTCTGAGCGTCGTTCGTGCCGTGGCCGAAGCTGTATGCAGCCGCAGAAATTAGCTGCAGGCGGCGAAACCAGCGGTCGACTCGTTGTGGCCGCTGTTTATGGACCAGCCAACTCGTGGCCAAAGTGACGCAGATGGCCACCACCATCCCCACCAATGGTGCGACAAATATAAAGATGACCGGTTTTACCCACCCGCTTAGGATAATCGCAGCGAAACCTGCACGGGCAATGGCAGCACCGCCGTAACCGCCAATGAGAGCGTGCGAAGAGCTCGTGGGAAGCCCGAGGACCAGGGTGATGAGATTCCACGTGATGGCGCCGAGAAGTCCCGCGAGGAGAACCTGCTGAGTGACGAACTCAATGTGAACCAGACCCTTGCTGATCGTAACGGCTACCGCAGTCCCGAATGTGAAAGCCGCAATGAAGTTCCAGAAGGCAGCCCAGCCAACGGCCCAGAGGGGTTTCAAGACGCGAGTGGAGACGATAGTGGCGATGGAATTGGCGGCGTCGTGCCAGCCATTGGAGAAGTCGAACGCCAAGGTGAGAAAGACGGTGATCAGGAGCAGGTTGAAGCTATTCACCGGCGCACACCTCGAATTGAGCGCCCCGCCGCGCGCAGGCGCGAGTTGACCGGACGGAGGAGGATGGTGCTGGAATCGGTCAACGGTGCGATCAAGCGCCCTTCAGAATGACGTCTTCAATGACGTTGGCGACGTCTTCGCACTTATCTACGGCGGTTTCCATAACCTCGAAGATTTCTTTCCACTTGATGATCTGCACGGGGTCTTTCTCTTCATCGAAGAGCTGAGCGATGAGAGTGCGGCACACGCGGTCGCTCTCGTTTTCGAGGCGATTAATCTCGATGCAGTGCTCCAGGGCACTATCCGGCTTGCCGAGTGCATGCACGGCGGCGACGACTCCCTCCGTGGCCGCATAAAGGATTTGAGCCAATTCGATCGTGCCAGGTCGGATTTTGTCCACGCGATAGAGGGCAAAGCGGCTTGCTGCGGCGTCAATCAGGTCCAGGACATCGTCGATCTGAGAGCATAGCTGGTGGATGTCTTCGCGGTCGAAGGGAGTAATGAACGTCTGGTTCAGCTTCTTGAACAGGTTATGAGTGATGTCGTCGCCGGCGTGTTCGATCGCTTTGATGCTCTGGGCTTGCTCGGGTACGCCCGTATAGTGCGAGAGCATGTCCACCAAAGCCTTGGCCCCGACCTGGACATTCTCGGCTTGCTTGGTGAAGAGGTCGAAGAAGGACTCTTCGCGCGGAAGCATCCGTCGCAGCAGACCTGGCATGGTTGTGAAACTCTCCCCGGTGGAGCGCGAGGGGGCGGCCAATGACTATACCCGGGGAGGGTGAATCAGGCAAGCATGGGGGGCAAAGGGAGCGTCCTGGTTTGGCTGAGTGTGGCGGCTTGCCTTCGGTGAGCCGCCATACACCCATTGTCCGAGTCGGTCACGCCCGCTCGAGAAGCGGCGGCAGAAACGGCCGGCCCTACCGCCGGTCCGTAGCGTGGTGGCGGACGTCGCGTCCCTGGACGATGTAGATCACGTCCTCGGAGATGTTCGTGGCGTGGTCGCCGATTCGTTCGAGATTCTTTGCCACCAGGATCAGCTCGAAAGCCGCGAAGACGACGGCGGAATTTTCCATCATGTAGGTCAGCAGTTCGCGGAAGATCTGGTTGCGCAACTGGTCCACCTGGTCGTCGCGAATGAGCACGGCCTGCGCCAGCTCGATGTTGCGGTCGATGAGGGCGCGGATACTGTCGCGGACCATGCCTTCGGCCAGCTCGCTCATGCGCGGCAGATCGACGTAAGGCTTCACGCGCACGTGCCGCAACACGCGAATCGCGGATTGCGCGATATTGACGGCCTGATCGCCGATGCGCTCCAGATCGTTGTTGATCCGCGCCACGGCGAGAAGAAACCGCAGGTCGCTCGCCATCGGCTGCACTTGAGCGATCAATCGCACGACGCGGTCGTCAATCTCCATCTGCATGTCGTTGATGACGCCTTCTTGCTCGAGCACGGTTTGCGCCAGGCTCTCGCTGGAATCCAGCACCGCGTGCACGGAATCGTGCACGGCGCGCTCGGCCAGACTCGCCATCCAGAGCACGCGCTCGTTCAGCTCCTGCAGTTCCTGCTCGAAGTGCCGCGGCATCAGCGGCCGTTCGCTCCCTGTGCTCATCCGAACCTTCCTGTGATGTAGGCTTCCGTCCTTGGATCGGCGGGCGTCGTGAAGAGTTGCGGCGTCGGATTGAATTCGATCAGCTCCCCGATCAGCATGAACGCCGTGAAGTCGCTCACGCGCGCCGCCTGCTGCATGTTGTGCGTCACGATCACGATCGTACAGTTTTCCTTCAACTGGAAGAGCAGCTCTTCGATCTTGGCCGTGCTCACCGGATCGAGCGCTGAGCACGGCTCATCGAGCAAAATCACTTCAGGGTCCACTGCCAGGGCGCGCGCGATACACAGCCGCTGCTGCTGCCCGCCCGAGAGAGAATACGCCGATTTGTGCAGCCGGTCCTTCACTTCTTCCCACAATGCCGCCCGGCGCAGGCTGTGTTCGACGTGTTCTTTCAGATTGCCGGCGTAGCCGTTCACCCGCAAGCCGTAGGCCACATTGTCAAAAATGGATTTCGGAAAGGGATTCGGCCGCTGGAAGACCATCCCCACGCGTCGCCGCAACCGCGTGACATCCTGCGTGAGGATGTCGCTGCCGTCGAGCAGAATTTTTCCGTCCAGGCGCGTTTGGCTGATCGTCTCGTGCATCCGGTTGAGCGTCCGCAGCAGCGTGGACTTCCCGCAACCCGATGGCCCGATCAGCGCCGTGATCTTGTTCGTCGCGATCTCCAGATTATTGTGGAAGAGCGCCTGGACTTTTCCGTAGTAGAAGTTCAGGTCCTTGACGCTCATGCGCGCGTCGCTGCTCGCCGTCGCTTCTTTCGACGCAATCGTGACCGTGGTCACTGGCGTCTCCTTCGCCATCACGACCTTGGCTGAAAACAACATTCCCATCGCACCCTACCTCCGCTGCGTTGTCTGGCGCGCTAACAGCAGCCGGCAAAGCAAATTCGTCACCAGCACCAATCCCAGCAATACCAGGCCCGCCGCCCACGCCTGCCGGTGCCAGTCGTCGTAGGGTGAGATCGCATAGGTATAAATCACCGCTGGCAATGAAGCAATCGGTTCATTCCAGCCGTGGCTCCAGAAGCGATTGCCGAACGCCGTGAATAGCAGCGGCGCTGTTTCGCCCGCCACACGGGAGAGCGAAAGCAGGATCGCGGTGAGGATGCCCCCCGACGCCGCCGGCACCACCACCGTCGCGATCGTCCTCCACTTGCTTGCCCCCACCGCCATCGCCCCTTCGCGCAGCGAACGAGGCACCGTCCGCAAGAATTCTTCGCTGCTTCGCAAGATGATCGGGACCATCATCACGCCCAGCGCGAAGCCCCCGGCAAGTGCGGAGAAATGGTGCATCGGCAGAACCACGATCGTGTACGCGAAGATTCCCATTACGATGGAGGGAACGCCGTTCAGCAGGTCGGTTGCGTACCGCACCACAAACCCCGGTATCGGCCCCGCAAATTCGGCCAGATAGACGGCCCCAAGCAGGCCGATGGGAACTCCAACCGCCGCGGCAAGCAGCAGCAGCTTGCCTGATCCTACAATCGCGTTTGCAATTCCGCCGCCCATCTCTCCCACGGGCGCCGGAAGATTCGTGAAGAAACTCCAGTGCAGCGCCGTCGCGCCGTTCCAGGCGAGGTATCCCAGGATGACGACCAGCGCCGATACCGTGACCAGCGCGCACAACCCCGTCAAACTCAGCATCACGGAGTTCAGCGTCTTCCGCCACAAGAGCCGCTGATTCATCCCCGTGACCCTCCGCTGCCGCGCCGCTGTGAGACCAGCATCAGCAACCGCGCCACCCCATTCATGATGAATGTGAGCAGGAAGAGCACGAGTCCCAGCTCAATCAAGGCGCTCAAATACATGTCGCCGGTTGCTTCCGTGAACTCATTTGCTATGACCGCCGCGATCGTGTAGCCCGGACTGAACAGCGAAGCCGAGATTTGCGGCGTGTTGCCGATGACCATGGTCACGGCCATCGTCTCGCCGAGCGCCCGCGCCATCGAGAGGAAGATCGAGCCCATGATCCCCGAGCGCGCGTACGGCACCACGACTTTCCACGTTGTCTCCCAGCGCGTCGCGCCCAGGCTCAGCGCCGCTTCGCGCTGGTCCGCCGGAACCGCGAGCAGCACTTCCCGCGACACCGACACGATGAACGGCACGATCATGATCGCCAGCACGAGACCCGCTGCCAGAAACCCCACCCCGTACGCCGGTCCCTTGAAGAACGGCAGAAATCCCAGCGTCTTTTTCAGGAACGGTTCCACGGTCGTCGAAAGCAGCGGTACAAGTGTAAAGATTGCGAGCAGGCCGTAAATCACGCTCGGCACCGCCGCCAGCAAATCAATCACGAACGAAAGCCCCGCCGAAATTCTCGGCGGCGCCAATTCCGAAAGGAAAATTGCCGCGCCGAGCCCCAGCGGCACAGCAAGCAAGAGCGCGAGTCCCGTGGTCACCAGCGTCCCATAAAGAAAGGGCAGCGCGCCGTAATGATCGAAAACCGGATCCCACGTCGACGTGCGGAGGAAATCCCAGCCGAATTTCGCGCGTGACGCCGCGGAGTGCACCCACAACTGGTACACCAGCAGCACGGTGATGAGCAGAATCGCCGCGGCAAAAATCAGCGTCACCGTGTGCGCAATCGCATCGCCGTTGCGCAGACGGCGAATCAGGGCCTGCGGGTGCCAGCCGACTCCCGCAGGCCCTGCTGTTGTTGAAGTAGCTTCCATTCTCGACCTAAGAGAAAGCTCTCCTCGTTGCCGGCCCGGTTACTGGATGAGTGAGATAGCTTTCATTTCCTTCTCAACGACGGGCGCGGGCAGTTTGGCGTAGGAAAGCCCTTCGCAGTACCCCTGCCCGTCGGTGAGCATCCACTTCAGGAAACCTTTGATGATGTCGCGCTTTCCCGCATCCTGAATCTGCGCGGGAATCAGCAGCCAGGTGAAGCTCGAAATGGGATAGGCGTTCTTGCCGGGGGCGTTCGTGATCGAAACGCGGAAGTCATCGGGCATGTTCTTTGCCGCCTGGGCTGCCGCTTCGGAGACGCTGGCGAGACTCGCCTTCACAAACGTTCCCGCGGCATTTTGCACTGCACCGTAGGGCATGTTGTTCTGGATTGCATAGATCAGCTCGATGTAGCCGATCGAACCCGGAGTTGTCTTGATCGTCCCGGCGACTCCTTCGTTTCCCTTGCCGCCGAGGCCGACAGCCGGCCAATTCACCGACGTGTTGGTGCCGACTTTGTTCTTCCATTCGTCGCTTACCTTTGAGAGGAAATCAGTCCAGATGTACGTCGTGCCGCTGCCGTCCGAGCGGTGAACGACGACGATATCACTTGCCGGAAGTTTCACGCCGGGATTGGCATTGGCGATCTCGGGGTCATTCCACCGCGTAATCGTGCCCAGATAAATCCCGGCCAGCGCCTTCTGTGTAAACTTCAGCGAATCCGGGGCCCCGGGAAAATTGTAGCTGGGCACCGCCGCGCCAAGCACGGTTGGGAAGTGGAGGATCTTGAATCCCGCTTGCTGAAGCAGTTGATCGGACATGGGGCCGTCGGATGCGCCGAAATCAACAGTCCTTGCAATCACCTGACGGATTCCACCGCCGGAGCCGATGCTCTGGTAATTAATTTGAATATTGGGGTAGATCTTGTGGTATTCGTCGAACCACTTCGAGTAAATCGGGTAGGGGAAAGTCGCGCCGGCCGCATTGAGCTGGACCGGATTCGCGGCGGCCGCTAATACACATGCGACGCCCAGACAGAGCGAAAGTGCGAGCAGTATCTTCTTCATGGTTTGTGGCAATGCTCCTCAGCATGCATTCTTCTTCTTAATTGTTACAATTAGATTACAACGCCAAAAAATAGGGGTGAAAGACTCACAGCCCCGGAATAATCCCATTCGGCGGCCTTCTGGTAGTCCGTTTTGACGCGTTTTCTTCGTTTCATCTCCGCCCTGAGAATCTGTAACCGAGGATTCACGATCCTCTTACATGCCCTTCACCCCTGCGGCCTAGGCTGTGACATCCATGGCGAGGCCATGTGAACTAGGAGGAAATGGGAATGCGTAAAATCGCAATCTGGGTGTTGTCCTTATGTGCATTGGCGTCTCCGGTAGCGTATGCCGGCGGTGCCGGCAGCGGAGATCCATCGGGGGGAAGTTCCGCTGGAAATTCAGGAAACAGCGGTGGGGCGGCTGCAGCATCTTCGCAACCGTCCGGCGCGGCGGTGATTCCGGCGCCATCGAGCGCAGAATTGCAAACTGAAATCGACGAGATGCGCGCGCTCGTGCAATCGCAGTCCGATCAGATCGAAAAGCAGCAGAAGGAAATCGCGGAGATGAAGGCAAAGCTCGCCGGCAGCGACAGCAGCAGCCCGGCGCAGCCGGCTCCCTCGTCGAACATTTCGGCCGCGGCTCACGCAGGCGCAGGTCCGGCCATCGCGGCGTCACCGGCCGTTCCGGCCGTGATGGCGGCGTCAACGCCTAGCGTTGTCGCGACGAATTCTCTTTCCAGTCCCGCCAGTCCGGCCGGAGACGATCACTCCCCGCTCTTCTTCAAGATCGGCGACGCGAAGTTCACCCCCGGCGGCTTCATGGACGCGACCGCGGTCTTCCGCACCACGGGCACCGGCTTCGGCATCGGAGCCAGCTTTGGCAGTCTTCCGTATAACAACTCTTTGCCTGCCGCCGGTCTCACCGAGACTCGCTTCAGCGTACAAAACAGTCGCATCTCGATGCGCGTGGACGCGCCTGTCGGCAGTGGCACTATCACCGGCTACTACGAGGCTGACTTCCTCGGTCTCACTGCCGCCAACGCCAACGTCACCAGCAACGCAAACACGTTGCGCTCCCGGCTTTATTTCGCCGATTACAACCGCGGCCATTGGGAGTTCCTCGCGGGGCAGACCTGGTCGATGCTCACGCCCGGCCGAAGCGGAATCTCTCCCTGGCCCAGCGATATCTTCTATTCACAGGACATGGACACGAACTACCAAGTCGGCTTGACTTGGGCGCGGCAGCTCGGGTTCCGAGTCGTCTACCACCCCAGCAAGTTGTGGGCGCTCGGATTCTCGGTGGAAAATCCCGATCAACTCGTGGGTAGCGCGGAGACGTTCCCCTCGGCATTCCTCACGGGTAGCCCTGCCGCTGCGCCCACTGGCGAGGTGGACACGGCCTCGGGCAGCACTCTCTCCACTCCACCCACGGCCAACTACATGCCTGATTTCATCTTCAAGATTGCCACCGACCCGAAAATCGGCAATTTGGCTTGGCATTTTGATTTCGCTGGCTTGCTCAGCAATTTCAAGCTCGTCACGCCAGGCTCGGTCCTTAGCTCGACTACTGGAACGCCGCGCCAGACCACGACGGCCACCGGCGGCGGATTCGAGGTCGGCGCAAACATGGAACTATTCAAGAACTTCCGACTAATCGGCCAGGGCTACTGGAGCGATGGCGGCGGCCGCTACATTTACGGTCTCGGCCCCGATCTCGTTGTCCGCGAGGCCACGACAACTTCTCCGTTCGTTCCGTCGCCGGTCAAGGCCGAATCCAGCATTCTCGGCTTCGAGTGGCAGGCGCAACCGAAGTCTCTGTTCTACGTCTACTACGGCGGTACGGAATTCGGACGCGACTACTCGTACCAACCGGTAGCGTCCGGTACGCCGACGACTTTTGTCGGTTACGGCTATCCGACTGCCCCCGCCACACAAAACCGCGCCATCCAAGAAGGCACGATTGGATGGATCCAGGACTTCTTCAAGAGCCCCAACTTTGGGAAGTTCTCGCTCATCACGCAGGCTTCCTATCTCACACGCGACCCGTGGACGAGTTCCCCCACGCCAGCGAATCCGCGGGACGCTCACCTGGTCGAGGTTTACATGGACATCCGGTACACCCTTCCTTAGCCCGCACCAAACTCCGGCCGGGGACGCGAATTGTTTCGCGTCCCCGGCTGAAGGCTCTCCCGATTTCACCTGAGCGCGATTCCCGTTAATTCCTGCTCGCTCCCCGCGCGCGCCGTTGCTCGTCCTGATGCGGCCGGCAGTGCCAGAGAGCAGACGGCGTCCGCGAAGGATTTTGCGCGGCAGAATTCCGCGGAAAAAGTGGGCGCTGGAAAGAGGAAAGGCCGACGCCGGGTGTCGTCGGCCCTGTGGTGGGTTCCCGAATCAGCTCTTCTCCTCAGGAGGCTCTGCCGGAGAGCGAGTGTTCCAGGCGTTCTAAGGGTAAATCGCGAACGTGAATGGCAAATAACACCAGTGTGAATTCTGTGTCAGAGATTCAGAGGGCGACGGGCAGCGAAAAACTGAAGCGCGAGCCCATTCCGACTTCGCTTTCCACCCAGATGCGGCCGCCGTGAGATTCCACCAAATGCTTTGCAATGGCGAGGCCCAGGCCGGTCCCGCCGGCTTCGCGCGAGCGCGCGGCGTCCACGCGATAGAATCGCTCGAAAATACGCTGCTGCTCCGCCTGGGGAATGCCGATTCCCGTGTCGCCCACCGTGACGATCACCTGCGCGGGCTCGGCCCCGCCCGCGGTCTTGTCCGCAACTTCCGCCGCCTCGACCCAGATTCGGCCGTTTTCGGGCGTGTACTGGACGGCGTTGTCCAGCAGGTTCTGGAGGATTTCGCGGAGCCGCCACGGATCGGCTTTCACGTCCGGCAAGTCCGCCGGCAACCGCATATCGAGCCTCAGGCGCTTTCGCTCGAGGCGCGGGCGCATGGTATCCACGCACGTCACTGCGATTCCCCGAATGCTGACGGGCCTGCGCTCGAGTTCCGTTCTTCCCTCCTCGATGCGCGAGAGCTCGAGAAGATCGTCGGTGAGCCGGGCCAGGCGCGACGAATGGGTGCGAATGATTTCCACGAAGCGGCGGTTGTGTTGTTCGTCTTCAAGCGCGCCGCCCAGCAGGGTTTCCGCAAATCCCTGAATCGCCGTCAGCGGCGTCTTGAATTCGTGCGACACATTCGCCACAAAATCGCGCCTCACGCGCTCGAGACGCCGCAAGTCGCTGATGTCGTGCAGCACCAACGCCGCGCCGGCTTGCCCGCCGCTCTCCAGCCGGGAAACCGTGGCGCGAAAATTTTGCCGCGTCACGGTGCCGCGCTCGATTTCTCCGCTCTCCACTTCCGCGCCGGCAAGAACGCGCCGCACGATTTCCAGGAGTCCCGGCTCGCGAATCAATTCGATCATGGGGCGCCCATCGGCGGGCGCCGCGCCGAGCGCAAAAATTCGCCGGAACGCCTCGTTGCAAAAAACGAGGCGTTCGTCCTCGTCAATAATGGCTACGCCCTCGGCCATGCTGGCGAGAATCGCGACGGAACGATTGCGCTCCTCAGCGAGGGAGTGGAAGGTGCGGTCGAGTTGCTGCGCCATGCCGTTCAGCGCGCCGCTCAACTCGGACAGCGCATCGTCGGCCGGATCGACGGGCAGCAAGCGATAGTCGCCCGAGGCGATGCGGCGCGCAAACGACGAGAGCCGCTCGACGCGCGCAGCGTAGCGGCGCGATGCGATCAGGGCCGCCAACGCGCAGAAGATCACGACGAGCAGGGCGACAAGCAACGCGGTGATTTTCCAGAAAAGAGGAATCGCCATCATTCCGAGCGGGTCTCGAAGAGGTACCCCGCGCCCCGCACCGTCTTCACGTAGATGGGCCGGTCCGCGTCCGGCTCGATCTTCTCGCGGATCCTTCGGATGTAAACGTCCACGCTGCGCGGCGTGACGAAGCGCTCGGAGCCCCATACGGCGTCGAGCAATTGATCGCGCGTGTAAACGCGGTCGGGCCGCGCCGCCAGATAGTAAAGCAATCGGAACTCGAGCGTGCTCATGGGGACCGTCTTGCCGCTGCGCGTGACGCGATACGAAGCGGGATCGATGGAGAGTTCGCCGCGCGAAATCGGCTTCTCGGCCCCGGCGGGCGCGTCAATTCTCCGAAGCAGAGCCTTTATGCGGGCCACGAGCTCGCGCGGGCTGAACGGCTTCGTGACGTAGTCGTCGGCGCCGAGTTCGAGGCCGAGGACGCGGTCCGCCTCTTCGCCGCGCGCGCTCAGGATGAGAATCGGCAGACGATTGAGCGCCTGATCGCGGCGAATCTCCTTGCAGACTTCGAGTCCGGGGAGCTTCGGCAGCATCAAGTCGAGCAGAAGCAAATCGGGCGGCGTCTTCCGGATCTGGGCGAGGCCGCTCGCGCCGTCGCCGACGGCGGTGAGCTCAAACCCTTCGCGCGTCAGGTTGTAGCGAACCAGTTCGACGATGTCGCGGTCGTCTTCAATCAGCAGGATTTTTTTCATGGGCAATCGAGAGTCCTTCGCACGATAGCGTGAGAGGGTCCAAGAAGGCAAGAGAGCAGTGACGAAACTTTGCGGGAGCAGGCTGGCACAGTCAAGTCGTAGGAATACTGAAGGAAGCGTCGGCGGACTGCGCTTTGCGCGCGAGGCGGGCGAGACGGCGCGCGAGGCGCGACTGGATGCGGCGAGAGCGATCGAATTCCAAATGCGCGTTTTGCGCACAAGAGGCTTTGCGAAGCTCTTCGATGGCCGCCTGAGTGAGTTCGGCGGCGCGTTTCGGTTCGCGGGCGTGGTGCTCGTAGTAGATGGCGAGTTGTTCGTAGGCCTCGATCGCCACTTCGGGTGTCTTGGCGCTGCGGGAGCGGGCCAATTGCTCCCATAGCTCGGTGGCACGCGAATAGTCTCGCTGGCGCTTAGCCATCTGGGCCAATTCGCGTCGAGCCATGCGCGCGAATCCAACCGGAAGCTCGCCCGCAATCGCTCCCTCGCAAGCGACGCGCGCTCGCGAAGTTTCTCCGCGCCGGCCGAGGAGCCGGGAAAGCCCGTAGAGATCGAGAGCTTGCTCCGGAGAATTCGGCGCGGCGGGCGCCCCCGCTTCTCCGAGGAGCGAAAGAATGCGTCCCGCGAGGGCCGCGAGCGCGCGCAAGTCCATCGCATTGTGCCGGAAGACGCTCGCGAGCGAGTGGGGCGGTCCGCCGCGCAGATAATCGAAATACATTTGCGGAATCAGCGAAGAATCGAGGTCGTCGCGGCGCGACCATGCCAGCGGGCCATCCTGCGAGAGAACGTGGCGTTCGAGATCGGTGAGCCGCACGGAATTGAGGCGCAGCCGCCACAATTGCCGCGCGGGATGCAGCATGTCCAGATGCGCGGCGAGCGCGGGCGTGCGAATGGCGCGCGTCATGCGATAGCGCGTCTCAAGCAACGGCCAATCGAAACACTTGCCATTGAAAGTGACGAGCACGTTTCGCTGACCGATGCGTTCGGCGAGCGCGAGCAGCACGGCGTGTTCCTCGCTGTGGTCGCGCATGAAGAATTGCTCGACTTGCAATCCGCCCGCATCCCACCACGCGATGCCGACCAGGAAGGCGTAGGTGCCGGTCCCGCCGGCAAGTCCCGTTGTTTCTGTATCGAGAAACAACCATTGATCGGGGTCGCTTGCGGCGCGCACGGCCGCGCCGGTTGTGCCTTTTTTGGAGGGCAACAGGAGATTCAGCGCCTTTGCGTCCGTCTCGCACGCCTCGGGCGAAGAATGCCACTGCCGCACGACGAGATGCTCGCCGTAGCGGTTGCGCTCGATCTGCGCGCCCAGCAATTCCGCGAGCGCTCCAGCTTCGGCTGGAAGTGAAGACGCATTCTCTCGTTCTTCTTCGGCATGGCGATGGCCTGGCGCGCTCCCAGATTTGGGCCGAAGCGCCGCAAGGCGTGCGAGCCGCTCGTCGAGAGATGCACTCATCCGCGAATCCTCACGCGCCCAGTCCTCTCAGAATCGCGAGCGCGGCTTCCTTCGCGCGTTCGCTGCGCTCGCCCGCCGGCCCCACACACGAAGGACAGCCGCTCTCGCAATCGCAACTCTCGATGAGCGCGCGCGTGCGGGAGAGAAGCAGTCCGCAAGCGCGAAACAGCGGCTCGGAGAATCCGATGCCGCCGGGATAGGCATCGTAGAGATACAAATTCGGCTCGAAGAACTCCTTATCCATCGCAGCCGCCTCTTCAAGAGGCACCGCCTCATCGGCGGGGAGGTCGAGGCCCGGGGAGGGCGGCCGCTCGCCAATCGCCGTGCCGAGGTCGCGCCGGTCGCACATCAAGAGCAGCGTGGCGATGGATTCGAGCGCGTAAAGCAATCCGAACATCCCGCTTTGCCGCTCACTTATCGAGAAGGGCAGCGATTCGACCAGCGGGCGCTCGAGCGTCAGCCAGAACGAAGTCGTGTGCATCTCGTTTTCCGGCAATTCGAGCTTGCCCGCGCCGACATTTTCATTCGTGAAGAATTTGATTTTCTTGAAGCCGATCACCTGCGAGCGGACCTGAACGTCCCCATGAGAGCGCGCCGCCTGGCGATCGGCGCCTGTGTTCTCGTCCACGATACGCTCTTCGCGCGCCGATTCCAGCACGCGCACTTGCGTGTAGCGAATCGCGTCCGTGAAATAGTCCACGTCCACGCGTTTCACATAGGCCTTGCGTTCGTCGAAATCGAGGCGTTCGACGTGATACTGCTGCCCCTGGTGCAGGTAAATCGCCTTCGGGTGCACGGCGGTCAGCGCGCTCGCGAAATCCACTTCGCCGATTACTTCCGGCTCTTCCGTGATGTCCACGATCACGAAATTGTCCGAAGTCACGGCGCGTAGGCTGACGGCGTCCGCCGGATAGGCTTCCTGCGTCCAGTGCCAATGCGTTCCCGCGCGGTGCAGGTAGCCCGCCTGCTCGAGGCGCTCGCACAGAGCCGGCAAATCGACATCGCCAAAATGTTCTTCCGGTGAGAGCGGCAATTCGAACGCGGCGCACTTCAGGTGATTCACCAGAATCTCAAGATTGTCCGGCTGAACGTAGGCGTGCTCGGGCGCGCGTCCGAAAAAATAGTCCGGATGCTTCACGATGAATTGATCGAGCGGGGCCGAGGACGCCACCAAAACCGCACACGAGCTGCCCGAGCGCCGCCCGGCGCGCCCCGTGCGTTGCCACGTGGATGCGATCGTCCCGGGATAACCGGCCATCACCGCCGCGTCGAGGGAGCCGATGTCAATTCCAAGTTCGAGCGCGTTTGTGGAAACCACGCCGCGGATTCGGCCGTCGCGCAGCCCGCGTTCGATCTCGCGTCGCTCGCCGGGGAGATAGCCCCCGCGATAACCGCGAATCGGCTGCGGCTGCCCGATCGCGGCGGGATGCGCTTGCTGCAAATAGGTGAGCAGCACTTCCGTGTGCAGGCGGCTGTTTGCGAACACGATGGTTTGCAAATCGCGCCGGAGGAACTCCTGGGCCACGCGCGACGCCTCGTTGATGTAACTCCGGCGGATGCCTAAATTGCGGTTCACGACGGGCGGATTGTAGAAGACAAAACATTTCGCGGCCGCCGGTGCGCCGTTTTCTTCGATTGCCTCGAAGGGTGCCTCGGTCAGCCGCTCCGCAAGTTCCGCGGGATTCGCAATCGTCGCCGAAGAGCAGATGAATTGAATCCGCGAGCCGTAGAATTGCGCGATTCGCCGCAAGCGCCGCAGCACGTTGGCGAGATGGCTGCCGAAAACGCCGCGATAGGTGTGCAGTTCGTCGAGCACAACGTAACGCAGATTCTCGAACAGGCGCGTCCAGCGCACGTGGTGCGGCAGGATGCCCGTGTGCAACATGTCGGGGTTGCTCAGGACGATGTGGCCGCGCTCGCGAATGGCGCGGCGCGCATCCGTCGGAGTATCGCCGTCGTAGGTGAACACGCCAAAGCAGTCGCTGAGCCGCGCCGAGAGATCGTGCAGCTCCGCGAGCTGATCCTGCGCCAGCGCCTTGGTGGGGAAGAGATACAGCGCGCGCGTGTCCGGATTCTCCAGCACCGCGTTCAGCACCGGCAGGTTGTAACAAATCGTCTTGCCGGATGCGGTGGGCGTCACGACGACTACGTTCCGCCCCGCGCGCACGGCTTCCACTGCGGCGGCCTGGTGCGTGTAAAGCTGGGTGATGCCTTTCGCCGCGTACGCCGCCGCCAGCTCCGGCCTCACCCATTCCGGCATTGGCGCGTACTGCGCTTCGCGCGCCGGGATGTGGCGGACGGCCGTCAATACTTCGCCCGTGCGGTCGCGCGCGGCAAGTTGCGTGATGATTTCTTCGACGCGAGCCAAGGAATCGCTTCGCGCCGCGCGCACCGCCAAGGATTCGGTCATCGTGAGCCTCCCAGCCAATTCGCTTTTTATTCGCTCACACTACCACGCGCGGCCGCGGCCCGCAACGCTTTTTCAGAACGTGTTTTCGCCGCGACCTCGTGTGAGCGGGGGCGTCTGTTATCGGGACGCCCCCGGAGCAAGCTCAGTGCTAATAGTGGAAGCGATAGCGGAATTCGACGTAAATCTGCCGCGGGTCGTTGAAGTGGAAACCGCCGAATGTCAGGCTGTTGTCGAGCAACACGCGCCGATTGGCGATGTTGAGCCCGGTGACCGAGACCGTATACTTTTCCCGGAATTCCTTACCGAGCGAAACGTCGACCGAGGCATGTGCCGGCAAATAGTCGCCGGGATACTGCGCACCCGGCGTTCCGTTTGTGAACCCCGAGCCGTAATACACATTCATCGAAGCGAACGATTGCCAAGGTAACGTGGCATCGAAGCCTACGTTCAGAGTGTCTCGCTGGTCGTGATCGACGGGTTCATACGCGAGTGGCACTAACACTGGGCAATCCGGGGATGGTGAACTGCCGCAGATCAAGCCGCCGGTGATGGGGCCCGTCGCCTGCGCGATTTGATTCGCGTAGGACATGTGGAACTCGCCGCGGTTCCAGAGGCGCGGAGAGTGAATCGTGAGTTCCCACGTCTGAATCAAAGCTCCGTCCCACGTGATCGGCCAGTATTGGTTCGCTTCTCCGATGTTGTTGTGATCGAGCCAGTTTCTCGCACGTGTTTGAAACGTGTCTGCGTCCAGACTCCATCGGCGATAGGGAATTGTGACGCCGAATTGGTGCTCTTCATCGCGCTCGCCGTAGAGAGGCCCAAACGTGGCGCTCTGGCCGGCGGCCACGTCGAGCAATTGCCCCGTCGCAGTCAAGAGCGGCGGGGCCTGATAGAAGTCGCCGTAGAAAGCGTGAAAGACCCAGTTCAAGCGCGGCACTCTTAAGGCCACGCCGGCGCGGGGATCCGTCGCGTTCTCCACAACCGCCGGATCGATTGCCGGCTCGGTTGCGGATGCGGGCGAATTAAAGTGCGATTGGCGCAGGCCGCCGATGATGGTCAACCACGAGGTCGGTTTGAATTTGTCGGTAACGAATTCTTCCCACAGCCCGCCGGTTACGTTGGCCGTCGAGTAGGGGGGAGTAGGATTGGGCGTGCCATCGGTGAATACATTGCTGTAATAGTTGTTTTGGTTCTGCTCGAATCCGTACATCCCGGCCTGCACGTCGTTTCTCGCGACGTGTGCGTCGACCGCCGCCTGCAACCCCCCATAATTGGCTTTCTGATTCACGTTTGTGATGACCGGATAATCGTTCGACGATCCGATGTAGTCGGCCGTGTTGTAGTGATAAAAGGGCGAAACCGTGAGCAGTAGATTGGGATTGAATGTGTGGGCCCACGTGAAGGCGATGTAGCCGTCGGTCTCACGGTCGTCGTCACGAAGCCGACTGGTGTTGTACACCGAATTTTCGTAGTCGTTGGGATCGGGATCGTAGGGAATCTGGTAATAATCCCTCCGCAGCGAGGCGACCAGCCGAAGTTGGTTCTTGCGATCTGGATTGAAGATGAGGGATCCGAATCCCCCGACCCCGTTTTCCGCATCGTGAAAAACCTGTCCGATGGGCGTCTGCAGTCCGTAATTGCTGCGATTTCCGTTGATGCTCACATAATAGGCGAAGCGCTCTGTGTGGCTTCCGAAATTGAACTGGTCGTTGGTTTGATACCAGTTTCCGAAAGTTGTGACGAGTTCGGCTTCGTTGTCTCGCTCGAAGCCGTTTCGCGGCACGATATTGAAGATTCCGTAGGTGCGGTCCCCGTAATCGGCGTCGTAACTGCCGCGCAGCACCTCGAGATAATCGATGTCCTTCGGGTCGATCACAGGGCCCAAATTCGTGGCGATATTTGTGTTAGGAATGGGAACGCCGTCTATCAGCCAGTCCACCTGGTGGCCTCCGCGCATGTGCAGCATGTCGTGAGTCACGTAGGCGGCCGGCACGTAGTCGGTAATCATCGCGAGGCTATTCGTGCGGTCGGCGCCGGGAGTTTGCGCGATGTCGGCGCGATCCACCAGGGTCGTCGGCGTGACCGTCTGAACGTCCGCGGTCGCCGCCTGGGCGGTCACCGTGGCTGTCTGGTTGACCGAAGCGAGGTTCAAGAGAAAATGGAGAACCGGTGACGATGCGGACGCGACCGTGAGGCTCTCGCGCGCAGTTTCAAAGCCGGACTCGTTGACGGTGACCTGGTAGTCTCCGAGCGGCACCGGGTTGAACGTGAATTCGCCGTCCTGATTGGTCCGCGTCGTGAGGGAGAAACTCGAAGTAGCGGACTTCAGCTCGACTTTCGCGTCCGGAATGGGCCGGTGCTGCGGATCGTGCACAATCCCACGCACCGTCCCGAAAATCTCGCCGCGCGCCCAGGGCGCAAATGCAAACAGGGCCGCGGTGACCAGCCAAATATAGATTCCCCGCTTCATTCCTTCTCTCCTCTCAGATAAGAAAAGGTGCCTCACACTGCTCCCGGGTTCGGGGGCAGGAACTAAGATCCATCGCAAATGCCGGGTTTCAGCCGAGGCTGGATCGAGGAGGCGGTAGAGAAACCTCGCGTGGAGTGAAAACAGGGCGCAGGCCGGAGGTCTTTCCAATCGAAGCCGCAATCGCGGGCCGTACAATCGCCGTCGTGACGCCAAGCACGAGCGGAGTCGCACTCATGCCGCGGGGCATTTGCGGCTGGCAGCATTTCATCCCGCACGGTTCGCTAGTGGCTCCATTGAAATTGCAGAGAGCTTTGGTCTGCCGGTGGCGCACCGGGCAAAGACCCGCGCTGCAGCAAGGGCACGACGGCGGCGATGCGTTTAGCGACATCGCCAGTGCAGGCAAGTAGCCGATTGCCAGTGCGAGAAGAGCAAGCGTCGATATGATTCGGCGTTTCATTTTTCGAGCGTCCACAGAATCCCAGTCAGTGAAACAGGAGACTCCGATGACGCTACTTTCCCTCACTCCTGAAATCCATCGCCTGAATTCCTAGCGCGTGTGCAGGTAAGCGACGATCGCGTCTACGTCGTCCCTCTTCAGCGCCGCCCCAAACGGCGGCATGATCCCGCGCCCTTCCCCAATCGTTTTTCGCACTTGGTCGTCGGTCGCAGGCGCGCCGCTCGGAAGCGTCGGCTTATGGAATAGCCCGTCGAGCTTCGGCGGTTTTGTCGGGAGCTGGATATCGGTCGCTTCGTGGCACTGGCTGCAGTAGGACTCGTAGAGTTGCTTGCCCTGCATCTCCTGCTCAGACAGCTCCCCTGGAGCACGATGGCCGGACCTGGAGCAACCACTCAGCCACACGGCCGTCATAGCCATGCAGAGCGTCAGAGTTCGCAGCAAGCCCCGCCTAGTTGCTCTTCGCATGCGCCGTCACCTTGATATTTTCGAGATGCGCGTCATCGCCCTTCACAATCAAATCGGCATGAATCTTATCGCCCACGGCCAGCGCCTTCAGCGCCTTTTCATCCGGCACGCGGTAAGGCATCGACATCGCGTCCATGTATCCGGGCACATCGTCGCCGTACACGACAATCTGGTGATTTTTCACGTCAATCGACTGCACCGTGCCCGTAAGCACGTAATGCTTTTCGGTGTCGCTGCTGTTGCCTTGCGCCGCCAGTCGTGTTGCCGCCATTCCCACGAGCGCTACGAAGACTACCGCAAGAAGAATGCGATGCCGATTCATCACTCTTTTCCTCCTTGTTGACTCACCGCGAGACTTCAGCCTGACGCAGCGCCGCCACCACGTCCGAAGTTTTCCAGTCGTTGCCCGGCCATGTCTTCACAACTTTGCCGTCGGGACCCACCAGAATCGTGTTCATGCTGTGCGCGATTTGGTTGTCCTGTTCCGAGTACTCCAGCCCGAATACCGTCGCGAGCGGCCTCAAGTCGTTTGGTGACGTCGCCACGAATTCCCAGTGTTCAAACGCCGCCGCATTGTTGTTCAGGTACGCGAGACCGTACTTCCGCAGCACGGCCGGCGTGTCGTACGTCGGATCGAGCGTGATGCTCAGCAGGCGCGTCCCCGCATAATCCGCGGGCGATTTTGCAAGTTCATTCTCGATGGCTGCAAATTGTCCGCTGATCCGCGGACAAAAATCGGGATTCGGACACCGCGTGTAGAAGAACGTAAGGAGCACAGCCTTTCCCTTGAGATCCGTCAGGAGCAATGCCTTGCCGTCCTGATTCACAAACGGGACACTGGGCACGGGGTCGCCGGCTTGCAGTTCGTGTGGCGCATTTGCCGCGGCTGCTGCGCGCCCGCTCGAATCCGTGATGACGATGTGCTCGAGCCAGTAGCGATTGCTCGCTTGCACGACCACATCCGCCGTGATCCTGTCTCCCGGCTGGACGTTTTGCAGCCCTGCGGCATCACGCACGGCATAGGGCATGGTCATCGCGGCCATGAATCCCGGGATGTCCTTATGGTCCACGACGATCTCTGCATCTTCAACGCTCTTTGACATAACGGTGCCGACCAGTTGGTAGTGTTTGGGCGAAGACTGGCATCCTCCAAGAATGAGTGCGGCCAGCACGATCCAACCTTTGCTGAAATGTTTCCGCTCCTTCGAGACGCTCATCGGAATCCTTCTTTCCTGATTGCAGTAATGGTTGAAGTGGCGGCTTCCGCCAGGACCGAAATCCTCAGCTGGAAGAGGGCGGCAATGCCTGGAATCCAGCTCGTTCCACTGCCTCAAGCCGCGAACTGCGTGACGCGATTCTTAGGAGATGGAAGGAGGGCCGCGCTGGGGAACGCCGCGCGCCGGGGGGCGGGCGGCGGAAAGAGCTATCGGAATCGTTCCCCCTCGTTCCTGCAAAGGGGAAGAAACTGTCGCCTGAATGAGGTTTGGAACGGGTTGCCGCGAAACCGCAATCCGCGCCGTGTGGCCCCAGAGAAGGCAGTAGGCCAAGAGTTGCGGCACATCCGGTGTGTTCCGCGGCGCCGGCCGGTGAGTCCGGATTGCGCACATGTGCTTGCCGCTTTGCTGACAGCAAGCAGGCAAATTCGCCCGAGTTTGTCCCGCGTTCAGCTCAGGCAGGGACGCGCTGGCAACCAGCGTGAGTACCGCGAAGATGGCGATCGGGCGCTTCAATTGATTTGAGATCGAACTATTTTCTAGCCTACTTTCCTCCGGCAGTCAACGAATCTAATTTACACCGGCCTTGGCTTGACAGAGGCGCTCCCAAGCCGCTATATCAAACCTATGGCTCAATCATTTCTCGTTTTTGATTTCGGAGCGGATGAGGAATTGGCACAACAGGCGCGCCACCGCCTGGAAGGCTGGAAGCAGGCGTTCCGCCTCGACCGCAAAGTGATGGTGGAGTTTGATCGCGTCGCTACGGTCGAAGACGGCGATCCAACAGGCGGCAAGAAATCAAAGAAGAAGGAAGAGAAGGAAGAGGAGAAGGGCAAGGAAACAATTCAAGTGCTGGTCCGGCTGGACTTTTCCGACCACGAAAAACTTTCGCATATTCGCTGGCTGGAACGCATACCGGCTGAAGTGCCCTTCAAGGGTGCCCATCCGAAGGTAATCCGCCAAGGCGAGTCCGAATTCGAGGCTACCTCAAAGCGTTTCGATGGTTTGACTTCACTTCACGGAAGCGGCCGGAGCCCCCGGCAGTCACCCCGTGGTTAGCGTGGCAAACAGCCGCTAGACGCGCACTCGGCCCGGGTTCTGAAGCCTCTGGCGCTTTCCGTATTGGATCAGCGCCCCCAAGGCGTAGCCCAGCCCCACCGACACAACAAGCCAAATGGAGAGTCCCTCAAGTATGGCCGAAAGCATTTCGGCCTCCCGTCTTAACCATCCCTATTCTTGCCTAGAGCAAATGAGCTTCCACTTTTGTCGATGGCGCGCCGGAGACTAAGCTCTGTAATTTCAGTTACTTGTCATTGCCTCAGTCATTTGCTCGAGTTCCCATACTGGTCCTAGTCCGCGAAAACGGTACACGCTCCGCGCGAGATTACTCGCTTCACCCAAATTCGGACAGGTTCCCGGCCTGTCCTTGGATTGGCCTTTCGTCCAGCATCCCTTTTCTCCCTCGCCCGATAGCCTCGCCTCGTACGCGCTCGCGTGCCATGGAGGGGCAATGTGCAGGTTGGTTTCCTACCTCGGAATCTTGGCTCCGACGGCCGTGGCTTCGGTCCCTGTCGCGGCACGGGATTGGGAGTCGGTCGCACCTGGACGCGCCTCGATGAGCGGCCGGAAAGCGCCGGAAGCCCGATTGTGCGCTCGCACGGCTCAGGCGCAGGTGCAGAAGTGATCTTCGGTTTCCCCCCGCAGGGCCTCCTGGCCCTCACCCCCACAAAACCTGCCCGGGCCGGAAACGGTCCGGGCAGGCCGCCCCAGCAAAACCGGGGCAACCCCCGCAGGGGCTGGCCCGCAGTAGACATGTTCGACAAAGGCCCATTCGCGCCGCGGCAGTGTTCCGTTATAATGTGCCGCGCCCCAAACTAGCTTCTGGTCACACATACGAGGTGCGCCGTTCATGGTGGTTCAGGCGCGCGCTAGGTTCCCTCAATTCGACGCTACCCGGTACCGCGGCCTGAGCCGCGAAGACCTAATTCGCATCTATCGCACGATGTATCTCTCGCGGCGGCTTGATGATCGCGAGATTCAGCTCAAACGGCAAAATCGGATTTTCTTCCAGATCAGCGGGGCCGGGCACGAGGCGGTCAACGTTGCCGCCGGCCTCGCCCTTCGCGCGGGGTACGACTGGTTCCTCCCGTTTTACCGCGACCGCGCATTGTGCCTGGTTCTCGGCGTCACTCCGTACGACATGTTGCTGCAAGCCGTCGGTGCAAAGGACGATCCCAGTTCCGGCGGGCGCCAGATGCCTTCGCACTGGGGTAGCCACAAGCTGAACATCGTGGGGCGCTCTTCCGCCGTGGGCACCCAATTCCTGCAGGCCATTGGGATCGCGGAGGCTTCTCTCTACTACGATCGTTATCCGCATGCACTCGAATTGGCACGGCAAGCACCGCTCGGAGAGGACGTCCGCCATCAGCGCGACGAAGTTGTGCTGGTTTCCGGCGGCGAAGGCAGCACGAGCGAGGGCGAATTCTTCGAATCCGTCAACACAGCTTGCCTGAAAAAACTTCCCGTTCTCATCCTCATCGAAGACAACGGTTACGCCATCTCGGAGCCCGTCTCGCACCAGACCGCCGGCGGGAGCATCTCGCGCTTGGTCGAAAACTTCCCGGGGCTGCTCGTGCAGGAATGCGATGGCACGGAGCCCCTCGAAAGCTACGACGCGCTGTGCCGCGCCGCAGCCTACTGCCGCGAGCGCAAGGGCCCTGCGCTGGTGCACGCGCGCGTCACGCGGCCTTATTCCCATTCGTTCTCGGACGATGACAAGCTTTACAAGACCGACGACGAACGCGAAGAGGAATCGCACCGCGATCCGATCCCCAAGTTCGGTCTATTCCTCGTGCGCGAAGGCATCGCGGTGGAGAAAGAGATTGAGGCTTTGGAAGCCGAGGTGGACAGGGAAGTGCGGGCCGCGACCGACCGCGCGCTTGCGGCTGCGCCGCCGTCGGCGGATTCCATTCTTGTCGCGCAATACTCGCCGGACGTGGACCCCACCTCATCTCTATTTGCCGCGGAGCCGCGCCTTGCGGGCAAGCCGATCACGATGGTCGAGATGGTCTCGGCCACTCTCGCCGACGAAATGTCGCGCGATGATCGAATCGTCGTGTTCGGCGAAGATGTCGCCGATTGTGCCCACGAAGAGAATCTCGGCAAGGTCAAGGGGAAGGGCGGCGTCTTCAAGGCGACCGCGGGTCTGCAGCGGCGCCACGGCGGCGAGCGCGTTTTCAATACGCAGCTTGCGGAAGCAAACATCGTGGGCCGGGCGCTCGGGATGGCGCTGCGCGGATTGAAGCCTGTGGCCGAGATCCAATTCTTCGATTACATCTGGCCCGCCATGATGCAGTTCCGCGATGAGTTGTGCGTGTTCCGGTGGCGCTCGGATGGGCATTTCAAGGTGCCTGCCGTAATTCGTGCGGCCATCGGAGGCTATCTCACCGGCGGCGCGATTTATCACAGCCAGTCCGGCGAAGTGGCGTTCACGCACTTGCCGGGCCTGCGCGTCGTGATGCCTTCGACGGCTCTCGATCTATGCGGTTTGCTGCGGACAGCCCTGCGCGCCGACGACCCCGTGCTTTTCCTCGAACACAAACATCTCTACCGCCAGCCCTACAATCGCTCGCCGTATCCGGGCCCGGACTTCACGATTCCTTTCGGAAAGGCGCGCCTCGTGCGCGAAGGCGAGGACGCGAGCATTATCACGTATGGAGCCGTGGTACATCGCGCCGAACTTGCCGCCATGCAGATCGAGCGCGAGGGCGTTTCCATCGAGATCATCGACTTGCGCTCGCTTTCTCCCTACGACTGGGAGGCGATTGCGGCCAGCGTGCGCAAGACCAGCCGAGTGATCGTCGCTTACGAGGACATGCGTAGTTGGGGCTACGGCGCCGAAATCGCCGCGCGTATCGCCGATGAATTGTTCGGCGATCTCGACGCCCCCGTTCGCCGCGTCGCCGCCATGGATACCTTCTGCGCCTATCAGCCCCAGTTGGAAGAAAAGATTTTGCCGCAAGCCGCGGATCTCGTCGCCGCCATCCGCGACCTCATCTCCTACTAGCGCATCCCGTTCAAGACTATTTCGGATTTAACGAACGCTACTTTCTTGAAGCACTGCCGAATAATCACCCGTGGGAAAAGGATCTGCGACGACATAGGCGTCGCCCGGGCGATCCTGGATTGCTTTATTGCATGTTTGGAATTCGCGGCTGTACGCGGATGCGCGATTATTTGCCGGACTCTATCGTAAACTGCGTCTTAGCCCATTTCAAAAGGTCGTTGAGATCGACAATATAGATCCGCGCCGTCCCGTCAGCGCTGGCGGTGACGATGCGCTTTCCATCGGGCGAGAACCCTGCATCGAACACCTTGTCGGTATGCCCGATTAGGGTTCCCAGCGGATGGCCCGTTTCGGCATCCCACAGTAGTGCGGTATGGTCAGCACTGGCGGTGACGATGCGCGTTCCATCGGGCGAGAACGCTGCCGTCGAGACCAGGTCGGGCCCGGCAAGAGTTGCCAGCAAATGGCCCGTTTCGGCATCCCACAGTAGTGCGGTATGGTCAGCACTGGCGGTGACGATGCGCTTTCCGTCAGGTGAGAACTCTGCGTGCCAGACCTCATCAGTATGCCCGGTTAGAGTTGCCAGCAGATGGCCGGTTTCGGCATCCCACACTCGCGCTGTATCGTCCTTACTGGCGGTGACGATGCGCCTCCCATCGGGCGAGAATGCCGCACTCCAGACCTGGCCGGTATGCCCCGTCAGAGTTGCCAGCAAATGGCCGCTTTCGGCATCCCACACTCGCGCGGTATCGTCAGAACTGGTAGTGACGATACGCTTTCCATCGGGTGAGAACGCTGCATCGAGCACATAATTCGTATGCCCGGCTAGAGTTGCCAACGGATGGCCCGTTCCGGCATCCCACACTCGCGCCGTCTTGTCCGCACTGGCGGTGACGATGCGCTTCCCATCGGGCGAGAATGCTGCTCTGTAGACCCAGCCGGTATGCCCGGCAAGAGTTGCCAGCAAATGGCCCGTTTCGGCATCCCACACTCGCGCGGTACCGTCCTTACTGGCGGTGACGATGCGCTTTCCATCGGGCGAGAACGCTGCGTCGTAGACCGCGTCGGTATGCCCCGTCAGGGTTGCCAGCGGACGGCCGGTTTCCGCGTCCCACACTCGCGCGGTATGGTCAACACTGGCCGTGACGATGCGCTTTCCATCGGGCGAGAACGCTGCAACGGAGACCTGATCGATATGCCCGATTAGAGTTACCAACGGATGGCCGATGTCATCATCCCACACTCGCGCCGTTTGATCATCACTGGCGGTGACGATGCGCTTCCCATCAGCCGAGAACGCTGCGGCGTGGACCCCGCTGTTATGTCCGGTCAGAGTTTGCAGTGGATGGCCGGTTTCGGCATCCCACACTCGCGCTGTATTGTCTTCGCTGGCGGTGACGATGCGCCTCCCATCGGGCGAGAATGCTGCAAAGCGGACCTCGCTCGTATGCCCGGTTAGAGTGGCCAGAAGATGGCCCGTTTCGGCATCCCATACCCGCGCTGTTTGGTCATAACTGGCGGTGACGATGCGCTTTCCATCAGGCGAGAACGTAGCATGGGACACGTCATCGGTGTGCCCAGTCAGAGTCGCCAGCAAATGGTCCGTTTCGGCATCCCACACTCGCGCTGTATCGTCCCCACTGGCGGTGACGATGCGCTTTCCATCGGGCGAAAACGCGGCATTGGTGACCCAGCCGGTATGCCCGATTAGAGTCGCCAGCAAATGGCCGGTTTCGGCATCCCACACTCGCGCTGTATCGTCCTTACTGGCGGTGACGATGCGCCTCCCATCGGGTGAGAACGCAGCATCGAAGACCCAGTCGGTATGCCCGGTTAGAGTTGCCAGCAGATGGCCGGATTCTGCATCCCACACTCGCGCTGCATGGTCCTCACTGGCGGTGACGATGCGCTTTCCATCAGGCGAGAATGCTGCATCTAGGACCTGGTCGGTATGCCCGGTTAGAGTTGCCAGCAAGGCGCCCGATTCGGAATCCCACACTCGCGCTGTATCGTCCTTACTGGCGGTGACGATGCGCTTCCCATCGGGCGAGAAGGCCGCATCCAGCACATCGTCGGTATGCCCCGTCAGAGTTGCCAGCAAATGGCCCGTTTCGGCATCCCACACTCGCGCTGTATGGTCAAAACTGGCGGTGACAATGCGCTTCCCATCAGGCGAGAAGGCCGCCACAACTACCGGACCGGCGTGATGCAGAATGAAACGCTCGAGAGGTCGCTCAAGGACCGTTCTCAGTGCTAACTCAGCTTCGTCTGTCGGCCGCCGCTCCGCAGCCTCCACTGCTTCCCGGAGTGCTAAATCGATATTGCCGACGACAAGAGCCTGTTGAGATTGACCAGCGAGCTCACGCGACTCAGCCGTGGCCTCCTGGACCTTGGCGTTTCGCCATTGCCATATCGCCCCGGCCAAGCAGACGGCGAGTACCACGGCAGCGGCCACGCTTCCTTGCAGGACGCGGCGCCGGAACCGTTCCCGCCGGGCCGCCTCTGCCTCGTGATGCGCGATGCTGGCCTGAATGAATTTGCGTTCGGCCTCGCTGAGTTGCTGCGGTTTTGCCGCTAACCAGGCTCGCGCCCGCGTCAGCTTCAGGCCGGAGAGCAATGCTTCGGTCTTCTCGTCGGCCGGCGCTTTTTCCCAGTCCCGCAAATCCTGTTCGAGTTGCTCCTTGCCGATCAGGAATTCCCGCTCTTCGTCGAGCCAGCCCCGTAGCAATGGCCACTTCCGCAGCAGCGCCTCGTGTGCCACCTCCACAATCGTCGCATCACCGTCCTTCTGAATGATGAGAAGGCGCGCCTTGGCCAAGCGCTCGATTAGCGGCCGGGCTTTTGAAGGCAACGCATCGAAGCGCGCCGGGCGGCGCACGTATTCGCCCTCCGCATTGACCCGCACCATCGCGGGCACGAACGCTTCCTTCAGCGCCTGCAAATCGTCAGCGGAGGGCTTGGCCGCGGCAAGAACTTCGTCCGCTTTGCGGCGCACGGCATTTTCGAGCGGCGAAAGTTGCGCGGCCTCATCGCCGAGCGCCTTGTACGCCGCGACGCTGAGGCTTCTGCCTTGACCGAAGCGGTCGTAGAGTTCGCGCAGCGCAAAGGCCAGCAGCGGCAACGCATCGTCTGTCGCAGCGTCGTTCATGGCGGCCACGACGAGCGCGTCGTCCACCGTGAGGCCAGCCACGCGAGCCGGGCCCTCGATGATGTCGCGCACCCGCGCCAGCGGCATGGGCATCAGAGAGAATTCCTCGAAGTGAGAGGGAGCCGTCAGACCGGGGGCTTGCTGAAGCTCGCCCAGATAATCGGAGCGCAATGCCATGACCACGAGGAAAGGCAGCCGCTCATCCTGCAGCCCATTGATAACCCGAAGAAACTTTTCAGCCTCTGTCTTCTCGGCTGCACCGAACAATTCTTCGGCCTGGTCAACCGTGATCAGGATTTGCGCTTCGTTGGCGCCCTGCGCGGCGCGAAGGTCGCGAGCCAGATCCGAAAGCGTGCGCGTGAGATCCTCCGCCGCGAAGGCATCCCGCCACTGCCGCCAATCGGCGCCCGAGCCGAGCGCGATCGCCACGGCCTGGGCCAGCTCTTCAAGCGGATGAAGTTGCGGACGGAATGGCGGCAGCGCGATCCAATTGCGTTTGTCGCGTTTGAGCCGCGGTAGCACGCCGGCCCGGAGCAGCGAGGATTTCCCCGAGCCCGAGGCGCCCAGTACGGCCACCAGCTTGGCCCCGCCTTGCGCCCGCCGCGCGTTCAGCCGTTCGATCAACCGGCGGATATCATCGTCGCGCCCAAAATAAATCGCCGCATCGGCCTCATCGAAGGCAAACAGTCCAGGGTAGGGCGGCCGCGTGTGATCCCAATCGAACCCGCCGCGCGCATTGAGCACAACCTCGGTCAACTCCGCCGCAAGGCGCGCCAAGCCGCCTTCGCGGTCCTTGAGAAGATCCAGATGCTGGATGTCGGGTGAAACAAAGGTCTCCCCGCTTGGCGACTCGATCAGCGGATAGATCGCTTTGCCGAGAGCGCGTGCCTGAGCGAATTCGACGAAGCACCATTTGCTGTCGAACCAGTTTTTCGTGAGAATCAGAATGACCGCTTCCGCCCCAGCCATTTCGCGATAGAGCGTGCGTTCCCAGTCCGCGCCGGGCGCAAGGCCGGCATGTTTATCGAAATCGAGGAAGGTCTCGACAAACCCATTCGCGTGCAGCCAGGTGAGCAACCGCGCCGCTTGCTCAGCGTCCCGGCTGGAATGGCTGATGAAAATGTGCGACATGCTTGTCCCCCTGGGCGAGGATCCTCGTGGGGCGCGACGCGCAGAGACTAAGCGGAATCTCCGATCAGGATCTCGGACTCGCGCATCGTACACTTCCCCCGCCCTCGACACAACGAATTTGGCGGGTGACATACCCTTAACCACCGAGAAGGTCTTAAGGGTGCCCCATGCTTTACGCACCGCGTAACGGGTGCAGTTTTTTCGAACACTTTTCGAATAGTGTACCCTCAGATTACTATTGACATTCGCCCACTTTTGTGCTAGAAGATGGTGTGGAATCGCAACAACTTTTCGAATACTTACCGCCCCGAGGTTTCGCTTCTCGTCCCGGAAAACCCCTGCCCCTCCGCGTGCATCCGTGGTTGCATTTCTGTCATCTTTCCCCGTCTACAACCCCTTTGTTTTCACACTCATGCAAAAGAGTGCGCAAGATATTGAAAATACGCAAGTTTAAGTCCCTTTCCTTTCAGACTCATGCGCACTCTTTCGCTGTAAGTCCTTTGTTTGCCACACATACGCAAAACACCCCGGGGGTATATGTACCCCCGCGAAATCGCAAATCTAATGTATTACTTGAAGTTGGACAGCTAAATCCCGCCCCACTCAATGCTTACAGTGAAAATCTCGCTCCGCGCTCCCGCCGCCCCGCAATGGCGCAATCCGTTTTCCGCGCGCAAGTCGTCAGTTCAACTCCTTTGTTATCTTACACTTCCGCACTCTTTTTCACTCTTTCAAATTTACTTTTCCGCGCAAACCATTTGTTTTCTTCTAATTGCGCACTCTTTTGCAAGAACACCCGGGGTGGGGGTGGGGGAATACCTCCCGAGGTCCCCCCGCCACCTCACGCCGGCGCCACACCGGGATTCCAACCGTGCCGCGCTCGCCGCGGCGAACCGTTATTGTTGGTGCGCTTGATTTGGGCGCTCGCGACCATTTTGGGCGCTTTGTGGCCGAACCCTTTTTCACCTCCCCGGCATCCATTGCATGTACCGGGATTAAGTCTGAATTAGCAGGCAGTGAAGGCATTTGGAAGGGCGTGTGGTGCTGGAGTAAGAGGCGTGAATTTTTGGAACCCACTTGGGTTACGGGGTCTGAGGATGAGGCACAATGGAGATCCATGAAATTTCAGCCGATTAGTCGGACGAATCCGCGCTCGTGTCTCTTGTGGACTGGGCTTGCGATTTTCATCTTCGCCCCGTCGGCGCACTCTCAGCAGCCGCCGCAGCAAGAAGTCCAAGCGGAGCGGCAAACGGATTCGCTTTCAACTTCAAATCCGGCCGCGACCGATCCAAAGGGTGATCCAGCTCCCCGCACCGAAACCGCCACGCAACCCAAGAATGACCGGATATTGGGGGTTGTGCCCAACTACCTGACGGTTGAGAAGAGAGAGGCCTATCAACCGCTTTCAGTCGGGGGCAAGTTCAAAATCACTGCGGAGGGCGCATTTGACTATTTCGAGTTCGCCTTAGTGGCCGGCCTCGCGGGGTATGACCAGGCTACGAAGGAGGACCCCACTTGGAGGCAAGGCCTCGGAGGGTACGCAAGGCGATACGGAGCGAGATTTGGCGACCAACTTTCCGGCAACCTCTTCGTCGGCGCGGTTTATCCCACTCTGCTCCGCGAGGACCCGCGCTACTTTCGGAAGGGCGAAGGAAGCGTTGGGCATCGTGCGCTCTACGCCTTGAGCCGAATTGTGGTCACAAAAAAGGACTCGGGAAGCGAAGGGTTTAACTACTCCGAGATTTTAGGGAACGCAACGGCGGCGGGCCTTTCAAATCTCTATCATCCGGCGGACGAGCGCTCAGCTTCGGAGACGATCGGAACCTGGGTCCTACAGCTGGGGATCGATGCTGCCGGCGACGAGATGAAGGAATTCTGGCCGGACTTGAAACGAACCCTACGCGGGAAACACCACCCCTCCGGCCTTCAGTAATCAGCCACCGACCGCCCGCGTGCGAAACTTTTCTTTCCGTTCGCGCGTACATAGAGTGGGGTTCGAAACGACGGGAGGGAGCGATGGTCTGTTCAAATTGCCAGAGAGAGATCGCGGATTATTCCAATTTCTGTTACTTCTGCGGCACGCGCCAGCAGCCGGCCGCGCCAACGTACGCGCCTTCGGGAGGGCGAAAACTTCTGATGCGCTCGGCCACGAATTCGCGATTGGGCGGTGTTTGCGGTGGGCTCGGCGAGTATTTTGATGTGGATCCGACGCTGGTGCGCTTGATCTGGGCCCTCGTGACGATTTTTAGCGCCATGGTGATCGGAACCTTTTTCTATTTCATTGCCTGGATCGTGATGCCGCTCGCGCCGCTGCCCGCGCCGAAGCCAGCGCCTTCGCAGGCTGTGACTGCGCAACCGGGGCCCTCGCCCGCGAGTTGAGAATTCCGGTCGAGCGCCCGCTCTGCGCTCGAGATGACGAAGTCTTCCGCCGTACCGCTCAGTGCGAGACGTCGCTGAAAACGATGGGCACGGGCGCTTTGTCCGCTTCCGCCACCTGATACATTTGCCGGGTCTGCAAATTCATGCGGCTTGCCAGAATCGCATCCGGCATCTCCTGAATCCGCGTGTTGTAGATATTCACGGCGTCGTTGTAGAACTCGCGGCGGTCAGCAATTTCGTTTTCGAGTTCCGTGATGCGTGACTGGAGGTGCATGAAGTCGTTGTTGGCCTTCAGGTCGGGATAGTTCTCCACTGTGGCGAGCAAACGGCCGAGCGCGGAGCTCATTTCCGCTCCCGCTTGCGCCTTCTGGTCCACCGTCGCAGCCTGGGCGTAGCGCGTCCGGGCTTCGGTGATGCGCTGGAACGTTTCGCCCTCGTACTTCATATAGCCCTTGCACACTTCGATGAGGCCGGGCAGTTCGTCGTGGCGCTGCTTCAGCAGCACGTCGATATTGGCCCAGGCCTTGTCCACGTTGTTCTTGACGCTCACCAGACCGTTGTAAAGCGTCACGATGTAGGCGATCGCGCCTCCGCCGACAAACAGAACCAACAGCAACAGTAGCATGCTCATGAGCTTTCCCTCGCTTCGCGGTTACATCCAGTTGAAATAGACCGACAAGAAATAGAGGCTGGCCAAAGTCAGAATTGGGCCGCCCCAAATGCAGAGTGCCGATTTCCAAGCAAACGACCTCGCCACCTCGCGCTGGCTCCGATACGAAATAAAAAACGGCTGGCCTTCCGCGCCTTTGCCGATTTCCACCGGAGATGCTGTGTCGAATTGCGAATTCTGCGGCGCATCCGCTGGCGCATCGGTCGGAGTGTTCGTTTCCAGACTGACAGCCGTTTGCGACGCCGCGGCGCTTTGCAAATCATCCTGCGCGCTTGCGCCAGTCGCATCCGCGGGCAACGCCGCGGCAGCCGGGGCCCCAGCCGGGGCCGCGGGAGCGGCGGGAATCGCATGCGCCTGCAGGTCTTCCTCCCACGAGACCGATTGCCAGACGGCGGGAGCGGCCGCGGGCACCGGAGCCGGCGCCTCCGGCAGCGATTGCGCGCCGGGCGAGGCACCGAGCGGTCCCTTGTTCACCGAGAATTGAATGTTGATCCCAGGGACGAAATTGATTGAGTTCACCAATTTGTTTTCAACCTGGCCGAACGAGCCGCCGCCGAAGGAAAACGAAAGTCGCGTGCCCGGCGAATGCGGCAGTGCCGACCACTCCACGTTCACCGTCCGCTTGCCGAGTGTCCCCAGCACAAACAAAGGATCGGTCGGCTTGATGCACCACTCTTCGAGCCGCACGTTTTCCGACGCCAAGATGCCGTAGCGCGCCAGGAATTTTGCAACGTTTTCGGGAGCCATGTCGCGACTGCCGAAGAAGGACGAACTCAGCTCGTCCTTGAAATTGCAGTGGAGATCCAGATCAGCGCCCTGCGGATTCACGAGCATTCCCCCGGTGGGGTCCTCGACAAAGAATGGAACGAAGAGCCGCTCGTCGGCCACCGTCCGCCATTCGCGGCGATTGCCCGAACGCTTCAGTTCCGACGCGACCGCCCGATAGTAGAAACACGACTCGCCCGTGATCCCAGCGGGAATCGTTGATGGCCCGTTCGCCACGCCGCTCACTTCGACCAGGCCCATCGAGGCGCTGCGCACCTTCGAGTAGGGAGTATTGAGAACGAGTCTCTCGAACCGCAGCATCCGGAAGCCCTGCACGAAAAGGAACACACCTGCAAGGGTGCCGACCCCGGCCCAGAACGGGAGGGAACTTGAGTCGCTCGACGCGGACAGTAAGAGAGCCGATGCTTCGGGGACGAGCAGCACGATGGGGCCTCCGCAAACGGCGATATTCTGTTTTCCAGTCTAGGGCAGGGTTTGTGGAGGAGGGGGAATGTGTTTCCCGGCTGTCGCCAATTGCTCAACCAGAGGTGCGGAATTAGGCACCACCAAGCTTGGCGGACGAGGCGGCGCTGTTCGCCGGTTAGGGTTTACTTTTCTTCGGCGCTTTTCGCCCGCCTTCAAATGTGAAGTTATCCACGGAAACCAGGCCTGCGCCGACGGTGGCCAGGGCAAACGCGCCGCCGCACAGCGCCAGAGGGAGCTCGTACTTGTTGATTGTGTAAATTCCTGCCGGAGGCTGAGGAATGTGCACACGCACGATGGCGATTCCCATTTCAATTGCGAGCAGCAAGGCCGTGACGCGCGTAAAAAGCCCGAGAATCAGCAGAATCCCGCCGAAGAACTCGAGGATACCGGCGATGTATGCAAAATACGGTGGAAACCCCATATGTGCGAACATCGCGAGCGCGGATTTCGGATCGCCGAGAATTTTGGGATACCCGTGGTACATGAAAACGACACCCAGCGCAACGCGCAGCACGAGCAATGACAACGGCTTCAGATGTTCGAGCCCCCGCATGATTCCTCCGCGTATAACCAGCGCATTCTACCAGAGCGCGAGGGGCGGTGCAGCGCCACGACACGCTGCCTGCCGCCGGCGGCGATAGTGATAAGATGATGAATCAGATTGTGGAGGAACTTTGTCAGCAAGAAATTGGGAAGAGTCTTTTTGCGCGGGCGGAAGAGAGGCTTCCGCTGATTGCGCCGTGGTGACCCGCATGGCCGCCAATTCATTGGGAGGTGATTGATGGCCGGCTGGGCCTCGCGCAACCGCTGGTTCGTGCCGGCCGTGATGGTGGTGATCGCGGTGACGTACATCTGGCTGCATTCGCGGCCGCCGCGCAGCTTGGGCGACGCGTACGTTTCAGAGAATCTCGTGACGTTGTGGAGCAGCACGGCCGAAGTTCGCGCGCCGGCCGGGGTCGCGCGCTACGGCGACCACGTTACGGTGATGGCGCGGAGCGGCACACTTTCCGAAGTGCGCACGGCTTCCGGCGTGACCGGATGGCTGGACTCCGACGACCTGATGGATCCGCAACTGTGGCAGCAATCGGAGGCCTTGCTCGAGCGGGCCAAGGCGATGCCGGTAGAGGCCCTCGGACACACAAAGACCCTAACAAATCTGCACATTCTGCCCGGCCGCGACGCCGCGCACATTTTCCAATTCGGCCGCGACACACAGGTCGTAGTGTTGGCGCGCGCAGTGGCGGAGGCCCCAGCGCAACCCGAGGGAACGGCCCCCGCGGCAACTCCCCCCGTTGCCGACGATCAGAAACCGAAATCGGAAGAGTGGCTGCTCGTGATGCGTTCGGTTTCGCCGCAGGAGGCTTCGGGGCAAAACGGTGTCGCTGCCAATTCGGGGCCGGGCGGCTCGATGCAGACTGCTGCGCCGGTCCCGATCGCAGGCTGGGCGCTCGCGCGCTTCATCGAGTTCGATGCCCCGGGGCCCGTGCACGACTACGCTCTATCTTCCGACTTCCGCGTCGTCTCCTGGGTCGAGTTGAACAGAGTGCTCACGGATTCCGGTGAAATGCCGCAATATCTCGTCGCTGGAACGCGTGGAGCCGAAGGCCAGCCTTGCGATTTCACTTTGCTGCGCGCGTACACGTGGAGTGAGAAGCGCAAACAGTACGAGACGGCATTCGTCGAGAGCGACTTGTGCGGCAAACTGCCGATTGTTGTGTCGCAGACTCCGGCTGGCCCGGAATTCCGTTTCGCCGAAGCAGACTCGAGTGCCGAGCGCGTTTACGCCATGCGACAGACGGTTATCCGGCGCGTGACCGCGGCCGGAACTCCCGCGGCCGCTTCGCGGCGCCGCTGAGGGGACAAGAAAAGGATGAATTGGGCGGAGGCGCCGAGATTTTCCGTGCATAAACCCGAAATCGCGTTTGCGAGAGCGTTGCGCGTGCTGGCGCTTGCTTCATCTTTTTTCGTTGCGCTCTCGATTCTGGGTTGCGAGCGCCGCGCCGATCCCGCTCCCGCGCCGCAATTGCCGGCCCTCGAGTATGCGGACGCCTGGGGAGCGCGAGGAAAAGATCCCGGCCAGCTCGAATCGCCCGTAGGCATTGCTGCGGATGGATACGGCAACGTCTTCGTCGTCGACGCCGCCACACTTTCCGTTAACAAATTCTCCGCGAAAGGCGAGCCGCTCCTCTCCTTTGGGTATGCGGCACTCACTCACCCGGAAGGGATCGCCGTGGATCGCGGCGGTGGAATCTACGTAAGCGTCGGAAGCCGCGTCCTGGTTTTTTGGCCCGAAGGAGATTTTCTGCGATCGACCAACGGTGGACCGCGAGCCCTGTTGCGCGAGGCCTCGGGCATCGCCGTCAGCGACGCCGGGGACTTTTACGTCGTAGACCGCGCCGCGTGCCGCGTGGAAGCGTTTGGTTGGCGAAACAGATATTTGAGATTCTTGCGTGTCTGGGGGAAATGTGGGTCGGACGACGGTGAATTCATTGCTCCGTCGGGAGTGGCCGTCGGTCGCGATGGCTCGGTGTTCGTCGCCGACGCCGGCGGAGCGCGCGTGCAGGAGTTTTCATCCGATGGGGCGTTTGTTGCATCCTTCGGCCAAGCCCCGCGGCCGGATGCGGCCGATACCCGGAGGGCCGCGCACAACCAAACCATTGTCGCGGCCGTAGCGGTTTCGCCCAGAAATGTTTTTTCCGCGGGTGACGCCGCTTCGCCGCTGCGCGCGTGGTCCCTCGACGGCAAAGAGATTCCGCTCGATTCGGACGTGCTCCAGGCTGCCCACTTGACGCCGGATTTTCATGCGGCGGCGCTCGCCTACGATTTCCACAGTGGCGATTTGCTTTTGCTTGACGCGCATGCATGCCGCGTCCTGCGAATCCACCTTCATCTGTGAGGCCGCCATGGCCCTGCTTCTGACGGAAGAGGACGTCCGCGCGCTGCTTCCGATGAAGCTGGCGCTCGAAGTTGTCGAGGCATGCCTCGTGCGGCAGGCGAAAGGCGAGGTCGCCATCGAGCCGCGCCGGCGCGTCGAGTTCGCAGAGCGTGCGTTCTTGCATTCAATGGCGGCCGCGGATCGCGCGGGCGGATATTTCGGCGCGAAACTCTACACCACCGGCCGCGGCCCCGCGCGTTTTCTCGTGCTGCTCTACAGCGCGGAAACAAGCCACCTGCTTGCTCTGATCGAAGCGGATGCGCTGGGCCAGGTGCGTACCGGCGCGGCCAGCGGCGTCGCCACGAAATACCTTGCCCGGCCGGACGCGCGAACCTTGGGCATCATCGGCACCGGTTATCAAGCGCCGTCACAGTTGGAAGCCATCGCGGCCGTGCGGCGACTGGATCGCATTCGTGCTTACGGCCGCGATCCGGAGCGCCGAGCCGCCTTCGCCCGCGAAATGTCGGCGAAGCTCGGGCTTCGGGTCGAGGCCGTCGAATCGGCCGAGCAGGCTGTGCGCGGCGGGGACATCGTTGTCACAGCCACGAATGCGTCCCGGCCGGTGCTGGAAGGGAAGTGGCTTGCCGAAGGCGCACACCTGAACGCCATGGGTTCGAATTTCGCTCATAAGCGCGAAATTGACGACGAAGCCGTGCGGCGAGCCGGGCTCATCGCGGTGGAAACCGTGGAACAGGCGAAGCTCGAAGCGGGCGACTTGATTCAGGCGTTTTCGGGAGACTCGGCGCGCTGGTCGGCCGTGCGCGAACTGGCCGGCATCGTGGCGGGCAGCGCGGCGGGGCGCGCCAACTCAAAAGAAATTACACTTTTCAAGTCGGTTGGAATTGCGGCGTGGGATGTGGCTGCGGCGGCCCGGGTGTACGAGCGGGCTCTCGACGCGAAACGCGGGCTGGAAGTGCCCTTGTGGCAGCAGGGCGGATGACTTGGGCGCGCGCTCAGCTCGCTTTTTGCCCTAGACGCTCGCGCAGCGCCTTGTGCAGCCGCTCTCGGACGTCTTCGGGCAGCGGCACGGGTTCCGCGTTGCAGTAAATCTCGATCGTCTTCCGCGTTGTGTCCACGATCACCCGGCACTTCTTACAGCCATGCAGGTGGCGCTCGAGGTCGGCGGCGACTTGGGGGTCCAAGTCGTCGTCAAAATAACTCGACAACTCTTCGATGACTCCACGGCAGTTCACGACGTTGTACTCCGAAAGTACGGATTCAATTTTTGACGCAATTTCAACCGGGCGCGCAGCAAACGGGATTTCACCGCTGGTACCGAGATGCCGAGAAGCCGCGCCGTCTCCTCGGTGGAAAGTTCTTCGACGTCTCGCAGCAGGAACGCGACGCGATAGGCCGGGTCGAGGTCGGAAACGGCGCCGGTGAGAATTTCGTTCAGCTCCACTCGGGCGAAGCGCTGTTCGGGCGTCGGGCCCCAATCTTGAATCTCGCGCGGGAACGACTCTTCTTCGGTTGTCACCGGCTCGTCGAGCGAGACCTGATTGGGACGCCGCTTACGCAGCTTCATCAGCGCCTCGTTGACGGCGATGCGCACGAGCCACGTGTAGAACCGCGAGCCGCCCTCGAAGCCGTTCAGGTGCTGGTAGGCCTTCAAGAACGCGTCCTGCATTGCGTCTTCGGCGTCTTCGCGATTTTGGGTGATGTTCAAGGCCAGCCGGTAAATCTTCCGCTCGTAGCGCGTGACTAATTCCTGGAATGCGTCGACGTCGCCGCCCTTCGCGGCAGACACCAGTGCGCTCTCGTCGTCGCGTGCAACGAGTGAGGCAGCGGGTTTTGCATTGGGCGCGTTCACGTCAGTTGCCCATACCGTTGCTACGACTTTACCATTGGATGTCCCGCCGCGCGAACCGATGCAGGAATTCGCGGCGGGCCGGCGTCGCGGCGCATCCTTCCGCGCCCCGTGCGCACCCCTGCGGGCATGGCCGGATCACATTGTATTCTTGCCGCACTGCCGCCGTGTCTGGGCTCGCCTGCCCGCCGTGAATCAGGTAGACTGGGCCGGAAGCAATCGTTCGCCTGCGCCCACGAATACAATCATGCGTACCCTGCCCGACCAATTGCGCAAAGGAATGAAGCTGGTCATCGTCGGATCGAATCCGGGCGAGCAATCGGCGCGCGTCGGCCACTATTACGCGGGTCGCACAAATCTCTTCTGGCCCCTGCTGTTCGAGTCGGGAATCGTGCCGGAGCCGCTCGAATATCGCGACGACAAGCGGCTCATCGAGTTTGGGATCGGCATGACGGATCTGGTAAAGCGCCCGACGCGCGGCATCGAGGAGATCGAACGCGAAGAGTTCGCCGAGGGCCGCGTTCTCCTTGGGCAGAAGCTCGAGCAGTTTTCGCCGCGCATCGTGGCGTTCAACGGCAAGATCGTTTACGAGAAATTCGCGCAGCGCGCCTGCACCCTTGGACTGCAGAAGGGAACAATTTACGGCGCGAAGGTGTTTGTTCTGCCCTCCACGAGCGGCCAGTACGCCACCGGCCGCGGACCAAAGCTGCGTTATTTCCGGCAACTAGCGGAGCTCGTGAACGGCTTGAGGGATTGAGCCGTGCCAGCATCAGGTTTCGCGGGCCTGCTTCAGAAATCCGGTTCCCAGTCCTGCCCGCCGTAGCCGCGCTCGATTCGCTCGCCGGCTGAGCCGGCGCTTTCGATACCTCTGGATGAGCATCCGAACCATTGCTGTGCTGGGAGCGGGCGCGGAAGGCCGCGTGTTCGCTGCGGCCGCGCTGGTGGCTGGTTATCGCGTCGTTCTCGAGGATTTCCGCGCGGATTTTCTGCGGGACGCGATCTCCGCGGTGCGTCGCGCCGTTGAGGAGACCGCACTCCAAGGTCCGCCCGCGCCTCCGCCGGAGCAAATAACATCCCGCCTTTGCGCGGCGCGCACGGTCGAAGACGCGTGTCGCGAAGGCGCGGAACTCATTCTCGATCTCATGACGGACGAACCGGAACTGAAGCTCGAGATTTTTACCTTGCTCGACAAGTTCGCGTTTCCCGGCGCGATTTGTGCCACGAGCGCAGCTTCGATCTCCATCGCCGAACTGGGAGCCATGACGTACCGGCCCGAGCTGTGCGTCGGTTTGCGCCTCGCGCAACGCGATGCCCGCCCGATGCTCGAAGTTCTGCGGTCGCGCCATACGCTGGATTCCGCCGTTGCCGCTTGCTGTGAATTCGCGCAGCGTCTCGGCTGGGAGTCGGCCGTCCGCGCCGAGTCCGCCCTGCCGCAGCCCGGCTCTGCCACCGGCACCGGTGAATCGGCCCCCGGCCGGTCTGCTATCATAGTCGCCGCTATGGGGCTCGCCGACAAAATCGTCCTCCAGCAGGGCGATATCACCGATATGGACGTGGATGCGATCGTCAACGCCGCCAACAACGATCTTCAACTGGGCGGCGGAGTCGCCGGAGCGATCCGTCGCAAAGGTGGAGATTCCATTCAGCGCGAATGTGACGAGATCGGCTCGATTCCAATCGGCGGCGCGGCCATCACGGGCGGCGGCAAACTGAAGTCGAGGCACGTGATTCACGCCGCGACCATGGCGCTTGGCGGCCAGACCACGGCGGGGGCCCTGCGCGCCTCGACCGCGCATTGCTTGCGCATCGCCCACGAGCGCGGCCTTCGCACCATTGCGTTTCCCGCCGTAGGCACGGGGATCGCCGGCTTTCCCCTCTCCGAATGCGCCGCGATCATGCTGCACGAAGTCGCGGACCATTTGCGCGCCGCCACTTCGCTGGAAACGGTCTACTTCGTCTTGTTCGATGACCGCGCCCTGCGCGCTTTCCAGAGCGAGTTCGCGGCGATGAAAGCCCGCGGCGAATTCGGCGAAGCCGGAGCCATCGCGCCGCTTTGACCGTGCGCGAAACGCCGTGAGCGAACTCGCCGAAAAGGTGCTCGCCGAACTGGCCCGTTACGACCATCCGCTCTTTCTCTTCGACGCGCGCCCCGCTGCGGATGGAGTTGAAGTCCTGATCCGCTTTCGGCCCGCTGTCCCGGAAGTCCACACCTACGTTTTTCTTCTTCGCCCGCGCGAAATCGAGCACACGCAATTTCCCTGGATGTTCGAGAAACAGCTCTACGACTGCCTGCACGACTACGTGATCGAGATGTTCGTCCGCAATCCGCAGGAGAAGGATTGATGCGATCCGGTGCTCGCGCGACGCCGCTCTCGGCCCTGCTCGCGCGGCGCATTCGCGAGCACGGCCCGATCACATTCGCCGAATTCATGCGCCTGTGCCTCTACGATGAACGGCACGGCTACTACAGCCGGCCTGAGGCGCGCCGCTTCAACGATTACTACACGAGCGTTGATGTCCACCCGATTTTTGGCCGTCTGCTCGCGCGCCAACTCGCCGAGATGTGGCAACAGCTCGGCGCGCCGCCCGAGTTCTGCGTTGCGGAGGCGGGTGCCGGAGTCGGACGGCTAGCGGCCCAGATCCTCGATTTTGCCGCGCGCGAACTGCCCGATTTCTACGCCGCGCTTCAGTATGTGGCCGTAGAGATTTCCCCCGCGCGCCGCGCCGAACACATTTCGGTCCTCGCTCCGCATGTTTCTGCCGGCAAAACAGTTTCCTCGGCGCAACTGCCTGCGAGAATCCCCGCCGGCTGCATTTTTTCAAACGAATTGCTTGATGCTCTGCCCGTGCACCGCGTCGTGGCCGCAAACGGTGCGCTCCAGGAAATCTATGTGGACCTCGACGGCGATGACCTCACGGAGCGCCCCGGCCCTCTTTCAACACCTGCGATCGCAGCGTATTTTGCTGCACAGTCCATCGCCTTCGAAGACGGACAGCAAGCCGAGGCGGGACTCGACGCCTGCCGTTGGATCGAGGATGCTGCATCCAGATTGGAGCGTGGATTCGTTCTCACGGTGGACTACGGCCACGAAGCCGGCGGACTCTACAACGAAGACCACGCGCGCGGCACTCTATTGGCCTACGAGCGTCATCGCGTGGGCGAGAATTGGTTTGATGCCCCGGGCGAGCAGGATTTGACCGCACATGTGAATTTCACCGCGCTCGATCGCTGGGGAAGCCGCGCCGGACTTGAACGCACTGGCCTTGTGACGCAATCTCATTTCCTCGTCGCGCTCGCGCAAGCCAATCAGCTCGCGGACCTCGATGACCCCGGCATGAGTGAAATGGATCGCATCCGCGCCCGCCTTCTTTTCAAGACGCTGATTCATCCCGAAGGCTTGGGAGAGACATTCCACGTTTTCATCCAGCACAAGGGCATCGAGCACCCGCGACTCACCGGGCTGCAGCGGCTTTAGCCGCCCGCGACGCCGGGATCTTTGCCAGCCGGGAGGCAGGTTTTTCGTTTGGTTCCGAACGCGCAAGTCTGATCTGGAAGCGCTGCTCGATGCCGGCGATCGGTGGCTTAAGCTGAGGCCGTATTGCCGCGGTCACGCGTAGGGTTTCGCGATGTACTTCTGCGCTTCCGCCTGCGCTCCGCCGGTATCGTCGCCGGTTTGCTTGGCCTTCTGATACTCGTTCACTGCGCGGCTGCGCTCGCCGCTGATGTCGTAGATTTTTCCCAAGTAGATGTGCGACCAAACCACGACCCACTTCGTCGTCGAATCGTAATCCCCGTCGAGCGAGTCGCGGAACGACTGCGCCGAAGCGGCATAGTTCTTCTCGTAGAAGAAAGCTTCGCCCATGCGGAAATTCGCCAGCGCATTCGTTTTTTGCTGGTCGAGCGCCTGCTGGTATTGCCGGACCGCGTCGTAGAAGCGCCCTTGCTGCGCCAGATCCTCGCCGCGCGCGATGATCGCCCGGATGCGGAGCTCGGGGCTCGATTTCAGAATATAGTCATGCGGGTCCAGGTGCACGCCGTTCGGCTTCGGCCGGCCGAATGTATCCACCACAAAGCTCGATGAAGTCCCGACGACGTCGATCGTCTTGTATTCCGGATTTCCTTCTGTTTCCACTTCCAGTTCCATCGGCATGTGGAAGAAATCGAGAGTCTGCCCGATCTTGCCGACAATCTTGAATCCCTTCTGCGTACGGTAGACGACGTAATCCAGCTTGAATTCCGGCACGCCTGTCGAGTGCACCCACTGCGCGAAGAACGGCCGCAGATTGAGCGGCCCGCTCGAATCGGAGGAAGGTCTTGGCCCATTGCCGATAATCACTGGCAGAGCATTGCTTCCCGCTCCCGCGGCCGGCGGCAACGCGGCGCCTGCGGCGACGGCCATGTTCTCAAAATCCGCGTCGCTCGCCGCGTGTCCCGCGTACTTGTTATAAAACTGCTTCAACAGCGCGCGAAACGCATCGTCGCCCATCTGCGCGCGAAGCATGTGGAACACCATCGCTCCCTTGTTGATCACCACGGAGTTGTATTGGTCCGTGTAGGGTTGCAAGCGGCCCGCCTCCGCCACGGGCGCCGCCCCCTCAAACATCAGCGCCCCCACCGCGAATTCCTCCAGAACCCGGTTCATCGCGTCCTTGTTCGCGCTGTCCTCGACGTAGAGCGCCTCGGAGTAGCGCGCAAGCCCGTCCGTGATCCATCCGTCGCTCACCGTCTCGGGTGCCACCTGGCCGCCCCACCATTGCGACGCGATGAGATTCGCGAGCAAGTGTTCATCCGGTTTTTGCGCCCAATTCCGCTGGCTGATCAACAGCAATCCGGGCGCCGCAAAACTCGGCAGGCTCCCATCCATGAGTTGGGCCACGGTCAGACTCGGCTGCGGCAGCGGCCCCCACTGGTCGGAGAAGAAATCTTCGATGTGCGAGACGGATTGCGCGTAAGCCTGAGCCGTTGCCACCAAGGTCGGCGCCGTGTAAATCGAAATATCCAGTCCTTCGACCTTCGTTGGACTCAGTTGCAGCGCGCCCGCGACAAACGTTCCCGATGCCTCGGGTTGGTCGGCGTGGAAGACGTACAGCAGCCGCTGCGGCTGGCCACCCTTTCCGGGAATGACGGTCGGAACCGCCGAAGTCGTGCCCGTTCCCGCCACCGCAAAGTCCTGCGGCACTTCAAGGCTGAAATCGGCCGTGTACCGGTTCGCCGGGTAATTCGTCAGCGGAAACCATCGCGCGGGCAGAAGCAGGAAAGCTCCGGTCTTGGTGATCGAAGCCAGCGTCACTCCGCGCACGGGGCTGTTCTCATCGTTAGCCAGCGGCCCCGAATAGGTGAATTCCAGCGAGACTTTGCCTCCGGTCACCACAGGGTCCGCCAGCATCACACGCAGGATCATCGGATTCTGCACGTCCCGGTCGTAGCTCAAGATCTTGGTCGTTTTGCTGCGCAGGTTGCTGACTCTGAGGTTGGGGTGCAACTCGACTTCAATGACGTGCGACGGCGCGCTCGCCTCGAAATCCACCTTGGCATCCGCGATGAGGGCTTGCGCGTCCGTGTTCAGCGAGGCGTGAATCTCGTAATGGGTCGCGCGGAAAGCAGGCCCTTCCTGTTCTTGCGGCGGCGGTGCTTGCGGAACACCGGGGGCCTGCGCCAGCGCGGAACCCGCGCACAGGAGAATCGCCGTCAGGAGCGAGCTAGGCAGCTTGAGCATCGAAACGTGAGCAGTATCTCGCGAATGTGTCTGAGAGTGCATCTCTTAGGATACCAGACTGCCGCCCCGGAGTTGCCCGGCCATCAGAGCATCCCCGCGATGATGTCCGCCGCGCGGGCAATCGCCCCGGGCGGGCCAAGCCGCGCGCGCACATCGGCTAAGTCCCTCCGAATCTGCTCGCGCGCTTCCGGCGAATCGAGCAGCCGTCCGGCCTCGTCGGCGACGCGCTCTCGCGTGAACTCAGATTGAATCAGTTCCGGCACCACGCGCCGCCCCGCGATCAGGTTCACCATGGCAATCGCGGGCGTCCGGATCATCGGCCGCACCAAGGCCGCCGAAAGCGCGGACAAGCGGTAAATCACAATCATCGGCGTGCCCAGGAGCGCCGTTTCGATTGTCGCGGTGCCGCTGGAAACAATCGCCAGGTCGGCCGCGCCAACCACGTCGTAGGTCGCCCCCGCGACCAGCGTGACCGGAACGTTCGGCCGCAGAAAACGCGCCAGGTCCTCTGGCTGCACATCCGGCGCAACGGCCAGCACGAATTGTGCGCCCCAGCCCTGCGCGATCGCCGGGCATGCGCCCAGCAGCACCGGCATATGCTGCGCGAGTTCGCTGTGCCGGCTCCCGGGCAACAGCGCGACGATCGGCCGCGCCGGGTCGAGTCCGTGCGCCGCCGCGAATTCCTCGCGCGTTTGCGTGGCGCGCACTTCGCCGACGAGCGGGTGCCCGATGAAATCCACCGCGACTCCGCGTCTCCGGTACCAGTCCTCCTCGAACGGGAAAATGCACAGCCCGCGTACGAAGCGCTTTCGCACCAGATTCGCACGCCACGGTCGCCACGCCCAGAACTGCGGGCAAATGAAGTAAACCGCCGGGATGCCCGCACTTTTGAGTTTGCGCGCGAGCCGCACGTGGAATCCGGGGAAATCGGTCAGGATCGCGATCGCCGGCTTGCGCCGCTTCGCCTCGGTGATAATGCGGTTGCGAATTCCGAGCAATTTCGGAATCTTGCTCAACGCCTCCAGGATTCCGACGACAGCCACCTCTTTGGAATCCGCAATCAGCTCCACTCCCGCTTCGCGCATGCGCGGCCCGCCCATCCCGAATAGTTCGACCGGCAAGCGCTTTTGCAACTCGGCCGCCAGGCGCGCGGCATACATGTCTCCGGACGACTCGCCGGCCGAGATCAGGATTTGTTTTGGCGGCATGAATTGCGAGTTGGCGCCTCGGTTGGCGCCTCAACCCTCCGATGGCAAAGGCTCTGCGGAGAGCGCCGGCGGCTCGGGCCTGTCCGCAACTTCGGCCCGCCCCGCGCTCGTGGCGGACAGAAGCAATTCTTGATCCTTATACTGCAGTTGATAGAGCCGGTAGTAGATTCCGCGCAGCGCGAGCAATTCTTGATGCGAACCCTGTTCCCGCAGCCGCCCCTTATGGAACACAAGGATTCGGTCGGCGTGTTGAATCGTGCTCAGCCGGTGCGCCACCACCACCGCCGTCCGCCCTTGCAACAAGCGGTCGAGCGCCTCGCGGATCATCAATTCCGTTTTCGTGTCCACGCTCGAAGTCGCCTCATCGAGAATGAGGAAGCGTGGATTGTGCGCCAGCGCCCGCGCAAAGCTCACCAGTTGCCGCTGGCCCGCCGAGAATGTCGCGCCCCGCTCGGACACTTGCGTGTCTATGCCCTGGGGCAGGGAATCGAGCAATGGCCCGAGCCCCACTTCCCGCAGCGCTTTCTCGACGCGCGCCCGATCGATTCCTTCCGTCCCGAGGCGCACGTTCGATTCGAGCGTGCCGCTGAACAGGAATGGATCCTGCAGCACGATCCCGAATTGCCTCCTCAAGTCCTGGATCGCGTAATCGCGAATATCCATGCCATCCAGGAGGATCGTCCCGCGCCGGAATTCGTAAAAGCGCAGCAGGAGTTGAATGAGCGTGGTCTTGCCGGCGCCCGTGTGGCCGACGATGGCGACCGTCTGGTTTGGCGCAATCTTGAAGGATACGTCCCGTAGCACCCAGTCGTCGTCTCCCGGATTTTCTCCGCCCGTATACGCATGCCAGACGTTGCGGAATTCGATTTCACCGCGCGGGTTCGTGAGCCTGTGCATCCCCGCCGGCGTCACATCCGGCACGGGCTCGTCGAGCAGCTTGAAAATGCGCTCCGAGGCCGCCATTGCCGCTTGAAGGGTGTTGAATTTCTCACTCAGATCCTGAATCGGCCGGAAGAACATCTGCGTGTATTGCGTGAAAGCAATCAGCTTGCCGACTAGGATGGTTCCGGCGAGGGCGCGCAAGCCTCCATACCAAAAGATAAGCGCGATGGCCGCGACGCTGAAAACTTCGACGGCGGGATAGTAGAGCGCAAAAGCCAGAATCGTGTCCTTGAAGGCCTCCATGTGCCGCCGGTTGTACTCGGCAAATTCTTCGCGCCCCTTCTTCTCCCGGTTGAACAGTTGGACCACGGCCATGCCGCTGATGTGTTCTTGCAGAAATGCGTTGATTCGTGCGATCGCGGTCCGGATCCGGCGATTCGCATCGCGGACCTTGTTGCGGAAGATCATCGTCGCCACCAAAATCAGCGGCATCACGGCGAACGTGACAACTGCCAGGCGAAAATTCAACACCATCAAAACAACGCCGATGGCCGCCAGCACCACTGCGTCGTTCACCATGGCTGCGATGCCCGCCGCGAACAAGTCGTTCAGCGCGTCCACGTCCGTCGTCACGCGCGTCACCAGCCGCCCCACCGGGCTGCGATCGTAGAAGCTCATCGGCAGAATCTGCAGCCGCCCGAAGATTTCTTTGCGCAGATCGTACAAAGTCTTCTGGCCCACGTTCTGCATGATCCGCATCTGGAGATACTGGACGCCGAAGCCCAGCAGCAACGACGCGAGAAAAGCGATCGTCACCAGCGACAGCCCGCGCATGCCCGCAGCGAGGGAAATCTTGTGCGCCACCGTCGGGTCGATGTAGCGGTCCACTCCGATCTCGAACAGATAAGGGCCCGCCACCAAGAGCGGCCCCACCGCGATCGTCAAGGCAAGCGCCGCGATGACGCTCCTGCGGTAGGGCCGCAAATACCCGAGCAGCCGCCGCGTCAATTGCGCGTCGTAAACCTTTCCTATTTTTTCTTCTTCGCGGAAATCACTCATGCCCGTTCCAACTCTTCCTCAAGCAATTGCTTTTGATACAGGTCCGCGTAATAGCCGTTGTGAACCATCAGTTCGTCGTGCGTCCCCAGTTCGACGATGCGTCCGTCGTGCAGCACCGCGATCTGGTCGGCCTGGCGCACCGTCGAGCAGCGGTGCGATATCAGGATGGTCGTGCGCCCCCGCATGAATTCCCGCAGCCGGCGCAGGATGCGTTCTTCGGTTTCCGTGTCCACGTTCGAAAGCGCGTCATCGAGAACCAGGATTTTCGGATCGCGCATCACCGCCCGCGCCAGCGCGGTCCTTTGCTTCTGCCCGCCGGAAAGCGTGATGCCGCGCTCCCCCAGCATCGTGTCGTAGCCGTTGGGAAACTCCTCGATTTCCGCCGCGATGCTCGCGACGTCCGCCGCCGCAGCCACCCCCTCCTGAGTTGGGTTTTCCACACCCAGCGCGATGTTTTCGCGGATCGTTTCGCTGAACAAGAATGTGTCCTGCGGCACGAATCCCACCGCGCCGCGCAGTTTCTTGAGCGGCCATTCGCGGACCGGCCGCCCGTCGAGGAAAAGCGTGCCCTCTGGAGCTTCCCACAGCCGCGCGAACATCGCCGCAAGCGTGGACTTCCCGCTCCCCGTCGGCCCCACGACCGCGAGCGTTGAGCCCGCAGGAATCGAAAGCGTGATGCCTCGCAGCACGGGGCCGTCGCTCCCGCCCGAGCCGTTCGTCTTTGCCGAGCCGTTTGCGGTGCTGCGCGTCGTGGGATAGGCGAACGTCAAATCCCGAAATTCGATTGCGCCTTGGATTTCCTCGTTTGCGTTTGCCCTTGCGCCGGCGTCATTGATCGATGGCTTTGCGTGCAGGATGTAATTCAGCCGCCCCATCGAAGCCGCGCCGCGCTGCCAGATATTCGTCACGAAACCCAGCGCGATCATGGGGAAGATGAGCTGCAGCATGAACTGGTAAAAGACCACCAACTCACCGAGTGAAATCCCTCCCCGCATCACCTGCCGCCCGCCCTGCCACAGCACCAGCAGGAACGAGAATCCGATCAGCGTCTGGAGCATCGGCATGAACAGGCTCCAGAAATAAATCAGCCGGAGATTCCAGTGGATGTACTCTCGGTTCGGTCCGTCGAACCCGTGCATCTCCGCTTTTTCCTGCGCGTACGCCCTCACCACTCGCACGCCGGCAAGGTTTTCCTGCGCCCGTGCCGAAAGTGTCGCAAGCGAAGCCTGGATCTTCGTGTATAGCGTGTGAATCGTTTGACCGAAAAACCAGACGGAGATCGCCACGATCGGCAAGGGCGCGAGCACGTAGACGCTCAGCCGCGGCGAAAGCCAGAACATCAACACGAGCGCCAGCACCATGGTCGCCACCGTATTCGCCGCGTACATGATTCCCGGCCCGAGCACCATGCGAACTGAGTTGAGGTCGTTCGTGCAGCGCGACATCAGCTCGCCCGTGCGATTGCGCACGTAAAACTCCGGCTCCATCTCCACGAGCCGCCCCAGCAGGTCGTTCCGCAGGTCGTATTCGATGTCGCGCGAGAGTCCGATGAGGATCCAGCGCGTCCAGAACGAAAAGAAGCCCTTGATCGCCACCCACGCCATCATCGCCACGCACAGCATCACCAGCGCATGACCCTCGCGCGGGTGGTAAGCCGGCAGCACGCGCAGCACCCACCGCCCCAGCCTCCCGAGATTCGCCAGCGGCTGCGGCGCGCCCTGAATGCATTCCACCGCAATTCCGATCACCAGGGGCAGGATCGTTCCCGCGATCCCCATCCCTGCCTGCAGGACGATTCCCAGCAAAATCGCCCCCACGTGATTGCGGAGGTAAGGCAGCAGGCCCGTGAGATGCTTCCATCCAGGCACACCTTTTGCGGCTGGCGGGGCGGCGTTCAGAGTTTGTGCGGCGGCGCTCATCTCAGCAATTCTCTCGGCACAGGTTCCTCGAGCGAAGGCATTTCGCCCAGGAAACGCCCGCTCTTCTTATCGACACACTCGTACCGCTTCACCTTTGGATTCCAGCGGACAACATAAGTTGCAGACTGATTTGCGCCTGCGGTCGCTTCCGCAAATCTGAGTTCCAGCCCGCTCGTCGCGTCTTGCGCGTACTGCATCCTCCATCCGTCGGCGGGACTCGTCGGCGCGCCGATCAGGAAGCCCTTTTCATTCGTGAGGTATTCGTCGCACCGGAAGATTTCCTTCCATCGGTCGCCTTGCTTGTCCAGGATGGCCGCCCGCGCGACGGTGATCCCGGTGGAAGCGTCCCGGGGCGCTCCCGGCATGGGGTTGGCGACCAGAATCTGCTCTCCGCCGTCGAGCGCCAAATCGCCGAACGCCAGCACTTCCGCGTCCGGGCCGAAGAAATTTTTCGCCCCCGCCGTATATTCCTCAGGCGCTGCCGGAGCCGCAGTCGCTGGATTTTGCGCGGCCGCCCCTTCGCTGCTCGGCTGGTTCGAGCGGCATCCGCCCGAAAGCACAACCGCGCACAAGCAGAAACAAGCCGCTGCGCGCCACGCGCGGATTGCTATAGGTCCAAATCTTTCCGGTTGTCTCATTCGGTCCAAGCTTCATCGTGGGATTAAGCCGAATTTCGGCGACGCTCTCTCGCAACAAGTTGGAACGGTGCTACAGGCTCGGATAAGCGAGTGTGATCTCCATGACGCGCCCCGATTCGCGCGCGCACAGAATCTCCATCACCTGCGGCACGTCGCTCCCGGCCCAGTCAAACGCGTAATACAGCAATTCTAGCTCGCGCTCTCCCTTCACGGAAGGCCCGGCCGAATTCGCGTCGCCGTAGAGTTCGGTCACGCGGTCCTGCGAATCGCCGAGCCGCAAGCCGTGGCCGGTCTGCCAGTCCTTGTCATTCAGGATTCTTGCCGGCCGGTCGTTGCATTTCTCCTGGTCCGAAGCGATCGCTGAAATCGTGATGCTTTGGATCACTCCTTTGGCGTCCACTTCCAATTTGATTCCGCGCCCCGTGCAAGGGTCGTGCCATTCCGTGGTTGCGTCGCCGGCGCGCGATTCCAGTTTCAGACGCAATCGCTTCTCCGCGATGGCGAGCGTGTCCCGTCCCGGACGCAGGCCCACGAGCGTTATTTCGTTCGCGCGGAGGATTTTCGTCGCGGGGTTTTCTTGGGCCTCGGCAACCGTGGCCGCCGAGAGGGCCGCTGCCACCGCGCTAGCGAGCAGCAAAAATCTCATCGAGCAGCGCCTCAAAATTCTCTTCTCCTTCCGACCACAACCTGCTCCGTTCCGCCGGCGTGGTTGCTTCCGCCGCGCGCACCCAGTTCATCAGGAGCCGGATGTTCTCACAGGTCTTTTCGCGGTACTCGCGCAAATTTTCCGGCTGCGCCATCGCCGCCAGGAATTTCGCTTCCTCCGGGTGCTCCGGTCTACCGCTCGCGCCGCCGGCTCCTGCCATTGCCGGAGCGGCCAGCAAGTGCGCGTGCCCTGTGAAAAGATGCTCGAAGCCCAAATCCGCAACGAAGTCGCCGGACTCCGCGGCGGCGCCTTCGTCGTAATCCGGCCCTTGCGCGATGATTTCCAGCCTTTGCGGCTGCTCGGACCAGATCCCGCTTTCCGCGTCGCGCACCCAAAGATCCCAGTACGCCTCCACCTCGAACGCCGTGTCCGGATGCGTGTGTTCCCGCGCCAGTTCCATCACCTCGAGCGAAGTTGCCGGAATCGCGCGCAGATCGTGCTCGATCACGGGTGTCTCGCTCGGGCCGACCGCGCGAATCGCGAGGGAGAAAAATCCCTGCCGCGTTCGCGAGAAGGGCACGGTCCGCAACAGGCGCTCGAAGTGCGCGAGCGGATCGGATTCCCCCGCCTCGCCCCCGTCCGTCCTGGCGCACAGCCACAGCGCCGCGTATGCCCGATTGGCCATGCGCCAGATTATACAGGTTGTCGTGCTTGAGGTTGCCGTGGCGCGAAGCCGTCGCGCGCGTCAGGACTGTTCGTGCGGCTTCGGCTCGGCGGAAGGGCCGAGGAGCCTTTGCCGCAGCGCCTCGCCGATTTCCGTGAATACGCTCGAGCACGACGTCCGCACGCGCTCTTCCGCTGTTTTCGCGAGCCGCTCGATCAGCTCGCTCGATTGCTGCGCCAGGCTCGCCACCGCCGCCAGCAGCCAAGAATTCGAGGCGTTCTCCAGCCGCTGCTTGTACGCCTCGATCGCCGTCTCTCCCAGCCGCGCCAAGTCCTGACGCCCCAACTCCTGCTGCGTGGCGCGCGCCGCTTTCCACGATTCCGCCAGCGTTGCCGCTTGCGAATCGAGTTCTGCCCGCGCGGACGCGACGCTCTCGCGCGTCTGCTGCTCCAAGCCCGCGCGAAATCTGCTCTCCGCGTCGCGCTGAGCCGCCTCCGCTTTCGCAGCGCTCTCTGCCGCATCCGCATGGATTTGCGCCGCCGTCCGATCGGCTTCGGCCCGCACTTTCGCCGTAAAGTCCGCCTGCTGCTCGGTCGCAATCTGCTCGGCGCGCTCGCTGAACCCCGCCGCGACGCCATTCGCCGCCTGCTGCGCTTGCTCGCGGACGCGTTCCGCGGCCTCGCGAATCAACTCTTCCATCTGCTCTTTCGAGTGTGCCACGTAGTTCCGGCTGTAATGATCCAGCTCGGTCGCGAACACCCCCGAAATCTCGCCCGCCTTCGTCCGAAGCGCTTCGGTGGCTTGTTCCAGGCCCTTGTCCATCGAAGCCTGCATCTGCGTCTGCACTTTCTTCTCGTACCAATCGGCCGTTTTGAACATCGACTCGAACGTCGCATGCGTCGTATCCGCGGCCTTGCTCTCCAGTTCCGCAAGCCACTTCGCCTGCGATTCCCGCACCATCCTCTCGAATTCGTCTCGGAGGCTCTGCAGTCCCTCCTTCGCGTGCCCGATTGCCTCCCGCAGGGAAATCTCCGCCGCCTCGCGCAGCCGGTCCTGGTGCGTCAACAGGCTGTCCTCGAACGCTTCCGAGTTCGCTTGCAGCTCCTCGATCGCCCCGCGCACGCGGTCGAGTTCCGGCGAAAGCCTCTCCTCAAGTTCCTTCGCCAACCGTTGCAGCAGTTGCTGCGCAGCCGTCTCCAGCGCAAATTCCAGCCGCGACGCCATCGTATTCACCGCGCCCTCGGCCCGCCGGTTCATCTCGGCGCTGTTCGCTTCGACCAGCGCCTCGCCTCGCCGCTCCAGCTCCTCCGCCGACGCGTTCCGCAGGGCTTCGAGCGCGGCTGCGTGATCTTCAGCGTGCCCTGCCGCTTCGCGCATTTCGCCGATCGCCTTCTCCGCCCTTGACGATTCCGTTTCCAGCGCATCTCTCAGCCGCGCCAGACTCGCTTCCGCTTCCCCCGCTGCCTGGGCGGCCTTCCGCCCCACCTCTTCGATCCTTTGCGTGACCTTCTGCTCGGCCTCCCGCGCCGCCGATTCCGATCTCTGCGCCATCCGGTCGGCCGCCACGCGCGCCGCGTTCTCGATCGAACTCTCGATCCGCTGGTCCAAGCGCACTCCCGCCGAGGCCAAATCCGCCTCGATCCGCCCGCGCCAACCCGCCTGCGCTTCCTGCGTCGCCGAAGCCATCCGCTCCTGCAATTCCGACGTCGCGCGTTCCAAGTTCACCATCCGCGTGCGCGCGTCCGTCAGGGCGCTCTCCGCCGTGTCCTGCCAGCGCCGGATTTCCACCGAAACCGACGCTTGCGCCAAGTGCCGCGATTCCTCGAGCCGCGCCTCCGCGGTTTGAATCTCCACCGCGAACGCCGCGCTCGCCCGCTGAATTTCCGCCAGCGCCTGTTCGAGCTTTTCTCTCACGCGCTCGTCGAGTCCCGCCTGGTGCGCCTCTTCGAGCTTCTCGAATTCCGCTCTCAGCCGCTCCGTCGCCTGCCGCAAACGGTGTTCCGCATCCTCCGCCCACTGCGCCGCGAGCGATTGGAGTTCCGCTTCTTTCGCTTCTTCGATCTGCTCCAGCGAATCGTGCAGCAACTCTTCTTGCTGCGCCGAAATCACCTCGTGCACCGATTTTTCCGCCGCGCTCCGCAGTTGATTCTGCAGCGCCACCATCAACGGACGCGTCTCCGCCGCCACCGCGCGCGTCGAGTTCTCCCGCACCGCCTCCTGCAATTGCTGCCGCGCTTCGTTCAGCAAACGGCTCATCTGCCTCGCCAGCAGCACCGAAGGGTCCACTCCGTTCGGCGCCGGCATCACGCGCACGTTATCTTCCGCCTCCCCTTCGGCGCGGGCCTCCCCCTCCGGTGGCGCCTGTCCTTCCTCGAGCGGCAAATCGGCCGGAGGCGATGGCTTGTCGATCGTCGGCACGGACCAATCTTCCTCGGTCGCCTGCGCCGGCGCGGGAATTTCCGCCCGTGGTGTCTCGTCGATCGCGAACCAATCGGGCGGCGGAAATGCGATTCCCCACACATTCCCCGGGTTTTCCAGTTCGACAGCGATCTGGAAGAGCTCGCGCACCGTGCGCGGTCGCTGGATCCACGTCACCCGCCCGCGGAAATTGCGCGGCTCGTACCCCGGTTCCGGATGGGGCACCTCGAACGTGACCCACATGTTCTTCAGCACGTAGTGTTTCGAGTGGTAACGGCAGCCGTGGCAGTTGATGATCAGCGTCGAGGTGCGCTCTTGGAAGGGACGTCCCAACGCATCCACGCCCACCACAGTTAGCGGCACCGCTTGCGCGATGCGTATGCTGCGTCGCTTTTGCGGTTCGGATTCTCGGTACGGAGCCGTGTCCACTATTCGCTCCCCTGCAAACTGGAGGTCACATCCGCATCGCAAGGCCGGGACGGGGGACGCCGCGAACTCCGCCTTGATAGCCGGAATCTACTACTTTTCCCCCGACCGCGCCAGCCCTGGCCTCGCCTCGCTAGTGGACTAATCCTGAGTTGCTGGGAGTCCCGGAGGGACGCCACAAATTAGCCCACCGCGGGAGCGGTGGGGAAATGGGTCATGGGTGGACAGAAAACCCCGGAAGGGGTGACACATGGAACGCGCCAACATGAAATTGGCCCGCCCCCGCCTGCTCCAATGACCCAATCAGGGACACCTAGCCCTAGTACGAAATTGGACACGACCACTACCCAAATTCGTTTTGTTTAGACCAGGAAAACCCGTATAATGGGCTAGCGAGTAGTCCAAATCGCGAATTCCGGGCTAAAAATCAAATTTGGGAGAGATGAATGAAAAAGCAGGCGTGGTTGATTCTGTCGGTACTAGGACTGGTAATCTGCTTGGCTGGCGCTCCGGCGCACGCACAGGATGGTAGGATCAGCCTCTTCGGGGGCTACTCCTACGGAACCAATAACTTCTATTCTTACGATCCCCAACTCAATGGCTACGGCCTCGCTGTCGCTTTTAACCTCAATAAGCACATCGGCTTGGAGGCAAACTTCTCCGGCCATAACGGCTCCCCGGTGATTGATTCCGCGCCGGCTTCATCCACTGAGAACGGCTACAACGAGGTCTTGCGTCAGGACCTATATACCTACACATTCGGGCCAAAGCTTTCCCTGCCCGTTGGGCACTTTACGCTTTTCACTCATTTCCTTGTCGGCGGCGCGCATATACACGAAGGCTATACGGAAAAGTGCATCCAATCATCAGGTAGCGACGACACGTGCTATACCCCGTATTCAACCAGCACACGCGGTAATGGTTTTGCGTTCAAGACTGGTGGAGGCGTTGACTGGAACCACGGGCACTGGGGCATTCGAATCCTCGAAGTGGATTACGTCCGTGCCGAGCTGTTCACCACCGAAACATGCCCCGACTGCAGTGCGCCAGAGAGTTATTCCTCATCTGCGAACAACTTCGAACTGGCCACTGGCGTCACCTTCAACTTCGGCAGCACGAAATAGTTGAATTCGGCTAATCCTGGGAAGCGCCGTCGCCTCATTCTTGGCTGCTTCCCCGCGGGCGCCCCAGGCGCATCTTGCGCCTGGGGATTCTCCCCTATCTAGCCCACCTCTTCACAGTTAAGGCCTTTCCCCTTCGCCGGGAAGGTCTGACAAGATTCAGGGCGGATAGAGTTTTTATTCCATAAAGGCGTTTTTTCATATCGCCTGCTTCATGATCGTGTTACGGAGGGTTATGCAATAGCTCCTAGCGTTTGACCTTGAAGGCCGTCTTGCACGCATTGGTAACCGACTCCGTGCCGTCGGCCGACTGAGCCGTGACGGCAAGAATGTGCTTCCCTGGGGCAAAGGGAAGCGGAGGGCTTGTGACGCTGATTCCTCGGACGAAGCCGACAGTGTCATCGGGAACGGGTATCGAAAAGAGAAGGATTCTGTTTCCGGCAGAGATGTCATACACGTTGAAGCGCTTGACACATTTCTTTGTGAGCCCCTGTGAGCAAGCAGGAGTCAGCCGGAAGTCATAGTCGAACTTGATGGTAATCGTGTGCTTACGCGGCGCCGCTGCCATTGAACTGGCGAATGCCGCCAATAGCAGGGCCAAGAGGGTTTGTGAGCGTCTTACCTTCAATGGTTCTATTCGAAGTTTCCGATTTAGACCTTCGGCTTGGGCATCGTACGCTCCTCCAGCCCTCGACACAATGAATGTTCCACCAGGGCAGGCCCCGGGGCGGGTGGCCGGGGCTTCAACAACCCGCGAATTCGGCACAGTCCCGCATCAACATCTCAAACGCTGGCATCGACGCCGGTTCTGCGCGTGCCCCATCTTTGCGCGCAGCGCAAAGGTGGGGCTTTTGGTCGCCACCGCTACTTCTTGCCCCCGTATTCGAACTGTGGAAATCATTTCGAATACTCACTTTAGTCTTGACAATAAAGTACCCGTCTGCTACCCTGCGCTGTGTTTGAGCTTTTCAATCCTGAGGTTTTTCCGGCCTTGCGCACTTTAGCTTCATTTCCCGCGACCCGTGTTTATCCGTGTCCATCCGTGATTGTATTTTCCCCTCCCGCAAGCCCTTTGTTTTCACATTCATGCAAAAGAGTGCGCAACTCATTGAAAACACGCAGCTTGAAGTCCCTTTCTTTTCACACTCATGCGCACTCTTCCGCTGTAAGTCCTTTGTTTGCCACACATACGCAAAACATACCGGGGGTGTATGTACCTGCTGCGCTGCAATCGCTCTTCCCGGTCCCGCTGGCGAATTCAACCCCTTTGTTGTCTTCCACTTCTGCAATCTTTCGCAACGCGAAAACAAAACCCGTACAAACCCTTTCTTTTCAATCAATTCCGCACTCTTTGGTCACTCTTCTCCTACAAGTCCTTTGTTTGCCTCACTTACGCAAAACAATGGGGGGTGTATGGGGGCTACGCCTTCGGAATATTCTCGCCACGCCTCGCGGGCCACGAACCACGGGTCGCAGACTACAGGTCCCGGCGGCCTTCCATGGCTTTCATCATGGTGACCTCATCGGCGTACTCGAGATCAGCCCCGACCGGGATTCCGACTCCGATGCGCGTCACGCGCACGCCGAGCGGCTTGATGAGCTTCGAGAGGTACACGGCGGATGCTTCGCCTTCTGCGGTGGGATTCGTTGCGATGATGATTTCTTCGACCGTGCCGCCTTTGAGCCGTTCGATCAGGCTTTTCAGGTGGAGTTGTTCGGGCCCGATTCCTTGCAGCGGCGAGAGCGCTCCGCCCAGCACGTGATAGAGGCCGCTGTATTGTCGCGTTTTTTCAATCGCGGAGATGTTATGCGCCTCTTCGACGACGCAAATGATTTTCCGGTTGCGCGTCGCGCTGGTGCAGTAAAGGCACGGATCGGTGTCCGTGATGTTGTAGCAGATCGAACACGAATGGATTTTCAGCTTCGCTTCGCGGATCGCGTCGGCCAGCGCCATCGCGTCCTCTTGGCTCGACCGCAGCAGAAAAAACGCGAGCCGCTGCGCCGTCTTCTGGCCGATTCCCGGAAGACGCTTGAGCCGGTCGATCAATTGCGTGACGGGTTCGGCGAAATCAGGCATGCACAGGTCGGAGAAAAACGCCCCGTTGTCTTGGAAACTTGTCCCGGTAGTTCGGGAGAAAAACGTTCGATGCGGTCACGGCGCTCAGAAAAGGCCCGGCAGTTTCATTCCGGCGATTCCCGGAATGTTGCCCGTCAGACTTTTCATCTGGCTCGCCAATTCGTCGTCCACGCGCCGGCCGGCCTCGTTCACGGCGGCGCGGATCAGGTCCTGCAGCATTTCCTCGTCTTTGCTCTTGAAAATGTCCGGCTCGATGCGCAGGTCTGTGATTTGCTTTTGGCCGTTCATCTTGACGACCACCATTCCGCCGCCCGCCGACGCCTCGACGTTTACGGACTCGATCTGCTTCTGCAGGGTTTCCTGCACCTGCCGGAACTGCGTAAGCAGTTGTTGAATCGCCTTGACTTCCATCGTCTAGTCCTCGCCGTGGCGTTTCACGTCGGAGATCTGGCCGCCGAAACGTTCGAGCATCGCCCGTACGATGGGATCCTGCTCGAACCGCGCGCGCAACTCGCGGGATGCGGCGGCTGCGCGAACTTCCGTGGCCATCACCGGTGCAACTTCAAGCTTAACACAGACGCGCACCGCTTGGCCGAAGACGCTTTGCGTGATGTTGCGAAGTTTCTCCATCGGCTCGCGCGACTGCAGCATTTCCGCGAGAGCGCGGCTCTCGGTCGGAAAGAAAAGCCGCACTTCTCCTCCGTCGCGTTCCCACCGGCTTGCGTGCTCGATCAATTCACCGAGAAATTTTTGCTGCGCGAACGCCGCGGCCTTGATCGCGTCCACTTGCGCCGCTTCGAGTCCTCCGCCGATCTGCGCCATTTGCGCCACGGGTCCCGGCGGCGTTCCGGCAATCGGCCTGCTCGCGGCGTCCTGGGCCTCCGCGCTTGCCGCGGGAATTTCCCGCGCGCTTTTTTCTGCGCGAATACTCTGCGCCGGCGCCGCGCTCGCAGCCGAATTTGGCGCCGCGGGTTGCACGCGCCTCGCGCCCGGTTCTGCGCTCGCGCCGCTCGCGGGGCGGCTTGACGTTTCATTGCCGAGCTCCGCGAGCAACTCCTCGAGCGGAGCCAGGCGCCCCGCGTTGATCATCCGCAGCAATCCCATTTCCAAATGCAAATGTTGATCCGGCCGCCGCCGCAAATCTTCGTGCGTGTCGAGCAGAATCTGAAAGTATCGCGTCAGATCTTCTTCGCTGAACGCCGCCGCCGCTTTCGCGACGCGCGGCCGCTCGTCCGGCAGCGCCGCGACGAGATCCGATTCCGCGCCACACACGCGCGCGACGAGCAGGTTGCGAAAATGTCCGATCGCTTCGCGACAGAAGCTTGCGAGGTTCTGTCCCTCGGCGAGCAGATCGTGCACCAGCGAGAGCACGCGCTCCGCCGATTGCGCCTCGATCGCCTCCGTCAGCTCGTCGAGCCTCTCCTGCGGCACGACGCCCAGAATCTCCCGCACTTGCGCGTCCGTGATCGCGTCGCCGCCGTACGCGCGCACTTGCTCCAGCAGCGAGAGCGCGTCGCGCAGGCTGCCTTCCGCCGCGCGCGCCATCACGGCAATCGCGCCCGGCTCGATCGTGAGCGATTCCTTGCCTGCGATCCGCGCGAGCGCGTCGCTGATTTCGGCGAACGAGAGCGCGCGAAAGTGGAAATGCTGCGCGCGCGACCGGATCGTCGTCGCGAGTTCTTCCGGCTCCGTCGTCGCCATAACGAAGATCACGCGGTCCGGCGGTTCCTCGATCGTCTTGAGCAGCGCGTTCGACGCTTCATCGGTGAGCATGTGCGCTTCGTCGAGGATGACCACTTTGTAGCGCGACGCCGCCGGCGCGTAGCGCACCATCTCGCGCAGCTCGCGGATCTGGTCGATGCCGCGATTCGATGCCGCGTCAATCTCGATGACGTCGAGCGAAGTGCCTGCGGCGATTTCGCGGCACGAGTCGCACTCGTTGCAGGGTTCCGCTGTGGGGCCCTTCGCGCAATTGAGCGCTTTCGCGAGGATGCGCGCCGTCGTCGTCTTCCCGACGCCGCGCACGCCGCTGAAAATGTAGGCGTGCGCCACGCGGTCCGCCCGGATCGCGTTGCCCAGCGTGCGGGTGACGTGCTGCTGCCCGACCACTTCGGCGAACGTTTGCGGGCGCCACTTTCTCGCGATGACTTGATAGCTCATTCGATTTGATATTGCCCCGTACCCCGCGGCGCACTCGCGTCGCGCGGCGAGGCAAAAACGATAAGAGGAACTTCGGGTCCTCCGCGGCACACGAGGTGATCCCGCTACCGTTGCTCCCTTCCGGGCCTGGCGGGGTTTGCGGGGCCTGGTTGCACAGAGCCCGAAGTTCCACGCATCGGCAGTTTGGGATTTCCGAATCGTTCGGGAATCACAATCCGCAACGCGAGTTTAGCACAGCGGGTGAGGGGGCGGAAGATTCGGGGGCGCTCGCGGATTCCTATTGACATTCGATAGGAGCGAGGTGTATTCGTATCGTCGTTCTATAGGAGCGCATCGTGGCGGAGCAAAACACGGAATTGCTGCAAGGAACGCTCGATCTACTGATCCTGAAGGCGCTGGCGCTCGGGCCGCGGCACGGCCTGGGGATCGCCCGGCGGATCGAGCAGGTGACGCGGGGGACATTTCAGGTGAAGCCGGGCTCGCTGTTTCCGGCGCTGCACCGCATGGAAGAGGAAGGCTGGCTTACTTCCTCGTGGGGTGAATCGGAGAACCATCGCCGCGCGAAGTATTACCAGCTCTCGCGGGCGGGGCGACGACAACTCGGCGCGGAAACGCAGCGGTGGGCGCGCGTTTCGGCGGCAATCGCGCGCGTGCTTGCGGTCAGCTAAGAAGGAGAAGCGATGCGGTGGCTCAATCGCATCTGGAGTTTCTTTTGGGGTCTCGTTTATCGCGGGGAGCACGAACGAGAGCTGGATGCGGAAGTGCGCGGCTACGCGGAAATGCTGGCCGATGAAAAAGGGAAGCAGGGAATGAGCGAGCAGGAGGCGCGGCGGGCGGCGCGAGTGGAGATGGGCGGAATCGAGCAGGTGAAAGAAGAAGTGAGAAGCGCGAGAGCGGGCGTGTGGCTCGAAACTCTCTGGCAGGACGTGCGCTTCGGCATTCGGATGCTGCGCAAGAATCCCGGGTTCACCGCCATCGCCGTCCTTACTCTTGCGCTCGGCATCGGCGCCAACACGGCCATTTTCTCGGTCGTAAACAGCGCTTTGCTTCGCCCCCTCGCCTATCCTGATCCGCAGCAGCTTTACCTAGTCCGCGAAATCGTGCCGCAGATCGCCAAGTTCTATCCCCTGCTGCGCGCCAACATACCGGATTTCCGCGTCTGGCAGAAGCAGGTTCACTCCTTCGCGGATGTCGCCATCGCCAAGGCGACTAGCGCCGACCTCACCCGCGCGGGCGAACCCGAAGTCATCTACGGCGTGCGCGCCTCCGCGAACATTTTCACGGTGCTCGGCGCGCAGCCCGCCCTTGGCCGTGCATTCCTCCCGGAAGAAGACGATCCGGGCCGCGGCCACGTCGTGATCCTCACCGACGGTTTCTGGCGCAGGCGCTTCCGTGCCGATCCCGCCGCGCTCGGTAAAATCCTCATGCTCGATGGCGTCCCCAACGAAATCGTCGGCGTCCTGCCGGCTTCATTTCGATTTCCTCCTGCGCTGGGCGGCGTCGGCAGCAGCCACTCGCAGGATTTTTTCCAACCGCTGAACGGACCGAGGCCTTATGAGCAAGACCTCATCGGCGAATTCGACTTTGCCGCCGTGGCGCGCCTCAAACCGGGCGTCACTCCCGAGCAGGCGCTCGCTGAACTCAACGTCGTCCAGTCACAGATTGCCAAAGAGGCAAACGAGGGTCTCGATCTCCAGGCCGCGCTCCTGCCGCTCGAAGCGGAAGTGATCGGGCCCGGACGCCGGGGCCTGATTTTTCTCCTCGGCGCGGTGGGCGCCGTCCTATTGATTGTTTGCGCCAATCTCGCCAGCCTCCTCCTGGCGCGCGTCCCCGGCCGTTTGCGCGAAGCCGGCGTCCGCATCGCGCTGGGCGCATCGCGCACGCGCATCCTTCGCCAAGTGCTCACGGAAACGCTGTTGCTGAGCGTCGCCGGCGGAGCGCTCGGCATCTGGATCGCCGGCCTCGCCGTGAAATGGCTGGTGCGCATGGCTCCTGCCAACATTCCTCGCCTTGACGAAGTCCACATGGACGCGCGCGTTTTGGTGTTCGCTGTGGCCATCTCGATGGCCACGGGCGCACTGTTTGGGATTTTGCCCGCCTGGCGTATCACTCGCGCCCAACCGATAGAGGTTCTGAAGTCCGCCGCTGCGGCCACCTCCGAAAGCCGCCGCACGCGCCGCCTCCGCGAAGGCCTGGTCGGCCTCGAAGTGGGGCTCACCACGGCACTTTTGATTCTTGCCGGTTTGCTCACCGCGAGCCTCACGCACCTGCTGCGCGTGAACACCGGGTTCGTCGCGGAGAATGTCCTCGTCGCCGGAGTCGATCTCCCTCCGCAAAGCTACCATGAACCTTCCGTTCGCTTGGGCTTCTACGACCGCGTGGTTGCCGGACTCCAGGCGCTTCCCGGCGCGCGCTCTGCCGGCTGGGTGAGCATTCCTCCGCTTGCTGGCGAAGGGAGCGTCACCGGCATCAACATCCCGGGCGCACCGCAGGCAAATGCCGAGACGCCCATTGCTAACTATCGCACCGTCAGCCCGGATTATTTTTCTGCGATGGGCATTCCGCTCTTGCAAGGCAGGGGATTCAACGGAGCGGACAGCGGGCGCAAGGTCGTCGTTGTCTCCCAGAGTGTCGCCGACCGATTCTGGCCCAGCAAAAATCCCGTCGGCCAAATCTGCATTACGCAGTGGGGCCCGGATGTCCCCGCCGAAGTAGTCGGTGTCGTTGGCGATATTCGCACCGTGCAACTGGACGAGCCTCCGCTAATGATGGTCTACGTGCCCTACTGGTTCAACAGCATCTCGGTCCCTTCGTCGGCTTCCTTCGTCCTCCGCACGTCGGCGGAACCGAGCGGCTCCGCGGCCGCGGTCCGGGAGCTGATCCACAAGGTTGACCCCGAGGTGCCCATCACCAGACTGCGACCGATGTCGCAGGTCGTTTCGCAATCCGTGAATGCGCGCCGCTTCCAGATGTCTTTGGCCATGTTGTTCGCTCTCTCTTCCCTCCTGCTCGCCTCGCTCGGAATATTCGGCGTGGTCGGTTATTCCGTCGAACAGCGCCGGCACGAATTGGGAATTCGCATTGCGCTCGGGGCCGATTTGAGCGACCTGCTCAGCATGGTTCTTCGCCAAGGCATGGTGCCAGTAGTTCTCGGTTTGGCTGCCGGGCTGGTCGCGGCAGTTCTTGCGGGACGCCTGATCAGCGGCCTTCTGTTCGGCGTGACGCCTTACGATCCGCTCACCCTTGCCATCATCGCTCTTGTCGTCACTTGCGTCGCGCTGCTTGCGTGTTACATCCCCGCGCGGAGGGCGACGAAGGTGGATCCCATGGTGGCGCTGCGATACGAGTAGAGGAGAAGAAGTAGCGATGCGCTGGCTCAATCGCGTCTGGAGTTTCTTTCGGGGTCTCGTTCATCGGCGAGCAGATGACCGGGAACTCGATGCGGAAGTGCGCGCGTATGCGGAAATGCTCGGCGATGAGAAGGCGCACAAGGGGATGAGCGCGCAAGAGGCGCGGCGGGCGGCGCGAGTGGAGATGGGCGGAATCGAGCAGGTGAAAGAAGAAGTGAGAAGCGCGCGGGCGGGCGTGTGGCTCGAAACAATGTGGCAAGACGCGCGCTTCGGCGCGCGGATGCTGCGCAAGAATCCCGGCTTCACCGCAGTCGCGGTCCTGACGCTCGCACTTGGCATTGGGGCGAACACGGGTATTTTTACGGTTGTCTACGGCGCCTTGTGGCGCCCACTACCTTTTCCTCGCCCAGACCGCATTGTCCAACTGGCCGAAACCTATCGAGGTGAGTCCGATGAGATGGACGTCACCTGGAGACAGCTACAGCAATTGCGTCAATACGACCAACTCTTTGAGCACATCGCCGGCTACACCGACGCCGGATTCAATCTCGCCACAGGAAGCCAAGCGGAACATGTACGCGGGACGCCGGCCTCAGCGAATTACTTTCAAGTGTTTGGAGTTCACCCCGCCGTCGGCCGCGATTTTCTTCCTGAGGAGGATCTGGACGAGGGCCGGCACGTCGTCATCCTAAGCCATTCCTTGTGGATTCGCCGATTCGGAGGGGATCCAGGGGCGATCGGAAAGAACATTTTGCTCAACGGCGAGTCTTATGCCGTGATCGGGGTGATGCCCGCGGATTTTGATTCACGCGCCAATTCGGACCTGAATCGCGGTCTCCCGGTCGATCTTTGGATTCCACTGTCGCTCGTCGCGAAGACGGCCGGAAGCGGAGAAAACATCGCCGTGCTTGCAAGACTGCGGCCCGGAGTGACTTCCGCGCAGGTGCAGGCCCAGATGGATATCGTCACGCGAGATTTTCGGGTGGCGTATCCCCGAGATGTGGGGCAGAAGCTCGTGATGAGTTTCCAGCCCTATCAACGAATGCTGGGGCTCGAGGTGCGTCCTTTTCTATTCGTCCTTCTCGGTGCGGTTGGATTTGTCCTTCTCATTGCATGCGCAAATGTAGCGAATCTGCTGCTGGCACGCGGCGGTTCGCGAGGACGAGAGATCGCCGTGCGCATCGCCATGGGCGCTTCGCGGGGGCGGTTGGTCCGCCAACTACTTACCGAGTGCATGTTGATCGCGCTTGCCGGCGGCGCGCTGGGCTGGCTCCTGGCTGACGCAGGCTTGGGTTCACTCCTTGCTATCGCCCCTGTCGATCTTCCTCGCGTGAGCGACATCCGCCTGGACGCGTGGGTGTTTGGATTTACGTTTCTCGTTTCCATCTTGACGGGCGCCCTTTTTGGAGTCGCTCCGGCGCTGTACGCGACCAAGACAAACCTCAACGAAAGCCTGAAGGAAGGGGAGGGCAGAGGCAGTGCTGGAATGGGCCGCGCGAGGCTCCGGCAAGGATTGGTGGTAGGCGAAATCGCGCTTTCTCTGGTGTTGCTCACGGGTGCGGGACTCATGATCGCCACATTCGCGAAGCTGATGAATACGAACCCCGGATTTGATCCGCATCGCATCCTGACGCTGGAGTTTTGGCTGGTCGGTTCGAATTACAACTCCACTCCCGAGATCGTGAATTTCAATCGCGCCGTCGAACAGCGGATCCAATCGCTGCCGGGTGTCGAAGCGGCAGGGATCGTGGCGGCAGGATTGCCGCTCGAGCGCGGGGGCAACAATGGCGTGAAAATTGCCGGTGCCAAGGACTCGGATTGGATCAGCGCGGATTACAGGGAAATCTCGCCGGGATACTTCGTGGCGTTGGGGATACCGCCTAAGCTCGGTCGAGCATTCACCGAGGCGGACTCAGACACAGCGAGTCCGGTCGTGATCATCAACGAATCGTTCGCGCGGCGCTACTTCGCCGATCGCAATCCGTTGGGAGAACATGTTTACGTGGGTCGCGTGCTCTGCGAAGTGGTGGGCGTCGTTGGAGACGTGAAGAGTTATGTCGATAGGCCCGCGGAGCCAACCACCTTCATTCCCGCAGCGCAAGCCAAGTACGGTGAGTCCAAGCTCTTCGAGGGCTGGTTTCCAAGAAGCATCGTCGTTCGGACAAACGGAAACCCACAAAGTCTCAGCCAGAGTGTGCGAGAAGCGGTGGCCGCGGTCGATCCGCTCGTTCCTATCGGCCCGATCCGGAGCATGGACCAGGTGCTTTCGCACTCCGTGGCTTTGCGGAGCTTCCTGATGCTGCTGTTGAGCATCTTTGGGGGCCTCGCGCTGTTGCTCGCCGGCGTGGGCATCTACGGAGTCATCTCTTTTGCGGTATCGCAACGAACGCGGGAGATCGGCATACGATTGGCGTTGGGCGCGCGTCCCGGCGACGTCATGAAAATGGTGCTTCGCGACGGATTGAAGCTGGTGCTGACTGGAATGGTGTTCGGCATCGTGGCTGCCCTTTTGCTCACGAAGTTGCTCGCGGGGCTGGTCTTTGGGGTGAGCATGCGCGATCCGGCAATCTTCGTTCTGGTGAGTTTGCTCATGGGCGCAGTCGCTCTATTTGCCTGCTACATCCCGGCGCTCAGGGCGACGCGCGTGGATCCGATGGTGGCGCTGCGATACGAGTGAGCATTGGCACCATTGACATCTGCCGACCTCTGCTTCACCCTCCAAGGCGCAAAACTTCAAACTGAGGAGATTCCCGTGACGCTTGCAAAAGATCCGGCGCGCGAATTGTTGCGCCACACCGTTGCCACAGTTGCTTATCGCGGAGGGAAAGCCCTTCGCGGCGCGCCGGCGAGTTTTGCGGCGTTCGACGCGGGCCCCACGACGCGCACGCCGGCACAAATACTCGCGCATATGGGCGATCTGTTCGATTGGGCGCTTTCCGTGGCGCGCGGGGCCGAGACGTGGCACGACTCGACGCCGCTCGAATGGGACAAGGAAGTCGCACGATTTTTTGCCGCGCTCGCGGCGTTCGACGCGTATCTTGCGTCGGACGAGCCGCTCGGCGCGACGGTGGAACGATTGTTTCAAGGGCCGATTGCCGATGCGCTGACGCATGTCGGACAGCTCACGATGCTGCGGCGTCTGGCGGGCGCGGCGGTTCGCGGCGAGAATTATTCCGTTGCGGAGATCGCCGCCGGGCGCGTCGGGCAGGAGCAGAAACAGGCGAAGAGGGAGTTCGATTGACGCACTTGATTGCCGGCTCGGGCAACGATTCGAGCCGCGCGGGATTCTTAATGGTTGCGGGCGAGCACTTTGCTCTTTGGAACCTCGGGCAGGAATCGCCGCCCGCTTCGTAGGCCAAGTAGAAGTACACTTTCCCCGGGTGCTTTCCTCCGCACCCTGACCGGCTGGGCTCCCGCAGGGCACGGCCGGTTCCGCGGCGCCAGCGGAACGCCTCACGTCACGAGGCAAAGGTGGCACAGCCACCAAGGCACGCGCGCGTCCACCCAGCGCAGGACCGTGCGGCCAAGGAGGAAAGTGATGAAGCGTTTTGTGTCGTTTGGCGCTACGCCCCGAATCTTCGGGGCAGGCTTACTGCTCGTTCTAATCGCAGCGATTCCGCTGCATGCTCAGACCCATCAACTACTGCAAGGCACGCAAGTCCAATTGACATTGCAAAACGGCCTGACCACCTCGGTGGCGAAAAGCGGCGACCCCTTTACGGCCGTCGTGGCCGAGCCGGTGACCGTCGGCAATGAAGTGGTTCTTCCCGCGGGAGCGCGCGTCACGGGCGTGGTGGGAGGAGTGATTCATAGCCGCCACTTTGCGATGTTTCGCGGGCAGGCGGCGATGGTCTTGACCTTTCGCTCGATCCAGATGGGAGATCATGAGGTTCCCGTCCACATGACCATCCTATCCATCCGGAAACCGCCAGCCGAACCGGACGAAATCGGGAAAAGGCGCAAGGACGTGAAGGTGCTCGAAGGCGAAGTCATCCGGGAGAAGCCGGACGTGACGCGGACGGCCCTTGACGTGGCGATTGGGACCGGCGGCGGCACAGTGGCGGGGATCATCTTCAGCCATGCGTTGCGCGGGTTCGGAATCGGACTCGCGGGCTCCGCGGTTTACGTTCTCTCAAAGAAGGGCAAAGAGGTTCAATTGCCCGAAAATAGCACGTTGCTCGTGCGCATGGACAACACGATCGAACTGCCGAGAATGTCGGCGGAGATTCGAAGCAACGCCACCAGCGGACAGTAGCTCCAGGCAAAATATTTTTTGAAGCAAATTGGCTCTGTTGACATCCTGCTTTTAGAGAACTCCGGATCGGACGGAGGTTTCCGCTGTTCCGGCGCCGAGATTCCTCCTCCCTCGCCAAAGCGTCCGATTTCCGCGCAAACGGAGAGCAAGGCGCGGAAATCGGGCTGCTCGGTCTTCGGAATGACAACGGGCGCGAGGTGGAGCGAAGAGGGGATATCAACAGAGCCAAGTAAATTCCTCGGGGCAGTGACGCTGCGGCGACCGATGGCCGGACGTCCGCGACGCCTGATGCAGGTTTTCGGCGGGTTACTCCGAGGAATCGGGCGGGTTCCTAGGTGGAAAATGCACTTCCCAAAACTTGTCATCCCTGAGCTTGAGGGCGCCCACGACCCAGTTGCCCTCCTCTTTGCCACGCCACACAATTTGAAATAATTCCGCGCGCCCCGCGCCGTGCTCTTTGCCCCGATGGGTCAGGAGTTTGATGGCGATGACATCGCCGCAGCTCGCCAATTCCTTCAGCTTGAAGCGGCAGCCGGACTCGCTGATGTTATCCGTTTCCGTGGTTTCGGCAAAAAGCAAACCGAAGCGATTGAAGCCGGATACTTCGATGACGAATCTCAGATTGACGCGCTTACCCCTGCGCCGGTCGCGACTGACCTCCCTGCTTAACGCTTCCCACTCCGTTGCAGGATCCATGTTCATCCTCTCGAACCGGTAGTTGAGGGAGCACGGCCGATGCCAGAGGCGTGTCTCTCAGAGTACTGAAAACAAAAGTGTTAGGCGCGGGGTCGCAGCGAGCCAGTGCAGCAAGACGAAACAATGTTCGCGGGCGGCACAGGCCTGGCTGGTTCCCTGTGAATCGTTTCTGATTGGGACCGAGCGGAGCGCTTAGGCGGCGTTCGCGCCCGGTTTCCGCGCGCCCTGCATGCGCTTCAGAAAGCGATAGAGACTGGTCCGGCCGATGCCCAACATTTGCGATGCGCGAACGCGATTGCCCTCGCACATGTCGAGGACGCGCTCGATGTGCTGGCGGCGCACCTCTTCGAGCGGGACCGGGCGCCAAGCGTCGCCAGCGCGGCCGGTGGTCAAGAGCGGCTTCTGGAGATTTTCCGGCAAGTCGTCCACGTCAATGAATTCATTGACGGCGGTGAGCGCCGCACTCGAGATCACATTTTCGAGTTCGCGCACGTTTCCGGGCCAGGAATGCTGCAGAAGGACGGTTTGCGCGCGGAGCGTCAAGCCGCGGATCTGCTTGTTGTAGGCTTCGTTGTATTTCTTGAGGAAGAATTGGACGAGCAGAGGCACGTCTTCGAGGCGTTCGGCCAGGCTCGGGATGCGGATTTGAATCGTGCTGAGGCGATAGTAGAGGTCTTCGCGGAAGCGGCCGGCGAGGACTTCGGCGCGAAGGTCGCGGTTGGTCGCGGCGATGAGCCTCACGTTGACGCGGCGGACTTCGGGCGATCCGACGCGCTGAATTTCGCGGTTCTGGATCACGCGGAGCAGCTTGGCCTGCATCGCGAGGGAGGTTTCGCTGATTTCATCGAGAAAAACGGTGCCTCCGTTGGCGTACTCGAACAGGCCGGGGCGCGTGTCCGTGGCTCCGGTGAACGCGCCGCGCAAGTGGCCAAAAAGCTGGCTTTCGAGCAGGGTGTCCACGATCGCGGAACAGTTGCAGACGGCGAATCGCTGCTGGGCCACGGGGCTCATTTGATGGAGCGCATGGGCGACGAGTTCCTTGCCTACTCCGGTCGCACCGACGAGAAGGACGTTCGTGTAGTGGCGCGCCACCTTTCGAGCGAATTCGAATACATCCACCATGGCGGGGCTTTTGCCGACGATTCCGTGGAATTCGAGGTCGGAGAGCAACTGCTGTTCGAGTTCACGGATGCGGCGCCTGCGACGGAACGAATCCGTGATTTCGTCGAGGGTCTTTTTCAGGCGCGCCCGCTCGATTGGCTTGGGCAGATAGTCATAGGCGCCGCGCTTGATCGCTTCAATCGCGGAATCGATCGAATAGAAACCCGTCATCAGAATGACGTAGACGCCGGGATCCCGCTCGAGAGCGTGCTTGAGAAACGTCAGGCCGTCCATGGCGGGCATACGCAAGTCGCAGAGCACGACGCGACACCGGCCCTGGCTGATCAGATCGAGCGCGCGCTGGGGATCGACTGTCCCGAGGGCCTCGCAGCCAAGGCGATCGAGGGTGGCGCTGAGAATTTCCACGATGGAGCTGTCGTCATCCAGGACGCAAACGGGCAAGAGTTCGCGCACTGTGGTTGTAGAAATTATCTTTGCAGGACCTTCTTTGGTAATGGTGGTGGTGTTCATGCCAATCAATCACGGCAAGGCGCATGCCAGAACGGCAGCGAGGTCGGGGCGTATCGATTGCGGGATGGAGCCAGCGGGGTCAGTTTCAAGGGGGCGTGCTAAGTCATAGAAGCATAAGGGCTTAATGTCCTTTTGGGAGGGAGGCGAATCCATCTCGAGCGGGGCAAACCCACAGCGTGGTCACCCAGACCCAGAAGCGGCAGTTGAAGCAGTCCCATTTCGGCCCGTTCGGGGATGGTTCTTGTTTCATTCTCGAACCGCCTTACGGTAAGGCGGCACGTTGCGCGGGTGCCTCAGTTCAGAGAGGGATCAAGACTGGCATTCGGCTCGGAGTAGAATTCCAGCTCAAACCAAGCTATCCGCACGCGTTCTCCGGTCTCGGAGAGCAATTCGCAGTAGGAATCAGCCGGGGCGAAAGGGTCCATCATTGAGTCTGACTGAAGAGAGGTCGCGATGCGAACTTCCTCGAGCGTCGCCGCACGATCCACGGCCGCGAATTCAAGCCCGTTTTTCATGGAGGGTGACCTCCTGCAAGTGCGCGTCGGGGGTGGAGTCGCGGCTCGGCTCGCTCGCGCGAGGCTGGCAGGGAATCAGTTTCATTTCGATTGTGCCGCGGGAGCGCTGGTCCGCGATCAACTCGGCCTGATAGGCGATGGGGAAGGTCGCGTTATCGGATTTTCGAATCATCAGCCGCACAAACACGACCGCCCCGTCGCGGACGGATTCCCGCAGCGAGATGCGCTTTTCTCCCATGTCGTTCCAGCGCAAATCCGTTTTTTCGACGAAGAATTCGCCTTCTACATTCCAGCCGGAGATTTCAATCGGATAGAGAGACGGTGCGACGGATTGGACTCCCATGATTTGTTTCTCCCGGGCATGTAATAGCAGCCGGGAGGCCAAAGAGTCTGGTGGCTAACCTATTGTGTGAGAAGGAGTTAGAGGGCTGCCGGGCCTTCTTCGGTGGCCGCGAAGGCGCTCAATCCAATACATCTGTGTGTTCTTGAAACATCGCCCTGTGAGCCGCCGGGAAGAAGACTGAGCCGCGAGGGCGAGGGAGTTGTGGTGGCCCGCAGCGGCGCCGACTGAGTGGGGCGATGGCATCATCCGCTCGCTAGACAGGGAGACGACAGCGGGGGGCGAGTCTCGGCGAGTGCGCCGGCCGGAGGAATGTGTGCCGGGGCACAACTCAATCACGCGCCGTCCGACGACGTGTTGCGTTGGCTTGCGACATTTGGCGTGCGGCGCATGTGCAGGGGGCGACCGCTCCGTATCCGGGCGACAGGTGGAGTGTGGCGAGTCTCAATGCGCTGAAGGAGCGAACTGCTGCGTCCGGAATCGGCCTGGATACGATTGCGCTGCCGCTTTCCTCGTGTTACATCGCGAACGCGGGGAATCCGGACATCAAGCTAGGGAAGAGCCCCGAGCGCGATAGCGAAATCCAACGGATTTGCCAAATTCATCCGAGCCCGTACCACGGGCTGAAGTGAATTTCTGCCAGGGAACCGTAAGCGAAATGCAGGACGAGCCGGGCCAGGAGATTCACGACATGATTCGCTGTTTCGGTTCGCGAAAGAAAATCTTCAACGCCCAATTCCGGAACATCAAAGGGAACTTCCCGGGTCTCCAGGAGACGTTTCCGGACAACGGGGATGTGGACATGGTCCGGGCGCTCGGAACCTACAAGGAAGCCGACTACGACGGCACGGTCATGCCGGACCACACCCCGAGGATTGACGGCAATCCGGACGGGAAGCAGGCGTTTGCATTCGAGTTAGGTTACATCCAGGCTCTGTTCTGGGCCGTTCGAGAAGAAGGAATGGCGCGACCGGACCGGCGGGATTCTCACGGCCCCCGCTTTGGAGTGACAGGCGTCACCCGCAATCGTGATGAAGGTCACGGCTCATCTCCGCTCGCTGAGCTAACAATCAGGGAGCGCGGAGGTGAATCGTGAACGCCGTAGGCATTGGAGCGCGAATCGCGCTGCGAAACATCCTCTACCTGACAGATTTCTCTGAAGCCTCCGAAACCGCGTTGCCTTTCGCTGTTTCGATCGCCCGCGCCTACGAATCGAAGGTCATCGCCTTGCACATCGTAACGCCGACAGCCTACTCCCCGGGTTTGGCCTACGTGACGCCCGAGGGAGCGGCGGATGCGGCGGCAGCGGCGGAAGAACTTCTCAACGCCGAAATGCAGCGAGTGGATTCGCAGCTTTCGGGGTTGGTGCACGAGACGATCATGATACGGGAGCTTTCGGTGTGGCCGGCGGTGGAAAGGGCAATCGCGGAACACGGAATCGACTTCATCGTGCTGGGGACGCACGGCCGGACGGGGACGATGAAGCTGCTTCTGGGATCGGTTGCGGAAGAAATCTTTCGCAAATCGAAGGCGCCGGTGCTGACAATCGGGCCGCACGTCCGGAGCGGCTCTCATCGCGGGGGGCAATTCCGGCGGATATTGTTCGCCACGGATTTCTCCGTGGAGTCGCTGGTCGCGTTGCCGTACGCCATTTCGTTTTCCCGGGAGAATCAAGCGCGGCTTGCGTTGCTGCACGTCCAGCCCGCAATCGGCGACCGGCCTGCGAAGGTGGGGCCGAAGGACACTGTCGCTTCGATTCTCGGTGAATTGCACGACCTGGTACCGCGCGACGCCGAACTGTGGTGCCACCCGGAGGTGATGGTGGAGTACGGAGTGCCGGGGGAGAGAATCGTCAACGCCTCGCGGCAGCACGGGACGGAACTGATCGTGCTTGGCGTGCGAAGCAAGTCGAAGCACCTGGGGGCAGCCCTGCACACTGGACGGGCAACGGCCCACCAGGTGGTGGCCAACGCGGATTGTCCCGTGCTTACAATTCGAGGCGGATGAATTGGCGGGCGAGGGGCGTATGACGATGAAGACGCCTGCCGGAGACCCGCTGGTGGGGCTGGGTGTGCGTTATCGGTCGGGCCGGAAGGTCAGAACGGAAATTCCGGCATAGATACCTAATAAACTTTTTTGGCTTCGTCAATCGGCCGTTATTTAGACCATGTGAACGGAGAAATCTATAATCTCATGCGAAACCAATTGGTTTCTCGAATATCGGTTTTCCTCTTGGTGGTTTATTGTTGCTTTTCTCCAGCACTTTTCGCACAGACGCGCGCCGCCACGCGGCAAGCGATGTCGGCCACATTCGTAGCCCCGGATATTAAAGTTGATCGGCTTGCCGCCGTCGAGGGTGCGGCCTCAGATGCGAAAAGCTCGGCGGACAACTCCTGGGTGTTGGCAAGTTCTGCGCTGGTACTGTTGATGACAGGACCTGGGCTCGCACTTTTCTACGGTGGATTGGTGCGCAAGAAGAACGTCCTGGGCACGATGATGCAGAGCTTTGCAATGATGGCTGTGATCAGCGTTCTCTGGGCGATTGTTGGTTACAGTCTCGCGTTTGGGTCGGGGCAGGGTTTCATCGGTGGTTTTCACAACATGTTTCTGCGCGGCGTGGGCTTGCAGCCGGACGCCGCCTACTCGGCGACAATTCCACTCCAGAGCTACATGGTGTTCCAACTGATGTTCGCCATCATCACACCGGCTCTGATCTGCGGGGCCTTCGCGGAGCGGATGAAATTCAGTGCGATGCTTCTGTTTGTATCTCTGTGGTCTCTGTTTGTTTATGACCCCATGGCTCACATGGTCTGGGGCAAGGGCGGATTCCTCAACGCGGCGACGCTTGGCGGCCGTTTCCCCACGCTGGATTTTGCGGGCGGCACGGTCGTACACGTCACGTCAGGTGTTTCAGCACTGGTATGCGCGCTCTACCTCGGGAAACGCCTCGGATATCCGAAACAGCCGATGCCACCGCACAGCGTAGTGATTAGTTTCATCGGCGCCTGTCTGTTGTGGGTTGGATGGTTCGGATTCAATGCGGGTAGCGCGCTCTCGTCCGGTAGCTTGGCGACGAGCGCCTTCGTGGCCACACACTTCGGAGCCGCCGCGGCCGTGGTGGGTTGGGGCGGAGCGGAGTGGATGGTCAAGGGAAAACCGAGCGCACTTGGAGCGATTTCAGGTTGCGTGGCCGGACTCGTCGCAATCACGCCTGCTTCGGGGTTCGTGAGCCCGATGTCGGCGCTGGCCATCGGGTTGATTGCGGGAGTTTTTTGCTTCTGGATGGTGACGACGGTCAAGGCCCGGTTCGGCTACGACGATTCCTTGGACGCTTTTGGGGTGCATGGCGCCGGGGGAACAATCGGGGCACTGCTGACGGGAGTCTTTGCTTCGAGTGCCATCAATCCGATTCTTAAGGATGCTAGCGGCAGGGTTATGGCGTCGGGCCTTCTGGAAGGGAATTTGCACCAGATCCTCAATCAGTCTGTGGGTGTTGTGACGGCCTGGGTTCTGGCTGCCGTGGGAACGCTGATCATTCTCAAGATTGTGGATGCCCTCATCGGTTTGCGGGTTTCCGAGGAACAGGAAACGCAGGGCCTCGATCTTACGCAGCACGGAGAAGAAGGCTATTACTGGGAAACTTCGGGATAGCTTTGTGCTCGGGTTTTCTTTTTCAGTGTGGCCAAGATTCAGTTAGGGAGACGAACGTCGATGACGAAGATCGAAGCAATTATCCAAACATCGAAGCTGGATACCGTCATAGATGCGCTTCGTGAGGTCGGCGTCGAAGGCATGACGGTGCTCGAAGGTCGAGGACATGGACGACAGAAAGGTCACATCGAGATCTACCGCGGCCGGGAGTACGCGGTGGACTTGATTCCGAAGATCAAGATTGAAATGGTCCTGGCGGATGACATGGTCGAGAAGGCCATCCAGGCAATCATGACGGCAGCGCGCACGGGAAAGATCGGGGATGGGAAGATTTTTCTATCGAAGATTCAGGACGCCATCCGGATTCGCAACGACGAGCGAGGCGATTCCGCCCTCTAGTACCACTCCAAGAATCAGTTAGTGTGCGGGCTTCATCCAGTTCCCGCAATCATCGACGATCCTTCTCGTCGGATAGCACACACACGTCTGCACCGGCAAGACCTTCACACCGGTTAAGGTTGTGGCGCCCGGCCCAATCAACCCCTGGATTCATCCAGTGGATGATTCCACAACTCGGGGTTGGCGGATTTGCCCAAGTTTGGCGTATGATTGTGACTCGTGTCACAAGGGACCATGAAGACCCCATACGGACTGCAGGTCATTGAGAGCTGCCTGGTCTGTCCCGTGCACAAGGACAGGTTGTTCTGCGATCTCTCTCGCACCGCAATTGAAGGGCTCGACGAAATCTCTTCCTCGGCAACCTATCCAAAGGGCGCGGTTCTGTTTGTGGAAGGGCAGGAGGCGCGGGGCGTATTCATTCTGTGTAACGGGCGAGTGAAACTCTCGGCGAGTTCCGCAGCCGGGAAGTCGCTCATCCTGCGCATACCGGAACCGGGTGAAATCGTGGGACTTCCAAGCACGCTTTCGGGAAAAGCGTACGAGGTTACGGCCGAAGCCCTCGAGCCAACGCAGGCCAACTTCATTCCGCGAGATTCATTTTTGGCGTTTTTGCAGACGCATGGCGAGGCCGCACTGAAGGTAGCCGAGATCTTGTGTGAGATTTATCTGGCGACGTACCGGGAGATTCGGTACCTTGGCCTTTCGGGTTCTGCATCCGAGAAAATGGCACAATTCATTCTCGATCTGACGGAGGGACGCGGCCGGGCAACTGAACACGACAAGGGGCAGCAGCGGACGACGCTCACGCTGACCCACGAGGAGATCGCGGAGCGGATCGGCGCTTCGCGAGAGACCGTGACGCGCGTGCTTGCGACCTTTCGGCGGAAAAAGCTCGTCGAAACGCGCGGCTCGAGTCTAGTCGTGACAAACCGTGCGGGCCTCGAGAAGCTATCGCAAGCGTAGTTTCCCTCTTCCGCGGCATCGTGACGCGCGCCACAAACAGAGGTGATGCGGGTCACAGATAGCCTAAAGCAAAATAGCCATACTCGCTCGCGAGATTTCGTCTTGCGGCAGGCCGCACGCAAGCCAGCCTGAGGGAGGGCCGATGCGAAAGAGGGGTTGGGGCTCAGGACTATCAGTTCTGAGTCTCTTTCTCATGTGCGTTGCTTTGGCCGCGGTCGCTGCGGGAAAGCCGCAAGATACGGGGCAAAACGCGCAACAATCAGGGAGCAACCCTCCGGCCGGGGCGGCCGCTCAGACCCCGGTTCCGATTGATGCGGAGACCTGCAAACTCTGCCACGAAGATAATTACGACAGTTGGGCCAAATCACCGCATTGGAAAACCACCCTCGATACACGGGGCGGGCCGTCGCGACAGGGTTGTGAGACGTGTCACGCACCGGGTGCGGCACACGTCGGCGACCCGGCCAACAAGGCAAAGCTGCCCTTCACGTTTGATAACGCAACTCCCAAGGACATCAATGCCCGCTGCCTGACCTGTCATGCGTCGGGCACGAACCAGATGCACCTTACAGAATCGGTGCACCGCCAGAGCGACGTGAGCTGCGTTTCCTGCCATTCGATCCACCACTCGGAGACCAAAGAGTACCTGCTGGCGAAAGCTCAACCGGAGCTTTGCTACACATGCCACCTGCAGCAGAGGGCGCAATTCAACATGCCGTTCCACCACAGGGTCAACGAACACCTGGTGCGGTGCACGGATTGCCACAATCCGCACGGGACCGCGGGACCCAAGCAACTGCGCGCGTCAGCGACGCAATCGGTAGTTTGCTATACGTGCCACGCGGACAAACAAGGGCCATTCGTTTTCGAGCACGAACCGGTGAAGACAGAAGGGTGCGTAATGTGCCACACGCCACACGGCGGGCCGAATCCGCACATGTTGAAGGTGAGCAACGTGAATCTGCTGTGCTTGTCGTGCCACACGACGTCGTTCTCGACCGCGCCGGGTACGCCGTCGTTCCACAACCAAGCCGCGCAATACCAGGCTTGCACGCTGTGCCACACGCAAATCCACGGCTCGAATTTCAGCAGCGTTTTCTTCAAATAAGGAGACGCCATGGACTTCACCTATTCAGGAATGAACAGGGAGACGGGCCTTGCGGACTGCACGGGCGGCGCCGCAGTGCGGCCTAACGCGAATGCGCGGGAACTGCGCCTGCGTTCCCGGGCGCTGTGGCCGGCGATCGTCCTGGCGCTTCTGTTCGTGCCGGCGGCGAAAGCGCAACTTCCGGACCAGGGGCCAACGCAACCACTGAGCGAGAATGCAGGGCAAATTTCCGGCAATTACAGCTTCCAGCAGTCGGTGGAGTTTGGCTATCGCGACAGCATGATCAGCGGGAACATGAACAACTACAACACGTTCGAGAACCTGGGCTCGGGCGTGCGGCTCTTCAATTACACGCTGGACATGAAGTCGCAAAACCACAAGGGATTGTTTTTTGACAACCTGAGCTTCAGCAACTTCGGCTACGGCGGCGATCCGAATTCGGTTTCGCGGCTGCACGTGGACAAGAACAAGTGGTATGACTTCCGCGCGATGTTCCGGCGGGACGAGTACTTCTTTGACTACGATTTGCTCGCGAACCCGCTGAATCCATCCACTTTCCCGTCCACCTGCGGGACTACGGTCGCATGCACACCAGTAGCGATCACAAATTCGCCGCACGCGCTCTACTACGACCGGCACATGCAGGACTACGATTTGACGCTGTTGCCGGAATCGCGGGTTCGCTTCCGCTTGGGCTACTCGCGGATCTTCACCGGCGGCCCGGGCGATACCACGCTCGAGGGCGGTGCGGACACCGTGCTGAGCCAGAGCACTGCCTCCACGGCCGACGCTTATCGGATGGGCGTGGACTACAAAGGGATCGCCAGGACGACGTTTTCCTTCGATGAACTGCTGAACTACGAGAAAATCGATCAAACCGCGACCGATACGAACACGCGGTACCAGCTTTCAAATGGGACGCCGGTGGACCTGGGCATCGTGTTCCAGGGCACTTCGCCGTGCGCGACGCCAGTCACAAACGCCACGACAACACCGCCCACGGTCACTGCGAATTGCAACGGATACCTCTCGTACAACAAAGTGCAGAATCCGAGGTCTTCGTTTCCCACGGAACGGTTCAGCTTCGAGTCCAGCTACTTCAAGAATTTGGAGATGAACGGCGCGGTCGCCTACTCGGGCGACAGGAACAGCATCCCTGATTTCGATGAGATCGTGAACGGTTGGACCTCACGGACGGCGACGCGAGAGAGCACGACGGCGGGCCCTGCGAGCGCGAGTCGAGTTGAGGTCAACGCGGATTGGGCGGCCGACTACCGAATAACGGACAAGCTTCACATCATTGATGAATTTCGATTCGACAATTGGCGCATTCCCGGGATGTGGGAGACCGCCGAGACCAATTTGTACGCCACCCCAGCGACTTCGGGGCAGACAGGCCTGCTGCTGCCCATAGCCGAGGTCACTCCCGCTGATTTTGCGACACTGTGCCCGACGGCTCCCTACAACGGGCCGAACTGCCCGCAACACGCCGCCCCTTCCGGTTCTTCTCCTTCCGGTTCCTCCGCTGATGTCGTAAATGAACTGGTTTCGCAATTTCTCGGCCAGAATTTGAAGAGCAATATCTTCGAGCTGCACTACGATTTCACGTCTCGCATCTCCGCTCGGCTCGGATACGAATACACGAGCCGAGCGATCTCGGATTTCAGTGCGACGTGGGACACGGGCGAAATCTACTTCCCAGGGGGACCGGGCGGGACTGCCGCCAACTACTACAACGCAGCGCGCGGCGATTGCGCCCTGGTATCCGGCACGCTTCCGACCACCTGCGCCGTGAATTCGAACGGTTCGATTCAAGAGGGTACGCCCACGAATTTGGTCCCCGAGGCGGGCAACGACACCGCGCGCAACTTCTACGATATTCACGAGAACCTGGCGTTGCTCGGCATCACGATCCGCCCGACGAGCACGCTGCGGATCAATGCGGATCTGGAGGCGGGCTCGAACGACAATTCGTTTACGCGAATCAGCCCGCGGGAACTGCAGGATTACAAAGTGCACGGAACCTACACTCCGAAGCCGTGGGCGAGCGTTTCCGGCGCCGTGGACATTCATGAGAACCGCGACGACGTATATACCGTGGATAACATCGAGCACGGGCGGGCGTACAGCTTCAACACGACCCTGGCGCCATCCCCGCAACTCTGGATCGATTTCGGTTACAACTACATGGACATTTACACGCAGACGGAGATCTGCTTTGCCGCAAGCGGCACGGGCGTGCCAACCTATCCGGCATGCCCCCCCAGCCTCGGTTCTCCGGTCGCGCAATCCACGCTTTCCTACTACGAGAGCAAGGACTACTACGCGTACGGTGACGTGATGTGGAAGCCGTACAAGCGCGTGACGGCGACGTTTGGTTACCTGGGCAGCATCGTTCGCGGGAACACGACCTTTCTCAACCCGCTGTCGCCCACGGGCACGCTGGACTTCAACTATGTGAAGCCTTACGTGAGTCTGACCGTTGATCTCTACAAGGGTTTCAGTTACAAGACGGCGTGGAACTATTACGGTTACAACGATCACGGTGTGGCAAATCCGACAGGACTGGCAGCGCTCCCGCTGCAGAACTTCGACGGGAGCAACGTAACGTTTTCATTTTTGTGCTCGTTTTGAGTTGAGGCGGAGGTTCGGCTGAGTCGCGCCGTTCTGCCGTTCTTATTTACATCGTGACATGGCGGTGAGACGGCGGTCAGGCGCAAGGACCGAGTCAAGAGCTAGAATGCCGTTCCGGCGAGCAGGCTTGACCGGCCCCGAATTACGACGTCGCTTGCACGAGCCGCCTGTGGCCGGCTGTGCTAGGATTCCCGTGCGCATTGCCACTACAGTGACGGCGGGCAAACTTTGGTAGACGAAAAGCGGAACGGGCCAACGCAAACGAAGCGGCGTCACTTCGTAGAAGTCATTCTGGGCACAGGTATCGTCGCGTCACTCGCCTCATTTCTTTATCCCGTCTTTCGCTACCTGATTCCGCCTGAATCGGCCGAACTCGCGAGCGATACCGTGCTCGCAGGAAAAGTTGGAGATCTCAAGGCAAATACGGGCAAGATTTTCCGGTTCGGCAGTCGTCCCGCACTGCTGATCCTGTTGCCGGACGGGACGTATCGCGGTCTCTCGGCAGTTTGCACCCATCTCGGCTGCACGGTTCAATACCGACCCGATCTCCACAACGTCTGGTGCGCATGTCACAACGGCATGTACGACGTGAACGGCCGGAATATCAGTGGACCCCCGCCGAGGCCGCTCGAATCATTCGACGTTTTCATCAAGGGTGACGAGATTTACGTGCAGCGCCAGCGGAACGCATAGATGAGCGCGCTCGACAAGACTACCGACTGGCTCGACGAGCATTTCCGGTACAGCGAGATTCTCGCTTTCCTCCGCAAGAAAACCGTCCCCGTGCATCGCTTTTCCTATTTCTACTTTCTCGGTGGAATGACGTTGTTTCTGTTCGGGATTCAAGTCGTCACGGGCATCTTGCTTCTCCTGTACTACCGGCCGACGCCCAACGATGCGTTCGAGAGCGTTCAGTACATCATGACGCAGGTGCGTTTCGGCTGGCTGATTCGCTCGATCCACTCCTGGGGCGCGAACGTGATGATCCTGACGGCGTTTGCGCACATGTTCAGCGTCTTTTTCCTGAAATCCTATCGCAAGCCGCGCGAGCTCACCTGGCTGAGCGGCATCGCGCTCCTCGCGATAGTCCTTGGGTTCGGATTCAGCGGATACCTGCTGCCGTGGAATACGCTTTCGTTCTTCGCGACCAAAGTCGGCACCGATATCCCAGGCCAGATCCCAGGAATCGGCAAGTGGACTCTGACGTTCCTGCGCGGCGGAGAAGACGTTACCGCCGCCACTCTGACGCGCTTCTTTGGCTTTCACGTTGCCTTGCTTCCCGGCCTTGCCACGCTGTTCATTGGTTTGCACTTGCTCCTCGTGCAGCGCTTTGGCATGAGTGTGCCGCCGTCACTCGAAGCGGAATGGCGCGCCAAACCCGCGGCGCAGCGCGAAGTACCATTCTTCCCCAATTTCTTGCTGCGTGAGCTCATGGCCTGGTACATCGTCCTCGCCATCCTGGGAACGCTCGCGGCGTTCCTGCCCTGGGGACTCGGTGTGAAGGCTGACCCGTTCGCTCCGGCGCCGGCGGGCATTCGGCCCGAGTGGTATTTCATGTTCATGTTTCAAACGCTCAAGCTCCTGCCCGCCAAAATCGGGCCCATTGCCGGTGACCTGGTCGGCGTAATCGGATTCGGATTGGCAGGGCTTGTCTGGACGTTGCTTCCGTTTTTCGATCGCGAGAGCCGTGGTCGCACGACGCGATGGATTGCCGGTGCGGGAGTTTTTGCGCTGACGTACATCATCGCAATGACCGTGTTCGGGTATCTCGCGAAGTGATGGGCACAGGCCGGATTCAGTGCACTGGAGGACGTTTCGTGTTGTCGCGATATCGCGAATATCATGGAAAGGGTGACGCTGGGGCGGGAACGCTCCGGCGTCAGCCGCTCGGAGTTCTCCCGGTCATCCTTTTGCTTGTTGGCGTTTTGATTTCCCCCGGCCGCGCTAACGCGCAGACCCAGAACACCTGCCTTGCCTGCCATTCGCAGCTCGATCCGCCTTTACAAGTTTCCCCCGGCGATTTCACGAACAGCATTCACGCGCAGAAGGGGATTACGTGCGTCTCCTGTCACGGCGGTGATTCTTCGAGCAGCGATCCCGAGCGCGCGATGAGCAAGGCTGCCCGATTTCGCGGCGCGCCCGAACGCAAGGACGTTCCCGAATTCTGCGGCAAGTGTCACTCCGACGCCGCCTATATGCGCGGATTCGATCCATCGTTGCGCACCGATCAGTACAGCCAGTATCAGACCAGCGTGCACGGCAAACTGCATGCGAAGGGCGACACCAGAACGGCCGTTTGCATCGATTGTCACGGCGTCCACGATATCCAGCCGCCGAGCGATCAACGTTCCCGAGTGCATCCGCTGAACGTGGCGCAAACGTGTTCTCGCTGCCACGCGGACGCCGCGTACATGAAACCTTACGGCATCGCCACCGATCAATTCGCCGATTATTCCGCCAGCGTGCATCACGACGCGCTCGCCATTCGCGGCGACTTGACCGCGCCCACTTGCTCGACCTGCCACGGCAGCCATGGGGCGGCGCCGCCGGGCGTGGACTCGGTCGCTCGAGTTTGCTCCACTTGCCATGTCTTCCAGGCGCAGCTTTTTGATTCCGGGCCGCATAAGGATGTGTTCGGCGCGATGGGACTCCCGGCTTGCGTCACATGCCACAGCAACCACCTCGTCCAGCATCCGACGGACGCCATGATCGGGACCGCCGAGGGCTCAATCTGTCTGAAATGTCATACGGAGGGGGATGCGGGTTACATCGCGGCGGGTACGATGCATGATGACATCACAAAGCTTGATTCCGCGATTGCGCGCTCCGACGACCTCCTCGGCCGTGCCGAGCGCTCGGGGATGGAGGTCGGCGAAGCGAGGCTCACTGAGGCCGATGCCCGCGACGATTTGATGAAGGCGCGCGTCGAAATCCATTCTGTCCAGCCCGCGACGGTGGACCGCGATATCGACGCGGGGCTGAAAGTCGCGGCGACCACCTATCAGGCGGCCCAAAATGCGCTGGCGGAACTCCGGTATCGCCGCAAAGGGCTGTTGGTTTCGGTAGTGACGATCGTGTTCGTTTTGATCGGCTTGTACTTGATGATTCGCAAACTCGAGTCGAAAGAGGCACAGTAAACAAGGAGGCGGGAAATCATGAAAAGCGTGCTCGCAGCAGCACTGATGGTTTTCATCTGTACTCCCGCCGTTCTCGCCGCCGGTAGCGGCGATGCGGCGGCAGGGAAAGATACCTACGGCAAACACTGTTTGGCTTGCCACGGCGCGGACGCTTCGGGCAATACCCCGATAGCCAAGGGGATGAAGGTCACTATTCCCAACCTAGCATCGAAGGAAGTTCAGGCGCTAAGCGACGCGGATCTGCAAAAGGTAATGACTCAGGGCAAGGGAAAGATGCCGCCCGTGAAGGACCTTACCGATGCCGACTTGCATAACCTGGTCGCCTACATACGGACGCTGGCGAGAAAATAGTCGGAATTGTGGTGCCAGGTAGAACCGATTGATGAATTTGATTCAGAAAGTCGCGAAGTGGCTGCGGCCCGCCGTCTTTCTCGGGAGTAATCCGATTACGCTGGCGGGCGCCGTCCTGACGACGAGCTCCGCGCTTACCCTCATCTGTTTCTGGATTTTCGACATCATTGGCGGGGGTGTGGCCGATCCTTACGTCGGCGTGATCTTCTTTCTCATCCTGCCAGGCGTCTTCGCAATCGGTCTCGTGCTCATACCAGCCGGGGCGCTGTTGCGGCGCCGAGCACTGCGCAGGTCGGGCGAATTGCCCGAGATTTTTCCGCAAATCGATTTCTCGAAGCCGATACTGAGGAGCGCTGTGGCATGGGTGGGCGGACTCACGCTGCTGAACGTGGTGATTTTCAGCACGGCGAGCTATCGCGGCGTGGAATACATGGACTCCGCACAATTCTGCGGACAAACGTGCCACACGGTAATGCAGCCGGAATATACGGCCTACGTAAATTCTCCGCACGCACGCGTGCCGTGCGTGGATTGCCACATCGGACCGGGTGCGGGCTGGTTTGCGCGGTCGAAACTGTCAGGCGTGCGGCAGGTCTTCGCAGTGACATTTCACACGTACGACACGCCGATTCCTTCCCCGGTGGAGCAATTGCGTCCGGCGCGGGAGACTTGCGAGCAATGCCACTGGCCGCAGCGATTCACCGGCGATAAATTCATCGTCCGGTCAAAATTCTCAGATGACGAGAAGAATACGCGGCTCTATACCGTTCTTGTGATGAAGATCGGAGGCCGGACCTGGCAGGGAGGCGTCGGGATTCACGGGCGGCACCTCAACCAAGGATCGAGAGTTGAGTACATTTCCACCGATCGCCAGAGGCAGAATATTCCGGACGTCAAGTACATCGACGATTCGGGCAAGGAAGTGGAATTCACCGCGTCGGGCTCCGACGTGACGCCGCAGCAACTCGCGGCCGGCGAGCACCGCACGATGGATTGCATGGACTGTCACAGCCGTCCCACGCACATCTTTCAACTGCCGGAAGCGGCCGTGGACGAGTCGATGGGGGCGGGGCAGATCAGCCCCGACTTGCCGTTCATCAAGAAGGAGTCGGTGGAGGTGTTGCGCGCCGACTACCCGGACCGCACAACCGCTACGGAGAAAATCGCGGCAAGCCTGGATGCGTTCTACCAGACGAGCTACCCGGATGTGTATCGCGACAAGCGCTCGTTGGTTGACGCGGCAGTGAAAGAGGTGCAGGCCATCTACCTGCGGAACGTGTTTCCGAAGATGAAGGTTACTTGGGGAACGTATGTGAATAACCTGGGTCATCAGGATTCGCTCGGCTGCTTCCGCTGCCACGATGGGAGCCATACGTCGGCGGATGGCCGGACCATTCCGATGGATTGTGACGCGTGTCATACGCTCCTGACGGTGGATGATCCAAACCCAAAGGTTCTGGCGGATCTCGGCGTGAAATAGCATTGAGAAGTCGAGCGACGTCCAACAGATTGCTCAGATGCGAATTGGAAAGTACCGCGGACTACTCCTCACGCTGGGGATTGCCCTGGCGCTTCCCGCCGCGCACGCGCAACAGAAAACCCCGAACGATCCCGATGCCGATTGCCTTGTCTGCCATGCGCAGCCAGACCTGAAATCCGACCGGGGACGCAGTGTCTTTGTCGATCCCGCCAGACACAAGGCTGGCGTTCACGCAGACCTGCCCTGCATCGCGTGCCACACGGACATCAAGGAGTTTCCGCACCCGGCCAGAATCAAGAAAGTGGAATGCGCCACCTGCCACGTGGAGGAGGCGAACTCGGTACCGTCGAGCGTACATGGATTGCTGGGCGAACACGCCTGCGAGACCTGCCACGAGTCAGCGCACTACGCACGTCCGGCGGCGAACGTCATGCCTCAGAAGTGCGGGCAGTGCCATGGCGACGAGGTGAAGGCGCTTCTTGGGAGCGTTCATGGCGCCGCGGCAAGGAGCGGAGATCCCCAGAGTCCGACCTGCGAATCTTGCCACGGACCCGTTCACAAGATTCTCACCGCTGATGACCCGCAATCACTGGTGGCCAAGAAGAATCTGCCGCAGACGTGCGGCGCTTGCCACGCGAATCCCGATTTCGTAGCTCGGCACCAGATTCCTTTCGCGCATCCGGTGGAAGCGTATTCGATGAGCGTGCACGGGCGGGCTGTGGCGGCGGGAAACGACAAGGCCGCGTCCTGTTCGGACTGTCATGGCAGTCATGACATTCTGCCCGGGCAAGATCCGCAATCGAAGATCAATCACTGGAATGTGCCGGCCACGTGCGGCGCCTGCCACGGGGAAATCAAGCAGGTTTACGACCAGAGTATTCACGGGCAAGCCGTCGCTCGCGGATCACGAGACGCACCCGTCTGCACCGATTGTCACGGGGAGCACAACATTCTGGCGCCAAGCGAACCCGGCTCGCCCGTGAGCCCGGCCCTGGTTTCCACCGTGACCTGCGGACGCTGCCACGGCGACGCGCGATTGAACGCACGTTATAACCTGCCGGCGGATCGCGTGCCGACGTTCGCGGATAGTTACCATGGACTCGAGTCGCAGGCGGGTGGGCAAACGGTTGCGAACTGCGCGTCCTGCCACGGCGTGCATAACATCTTCCCGTCCAGCGATCCGCGATCCACGGTGCACGCCGCAAACTTGGCGCACACTTGCGGAAAATGTCATTCCGGCGCGGGAAAGGATTTCGCGATTGGCCCGGTGCACGTTTGGGCAGGATCGTCCAGCGAACACCCGGTGGTTCGCTTCATCCGCCTGACCTACTGGTTTCTGATTCCGATCGCCATCGGATTCATGTTCTTGCACCACTTGCTCGACTTTCAGCGAAAACTGCGGCGCAAAGGGCCGCGTGTGGAGACCGGCGAAGAAGTGGAGCGCATGAACCTGAACTTCCGAATCGCGCACTGGCTGACGATGGTGAGCTTTCCCGTGCTGGTGGTAACAGGGTTCGCGCTCAAGTTCCCCGGGGCTTGGTGGGCAAGGCCGATGCTGGTTTGGGAGACCCACTTCGCGGTTCGCGGGCTCGTGCATCGAGTGGCAGGCGTCGTCCTGCTGTCCTCGCTCGCGTATCACGTCCTCCATCTGCTGCTCGTGCGGCGTGACCGCGCAATCCTGCGATTCATGTTTCCACGGATGCGCGATCTGCAGGATTTGAGAGACGTTTTCCTCTACAACCTGGGCATCTCGGAATCGCGGCCCGCGTTTGGAAAGTTCAGCTACGTGGAGAAAATCGAGTATTTCGCCTTTCTATGGGGTACGGCCGTGATGGCGGGGAGCGGGCTTCTGCTGTGGTCCGATAGTTTCGCGTTGCGGCATTTTCCGAAGTGGGTGTTGGACGCCGCCACCGCGCTCCACTTCTACGAAGCGATTCTCGCCACGCTTTCCATCCTAATCTGGCACTTGTACACCGTCATCTTTGACCCGGACGTTTATCCTATGGATCGCGCGTGGTTGACGGGGAAGACCTCTGCGGATCACCTTCGCCGCACCCGGCCCGCATATTACGCGGAATTGTGCGGACGCAAAGAGAATGCAAGGCAAGAGCCAACTGCGGAAGCCGAAGCGCCTTCCGCTCCGGAGGAAACGCAACAAAAGGATCCGGCGAAGGAAGATTAGGAAACATGCCGTGACGACCCAGTCTTGCGCCAACTGAACGCGCAGGGCTGACAAAGGACTTTCTTGCGCTCTCGATCTTGTACCTAATCCCTTATCCGAAGCAGGGCTAACCGACGATACAAGCGAGAACTGAACTGCCTCCCCAACAAAAAGGCCCGGATTCCTGAGCGGAGGCCGGGTCGTTGCAATGGGACTGACAGAGGGCTTCCTCAGCTATTCTGTTCTCGTCGGCCCGTTTTCAAAGCGATCCAGGACGGTCTCGAACTGATTATCTGCTAGTTGCTGACTGTAATCGTTACGTACACGGGATACGCCACGTGGACAGTGACGTCCACGCGTGGTTTTCGGGCGAATGTAACCCACTGATTCTACAGACATTGCCAGGTCGGCTAAAGGCACGCTGCGTGCTGGGTAAAAGGCGGAGATTAGGAATAGGTAAACTGGAGAAAGCGAGTCGAAAGATGGACACGCTCGAAGGAACGAACAACAAGATTCACGGTTCTGCGGCACTCGATCCTCACGAACGTCGCAGAGATGCGCGATACCCATTCACTGCGGCTGTCGAAGCCGTGGAACTTAGGTCCCAAACGCGAATTCAGGGACGAACGACCGATCTGAGCCGAGGGGGTTGTTTTATCGATACGCTTACTACATTTCAACCCGGTTCAATTGTGAAGATGCGCCTTGTGAAGGAAAAGCGCTCCTTCGAAACACGGGCAAAGGTCATTTATTCTCTAGCAGATATGGGTATGGGCGTAAAGTTCACAGACGCCGATCCGGAGCAACTTTGGATTTTGGAGAAATGGGTGGAAGAACTCGGCGGAGAACTGCTGCCCGAGCCAGAGTTACATCTGCCATCCGACCGGTCTTACTCCCATGGAAGACCGGGACACGAAGAATTTCAGGTTCTGAATGAGCTTGTAATGGAGCTCATGGGGCAACGTGTACTGTCTAGCGCGAAGTGCGAGGCCATGCTTGAGAAACTGAGGCGCACTGGGCGTGCTAAATCCGATTCAGCCCACGCCTGAACCTGGGCTAATTGAAGTGTTTCCGACATGACTCGGATTGCTTGATGGTTCGGTCGGATCCCAGCCCGATCCAATGTCAACGGGAGCGTGTTACATGTTCGGCGTCACCAAGAGAATTGATTTGCCGCTAATCCGGAGAACTCGGCGTGTCCTCGTGCGAGTCCGCTTATGCGTCTCGGGGCACATCAACGACGGAATGCCGTTCGAAGAAGAAAGCTTCACGATCGCCGTCAACGCCGATGGTGGACTCCTTCAGTTACGGAAACCGGTCAGAAAAGGTCAACGCCTCAGCCTACTTCATGCAAACACGGGACAACAGGCGTTCTGCACGGTCGCCCAGGTTGAGCCTATCGATGACGGGCTCGTTTCCGTAAGAGTTCAATTTATCAAGCCACATCCGGAGTTCTGGCATATTGCATTCCCGCCTGACGACTGGACACGGCATCACGCCGATTCGAAATTTAGCAGACGGTCGCACTCGCAAGATCCGGATGCCAAGGGGTGCTGAAGGCTGGGCAAGTGTTTGTGATGGTCCGAACGGACCGCACACGGAGATCAGCCAGAGCGGAGAATCAGAATGGACACTGAAATCCAGCAGGAGATCATAAAACGTGCGGCTAATATCCTGCATGGGATCGACGAAGGGAAGCCGTTCGATTCCTTCTACTTCCGTGCAGTGGCAAGCGCACTTGAGGGCATCTATGAAGGTGATCAGGGGAAGGTCGCCCTCTATTTGCAGTATGCGAGAAGGTTCCATCCTGAAATAGAAATGCAGAGCCGGGACTTTGGCCACCCGGAGTACTAATCGGTCCGGCAAGGACGTTAGACGAGGCACAAGCAATAGAACGCAAGGAAATCAAGGTTCTCGACACGCATCACGAGAGTCCTCGCAAATCGGCGCCTCGAACACAACATGGACTGCACCGTCCGTATATGTGAAATGCAGCGTAATCCTTCACGCAAGTCATGGCTTGCATCCCCGACCAACTGAAATGCCGCTGGCACCACGCCCCCTCCTGGAGCAAGAACTGACGTAAGGAACCTCGCCAAGGATGTCGGAACTTTACATCTGGTCGATAACTTCAAAGACACGCTACCAGGAATCGTGATACTGACGTTGTCCAACCTGTCGCAAGATCATAAGTGCTGAGATTCAAAGTTCTGAACTCACGCTGAGAGAACCCGCGATGAAGGTCTCCCCATCCAGTGGCACGAGCCCTTCGGAATCTTATCGGAAAGACTGGCGCAGGATTGAGCGCCGTCAGTGGTGGCTGTCGTCGACCGGCATCGTTGTCTCCCTGTCGTTGACATTGGGTATTGTGTCCTTTGTGCTCCCGGAATTTATTCCGGGGCTGGGTGCCTACTCGCTTGATACAAGCCTTGCTGTGCACGCCCTCGTGGGCATAGTCCTGTTGTTTGATATCTATGTTGTATTTCAGCAAGTTCAACTTTACCGGGTTCGCAAGCAGATTGCGGAACGGGAGGAGCTTTTCAGACTCATCACCGAAAATGCGGCCGACATGATTGCAGTCGTGGATGTGAGCGGCAACCGACTGTATAACAGCCCCTCTTATCAGAAATTACTTGGGTACTCGCCGGAGGAATTGAGACAGACGAAGGGCATTGACCAAATTCACCCAGACGATCGCCAAAGAGTGGTGGAGGCAGCCGTTGAAGCCGAGCGCTCAGGAGTGGGGCGCAGTCTCGAATATCGCATCTGCCACAAGGACGGACATTGGGTGCCACTGGAATCAACAGCCAGCGTGGTCCGAAGTCGTAGCGGGAGAGTCGAGAAGTTGGTGATTGTGAATAGGGACATAACGGAACGCAAAGATCTAGAGAAGCGGCTTCTTCTTTCTCAAAAACTCGAAGCCATCGGAAGGCTATCGGGTGGGGTTGCCCATGACTTCAACAACCTATTAGGTGTGATTCTTGGTTATTCTGAAGAATTGCAGAAACGCATTCCACCAGATGACCCATATCGCGAGGCGATCGACGAAATTCAGAATGCAGGGAAACGAGCGGCCTCTCTCACGCAGCAACTCTTGGCCTTCAGCCGGAAACAAGTGTTCGAACCACAGGTACTCGACCTGAAGACAATTGTGGCCGAGACAGCGAAAATGCTGGAACGGTTGATTGGTGAGGATATCAAACTGGAAATTGTCCCGGCCCAGCAAGTCGGAACGGTGAAAGCAGACAGAAGCCAGATCGAACGGGTGATCTTAAACCTCGCAGCTAACGCGAGAGACGCGATGCCGCGAGGTGGAAAGATTACGATCGAAATGGCAGACGTTGAACTAGATGGAACAAGTCCTGCCCTTGATCGCAGCGTCGCGCCCGGTCCTTACGTCATGCTGAAAGTGACGGACACGGGATGCGGGATGGACGCCGGGTTGCAATCGCATATATTCGAGCCTTTCTTCACTACCAAAGAGCAAGGCACTGGATTGGGACTAGCCACGGTCTATGGAGTGGTCAAGCAGAGCGGTGGCGACGTTTCGGTCGAAAGCGCGCCAGGGAAAGGCGCTGCTTTCAGGATTTACCTTCCACGGGTCTCGGAGGCCGCGGAGAAGATCCAGGAAGCCGAGCCGGCAGGAAAGATTATCCCGAAACACAGGACTGTTCTGCTTGTCGAAGATGAACGAGCACTTCGCAAGCTAACTCGCAAGATGCTTCTGGAGGCGGGTCTTACGGTACTCGAAGCAGAAGATGCTTTCCAGGCGGTCGAAATCGCGAAGCAGACCGAGACCTCTATTGATTTACTCTTGACGGACGTAATCATGCCCGGGATGAGTGGGTGGGCTTTGGCTGAGATGTTGTCTGCCCAGCGCCCGGGAATGAAGGTTCTGTACATGTCCGGCTATTCCGAGGGCGCAATTGCCGAGCACGGCGTCTCGGAAGCCGGGATATCAATCCTTCGCAAGCCCTTTACGAGAGACGAACTAACGCGGCGGGTAGAAGATGCAGCGATCGGCGTTGCAGGATAATAGAGTCTTTTCAGTAGGGAAAGCGCAACACTTGCAAGGCGAAGGCTCCATTCGGCCATGATACTCGTAGTCATCGACGACGATCCCGCGAACATTAAGTTCGTACGCTTCATTCTGGCGAACGAGGGTCTTGAAATTCACGCTGCGACCGACGCGCAGAGCGGCTTGGACCTTATCCATCGAACGCGTCCGCAAATCGTCCTTCTCGACCTTGTGATGCCAGGAGTGCAGGGGATGGAGGTCCTGCAAAAGATATTGGAATTCGATCCGGGCATCGATGTCATCTTGATGACGGGCTATTACTCGACAGAATCAGCGGTGGAGGCGATTCAAAAAGGAGCGGCGGACTATTTTCCTAAGCCGTTCTCGCCGGAGAAACTCCGGGAGAGAATCGGGCAGATCAAGGAGGATTCGAAACATCGGCAGCGCAGTTTGAAGCTCGAGAATGAACTTCTTGAGAATTTCGAGTTCGATGGGATGATTGGCCGCAGCCCTCTCATGCTGGAGCTCGTTTCGCAGATCCGTCGAATTGCTCCACATTTCCGCAGTGTTCTGGTCACCGGGCCGACCGGAGTGGGCAAGGAACTGGTTGCCAGAGCCTTACACCGCTTAAGTCCCGGGCAAAATGGGAATTTTGTTGCCTTGAACTGCTCCTCGATCTCAGAGAGCTTGGCCGAGAGCGAGTTGTTTGGCCACGTAAAGGGTGCCTTTACAGGTGCGCATCAAGATAAGGTGGGGGTTTTTGAGTATGCCGACGGCGGAACGGCCCTGTTGGACGAAATCGCTGAAATGCCATTGCCGCTGCAGGCCAAACTGCTGCGTGTCTTGGAGAACCAAGAGCTACAGCGAGTAGGATCGCCGGTTCTTCGTAAAGTAAACGTTCGCGTGGTCGCCGCAACAAACCGAAATCTTGTCGAGATGGTGAGCCAAGGCAAGTTTCGAGAGGACCTCTATTTCCGGCTCTGTATGATTGAATTGAAGGTGCCGTCGCTTGCGGAACGACGCGAGGACCTACCCATGTTGGAGCGGCACTTCCTGAAAAGCTTCGCGGCACAATATAAGAAACCTTTGGCAGGCCTGACCCGGCGTGCGCAGACCTTGCTGGCCCGGTATTCGTGGCCCGGCAATGTTCGTGAGCTCGAGAATGTCATTGGAAACGCTTGCATGATGACCGAATCCGACGTGATTGATGTGCGAGACCTGCCTGCCCGAATTCAGAATCTGCGACCAGCAGAAAATGCGGAGAACGAAGTTCAATTATCGATGGACCAGGCCACACGCTTGCATGCTCAGCGCGTTCTCGCTCACGTCGGCGGGAACAAGCTGCGCGCGGCGGAAATATTGGGGATCAGTCGCACATATCTTTATGAACTGCTCAAGAATAATGCACCGGATCAAAATCAACGGGATGCAGACACCGAGCATGATTGAGGTCAACCTGTCTTCAAGTAACCTCACCGGAAGATACCCCGCGCTTCAGGATTGGACACGCTGATAAATCCATCACCGACCGCCATTGCAAAATGTCAAAGCGGATTCAGACCCGCAAAGAGTGGGCAGAAAAAGCCGGTCTCGGCTGTAATCTGCCCGCATTTTGTACCCAATGCACGAAAGAGGCTGCTTTTTCTCCTCATGAAAATGCGGCCTAAGGGTGTTAGAATTCGAGGACTTACAAGGATGCGCCCGTAGCTCAGCTGGATAGAGCGTCTGGCTACGAACCAGAAGGTCGGGAGTTCGAATCTCTCCGGGCGCGCCACTCTTCCCCATCAAAACAATCACCTTATTGAGCCTCTGACATCAACTCACCCTGGGTACACGTGGGTACAACTCGCGGTTCTTGCGCCCTGATTTGAGCAGGGAGATCGAACCCGAGCCCTACGTTTTCAGCGCATGCCGTACGAAACGTCACGTCTTCCCTTACTCGAAGATAGCGAACCAGGAGAGACAGCGAACTGACCGTCGAGGAATCATCATCCCGTAGGGAGGAGTGCCAGCGTCAAGCCAGGTAACAAGCCAGAGCGGTCAGCAGAACCGCCAAAGGAGCCGCGCTTAATACGCAACCGAGGCCAGGGCGACTGGAGTTTGACGCGAGAGGGCGGCGGGCATATGGTTTCGCGCAGGAATGGAGTTGAAATCGGGAATTCCGGCTAATTCAAGGAGACTGCTGATGATTCGATTGCGATATCGATTTGCGTCATTTCTAGCGGCGATTTTCGTGCTCGCCGCACCGGCTGTGTTTGCGCAGGCCGGAACGATCGAACTGACCGTGGATGCGAGAGACGTGCCGATGGGTGTGGTGAAAACGCACATAGTGATGCCGGTACACGCGGGGCCGCTGACGCTCTATTACCCAAAGTGGATTCCCGGCGAGCACGAGCCGGATGGGCCGATCTCGAACGTCGCAGGGCTGAAATTCAGCGCGAACGGGATGCTGATTCCGTGGCAACGCGACCCGCTGGACATGTTTGCGTTTCACGTGGACGTGCCCGAAGGCGTGGACCACATGGACGTGGATTTCGAGTACATCGAGCCGAATGGGACGGGATCTTATACGGGCGCGGCGTCGTCGACCGACAAACTGGTCGTGATCAGTTGGAACCCGGATCTGCTGTATCCGGCGGGCGAGGCGGCGACCGAAATTATGGTCCACGCGCGGCTGAAGTTGCCGAGCGGGTGGAAGTACGGGACGCCGCTGCCTGTGGAGACTGCGTCGGGAGATGAAATCGCCTTTCAGCCAGTGTCGCTCGACCGGCTGGTGGATTCGCCGGTGATCGCCGGGGAGTATTACCGGGCGATCGACATCACGCCGCCGGGCGAGCCGATACACCACGAACTCGATCTGGCGGCGGACAGCGAGGCAGCGTTGAATATCAGTCCGGATGCAGTGACGAAAATGACGAACTTAGTGGTGGAGTCGGGGAAACTATTCGGGACGCGACACTATCGGGATTATCACTTTCTGCTGACGTTGAGCGACCACGTGGCTCATTTTGGCCTGGAACATCATGAGTGCAACGACAGCCGCCAGCCGGAGCGAACACTGATCGGGCCGCATGCGGAGATGGCGCTGGGCGGGATACTCTCGCATGAGTTCACGCACTCGTGGAACGGGAAGTTTCGTCGGCCAGCGGATTTGGCGACGCCGGAATATGAAACGCCGATGCAGGATGATCTGCTATGGGTCTATGAAGGACTGACGGATTATCTGGGGCCGCTGCTCGCGGCGCGCAGCGGGCTTTGGACGCCGGAACAATACCGCGAATACGTGGCCAGCATTGCGGCGTTGCTTGGGCCCGGGCGGCCAGGACGGACGTGGCGCGATCTGCAGGATACCGCGACGGCGGTGCCGGGCGTGCACGTAGGACCAGGAAGAGGCTGGATGAACTGGGAGCGCGGAACGGATTATTATCAGGAAGGGGACCTACTGTGGCTGGAAGTGGCGACGATCATTCATCAGCAAAGCAATGGAGCGAAATCGATCGACGATTTCTGCCATTTGTTTTACGGAGGGCCGAACAGCGGGCCGGAATTGAAAACGTACACGTTTGACGACCTCGTGACGGCGCTGAATCGGATCGTGCCGTACGACTGGGCAAAGTTTTTCCACGAGCGGCTGACGTCGCTTTCGCCGGATGCGCCGATGAGCGGGATCGAGAACGGCGGGTGGAAGGTGGAGTTCACAAGCCAGCCACCGGAAGAGGGGCTGCGTGGTCGGAACCCGGGTGACATCTATTCGATTGGCCTGCGGGTGGAGGCCGATGGGACAGTGGGCGATTCGATCGTTGGCGGGCCGGCGTACAGGGCCGGGGTCACGGCAGGGATGAAAATCGCGGGCGTGAACGGACGCGTGTTCACAACCGAACTGCTCGACGACGCAATCAAGGCGAGCAGGGACAATCCGGCGCCGATCCAGTTGCTGGTGATTGACGACGACTATTACAAGACGGCGGAGGTCGACTATCACGGCGGCAAGAGGTATCCGCATTTAGCGAGGGTCGAAAGCAAGCCGGATTATCTGGATGAACTGATCAAGCCGTAGCATCGGGCCGATTGTCCCTGCGGACGAACTGCGCTTGTGGCAAAGGGACGAGGAAGGATGGTCGGGCTTCACCGAGGAAGAGATGGCACGGATGCAAAAAGTCCTGCCAGTCGAGGAGGCGTAGCCAATGCCCAGCACAGCCAGGCGCCTGTACTGGAAGCCCATTTCGGCCTCGCGCGTTGGCCTCCTGGAGGGGTTTGGTCTGCCGCAACGAGCGTGGCTACAATGGGCTACGATTGACCATCGGTGCAGACTGGGTCCAGGAGCCGCGACCGTGAGGAAAGATCTACCTCTGTCGAAAGTCTACCAGTTGCTCGAACCGGGTCCGGTGGTCCTGTTAACGACCGCCCACAAGGGTCGCGCTAACGTCATGACATTGTCCTGGCATATGATGGTCGAGTTTGAGCCGCCGCTGGTTGCCTGTGTCGTCAGCAGCGCCAATCACAGCTTTGCCGCATTGCGGGTGACGAAAGAGTGCGTGATCGCCGTTCCGGCGCTGGAACTGGCGCCCAAAGTCGTGCAAGTCGGTAACTGCTCGGGCCGGGACGTGGAGAAGTTCGAGAGATTCGGTCTGACGCCGGCGCCAGCCGAGCGCGTGGCGCCGCCCCTGGTGGCCGAGTGTTTCGCCAATCTCGAATGCAAGGTGGCCGATACTCGTTTCGTCAATAAGTACAATCTTTTCGTTCTTGAAGTGCTCAAGGCCTGGATAGATCCGGCGCAAAAGGATCCGAAGACCATCCACCATCACGGATACGGCAGGTTCGCTGTGGATGGCGAGATGATCAAGCTGAAGTCGAGAATGCGATAATCGGCATACATCACGAACGCTGAGCTTCGCATCCTCGCGAGGGTAAGCGCAGTCGGCCGCTTCATTCAAGCTCACGTTTTCCGTATCGGCTGCACGGAACTTGGGAATTGGGAAGTCGCCGGCCCATTCCAGCTCCTGTTTTGGCGACTATGCGGGAGCGTGTTTCTTCGGGCCTTGAGGTTTGGGGAGTTCGCCGGCAGTCAGCTCATGAACCAACCGCCGTTGACGTTGATGGTTTGCCCGTTCATATACCCGTTTCTGGCAAGCATGACAGCCACTTCCGCGACCTCGCCCGGCGATCCGTATCGGCCGATCGGGATGCGGTCCGGCCTCGCGTCGGGGTTGGATGTCACCATTTCGGTCTCCACTAGCGCCGGAGCGATGGCGTTTACCGTGATGCCCTCCTTAGCCAATCGCTGGGCATAAAAGTGCGTCAGGCCGAGGATGCCGGCCTTCGAGGCGGCGTAGTGCGGCCCGACGACTCCTCCCACCTGCGCTGCCACCGAGGATAGATTGACGATGCGACCCCACTTGCGAGCGCGCATGCGGGGCAGCACGGCTTGTGTCACCAGGAAGCAGGATTTCAGGTTCGCCGCGATCACCTCGTCCCAATCTCGTTCGGTAATCTCCTCGATTGGCTGGGGACGAGAAATGCCTGCGTTGTTCACGAGGATGTCGACGGACCCCAGCCGCTCTTCGCTACCCCTAATGAGGCGCTGAACATCGCTCGACGAGGACACGTCAGCCTGGATGCTGACGCACCGCCGCTCCAATTGACGGATCTGCGACTCCACGGCCTGCGCTTCCGCCGAGCGGCTGAGAAAGTTCACCACGATATCGGCCCCGGCCTCTGCAAGCGCCAATGCGATCGCGCGGCCAATCCCTCGACTCGAACCGGTAACCAAGGCGACTCTTCCCTTGAGGTCATCCATGACACAAGGATACATGATGTGGATTCCAACTCAACGCCGGGGGAGTCTGGTGTTCAAGACTATTGGCGTCATCGCAGTGGGTTAGTGTCACGGCGTACTCGGAAATAATCCACTTTGCGGTAGAGGCCGTTAGCGGAACCTGGGCAATCGCAAAACTCAAACACAACGCAACAAAGTACCCCTTCTGTTGCGGTCTAGCGGTTGACAGCAGGCTGCCCAATAACCCTTGCTTTGAGCGGCTCGTAAGTACTTGATTTGGCTTACTCGGATTCTCAAAATCTGTGCTGCCCACAAACACATGATTACTGAACCTTGGGACGCTGGAATCTTCATCCGCGGAGAGAACATGTTGGAGTCGGGAAGCAATGTGCAATGGTCGGGAAGAATACGATTCTCAGCGGATTACACTAAGAATATCGGCTTCAGAGGATTGCGGCGTGATTCGAACGATGCTGTTGCGCAGCGCAAAGATCGCTAGCACACGCGAACCGCATCGATCGAAAGCAGCTTTGCAAGCTTTTCCAGTTTGCTAGCGATGTGGCCCACCCCAACCGCGCAATGGTGCGCCGGCCCGTTGCTGTTCCAATCATTAATGAACTTTCGCGCCCCGATCGGGAAGCTATAGCGGCTGTTCGTGTTTCCGATCTCCATGATTGGCCCCGGTTCGGATTGCCCTTCGGCAAAAAGTAGTTTGAACCCCTTCGCGCGGTCCTCAGCGACTGAAAGCAGGGTGACTGGCCCATGCTTGACCGACATTTCGACCGACAGCCCTTGTCCCACCTTGCCGTGGTACACCTTGAGGGGCCGCACTTTCGTCTTACCCTCCGCGATGGCGACGTGTCCAGGCCCGTCGTGTCCCATGAGAATTTGATTGGCGGCAAAATCCACTGCGTAATATTCGGTGAAGGAACCTCCTGCGCCGAAGCCGTCCATGATTTTCATCGCCGTCGCGTTCTTCACTTCGTATTCTCCCGCGACCGGGATGCCTCGCGCCGTCAGCAGAGACGTGCCGAGGATAATGGAGGCAATCGTGTCTTCATTCGCTGGATTTCCGGAGCCGCTGTAGAAATAGGCCAGCGAAGTCAGTTCGCGATTTTCCACGAGGCGATCGAGCGCGACCGAGGTCCGCGCCGCGCGCTTCAATTCACTTGCGGGGCAATCGCTCTGAATGTCGAACTGCTGCTCGAATACTCGCAACCGCTGCTCGATCTCGGCCTCAGTCACCTTCGCGCGCAGGTCGCTCAGTTCGTCCACCTCGAGCAGTTCGACGTGTCCGCCGAATGTGATGCAGAGCTGCGTCGTATCCGTCGCGATGTCCAGCATTCCATTGTAGTAGTGGCCCATCAGACCCATTCGATTGTGGCTGAGCACTTTCGCGACCTGCGCCGCCGCCGTCCACTCCTGTATTTCGGTCCAGCACTCCGGATCTCCGTGCAGAATTCCCGTCACCTGTTGAAATGGAATCCCGGCGCGATGCAGAACGTTTGCTATTTCCGGAACGGGGCAGGCAGAACAGTACGCAAGCCACTCTCCTGTCATCTTCGTGCGGTCCTGAAGACGATTGAAGCTCGCGTAATCGATGGCGGCTTCCGGCTGAAGCATCAGCACGATCACAGGCACTTTGGCGAGCCGCAAGACGGGCAACACGGTGGAAGAGAGCGCGTAGGTCGTCACGTACAAGAAGACAATATCCACGTCCGCGGCCCGCATCGCGTGGCCTGTTCGCAGGGCTGCTGCGGGCGAATCGACCAGACCGAAATTGATTAGCTCCGCGCCGCCTCCTTTCAGTTTTTCCGCGACCTCGTCCGTATACTTCAGGAGGCGTTCTCTCAAGCCTGCAAACTGGGGCCAGTAGGCGTCCAGCCCGATTGAAAACAGTCCGATGCGAAGCTTCGTTTGCTCTGAAGGTGTCACGGCAATCCTCCCTGCGATGAGAGCGCCGAGGCTAGGCGCGATTGAGATGCAGAGTCCAAGGGAAAGCCCCTTCAGCCTTCGCAAACTCTTCTCTGCTACCTCGCTTCTCTTCAATGCAAAATGACATCGTATGTTGCGGTGATTGTCACGGGGCCAAACAAGCCCGAGGGCAAGAGAGGCGAGTCTGGCCCATATTTCGTGATATTGGTATGTGTAAATTTCTGCGGAGCCGATGGCTGGGCATCGCCAATCAGCCTATTGACCCACAGATTCGTCACGCTGATTTCGATATCGTTCTTCCCGGGTCTGAGCACGGCGTCCGCATTCACAGCGAACGGATCTTTCCATATCACGCCAAGCGAAGTCCCGTTTACGCGGACGCTCGCAAGCTCGGCCAGTTCCCCGAAATCAAGCCACAAGGCCTTGCCCTTCCCAAACATCGACTGCGGCACGTCCACCGTCGTGCTGTAGGTTGCGGTCCCGGAGAAGTAGCGGATTTCCGGGTCGGCAAACTCGGTCCATGAACCGAGCTTTGTGATCTGCACACTCGAAGGCGCCCCCCATCCCGCCTGAAACGAGAGCGTCCATGCCTCTGGTAGCTCCTCCTGCTGTATTCCTGAGGCGATCGAGACCTCTCGCGTGGTTCCATCCGACAAGTGGATGACGTACTTCCCCGGCATGGAAGTCAGCCAATGGATAACTCCAGCTTCGTCTGTTGCGGCAAACGGCTTTGGAGGGGTCTGGTCCACACTCATCGCCGGCAAAGGAAATATTTGATTTCCGTCGCGTTCCACCATCACTACGTGAATGCCCGCTTTTCTGTGGAAGACGATGAAGACGGAGCCGTATCCCTCCAGCCAAAGCGGTAAGCGCGTTCGTCCATCCGCCGTCATTCCATAGAGGAGGTCCGATTCAATCGCTCCAGACTCGGGATGCCATAGTTCCGGGGACTTGCCCTGCGTTCGGAAATCGACCTGCGCCAGAACGGGCTGGCCCCCCGTATTCCTGACGAAGTAAATGTCCACATCTCCTCGCTGGCGGTGAATATAGTCGAGCTGCCCCTTGCCGCTTATCACCTGATATTCAAAGTCCGGTATGATGTGCCTCGCGGCAAGTACCGCTCGGGCGTCATTGGTGCAGTAGACGAACCCCTTGCCATAGACGTGCGATTGAAGAGTGCGGCCATCGCATTCCCCCCACATTGCCGCGACTGTCTGCCGCAATTCGTTAGTGACGTTCCTGCTGGCAAGCCCTGTCGTTCGCGCCGGCGGCATGCCGATGACCACTCCGCCATCACGAACATATTGTTCAATCTTCCTGAGCACCGGCAAGGAGATCGTGGACGTGGCCGGCAAGGCAAGCATCTTGTACGCAATGCCCTCGGGCGTCACGATACGTCCGTTGTCCATGCGCAAGCGGTTCAGCAGGGCATCTTCGTCGGTCACGTCATAGTCGTATCCGGGCAACACATGCGCCGGATCATCTTGCTTGAGGCGCACGAAGTTCGGGACGTGATCGCCATAGTAATAAAGGAGATCGGCCACGGGCTGCCCCTGCTGCAGCAGGAAGTCGCAGCGATTGATGTAGCCGATGAACGCCCCCGCTTCCGGCCACCAGGTGACATTGGTATTCAGATGCGTTCCCGCGAAGTACTCATATCCAGGCAGACCATTTTCTTTCGGTGCCGACGTGAACTGATGCCAGATGAGAAGATTCATCCCCTCCGTCAATGCCTGATCAAAGGTGGGTTTTAGGTCGCGCCCGATCGATTCGCTCCACTGCGGACCGATGCTGGTCATGCCCTCGTCCGAAGCGACGTTCTTCCCGTAAATATGTGCCGCGCTCGCCGCTTCCTTGACGAAGAAACGCTCCCGCGGCGCAGTGCGGTGCTCTACCGACATGGCCCAAAACTCGGTCTGTGGAAACGCGCTGCTCCGGAACGTCTCCAGTGCGTCAATCGGCGCGCCGTGCGGTCCGCCCGACTCCGGATGAATGCCCAGCCCATAGCGCGCGGCGTGTTCGGCAAAGACGTCGTAGTGCTCGCTGACGATCAGATCCCCAACGGTGCGCCGCAGATCAGCTAGGAAACGGTTGCTGGTGTCGCGGTCTTCGACAATCCTGCCTGCAACCACCGGCAGGTACGGCAGGGGATCGTAGCCGCGGCGGCGTGTGAATTCATCGCGGAAACGCGCCGTCCAATTCGTGCCTCCCAACTCCCAACTGTCCGTTACCAGATACTTCAGGCTCTTACCCAGATAAGGTTTGCTGACGGCAAGAAGCGGCACTACGACGCGGTCCCAGTAGGAGTCAAAGGCCGTGTGATCCATGTAATCAATGGCCAGCCCCTGCCATGCGCCGCTTGAGGTAGAGACCTTCGCGTCCGAATCGGTGTATCCGATGCAAAGAATCTCCCATTCTCCGGCCGGGACGTCCCATCGCAACGTTCCATCCGGCTGAACTTCGTTGCTGATGTCACGAACATCTTTCAAGTCCGTATCCTGCTCTCCAGGCACGGCCGCAAAATCCTCGAGCAAGGGAATGGAGTCGGGCATGGAGAAACCTGTTTCTAGGGCAGCGGACTTCATTGCCAGCGCGCGTATCGGTTTCCGGCCCTGGTCCCCCGCTTGGCCCGCCAAGGCCGCACCGTGTTGCAGCGGATACGCAAGGACGGCTATCTGCCGATAGAAACCATTGCTTGTGGCAGGTTGAGGCAACTGCTGGGCAATGCTCTTCGGCCCCTCCACCGTCAGGTGCGACCACGTGAGAATCTTCGATGCCTCCTCCGGCCGCACCATCGGCCCACCCAAATTCCAGCCGCTCAGGATATTCAAGCTCACGGTGAGGTCCAACTTCGCGGCCGTATCCAAGGCATGGAGATAAAGGACAGTCCACTCAGGGCTGCCAAACATAGGCCCGGCGGGGACATCGCGGTTGCCATTCTGGTCCGCGCCATTGGCATCCACAATCATCACGCCGCCATAACCTTTCTGCTTCATCTCTTCCAGGTCGCGGGTAATGGTTTCGGGCGTGGTGTTTCCATTGAGCCACCACCAATAGCACTGCATCCGCGCAGAGACAGGCGGATCTCGAAATCCTTGTTCCATGCTGGCCGAATTCGTTCGGGGGGATTGCCCAAGGACTACGGAGGAAAAACACATCACCCAGCCGAGTAGCAGCGGCTGCCATCTGTTAAATCGTCTTGTCTCCTGTTGCACCGACATATCTCCTCCTGCCTCTTATGGCGTGCATGGCCGGTGCGTGTCCAGAAAAAAAAGACTTCCGGGCGGCGATGCCGCCCGGAAGTCCAGTTTGCTAATGCGCTAGAAGTTGAAGCGAAACGTCAGCTGCCCGATACGTGGATCGTTCGCCTGTGTGAGAGGGATTGTGCCGTACTGCGAGTTGCCCGGCGTATAGGTCCCACTCGTATAGGCAAAGTGGGGGGTATTGAAGACGTTGAAGAACTCCGCGCGAAACTCCGCGTTGTATCGCTCTTTTATCTGAAACTTCTTGAAGATCGAAGCATCGAACAGCGGAGTTTCCGGTTCGCGGATGTCCATGTAGGGAACGTCCGAGTTCAAAGTAAACGTAGACTGCTGTTGGAATGCGGGCACTTCCGAGCCGGTGCAGTTCACTAGCCCGCCGGCGGCGGTCTCATAGCAAGGATTGAAGTAGCTACTCAGCTGTGGGTTTGCTATGGCCGGATTTGCCAGCGGAATCCAGCCGAGCGTACCAGTGACCACTCCAGTGGTCCCGCCGGGAGTCGGGATCTCCAGCCCATTCTGCCAGCGCATCACGCCATTGAACTGCCAGCCGCCGAGGACTTCTCGTTCCCATCCGTTCATGCTCTCCGGGACAGGAATCGCATAGGTGAGCACCAAATTAAAAATGTGATTCGGCTGTTGGTCTTGGTAGCGGGTGAGTTGGTCAAAAGTGTTCTGGGCATTCTGGTACCAGTTCTTGTCCATGATTTTGGCGAAGGTAAAGTTGGCGTTTATGCTCAAACCATGGGACACGCGCTGGGTAATCGTCGTCTGGAGGGAGTTGTAGGAGCTGCTGCCCACCGGCACGTCGTACTCTGTGACGGTTCCGAATTCAGGATAAGGAAAAAGCAGATCCTGGTAAGGAATATTTGTGGAGCCCAGGGAGCCGGGCACTTTCCCCGCCATGGGATTGGGCACCGATGCAGTCAACGCAGCGGAGCCCAGGGCGAAGTATTGAGATGGGAGTGCATTGATATCCTTTGAGACTTCGAGGCGGCGAGCCATATTCCCCACATAGCCAACCTCGAAGGCGGTGTTCTTCGCGACTTGGTATTGCAAGCTGAAGGAGCCCTCATACAGGCGAGGGACGGTGCGTTGCGGGTCCTCGAAAGATACGGATTGTCCGAGAAAAGTCTCGAGGCCCGCTGAGCTGCCCGTGGGCAAAATGAATCCGCTTGGGTACGGATTGGTGAATGAGCCCGCTCCATTCGGCGTACCGGCCGGGGTCTCGCCGCCGTTGTTCGAGGCATCGAACGTCGTACTCGAACTGAATCCCGAGAGCAGTTGGCCGTCGTCGATGGTCGGTATATACATGATGCCGACGCCACCGCGGAGAACCATTCTCGGCGTCACCTGGAACGCTAGGCCAAAGCGCGGCTGCCAATCTCCAAAATCGCTCTTGAAGGGATAACGATTCGTGGCACTGGCAAAGGTCAGCCCGCCCGAAACGGGGAAGCCATTCGGAAACAAGGTAGTACTGGCGAAGCTGGGACTGATCGGATTGGCGCAATTAAAACAAAAGCCGTCGTTGATATTGTTGCCACGCGCCGTGATGGGTTGCTCATAATCCCAGCGCAAGCCAAGGTTCAGCGTCACCTTGTGTGTGACGCGCCAGTCATCCTGCAGATAGAGCCCATAGTAGAGCTGCTGGTAGGACGGGAAAGCGGCGTTGCTAGCAGCAGTGGCCGACGTAGGGTAGCCCAGCAGGAACGATGCGATGGGATTGCCCTGGTAGAGGCCGTCGGAGTCCTTGACGGAGCCTAGTGTGCCTGGGGCATTGTAATTTTGTTCGGTGTACTGTTCGTTGAAGGTGAAGGTCCCAAGGTTCGATTCCGCACTTATTACGTTATAGTTTAGGCTATCGAACTCGAAGCCCATCTTGATCGTTTGCGTCGCCAGGCTCTTCGACAGAATCACCGCTTCGGAGGACTCGGTCGCATCGCTTTGCTGGCCGCCCCCCCCGTTCTCTAAGCTGGCAAAGTTGGCGTCAAACGTGATTCCTGGAAACGCCGACGCTGGCGCAGTTGAGCCGACCATCGGCCCCGTGAAACCTAAACTCGACAGATTGTAGGTGTCGCCGGGATACTGGAGAGAAAACGGGTGCTTGAGGAAGCCGGCTCGTGCATCGAGAACGAGTGTCGGCGATATCACGCTGACCCAATCGATCTGGGCGCCCAAGTCATTCCGGATATCATAGTAGCCGAAGCCCGGGCTGCCCCCGGTGGGGGCTATCAGGCCGGGAAATGGGTTGGGAAGTTGCTGATCGCGGTAGCTGCGGAAGAACAGGACGTTGAATTTCTCCCTGTCAGAGATTTGTTCGTCCACACGAGCCAGGAAGGAGTAGTAGTGGTCGTTCGTCGATAAGGTCGGAGACGTAAAGTTGTTCGTGCCACCGGTGGTAGTGGACGGGTAATACATCTGCAAGATCTTCTGCGCCACCGGGTTAATGTTGGCAGCAGGGATAACGTTGAGCGTGGCCACGCCATTCAACAAACCATCAAATTGCGTGCGGCCCAGGCCAGTTGAACTTGACGTCGGGTCGAAAATGTCGTTCACTCCCGAGAAATTGCCTGCGATTTCTGCTTGCGTTGGTATCGTTGTCGTTTCCGGGTCCACCTGGTTGTTCTGGACCCGCTCGTAAGCGACTGTAAAGAAGGTCTTGTTATGTCCGTTGTACACATGCGGGATCCAGACGGGACCATCAAACACACCGCCCGGTTGGTTCCAGTGGTTCACGCCGACCTTGCCGCCGACCGCGTTGCTTTGGAAATAGTTCGCGTCAAAGTCCGTATTCTGGAAGATGTAGTAGGCCGCGCCATGAAATTCGTTCGTGCCGGTCTTGATCACCGTGTTGATCACGGCGCCGTCGCTGTGCCCGTATTGGGCGTCGTAAAGAGCGGTTTGCGTCGTCACTTCCTCGACCGCTTCCGGCGAAGGAACGAAATCCGTGTAGATGACGGCCGAATTCCGCTCCGGCGCGTCATCCGGAATTCCGTCCAATGTGAGTCGGTGCAGGTCCGAGATTCCATTGATGACCATCTGCGAGGCAACACCGCTGAAGGGCTGCGTATACTGGCTGGCCGCGCGGTCCATGTAGGCGTTGGAATATGCTCCCGCTGACAGGTCGCCCTCAATAAACGGATTGCGCCCGATGTTCGGCAGCGCGACAACTTGCGCCGCTTCGAGCGTCTGGCCGATGGCGGCGGTGCCGGGAGTCAGCAACTGCCCGCTGGCCTGCACGGTCACCGTCTCCGACGCCGCTCCGACTTGCAGTTGAAAATCTACCCGCGCCTTGTCGCTCGCGTGGAGAACGACGCCGGTTTGGACCGCAGGCTTGAAGCCTTTGACGGTGACCTCAACAGTGTAGGTGCCCGGCACCAGGAACGGAACCGAATACGCGCCGGATTCGTTCGTCGTGCCAGAGCTTACGAAGTTAGTGTCGGTATTCGTAACCTTCACACTCGCACCCGCCACCGACGCGCCGGAGGTGTCCGTCACGGTACCCGAAATCGTGGCCAGATACTCCTGCGCGGACAGGCTTGCGGCATGGAACAGAAAAAGTGAAAGACACAACGTGAGAAGAGTTCCCCAGGCACACAAGTGCCTGTATATTCCTTTTGACGTCCCGGTCATCTTTACCCCTCCAATTGGGTAGGCTAATTCCCAACACCCCATTTAATACCTACCTAAAATCACCCCAACCGCCGAAAGGGAAGTTAGTTAACGGTGAATTCACGGTGAAGAGTTCAGAGAGGGAGAGTTACCAAAAGTGCGCAACCTTTGTGGACTGAGCAAGTTACGTCGATCCGTGAAGCTTGTTCTGCAAGGATTGCAGCAATCAACACGACGAATACAAGAGCTAGATGGTCCCAATCAAAAGCGGCCCACAATGTGAAACCCAAAGGCGACCTCGCCTCAGAATTGGGGTATACTCCCCCCAATACAAGAAGTTAAAGTGACGGTTGCGCGGTCCTTCAGGGGTGGAGGCTGTGGAATCGACAGTTAGCAGATTCGAGGCCGAACGCGCTGAGCTGGATTCGCTGCTCAATTCGGAGATATTCGGCCGCAGCAGCAATCTGGCCAGAATCCTGAGCTTTGTTTGCGAGCAATACTTCCAGGGACTCGAGGACGAAAACAAGGAATACAGCATTGCGGTTCACGCACTGGGGCGCTCCAAGGATTTCGATCCTCAGATCGACACGATCGTCCGAGTGACAGCGCACGCTCTTCGCAAACGTCTTGAACAGTACTATCGGACCGAAGGCGCGGAGCACGCGGTTCATATCTACCTGCCTCCCGGCCACTATGTTCCCAAGTTTGTCCGCAAGACTGAGCTGGAGGGGGAAAAGCACCAACTCGTGTCAAGAGAGGAAGCCGAGGCCGCCGAGATTCGCGCGGTTCCCGCAGATTCCATTCCGGCGTCAGAATTTCTGCGAGCGCCGGGCGGCAATGGAATCTCAGCCGTCGCATGGGAGCCGATTAGGGAAGGACCCGAGCCAGTCATTGTCGAGCCGGTTGGCCGTGTAAGGCGCCGGTCGCGACTCTGGACGATATTCGCTCTTGTCCTGTTCGCCCTGTGCGCCTTCGCTGCTGTGGCGATGTACATACGGATTCGCGGCCACAACGTGGAGTCCAAAGTCCAACCGCAAGCCATGATTCCTCTTCCGGCTATTGTTCCCGGGGATACTGTCCACGCCATGGTGGGAGAGGGCCGGGCGCCCTTTATGGATCGTGCCGGACAAACGTGGGGTAGCGACACTTTTTGCACGGGCGGAACCTCATTCTCCGTCCCGGCCCGCCCCATACTGGGGACGTTTGACACGCAACTATTTCTCGGGGGACGCAGCGGCCTGTTCCATTGCGCCTTCCCAGTCCCCTCCGGGACCTACGAAGTGCATCTTTTGTTCGCCGAGACCACAAGCGTCGAGGAAAGCGGCCGCATGGTTGATTTCTCTCTGAACGGCGGGCCCACGACTGGTTTGGATGTTGTGGACGATGCCGGTGGCAACGACATTTCGACTGAAAAGGTATTCACTGACGTTCACCCGGAACAAGATGGCAGGATCCATCTCGATTTCACGTCCAGCTCATCCTACCTGAATGCCATCGATATCCTGCCCGGCATCCCGAATCGGATGCTGCCGGTGAGAATCTATGCGGGCGAAACTTCGTACCGCGATTCCGGGGGCAATGTCTGGCTACCGAATCGGTATAACTTTGGCGGTCGCGAGAGCCATTATAAGGTGGTGGATGCGGCGAGCATTCCGGACGGCGGCCTTTACACCTCTCAGTGGATCGGGCACTTCCATTACGTGATCCCGGTTGTTCACGGGGAGAAATACACGGTGAAGCTCCATTTTCGGGAATCCTACTTTGGCGGCAATGACGGTGGGGGCAGCGTAGTGGGCAGCCGCGTTTTCGACGTGTGGTGCAACGGAGCCGTGATTTTGAAACATTTCGACATCCTGCAGGAGGCGGGGTCCGCCCCCCTGACAAAGACATTTCCTCACATCGAGCCCACCGGGCAGGACAAGGTCGAGCTCTACTTCGTGCCTGTAGTCAACTACCCTTCGCTGAATGCCATCGAGGTCATCGCGGAATAGGCTGTCCCCGCAGGGGATCCCCTTTGTGTGAAACTGTGCATCCTGCCTGATGGGCAGATGGCGCTTGCCCCGGCTGATGTGGCCATTGGGCAGTAAAGACTCACGCACATATGCGGAACGTTTTTGGGCCCAATAAGAACGGACTGGGGGCCGATCTGAATTACACGAGCAAGATCTATACATTAACCTTCGAACGATTCGTCGCAAGCGCGTATGAAACTGCCGACCACTAAATCAAAAACTTAGACTGCTCACAAACAGTTCTTTTTGAGGCGGCGCGGGCGCACTTTTGGGCAAGTCGGAGTTATTGGGGAAGCCAGAGACCATCCGCTGGACAATTCCTTAGCTGGCTCCTGCTTCCGTCCTAGTTTCGCCCCCAATGCTCCGGTAGTGTGGAGGAGCGGAGGAATCGTGGGCAAGCTCGGATGTGCAGGAACCCCGGAGTGCTAACTTATGACTGGACCAAAAACGGGGGGGCAGGTCAAATTGGGTACAACTGGGAAGGGGAAGAGCGGCGGTCTTTGACTCGTAAGCGACGCCAGACTAACGAGATAGACTTTTGACTGCAGCTTTCTGTGCTGGCTACGAACCAGAAGGTCGGGAGTTCGAATCTCTCCGGGCGCGCCACTCTTCCCTATCAAGACATTGAAGTTTCTGAGTCAGGGACATCTCGCTCCGCGCGGGCGAGATTCAAAGCCTGCGCAGGACGAACTGTTTCCGCCAACCGAAGTAGGTCTGTTTGGAGAAATCCCTTTCCTTGCAGGTTTGCAGAGTGTTCCTACCGTTTGCGATTTCCACTTCGACCCGCCGCAGCAACGTGACGATCTGCTCCGGTTTGTACCGCGCCATTGGCCCGACCGACATTCCATCCAGGACAATTCTCTCTCGTTTCACCTGGCAGAAAAATCCGCGGTCACCGCAGTGGGCCTAGCCTGATCATCTTGGCGTGCTGGGGCTTGCTCGTCCTTCAATGGTTCGCGCTGCGGTCAGCGCTTGCCGAAGCTGAAGACGACACCGGTGCTGATCCTGAGGTTGTTTTGCCGGTTGTTGTTGCCGACGCCGTTCAGGAATTGCGAGTAGAGGTATTCGGCCTGAACGATACGAATGCCGATGGTGTGGTTCACCTTCCAGTCCACACCGCCGCCCGCGGTAAGCAGAAAGCCATTGTTCGCGCCCAGAGGAGCAAGTCCTACGCCGAGCGAGGTGGTGTAGAGCGTGCCCGTCGCGTGCCCTGCGCCCAAAAGCACCTGCCCGTAAGGAACCAACTTATGCCCTCGGAAGCTGAAGCGCGGACCAAACTGGTAGCTTGACAAGGTGAGGCTGAACCCGTTTCCTGTCACGCTACCTTGATGGTAAACGCCGAAATCTCCCGCCACGCCGAGCCAGTTGTTGACGTTGTAAGCCACCGAGCCGCTCGCGCCATTCAGATTGAATGGCGTGCCGTTGACTACGATGTTCGCGCGCATGTAGCTGTAGCCGCCGAATACTTCGATCTTGGGGGTGGCGTCTTGCGCCTGCGCGGCCTGCGCAACACCCAGGGCGAACAAGGCCGCCAGGGTAAACGTCAATAAGTGTAGAGTGCGTCGCATCGTCATTTCTCCACGTCCGGGCAAATTCAAATCTATTGCACGATCAGTGTGACTGTCGTCGAGTGCACATCTGTTCCGGAAGTTGCGGTCACCGTGATGGTGTAGGTCCCCGCCGGCGTACCGCCGGGCACTTCATTCCGAGGAAACCCTCCCGCGCAGCCCGCCAGATAGCCAGTCGTGACGATCAGCAGAATCAGTGTGGCCAGCGGTGCCAAGCGCCGCAGTGGCTTTCGCTCGAGACCGGCAAAACCCACTCCTGCCAGCAATATCGCCAGGGCCAGGGAAGCGAGCCAGGCCGCAAGCGACCCCGGGGGCAATGTTGGGAACACGGGCCCGCGAGGACCTGGCATGGAAGCCGGCGCGTATCGCGCCGTTGTCGTCACCGTCATCGTCGTGCTGGCCCCCGGAGTGACGGAGGATGGGCTGAATGTCGCCGCAGCGCCCGTCGGCAAGCCGGAGGCTGAGAAGGTCACAGAATTGGGGAATGTCCCGTTGACCGGCGCCGTTGCAATCGTGAACATTGCAGACCCGCCTGCCGTCACGGTCAGCGTCCCCGTCGTGCTCGACAGGGTGAAATCCACGATGGCGAACGTCAGCCCGTTCGATGTGCCGCCGCCCGGCGCGGAGTTGAATACCGTGACCGTCGAGGTACCGGACTTCGAAATATCGGACGCCGGAACGACTGCGGTCAATTGGGTCGAGCTGACGTACGTGGTCACCAGTGCCGTCGCATTCCAGTCCACGACCGAAGTACTCACAAAGCCGGTCCCGTTCACCGTCAGCGTGAATTGGGCACCGCCGGTGATCGCGGAACTCGGTACCAGCGGCGACGTCAGCGTGGACACCGGGTTGTTGACCGTGAACTGCACCGCGGGCGTAGACGCCGAGGTATATCCATTGCTGCTGGTGTACGCAGCGGAGACCGTGTGCGTACCGACGCTAAGGCCGGTCAGCGTAGTGGTCGCGACGCCGTTGACGAGATTGACTGGGATTGTGGAGGTATCGACGGTGAACACGACTGTGCCTGCCGGTGTCACCGTTGAACCGGAGACGGTAGCCTTGACCGTAACGGACTGACCGTATACCGGCGATGTCGGCGAAATGGCGCCGAGCGCAATCGTAGCCGTGGGCGGAACAGCAGGTCCGGTGAGTACCAGTTGTACCAAGGACGGGGTGGAGAGGGTGGCGTTGGCGAGATTGCCGTTGAAAGTGGCTGTATCGGTGGGATTGGCGAAGGTTGTGGGCGTAAAGGTAGCCGTCAGCGTGCAGACTCCGCCTACAGCCAGGGCTGAGGGTAAATTTCCGTTGAGAGTGCAGTCGGTGGAAGCAGAAGCCGCCAGGTTGTAGTCCGTTGAATCGGTCTGGCTGACCGAGCTGAGCTGCACCGCCTGATTGCCGGACTCAAGCAGGGATACGGTTTGTGGCCCTGAGGAAACATTCGCGAACAGTACGTACCCCTGGGTGCGCGTGAGTTTAAGAACGGCGCCGCCAGCTCCGGTGTAGAGATTGCCCGCAGCGTCGATCGCCAACGCGGAAGGCATGAGGGCGGCAACAACGGTGAAGGACGCGCTGTTCGTGCTGGCCGGGACGCCGAGGATCGCTGCAGTATCGGCAATCAGCAGGTTGCCCGCCGCATCCGTCTCGATGGCCGACGGTTTGACGGCCGTGGAAGATACGGTGGTGGTCGCTCCGCTCTGCAGGCTGTAGCGGTAGATGGCGGCTGCGCCAGGATCGGTGACGAGCAGGTTGCCGCGTGGATCAATGGCGAGACCCGCGGGTGCAGTGAGCGAGCCGAGTGCGAGCGTGCGCTGCGCTCCGGTGATGGGACTGAGCTGATAGACGGCCTGTGCGGAAGAATCCGACACATACAGATTGTTCAGCGCATCGACGGCCAGACCGGCGGGCTTGGTGAATTGGAACGGCAATGTCGTAACCGTGCCGGCGGGTGAGACCTGCGTGATCAAGCCGGTAGAGGTATCAGCGACGTATGCGAAGCCTCGGGGATCGACTGCGACGGCGCCCGGCGCGGTGAGGGTTGCCAGGGCAGTCGAAGTGGCGCTGGCGCCCTGCGTCAGAGCCGCCGGAGCAAAGCGGAGCAGCGATTTGCTGTTGGTGTCCGCAACGTAGACATTCCCTGAATTATCGGTAGCAAGACCCGCGACCTGGAGGTTGGCCCCAAAGCTGGACTGGCTTGCGGGATCGAGCGTGGCGCCAGCACCAAGGCCAGTCCCGGTGAGGGCTAGGAAGGCAGTATTGCCGGCGGAGCTGTTCACCGAAAGCGGTGTCGAGCGCGCGCCGGGAACGGCCGGAGTGAAACTGGCGTTGACCATGCAGTCGACCGTGGTATCCAGGTTGGAAGTGCAAGTTGGTGTGCTCAACTGCCACTCGGTGGCAACGTAGGCCAGGGCGTTGGTGGCTGCCGGACTGTCGCCGGCGATGAAGTGAATCTGGATGGGTTGGGTTGCGGTGGCAGTAGTCGCGGTTGGCGGTGACTGCAGGTTGGTGGAGACCTTGCGGATGCGCGCGTTCAGCGTGTCAGAGATATAGATATTGCCGAGCGTGTCTGTGCCTACGCCGATTCCGTTGCCGCCGTCGCCGATGATGGCCTGGGTCGCGGGGCAGCCGTCGCCGAAGCTGTCGGTGGCGCTGGCGCAGTTGGAGGCAGTGTTGCCTGCGATGGGACGGATGAAGGCAGTGCGGCTGTCAACGAACCAGACGGCGCCCGTGCCATCGGAGATATAGAGATTGCCGCTGTTGTCCATGGCCAGCTTCTGTGGAGTCATGGTGATGGTGTTGGCGAGCGCCGGACCTGCATATGCCGCGCTGCCGCCGCCGGCCAGCGTGTAAATGAATCCATTCTGCGGTGCCGCGACGCCGACTTTGGTGAGGAGTTGATAGAGCGCAGAGCCGGGCTCGCAGGTGACGCAGACTACGCGGACGCGCCCTGAATCAGCGATATAAACGTTATCGTTGGCATCGGTGAGCACGCCCTGCGGATTGTTGATAGTGGCGGCGACGGCGAGCCCATTGTCTCCCGTCGATGAAGCGACGCCTGTGCCTGCAAAGGTCTGGATTGTGCCTGTGGAATTGACGACACGAATCTTGTTGTCGGCCGTGTCCGCGACGTAGATGTTGCTAACACTGTCTGCCCAAACGCCGCGCGGCTGATTGAGCATAGCGGCCGTGGCTGCCCCGCCATCGCCATTCGATGCAGTTGGAGACGAAGGTCTGGTGCCGTTGCCGGCGACGAGATAGAGCAGGCCGGTTGAGACGCTGAACTCGTACACCTTATTGTCGCTGTAGCCGCCGATGTAGATATTGCCGTGCGGGTCCGAGGAGACGCCGCGAGGCTTGTTCAGTTTGACCAGCGAGGGCGTGCAGCCGGTGGTTGCGCTGGGCAGACAAGCGGTGCCTGAGACGTAACCCGCGAAGTTGCTGATGACGCCGTTGGGCGCAATGCGGTGCACCATGCTCGCGTTCGCGTCGGTCAAGTAGACGTTGCCAAAGGGATCGGCGACGACGCTGCGCAAGTCGACCGTACCGTTGAACACAATCGAGGTGGCCTGGCAACCGTCACCGAAGCTGTCAGTGGACCCGGCGCAAGTCGTGTTGGCGTTAGCTACCGTGGAACCTCCTGCGAGCGTAGACATCGTGTAGGGCAGTGCCACGGGGTTGCCCGGCAACGGAATCAAAACCGGTGGATTGACGGTGATGGTGATGGCCGGCGTCGAAGCGGAGCCCGCAAAGCTTCCACTGGCGGTAAATGTCGCCGTGAGGTAATCGCTGCCGACAGGCAGTTCGACCGAGGCGGAGGCAACTCCATTGGTCAGTGTGGCTGAAACAAGAATTGTGGGGGTCGTGTTGTTGGTTGTCGTGTAGGAGAAGCTGACCGTTCCACTGGGTGTTCCGGCAACAGATGAGACAGTTGCGGTAAGCGTGATGGGGACACCCAGCGTGGTGGTGGAGGTATTTGCCGACAGCGTAGTGCTGGTTATGGCCGGAGTAACGGTGAGAGCAGCCGAGGTCGACGTGGAGCCAGCGTTAGCCGCGTCTCCGCTGTAGATGGCGGAGATCGTGTAGGTTCCGACGGGCAGATTCAGGGTGGCCTGGGCTGAGTCAGACGAGCTCAGGGCCGCGGTGGCAGAGACAACGCCGTTCACGACAAACTCAACAGTACCGGTCGGGCTGCTGCCCGCGACTGTAGCCGTGGCGGTAAAGGCGGTGCCGAAGGTCGTGGTGGCTGGCACGCCGGACAACGTTGTTGTGCTGCTGCCGAGGCTGCCGGCGTTGACTGTGATGAGGTACGGCCCCGCCGTAGAGTAAGGCGTGCCGGACACCGTCGGAATGTAGTTGGAGTCGCCGGAGTAGGTAGCGGTGAAGGTGTGGGTGCCGACGGAGAGGTTGGTCAGCGGGATGAAGATTGTGTCGCCGGTTCCGGGCAGCGTAACCGTGGTGGTGCTGCTGGCGCCGTCGGTCAGTGTGACGGTGCCGGTGGGATAGGCGCTGCCTCCCACTGCCGGAGTAAGGATCACGACGGCCGTAGCCGTCTCGCCGAAAGTGATGGTCTGCGGCAGACCCGCGGGGCCTGTTAATTCCGGTGCGATGGAGGTGAAGCCGCATGAGGGCGGGAAAAGAGACGTGGCAGTGCGATTGTCGGTGAGCGTGTTGCCGTTGAGGCCGACAAAGCTTTGGTAATCGGTGACGATGTTACTGGAGACCTGGCCGGGACCGAGAATAAGAGTGGTTTCGCTAGGCGCCGGGGTGAGATCGGACGACGGGAGCGAGGCAAAGCTCACGTTGTCGAGGGTGACGATGAGCGGATTGACGACGCCGTTGTTGTCGGCTCCTGTGAACTCCACCGTGCCCGCGGTGAGGAAGGAGAGATTCTGCATGAGAATGTTCTTGAAATTAGGCGTCAGGGTTCCAGGGTTCGTGTCGTAGACCGGATTGAACTGCACTTCCGCCTTGTGGTTCTCGAAGCAGGAGTTGGAGTATTGAATGTTCTGGACCACGCCTCCGCGGTCGTCTCCGGATTTAATGCGAATGCCGGTGGAATTGGAGTCAACACTGCTGTTGCCGGCAAGCATGTTGCCGTCAAAGAGGATGTTGCTCACGCCGGCCGAGGTGTAGCTTCCGATGGACTCGCCATGGCCAGCGAAGAAATGGTTGTTGGTCACGGAAATATTCGCGGAGGCCGAACTCGAGCTGCCGGAAGCGCCGACCGCGACGTTGTCATCCCCGTCGGAAATCCAGGATTGCGTAATGGTTATATTCTGTGCCTGATCGGGATCGATGCCGTCCGTGTTGCGCGCACTGGTCGGCGTGGTGATCTTGATGTCCCACGCGGTCAAGCCATTGACTCCTGAGCCGGTCGTGGAGACGTGGAAGAGCGGGGAATTGCGCAGCGTGACCTTGTAGAGCGTGACGTTGGTCGAATTGCCCACTTGAATGAAGCGCGGGTTTTGCTGATTGCCGCCGCTGTTGGCGATGGCAGAGAGTCCCCACCAGCTCTGGCCCGCGTAGCTCGCCGGGAAAGCGTTGATTAAGGTGTCGCCTCCGCGGCCGTCTAGCCTCCCGAATCCCATGACGCCGACATTCGAAACATTGGTGATGTTGATGAGAGGCAGACAGGAGGAGGTGGCACTAGCGGAGTTGACGGTACCGCAAGTGTGCGTGCCTGGGACGACGTCGTAATCCTGCACGTTGCGGGAGAAGTAGACGAAAACACCGGGATCGACAAGCAGGGTGACTCCGGAAGGCATATTGAGCGGGCCGGTGAGAAACGCATTGTGTCCGGCGCCATCGATCGAGAGGCGAACGGCCTGGTTGGTGCCGGCGCAGGCGTTCAGAGCACTCTGTATCCGCGCGCCGTCAGGGTTGGTCACGGTGGCGTCGACCGAGGTGGGGATGTCATCGTTTACCGAGGCAAGCGCTGCGGTAAGCGTCGCGCAGACGGATGGGAAGGCGGGCTCGGTAACAGTGCGACTATCGCCGGTGGCCACGGGTGCTGCCAGGGTGAGCGATGCAATGGTGAGCGCGCCGTTGGTGAAAGTGAAGGTGTAGTTGCTGGCCGCAAGCGTGCCGGTAGACGCAATAATGGGATAGACGCCGATGGCGCTGGGAGTGGCTGGGGTCGTGGTGAGCGACGGCGAACCGGTAACCGCGCTCGCCTGCGTATCTCCGTTCACGAAGCCGGTGATGGTGGCCGTATAGGCGGGCACGCTCTGACCCACGATGATCGTGATGTTGTTCGCCGCGACCTGAAGGATGCTTCTGGCTAACGTTATAGCGGTGCCGCTTGACGTGCTTGTCGCGTTTCCGGAATCGCCGCCGTAGCTGGCCGTCAGCGTGTGGTTGCCCGCTGCAATACCCGCTAGCGAGTAGCTGCACGATCCGCTACTCAGAGTGCAGGATCCGGCAGAGACACTGTCCACGAGCAGACTCACCGTACCGGTGGGGCTGACGCTGCCCGATACAGGAGCGACTGAAACTGTGCCGGTAACTGCGGTGCCATAAATAGTGCTCGCGTCCGCGACAGAAAGCTGGGTCGTGGTGTTGATTAGCGGAGCAGGCGTCACATTAATGGTGAACGTGGAGGAAGACGAGCTTCCATTGAAGTTCGAATCGCCTCCATAGGTCATGGTGATCGTATGAGTGCCCGCCGAGAGCGTGGTGGTGGTCAGATAAGCCTCACCGCTGGCGTCGAGTGTTCCGGAAGCCAGCACGGTACTGCCGTCCAGGAACTGATATGTTCCCGTGGGAACGACACCCGCGCCCGGCGTCACAGGTCTGCCAACAATGGTGACGCTGCTGCCCTGATTCACCGTCAGGCTGCCGGTGGGAGCAAACGAATTCACATTATTGGCCAGCGCGGTTACGGGGTTCCAGTTGGCCTGGAATCCGATGTAGCTCTGCGTCGGCACAGTGGTCGAGAGAAACGCGACAGGATAGTATTGCGCTGCCTCTGCTGCCGTCAGACTGGTCTTGATGGTATTAGATGCTTCGATTGTCCCCGGATCCTGCGATTCGGTTTCGCGCGTGCCCGTAACCCCGGAACCCGTGTTGCCCCCGGTCGGCGTGACATTGCCGGGCAGCGAAGCAGGGTACCCGCCGGTGCCCACGGCCGGATCTGTGAATGGCGAGGTGTTGTATTCCGCGTAGGTCGAGGTCGGCAGGTTCGTGTCGCCCGAGAACTCAATCCAGCCAACCGCATTCACCTGGTCGACATTCGAATTCAGCATGATCCAGGTCGAATACGGTCCATACGGCCGGCCATAATACAGATTCGTCATTCCCGTGCTTTGCGAAAACAGCGTGCAGGCATTGCAGATGTAACCGCTCAGATAATCGCTGGAACTCCCGGTCTCGGCCTTCTTGTTCTGCGCCTCGATGGTCTCCGTACCGGTGGCCGAGTTGCCGTGCCAAGTGGTGAAGAAGGTGGTGTGGTCATAGACCATCGCCGCATCACCGAAGACGTAGTCCACATCACCGGTGATTGTCCCCTGCCACATGTATTGACGCGCCGAAGTGCAGGTGCTGCCGCACCCCTGGCTGCCGGCATAGAGCGTGTCTTGCTGGCTGGTCAGGTTCACATTGTTCAGCACAGCCTGATCCGCGGTAATCCACAGCGCCAGCGCCTGCGAATTGCATTGTGTCCCGGCATTGTAAAGCGCCTGCAACGTCAGCGCGGTTCCGGTGTTGGCGCAGGAACCGCTGGCCGTGGAATACGTGCTGGTCGTAGTGGTGTCCGTGTTGTAGGTGTTCTGGATCGTCAGATACTCGGCATAGAAGCCGACCGGCGTGTAGACGGTATTGCCCGTCGTCGGCTGATTACCGATATACGCGCTCTTGGAAACGTCCAGGATCGACGACCCCTGATCGCCGCTGGCATTTGCATTGCCAGTGCCGCTGCCCGGATAGACAAAGGGCGAAGAGAAGGCCCCATCCTCACCGGTGATGATCACATTTGCCGGATTGCCGCCCAGACCGCGCAGGGACACATTGGGATAGCTGATGGCATTCTGGCCGGTGTAAGTTCCGGGCTTCAGGTAAATCGTTCCGCCGGTGGTGGGCAGAGCGATCAAGGCGGCCGTCAGCGAGGTGTAATTGCCGCTGCCGTCCGATGCGACCACATTGTTGGATGCACCGACACCGGCTGTCGTGTTGGCCTTGGTCACCGAGTAACTCGCGACCGAACCGGTAGAACCGACATAATCGATCGCATCCGCCGGCGTAAAGGTCACCGCGAGCGAGTATGTGCCGATTGGCAGATAGCTCGAAGCGTCAATCGCCGCCGCCGATCCGCCCGAAGGCGTCGCAGTGTAGGTGAAGTTTCCGGGAACGCTCGGAGCCACCGTCGCATCCAGAACACCGGAGCCGATGGCTTGGCTGAACTGCTGTGTGGTCGCACTCGGCGACCAACTCACCGCCGTGGTCGCCTGCGTCACGATGAACATCGTCGTAGACGAATTCGATCCGGTAAAGCCATTCTGCGTCGCATAGGAAGCTGCGATGGTGTGATCGCCCGCGGTGATGCCGACAAGGGTCACGGTCGCGGTGCCGCTGCCGTTCAGCGTGTAGTCGTTTGCGGCGCCGGAGTCCACGGTCACGCTGACGGTGCCGGAGGCCGTCCCGCTGCTGGCCGTTACGGTCACGGTGAAGGCAACGGTCGTGCCGGTGGCTACGTACACCGGGTTCAGCGGTGTCTCTCCACTGATGGTTGTGGTCGTTGTGATCGTCGACCCCGTCTTGGTTGCAGTCATGGTCAGGCTGCCAACCGTCGAGGCCGCTGGAAGATAGCTGAGCACGTCGCTTACGGTGCCTGTGCCGGTCTGCGGCGTAAATGTTGCCGAGAGCGTGCAGGCATTGCCGACCGCCTGGGCGCCGAGAACGCTTGTTGTAAAGCTGCAGGGGTCGCTCGATCCGCCCACGACCGCGAAGTCCGATGTGTCCGTGGTCGTATTCGAGCCTGTGACGCTCTGATTGCCGACATTAGTCAGAGTTCCCGCAAAAGTCGTTGAGATGCTCGAGCCGAAGCTAAACGAAACTTGGTCGCGCACAACCTGGGTAATGTTTGTGCTGCTCGAATCGGCGCTATAGACGTCGCCTTTGCCATCGACCGCAAGACCCGTTGGAGTTACCAGACCGGTGAGCACCGTGGTATTCGGACCGCTGACTGGGACTTCAATTACTGAGAGACTGGTCGCATCCTGCACATAGAGATCGCCCGCAGGATCTACGGCAACCGCAACCGGGACCACGCCCGACAACACCGTCGTCTGTACATAACCGGGGATTCCAGCGACCACGCCCGGCGTCAGCTTATAAACAGCTCCCGCGCCTTTGTCCGCGACATAGACGTTGCCATACAGGTCCACTGCAAGCGAAACCGGATCGGAAAAGCCGGTCGCCACCGTCACCTGGGGTTCCAGGGTGTTCGCAACGAGCGACACACGGTAGATGGCGGTATTAGCGGTTGAGGCTTGCTTATCGGCCACAAAAAGATTTCCGGCGACGTCCACGGCGATCGCCTGTGGAGAAACCGTTCCGCTGATGGGCGTATACGAAACAGTCGTGCCGGTGTAAGCGGATGGCAGACCAGCCGAGGCCGGCGCTCCACTCACCGCGAGTTCTGTAATCGTCGATGTCCCGCTTCCAACAGCAAACACATCCCCGAGTTGATCCACGGCGATCTGGCTTGGACTTGCCGGCAATGTGCCCGGAAGTGCCGCGCTGGCGGCGCCTTGCACAAACTCCAGGAATTGCCCGCCGCTGGTGTCCATCGTGTACACGTTTCCCGCACCGTCCAACGCCACGCCTGCCGGAGTAATTCCGCTGAAGAACGGATTCGTTGTGGGAGAAATGGGTGTGGTGGTTCCGTTTGTCGAAGTGGCGCTGTCAAAGGCCAGCACAGACCCCGATACCGCCCCATCCAGTGCAACATTGGCGACGTAGGTTGTCGCAGACCCGCCGCTCGGAGTAAACGGCAGGCTCACCGTAAGAGTTGCCGACCGCAGACCGGCCGCGGAGGGTGTCGATGTCACTGCCACATTGCAATCGAAGGAATCGTCGCCGTTCTGTGATCCGCAGGTCAGCGTTCCCGCCGTTGCGTCGGGCGTCGTCGTCAGTGTCGCCGTCGGCGAGGATACGGCCCCGATTGCCGTCTCCGGGAAGTGCACCTGGAAATTCTGGATCTGCGTCGTGGCCACGGTTCCGGGAACGAAGCCCTGCGCCAGTACTTTGCGGACAAGCATGCCGGCAGCGTTGCTGGCCGCGTCAAACAGATAGAGGTTGTCCTGTCCGTCCGCAGCAACGCCCAGGCCGTTGCTGTTCGAAAATATAGATTGGGACGCCGCGCAGCCATCGCTGTATGCGCTCAGGGATTTCTGTCCGGAAGAGCCCGTGCAGAAGTTGCCCGCTGTCACGTTGGCGGATCCCGTAAACAGCAACCGGACATACCCGGTATTCATGTCGTAGAACACCACCTTGGTGCTGTCACCGATAAAGATGTTGCCCTGAGGGCTCACGGTGACTTTCACAATTGTCGTATCGGTGGCCTTTGTGCTGGTGCCCAGCGTGGGTGTAGCGCCGAGCGTCGTGGCGCCGCCGCCCCACAGCATGTAAATGAATCCAGCTTGCGGCGTTACGCCCGGATTGTTGGCGATGATCGCAGCCTTCATCCTCGTCGCCGCTGCGCTCGTACCGCCCACATAAAACACGCGGAGTCCATGCGCCGGGTCGGTAAATAACATGTCGCCCGCGGCGTCAACAGCCACCCCGCTCGTGTAGCCCGAGCTGGCACTAACGGAACTGAAGCTAAGCGGGCACCCGTCACCGTACGTGTCCAGCGCAGTTCCGGCGTACACGACGCTGTTGACAGTGATCGAGCAAGGGTTGCCTTTCGTCGTCGCCGAACCGCCGGTCGTCGCCAACGTTCCGTTTATGTTTACAACCGAATACGCGTACCCCTGCATCACCGACGCGTAATTCACTCCGAGCGCCGCATAGATCGGGTTATTCCCCGTGAAGTAAGTTGAGGTCAGCGGGCCCACTACTACACGGGTACGCGAAGTCGCTGTATCGGCAAAGTAGACGTTGCCGTACATGTCAGCCGTTACGCCGCGAGGTTGATCTACTTCCCCGTTTGACGTTGTGCAGGTACCTACAAAAGTTTGTGCCGCCTGCACGTTGTCGATGCCGCCACTGCCGCTCGTGCCGTTGCTGCCTGTCCCGTTGCTGCTGGCATTCTTCACGCATCCTGCCACCAGTTGCATCATGCCAATCTGTGCCGCGGTGCATAGAGGCGAGGCGGTACGGCAGATGAGGTGAATTTCGTAGTCGCCGTAGCCGGCAAGCAGCACATTGCCATACGGATCGATGCCGATGCCGCGTTGATTGACGGTCTTTGTCTGTGTCGCTGCAAGGCAGCCATCGCCCGCGGAATCCACTGCGCCGGGCGCACCGACGCCGGTGGCCTTGGTGCAAACCACCGAAGTTGGGCCGCCCGCCAGCACGGTCATGATGCCGGAGGTGGGATCAATGACGTGGATGATGGAATTCACGTCGTCTGCGATAAACACATTGCCGAAGGAGTCCACCTGCACGCCGCCGCGGGCAGCCGCGCCAAAAATGCCATTGACCGCAAGGCACCCGTCGCCGAACGCATCCGTCGATACCGCACCTGTTCTTGCGTTGAGCGTTGGGCAGGGCGTTCCAGCGACTGCCGTCATCGGCGAGGTCCCGGCGATTGTGGACATGGTGTACGGCAGCGCGATGGGGGACTGTTGCGCCGCGGCAGCCAATGGGAAAAGGACACACAGCACAGACACGCATGCGATGACGCGGGGCGATCGCAGCAGCAGCATTAGACACCTCCGGAAAGAGGGGTATGCGGAGGAAATTCAGGGAAGCCAACCGTCGTAGGAATGGCTACGGCGTAGCTACAAGGAAGCCTATTTCTTGACCCCAGAATTGGCTTTACCCCAAGATTAGCCAAAGTCTGGATTATTCACCCCTCCCCATGAGAGTCAAGAGAAAAACCTCCGGTAAGAGTCGCCGGGCGGAGCACGGAAGAGACGCTCGACGCGCTTTCTCCGAGCCTAGCCACCATCCATAGCGTGTGTACTTGGGGAGCCGAGAGCTTCGAAAGCTTGCGTTTTGATGATCTTCTGGACCAAACGACCCAGCCGGAGCCAAATTGAACATTGGAACGGACGCCGCCTAAACTGCCTCACAATGCTGCGTGCTGCAAGGACACATGCCCCACCGATTCCATCTTTTGTCCAAGGGCGGCGTGGACTTGGGTACAGGATTGGGTACAACTGGGGAAGGGGAAGAGCGGCGGTCTTTGACTCGTAAGCGACGCCAGACTAACTAGATGAATTCCTGACTGCAGCCTTCTGGGCTGGCTCCGAACCAGAAGGTCGGGAGTTCGAATCTCTCCGGGAGCGCCACTCTTTCCCACGTTCCTCAATAATTGTCCGCGAATTGTCCACAGGAGGTATCAGTTCCACCCCCCCGTGTGACGCGCAAGAATTCCGTCCAGATCCCGTCTCATTGAAATACCGACACTAATTGGTTTTGTTTCCCGGCCCTGAGAGATCAAGAAAAGCCGACTACGCCGCAGAAAGCACTTCTCAACTCGACCGCCCGTGCGCCATTCTGACGCCCCAAGTCACGATTCAACCGCAGCGCGGCACGATCATTGGGCTCGTTCCTTGATTTGGTCACCCGTTTGGTCGCAGATGGACTTCGTTTCTTCCGTCTAACGATCGGTACGCGGGCAGCCGAGAGCGGAGAAGTTTTGTTTCCGCGAAAGCAGTTGGCCCTCTATGCGGATGGCTCGTTATCGGTCAGTTTTCGAAGAGCGGGCGGAATTGTTGCACAGCACAAGCATAGAGATGACCAGGAAAGACCCCAGCGCTTCTCCGAAGTCGGTAATTGACGGTCGCGCTTCCAGAGTTGATTGCAGCAGCCTCGACCGTTGTGGTGGGATGGGATTTTGGCGAGGTACGCCACAGCAAGTACACAGAGCGATGGGAGCTACCTTACGCTCTCTAATAGACGGTGCATAACTCAATTTAGGCATAATACAATCAATAACTTAGCTGGATTATGCAGTACGGTCCATGCAGACGAAGAGACCCCCCTCCAGTTATAGAGCAAAGCAGTTCTTATGAACCATGCTCCATAGTGGAACAAGCTACTTGAGTTACATAAAAATAATGTCCTTGACAACCCAACCGCGTCTGGCTAGTCTCTGCGCGTTGTTAGTACTAATAAGAACAGTGCATTTAATTTTGAGACCAACATAGCGGCGTCGAGGAGTTGGCCTCTAGGTTTTGAGTTCTGTTCAGCCAACCGGTTGAGCGAAATGCCGCTTGCGGCACATAAGACTCAACCCATACCCGCCTCCGTCATTTCCACTGCTTGGGAAGCGGGGGCATAGTCGTTGGATCTCGTTAGCGTTGCATACGTGGAGTGCTGGGGTGCACCTCACGTAGTCGTGCCCTTCGAGGTTCCCAGGGGGATCGTGTAGATGTGGCGTAGGGGTTAGTCGCATCCACGAGATTAAGATGACCCCCCTGGCGTGCCCAGCGCCTGGCAAGTTAAGTAACGGCTGTCCCTTTCCAGAAAGAAGTGCGATGAGCGAAGGAGACTGCATTCACCCACGGATTGGGGTGTTTCTGCTTGCTGCCAACCGTCTTCTGCGGGAGGCCCTTGGCCGCGTCCTGTGCAAGAGAGCGAACATGGTGATTTCAGGGGAATCCGCGGATTCCTCCGACGTAGTTGAGCAAGTATTGCGGTCGGAAGCGGATGTGGTGCTGATAGACGGGGCCACTCTGCATACTCGGAGCCTTCGTTTTCTCCGTTGCGTGCGAAGCACGAGACCCAGAGTTCAAGCACTGATGGTGGGTATGGACGAAAATGAGGCGATTTTTCTCGAGGCAGTCCGCGCAGGAATAGCAGGTTACCTGCTGAGAGATGCTTCCGCCACCGACGTCATTGCGGCAATACGCGCGGTCGCGCAGGGCGACGCGGTTTGTCCACCCCAGCTTTGCATGGCGCTCTTCCGAACGGTGGCGCGCCAGGAAACCTCCCTTCTGACCGTTGGATTGAAAGTGGATAGCGGTTTGACCCGCCGAGAGCGGGAATTGATTCCCCTAATTGCGCGCGGATTTACAAACAAGGAAATCGCCAACCACTTCAACCTATCCGAGCAGACTGTCAAAAATCATGTTCACCGAATGCTGCGTAAGGTGGGAGCTAGTGATCGGCTGCAGGTGGTGGAGCGAGTCCAAGTTCCTGGCGCGTACGCTCCAAGCTGATTGAGTCAATCCCACCGCATAAGTACCCATTTCGGTTCATAGGGAAGTACCTGGACCGTCCTAGTACGGCCCCTTCCAGTCCGCACGTTGAGTAGCACTCTAGTGGTACTCAATTGAGCCGCATTTGAACGTTTTCTTCCCTCGCATCGTGATGCTACGTTCACTCGCGCACAGGGTGAACTCACTTGAGCGAAAACATTCGAATTGCGATCGCTAATCGTCCTCGCCTGATGAGGGACCTCATTTTCGCAACTATGGCGGATCAGCCTGACATCGAGATCGTTGCCGAAATTGAGAACGAATCCGAAATCCCTCGAATCGTCGAGCAGACTTTGCCTGAATTCCTGGTCGTAGCGGCGGATTCTCAGAGTGAGCGTCCGACACTCTGCGATTCCCTACTCCGAATCTATCCTGAAATGAAGATCCTCGCCCTGGCCACCGACGGCAATTGGAGCGTTTTCTACCAAGCGTCGTTCGATATTCAGGCGACCGCAGTGGAAGCTTCCGAGTCGGGGATTCTGAGCGCACTCCGCGCTATTTCGCACGCGGTGAAAGGCAAAGAAGGATGATCACTCTCTTAAATGAAGCGACCCAAGGCCGGAAGCGATTTTTACCGACGGCGACGGAGTTCGCATTCTTGGCTGTAGCCTTCGTGACGTTGCTCGCTGGAAGCCGGCTATGGGCACAGAATGCCCCTGATGCGCCTCCCACGAATCACGAATCCGCGCTAGCTCAGGACAATTTGAGATTAGTCGCGGCCTCAGAGTCCGAAATCGCTGGGGTGCTGCGGCAGAATCCGGGGCTTCTTGTAGAGCTGAAACGCTGGATGGCTAAGGACGCAGCTGACCGAGGGCAAATTCTAGAAGATTCGGACTTGGAGGACTCTGCCGTTCTGACCCGGCTGGCGCAAGATCAGAAATTTCGGGCAGCCGCCACGCGTCTTCTGCAAAGCTACGGGTATCTGCTCCCCAAGGTGAATCTCGACTCTGAATTGGGGCGTGAACAAACAGCGCTCGAGCAAGAACACATCAGGCAAGTTGTGGCGGATGAAGCGGCGCGACATGCAGAACAGGTCAACGCCGGCCGGGCGGCTTGCCATTCTGAGAGTGCGACAAATGCCCCGGAGTGCCAGAAACAGAATGGACAGATCACAACGACGGGCGCGCCGCCAAGCGGAGGCGGCGTCCCCCCGGCGGAGCCCAGGGATCGCGATACAAACCAGATGCTGATCAATCCGGTGCCTGGGTCCGGCAGCGGGAGTGCGTCTCTGCTGAGCACGGCGCTTGATTCTACTCAGGGTGAAGGCACGGCAGGCACGAATCTCGCCCCCGGCCTAACACCGGACTCAAGCCTGCTTGCGACATTGAACTCGGCATCCGCAACTGCGGATCTTGAATCTTCGCAGCCTTCTCCCGAACCATCAACACCGCCGGCTGCATCAGGCGGCACGAAAGGTCCGTCGAATCGGGTGAGCCCTGCGACCGAGAAGCAGGCAGAGACCGAACCACCGGCCGCTGAAGTGCAATGGTCTCCCTATTCCAACATTCCCTCGATCTATGACATGTACGCGAATGCGGGCGCAGCGACCGGTTCAGTTGAGCGATTTGGTGTGGCGATTTTCCGAAATGCTCCCCCATCGGCCGGCACGATCCCCATCGATTTCCCCGCTTCTCCAGACTACGTTCTTGGCCCCGGAGACAGCTTGACGATCGATATCTGGGGCGGAGTTTCCCAGAGGCTCTATCGAACCGTGGACCACGAAGGGCGCATCGAGCTTCCGGAGTTGGGCCCGCTGGAAGTCAACGGGCAGACTTTGGCGAATGTTCAGCAAGCTGTTCAAAGCGAGCTGCGAACGCAATTCCGCGATGCGTCCGCGGATGTTTCCCTTTCTCGAGTCCGAGCGGTGCGAGTGTACGTCGTCGGTGAAGTGAATCGTCCCGGGCCCTATGACGTGAGCTCGCTTTCCACGCCGCTGAATGCGCTGTTGGCAGCCGGCGGGCCGAGCACAAAGGGATCCATGCGCATCATCGAGCACTATCGAGGCGATGCGCTCATTCAGCGAGTGGACCTCTACGATTTGCTCCTGCGCGGGGTGCGCACGGATGTGAAGCGCTTGGAACCAGGGGATACGCTGCTGGTACCGCCGATGAGAGAGCAGATTCAGATAGACGGCATGGTGCGCCGGCCGGCGATTTACGAAATGAATGGCGAAACAAATCTTGCGCAAGTGCTTGACCTCGCGGGAGGAATCCTGCCGACGGCTGCTCTGAGCCACATCGAAGTGCAGCGCCTCGAGGCGCACGAGAAGCGCACGATGCTCAGCCTGGATGTGTCCGGAGCAACTGACCCGTCCGAGATCCGGGCGAAACTCGCGGCGTTTCAGGTGCAAGACCGCGATGAGATCCACGTCTTCCCGATTGCAACGTTCAACCAAGACGCCGTGTATCTAGAAGGCCACGTTTTGCGCGCCGGGCGCTACTCCTACAAGCCGGGAATGAAGCTCACGGATTTGATTTCCTCTTATCAGGACCTATTGCCGGAACCTGCTACGCAGTATGCGGAGATCATCCGCCTCAATTCACCCGACTACCGTCCGAGTGTGGAAAGTTTCAATCTCGGCGCCGCACTCCAAAATCCCCAAGCTGCGCCGACTCTCCAGCCGCTGGACACCGTCCGAATTTTCAGCCAGTTCGATTTCGAGAACCCGCCGACGGTTTCGGTGAGCGGCGCGGTGCGAAACCCGGGGACTTATCAGACGTCCGGGCAGATCCATCTTCGTGACGCAATCCAGCTTGCAGGCGGAATCACGCCGGATGCGGACACAGAATCCGCCCAAATCATCCGCATGCTTGCGGACAGTTCACTCAAGATTCTGAGCGTGAGACTGAAGGCGGTTCTCGATGGAGATACGGCCGACAACCTGTTGCTGGAGTCACGGGATCGCATTCTGGTCAAAGAGAATATTTCGCGCGCCGATCCCGCCTCGGTCCGGATCGGCGGTGAAGTGGTCAATCCGGGCCGGTACCCCCTGACGGTGAACTTACGCGTCTCCGACTTGGTTCGGCTCGCCGGTGGCCTGAAACGCAGTGCGGAGGCAGACACCGCGGATTTAATGGATTTCATCACCTCCGACAATGCGCCACTGGTCGCGAAACACATCAGCGTGAACTTGACCGCAGCGATGGCCGGCGACCCAGAGCAGGATCTGACCCTGCGCGATGGCGATGTGCTCAACATTCTGGAGGTCCCAGGATGGAATGATCTCCAAGCGTCGATCACCATTGGCGGTGAAGTGAAGCATCCCGGCAGATACGGCATCCGCCCCGGCGAGCGACTGAGTTCCGTCCTGCAACGAGCCGGCGGCTTCCTGCCAGATGCCTACCCTTACGGCGCCGTGTTTGAGAGAGGGCAAGTCCGCGACCTGGAAACGAAAGAGCAAGGCGACATGATCGTTCGCGTGAGGGAGGTCCAGCAGAATCTGGCGATGCAGCCGGACTCGGACCCAAAGCAGAAGATCGCCAGAGATATGGCGATCGCGCAATGGCAATCGAGTCTCGACCAGCTTGATGCAAATCCACCAGTGGGACGTGTCGCACTTCGCGTTTCTTCGGACATTCAACGCTGGGAAAACACCCCGGCAGACATCGAAGTGCACAGCGGTGACACGTTTTTCGTTCCTAAGAAACCTGGCTATGTCATGGTGACTGGCCAGGTATTCAATCCCACAGCGCTCACCTACCGTTCCGGCCGAAGCGCCAACTGGTACCTCGGTCAAGCCGGCGGACCCACGCCGCTCGCATACAAGAAAGGGATTTTCGTGATCCGAGCGGACGGTTCGGTCGTGGGGGCCAGAAAAGGATTGTGGACGGGAGATTCCTTGAGCGCAGCATTGCAGCCGGGAGACACGGTCGTCGTGCCCGAAAAGGCGCTCAGCGGCAACGTCCAGTGGCAAAACGTGCTCCTGTCGGCGCAAGTGGCGGCCTCGATCGCCAGCACCGTCTATATCGCAATTCGATATTAGGGCGGAGGAAGAATGCGCCGGAGGCACAAGCGATGGCTGCTGAGGTCTTTTCTACTGCTGGCCTCGCTGGGTTTTGGGGCACTGGGTCATGCGGAACCTCAGGACTCGCAGCGAGACCCGCCGACCAGCGCAGCGGGCACGGAAGAGAAGAACGAACAGGCTGCAGCGGACGCGTTACCGACCACTCCGGCGGCGGAACTGCAGGCACAGGATGGATCGAGCTTTGCAGAAAACGGCCAAGACGAGACGGGAGTATCGCTCTTGAGGAATTTGTTGTCGGACCAGCAAGCAATATGGACTAGCCCAAGCCATCTCCGCTGGGGAGACGGCACTTGGCTCTTCCCGATCGCAGCCGCAACGGGAGGCTTTTTCGCCTCGGATCGTTCCGCGGCAAGGGCCGTTACAACCGATTTCAGCAAGTTCAATCGATATACCAGTTTTTCGAATTACGGACTCGCCTCCCTCGCCGGCGCAGGAGGAGGTCTCTACGTTTGGGGCAAGATCTCCCACAACGACCAGCAGACGGAAACGGGTTTCCTCGCGACCGAAGCCGCCGCGGACAGTTTCGCCATGAGTAGTGTGCTTGAGTACTCGCTTGGACGCGAGCGGCCTTATATGGATCAAGGCCGGGGCGAATTCTTCGGCGGCGGGACATCTTTTCCTTCCGATCATTCCGCTGTGGCTTGGTCTATTGCCAGCGTATTTGCCCACGAATATCCGGGTGCTTTGACGCAGTTGGCGGCCTACGGCATGGCTACGGCTGTCAGCGCATCTCGTGTCATGGGGGAGAAACACTTTCCCTCGGACGTCGTAGTCGGCGGAGTGCTGGGATGGCTTATCGGCCGGGAAGTTTATCGCTCGCATCACGACCCTGAGCTGGGAGGCAGCGCCGTCGGGCGCCTCTCGGGGGAGGAAGACGGAGATCGGGATCGCCAGAACATGGGCTCGCCCTTTGTTCCGCTGGATAGCTGGGTCTATCCCGTATTTGAGCGGCTCGGGGCATTGGGGTACATCAACACCGAGATACTTGGGTTGAAACCGTGGACGCGCATCGAATGTGCGCGCTTGACCCAGGAGGCGGACGAGTCCGTGGAAAGCCAGATGGCGGGCCATCCAGAAGCCGCTGCGCTCCTAACCCGTCTCCAGGAGGAATTCGCGTACGAGATCACCTTACTGGGCGGCGGGCGAAATCTTACGGCGAATCTCGATTCCGTTTACACCCGAGCCGTTTCGATTAGCGGACCCGCCCTGACCGATAGCTACCACTTTGGCCAAACAATTTCCTACGACTTCGGGCGTCCCTTTGAGCGCGGAACGAACGGCCAGGCGGGGGGATCCTTTAGCGCGGCTGCAGGGCCGTTGGTCCTCTACGTCCGCGCGGAGTACCAGCACGCCCCGTCGGCTCCCGCGCCAACCGAAGCGATGCTCGATGCAATCGCTCTTCATGACGCAGTCCCGACAGCAGCGGTTCCCGCGGGTCCCGTGCTCCCGATCAACAGGCTCGAATTGCTGGACGCGTACATCGGGGTGAACGTCCATAACTGGGAGTTGGTGCTTGGCAGGCAGAGCCTCTCTTGGACACCAGGACCTGATGGTTCGATGCTGTTAAGCAACAACATCGAGCCAATCAACATGGCGCGCTTGGTGAATCCAGAGCCCTTCCACTTGCCGGGCTTGCTCGGTCGCTTTGGGTCGGTGCGCATCGATCAATTCTTCGGGCGACTCGGAGGGCATCCTTACGTCCAGCGGCCGTTCTTTTACGGCGAAAAGATCAACTTCAAAGTTTCTTGGTTAGAAATCGGATTTGGACGCACGGTCATGATCGGGGGAAACGGAAGCGGCAACCCTCTTACGGCACACGACTTTATCTATAGTTTCTTCGGAAAAGTAGATCCGCAACTTGGTTCCGTGCCTGGGCACAATACGACCGAATTGGATTGGACGTTTTCCCTTCCGAAGATCCGGAAATACGTCCTTTTCTACGGCGATGCCACGGCCAGCGACGACATTCTCCCCGTCGAAAATCCCGCCAGAAATCCCTGGCATCCGGGCATATACGTCGTGCGAATCCCGGGAATACCCAAACTCGATTTTCATCTGGAAGGGGTGTCCACCGAGCAGAGCGGTCTTATCCCGGAGGTCGCTGCCGTCGTCGGCAGCGGAAATTTTGGTGAATTCAACTATTGGAATATGAGCTATCGCGACGGATACACAAATGAAGGGAATTTAATCGGAAATACGGTCGGACGCGAGGGCCGGAGCATTCAGGGCTGGTTCACTTACTGGATTTCGCCCCGGGACATTGTGCGTCTCGCTTACTCGCACAACACTGTCAGCGCTGACTTCGTTCCCGGCGGAGGAGCCTGGCAGAACTATTCCTTGCAAAGCGAGACGTACCTGCGAGGCGGCTTTTATATAAAAGCCGATCTGCAGTACGAAAACATCTCCTGGTACCCGATCTTGTTCAGCGGGCCGGAAAGGAATTTCGTGGCGGTCCTAGAGATTGGTTTCTATCCCAAGGAGCAATCGCGCGCGAAGAATTGAAGACCCAGCTGAAAAGCGCTGGGACGCGCCAGGAAGAAAGGCTTCATGAAATGCCGGAGGAATTGACCAACGTGATTGCGTCCCCCGACTTCAACGAAGGACCGGAGACGCTGGGCGGGGCGCCGGAGGAGAACGGACCCGCTCGCGGGGAAGCCGTGGCCATGCTGCGGCTCCTTTGGGACCAGAGAAGGTTCTTGCTCCGGCTGACGATTGCGGGGCTCGTGCTGTCGGCCATCACGGCATTTCTGATTCCGAAACGATACGAATCGACGGCGCGGTTGATGCCCCCCAATCAAATGGAATCCGGCACGGAGATGTTGGCGGCGCTCGCGGGCAGCAAGGTGGGAACGAGTCTCGGTTCCGCTGCCAGCAGCTTTCTCGGACTGGGGAACACCAGCGACCTCTTCGTGGGGATTCTGCAGAGCAGATCGATCGCAGATGACGTGATCAAGAGATTCGACCTCAAAAAGGTCTACGGAGTGCGATTGGCGGAGGACGCGGAAATGGACCTCCAGACCAACACTGATATTTCCGAAGATCGAAAAAGCGGAATCATCTCGATCACCGTAACGGACAAGAGCCCCGAACGGGCGGCGGCCATGACTCAGGAATATATCGACGCTTTGAACGGGTTAGTCACGCAGGTGAACACGTCTGCGGCGCACCGGGAAAGGGAATTCTTAGAGGGCCGGCTCGCGCAAGTGAAAGTGGATTTGGAAAATGCGGAGAAAGACTTCGGCAAATTTGCAAGTGAGAACACGACGATCGATATCCAAGAGCAAGGCAAGGCCATGATCGGAGCGGCAGCAACTCTTGAGGGACAGATGATTGCCGCTCAGACGGAGCTCGAGAGCCTGAGACAAATTTACACGGACAACAATGTGCGCGTCCGGGCGGCCCAGGCACGAGTGGATGAACTTCTGGCGCAACTCGACAAGCTCGGCGGCCAGGGAGGGGCCAACCAGGGAGGTAATGGCCAGAACGTCCAATCGATATACCCCTCCATTCGGAAACTCCCCTTGCTGGGCGTGAGCTACGCCGACCTCTACCGCAACATGAAGGTGCAGGAAGCGATCTATGAGGCCTTAACTCAAGAATATGAATTTGCAAAAGTTGAAGAAGCCAAGGAAACACCAAGCGTCAAGGTAATCGACGCTCCCGACGTGCCGCAGAAGAAGACTTCTCCCCATCGGCTCTTGTTGATCGTGCTGGGGACCACCTTGGCGTTTCTTTTTGGCACGACTTGGCTCCTAGGCCAGCATCGCTGGCAACGAATTGACCCGAACGATCCGGGGAAGGTCCTCCTTATCGAGATTGCGGACACGGTGAAGTCACGCTGGCCCCTTTGGATGCCGAACGGCAATGGTGCGTCGGGATCCACGCGCACTTTCTTGAGTCGCTTGCGGCCACAAGAAAAGCCAACTTTCGGGAATGGCGAATCGCAAGGCGCGCAAGAGCAAACGAAGGAGAAAGTCTAGCGTTCTGAAATCCAAAGGAGATCGCACGGATGTCTGGCTTCTGAGCGAATGGCGATTGGATCAGTTGCCGCAGTTGGTGAAGAAGTTGCGAGCGACGGATGAGGTGGCGGTGGGAGTGACGAGCAACACGCGGGAAGAGTTTGCGAGGGAAATGCTCACGACGGTGCGGGTGAGCCGGCCGAAGTTTTCGCGCAACGGCGCAATTGGCAGCTCGAATGGACACCGGCCGTGGGCCTGGTGGAAGAGGAAGGAAGGGCCGAGCGGCGCGAAGCACGAGGACGAAAAGCGCGACGCCCAGTTGCGGTGGAAGTAGCTGTAAGTAGTTGAAGGCGCGTGGGTTAGGTCACATTGAGCCCTGTGAGTGACGGGGCGAAGCTGTGTGAGTCCTGTGGGAACTCTCGAATCAACAACGGTAGCTCGGGCAGGTTCAACGGACGTGATTGCAGTGCGCGAGTTAGAACTCCGCGCTGTTTACATCGAGCCGCGCTGGTACGCTGCCTACACCTGCGCGAACCACGAAAAGCGTGTTGCCGAGCAGCTTGAGGGGCGAGCGGTAGAGTGCTTCCTGCCGCTCTACAAATCGGTCCGCCGCTGGAAAGATCGGCGGGTGCCGCTCGATTTGCCGCTCTTCCCCGGCTATGTCTTCGTCCGCTTGCCGCTACGCGATCGGCTGCGCGTGCTCGAGGTCCCGAGCGTAGTGCGGCTCGTGGGTTTCAACTCCACCCCCACGGCTCTTCCGGAGGAAGAAATTCAGGCCTTGCGAAACGGGCTGAAGGCAGGAATTCGTGCCGAGCCGCATCCCTACCTGAGGGTCGGCCGTCGTGTGCGCATCATCGCGGGGCCACTCGCCGGCCGCGAAGGCATCTTGTTGCGCCGCAAGGGCCACATCCGCGTGGTGTTGTCGATCGAGCTGCTTCAAAGGTCTGCGGCCATCGAAGTGGATGTGTCGGAAATTGTCCCGGCTTAGCGGAGCCGATTTGCACGAGCCTAAAGGCGTGCGGATCCAGCCGACAGGAGCTTAGTTGACGGGAGGATGAACTGGGATGCATCAGAATCCTAGGTCAGTACAGGTCGTAATCTTATGCGGCGGGATGGGAACTCGCTTACGCGAAGAAACGGAATTCCGCCCCAAGCCGCTCGTGGAAATTGGGACCAGACCCATCCTGTGGCACATCATGAAGACCTATGCGCATTATGGCTTCAAGGACTTCGTTTTGTGCCTCGGGTACAAGGGACAGATGATCAAGGAGTACTTCATTAACTATGGCCTCATGAATGCTGACTTTACGTTGCACCTCAACAGGCCGCAACCGCCGCTGTTTCATGGAAAACCCGGCAAGGATGAAGACTGGGTTATCACATTTGTGGACACCGGCAATGAAGCTATGACCGGGGCCCGGGTTAAGCGAGTCGAGCGTCATGTCAAGGGCGAACATTTCATGCTCACCTACGGTGACGGCATCGGCAACATCGATCTTGGGAAACTGTGGGACTTCCACTTGTCGCATGGGAAAATTGGCACTGTAACCGGGGTAAAGCCATTTTCGCGCTGGGGCGAACTCTCTGTAAGTGGCGACCTCGTCAAGCAGTTCGACGAGAAGCCGCCGATTCAGGATGGCTTCGTTAGCGGAGGATTCTTCGTCTTCCGCCGCGACTTCTTCGAATACCTCCAGGATGAAGATCGCTGCGTACTAGAACGAGAGCCGCTGGTGCGCCTCGCTCGCGAGGGGCAACTTGCCTGCTACGCCCACCGCGATTTCTGGCACTCCATGGATACTTACCGGGACTTCCAGATCCTGAACGAACTGTGGAAAACCTCGGCTCAATGGAAGGTGTGGCAGTGAGCAAAAACAGTAACAGCTTTTGGAGTGGACGGAAAATTCTCGTCACGGGCGCGACAGGCATCATCGGGTCGTGGCTAGTCAAGGAGTTAGTTGCGCGCTCAGCGGATGTAGTTGCGCTCGTCCTGGATTCGAATCCGCAAACGGAGTTGTACCGGAGTGGCACCATCGGCAGCGTCCATGTGGTGAGTGGACGCCTGGAGGACTTCAGTACGGTAGAGCGAGCCGTCGTTGCGTACTCGGTTGACACCGTCCTGCATCTTGGGGCGCAGGCAATCGTCGAGGTAGGCCTGCGGTCACCCCTCCCCACGTTTGAGACCAACGTTCGCGGAACGTGGAATGTCCTTGAAGTCTGTCGTCAGCACCGCAGCTTTGTTGAACGCATTGTCGTCGCATCCAGCGATAAAGCCTACGGGGAACAGGACGACCTGCCTTATACCGAGGATATGGCGCTGCGTCCGAGGTATCCGTACGAGGTCTCCAAGAGTTGCGCCGATCTGATCGCGCAGAGTTATCACCAAACCTATGATTTGCCAGTTGGCGTGGCTCGTTGCGGAAATGTGTACGGGGGTGGAGACTTGAATTGGAGCCGAATCGTTCCGGGCACGATTAGGGCTCTCTACCATGGGCAACCACCCCTTTTACGCAGTGACGGTAACTACATTCGTGATTACATCTACGTGAATGATGTAGTACAAGCTTATCTGGCATTGGCGGAAGGCCTGGATTCGGAGAGCGTTCGGGGGGAGAGCTTCAATTTCAGTCCAGAATCCCACATAACTGTGCTCGAAATCGTTGACAACATTCGCCGACAGATGGGATGCAATCATATCCAACCCGTTGTCCTAAACACCGCAAAAGGCGAAATTCGTAATCAGTACCTGTCCGCGGCCAAGGCAACGCAACTCCTCGGTTGGAAAGCTCAATACACTTTGGAGAAAGGTCTTCAGGAGACTATTCGCTGGTATCGGGAGTTTTTTTCCTCCTACGATCGCCAACCCAAATCAGCTCGCCATGCAATGGCGACCCAGATGCAGTAGTACGAAGCCGCGTTCCTCGGCTGCGTTCCATGGACATCAGACCGTTTCGCCTATCGGGCGCGTTTGGAATCACCCTCGAGCCAAAGAGAGATCAACGTGGCTATTTCCTGAGGGCGTACGATGAAGCTGTTTTTGCTCGACACGGCCTCAGTAACCATTGGGTACAGGAGAACGAAGCACTCTCCGTTAGGACGGGCATTATCCGCGGACTCCATTTTCAGAGGCCTCCTCATGCCGAGACCAAACTGGTCCGTGTGGTCCATGGGGCTGTGTTGGACGTCTTTGTCGACCTTCGGCGCAGTTCGCCGACATATGGTCATTGTGAAATGGTGGAGCTTTCAGAGGAAAACCATCGTGCCGTCTACATCCCAAAAGGATTCGCCCACGGTTACTGTGCTCTGACGGATATCTCTCTGGTTCTCTACAAGGTGGATGCACCCTATAACGCTGGCTCTGAGGGTGGCCTGCGCTGGAACGACAGCACGCTGGCCATCCCCTGGCCGATAAAAGACCCCGTGCTTTCGGCCAAAGATATGGCTTTACCTACCTTTGACAGTTTTGTCTCGCCATTTGAATAAGGAGGCCATCCTTGCAAGTCCGGCTTTTTAAGCCATGTGTCGGCGAGGAAGAACTTGCCAATATCCGTTCCGTTTTCGACCGTGGCTGGTTGGGCCTTGGGCCGCTCGTCGAACAGTTTGAGAAGGAGTGGAGCGCGTACCTGGGGGTTACCACTTCGGTGGGCGTCAATTCGGCCACCGCTGCCCTTCATCTAGCTGTCACCGCGATGCGGGTCCCTGCCGGGAGTAAGGTCCTTGTACCTGCCATCACCTTCGTCTCTACTGCGGCGGCAGCTCTGTATAACCGGCTCGTTCCCGTATTCGTCGATGTAGATGAAGACACCCTTTCCATCAGTCTTGAAGACCTCGAGCGGAAGATGACTTCCGACTGCGCGATCGTGATGCCCGTCCACATGGGCGGCCATCCCGTCCCCATGGATGGCCTGAACGAGATCGCCAAACGCCACCATCTCGCCGTCATCGAGGATTGCGCGCATTGCGCTGGCGGAATCTACAAAGGCAAAAAACTCGGGACCTGGGGCGATATCGGGTGTTTCAGCTTCGAGGAAAAGAAGTGTATGACCACTGGTGACGGCGGCATGATCTCCTCCAACCAGCCGGAACTCATCGAACCCTTGCGAGCGTACCGGTGGGTAGGGATCGATAAGGACACCTGGAAGCGCTCGGCACAATACACCAGTGCCGACGGGATGGACGCCCGTCATTGGTACTACGAAGTCAGCGTCCTTGGGTACAAATACAACATGAACGATCTAATGGCAGCGATCGGGCTGGCGCAGCTACGCAAGCTCGACCGGATGAACGAGCGCCGCCGGCAGATTATCCGGCGATACCTCGAAGGGATTTCCGGATGCAAGGGGATCCTGCCGTTGTTGCCCTATCAGCTCGACGGGAACTCGTACTGGATTTTCGGTGTGCGATGCGAACAGCGCGACACACTGATCATGCACCTCAAGCGCAAGGGGATCGCCACCAGTGTCCATTACATGCCTCTTTCGATGCACCCTCTGTTTCGGAGCTACGACGCCCGTGTGCCCGTAGCAGAGCGCGTCTGGAAAAACATGATCACCTTGCCGTTGTTCCCTGATTTGAAGGACACCGAAATCGATTACGTGGTGGAAGCACTGCAGGACTTCGATCGCGGCTAGTCCCAGTTCCGCGGAAAGCTTTGGGAACAGGGGGCGCGAGTAGCACGGAAACGTTTTCAGTTGGCCTGTGCATTGACTCCGTTTGCCATCAACCTTTCGTCGGCGTTGAATCTGTCGAAAGAATATGACCTACGTCTGTGAGGTACTGAAAGAAATCTTGGGGCGGGTAAAGAACGGGGCCAAGCAGCAATCAGGTTTTTTCCGCATGTGATGCCCGCCAGAGTGAGACCAGATTTTGTCAGTCGACCCCGCTTTGTTTCTGCTTGCCAATGCCGGAGAGATTGCATGCCTGATGTGTCTAAGGTGATGGTGGCCGGAATCGGGGGAGCCTCGCTAGGAACTGAGATCCTCAAGTGTCTAAGGGACGCAGGTCGGTACCGAGTATACGGTTGTGACATCTCGGGTTATGCTTACGGGCATTACGAGAAAAATATTGCCGAAACATTTGTGGTCAGCCGAAAACGATACGTGGAGTCTGTCCTGGAACTGTGTGTCACGGTGGGAATCCGCGTACTCATTCCAGGTGGAGACGAACCCGCCGTGCTATTGGGGTTGGCGGCGGCGGATTTCCTGAAAGCCGGCGTTCACGTTGCCGCAAACTCGCCGGAAGTTGTTGCCACCTGTTCCAACAAGAAGCGGTTTTTTGAGCGAATGCAAGCGCTCGGTCTGCCGACACCATGGACAGTTGCTGTCCAGGATCGGCACGACTTGGAAGCCCTCAAGGACATTCCTTGCCCATGCATAATCAAGCCATCCACGGGGACCGGCGGCAGTCGCTTTGTATTCATGGCTTCGAATCGCCCAGAAGCGCTATTGTACGCTGAGCACCTCCTCCATAACGGCCATACCGCTCTGGTTCAGGAATACATTGGCTTGGAAGAGGGAGAGTTCACAGTGGGAACTCTTTCCTTCCCTGACGGGCGATTATTCGGATCTGTGGCAATGCAGCGGCTATTCAACGCAAAATTGTCTGTTTTGGTCAGCACTCCGGCGGGATTGATTTCGAGCGGTTACAGCCAGGGACTAATTGGCGATTTTGCGGAGGTGCGCACGCAGGCTGAAAAGATCGCAAAAACCCTGGGCAGCGTTGGTCCCATGAACATACAGGGGCGAGTGCGCAAAGGAATCCTGATTCCCTTCGAGATCAATCCAAGATTCTCGGCCTCAACATACCTGCGAGCCATGGCGGGATTTAACGAGGTCGACATGTACCTGCAGAACTTGCTTTACGGGAGTGTTCCCTTGGTTGCGCCGGTTCGGCCCGGGTACTACCTGCGCAGCTTGACCGAGCGATATGTCGGTAAGGAGGAAATCAAGCAATGATCCACTGGATTACGGAGAGCCTGGGAACCGCTGCCTGGGACGGCCTCGACGCGCCCCCAGGCATTCATATTCTGGATGTTCGCGACCTCCTCGACAAGGAAGGGAATGCTCCCGCCGTGGTGAAGTCGAAGATCAACGAGGCGCTCGATCGCTTGCGGAATGGACAAAAAGTAATAGTTTGCTGCGATTATGGGATGTCGCGCAGCAACGCCATCGCCGCTGGGATCCTAGCAGCGCATGAAGCCATCGATTTCGAACACGCGATACGGCGAGTCATCGGGGCCACCGGAGAAAAGGCCGTCAAAATCGCGGTGCTCTCCGCAGTGCGCGAGGCACTTGGTGAGAAGAGTCGGGGTGGGACGACAACGCAAACCGCTGGCCGACGACTGTTAGTCACCGGCGCATCAGGATTCATCGGCTCATCCTTGCTCGGCAAACTGCAACGGAATTACGAGGTCACCGCGCCGACGCGCCAGGAGATTGACCTGCTTCGGGACACGGTCGCTTTGGACCTGCTGGTGAGAGAAAAAGGCATCGATACCGTTGTGCATCTGGGCAACCCTAGGGTCTATACATCGAATGAATCGATGGGCATGTCGCTGATCATGTTGAAAAACGTGTTGGACGTGTGCGCGGGGAGTGGGCTATTCCTTATTTGTTTCAGCGGTTGGGAAATTTATTCTGGCTACAGAACAAGAGAACTGAAGGCAGATGAAGCACTTGCGCCTTGCCCCGGCGGGACCTATGGGCAGGCAAAAGTCTTATGCGAAGCCCTGCTCCGTCACCATGACCGCCGCTATGGAGTCGCCCATACTCTTTTGCGATCAAGTCCGGTCTATGGAGCGGGGGGCGACCGCCCCAAGTTCATTTGGAACTTCCTTCAAAAGGCCTTACGCAATGAGGAAATCGTCGCGCACCGGTACCTCAACGGTTTCCCATGCTTGGACCTTCTATACGTGGACGATCTTTGTGCGGCTATTCTGGCGGCAATCGAGCGTCGCTTCCATGGAGTAATCAATCTCGGGACTGGCATTGCAACATCCACGACTGAAATTGCCCAGCACATCGTCGAGCGGACGGGATCGCGCAGCGTCATCCGGCACCATGACATCTCAGGGTACGCAGGCAACATCGTTATGGACATCAGCCGTGCAGTAACGACGCTCGGGTGGCGTCCGGGAATTGACCTCGCGCACGGCCTGGAAAACATCATCAAATTGGGTGTTGCCGGACAGGTTGCGCCATCGGGGGCCCCTCCAGAAGGCCTGAACCGGTTGCGTAATGACAAGGTGCCTGCCGCGGGCCAGGCAGCCCGAGCGTAACCTGATCCCGGTTCACGCACATTCGGTATGACGCATTGCGGGACGACCTCACTTGAAGAATAGCGTTACAGTTTGCTACTGCCTCGGTAGAAATTTAGAGCTTGCGGAATTTGCGTGTTCAAGGGTTTCCAACCATGCTTCAGCTCTCTTCCGAGGCCTTCGGATGAGAGTGGGTTACAGCTAACCAAACCTCTCATAGCTGGCAGACAAGGTTAGGCGCTCTAGCTCGATCGAGCGTTGCAATTATGTCCAGGCTCACCAAAAACATCATCTTCAACCTGACAGGCCAAGTGCTTCTCGTGGGCCTCGGCTTCTTTGCGACGCGGGATGTCTTCCGCCAACTCGGTGACGATGCCCTTGGCCTCCTGTTTTTTGCCATTGCAACTAATGCGGTGTTGACAACGGTGATCGATCTGGGAGTCAGCGCCACGGTGGTGCGCGAGGTGGCGCGTCATCTGGACACGGATCGAGAGTATCTGGTCCGGCTGATGCGTACATGCACGCTCTTCTACTGGTGTAGCTACGCTTTATTGGCAATGCTTGTCTGGTCGGCCGCTCCTTGGCTTGTATCTCGGTGGCTCACGTTGAAAACCCTAGATGCCGTTGTGGCCGCCCGTGTCCTCCGGATTCTGGCGTTGGGCTTGCTTCTGATGCTGCCTCGCTCGCTCTACTCAAACTTGGTGCGAGGCGTCGAACGCATGGAATTCAATAATTTGATTGATGTCGTCACCACCGCCCTCCAACAGGCTGGGATCATTCTGATTGTGATCCGCGGGCGCGGACTCGTTGAGATTTCCTATTGGTATCTGGCCTGCTACTTACTCAGCATTGTGGCCTATGTTGCGATTGCAACCCGGTTCTTGCCTGGGCGCGCCTTCCTTCCAGGATATTCGCGCAACGTGGTCAGGCAGAATGTTTCCTTTACCTCTCATGTGGCCGCCTACACGGTCCTTGCAGCAGTACAAATGGAGTCTGACAAGGCTGTCATGAGCAAGTTGTTGCCGATTGGTTTACTCGGATTTTACGGAGTCGCCCAAACGATGGTCGCACGCGTGACCCGGATCACTTCGGCTGTGACTCTTGCTGCCTTTCCCAGTCTCTCGGCCTTATTCCACGGTCGCGACCAGAGCGGCTTGATGCGGGAATACCGCCGCCTCCAGGACCTAGTCTGTTATGGACTGGTTCCTGTGTTTGCGGCAGTTGTTTTCGCCGCTCGGCCGCTGTTTAGGTTTTTGCTCGATGCCCACGCAGCTCACATTCTCTTGCTGCCGACCGCTTTGTTATGCCTCGGTTGGTACATGAATGCGACGTTGAATATCCCCGCGATCCTCGCTGTGGCCGTGGGCCGCCCGGACATTGGCGCCAGGCAGAACTTCTACGCCCTGTTCGTCGTCCTCCCGATAACTGTTGGGCTGATTTGGAAATGGCAGTTAGTAGGTGCTGGTCTTTCCTTTGTCTTCTATCACGTCTTTGCATACAGCTATGGAGCGCGTCGCATTGCTTCCGAATGTCTGGGAATGGCTCCCCGCGATTGGTATCTCCATGTGCTGAAGATTCTGGCCCTTGTGTCAATCACTTACGGAGCCGCGTGGTCGGTACTGTCGTTGGCCGGCCTGAACTCCATCGCCTCCTTCGCGGTGGCCTACATCCTGGCCTCGACTGGCTACCTGTACGCAGCATATCTGGCCGTGGGGCAGGAGTTGCGGGAGGGGTTTATCGGCTTACGCGGACGGGTGGTTGGCGGCGTCCTGCGATACGTCAACTCGAACTGATATCCATGCCCGAACCTCTTATCACGACAGTTATACCTACTTACAGGCGCCCGGCTATGCTGCGTCGCGCAATTCGCAGCGTTTTGAGCCAAACCTTTCCTGGTTTTCGCGTATGCGTCTACGACAATGCGTCGGGGGATGAGACAGCGGCGATGGTCGAGGAGTTCCGAAAAAGGGACTCCCGCGTGGAGTACGTTTGCCGGCCGAACAATATCGGCATGTCATCGAATTTCATGGATGGCGCCAAGCGCGTGGATACACCCTTCTTCTCGTTTCTGGCCGATGATGACCTGATGCTTCCGCATTTTCTCGAGACTGCTTTGTCGGGATTTCAGCGCCACCCAGAAGCGGCGCTGTCGATCCTTCCCACGCTCTGCATGAGTCCAAGTGGCCTCATTATTCTTGCAACGAACCTGCGATGGTCCGAGGGCCTGCTCCTACCTCCGAGCGGGATGTTCTCTACCCTGCAGCATGGGAACCCAGGCTTGCAGGCGATGCTGATTCGGAAAGCCGTATGGGATGAATTCGGAGGGTTTGATGAAGCGACGACTCCCGGCGAGGAGTACGACTTTGATTTGCGCGTGATGGCTCGCTTCCCGGTCGTCGTTTCCAAAAGGCCCGGAGCCATCCAGGTCGTGCACGGCGGCGCGTTCACTACAGCGGGAGGACTCAACTGGGTTTGGCCTTCCGCGTCGCGGATCATCAACAAGCTTTCTCAAAATACGGATCTGCAGCCCGCGATCCGGCAGCAGGCCGTTGAAAGACTCAAGAAGCGGATGAGGAGGGCTCTTGTCACTCGAGGCGTGGCCCGATCCATAAGCCACGGAAGGTGGGAGGATGCGGAAAGGGCAGCGGATATCTTGGTCCAGGAATGTCCGCAGTCGCGCGCCGCGCGAGCCATTCGAGGAGCCACTGCGGTTTGTCGGAGGTTGCCCGGCAGCCGCTTTGTTGTCCGTGCCCTCTTTGCTTTGAGAACCAGCGAAAATATTATGCGTAATCTCGGCCTGCAATGGCGATTCCGGATGTATGCGAGGTACCTGCAAGCATCCACTGTTGCGGCCTCGCAAGGCCTCCAGCGTGACTTTGTCTTCGGCTGCGCACAGCCCTTGTGGAGACGGTGAGGCCGTCTGACGCCCTTGCCACGCGCACTCGACCAGGAACGCACGCAGTCGGGGTTCCGAATTCTCTCTAGGAATTGGACGGATTTCAATGACGCTGCCCCCGAGCACAGGCTCGGAGGAAGCACATTCTGCCTATCAGAAACATCTCATCTGGAGTCGTGAGAAGTAAATGCGCCGCTCCCTACGCTTCTTTGTAGCGCTGACGATATCGCTCCCAGTAGCTTTGGTGTGTGTCCTACACTATCCTGGATCGGAAACATCAGTCCTTAGCTTATTGGTCTTGTTCGCATCATCACCACTGTGGATTCGTTTCGGCAAGAGTCTGTGGCGCTGGCTTACGCGGCAGGACATCTTTTGTCCACTCATTGCGTTTCCCCTGGCGTACATCGCTTGGTTCGCGATCGGGTCAATTAACTTTGTTGAAGTCCGGACTTCAATAGATCTTGGCGCATTTGAGCCTATTCCTTCCAAGATACTCGTTTATGCCGGTATCGGCCTAGCCGGTTATCTGTGTGGCGCGAGATCTTCCCTGCTCACATCCCGCGAATGGCGAAGGAACAGTGTCCCTCCTGTACAGTGGACGTGGGAACCAAAAAGCTTCCGCGTCGCAGTGCTCGCTCTCGCATTTGTTATGCTGGGGACCTACCTCTGTATCACTGCCCAGACAGGAATTCCTATCCTAGGCTCAGAGCCGGCGCAGCAACGCCTAGTAGTTGCAGAATACCATTGGCTTGGGACTCCATTCTTTGCCTCGGCTTTCACCGTGTTGTTTCTTCTCTTAAGCAGACTGTGGATGGGCACTGGTCGCCTGGCCGCCGCGACCCGGCGGCTGTCGATCGGTGGCGCGCTATTGGTCCTTTTGGCTTTCTTGTCGTTCGGTGGACGTGCGCCTTTTTTCGGCGCCATTCTCACCGCTCTGGTCCTTTATCATTATCTGAAGAAGCCTCTTCAATTCGGGAAACTGACCATCATCGCCGTGATTCTGTTCGCATGGCTAAGCGTCTATGGCTACCTGCGCGACCTTACGCTGGGAAACAGTACTGATTGGCTTGAAAGCGTGGGCTTATCTGGTCCGATGCAGCCTTTCGCGTATTGTTATCTCTACATCCGTCAGAGTGTGGCCACATTCCGGGACGTGGTCCAGGTCATACCAAGCCAAGTGCCCTATCAATATGGCGCCATAACTACCCTTCCGTTTCAATCCGTGCTCCCCGGGCACCACCAGATGTCAGACTGGTTCTTCCGGAATCTGCTGGGAAATGAATTCGTGGGGCAAGGCCAGCCGGCGAGTATTCTAGGCCCGTTTTATGCAGACTTCGGGCCAGTGGGGATCTTTGTCGGCATGTTTGCATGGGGTTTGCTCATGTCGAAACTCTATCGATGGATGCTGAAGGACCGCAGATTAATACCTACGATGATCTTTGCATGGACAACCCAAGCAGGCCTCTTTGGTTTGTTCGGAGGCGTGTTTGGATACCTAGATGCTCTCATGATACCCCTGTGCTGGGTTTTGCTCGATTTCCTGATCCGTCCGTTGGCACACCGAACGAAACTACCTCATCGTGTCCAAGGGATTGCATAGCATCACCCTACAGGAGAGTCGTACTAGCATACAGAATCTCTAAGCAGTCGTTCCCTGCGGAGATAAGGAACGTGTTGGAGAATTCGCGGAGGGAAAACCAGAGTGATACTCTCGGTGGCTAGTGTGACCGTGGCATACAACGCTGCGTCTGTGTTGCCGCGACAGTTGGACGCCCTTTTGCGACAGACCCGACCGCTGGAAGAGATCGTTGTGGTGGACAACGGGTCAACGGACGGCACCAGCAGGCTACTCGCGGAGCGGTATCCGCAGGTGAAGGTTCTCCGAATAACTGAGAATTGCGGGGTGGGCAACGGGTGGGTAGCCGGCTTGGCCTATGCCGCACTCGAGAAGCAGCACGATTGGGTCTGGACGTTCGATGACGACAGCGTGCCGAACGACGATGCTCTGGAGATTTTGCTGGATGGAGTTGCGTCCTTGGGAAATCTTGACGGTGATCTGGGAATGGTCGCATCGTTGCCGGTGCACCGGGAAACCGGGATCTGCTATCCGCCGCTGCTTTGGCGCGACGGCTTCGTAAAACCGTCCGCCGAATTGGTGCGGCAGCCGATCTGGTTCGCTGACCTCGCCGTCGGTGCGGGCTGTATGATACGTCGCGAGGTCGTGGAGACAATCGGGTTGCCGCGCGCCGATTTCCTCATGGACTTCATCGATTTCGAGTATTGGCTTCGCGCGCGGTCTCGCGGCTACAAGCTTGCCGTCATCAGCCGCTCCCAATTGAGCCACGAGGTCGGCAATGCCCGGAAGGTAAGATTTCTGGGCCGCTCCCGTCTCTGGGCCGATCAAGCTCCCTGGCGCAACTATTACATGGGGCGCAATTTAGCGTACATGGGCTGGTGGCTTTACCCAAGTCGTCGCATCAAACGGTTCGTCATCCGCCAATTGGCCCGCCACGCGGGCGGCATCCTGCTCTTCGGCTCCAAGAAGCTTGCCTGCTTAAGAAAGTTGGCGCAGGGATTTTGGGATGGACGGCGGGCAACTTTGGGCGTTCGCTTCCACCCCGAGTAGTGCCCGACAATCCCGAGGGCTATTCGGGAGTTCGAAGGCTCTCTTAGAAGAATCCAGACCACACTAAGAAAACAAGGCGCCTCGCGAAGCTAGGTTCGTTAGTCACCAGAGGAGCCGGATTCCTGTGCTCCAACGTCGCCGAACACTTGTTGAAAAGCAACCAGGGGATCGTCATCTTCGGCGATTGAAGTGGCAGGTTTGCGGTTGACGTGCCGAATGATCGTTCAGCTGAAACAACGAAAAATTATAGCCGATGACAGGAAGGTCTGAACAAACTGAATCGAAGAGGAGAAGGCAATGCCAATTTCATTAGTGACCGGCGGAGCCGGGTTCATGGGCTCGCATGTTGCGGAGCACCTGCTGAGGAACGGTCATAAAGTGGTTGTTTTGGACGATTTGAGCGGCGGGTTCACCGACAACGTGCCGAAGGGCGCGACGTTCGTGGAGGGCTCGATCCTGAACGCGGAGCTGATCGATGTACTCTTCCAGCGGCACGGCTTTGAATACGTCTATCACCTGGCGGCGTATGCTGCAGAGGGGCTGAGCCACTTCATTAAGCGGTTCAACTACAACAACAATCTGATCGGGTCAGTGAACCTGATTAATGCGTGCATCAATTACCAGGTGAAATGCTTTGTGTTCACGTCATCGATTGCGGTTTACGGGGCGGGCCAGACACCCATGAGGGAGCAGATGACGCCAATCCCAGAGGATTCGTATGGGATCGCGAAGCTGGCTGTCGAGCAGGAACTCAAGGTGACGCGAGAGATGTTCGGGCTGGACTACATTATTTTCCGGCCACACAACGTGTATGGGGAGGGGCAGAACATAGGCGATCGATATCGCAATGTCGTGGGCATCTTCATGAACCAGATTTTGCGTGGCGAGCCGATGACGATTTTCGGCGATGGAACGCAAGTCCGGGCGTTCACGCACATCAACGATGTGGCTCCGATTATAGCGAGCTCCGTGGATGTTTCCGGCGCGCGGAATGAGGTTTTCAACGTCGGGGCGGATGTGCCTTATGCGGTCAATGACCTGGCGCGGATCGTTTCCGAGGCCATGGAGGCCGAGTGCCGAGTTGTGCATCTGGATCCGCGCACTGAAGTAAGAGTTGCCTTCTCCGATCACAGCAAAGCTGAGCGAGTCTTCGGAATGAAGGCTCAAATGACGCTGCCGGACGGCATTCGGGCGATGGCGGAATGGGTGAAGGCGCATGGGGCCCGTGCGAGCAGCGTCTTCGAGAACATCGAGGTAGCGAAGAATATGCCGACAAGCTGGGCGCGCGTGACACTCAGAGCGGTTGGGGCTTAGAGGTCACACGGAGGAGCAGCAGAGAATCCATGAGTGAAGAGATCACCAGCAAGCCCGGGGGACACGGGCGTCGCAAGTTGCGAATCGCGATGTTCGGGACGCGCGGGATACCGCATACGCATGGCGGTCTTGAAACGTTTTTCTTGGAGCTGGCGCCGCGGCTGGCGGCGCGCGGGCACGAAGTGATTGGCTATTGCCGTCGGAGCCTGTTCAAAGAGCGGCCACGGACGTACCGGGGAGTGCGTCTGATTTATTTGCCGAGCATCGAGACGAAAGAGCTGGGGACGCCAGTTCACTCGCTCTTGTGTGCATTCGACGTGCTTCTCCGGAGCGTGGATGTCATTCTCGTAGTGAATGTGGCGCATGCATTTCACTGCATAATTCCGCGATTCTTCGGAAAGCGAGTCGCGATCAACGTGGACGGGATGGATTGGAAGCGGGGCAAGTGGGGCGGAATTGGGAAGAAGTACTTTTACTGGAACGCTAAATGCGTGGGCAAGATCTGCCCGAAAGGCGTAGTGACGGACGCGTCGGAGATGCGGCGGATTTACCTGGAAGAGTTTGCTACGCCGTCGGCGTGCATCGCGTATGGGGCGAACATCGAGAGTTCGACGAATTCCGAGGTGGTTCGCGAATACGGGTTGGAGCCGTTTCAGTATTACCTGATTGCGAGCCGCTTGGAGCCGGAAAACAATGCCGACCTGATTCTACAAGCGTTCGAGCAAGTACGCACGGAGCGGCTGTTGGTGGTTGCGGGTGCAGCCAACTATCGAAGCAAATTCGTAGAGCGGCTGAAACAGACAAAGGATCGCCGAGTGCGTTTTCTGGGACACGTGGACAACGTCGAACACATCAAAGAGCTGCATTGCAATGCTTATGCCTACGTCCACGGACACAGCATGGGGGGCACGAATCCGGCGCTGTTGAAAGCACTCGGATATGGAAATTGTATCCTCGCGTTGCGCACGCCGTTCAATTCGGAAGTGGTTGGGGATTCCGGTATCCTTTTTGAGCGCGACGCCGAGGATCTGGCGCGGAAGATTCAAGACGTGGAGAGCCATCCGGAAATGGCGGCGGAGTTTCGGCGGCGGGCTCCAGAACGGATACGCGAAGCGTACACCTGGGAAAAAATCACCAGCCAGTATGAAGAGCTTTTTCTCGAGCTTGCGGCTGGGGAAGATCCGACACGGGTTCATTCGAGCGTGAGCAACGTCGCGACTGCACAGGACAAATGTGCCGCTGCGGCCACACAAGCCACGAACGACATCTAGGGCATCTCCACACAAGACACCGTGTAGCATTTGGAAGCGAGGCGGTCTCCGCCGGAAGGGCAGAGACGCACCGGGGTTCCGCTCGGTGATGGAATTCCGGAAAATACCATTCAGCGGTCGGCTAGCTTCTCTTTCCAGCATGTGGCTCCAGGCGTCTCAGGAGTCTTCAGCCGCTTCGCCGGAGTTAGTGAAGAGGACGTAAAGCTCAACACTGGAAGAGTTCCCCGAACCAACCCTAATTCCTAGGTCTCGAAATATGGCAATGCAGAGCACCGCGGCAAAACCAGCGCGTCAGCTACCTGTTGAACAAGAGATTGCTGATTCAAAGCGAGCAACGATGGTTTCTGCGCGCACCATTGTGTGCACGATCTTCCTGCTTCTGTCAGATGTACTGACCGGGGCTCTTGCTTTGGAACTTGCCGTCCTTGTAAGAATTCAATGGCTCCCGCGGATATTTTCGCTGCATCCGGTTCCGGTCTACCGCTTCATGGATTATCTTCCGCATAGCTGGGTGTGGCTATTATTGATTGCGTTCTACATCGCGGAGGGATTGTATACACAACGCCGGACGTTTTGGACTGAGGTTGGGTACCTGACCAAGGCGACGAGCCTCGGCATCGTTGCCGTCCTTGCGGCAATTGCACTCGGCAAATTAGGTCCCTATATATCCCGAGCGACAATTGTTCTAACGGGTCTCATTCTGCTCTTTTTGATGCCGCTTTCTCGCTACTGGACCAAGCGTCTTCTTGGCCTTCTCAATCTTTGGCGAAGAAGGATTCTCGTGTTGTCAGCTCGTGACGCGGCGCGACCGGCCCTGCAAGGTTTTAAGGAGGATCCGGTCCTCGGCTATCACGTTGTCGGCGTGCTTGACGATGACCCGCGTGTGTTAGACCGTTCCCTGGGCACCAGCTACGGACAGCCCGTGCTCGTCCTCGGCCGGCTCGCGCTCGCTCCGCAGTTGCTATGTCAGAACCTCGCGGAAGACGTTCTCGTTGCCGTGCCTGGAATAAGCGACGATCAATTGCTAAGGCTCGTCAACGTACTTCGTTCGAAGTGCGAATCCATTTACGTAGTGCCGAGCCTCCGCGGACTACCGATGATGAATTTGAGAGTGGATGGTTTTCTTCGGCAGCAGGTTCTAATGCTGAAGTTCTCCAACAATCTTGTCAAACCGCTAAACAACTTTCTCAAGCGGACGTTCGATCTCATCGTAGGGAGCTTACTAACCCTCATGGGATTGCCGCTCATGGGAGTCATCGCATTCCTTGTCAAAGTCACCTCGAAGGGCCCTGTGTTGTTCGTTCAAGAGCGCATAGGCCATCGCGGGGAGCTGTTCCCTTGCCTTAAATTCCGGACAATGCTTATCAACGGCGACGAACAAATCGAGACATACCTAGAGAGAAATCCGCACTTGGCGGCTGAGTGGCATGCTTACGCAAAATTGAAATCGACGGATCCGCGACTCACTGCCATCGGTCGGTTTCTTCGGAGATGGAGTCTGGATGAAGTTCCCCAGCTTCTTAACGTGCTCAGAGGAGATATGAGTTTGGTCGGACCGCGACCCTATCTGCCAAAGGAAAAGGACCGGATCGGCGAAGAATTTGCAACGATTGTTGCGGCTCGACCGGGCATGACAGGTTTCTGGCAGGTCAATGGGAAAAACCATCTAACACTGGACGATCGTGTTCGGCTTGAAGCGTGGTACGCACGCAACTGGAGGATCTGGTTGGATATCATAATCTTGGTTAAGACTGTGAAAACCGTCTTGCTCGGAGAAGGCACCTATTGAAATGAGGATTGGTTGGGTTGGGGACTGGCGCCATACTCCTCAGGGTCTGCCCGTCTGTTTCCCCTCGTTTCATCTGGGGGGTGGCTCACGAGCCAAACCGTGAACTGGCCTCCAGCCCCCGCCACGTCAAACCCGAAGGGGTCCTGGCAAGTTGACTGGAGAAACGATTTTAGGATGCGAGATATGGCGGCATGAGCACTCGATTCTTCTCAAAAGGAGCCCTCAACGTGGCGCTTTTTGCGAGTTTTCCCGCTTCGCGCCTTAGAACACTTGCTAGGCTCGGATTTGCGCGCCAGTTGCACGCAGGTCGAACAAAAACTGCGGGCTGGAGACGGAAATTGAGCAGCCGCCCGGGGGATCGCTCCTGGCCCATTCAACCGTCATGGTTCCTCCTGCCCCTGCTCTGCCTGTTCGGGACGATTTCCTGGGCCGATGGCGTCACGAGCCCGAACGCGTCTGACGCTGCGACAAACAATTCGGTGACAGTGATTCGGCCCCCCGACTCCAGCGGCAACGCTGCTTCAGACTTGAACGCGGATTCGAATCCATCCGGCATTGCGGAAGCGTCCCCGCCGGCAAGCGATTCGGCAGACCCTCCGCGAATGGCGGCAACAACTGGTACGCCGGGCATTTTCAGCGTGGAGACCGCGGAAACTTTACCGGCTGGAACCTTCTCTTGGTCTACCTATTTGAACAAATTCTCGCGGGCCCCTGGCAGTGTGACCGTGCTTACAGAAGGAGTCGCCGTTGGCCTGGGCGTTACAAACCGTCTGGCCATCTATGGGGAGTTCCAGCCGTACATCCATCTGCACGTCAGCCAGCCGGGGGAGTTGAGTCTCGATACGCCCGCGAACAATCCCTTATACCCCCCATATTTCTCGGGCTATTACCCGTACTGCGACCTGACCTGTTTTACGAGTACATTCCGTGTCCTGGGGCCCTGCTGTCCGCCGGGCCTCAAGGGCGTGGACGAATATCATATCGAACACTGGAGTCCCTTTAACGCTGCCTATGTGGAAGATTATATCTTTGCGGCCCACGACGACTCTGACGTCGGTCCGGCGACCCTCGGTGCGAAATTCAATATTCTCTCGGAGACTCGCGGGAAACCTCTCAGCATTTCGATGCGAGGCGAATTCATCCTTCCAACCCGCGATGTTGCGTCTGAAGTGGAAAGATTCGGCGCACAGACGGGGACTTGGGCCCAAAATTTGAACTTCGCGGCAAGCAAGAGTTTTCGCAACGGGATCTTGATCGCGTTCAATGTGAGCTATATGTTCACGCACGACCCCAGGCTGCAGGGCAAGCTCGTATTGCAGCTGGACGATCGCATCGTCTGGGGATTCGGGGCTGTCTTTTTCACGCACCGCCGCACGCAGCTGCTTTTTGAAACAACTTGCCTCGCCTATACGGATGGACACTACGCGGGCTTTGGCGATGACCCCACAGAAACCCAAACATTTGGCCCGCGAGCCCCGACTGACGCCGTCTTGGGAGTGCGTTTATACGCGAGAAAAAACCTCGGGCTCGACATCGGATATCGTTACATGGTGAATTTGCATCAAGTCATAGATCGAAATGGTTTCGTTTTCAAACTCGGTGGCGAGTTCAATATCCCCGGCTTCAAATAGAAAACTTGCCCATGGTGTGAAGCGGTAGCGCTCTCCCGGCCCGAGTGGGATCCCTCATCGCGTTCGAGACCCCTGGCAGACAGCGTCCCGTGCTTTTTCTGCACGCAAACATCAGCGTCGGCTTTCCATCGGGGAGCTGACCATTGCGAGGGTAGTGTAAAGAGTATTTGGTGAAGGATCGATCTGATTTTGGTGCTTCGGCTCCCCCTCGGGGGGAGCCGAAAGTTTTTGCGCGGGCTTTCATGCCGCTTCGCTCGCTTCCGCCAGGCGGTTTATGTCCAGATAGCGCCGAGTGCCCCACTTCGTGACGGCCACATGGCAGCCTGGCGCGCGGCTGCATGATCTTTTTGCGCGTGGATGAGGGTGGGCCACATACCCTACCTGTCCGGGGTGTCTATTAGCAGCTACAGAACTGACCTGATCCTAAGCCGTGGTCAACGCTGGTTTTCTGTCACTTACAACGCGGTTCTAGGGAGAAAAACATCAGCTCTCGCTCCCAATTTGTGGGAGACTTCCTCTCAATGAGCAACCAGTTTCAGACCGGAGTCGTTAAGCAGGCTGAGCGATTCGGAGGAAAGAGCAGATGAGCTACGTAGAATCGAACTTGGTTCCCGGTGAAACGGTGATTTACCGGACCCGGCTCCATTGGATCGTGATGCTGGGGCACATTGTCCTGGGATGCTTGCTGCTCGGTCTGCCCGGAGTGCTTCTGCTTTATTACGCACTCAGCCGGACCGGAATTGGGAGCAGGACTTTGCACGTCATGGAAGGAGGGGGCGTTGCGTTGCTCGTTTGCGGCGTCGTGGTGATTCTAATGGGCATGGTGCGGCGGAACGCGACGGAAATGGCGGTGACGAACCGACGTGTGGTGATCAAGACGGGCCTGGTGAGCCGGAAGACGATCGAAATGCTGCTGAACAAAGTGGAGAGCATCGAAGTGAGCGAGACGGCTTTCGGCAGGATGCTGGGTTATGGAACGATTGTGGTGATCGGGACGGGCGGGACTCCCGAGCCATTTCACAAAGTCGCGCACCCGCTGGAATTTCGCAGTCAGGTGCAGCAACAGATTGAGAAGCTACACTAAGAAAAGGCATCGCTGCCGCTTCGCGATCTCGACTTCACTGCAAACGAAAGGCACGTTCGCTCGCTTCCGCCAACCAGACCTGCTCCTTCTCAAATGATGTGCGAAAGATAGCGTACGTTATCTGGACCTGACTCCTCCCGCGTGCGAACCAGCGGCGGTTGCTAGATTGACGCGACATCATCGCAGTCTGCTGCAAGCCCCTCTCCGCTTCGAGTGGGCGACCGACCTTGTTGAAGAATGGTGTTATCGCTTCATCGGTGCTTCAGAGAGCCTTGCTCAGTGTCTTGCCGTTGTCGGTGAGCTTTCTGGTGACACATCACACAAAGAGCGATCAGATTCTCGGCCGTGTCATCGCCGAGGCGGCTCCGCGGCTCCGTGTGATGGACTTGAAGATTTTCCATTCGCCCGCACGATTGGCAATGCCAGCTGTCCCGCTCCAGGACTTTGCGGCAAAGCTGACGGTAGGCTTCAGCGTTTAGCTTCACGCGTGGCCGTTTGGATCGAATGCCAGTCAAGGGACTACCTGAACGCTCTCGAGGAGTTGTTCCCGCTGCGGCATGGGAAGGCCGCGGACCAGTCGAGTAACGGCCGACACGAGAGCATCCTGGTTACCGGTCTCCAAGCTCACTCCCGCCAGAAAGTCCGCGCAGATCATCTCCAGGCAATAGCCTCGGGACTTGTCGCTCCCAAGCATCAAAGCCGCGGTCTCCAGCGCCTGCTCGATCACCGGCAACTGGCTCTTGTAGGCCTTGAAATAGAGAATTCCCCACGGCTCAGTCTCCTTCCCGGTCAGGTGTCTTTCCACTTCCCGCTTGAACTCCTCCGGGGAAGCTCCCGCGCCTTGTGATGCTGGGCTTTGACCCGTATGAAGAACCCCCTCCGGCCCCGACCAAAAACGTCGGAACGAACCCAATGACGACGATTGCAACGCCACCGAAGGAGGCGGATATCGACGAGTAGATAGATAGAATGACGAGGGCCGGGTGAGCCCAGGGTGGCCACTCCGAACCGGGGCTCTATGCGCCGCTCCGCGGGCCTGAGATCGAATCAGATCCAGGACCAAGAGCTAACACCGGCCGGCGATGAGAAAGCTGAAAAGCTTGTTTGCGGGACAGACTAACGACGCCGTCGCCGGGTAAGGGCAAGAACCGTGGGAAGGGCAAGGGAGGTAATTAACGGCGAGACTCTGTGAACCGGGACGCGCCGGTTGTGCTACGCAACAATTCCGCCCGCGCTTCGAAAACTGACCGATAACGAGCCTTCCGCATAGAGGGCCAACTGCTTTCGCGGAAATAAAACTTCTCCGCTCTCGGCTGCCCGCGTACCGATCGTTAGACGGGAGAAACGAAGTCCGCCTGCGACCAGACCGGTGACCAAGTCAAGGAACGAGCCCAATGATCGTGCCACGCTGCGGATGAATCGTGACATGGGGCGTCAGAATGGCGCACGGGCGGTCGAGTTGAGAAGTGCTTTCTGCGGCGTAGTCGGCCTTTCTTGATCTTTCAGCGCAGGGAAGCAGAACCAATAATTGTCAGTGCTTCAGTGAGACGGGAGCTGGATGGAATTCTTGCGCATCACGATAGGAATCGAAAACAAATCTCTTGCTCCAGGGTTCAGCTCTTAAACGGCACCGAGAGAACCCCAGCCTAATAGCCCCGAAACAATAACTCTTCAAGAGCCATCCGTCGCACCTGCCACAAGTCGCGCTCCTTCTCATTAACATTCAGCCTGCACTCTCCCTCGTCATTAAAGGTCAGGGTCACCTCAAACATCTGATTGCCTTTATCATCCCGCACCAAAATCGCGTTCTCAGCAAGGCTGAATATTACTGACCTGTGCACATCTTTTGCTTCCAGAAGAACCGTAAACTCGCTGCCCGTCTCCGCCACCGAGAACTCATAAGGGGAATTATCGGGGCGCAGGGCGTTGCGAGTCTTAACGTCCTCTTCAACTTGCAATCTGAGTTGCGTGAATACCTTCGGTAGAGAGCATAAGGAACGCTTGGTTACCCAGTCGAACTTCGACATATCCTTCCCCGCTTTGTCGCTCACGCTTTCACCTCCAAAATGCCGCCCACTCTTTCATAAACTGATTTTCTCCGAGGGCGCCGTCAACCGCCCGCAAGGTTCGGGAAGAACTGCCCAAGATTCTTCTCCCAGCCAAATCGTGCTAAATCGCAGTCATTGCGGCCACTTCGATTCCGGCTCGAGAGGGAGGGGGCCGTCATCATGGACTCCAAGCCGATTTTGACTCCCGACACGAGCGGAATCAACGATGACCTTAGTGAGAAGGATTGCTATCAGGAACACTTCGCCCCTGGTGGGATCTGCGGGCTATGATTGACCCACCGGTGGTAGACTGCGCGTATGGCTACCAAAAACAAAACCAAGAAGAAGCAAACGGGCTCGAAGAGAACTGCGGGCAAGAAGGTGACGCCGATGAAGAAGGCGGTTAAGAAGAAGCTGGCTAGGAAAAGCGTGACTCCCAAGAAGAAGTTGGCGAAGAAGAAGGCAGCTCCGAAAAAGGCGGCGGAGAAAACGAAGGCCGGCGGCAAGAAGGTAACCGGCGGGAAATGGGGAAGCGCACTTAAGAGACAGGTTCGAGGGAAAAGCCAGAGCGTGGATACGGTGGCAGTCGCGCTGGAGGGACAGGGACTCGCGGCGGGCGAGCAATCGGGAGATTTGCAGGGATTGTCCAATGTCGCAGGAGCGGATTCGGAGAGTGTGGACGAGTTGCTCGAGGAAGGGAACGCGTTCGAGGCCGAGGCAGTGAAGGGCGTGGAAGATGCCGGGGACGCCGACGCGGGGGAAGTTCGCACTCATGAGGTGCCGGAAAACGATGTTCCCGGCGAATATCTGGATGAAAAGTAGCTAGTGTGTTTCAAGGTGAGTGGATCACCTGGTTGGGTCGAGGGATGGCCCGCACTGCGTCGTAGGCTCGGCCTATCCATTCTCTCCGTTTCACCTCGGAGTGCCGCACGAGCCAAACCTCGAACGGGTTTCCAGCCCTGCCACGTCAAACACGTCGAGCCGAATTCCAGCAACGGGCTTACCTGTTAGTTTCCGATCAAGGGTTGTGGGAACGTCGCGTCCGGCAGAGCGCCCTTTATGATGGCGTCGGTTTTGACAAGAGACACTTGGAGTTTGCGAGCCGGGAGGGCTCGTTTTTTACCCGCCTAAAAGGAACTCTTCTCTTTCTCTCATGTCGACCAAGGCTCGCTTTGTAAGTCCATCGGTGGATTCTGGTTCCGGCAACGCGCCCCAGGGGATTTCTTGACCTGGGGGCGGGCGGCGTCATTTAATCAGCGGGAACAAATCACGTGAAATCGATCATCCACACCATTGCCAGGGCATTGTTTCGTGCGGGCGGATTGGGACTGCTGACGCTGGGCGCGTTTGATTCGTCGCCTCTCGTGGTGCCGATGGGCAACGACTTGCTCGTGCTGGCGCTGTGCGCACGCTATCACGAACGCATGTTTTATTACGTGGTGATGGCTACGGCGGGATCGCTGATCGGGTGCCTTGCGACGGACTGGATCAGCCGAAAGAGCCAGAGGGGGCTGAAGAAGCTCGTGCCACGCAAGCAGCACGACTACATTCGGAAGCAGGTGCAAAAGCGGGCAGGGTGGACGCTTGTGGCGGCGTCGCTCTTGCCGCCGCCGTTCCCCTTTACGGCGATTGTGGCTGCTGCTGCGGCGTTCCGGTATCCGCGAAAAAAACTCTTCAGTTTCATCGCCGCGGGAAGATTTGTACGTTTCACGATCGAGGGCGCGCTTGCGATTCATTACGGGCGCTGGATCATCAAGCAGGCTGAATCGCCGTTGCTCGATCACATAATGATCGCGCTGATCTTGATTTCGCTCGGTGGGAGCGCGTTTTCCATTTACGAGTGGATTGAAGGACCAAAGGGACGCCACGACACGCGGCACAAATAGCTTCGACGTGGGCTCATTATTTCGATCCGCCGGGGCACTCGGGATTGCATGCCGGAGCTCGGCGGCGATGGACCCGCTGGAGACGGCGTAGCCAAAGCAGCTCGGCGCGAGACTGCGAGATTGTCAGGGTGACCGTCCACGCGGCCCCGTGAACCTCGTGGCCGACTTGCTGAAGATTTGAGAGTGGTTTTCCCGCGCGCAAGCCTCTGGCACAGAAATGCGGCGCGGAGGACAAACTGGCAGGTGAAGGCGCCGGCTATTTTTTCGTGTATTTGTAAATCGCCGCCACCTCGGCCGCGCTCAACGAGCGATTCCAAAGGGCCACTTCATCAATACTGCCGTCGAAGAAGCGTCCGCCGAAGACCGTGCTTGCCCCAATCGTAAACTGGGAGGTTTTATTTGGTTGGCTTGGCCCTTGATCGATCATTACCGGCTGTCCGTCCCAGTAAAGGACGCGACTCTGAGGAGCTGTGTCCATTGTGACTACAATCAGGTGCCACTGATTTACCAGTGTTTTCGGATCCGGTGAATAGGAGACGTTACCGCCAGCGGTCGTGTAAAACCTTAGAGCGTCGTCATTTTCAAATTGCAAGTCGAAATCATTGCCGCTCTGGGATTCACCCGCCACGTAGAAAAAGTGTCCATCAACCGATGGCAGTGTCGCCAAGTTTACCCAGGCCATTATGCTGCCGGCGGTCGCAATTCCGCCCATCTGAGTCGTAGAGATCCAGCCGTCCTTGCCGTTCAGCAAAGCGCAATTGTTACTCGCTAATCCGATAGGAGCGCAGGACGCAGAACTCGTCACGCCACCCTTGGATGTGAAGCCTGACCCACCGGCTTCGCTGATTCCACTGGTTGTCTCCAGCCGATAGTAAGCCAAAGGATTCGTCGATTTCATGGCCGCGACAAAATCGGAGGCTGGTGCAATGGTTGAGGAGGCTGGCGCAGGGCTGGTCGCCGGACTTGGAGCCGGGCTTGGCGTGGAGCTTGTCTCGGTGTTGGATGGAGATTTCTTTCCGCAACTGGTCAGAGCGATGGAAACCCCGGCCACTAGAACCAAGATTGCTGAGAGCCGCAGGCTACGTTGAGATACGGGCACGGTTCCTCCTTGCATAACGGCCACTGGAAATCCGGGCATTATAGACCAACGACTACCCGAAGCAAGGGCAAGGGCCAAAGCGGTGCAATGTAACAGCCGATCCCAGCGCGCCCGATTGGTGCTCGCGTTTGCGCTCCGCCCTCATTCTGTTTGCCGGGTGTTCCTTCGGGGCGCTCTCAGCCCGTCTATCCTTGGAATCCCCGGAATGTAGTATCATTCTCGGTTTCGCGGACGTTTTTCTGTGTGCCCTTGCGCCGCGGATATTGGAGACGAGACATCGGAGATAAATGAAGGCCGCGTTTCTCACAGGTCTGCGGCAAATCGCTGTGGCCGACGCGCCGGATCCCCGGCTCATTCACCCGCGCGATGTTCTCGTCCGCGTGGATTCGGTAGGCATTTGCGGCTCCGACATGCACTACTACTCCACCGGCCACGTCGGTCCCGCCGTCATCGAGTTTCCGTTCGTGGTCGGCCATGAGTGCGGCGGAACGATTGTCGAGGTCGGCGCGGAAGTGGACGACCTCGGTCCCGGCCAACTCGTCGCCATCGAGCCCTCGATTCACTGCGGCAAGTGTGACCAGTGTTTGCGCGGCCGGCACCACACTTGTCGCAACCAGCGCTTCCTCGGCACCCCCGGCCAGCTCAGCGGCGGCCTCGTTGAATATCTCGTGATGCCTGCGGAATGTTGTTTCCCGGTGCCCGAATCCATGACAGCGGATCAGGCCGCGCTGATCGAGCCGCTCGCGATTGCGGTATACACGCAGCGCATGGCTGCCGCGCAAGACGGCGCCCAGATTGGCATTCTCGGCTGCGGTCCGATCGGATTGTCGGTGCTGCTCGCGCTTCGAGCCGCGGGCGAGTATTCGATTTATTGCAGTGAGCCCATTGCGGAGCGGCTTGCCGCGGCGCGGCGCTGCGGCGCGGAGTGGGCGGGGAATCCGCACAAAGAAGACGTCGTCGCGGAAATCGCCAAACGGGCCCCGCAGGGACTGGATTTCGTTTTTGAATGCGCGGGGCAGCAGGAAGCGCTGAATCAAGCGGCCGAATTACTCAAGCCCGGCGGAACATTATTGATCGTCGGTATTCCCGAGACGGAATGCGTCAGCCTGCCGATTCACACGATGCGCCGGAAAGAGCTTACGATTCGCAACGTCCGGCGCCAGAATCACTGCGTGCTTCCCGCGATTGATCTCTTGGCGACCGGCAAAATCAAAATGGACCAACTCGCCACGCATCATTTCCCGCTCGCCGAAACTCACGCCGCTTTCGACATGGTCGCCAACTATCGCGACGGCGTCATCAAAGCCATAATCCGCGTCTCAGATGCTTCCTGAACCCGCCGTTCGCCATCGCGCAAATCAAAAGTTTGTGTGATTCTGAACGACGTGTCTTGCGCGGGCCTTATGCCGCGCAGCGAAGGAAGGAATCTCGCGGTTCCGCCCGGCCGGCAAAGCGCAGCCTTTTGCCAGCCGGGCCAGCAGATTCGTGCCAGGCGCCCTTCACTTGGCGGGCGTGGGATCCGGTTCTATCTCGACCGTTCTGCCCGGGAGAACTTCGATGTGCTCCTGGTAGAACGGTTTCCCGCTCGAATCGCGCAACTCGATGTCGTGCTGGCCCGCCTTGAGCGCGAATCTCTTGACCTTGTCCGTCTTGCCGATGAAGCCGCCGTCCAGGTACACCTTGGCGTCTTTCATCTTGGTTTCGATCTTCACGTCTCCCGAGTTCGGCCGCGAAATGTAACCGAAGCCGTAGGGCATACCCCAGTAGCCCCAAACCCAGGGGCCGGGGCCCAAATAGCCGAAGAAATGCGGGCCATAGAAGCCGCCGTAAAACCCTCCTCGTACGATCACAACTCTCTGTGCGGACGCCGTCGGCGCAAGCGCCAGGACTGCCAGCAGCGCGACGAGCGCGATCGGTAGAACCTTTGCAATCCGGGACATGTTATCGAACCTCCTGCCGGGCAACACTTCCGCCATCCGGCAATTTCCATTCACCTATTCCTACTCCTATTAAACTCAGATGCAGGAAAAAAGTTGCTTGTTGCATCCGGATTCGCCCCGGCTGCCAAAACGCAGTCCCTTGGCTCCCGGCGAGAAATCACCCCGGAACCGAAGAAGCTTGCTTTGCCGGGAGAGAAATGGAATTTCAGGAACTCCATGCCGAGCGTCGCGCCATCAGCGCGATCGGCAAACCGACAAACAGCGTGTGCGAGAGGATTTGATCCACAAATTCGGCAGCCGAGACCGGAACCGTCCTTTTCGGCACGGCCGAAATCGGCAAGACGACATAGTGCATCGCGGCGTACACGACTACCCCGAACGCCGGCCCGACAATCACAGGCTTCCGCATGAGCGAAGGCAGGACGAGGCTCGCCGCATAGAAAACAGCCGCCGCCCCGATTGCGATCGAGAAGTGCAGCACGATTCCCAGCGCGGTTGTCCACCAGCCTCCGCGAAAAGATCTCGGTCCCAAGATTCCGCTGGCGATATTCTGAAAGAGCAGGGCGGGCGTCACTCCAAACGCCAGATAGTAGTAGATCACCGCATCCAGCCCGTCCAGAACGCCCGCGATCCCGCCGCCCAGCAAGACGGCGTCGAAAACCTCGGGACGCCCGGTCGGGCCGATCTTCTCAGTAGACATGGTCCGAGGATTCTACCAGTTGTCGCGCAATTCCCATCCCCCGCGATCGACTGAGGCTATTGCGTCGGGTGCCAGTGGTCGGGTCCGGCGAGAAAAGTGTGCGGATCGAACGCGGCGGCTTCCGCTGCGGTCAGCACTTTGGCTTGCGGGATTCGCTTGGAGGTATCGCCGCCCGGTCCGCTCGAATCGTATTCGGCGTAGAACGATGTCGCGAGGCCCGACGCTCCGTCGTGCAGCCATTCGAGCCAGCCGGCAGGATCGATGGGCGCGTCCATTTCGGTATTGAGGTACACAACGGTCGAGTAAACGCGCCACGGCCGTCCGAGGAAAGCGTGCTGCACTCCGGGATCGGCGGTGAGGCGGCAGTGGTCGAAAACGTAGCCGCTGTCCTCCTGCGCGAAGAATTTGCTTTGCGCGGTGAAATAAACGGTGTCGCGCTGGGCTTTGCCGTGAATTTCGCAATTCTCGAAAACGGCTTTTGCGTCGCCGAAAATAAAATCCACGGTGCCCTCGACGTAGCAATCGGAAAAATACTGCCGCGAGGCGAGGCATGGCGCCGGCGCGGGCATGTTGCGGCAATTTCGGGTTTCGGCGTAAAGCGTGTCCTGATAACCGAGGAATCGCACCCGGTGAAAAACCGCGCGATCGCCGGTGACGTGCAGCGCCACAGCTTGCGTATCGGTTCGGGCGTCGGGGTGCTCATCGGTGAAGGAGTTTTGGAACGTGAGATTCTCGGCGTGGAAATCGTCGCCGGAAACGTCGGTGCTGGCGGACCCGAACGTAGTCCCGATGTCGTAGTGGCTCAAGTCGTACGTGAGCACGACTTCGCTCGGCTCCTTACCGAGGCCGATGAAGCGCACATTCGGTTTCGTGACTCGAATAAGTTCGCGATAGACTCCTGCTCGGATCCGGATCGTGCCGCCGGTGGCGGGCAGCGCATCCACGGCCTGTGAGACGGATTTGAAATCGCCCGAGCCGTCCTGCGCAACGGTCAGGACGGGCGCCGCCGCGTGCGGCGCTTGCAGCAGAGGCGGAGCGGCGGCTGCGAATGCGGCCGCAGCCGCGATGCAAGATACTAGGAGGAAGCTGAGATGCTTCTTAAGAGTGCGCGGCAATTTCAAGTTTTCATTCTCCTGTCATTTTTCTTTCTCTTGTTTTGTCCCGCGGTTGCGCGGACCGCATTCGCGCAAGACACGCGCCAGGTGACCGAGCCGGTCGTCCCGCCGGCATGCGCCACACTCGACGCGCAACTCACGAGCCACGGCGGGGCGCTCGACGAAGCCGACGAAACCAAACTCGACACGGCGCGCATTCAGCAGGCCGTCGATCGGTGTCCCGCTGGACATGCCGTGATACTCCAATCGAACGATGGGCGCAACGCTTTCCTCACGGCGCCGCTCTCCCTGAGATCCGGCGTCACGCTCGTCGTGGGCGCGGGTGTGACGCTCTTCGCTTCGCGCGATCCGCGGCTCTACGACAAGCAGCCGGGAAGCTGCGGCCTGATCGATCATCGCGGCCGCGGCTGCAACGCGCTGATTCAAGTGGAAAGCGCGCCGAACGCGGGCGTGATGGGCCCGGGAACGATTGACGGGCGCGGCGGATCGAATCTGCTTGGCCAAAGCGTCTCGTGGTGGCAATTGGCGCGGCAGGCACAAGTGGAAAACGCCAATCAAGAGTGCCCGCAGCTCATTCGCGCGATCGGTTCAGACAATTTCACGCTCTACAACGTCACGATCGTCAACTCGCCGAATTTCCACGTGTACTACGGCCGCGGCAACGGCTTCACTGCGTGGGGCGTGATCATCAATACGCCCGCAACGGCGCGCAACTCCGACGGCATCGATCCCTCCTCGTCCACGAACGTGACGATCACCCACTGTTTCATTCACGCGGGAGACGACGACGTGGCGATCAAGGCCGGCTCCGACGGCCCCGCGACACACATGACCATCGCACACAATCATTTTTACTCCGGCCACGGAATGTCCATCGGCAGCGAAACCAATGGCGGAGCGAGCGCCATCCGCGTCAGCGATTTGACCATCGACGGCGCGGACAACGGGTTGCGCATCAAATCCAACGCCAGCCGCGGCGGGCTCGTCGAAGACGTCGAGTATTCCGATGTCTGCATTCGCGACACGAAATTGCCGATTTTCATGGACACGCACTACACGGCCTCGGTCGGGCCCGACACGAACAAGATTCCCATGTTTCGTGGGATCGTGATGCGCGACGTACATATCGAGGGGAAGGGGAACATCACGCTCGACGGATTCGATGCGGAGCACCGCCTTGGATTGACGTTTGACGGCGTGACGCTTGACCCGGTGGTGAATTTTCCGATCGAGGCCGCTCATGCGGACATCACGCTCGGCCCCGGCGCTGTGAATTTCATGCCGGGCGGCGACGACGTCCACGTCAGCGGCCGGGCGCAGGATGCAGGCGGCGGCTCCGCGTGCAAAGACAAGTTCGTGCCGATGGCGAAGTGAGTCGAGCGCCGCACGGGAACGAGCCTGCCTATTGTTTGAGGCAAAGCGCGGCCGCGCCGGGAACGCCGGAATCGGCGCCGTAGCGCGCGAGAACAAACGGAATTTCCCCGGCGCGCGGATTGATGGACCACGCGGGCAATTTCGACCGGATGTACGGGAACCATTCGCTTGCGAGTTCACCGACGCCGCCGCCGAGAATGATTACTTCAGGCTCGAGAAGGTCCACGATATTTCCGAGCCAGATGGCGAGCAGGTCGAACGTTTCGGAGAGAATTTCCGAAGAAAGCGCGTCGCCTTTCTGCCACCCATCGGCGACCGTTTCCGCACGAATCTTTTCGGCGTTGCCTCCGGCCAGCTCGAGCAGACGCGCGCCGCGTCCTTCCGCGCCGGCGATCTTCGCTCGGGCGCGGGCTGCGATCGCCGGGCCCGAGGCGAGCACTTCGATGCAGCCGTACTTTCCGCAGCCGCAGCGCGGGCCGTGATAATCGATCGTCATGTGACCGCCCTCCGCCGCGGCGCCGGTGCGTCCGTGGTAAATGCGGCCATCGAGAATGATGCCGGTGCCGATTCCGGTGCCGAGCGTCGCGTAGAAAACCCAGCGATAGCCGCGGCCCGCGCCCCAGACGGCTTCGGCCAGGCCCGCGGCGTTTGCGTCTTTATCGAGACGGGCGTCCACTCCGTAGGCGGCGCGAATTCTCTCGACCAGCGGAAAATCGCGCCAGCACGGCACATTCGGCGGGTTCAGCACGATTCCGGAGTGCGGATCGAGCGGCCCCGGCGAGGTAATTCCGACGCCGCCGAGCGCGACGCCGGGCCGCGCGGCGAGCGCCGCGTCCATCGCGCGGCGGACGGAACGGAATCCTTCGTCGGCGGAGCCGTGAGCATCCATCGGAGCGCGCGTCTTGAAAATGATTTCGCCGGCGGCACTGACGAGGCCGGCGGCGACTTTCGTGCCGCCGATGTCCACTCCGAGAAATAGTTTTTCTTGTTCTGGCATTTGTGGTCTCTTGGCGCCGGCTCGTGTGCGCGGCGTGCGGCCGTCAAACGTGCTGGCTCGCCCGCGAGAGCACGGCCACGGCGAGAATCAGCACGGCCACTCCGGTCAGCTGGATGCGCAACGGTCGCGGTCCGGCCTCCTTCCACTCGCCGGTGAAAATTCCGTGCAGGCTCGCTGTGATGACGATCAGTGACATGAACAGCGGCCACGCGAGGATCGGTCCCCAATCGCCAAGCAGCATGCTGGAGGCGCCGTATATCACCGTGCTGCCGAACCAGAAAAACGCCATGATCGCGGCGAGCAGCCAATAGAAGTTCGTGCCGGGTTGGGAGAAACGCGAGGTCGTCGCGTTCTTGTGCAGCAAGTAAACGCAATACACGAGATTCGGCACGCCCCCCGCAATCATCAGCGGCATCCAGACGGCGTTGGGGGACCAAGTGGGAGAGCCGCCCAGCTTCTGCGCAGTGACGATGAGAACCTTGCCGTACGCGAGGCCGAAATTCACGAGCGCCGAGCCGAGCCCGCTGAAAAGGCAGTAGAGCAGGCCGCGTCCCATCGACGCCGCGCCTGCGGTGGGTCCCTTGCCGGTCGCGGCTTCGCGGCGGCGCCCCGCAACAGCGCAGATGCCCACGCCCACCGCGACAAGGACCACGCCCGCGATGACGCCGAGTCCCGCAGCGGAGAGAATTTTTTCCCGGTGAAGCGTGAGAAGCGGGACGAGGCTGCCTACGGCCGCCGAAAGGCCCAATATCACGGAGAAGGAAAGTGCGATGCCGATCGCGTCAACGGCGAGGCCGAAGAAAACCTGCGAGATGCCCCAGCCCGCGCCGCATGCCGCAACAAGAATTACGGGATGCAGGCCCGTCTCCGCGTACACGCTGCGAACTTGCGGCAGTGTGAGAAACGTCAGAACGGGAGGAAAAACAAAGAGCGCGAAAACCGTCCAGGCGAGCCACGTATTTTCCCAAGCCCAACTGCGCGTGTATTTCATCGGGAGCGTGAAGCTTCCGTTCATCGCGCCGGCGAGAACCAGCAGAAGCAGGCCTTGGCTCACAGTGTGCATCGTCGCGCCTCGCGGAGCGCTCACTGGGTGCGTACGCGCTCGCAGCGTGTGCGAGACTACCACAACCATGTCCGGCAAACGAGAGAGACACCCGCGCGTGAATTCGCCGCGGCGCGATGGGCTCGCTGGGCGTGCAAGGCTGTGATATGAAGAGCACGCCGGCCGCGCAGGATCGGGCCGTGACGAGGTGATGCATGAGATTGCGAAGCGTTCGGGTTCGGGCGGCAATGACGCTGCTGCTTTTCGGATTGTCGTGCGCGGCGCGAGCGCAAACTCCAGGGCAGACTCCGGACGCAAAAAAGGCGGTGCTGGCGCGCTTGCAAGGAATCGTGCAGCTTCCGGCGAACGCTTGGCGCTTCCACGCCGCGGACCTTGCGAACGGACAGGACGCCACGCTCGATGACTCCGGATGGCAGGAAGTTCATCCGGGTTTCACGTGGGACTCCGGCGAAGCGTGGTTCCGGCGCGTGGTGGAAGTGCCGGCGAGCGGCACAGGGTATGACTACACCGGCGTGACGCTGCAATTTTCGTTTTCCACGGACGCGGCTCGCAGCTATCCCAACATTATTTACGTGAACGGCCAGCGCGCAGCGATGGGCACGGATCTCGAGCCGATCCCGCTCGCAACAAACGTTCAGCCGGGACAGAGGATCGTGGTGGCCGTAAAAGTGTTGGGCATGCCGGTCGCAAATCGCTTTCGCAGCGCCACGATCAGCGTCATCGGCGCGGCGGGGCGGCCCGATCCGGGAGTCGTGCAGAAGGCGCTGGAAGCGGATGAGGCTCTCCTGCCGCTATTCCCGGAGTCCGGAGAACACAACCGCGCCGAAGCCTCGGCGGCAATTGACGCGGCGTACGGCGCCGTTGATTTAGGCGCGCTGGACGCCGGAAACCAGAGAGCGTTCGATGCGTCGCTCGTCGCGGCGCTCGCAAAGTTAGGCGCACTCGACCCGGTGCTGAAGCAGTATTCGGTGCGCGCGGTGGGGAATTCGCACATCGACATGGCGTGGCTCTGGCCGTGGTCGGAGACGACCGAGGTCGTGCGCAATACGTTCAGCACGGCGCTGCAACTCATGAATGAGTATCCGAACTACATTTACGCGCAGTCCACGGCGCAGGCGAGCGCGTGGCTCGAAGAAAAATATCCGGACATCTTCGAGCAGATTCGCAAGCGAGTCGCGGAGGGGCGCTGGGAAATTGTCGGTGGAATGTGGGTCGAGCCGGACCTGAACATGCCGGACGGCGAATCGCAGGTGCGGCAACTCCTGATCGGGAAGCGCTATTTTCAAGAGAAGTTTGGAGTGGACGTGCGCGTCGGCTGGAATCCGGATTCTTTCGGCTACAACTGGCAAATGCCGCAGATTTACAAGAAATCCGGCGTGGACTATTTCGTGACGCAGAAAATGTCGTGGAACGATACGACGCAGTTTCCCTACAAGTTGTTCTGGTGGCAATCGCCGGACGGAAGCCGCGTGCTGACTTATTTTCCCCACGACTACGTGAACACCATGGATCCCGTAAAAATGGCGCGCGACATGGCCGATTTGTTTCCTCGGAATCCGGGGCTCGACCAAATGATGCATCTCTACGGGATCGGCGATCACGGCGGCGGCCCCACGCGGGCGATGCTGGACGAGGGCGACCGGTGGAAAGATCCAAGCCTGCCTTTTCCGAAAATCGTGGACGGGACGGCACTGGGGTATTTCCAAGACATCGAGAAGGAATTGCCGCGGGTGGAGATCCCGACTTGGAACGGCGAACTCTATCTGCAATTCCATCGCGGCGTTTTCACCACGCAGGCGGAAACGAAGCGGCACAATCGCGAGAGCGAAGAGCTGATGCTCAATGCCGAGAAATTTGCATCGCTTGCCTCTCTCGCAGGCAGCGCGTATCCGCAAGAGCAATTCACGGAGGCGTGGAAGAAGGTGCTATTCAATCAGTTCCACGACGTCGCAGCGGGTTCGGGTATTCCCGCGGTATACAAGGATGCGGATCGCGATTACGCGGAGGTGCGGCACATTGCCGGGGAAAGCCTGCACGATTCCATCGCTACGCTCGGCGCGTATGCGGACACGAACGGGCCCGGCGCGGCTGTGCTAGTGGTAAATCCGCTGGCGTGGGAGCGCACGGACATTGTCGAGTTGACGGTTCAAATGCCGCACGCGACGCCGAGCATCGAAGTGCTGGACGCCGCGGGGCGGCTCGTCTTGTCGGAAATTGTGGAGCGGCATCCCGAGACGCGCCGGTTCCGCGTGCGGTTCTTGGCGCGCAACATTCCTTCGCTCGGATACGAGGTGTTCCACGTCGCGCCCGTGGCGAAAGCTCCTGCGGCGCCAAGCGCGGTGCGCGCGACTGATGGCACGCTGGAAAACGAATTCGTGCGTGTGAAAGTGGACGGCAAGACCGGCTGCATCACGAGCGTATTCTTGAAGTCGAGCAGCTACGAGGCGCTGGTGCCGGGCTCGTGCGGCAATTTGCTCCAGACCTTCGTCGACACGCCGAAACAATACGATGCGTGGAACATCGACGCGGATTTCGAGATGCAGCACTGGGATCTGACGCAAGCTGAAAGCGTGCAACTCGTGGAGCGCGGGCCGCTGCGCGCCATCATCCGGGTCACCAGGAAATTCCAGAACTCGACGTTCGTGCAGGACATCACGCTCGAGGCCGGGATTCCGCGCGTGGATATCGTCACGGACGCGGACTGGCACGAGAAACATATTTTGCTGAAGGCGGGCTTCGCGCTCGCCGCGACGTCCGACTTTGCCACGTACGAAATCCCCTACGGTTCGATCCAGCGTCCGACGACGCGGCGCACGCCAGAGGAGCAGGCGATGTTTGAAGTTCCCGCACTGCGCTGGGCGGATCTCGGCGACGCGCAGCACGGATTTACCCTGCTGAACGATTGCAAGTACGGGTACGACGGCAAAGGAAATGTCCTGCGGATTTCCTTGCTTCGCTCGCCGGCGTATCCGGACCCTCATGCGGATGAGGGGCGCCACATCTTCACGTATTCGCTTTATCCACACGACGCCGATTGGAAACAGGCCGAGACGTTGCGGCGAGGATACGAGCTGAACTACAAATTGATGGCGTCGCAGGTTGATGGGCACGACGGATCGCTCGGGGCGCGTCATTCCTTCGTAACCGTCAGCGCGACGAACGTCGTGCTCACCGCTTTCAAGCACGCCGAAGACGGCGAAGCATATATCCTGCGATTCTACGAATGGGCCGGGAAGGAAGCAGACGTGACGATCAGCCTGCCGCCCGGCGCCCAGAAGGCGAATCTGGCGAATCTGATGGAGCAGCCGGGGGACGCCCTGCTCCTCGAAGGCGGCCGCGTGACGGTTCATACAAAGCCATATGAGATTCAAACCGTCCGCGTTGAGTTTTCGGCCAATTCGCCCGAACGATATGCTGCTGGTGTGGAAGCCCAGGCAAGTCCGAAGTGAAATGATTTCATTGCGGGCGGAGTCCGCTCGGGAAGCACCGGTCCACGCGCTTGCGACTTTTTGTTGAGGCCGGACGCGGCTTGCCTCATCATCTAAGGAATTATCGGTACATTTGGAAAGGGGACTAGACGGATGCGAATGCACAAGGGAAGTTCCAGCGTCGCAAGGGAACTGCGGGGCCGGATGGGATTGTTGATTTCAATTCCGGCGCTCGCAGCGCTTTTGCTTTTCAATTCAGTTCCTAGAGCCGTTGCGGGGCCCGCGCCCCAAGCGCAGGGAACAAACACCGCGGAGTTGCTTGCCGTGACGGGCGCGGTGAAACAGGAGTTGCACCTCACCGCGGCCGATTGGAACGCGCTGCCGCGAACGAAAATCACCGCGAAGGGCGAGCACGATGCGCAGCCGCGCATCTACGAAGGCGTGGCGCTGAGGGATCTGCTGACGAAAGCGGGCGTGCCGAGCGGAAATGACATGCACGGTTCACCAATGATGCTCGGCGTCGTTGCCGGCGCGGCGGACAACTATCACGTGCTGTTTTCCCTCGGCGAACTCGATTCCAACTTCGGCGGGGCCACGGTCTTGGTGGCCGATCGCGCCGATGGCCAGCCTTTCGGGCCGAAGGTCGGGCCGCTTCGCCTGATCGTGGCTGGAGACAAACTCGGCGCGCGCTGGGTGCGCATGCTGACGAGCATCACCGTAGTTCAGGTGGCCGTCCCAAAATAATCTCCGGAAATTTGCTTATCGCTGCGGCTGTCCGCTTCCATTCGAGGGCGGCGTGGCCGCCGGTGCCGCAGTCGCCGTTGCAGCCGGAGCGCTCCGCGAAATGACTTGCTGCGCCGTGGGAAGTTGCGACGCGTCCCAGCCTCCGCCGAGCGCTTCGATCAATTGCACGCTCGCGGTCATCTGCAGCGTGCGGACGTTGACGGCCGCTTGCTGATTGCCCAACAGAGCCGTCTGGGCGGTGATGACGTTGAGGTAAGGATCGATCCCGAGCTTGTACCGATCGGTGGCCAACACGAGAGTCCTTTGCGCCGCGGCGACGGCATCGTCCTGCTGGATTCTCTCCTGCGAAAGGATGCGCAAGGACGAAAGATTGTCCTCCACCTGTTGAAAAGCGGTGAGCACGGTCTCGCGGTAATTCGCCACCGTTGCGTCGTACGTCGCGCGGTATTGTTCGACCGTGGCGCGGCGGAGTCCCGCATCAAAAATCGTTTCCGCCACCGCTGGGCCCACGGACCAGAACCGGCTCGGCCAGGTAAACCATTCCGTGAATGAGGTAGATTGGAGTCCAAGGCCGCCGCTGAGCGTCAGGCTGGGATAATAGGCCGCGCGCGCGACGCCGATTTGCGCATTTGCCCCAGCGACTTGCCGTTCCGCGGCCGCAATGTCCGGGCGCCGCTCAAGGAGCTGCGAAGGCACACCAATCGGAATGCCTGGAGGCCCGGACTCGAGCGGCTGCGCCGCGAGGGAAAACGTCGAGGCGGGTTCCCCCACCAACATTGCAATCGCGTGCTCGTACTCCGCCCGCAGGATGCCGAGCGCCGTGTCCTCGGCCTCGGCGGTCTTCAACTGCGTTTCCGCCTCCGCGACGGATTCGTCGGAAGCGATGCCGGTCTGGTAGAGCACTTTTGTGAGGTCGAGTGACTGTTGATACGCGACCACGGTGGAATCCAGCAGTTGTTTCAAAGCGTCTTGGCCGCGGAGTTCGTAGTAATCCACGGCGAGTTCCGCCTGGATCGCGAGGCGCGTGTTTTCCAAATCGGCGGCGCTGGCCTGAGCGTTCGAAGAGGCGGCTCGGACAGTATTGCGCACGCGGCCCCATAGATCGGGGACCCACGTGGCCTCAAACGGCAGCGAATAATCTGTGAACGTCACTCCTTTCGACGCGCTGGAAGCAGTGACCGTGCTGGCCTGATGTTCCCTGGCGATGCTGGGGTTCGTCGTCACGGTGGGGAAATACTGGCTGCGAGCCTCGCGGACGAGAGCGCGCGCGGCCATGTAATTTGAAAACGCAACCGCGATCGTCTGGTTGGAGACGTTGACCTTGTCTTCAAGCCCATTCAATTGCGGGTCGTTGAAGATCGACCACCACTGGCCATGAAGCGCGTCGTCTTTGGGTTCGGCGACGCGCCAGCCCTCGGTCACCTTCTGGTCCGCCGGCGTGAGTTCCTTATACGCGGGCGGGGCCTGCGTGACCGGCGCGTGATACTTCGGAGCCAAGTCGCAGCCGCTCGACACCAATAGTCCCGACAGCAAGAGAGCCAGAGAAACTTGAGAACTCAACTTCACGTTAGGGCATCTCATCCAAGAGACTCCTGGGGCGATGCTCCCGCGCGCCGCGAGCGGAAACGCAACAGCCAGAGGCGCAGCCGGTCCATATACAGATAGACGACCGGCGTCGTGTAGAGCGTCAGCATCTGGCTCAGGAGCAAACCGCCGATAATCGTGAGTCCCAGGGGACGCCGAAGCTCCGATCCGGTGCCCCTTCCTAGCGCGAGGGGCAAAGCGCCGAACATCGCGGCCATGGTGGTCATGAGGATGGGCCGGAATCGAAGGATGCACGCTTCGTAGATCGCCTCCGCGGGCCCCTTGCCCTCATCGCGCTCGGCCGCAAGCGCGAAATCAATCATCATGATCGCGTTCTTTTTCACAATCCCGATTAAAAGGAGGACGCCGATGACCGCGATGACGGTCAGCTCCGTATGGAACAGAAGGAGGGCGACCACCGCGCCAACTCCCGCAGAGGGCAACGTCGAAAGAATCGTGATCGGATGAATCAAACTTTCGTAGAGGATGCCGAGAACGATGTAAACCGTGGCGAGGGCGGTCAGAATAAGGTACGGCATGGTGGACAGCGAAGCTTGGAAGGCCTCCAGCGTGCCCGAGAACATCCCGTGGATTGAACTCGGCATGCCCATTTGTCCTTCCGCTTCGACGATGTCTGCCGCCGCCTGGCCCAATGAGACTCCTGGCGCCAAGTTGAACGACACCGTCACGGACGGGAGCTGGCCCTGGTGATTCACGGACAGTGGTGCCGTCGTTGGCTCGAAATGCGCCAGCGCGCTCAGAGGCACGACCTTTCCCTGGGAGGCGCGAATGTAAACGTCGTTCAAGCCTTCCGGCGTCTGCCAATACTTCGGCTGGACCTCCATCACGACGTGGTACTGATTCACGCCCGTATACATGGTTGAGACTTGGGCCTGGCCGAAGGCCTGATAAAGGGAGTTGTCAATCGTTTGCGGCGTGATGCCGAGGCGGGACGCTGTGGCGCGATCGTAGACCAGCGAGGCTTCCAAGCCGCTGTTCTGCTGGTCCGTGTTGACGTCAGTGAGCTCCGTCAGCTTTCTCAGCTCTTGGTATAGCTTCGGTCCCCATCTGACCAGGTCTTGCAGGTTGTCGCTTTGGATCGTGTACTGGTATTGCGCGTTGCTCATGCGGCCGCCTATTCGCAAGTCCTGCCCCGCTTGCATAAAGACCGTGACGCCGGGGACGGACATCATCTTAGGGCGCAAACGGTCTATCACTTGGCTCGAAGAGACCTTGCGCTCGGAGAGCGGTTTCAGTCCGATGAAAAGAAAACCGCCGTTGGTAGCCCCCTGGCCTCCGGTGAACGCCATCACATTTTGCACGGCAGGGTCGGATTTGATCATTTGTACGAAACGCGCAGTTGCCACCTGCATCGCCTGGAACGAAATGTCCTGGGCGCCCTGCATCCCGCCGCCGATGATTCCGTTGTCCTGCAGGGGGAAAAAGCCCTTGGGCACGATGGCGAACAAATATATGTTGACCGCGATGGTGAGGAACAATACGCCGAGGGTGAGAGGGGCGTGATGCAGCACCCAGGTCAGCGTGCGCTCGTACGTACTCAGCAACGTGCGGAACGTGCGGTCGCTCGCGCGATAGATCAAGTTGTGCTTCCGTCCGGCTTCCTCCTGCTTCAGCAGCCGCGAGCACATCATCGGAGTCGTCGTGAGCGAGACTCCCAGCGAGACGAGAATGGCCGCACAGAGCGTGACGGAGAATTCGCGGAAAAGGCGTCCTACGACGCCGGCCATCAAGAGAAGCGGGATGAAAACCGCCACGAGGGAAAGGCTCATCGAGAGCACCGTGAAGCCGATCTCCTTGGCCCCCTGAAACGCCGCCTGCATCGGTGGCATGCCATGCTCGAAGTGGCGCATTACGTTTTCGATGACCACGATCGCGTCATCCACGACGAACCCCGTGGAGATCGTCAGGGCCATGAGCGATAAATTGTCGATGCTGTAGTGACACAAGTACATGATGCCGAACGTGCCGATCAAGGAAACGGGGACGGCAACGCTCGGGATCACGGTCGCTCGGGGATTCCGCAGGAAGAAGAACACAACAAGAATCACCAGACACACGGAAATCATGAGCGAGCGTTCGACGTCGTTCACGGATGAACGAATGGTCAAAGTGCGGTCCAGCGTGATCGAAACGTTAATCGCGGCCGGCAGTGAGGCCTTCAGTGACGGAAGCGCGGCCCGGATGCGATCGACCGTGTCTATGATATTGGCGCCCGGCTGGCGGGAGATAATGAGCAGCACGGAGGGCTGCCCGTTCACAAAACCCGCCGCACGAATGTTTTCGGTCGAGTCTACGACGTCGGCGACATCGGAGAGTTTGACCGCTGCGCCGTTGTGATATCCCACCACCAAGGGCGCGTAATTCACCGCCTTCATGAGCTGATCGTTGGTCGTGATGTCGGACGTGGTCGTGTCGTCGGCGATCTGGCCCTTCGGCAGATTTGCATTCTGCCGGCTCAACATGGCGCTGACGTCCGAGAGTCCCAGGCCGTAGCTGTTCAGTTGCGTCGGATTGACTTCGACCCGTACAGCAGGCAAAGAGCTCCCGCCCACGCCCACTTGTCCCACGCCTTGGATCTGCGAGAGCCGCTGGGCCATGATCGTTGATGCGGCGTCGTAGAGCGCTCCTCGATCGTACACGTTCGAGGTGAGCGCCAAAATCATGATCGGCGAGTCGGCCGGGTTGACCTTGCGGTAGGTGGGATTGCTCGGAAGGTTGGATGGCAGATAGCTGCGAGCGGCATTGATCGCGGCCTGGACGTCGCGCGCGGCTCCATTAATGTCTCGGCTCAAATCAAATTGAAGGGTAATGGACGTCGTACCGAGATTGCTGGACGAAGTCATTTCCGTGATGCCCGCAATGCGGCCCAATTGCCTTTCGAGCGGCGTGGCAACTGAAGACGCCATCGTTTCGGGGCTCGCTCCCGGCAGACTCGCCCCGATGGCGATCGTGGGGAAGTCAACCTGGGGCAACGGAGAAACCGGCAGGACGCGAAAAGCTACGGCTCCCGCCAGGGCCACCGCGGCCGTCAGCAAGGTTGTTGCTACGGGACGCCTGATGAATGGAGACGAGAGACTCATGACTAGTCCCCCGGAACGGCTTCGGGGCTTGCCGCGCCCGCGCGATGTGCCGAGGCTCGGTGAGCGAGCCGGTCGAAAAAGATGTAGATGACGGGCGTCGTGTACAGCGTCAGAACCTGGCTCAGGATAAGACCACCCACCATCGAGATTCCCAGGGGCCGGCGCAACTCAGAGCCGATGCCTGTTCCCAGCGCCAAGGGAAGGCCGGCGAGCATCGCCGCCATCGTCGTCATCAGAATGGGCCGGAAGCGGAGCAAGCAGGCCTGGTAGATCGCGTCCTCGGCTTTCTTCCCCTCTTTGCGTTCCGCATCGAGCGCAAAGTCAATCATCATGATGCCGTTCTTCTGCACGATTCCTATCAGCAGGATGATTCCGATCAGTGCGACAACACTCAGTTCGGACCCGCAAATCAGCAAGGCCAGAATGGCGCCGACTCCCGCGGACGGGAGCGTGGAAAGGATCGTTACGGGATGGATGTAGCTTTCGTACAACACGCCCAAAACGATGTACACCGTGACCAGGGCCGCCAGAATCAGAATCGGCTCATTGGACAAGGACGCTTGAAAGGATGCGGCAGTCCCTTGAAACGCCGCTTGAACGCTGAGCGGCATTCCGATCTCGCCTTGCGCCTTCTGAATGGCCGCTGTGGCGCTGCCCAAGGAAGCACTCGGCGCCAGATTGAACGAGATCGTGACCACCGGGAATTGCCCCTGATGATTCACCGATAGCGGCGCGGCCTGCCAGCCGAGATGCGTGAATGCGCTTAGGGGAACAGCCGAGCCGTTGACCCCGACGACCGCAGCCGGATTTGCCGACCCGCCGGTGGGAGCGGCAGAAGAAGGGCCCGACGGGCTCGCACCTGACGATCCGGAGCTCCCACTTGCTGTCGTTGCTGTGACGAGTGTCGTTCCGGAGGACCCCGTCCCGGTCGCTCCCGTCGTGGTCGCGGTTGGCGCAAGCGCGGAGCGCACGTAGATGTCCTGAAGCTTGGAGGGGCTCCTCTGGAATGCCGGCATCGTTTCGAGGATCACGTGGTACTGGTTGAGGTCCGTGTACGTCGTCAGAATTTGTCGCTGGCCAAAGGCGTCGTATAGCGTTTCATCAACGGCCTGCGGCGTAATTCCCATTCGAGACGCGGTTTCCCTGTCAATGACGAGCGAAGCGGCCAAGCCCCCGGTCTGCTGATCGGTGGCGAGATCGCGAAGCTCGGGCACCTGCTCCAGCCTCGCCATCAGCTTCGCCGTCCAATAGTTCAATTCGTTCAGGTCCGGGTCTTCCAATGTGTATTGATACTGCGTCCGGCTGACGCGGTCTTCGACCGTCAAATCCTGCACGGGCTGCATGTAGAGCGTTATGCCATCCACTTTGTCCAACTCGGGTTGCAGGCGGCGGATCACGTTTGAAGCGCTGATCTTGCGCTCATCGAGCGCCTTGAGATTGATTTGAATCCGTCCGGAGTTGAGCGTTGTATTGGTTCCGTCAATTCCGATGTAGGAAGACACATTTTCGACAGCGGGGTCCTTCAGGATGATCTTTGTAAGCGCTTGCTGCTTTTCCGACATTGCCGGAAACGAAATCGTCTGCGCCGCCTGGGAAATTCCCTGGATGATTCCCGTGTCCTGCACGGGGAAGAAGCCCTTTGGAATAAGGATGTAAAGCACGATAGTCAGGACGAGCGTTGCCCCGGCCACCACCAGCGTTCCGGTCTGGTGCTTCAGCACCCACTGAAGCGTCCTGCCGTAAAACGCAATCACCCGCTGGAACGCGTGCTCCGACCACCGGAAGATGCGGGATTGCTGCGCCTCCGGTTTGTGCCGCAACAACCGGGCGCACATCATGGGCGTGAGCGTCAGCGACACCACCGCGGAAACGAGGATCGTGACGCTCAGCGTGATGGCGAACTCGCGGAACAGCCGCCCCACGACGTCGCCCATGAACAAGAGCGGAATCAGCACGGCGATGAGCGAAACCGTCAGCGAAATGATCGTAAATCCAATCTGCTCGGAGCCTTTCAGCGCCGCTTCGAGAGGCGGCATGCCTTCTTCGATGTACCGGACGATGTTCTCGATCATCACGATCGCGTCGTCCACCACAAAGCCCGTGGAGATCGTTAGCGCCATCAACGTGAGGTTGTTCAGACTGTATCCGGCGATGTACATCACGCCGAACGTCCCGACGAGCGACAACGGAACCGCAATGCTCGGAATGATGGTGGCCGAAATGTTGCGCAGGAACAGAAAGATCACCATGACCACCAGCGCCACGGTGAGCATCAATTCAAACTCGACATCCTGGACGGAGGCGCGAATCGTCGTCGTGCGGTCGGTCAGCACCGACAATTTGACGGCCGCGGGCAAAGTGCTCTGGAGGAGCGGCAGCAAGTTCTTGATGCGGTTAACCACCTGAATGATGTTCGCGCCCGGCTGCCGCTGAATATTCACGATGACCGCGGGCGTCTCGTTCATCCACGCGGCCTGGCGCATGTTTTCCACGTCGTCCGTCACCTCGGCCACATCGGACAATCGGACCGGCGCGCCGTTGTGGTAAGCCACGATCACCCTGCTGAAATCGCTGCTCGTCAGAAGCTGGTCGTTCGAGGCGATCTGGTAATCCTGTTGTGGGCCATCGAAATTGCCTTTCGCCAAATCCAAGCTCGTTTGTTGCAACGCCGTGCGAACGTCTTCCAGGTTGATCCCGTAGGAGGACAGTGCAACCGGATTCACTCTTACGCGAACCGCGGGTTTTTGGCCGCCGCCAATACTGACCAGGCCCACGCCGGATAACTGCGAGATCTTCTGCGCGAGCCGCGTGTCGGCCAAGTCTTCGACTTGTGGAAGCGGAATCGTGTCCGAGGTCAACGCCAGCGTCAAAATCGGGAAATCGGCCGGGTTCGTTTTGCTGTAGATCGGCGGCGTCGGGAGATCGGACGGAAGATACGTCTGCGCCGCATTGATGGCGGCTTGAACTTCCTGCTCCGCGACGTCAATGCTCAGATCGAGTGAGAATTGCAGAACGATGATCGAGCTCCCGCCCGAACTCGTCGAGGTCATCTGATTCAGGCCGGGGACCTGACCGAACTGCCGCTCGAGTGGCGCCGTCACGGCGGAGGACATGACGTCGGGACTCGCGCCGGGATAAAACGTCACAACTTGGATCGTGGGGTAGTCAACTTCCGGCAGCGCGGAGACCGGCAACTGCAGAAACGCCACAAATCCCGCGAGCAGAATCGCCGCCATCAAGAGCGAGGTCGCGACCGGCCGCAGGATGAATGCGCGTGACGGACTCATTGCCCGGCAGCACCTCTGCTCGGACTACTCGGATTGGCTGAGGCACTGGAGCCGGAGAGCGCGCCGCCCGCTCCGGTCGTACTGCTTCCGTTGCCGCCTCCGCCCGGCTTGTTCTGGATGCTGACCTTGGCGCCGTCCTGCAATTTGTCGAAGCCATTCACGGCAACGACGACTCCCGGATCAACCCCTTCCACGGCGGTCATCGTGCCGTCCGTCGTGCCCACCGTCACGGGCTTCATGGACGCGGTTTGATCCGAATTGATTACGTACACGAACGGCCCCTGCGCATTTCTCTGGATGGCCGTGTTGGGAACCAGCGTGACTCCTTTTTCCGTTTCCACCAGCAACCGCGCATTCACAAACTGGCTGGGGAACAGCGAACTATCCGTGTTCGCGAATACAGCCTTCAGCTTCAACGTGCCCGTGGTGGGATCAATCACGTTGTCGAGTGTGAGCAAGTAGCCGCTGGCGAGTTTTTGAGTTTGATCGCGATCGAAGGCGTCCACCCCCAGCCGGCTTCCCTGGCGCAATTGCGTTTGAATCTGCGGAAGATAATCCTCTGCGACGCTGAAAATCACCGTAATCGGCTGAAGTTGAGTGATGACCACAAGGGACGTCGCGCTGTTCGCCTGCACGATATTCCCCGGATCCACCTGCCGCAAGCCGACGCGTCCATCAATCGGCGAAGTGATGTGGCAGTAGTCGAGGTTCACCTGCGCATTCGCAAGCATCCCCTCGTCATTTTTTACGGTGCCCTCATCTTGAAGGACTACCTGCTGCTGGTCGTCGAGCTGCTGCTTTGCGATGGCGTTGCGGCCGTAAGCTTGCTGGTAGCGATCCAGATCAATGCGAGCTTCCGTCAGCACGGCTTGGTCATGCGCTAGTTGCCCCTCCACCTGGGTCAATGCCGCCTGGTAGGGGCGCGGGTCGATATCGAGCAACGCATCACCCTTGTGGACCAATTGCCCTTCCTGGTAGTACACCTGCATGATCTGGCCCTGCACTCGGCTTGTCACCGTGACCGTATAGACCGGCGTAACGGTGCCAAGGGCCGTGATATAAACCCCGATATCGCCCTTGTACGTCGTCGCGGTCACGATCGGAACGCCGCGCACGGGCGGTCCTGCTTTGACCTTTTCTCCCCCCGCGTCGCGCCAACGGTAGATGAAAAACCCAGCGATTACGACCACCACCACCAACAGCCAAATCCACCAGCGCTTCTTTCGACGGGTTGCCCCCCACGGCGCGGACTGCTCGTGCTCCAGGGAGCCGGTTGTGTCTTCGTGTTGTTCAACCAAGGCGAGCCCTCACTTGTTTGTTCTCGAACCGCACATTGCTTTGGACCACTTTCCAGGCGGCAGCGACCGCGGCGCCGCCGGCGTCCGGCAGTTGTTCGATCATTTCATCGGCCGGCCATCCTGCGCCGGATGGAAGGGCAATCCGTTCTCGGCTGCGGTCAAGAAGGTCCTAATCTTCCATGCGAATCCGCGATTTTGCCTGGTCCGTGGCGCGCATACGTTTTAAATGCACCCCTACAATGAATAGGATGGCTCCGACGGAATTATGGTTACACCTTATCTCGTTCAGGGCAAAACGTGCTTAATCCATGCACGTACCCGCAAATTTAAGCAGAAAAGGGGCGTTTTCGGAAGGGGGAAATCCCTGCGGTTTGGCACGTTCGTCGCCGATCGCTCACTTCCTCCGCAGAAGGTGGAATGACGGGCGAAGGGCCTAGCGCGGCAGAATCACCATCACCAACGCCTGGTTTTTCTTGCGATTCAAATACCAACACGGCGCGTAGCCGAAATGCGGGAACATGGAATGCACGCAGGAATCTGTTTCTGCGTCGCCAAAATAGATCTCAACCTTGCCGTTTTTTTGTGGAACCGCATAGATCTGCTGCATTCTCACCGAACCGAACGCGCTTCCAGATGCTGGATTCTTCATCTTGTATCGAAGAAGAAGATAGTCCCCCGCGTACAAGAGAACCATCGCCGCCAAGACGCCGGCCAGCGTCCATTTCGCGAAGAAGTGCACACGATTCAAGGCCTTTTCCATGTCGCAGTGCAAAGCGAGTCGCGCGAGTTCATCGCGGGTTCGGCCTCCGCGGCTCCGCGCGGACCTTCACCCGCGCATGCGAGTGTACTGCGCCCGAGTCCGCGGCGCGACTGAACTTCATCGGCCTGTGCGTTCCGGGCCGCTTCACTTTGAACCAAATTGTCCGCGCAACACCGCGCACGCCCGATTGCATCCATTCTGGGCGTCGTATGTTCTATAATGCTCCTTCAGACTAGGACAGCTCAGCACCAGGGAGGTCGAGTTGCTCCCCCCCCTCAAGACGTCGAAAGCGTCCCCGATGTTCCAATCTGTCTCCATTCGCGCTCCGCGACTTGTGTCAACCTTCGCGTGTCGCGCGTTGGCCGGCGCGCTCTTACTGCTTCTGCCTGCGGCGGCAACGATCGCACGGCCCGCGGGACGCCAGACGAGTACGCCGCCTCCCGCCGCTGCTCCCGCCGCCGCGCCGGCACCCGCGACGAAGCTCAAGCCGGAGCAAACACTGGAACGTTCGCTGAACCCGGGCGAAACGCAGAGCTTCCTGATCCATTTGAAGAAGGGCCAATTCTTCCACGCGGAAGTCCAACAGGTCGGCATCGACGTCGTTCTGGTTCTCACCGGCCCCGACGGCAAGCAAATCGCCAAGATGGACACGCTAAACGGCACATTCGGCCCGGAGAAAATTTCGGCCATCACTTCCTCCGGGGGAAATTACAGACTGGACGTGGTTTCCGGAGACAAAGAAGCGCCCGCGGGTCTATACCGGCTCACGATCGCCCAGCCCCGCAAGCCAATTGCGCAGGATCAATCCCGCATCGCTGCCGAGAGGGATGTCGCCGACGGAACGGTCCTATACAACCAGCAATCGGAGGATGCGCATCGCCATGCGCTCCAGGAGTTTACGGATGCCGTGAAGATTTGGCACGACCTTGGCGATGGGTATGAAGAAGCTCTTGCTCTTTCTTCGGCCGCGAATTTGCAATTGGGCTTGAGCCAGACCGAGGACGCGCGCAAGGGATTTCTTGCCGCTCAGCCGCTCTATCACGCCTCCGGCGAGACCGATGGGGAGGCCTCCAATCTCGATAGTCTCGGGCTCGTCTCGCAGGACCTGTTGGACAAGGCCCACGCCCTGGACTACTACGCGCAAGCAGTCGCGCTTTGGCACCAGCTCGGCAACCGGCCGAATGAAGCCACGGATCTGAACGTTCTCGGCCTGATTCACTACGCGCAGGGAGACAACCGCGGCGCGCTCCCGTATTTTCAGCAGGCGTTGCCGATGAAGCGTGCGGTGGGAGATCGCGTCGGAGAAGCGGCTGTCCTGAATAACCTCGGGCTGATCTATGACAATCTGGGCGAGAAGAAGAAGGCACTCGACTTCTACATGCAGGCGCTGCCGATCAAGCGCGAAGTCGGCGACCGGAACGGCGAGGCCACGATTCTGAGCAACATCGGCTACGACTACGGCTCGCAGGGCAACATTCAAAAATCCATCGACTATTACCAGCAAGCGCTGAAGATCGAACAAGAAACCGGCGACAAGGATGGCCAGGCCACCACGCTGAACAACATGGGCCTGACGTATGACGGCACCGGCGACAAAGAAAAAGCGCTCGACTATTACAACCAGGCGCTTCCGCTGGCCGATGCCAATCAGAACCGCGGCCTGGAAAGCGTTCTGAACGACAACATCGGCAGGCACTATTATTCGCTCGGCGACAGTCACCGCGCAATCGAGTACTACAACAAGGCGCTGGGATTGGCGGGCGAAGCCGGCGATCGTTCGAGTCAAGCCGGAATCCTCACCGATCTCGGCTTGGTGTACGAGGACTTGGGCGAGGAGCAAAAGGCCATTGAGTACTACAATCAGGCCCTGCCCTTGCGCAAAGACGTCGGCGATCCTTCCGGCATCTCCACGACCCTGAACAATCTCGGCACGGTCTATCTCAATTTGGACGAGCGCGACAAATCACTCGACTATTACAACCAGGCGCTTCCGCTCGAAAAATCCTCGGGAGATCGTTCCGGCGAAGCCGCCACGCTCAACAATTTCGGCTACGTTTATAGCGATATGGACCAGCCCCAAAAGGCCCTCGACTTTTTCAACCAGGCCCTTGTCATCGAGCGCGAAGTGAGCAATCCCGCCGGCGAAGCGATCACCTTGAGTAATATCGGAAAGATTCAAGATAAGCTGGGCGATAAGCAGAAGGCCCTGGAATCTTTCGATCGTTCGCTCGCTCTCGGCCGGCAGGTGGGGGACCGCGATATTCAAGCGAGAACCCTGAATAACATCGCCAAAGTTTACATGGAGCAGGGAAGCAAGGATAAGGCCCTCGAATACTTTCTCCGCTCCCTCGAACTTCTTCAGGAAGTGCACGACCCGATCGGCGAAGGAAACGTCCTCACGTCCCTGATGCACTACTGGCGCGACGCGAAGCAACCGGAAACGGCGATTTTCTTCGGCAAGCAGGCGATCAACCAGTTTCAGGAAGTTCGTTCCAATATCCGGGGCCTCGAGCAGGAAGCGCAGAAAAGTTTCGTGAAGTCGCGAGAGGGCACGTACCGCGACGTTGCGAGCCTCCTGATTGCCCAGGGCCGCTTGTACGAAGCGGAAGAAGTGCTCGACCTCCTGAAGGACCAGGAGTATTTCGATTTCATCCGCCGCGATACGCGCGGAGGGGCCGCACTGACGGCGCCCGTTCCCCTGACCACCGGCGAATCCGATCTCGACAAGAAGTTCCAGGTGATTTCGGCCCGCGTGACCGAGATCGGCAGCGAGTGGGCCGCGTTGCGCTCGAAACCTTCGCGCACGCCGGAAGAAGAGCAGCACCTTGGCGACCTCGCCGCGCAACTCGATACGGCCAACCAGGAGTGGAGACAGTTTCTCAACAATCTCTATTCCTCCTTGCAGGCGACCGGGCAGGCGCAAAGGAGCGTGCGCAACCTCCAGGAAAATGCGAGCGGCATGCAGAAAGTGTTGCGGCAACTCGATCCCGGCACGGTGGCGCTCTACACGCTCGTGGGCGACGACAAGTATCAGGTGATCGTGGTGACCCCCACCGTGGTTGTGGCGCGAGAATACTCCATCACGGCCGCCGATTTGCGCAAGAAGGTGCTGGATTTCAGACAGGAACTATCCGCTTCGGACGGTGAGCCGCTGCCGCTTGCGCAGGATTTGTACGCGATTCTCGTCGGGCCGGTGGCGCAGGATTTGGAAGGCGCGAAGGCAACGACGCTGCTCTGGTCGCTCGACGACGTGCTGCGCTACGTGCCGATGGCCGCGCTGAACGACGGCGAGCACTATATGGTCGAGAAGTACCGCACGGCGGAATTCACGCCGTCGAGCGTGGCGGACCTGACCGACAAGCCCGAAGTGAAAGATTGGCTCGGCCTCGGCATGGGCGTCTCGAAAGCGTACGGCGATTTTCCTGCGCTGCCGTCCGTGCCGGGCGAATTGCAAAGCGTGATTCAGGAGGGGAGCGCGCCGAAGGGTGTGATGCCCGGCGAAGTCCTCCTCGATGATTCGTTCACCGTGGCGAACATGAAAAAGGCGCTCGAGGAGAGCCATCCCCTCGTGCACATCGCGAGTCATTTCTATTTTGCGCCGGGTAACGAGACGAACTCCTTCTTGCTTCTGGGCGGCAGCGACCCGCAGGGCACTCATCTTACGCTGGCCCAGATGCGGGACGACCCGTCCTTCGATTTCAGCCAGACGAAATTGCTTACGCTCTCCGCCTGCGACACTGCGATGGGCGGCGCTGCGGGCGACGGCCGCGAAGTGGACGGCCTGGGCAACGTGGCCCACGATAAGGGCGCGGAAGCCGTGCTCGCATCGCTATGGGCGGTGAATGACAAGAGCACCGGTCTCCTGATGCAGGAACTCTACCGCCTCTGGACTACTGGCGGACCCGGCATGAGCAAAGCGGAGGCGCTCCGCCGCGCGCAGTTGGCTTTGTTGCACTCGCCAAACACGCCCTACTCGAGCCCGTACTACTGGGCTCCCTTCGTTCTCATTGGCAATCCCCGCTGAGCCTTTCGCGGATCGGAGGTCGCGCAGACGCGAGTGTTTGCGTGATGGATTGGGGTGCCCGGTTCGAGCCACTCTGCTCATCCGCATTGCCACACCGTTTTCCCGCCCGGAATCATCTATACTCTAATGGTTGCAAAGGAGGGCGGCGGCCGCTTCCAAGCGGAACCGCCGGACGGTCAGGCTGCGCAACGAAGAAATCTTGCGACACGTCCGATGCCATGGGGATGGGCTGCAGCCAATCCGATTCAACGTCTTAGGGTAAAGTGCGCATTCTTGGAGTGCTCGAGTCTGGCCCTTTGTCGCCGCGGAACAATTCCGCTGGGCGCAGAACCGGCGTGGACGCTGTCCGCCTGAGCCGTAATTTCAAGAGACCCGTATGTGGCTAGTCCGCCTCGCTCTTCGCAGGCCGTACACGTTTGTCGTCGCCGCGCTCGTGATTCTGATCCTGGGCCCGCTCGTCATCCTGCGGACTCCGACCGACATCTTTCCGAGCATCGATATTCCGGTGGTCAGCATCCTCTGGAACTACTCGGGCCTCTCCGCGCAAGAACTCAACAACCGGATCGTCACTCCGCACGAGCGCATCTTGACGACCACGGTGGACAATATCGAACACATCGAGTCGCAGACTCTGAACGGAGTGGCCGTCGAGAAGATTTTCTTTCACCCGGGCGCGAACGTAAGCACCGCGGTCTCCCAGGTGACGTCCGTTTCGCAAACGATCCTTCGGGCGCTCCCGCCCGGAACGACTCCTCCGCTCGTGATCACCTATACGGCGTCGAGCGTCCCGATCTTGCAGCTCGCGCTTTCCGGACAGAATCTCTCCGAGCAGCAGATCTTCGACCTCGGCGTCAATTTCATCCGGACGCGCCTCTCGACCGTTCCCGGCGCCGCAATCCCGTATCCCTACGGCGGCAAGCAGCGCCAGATCATGGTGGATCTCGATACGGCGGCGCTGCAATCCAAAGGACTCTCGCCCGCGGACGTGGTCAACGCAATTAGCGCGCAGAACCTGATTCTTCCGTCCGGCACGTCAAAAATCGGCCTCTATGAATACGACGTCAAGATGAACGCCAGCCCGGATACGGTGGCCGGCCTCAACGACTTGCCGATCAAGACGGTCAATGGAACCACGATTTACGTTCACGACGTGGCGCAGGTGCGCGACGGTTTTCCGCCGCAGACCAATATCGTGCGCGTCAACGGCCAGCGCTCGATCCTGCTCACCATCCTCAAGACCGGCAGCGTTTCCACGCTCGAAATCATTTCGCAGGTCAAGGCCCTCTTGCCGCAAATCCTCGCGGGACTCCCTCCTTCGCTTCGCGCGCATGCTCTCGTGGACCAGTCCTTCTTCGTCCGTTCCGCGATTTCGGGTGTCGTGCGCGAAGCCATCATCGCCGCCTGCCTGACGGGCCTCATGATTCTGGTTTTCCTCGGCAGTTGGCGCAGCACGTTGATCATCGCGATTTCCATTCCGCTTTCGATTCTCGTCTCCCTCATCTGCTTGGGCGCGCTCGGCGAAACGATCAACATCATGACGCTCGGAGGACTCGCGCTCGCCGTGGGCATTCTCGTGGACGACGCCACCGTCGCAATCGAGAACATCCATCGCCAGTTCGCCATGGGCAAGGAGCTCGAGCACGGCATTTTGGACGGCGCGCAGCAAATCGCCGTTCCGGCCTTCGTCTCGACCCTTTCGATCTGTATCGTGTTCGTGCCGATGTTTTTCCTCACCGGCGTCGCGCGCTACCTCTTCGTTCCGCTGGCGGAGGCTGTGGTGTTCGCGATGCTCGCGTCCTATCTGCTTTCGCGGACGCTCGTGCCCACGATGGCCAAGTATTTGCTTCGCGGCCACGCGGAGGCCGGGGACGCTGCTCCTGCGCCCACGGCGAATTTTCTCGTGCGCTGGCAGTACCGGTTCGAGCAGCAGTTCGAGCGGTTCACCGACTGGTATCACGCCTGGCTCGAGACCGCCATCGCGCACAAGGGCGTTTTCATGATCGCCTTCCTCGGGTTCTGCGTCGCGTCGTTCGCGCTCTTCCCGTGGCTGGGACAGGATTTCTTCCCGACGGTGGATAGCGGCCAGTTCAAGCTCCACATGCGGGCGCGCACGGGCACGCGAATCGAGGAAACCGCCCGCCTGTGCGACCAGGTCGAAGACGAAATTCGTCACGAAGTTCCGCCGAACGAGCTCGAGACCATCGTGGACAACATCGGCTTGCCCTACAGCTCGATCAATCTTTCGTACTCGAATTCCGCGCCCATCGGTACGGCCGATGCCGACATCCTCGTCGCGCTGAGCGAGAAGCATCATCCCACCGCGAAGTACGTCCACGATCTGCGTCTCCGGCTGGCCGAGCGTTTTCCCGGCGTCACCTTCTATTTCCAGCCAGCGGATATGGTGAGCCAGATCCTGAGTTTCGGCCTTCCGGCTCCGATTGACATCCAGGTGGAAGGCTACAATCTCGATGCCAATCGCGTCTTCGCGGGCCGCCTTCTCCAACGAGTCCGCCAGGTGCCCGGCACGGTGGACATGCACATCCACCAGACGTTCGATCTGCCGCGCCTCGATGTGAACGTGGATCGCACGAAGACGAGCGAAGTCGGCCTCACGCAGCGCGACGTCGCCACCAACTTACTCGTCTCGCTCAGCGGCAGTTTCCAGACGACCCCTTCCTTCTGGCTCGATCCCAAGAATGGCGTGAGCTACAGCGTCGCCGTTCAGACGCCGCAATACCGCAATAACTCTCTTCAGGATCTTGAGAATATTCCCATCACTGCGCCGGGCGGCCGCCCTCCGCAAATTCTCGCCGGCCTCGGCTCGATCAGCTTGAACGAGGAGCAGGGGACCGTGTCGCACTACGACGTCCAGCCCGTCCTCGACATTTATGGAAACGTGCAGGGCCGCGACCTCGGCGGCGTTGCGACGGACGTGATGCGCATTGTCAACGACAGCCGGAAGGATCTGCCGCCCGGCTCGCAGCTTTCCGTCCGCGGCACGATTCAGACGATGCAATCGTCCTACGCGGGCCTGTTGGGCGGCTTGGTCTTCTCGATCATGCTCGTCTACTTGCTCATCGTCGTGAACTTCCAATCCTGGCTTGACCCGTTCATCATCATTTGCGCTTTGCCGTCGGCACTCGCGGGAATCATCTGGATGCTTTTTGTCACCGGTACGACGCTCAGCGTCCCGGCGCTCACCGGCGCTATCATGTGCATGGGAGTCGCGACGGCCAACAGCATTCTGGTCGTCAGCTTCGCGAAGGAGCAATTGCGCGATGGAAATTCTCCCGATCAATCCGCCTCCGTTGCGGGGTATACGCGCCTCCGCCCGGTCTTGATGACCGCTCTCGCCATGATCATCGGAATGTTCCCGATGGCGCTGGGTCTGGGCGATGGCGGCGAGGAGAACGCTCCGCTGGGTCGCGCCGTGATCGGCGGGTTGTTGTTTGCGACGGTCTCGACTTTGTTTTTCGTGCCGGTTGTGTTTAGTTGGATTCACGGCTGGCTCGAGTCGCGAAAGGCGAAGCAGGCGTGAACTTCCGGCAAGAGGATTTTCTGATGCGCAGCGCAGATCGGAGCCGTTTCGTATATGAGTGAGAGCGAACCAGGCGGTTTTCAGGAGTCGCCGACCCCGCCGCAGGCCGCGCCGCGCCGCGTCCGGCCGCTGGCGATTGTTTTGTTCCTGCTGGTAGTGGCCGCCATCGTGGTCGCGGGAATTATTCCCCGCCTCCGCACGCGCGCGGAAGTCCGCGAGGAGACGAGTCGCACGGCGATTCCGGACGTTTCCGTCGTCTCGCCGCATCGCGTCGCTCCGGCCGAGGAGGTCGTCCTCCCGGCGAGTATTCAGGCTTACACCGACGCCCCGATTTACGCTCGCACGAACGGCTACGTGAAAAAGTGGTACGCGGACATCGGCGCGCACGTGAAGGAAGGCCAATTGCTCGCCGAGATCGATACCCCGGAAATCGATCAGCAGCTTCAGCAGGCGCTCGCCGATCTCGGCACCGCTGAAGCAAACATGCATCTCGCCGAAATCACAGCCAATCGCTATCAGGATTTGCTGAAGACGGACTCCGTCTCGAAGCAGGACGCGGACAACGCCGCCGGCGATTACGAAGCCAAGCGCGCCACCGTCGCATCGGCCCAGGCCAACGTCAAGCGGCTCGAGGATCTTCAGTCGTTCCAAAAAATTTACGCGCCGTTCGACGGCGTGATCATCGCCCGCAACGTGGACATCGGCGATCTGATCGACGCCGGCGCCAGCGGCGGCGCCGCGAAGGAACTCTTTCATATCGCCTCGACGCGCCGCCTTCGCGTCTACGTCAGCGTGCCGCAATCCGATTCCCCCGGCGCGAAACCCGGCCTCAAAGCCGATTTGGTTTTGCCGGAATTTCCCGGCCGCCGCTTCCCCGGCACTCTCGTCAGCACCGCGCAGGCGATCGATCCCGTGTCGCGCACGCTCCTTGCTGAAATCTCCGTGGACAATCCCACCGGCGAACTTCTCCCGGGCGCTTACGCCGAAGTTCATCTCAAGGTGGCGTCCACGGAACCCGCGTTCACCGTTCCGGTGAGCGCGCTGCTGTTCCGTTCCGAAGGCCTGCGCGTCGTCTCCGTGGGGAACGACAGTCGCGCCGTGCTCGTGCCGATCATCATCGGACGCGATTTCGGAAACGAGGTCGAAGTGGTTTCCGGTCTCACCGACAACATGCAGATCATCCAGAATCCCCCGGATTCGATCGTCACCGGCGAACAGGTGCGCGTCATCCAGTCGCAATCCCCGCAGGCTGCTGCGCAATGATTCCTGTGGTCCCCAACGCTTTCCGCCCGGGTCGCATCCGCCGCTGGATTGGCGCTTCGGTGCTGCTCGCCGCGATGTGCCTCGCCGATGGCTGCGTCGTCGGCCCGCAGTACCACCGCGCGACCGTCGACCTGCCGCCGAACTACAAGGAAGACCAGAATTGGAAGCCCGCCCAGCCCGCCGACGCAACGCTCCGCGGAAACTGGTGGGAGATATTCAACGATCCGCAGCTCAACTCGCTCGAAGAGCAAGTCAGCGTTTCGAATCAATCCCTCAAGGCCGCGCAGGCCCGGTTCGATCAGGCGCGCGCGCTGGTTCGCTTCGAGCGCGCAAGTTATTACCCGACGCTTTCGGTCGCCCCTTCGATTTCTCGCACGCGCGTCTCGCAGAACGAGCCGAACGCCGGCACGAGCGGCGGCACGACCACAAACAATTTCGCGATTCCGTTCGACGCCGCCTACGAGCCCGATCTCTGGGGACGCGTTCGCCGCGAAGTCGAAGCCGCGCGCGCGGGAGCGCAGGCCAGCGCCGCCGATCTCGTGAATGTCACGCTCAGCGTGCGCGCCGAATTGGCCGTGGACTATTTTCAATTGCGGAGCCTCGACGCCGAAAAGGCGCTCCTCGATTCCACCGTCAAGGACTATTCCGAAGCGCTCGCCCTCACCGAAGACCGCCATCGCGGCGGCATCGCCTCCGAAGTGGACGTCGCCCAGGCGCAAACGCAGCTTGAAACCACGCGCGCCCAGGCGATTGACGTCCAGGTTGCGCGCGCGCAATTCGAGCACGCCGTCGCCGTGCTCGTCGGCAAACCAGCCTCGGAGTTCAGCATTCCGCCTTTGCCGCTCGAAGCCTCTCCGCCCGGCATCCCCGAAGGCGTGCCCTCCGATTTACTCCAGCGCCGCCCGGACATCGCCTCGGCCGAACGCAGCGTCGCCGAGGCCAACGCCGGAATCGGCATCGCCAAATCCGCCTACTATCCGAATATCACTCTCTCGGGCGAAGGCGGTTTTGATAGCGCGGTCATCACGACGCTGATCAGCGGCCCGTCGAGCCTCTGGTCGGTCGGCGCGAGCGCCTTGGAAACCATTTTTGACGCCGGCGCCCGCCGCGCCTCCACCGACCAGGCCTGGGCCGCGTACGAGGAATCCGTCGCGAACTACCGGCAGTCGGTGCTCACCGGAATCCAGGAAGTCGAGGATAATCTCGCCGCGCTCCGCATCCTCGAGGATGAAGCCAAGACGCAGGCCGCCGCCGTCAGGGCCTCGCAGCACTCGCTCGATCTTTCGACCACGCGTTACAAGGGCGGCGTCGCCGGGTATCTCGAAGTCATCACCGCGCAGAGCAGCGCGCTCGCCGACCAATTGGTTGCCGAGCAGATTCGCGCGCGCCGCATGACCGCCGCCGTCCTCCTCATCAAAGCACTCGGCGGCGGCTGGGACGCTTCCTCGCTCGGCAGCGTCGCATCCTCTTCCTCTTCGCCCGCTTCTCCGTCTGCCGCGCAGACTCCCGCGCCTTCAGTTTCTCACTAGCCAGCCTGAGCCGTACCAGGGAGCGCCGATTTGCCCTGGAAACTGGTCGGCAATGAGCGTCAAATCTTCGTTGAAGATGCCTCGCGAGAAGAATTGGGGCGGCCTCAGGCGAAGTTTTTCAAAAAGGCTGCGGGACAGAGTTAGAAAATATCGCCCTAGTCTCGTTTGCTATCCGATTGTGGATCGCCAGCAGGCGCAGAGTGTGTCTGGCCTTCGTGAATCGCGGCGGGAATAAGGCGTCCCGCAAGAAGATGGAGTAGAAACACGGCCATGAGACCGCCCGCAAGTACAAGCACGAACGACCTCAAGTCTGTGTGCGGATAAAACAAGACGTAGAGCACGAGTACCCAAAAGGAAGTCGTGAGCGTGGGGATTCCGACCGCGATGAACATTGTTCCCGAGAAACCCGGGAGATACCACGGGAATTGGTCGTGCACGGACCTGCGAGCCCACCAGGCAGTGTCGATTTTTATGGCCAGCCCCTCTGCAAGTGGCAACTCCCTTTCCTCCGGGCCGCGCCGGTGGCCCAACCTGTAGAATTCAAACAGGTGCGAGTCGATGGAAGTCACGCCGGGGATCGATTCCAATAGCCTCAAGTAAGCTCGCCAGAATTGAATCACGCGGACGCCGCGGAAGCCGAGCGATATGTAGAATAGCGAAAGCGCCAGGCCAAAGAGAGACACAATCAGGCTGATGTTGTGGGCTGTCGTTGTGGCTGAAGTTGTGAACGCGAGAGCCGTGGCGAGAAACGCCTGCACGGTCGAGAAATTGTTCATGCGCGCATAGAGAATATGGTCCTCGTGGTACAACCGCTCCAGAACCTTGTGCCACGCGTTCTTCGGGTCGGGAAACTTCGAATCGTAGCTCACCACAACCTCAAACAGCGTCCCAGTCTGAACTGTCCTCGAAACCGAATTGTACTCGGCATCTTCGAGGCGTGCGACCGTCCAATCCGCCCACCTCAGGTGTCAAAACCCCTGGTTTGGAGGCGCTTTTCGGACCGGCTCCCGGCCGGGCCGGGACAGGTTCCGCCGTGCCCTGACGAAAGCCATTTATGAGACGACTTCAATTCAGTTCGTCTTTATTTTGACGACGAAATAATGAATCTCCGACGGCACGGTCTTGAACCAGTGCGGCGTTCCCGCGGGGATAACGATCACGTCTCCCTGCGCGAGCGAATGGCTCACACCGCCATCGATTCCAGTGCCGCGGACTTCGTCCGGCGAACTCTCCTTCTCGTCGATCATCGTGCCGCCGGTGACAAACGTCGCCGCGCCGTCCACGACGTAGAAGACGTCGGTCTCCCTCTTGTGCAGTTCGACCACCCCCGGCGAATTGTGCCGCCCGCCGATCAGTCTGTAATCGTAGTCTTTTCCCGTCAGCAGCGTCGTTCCGTTTTGCAACGCCGCCGTCACCTGCGCTGCTGGGAAATACAGCACGCCCAGCGCTTCCGCAGTTTTTGGCATGTCGTCCGCTCTCCCGCCCGCAATCCGGGCTCCTATCGTTTTTGGACTCGCCAGCGCGCAGATGATGAGCGCCGCCAGCAAGCCTACCCATCGAATCGATCGCATGTTCACCTGCATGTTCGCCTCCGTGGCCTTCGTTTTGTCAGCGATGCGTTCGCTCGCCCCGTGACGTATATCACAATACGTCCTCCGGTGAGGAGAGGACATGATCCGGCAGTGTTTCGGCTATCAAAATGTCTTCATGTATTCGATGAGGGCTTTCTTGTCGCTCGCGGACAAGTTCGAGCCTTATGTAATTCCTTCGTCCTCGATGAAGTCCGGCGCGTTGTTGCGCTTCAAAAACCAACCATTAAACATCCCCCAGCGTATTGGCGCGCACGCGGCGGAATTCAGGAGATTGTGATTGCGGAAGTTCTTGGGTCCGCCCAGCGCAAGTTGGCGAACAAATTGATCGGCACGTTTGCGCCGATGCACATCTCGCCGCCCTCCTCGAAGCGGTACGTGCTGGCCCGCGTCGTTCGCTCGATGGATTTCGCGCCCTCGCGAAGCTCCGGGGAAAGCAGCTTCGTCGAGGAATGTGTTTTGCGCTCGCGGCAGGAAAGAAAAATGAGGCGCGGCCGCAGCCGCGCCTCAGGAGGGAAGGGGACGTTATCGGATTTCTAGGCGGCCTTCACTTTGATGCGGATTCTTCCGCCTGCTTGGCTTTTGGCATCCAGACATCCAGAATGCCGTTCTTCAGTGATGCCACCACCGCATTCGTCTGAATCGGCGTGGGCAATTCGATACGACGATAAATCTGGCTCGCGCATGCATCCCGATAGAGGGTTTTCCCCGAAGAATTCTCGGAAACGGTTTCGCGATTGCCAGTGAGGGTCAAGCACTGCGGCTCGACAGTCAATTCCAGGTCCTTTTCGGTGAATCCTGGAATTTCTGCGCGAAGCTGCAGCACCTCGTCGGTTTCTTGAAGCTCCATGTGGAAGGGGTGAAACAATTCGGCTTCAGCTTGAATCCAGTCCTCGATGTGGCGGCCATCAATCGAGCCGCGACTCTCGAAGATCTCAAACGCCCGCCGCGCAATAGCTTCGTTCAATTCTTGAATTTTCGCCTGCAGGGATTCGAGATCGCCGAAGCGAGGGGACGGTGCTCTTGCTGCTTGGGTGGCGACTGCCTTCTCCATCGAAGTCCTCCTCAAATTGGACCCGAGGATCGGAGTGGCACAGCATGCCGGGCACGCCACGATTCGCCCGCGCTTGTCTCAACCCAGAGCAGTAGGCCTGCGCTGCGCTCGGCGCAATGCTCGGTTCCACTCCGCGCCCATTCTACTCCTCGCAAGGAAATGAGATGCCGGATTTTTGGGAAGATGAGGAAATCTTTTTTGCGCCGACGGCGTTCGGGTCTCCTAGGATTATGGCCTGACGGCGGGCGGGTGAATCCGCCGGAGGGCCCAGTGCGTGGGCAGGAAGCCGAGCAGCGTCGCGCCGGCCAGGGTCACGGCCAAGTGGATCGGGGCCGGCCCCCAGGACCGGCCGAAGAATGGGTCGCGATAGGCGAAATTGATGTTTTGCAAGGCGGGGGCTGCCCGCGAGGCCGTCAGCGCGCACGCGAAGGTCGCCATCCCCAGCCATAGCCCGCGCCGGTCATACCCTGTCCGCGCGACAGCCCAGATCAAGACCGGCGGCAGGACGCAGTGGTAGAGGGATAACAAGCGAAGGAACAGGGAGATTTTCGGATCCCACAAGTACTCGGTGCCGCCGATGAGTTGATGGCCGAAGAGGACGCGCCAGGCGACATCCAGGCACCAAGCTGCGTCCGGCACGAGAACGGCAACTGCCTGTCCTGAAAGCAGGAGGGGGCTCTCCATCCAGATTCCGAGGATCGTCAGGAACATTGCAACATCGCAGATATGAAGGAAGTTGGCCCAGCCCCAGCCCCTTGCGTAAAAGGGGACCCACACGGCCAGCCAGACCAGTCCGACCCAGCGCAGCACAGGGAATTTGACGCGACGATTCGACATAGCGCGGGCACAGCATAGCGCGGGTCAGGCCCCGTGCAAAGCGCCGCGCCAGCGCAGAAGGGATGAGGTCTTCCGGAGACAGCGAGGCCCGAATCGCGGGGAACAGGGCGTCAAATCTTGACAAGGAATGGAGTGGACGGTTCAGATGGGCATAGCCATCCGGAACGACTACAGCTTCGCTTGCTGGACGCGGTTCCGGTGCTCTGGAGACGACCGGTGCTTCGTGGGCGCCTGCGCTGGTTGCCGGCAAGACTGCGCCCAGTGATTATCATACTTCGAGATCTCGTTCATTCGCGCGTCGAGCGCGCGGGGTCCCGGTTGCCTAGCCGGACCGCCCCGATTGGCAAAGGCATTCGTTGCCAATGCCAGGAGCGAAGTTGCCAATACGAATCTGAGGAGTGCCCTTTTCACCTTACGCCTCCGCTCGGTTGCGCAGCGGTTCCACGGATGCGATCATTGCGGCAGCGTTGAGGAGACCTGCTGCCAAAACCAGCTTGCGAAGTGTGCGCCTGTGAAACATGGCCCATTTTGGTTTTTGGCACTGGAGCGGTGTGATAGGGCTTAGGTTGGGACTTGCTGGGAGTCGGGGACTGGGCGTACTAGCCTGGGGTGCTAGAACCAGCTTGGCAGCCCAGGGCTAGGTAGTTTGTAACACTAACAAAAGACAGGTGTTAGTTCATATACTCCCTGCGGCATTGTCGATTTCCGGCATCGCTTACGGAGTGGCTTGCGGCTGGAGCCACATGTGGCATGGGACGGGATTACAGGATTAGCGGACGATTTCGAGCTGCGGCGGCAGATTCAGCAAGAGAACCAATTCGTTTCTCGTCCTTCCTTCTTTGCAACTAGCGCTTCCGGGCAGCACGCGCCGCGCCGGAGCGCTGAATTTCCTTTTCGATGGCGCGGGCCGATTTTGGCGGCAATTCCAGGAACTGGACACCGATCCCCACACTGGGCAAGCAGTAGCGCACTTCGCCGCGCGCAAAGATCTCCACCCCGGACCGTGTCAGCCGAAATCGCAATTTCAGCACAGTCCCTTCAGGATACCGCGCCGGCGTGTTGATGAACATGCCTTGCGTGCTGATGTCGGGAGGATGAAGGTAAAGGACCTCGTTCCGGCCCTCGTAGACGAGGGAGAGTTCGCGCAGGTGGGGAAGGCGCGGGCCATTCCGCAAAGGCCAGTGAGGCTTCGGTTTCTTCAACAGCGGCTTGCTTTGGCTCATGTTTGCAGGACTCCTTCGGGAACGGCCTCCGCTCGCGCGCCGTGGCGCTCCACCCCCTTGGCCGCGTGCCCGGCGCCGCAATGCGGGCAGAATAGGAATCCGCCGACCATTTGCTTGCCGCAGTGCGAACATTCGAGCAAAGTGGCGGACTCGAAGGGGACCACGCGAAGGACTTCGTCGAGCGTCGTCAATCCGAGCTTGATCTTGTCGACCGCGTCTTCCTGCATCAGCCGCATGCCGTTGCTGCGGGCAACGTTGCGAATCAAATCGACCTCGCCGCCCTTGCGAATCAACTGCCGGACCGCTTCATCCAACAAGAGCAGCTCGTAGATTCCGACGCGGCCGCGGTAGCCCGTGTTGTCGCACTCCCGGCAGCCGGCGGGCTCGCTGATAAGTTTTGGCGGATCAAACAGGCCGACCTCGGCGAGCCGAATCGCCATTTCCGGGGTCACCGGCACGGTTTTGTGGCAGGCGCAGAGCTTGCGCACGAGCCGCTGAGCCATGATGCCGATAAGCGAAGAGGCGATCAGGTATCCGGGGACGCCGAGATCGAGCAAGCGAACGACGGCGGAAATACTGTCGTTCGTATGCAGCGTGGATAGAACCAAGTGGCCGGTCTGCGAAGCCTTCATCGCGATTTCGGCGGTCTCGCCGTCGCGAATTTCGCCGACCATGATGATGTTTGGATCCTGCCGCAGGATGGAGCGAAACGAACTCGCGAAGGTCAGCCCCGCGCGCGTGTTGACGTGGACCTGATTGATTCCCGCGAGCACGTATTCAACCGGGTCCTCGATGGTGACAATGTTCACCGTCGGCTTGCGCAAGAGATTCAGCGCGGCATACAGCGTCGTGCTCTTGCCCGAACCCGTGGGCCCCGTGACGAGAATCGCCCCTTGCGGCAACTCCAGGAGGTGGATGAATTCCTGCTCGATCTGAGCCGGAAGACCCAGCTCGGAGAACGAATGCAGCGGGGCGCTCGTTTCCAGCAGCCGGAGCACGATTTTCTCGCCATATTGGGTGGGCAGCGTCGAGACGCGAAGGTCGAGACGCCGCGACCCGACGACGACCAAGAAGCGCCCGTCCTGCGGGGCGCGCCGCTCGGCGATGTCCATGTCCGAAAGAATCTTGATGCGCGATATGAGCTGGTTCTGCACGCTGCGGGCAACACGCGTCAGATCGCGGAGCACGCCGTCGACGCGGATGCGGACGAGGGTTTCATTCAAATGGGGTTCGATGTGAATGTCGCTCGCCTGCTTTTGCATCGCCGCGAGGATGATTTCAGAGACAAGCCGCACTGCAGGGGTACGGCGCTGCCGGATCTCGGCCTGCACCTCTTGAATTGCGTCTTGATTCGCTTGCCGCGCGCTCGTGGAGATAAATTCGATGTCCGGCAGTTGCGCGTTGTCCGGCATGTCGAGCATTCCGGGGGTCGCCGAAGCGGTTGCGGCGGCTTTGCTCCTATCGTAGGCACGTTCGATCCCGGCCAGAAGTTCGTCGCGAAGGCCCAATCGAGGGGAGATTTTCAATCCGGAAGTGAACCGGAGTTCATCGATCGTCGCCAGATCTTGCGGCTCGGCCATGACCACGACAAGGTTTGTACTGTCGCGGCGAAGCGGCAGGAGACAGCAGCGTTCCGCCAGCGCCCGAGGAATCAATTGCAGGGCTTCGCTCTCCGGGACGACCGTGTTGCAATCGACGTAGGGAACGCGCGCGATCTCTTCCAGCGCCGAGACCAAGTCTTTTCGCGAAACGAGCTTCCGCTCCAGCAGCAGCTCGCCGAGAAACATCATCTTCCCTTGCTGGTCCTCGACCGCTTGTGTCAAATCGGCTTGCGAAATCTTGCCGCGGTCGTGCAGGACTTCACCGAGTCTCTTTTTCTTCGGCATTGTGCGCCCGGTCTTTACTTACGCACGCCGCTTGCCAAAGAAGAAGCGGGGAGAAAGCGCGCAAGCCCTTTGTTTTCAGCGCGCTAAGAACATGGGCACGAGGAACAAATCCGAACAGTTTCAAGATGGGAAGGCTGGCCTGCACAAAGGAGAGCCGCTGGGGCGCGTCAGGCCGCGAAGCGAGGAAATTCAGTGCGCAAAAACATTTTGCGAAGCGCTTTGCGGCAGTCTGATGGACGGAGTTTCGGTGTCTCAAGAGGAAAGGGGCACTGAAATCCGGCGGGGGAGTGCGAACTAGTAGCGAAAGAGTTGCTTGGGTGGAATCTCTATGGAGGCAATTCCCGGTGCGGGATTGTCTCTCCCGTTTGAGGATGGAACGCGTGAGGTGAGATTCATTGAACGAGAAGGTTTGAACCGCTAAGTGGTTCAAAAGTCGTCACTTGCGAAGGAGTTGAAAAATGTTCGCGCTTGGCTTGGCGCGTGCAATAAACGCGACTCGGGCGCATTCCGATGACGATCTTCACGGATCGGCGAGCGAGGGGGAAGGGGCTTGCTCAAGGATTCGTGCTGGTCGTTCCCACCTGCCTCTGAGAGGGAAGCTAGGATGGATGACCCCACGCCCCGGTCAAAAAAAGACCGGGAAAACGGGATGCGCCTACTGGGGCCCTTGATCCCAAGCAAGGGCCCCAATTTTTTTCTCCTGCAGTAAACGAAAACCGCGTCGTGCTCCAGCGAAAACTTGTTCCGAGAGAAAACCTCGAGCGTTACGTCCTGGCAGGGTTAGGTGCGAGAGGATTGACGCGATCCAGAACCGCGATCTTCGCTCCGCGCAAAACGTGAATGACTTCGGTGGGTTTGAGCCGCGAGGCGTCGTACTCGAAGCGCAGTTTGCGGCCGTCGTCTTCGACGTGAAAGGTGCGCAGGCCGTACGTGTTGGAGAATTCGCCGAGGGCGCGCAACTGCGCGGGCGTGAGCGCGGCCTGGAGCCGGTACGTCACTTCCACGAGCGTCATGCGCTCAGTATAGCAGAGCGCGCAGCTTGACATAGGGGTGGGGGTATAGTACATCCCCATCCTGGATATAGGGAGGCGCACCGATGGCTTCGCACGCACATCACCTCGCCGTTTGCGGTTGCGAGACGCACCACCGCAAAGCCGCGGCCGTGGACCCGCAGATCAAGTCGTCGAACCTGAAGCGGCTCCGGCGGATCGCCGGGCAGGTACGCGGGCTCGAGCGGATGGTCGGCGAGGACCGCTATTGCGCCGACATTCTGGTGCAGCTCGCTTCAGTCCAGGAGGCGCTTCGCGCCGTGGGACGGGCGCTGATGGGAAATCATCTCCGCCATTGCGTTTCGGATGCGATTCGCAAAGGCACGCCGCGTCAAGCGGAAGCGGCCTACGATGAACTGCTCGCGCTGATCTACAAGTATTCGCGCTGAAAGGCCGGGTGAATTCACGCCGATGGAAAGAGATCCTGTTTGCGGAATGATGGTGGACCCGGCGAAAGCGAAAGCGAGCTTCAACCACGTCGGGAAAATCTATTATTTCTGTTGCGGCGGTTGCAGGGACAAGTTCGTCGCCGAACCTGCTCGATATTCAGCTGCGCCCAAGCTTGTCGGAATCGCCGCAGCGCCGGCCGTGCACGCAACGGCGCCGGTGCGGATCGCCACGGCCCCTGCATCTCTCGAAAAGAAAAGCGAGGTGGTTCCCGCGAAGGCTGCGCCAGCTACGGCTGGAGGCGCGCCCGTGTACACGTGTCCGATGCATCCGGAGATTTTGCGGGACGCGCCCGGCGATTGCCCGATTTGCGGGATGGCGCTCGAACCGCGCACTGTGGCGCTTGAGGAGAGGCCGAACCCGGAACTGCGCGCGATGACGGTGCGCTTTTGGGCCAGCGCCGCTCTTGCCGTTCCGATTCTCGCGCTCGCGATGTCCGAACTGGTCCCCGCTCTTCGCGAGATGATCTCGATGCGGTTGCGCGACTGGATCGAATTCGTTCTTGCGACCCCGGTCGTGCTTTGGGGCGGCTGGCCTTTTTTCGAGCGCGGCTGGTTTTCGATTGTTCGCGGGCGTCTGAACATGTTCACGCTGATCGCGATTGGGACCGGGACAGCCTACGCCTACAGCGTTCTGGCGGTGCTGACGCCACAAAGCTTTCCGCCGTCATTTCGCGGGCCGGGAGGCGGAGTCGCGGTTTACTTTGAAGCTGCGGCGGTGATTACGACGCTCGTTCTGCTGGGCCAGGTGCTTGAGCTGCGCGCGCGCCAACGAACCTCGGCGGCGTTGCGCGATCTCTTGGGACTTGCGCCGAAGACGGCTCGCCGGCTGACCACGGATGGCGTGGAATCGGATGTCGCGCTCGAAATTGTGCAGGCCGGCGATCGTCTGCGCGTGCGGCCGGGCGAGCGCGTTCCTGTAGATGGGGTCGTGCTCGAAGGCACGAGCAGCGTGGATGAATCGATGGTCACCGGGGAGCCGCTGCCGGTGGAAAAGAACGTGGGAGCGCGCGTTACCGGCGGAACGCTGAACGGCACGGGGAGTTTTGTGATGCGCGCTGAGCGCGTGGGAGACGAAACGCTGCTCGCGCAGATCGTGCGAATGGTGGCCGAAGCGCAGCGCACGCGGGCGCCGATTCAACAAACGGCGGATACAGTTTCGGCGTGGTTCGTGCCGGGAGTGCTGCTCGCTGCCGCGATCACTTTCGTGGTTTGGGCCAGGATTGGGCCGCAGCCGCGATTGGCGTACGCGCTGGTCAACGCCGTGGCTGTGCTCATCATTGCGTGTCCGTGCGCGCTGGGCCTTGCGACGCCGATGTCCATAATGGTTGGCGTGGGCCGCGGCGCGACGGCCGGCGTCCTGATCCGCGATGCGGAGGCGCTCGAGGCGCTGGAAAAAGTGGATACGCTCGTCGTGGACAAAACGGGCACGCTGACGGAGGGCAAACCGAAAGTTGTCGGCATCATCGCCGCGGGGCAGTCGGAAGACGAAATCCTGCGGCTTGCGGCGAGCCTGGAACGCGCGAGCGAGCACCCACTGGCGGGAGCAATCCTTGCCGCAGCCGCGGAATGCAAACTCACGCTTGCCGAGCCGGCGAGTTTTCGCGCCATTGCAGGGAAGGGAATTACCGGCGAGATTTTCGGCAAGCGGATTGCGCTCGGGAATGCGGCGCTCTTCGAGGAATTGGGAGTTTCCGTCGCTGCGCTGATCGAACAGGCCGAGCCGCTTCGACGCGATGGCGCGACAACGGTTTTTCTCGCGATCGACGGTAAGTCCGCCGGGCTCATCGCCGTGGCCGATCCCGTGAAGGCGACCGCAGCCGAGGCGATTCGCGCTCTGCACGCGGAGGGACTTCGCATCGTCATGCTCACGGGCGACAGCCGTGCAACTGCGGAGGCGGTCGCGCGCCAACTGGGGATTGACGAAATCGAGGTTGAAGTCTTGCCGCAGCGCAAGGGCGAGGTCGTGCGGCGCTTGCAAGCTCAAGGGCACGCGGTCGCAATGGCGGGCGACGGCATCAACGACGCTCCCGCTTTAGCTGCCGCGCGCGTCGGGATCGCGATGGGCACGGGCACCGACGTCGCGATGGAAAGCGCGGGCGTCACGCTCGTGAAAGGCGACTTGCGCGGCATCGTGCGCGCACGCCGCCTCTCTCAAGAAACGATGCGGAACATCCGGCAAAACCTCTTCTTCGCGTTTCTCTACAACTCGCTCGGCATTCCGCTCGCGGCGGGCGTGCTGTATCCGGTGTTTGGCTTGCGGCTCAATCCGATGATCGCGAGCGCCGCGATGAGTTTCAGCTCGGTTTCGGTCATTGCGAATGCGCTCCGCCTTCGTCGCCTGGCGTTGTAAATGCCAATGGCGCGGCCAGCGGCGCGCGGCACTCACTTCTCGTGCAGCAGTGCTTCGATGGATTCGATGAAGTGCGGGTCCTGCCAGTCCTGGGCGCCGACGATCTTGCGCGCGATGCGGCCATTGCGGCCAATTACATAGGTTTCCGGGTACATCGAGGTTCCGTAGGTTCCGGGGATCTTGGTGGTGGTGTCGTCGAACGTCGGAAAGACTACGTTCTGGTCCTGCAGAAATTTCGCGTAAGCCGCCGGGTCCTGGTCCACGCTGACGCCAAGCACCATCCCGCCTTGCGGCGCGATAACTTGCTGGAGATGGTTCAGCGACGGTGTCTCCTCGACGCAGGGTGGGCACCACGTGGCCCAGAAATTCAGCACGACGACTTGTCCGCGCAAGTCGGACAAATGAATCTCGCGACCGTTGAGTTGCAGAGGGAAGTCCGGGGCTTTCTTGCCCGCGAGACTCGGTTCGCCCTGACGGTAGGTCGGGGTGGCGAAAACCCAAATGACCGATGCCGCGACCAGCAGCCCTGCCGCCGTCAACAATTTGTTCTTCATCGCTTTTCTCGCCGCTCGGTATAATACACCACCCCGCACCGATGAACGTTTCCGCCAACGTGTCCGCGATTGTTCCAGCGCGCAACGAAGAGCAAACCATTGCGCGGGCCGTGCGGTCGCTTGCGGAGCAGCCCGAAATCGCGGAAATCATCGTCGTCAACGACCAATCCACGGATGGAACGGTGGCGGAACTCGCGCGGCTCGCCCCGGAGGTTGATAGGTTGCGCGTTCTCCAAACGCACGAATTGCCGGTGGGTTGGGTCGGCAAGAACTACGCCGTTTCGCTTGGCGCGGCCGAAGCGCGCGGCGAATGGCTGCTTTTCACCGATGCCGACGCCGAGCATTTGCCGGGCTCAGCGGCCGCCGCGCTGGCCGACGCCGCGTCCAATGGCGCAGAGGTTGTCTCGTATTCTCCCGAGCAAGAAACGCGCGCGTGGTGGGAGCGTGCGATCATTCCTTTCGTTTACACGCGTCTCGCGCAGCATTTTTCCTTCGCCGCGGTCAACGATCCCGAATCGCCCGCAGCCGCCGCGAACGGCCAGTATCTGCTGATTCGCCGCGATGCCTACGATCGCATCGGCGGACACACCGGGGTCGCGGCGGAAGTCCTCGAAGACGTCGCGCTGGCGCAACACGCGAAGCAGGCGGGCGTCCGCATTTATTTCGCGCCGGGAGCGGGCCGCGTGCGCGTGCGGATGTATCACAGCTTCCGCGCGATGTGGCAGGGCTGGACGAAGAATCTCTATCCGCTAATCGGCGGGACCGCGCAGGCCGCGACGCGCGAGCTTCTGCAAGTGGTCCCCTGGATTCCGTTCGCGCTGATGTCGCTCACGCCGCTGCGCCATTGGGTTGGCGCGCTCGGCATCCTGCTCCTGGCGGGGCGGCACGCTGCTTATGCGGCGGCGCTGCGTCGCAATCGTTTCCCGGCGGCCTATGCCCTATACTATCTGGTGGGGATGGCGCTGTACGTGGCGCTCCTTTCGGCCTCGGAGTGGCGTTATTTGCGCGGCAAGGTGGAATGGAAGGGCCGAGAGTACGCGGTCGGGGGAGACGGGAGGGGGGCATCCGGTGGGGAGCGCGACCGATCTGGTGGCGGCTCGGAGGCGCGCTAAGTGTTTGTACAGCAATACGATACCAGGTCCCACAGGCGGCGGTTCCTTGCCGCATCTCGGGAAGGCAGTGGCATCCCGCACCAAGCGGAAGGCCCCGCGCATCGAATAGCTGAATCATGGCGAGCGTATCCATAACGCGCAAAGTTGAGTTTTCGGCGTCGCACCGCTATCACAATCCGGCGTTTTCGCCGGAGGAGAACCGGCGCATTTTCGGAAAGTGCAACAATCCCCACGGTCACGGCCACAATTACGTCCTCGAGGTGACCGTGAAGGGAGAGCCCGACCCGGCGACGGGAATGGTGCTCGACCTCAAGGAACTGAAGCAGGTTCTTCAGCGGGAAATCATGGAGCGCATGGATCACCGCTTCCTGAATTACGAAGTCCCCGAGCTTTCAGGACAGATTCCGACTTGCGAGAATATCGCGACGCTGATTTGGCGTTTGCTCGAGCCGAAGATCACGCGCGGCCGGCTGGAGCGCGTTCGATTGTACGAGACGCCCGATCTGTTCGTGGATTGCTACGGCGAGACGAACGCCGGCGGTGCGCGATGAAATTGCAACTCGCGCGCCGCTACCGGTTTGCCGCCTCGCACCGCTTGCACAGCGCCGTCCTGACCGAGGACGAGAACTGGCGCGCGTACGGCAAGTGCAACAATCCCTTCGGCCACGGACACAATTACGTTCTCGAAGTCGCCGTCTCGGGCGCGGTGGATCCCGCGACGGGGATGATCGCGAATCTCGTCGATCTGGATTCCTTTGTCGATCGCGAGGTGATTGAGCCGTTCGATCATGTCTACTTGAATGAGGACGTGGCGGCGTTTCGCGAGCGCGTCCCGACGACAGAAAACGTGTGCATCGAAATTTACGATCGCCTGCGGAAGTTTCCGCAGGCGAAACTCGAGCGAGTTCGACTGGAAGAGACCGGCCTCAACAGTTTTGAGTACACAGGCGAGCGAGGAGAGAGCCGACCATGAGCAACACGAAACGCGTGCGACCCATCACGCCGGCGCGTGAGATTCTAGTGGACGAAGAACGGGCGAGCGAAAGCGGCGAAACCATCGCGGGCTTGATGCGCCGCGTGATCGAGCTCCTCGGCGAGGATACCGGCCGCGAGGGACTCCGCAAGACGCCCGAGCGCATGGAAAAAGCGCTGCGCTTTTTGACGAGCGGCTATCAGCAGGACCCTGAGAAGCTGCTCGAAGGCGCGATGTTCAGCGTTTGCTACGACGAGATGGTCGTCGTCAAGGATATCGAGCTTTTCAGCCTCTGCGAGCACCACTTGCTGCCGTTCTTCGGCAAGTGCCACGTGGCCTACTTGCCGGACAAGAAAGTCGTCGGCCTCTCGAAGATTCCGCGCGTGGTCAATCTCTTCGCGCGACGCTTGCAAATTCAGGAGCGGCTGACGAATCAAATCGCCCATGCCATCGAGAAAAGCATCAACCCGCTCGGCGTCGGCGTGGTGATCGAAGCGCGCCACATGTGCATGGCGATGCGCGGCGTCGAAAAGCAGCATTCGCAGGCCGTCACCAGCGCCATGCTCGGCGCGTTCCGCGAAAACCAGCAGACTCGCGAAGAATTTCTCGCGCTCATCCGCGGAAGATAATCCCCGGGGCCTGGGTGGGCACAACACTCGAACGATTCTCATCGCGCGAGATCCCGCCGCGGCTCGCTTGTCGCCGACGGACGACGGAGATCCCGCGTTTTCGGCCGGCTCAGGAGCGGAATCCGCGGCTGCCCGAGTCGTGGTAGTCTTTTGCCCGCCCGCTTGCAACGAAGGAGACGGATAGACATGCCGGACGAATTGCAAGAACTGCAGGAGCACGCCGAAGAGGGCGCTCACCACGCAAGCCTCGCCCCCGTGACCGTTACGATGGCGATCCTGGCCGTGCTGGTGGCCGCTGTCTCGCTGATGGGCCACCGGACGCACACCGAGGAGTTGCTGAGCCAAACCAGAGCCACCGACCAATGGGCCTACTATCAGTCCAAGGACATTCGCCGCCGCAGTTACGAAGTGCTGCTCGACGAACTTGGCGTCTTTGCGCTGCAAAGCCCCGCGCAGGCCGAGCAGATCAAATCGAAATACGAGAAGGAAGTGGAGCGATACAAGAACGAACAGGCTGAAATTCAAGCCGAAGCGCAGAAGCTTGAAGACGAAGTGAAAATGCTCGAGCGCCGCGCCGACCGCTTCGATCTCGGAGAGGTGCTGCTGGAGGCCGCGCTCGTCATTTGCTCGATCACGCTGCTGACGCGCAAGCGGATCTTCTGGGTGGTGGGCACCCTCGCAGCTTTGGCCGGCGCCGCAATCGCCGCGACCGGATTCTTGATCCATTGAGCCGCGGCCCGGCTCCGCCCGCGGCCGAGAATTATTTTGCTTGCCTGCTCCCGGCTGTGGTAGGCTGAATTTGTCGAAGAGAAGACGAGAAGAACGCCTTGCAGGGTCAGACAGAGAGGGCGACTTGAGCGACGTAAAGTCGGTGTTAATTGAGCAGTACCATACGCATCCCAAGGACACGGGCTCGCCGGAAGTCCAGATCGCGTTGCTGAGCGAGCGCATCAATTACCTGACTACGCACCTGAAGTCGCATGTCAAGGATCACGCGTCGCGCCGCGGCCTCATCATGATGGTCAACCGGCGCCGCCGCCTGCTCGATTACCTCAACCGTCGCGACCCGGATCGGTATCGCGCGATTGTCGAACGCCTCAGTTTGCGCAAGTAGACTCCGGGACCGCACAGTTCGCGGTTACCTTGAAATCTCGGACCCCCCTCGCCGTTGCGCGCGTCCGTTTCGTTGTCTGCATGCTTCAGGCCGCGGTTTGCGCGGCTGAACGTTTGCAGCCTCGGTGCGTTTTCGCCCTTCTTCCTTCGCCGCAGAACTCTGTTCTGACCCAAAAGTGGTTGCGGATTTTCCGCCCGGCCAAAGGCCGTTGCGAGCGGACCGCGAAAGGAAAAATAGAATCATGTCTCAACCTGCGCCCTATCAAGTTACCGTGGAAGTCGGCGGACGCACGCTCGTTCTGGAAACCGGAAAGATTGCCAAGCAAGCCAATGGCTCGATCACCGCGCGCTATGGCGATACCGTGGTTCTCGTCACCGCTTGCATGGATACCAAAGCCAATGAAAAAGATTTTCTCCCGCTCACCGTGGACTACCGCGAGTACACCTATTCCGCGGGGAAAATCCCCGGCGGCTTTTTCAAACGGGAAGGGCGTCCCTCGGAACGTGAAATCCTGACGTCGCGCCTCATCGATCGCCCGCTGCGCCCGCTGTTCCCGGAAGGCTGGCGCAATGAAACGCAAATCGTCGCCATGGTGCTTTCCGCGGACAGCGAAAACGATCCCGATGTCATCGCCGTGACCGCGGCTTCCGCGGCCGCGTACATCTCCGATCTTCCGTACGAGAAGCCGATAGCCGCGGTGCGCGTCGGGCTGCTCGAAGGCAAGCTCGTCGCGAATCCCACGGTCGCGGACCAGAAGACGAGCCTGCTGAATATCGTCGTGGCCGGGAGCGACGACGCGATCGTCATGGTCGAAGCGGGCGGCCTCGAAGTCTCCGAGGACACCGTCGCCGAGGCTTTGCAATTCGGCCACGATCAAATCCGCCGCATCATCGCCGCGATTCGCGAACTGCACGCGAAGTTGAATCCGGCGAAGGTTGTTGTCGCGCCGCTGCCGTTTGACGAAGCGCTGGCGAAGGAGATCGAAAAGAAATACGGCGAGCGCCTGCACGACGCGCTCGACACCGCGAAACATCCGAAGAAGGAGAGCTACCAACTTGTCGGCGCGCTCCAGAAGGAAATCCTGGACACCATCCCCGAGGAAGAGGAAGAAAAGCGCAAACTCGCCGGCCGCGCGTTCGAGCGCCTGCGCGAGCGCTACTTCCGCGACGACATTCTCATTCGCCGCCGGCGTCCCGACGCCCGCGCCTTCGATCAAATCCGGCAGATCACCTGCGAAATCGGTTTCCTGCCGCGCGTGCACGGCTCGGCGCTTTTCACTCGTGGCGAAACGCAGGCTCTCGCCACGCTCACGCTCGGCACCAAGGAAGACATGCAGCGCCTCGACCTGCTCTTCGAGCAGGACACATTCAAGCGATTCATGCTGCACTACAACTTTCCGCCGTTCTCGGTCGGCGAAGTGAAATTCCTGCGCGGCCCGGGCCGCCGCGAAATCGGCCACGGCGCTTTGGCCGAGCGCGCGCTGCTGAACCTGATTCCACCCGAAGCGGATTTCCCGTACGCGATGCGCCTCGTCTCGGACATTCTCGAATCGAACGGCTCGTCTTCGATGGCCACGGTCTGCGGCGGCTCGCTCGCGCTGATGGATGCGGGCGTTCCGATCCGCGCTGCTTGCGCCGGAATCGCCATGGGACTCGTCGTCGAAGGCAATAATTGCGCCGTGCTCACCGACATCGCGGGCGCCGAAGACCACTATGGCGACATGGACTTCAAAGTCGCCGGCACGCGCGCCGGAATCACCGCGCTTCAGATGGACATCAAGGTCGGCGGCATCAGCGTTTCCGTGATGCGGCAGGCTCTCGAGCAGGCGCGCAAGGCGCGCTTGCAAATCCTGGACGTCATGGACGCCACCATCACCACTTCGCGCTCGACGATGTCGTCCTACGCCCCGCGGCTCTATATGCTCACGATTCCCACCGACAAGATCCGCGATCTCATTGGGCCCGGCGGCAAGAAGATTCGCTCGATCATTGAGGCCACCGGCGTGAAGATTGACGTCATGGACGACGGCAAGGTGCACGTCTTCGCCGGCAACGGGCAGTCTGCCGATCAAGCCCTGCAGATGATCCGCGATGTGACCGCCTCGGCCGAAATCGGCAAGACGTATCTCGGCAAGGTCGTCCGGCTCGCGGAATTCGGCGCGTTCGTCGAAATTTTCCCCGGCACCGACGGCCTGCTCCACATCAGCGAAATCGCGGAGCAGCGCATCCGAGACGTCCGCGACGAACTGAAGGTGGGCGACCAGGTTCTGGTGAAGGTCCTGGCGATCGAAGGCAACAAGATTCGTCTCTCGCGCAAGGCAGTCCTCCGCGAGCAGCGCGAAAAACAGAAGCGCGAAACAGGCCATGCAGCGGGCCACGAGGCGGGCCAGCCGGAGTCAGGCCACCAGGCAGGCCAGCCAAAGGCGTCCTAGCGCGCGGTTCGCCCCGCAAATTTCGATTCATGCAGTTCCGAGGGCCTCGGCCGAGCCGGGGCCCTCGGTTTTTTGCCTCCCTGTCGCGGCAGATAAAGCGGAAGGGATAGTGCCGATCGTCACGCGGGAGTGCCGTGCGCTCGGCCTTTGATTTGGAATTTCAGCATGCCCCCTCGTGGTTGGAAAGATGGGATTCCCGCATCGCTTACACGCGAATCAAATAAAAGTAAGTGGAAGACAAACGGTTGGCGCACTCAAAGGAAAGCCGGCACAGAATCTAGTTCCTTTTGTGGAAGTGGGCGAGCAGAGCACGTAAGCGGCCCCATTTTGACCTTGCCGGGCTTTGTTCGGATTTCGCGGGTTCGGGGTGAGAGTCAGAAGAGTTAGCGGACGCGGAATCGGCTCTAGCGGCTTCAGCTTCTTCCCTGTCGTCGTGCAGAATCTTCCATAAGGCTGGACCGCGGTCTTCCCAGTCCGAGTAACCGCAGCGGGAACACTTGTACTCGCGAATGTCGCGCCCGGAAGAGGTATCCTTCTCCAGCAGATCCATGGTTTCACCGCACTTCGGGCACGTCATAAATAAGCCGGCATTTTCGATTTAGTCTTCTCGCTTGTGCATCGTCAGGCGGGAATGCGGACGCGCTCGATGTGCGCGCCCACGGAAGACAATTTCTCTTCGATTCGCTCGTATCCGCGATCGATGTGGTACACGCGATCCACCACGGTGCTGCCGCGCGCCACAAGGCCCGCGAGCACAAGCGACGCGCTCGCGCGGAGGTCCGAGGCAATGACGTTCGTGCCCGTGAGCGCCGAAGGCCCGCGCACGACGGCGCGGCGCCCTTCGATCGAAATATTCGCTCCCATGCGCGCCATTTCGCTCGCGTGCATGAAGCGATTCTCGAAAATCGTCTCCGTGACGACCGAAGTGCCCTCCGCCTGCGTGGCAAGCGCCATGAACTGCGCCTGCATGTCGGTTGCAAAGCCCGGATACTCTTCAGTGGTCAGGTCGGCGGCGGTGAGTTTCGCCGCGGCGCGCACGCGCAATTCGCCGGGGCCTTCATTCCGGATTTCGACGCCGGTCTCCTGCAGCTTTGCGATCACGGCGGTCAGGTGTTCCGGCGCGCAGTGCGTCAGCAGCAGCGAACCGCCCGTGATGGCGCCCGCGACGAGAAAAGTTCCCGTCTCGATGCGATCGGGAATGATCGTGTGCGAAGCGCCGCTGAGCCGCTTCACTCCTTGTACGACAAGCGTCGAGCTGCCCATTCCCTCGATGCGCGCGCCCATCTTGATCAGCAGGTCGGCCAAGTCGGTGACTTCCGGCTCGCGTGCGGCGTTCTCGATGCGTGTTTCGCCTTCGGCCAGCGCGGCGGCCATGAGGGCATTTTCAGTTCCCGTGACGGTGATCTTCTCAAAGAGGATTTGCGCCCCGCGCAGACGCCCGTTGCCCGGCACGCGCGCTTCGATGTACCCGTGCTCGGTGGAAATCTCCGCGCCCATTTTTTCGAGCGCCTTCAAGTGCAAATCCACGGGCCGCGCGCCGATCGCGCACCCGCCGGGGAGCGAGACGCGCGCGTAACCCGTCCGCGCCACGAGCGGCCCCAGAGTCAGAATCGAAGCGCGCATCGTGCGCACCAACTCGTAAGGCGCTTCCGCGTGCTTGACGCGGTGCGCGGAGATCGTAATCGCCGTGGGCGGCATATCGAGAAACTCGACGTCCACGTCCATATGCGTGAGCAATCGTCCCATTGTCATGATGTCGCGCACGCGCGGGACGTTTTCCAGGTGCACAGGTTCCGCCGTCAGGAGAGCCGCCGCCATCGCCGGCAGCACGGCGTTTTTCGCGCCGCTGATCCGGATCGTGCCTTCGAGCCGGTTGCCGCCTTGAATCAGGAATTTGTCCATGAGATTTGCAAGTCCGCTGGTTATTTCTCGCCGAGCGCGCGGAGCAATTGTCCGCCCGCGCGTCGCAGTCTTCGCCGCGCCTCCGCGGCATTCACGCCCGCTTTCAACATAATCAGCGCAACGCGCAGGTCGTGTCTCGATTGACGCAGCGCATGTGCCGCTTGAGACACTTCCGCCCCGCTCGCTTCGCTCAAAATTCGCAGTCCGCGCGCTTGCAACTTCCGATTGGTCAACGCTACCCCGATCATCCAATTGTCGTAAACCCTCCCCAGCCGCGTCATCGTTGCCGTGGAGAGCAGGTTGAGGACCATCTTTTGCGCCGTCCCCGCCTTCAATCGCGTGGAGCCGGTCAGCGCCTCCGGCCCGGTTTCCACCACAATCGCGATCCGCGCGCGCCGCTCGAGCGCCGAACCGCGGTTCGACGTCACGGCGACCGTAACCGCGCCAAGCCGCTTCGCGTACGCGAGCGCTCCCAGGACGTATGGTGTGTCGCCGCTCGCCGCGATTCCGACGACCACGTCGCGCGCCGAAACTCCGCGCCGCTTGAGGTCGCGCGCGCCATTCGCGGCGGAATCTTCCGCGCCTTCGACGGCGCCGGTCAGCGCGCCTCTTCCGCCCGCGAGCACCGCCTGCACCTGCTTCGGCGATGTTCCGAACGTCGGCGGACATTCGGCGGCGTCGAGCGCCGCAAGGCGTCCGCTGGTGCCTGCGCCCACGTAGAACAGGTGCCCGCCCGCGCAAATCGCCCGCACGGTGGCGTCCACCGCGCGCGCGATCGCGGGCAATGCTCGCCGCACGGCCCCCGCGACGCTTGCGTCCTCGCGATTCAAGGCACGCAGCAAATGGAGCGTGCTCATGCGGTCCAATCCTCGCGTTCGAGGGTTTCGACGCTCGGTCGCGGTCCGGGCAGGTGAATTGTGTTTCACTACCGCGATTATAACTGTCCCTGCCCCTGTCCGTCCGGACAGGGTGTTTCAATTCTGGAATTGCCCTTTTGGCCAGTAGGAATTCCCTTGCGCAATATCTGAAGATTGAGCTTGGCAAACTGCGGCGGCGGGGTGGAGAATACATCGCTTTCGCCGCCCCAGCGCGCCCCGAAAGAAGTCGCGCAAGTGAGACGGCTAACCCAGTCTGGCATGGTCTCGCTGGCTCTGATGCTGGCGATCTCGTGCGTACCCGCGTTCGCTCGGACGGTTCGCACAACGCACCGCTCGGCTCACGCGAACGTGCATCGCTCGCGCGTTCATCGCGTTCTCTGGGCGCCGCTGTTCCGCCCGTCACGCGAGTCCATGGTGATCCAAAACGAAGAAGTCGACCGCTTGCAATTGCCGCGCATCCAGAATGAAGAACAGCTTGAGGAATTGGTCGTGGACGGCGAATTGGTGCCGATCGTTCCAAACCAGGCCCTGCGCATCGAGCCGCAACTGGATCCCCATCGCCGTTATTGCCGCCCCTGGGCCCGCGATTTCGTCAACGACTTGAGCGCCGATTTTTACCAGCAGTTCCACGAGCAGATTCAAGTCAATTCCGCCGTCCGCACGGCGGAGGTCCAGAAAAAGCTGCGCCGGCACAATAGGAATGCCGCACCCGAGAGCGGCGAACTCGCCTCTTCACATCTGGCCGGTATTTCGGTGGACCTCCAGCGGTTCGGCATGACTCGCGAACAGGTTCAATGGGTCGAGCAATACATGCTGCCTCTGAAGGAACAGGGTCTGATCGAGCCGGAAGAAGAGCGCGGCAACCGCTGTTTCCATGTCATGGTTTCCAGCCGCTACGACGATTGGCGCAACTCGCAATCCGCCGCCGGCTCCGCTCGAAGCACCGATCCCGCGAACACGACCGCCGCCAATTCGAGCGACTCTACGCTTCCGTAATCCCGCCGGATCTTTTCCCTCGACAATTGTTGAGCGATCAATGCGCTTGAGTGAGATATTTTTGCGCGCCTGAGTGCGAACTACTTTTTCGCGGGTTCGAGGGCTTGCACAATCGCGTCGTGAACCGCTGGCCGCACTTCCGCAATCTTCTCGTTGTCGCGCGTCGGATACACGCGGTTCGTCAGCAAGACAACGAACAACTCGCGGCTGGGATCGATCCAGATCGACGTGCCGGTGAATCCGAGATGCCCGAAGCTGCCCGGAGCGAAGAATTGTCCGCTCGCGGAATTTTCCGTCGGCAACATCCATCCTAGCGTCCGGGTTCCCTGGCCGAGCGCCGAGGGCGACGTGAATAAGCCGACCGTCGCGGGGGCGAGCAGCCGTCTGTGCGCGTAAATTCCGCCGTTCAGCACCATCTGGCAAAACGCCGCGAGATCCGGAGCCGTTGCGAACATGCCCGCGTGCCCGGCGACGCCGCCCATCGCGAATGCGTTCTCGTCATGCACTTCTCCGTGGATCAGGCGTTTGCGCCACGACGCATCGTTTTCCGTCGGCGCGATCCGCGGCCGCAGCGCGGCGCCCGGCTTGAACGTCGTGCTGTCCATCCCGAGCGGCGCAAAAATGCGTTCGTGGGCGAGCTGGTCGAGCGCGCGTCCCGTCACGCGCTGGAGAATTTCGCCCAGCAAAATGAAACCGAGGTCGGAGTACACCGATTGCGTCCCCGGCTCGTAGGCGAGGGGCTCAGCGCAGATGCGCGCGATCATCTCCCGCGAGTTCTTGACCGTTTTGTAAAAGTCTTCATGCGCGGGAAGGCCTGAAGTGTGCGTCAGCAGATGGCGAATCGTGACGCGGCTGCGCCAATCCGGATTCGGACCGCTGGCCCATTCGGGAATGTAGTGCGCCACGGTGGCATCGAGATCGATCTGGCCGGCCTCGACTTGCATCGCAACCAGCGTCGTCGTCACCACGGACTTCGTGAGCGACGCGGCGTCATAAATCGTTGCCGGCGTGACCGCGGGCGAGTTCGCATCGTACGTTTGCCGGCCGAACGCGTGCACCGCAAGCACGCCGTGATAGCCGACGGCGAGCACTCCTCCGGGGAACGCGTGGTCCGCGACGGCGCGGTCCAACACGTCGTACGCAGGCTGGAGCTGCGCTTGCATTGCCTGGTCCGCGCCGACGAGCTTCATCGGGTTGTCGGCAAGATTGATTCCCGCACCCACCGCAGCGACGCCTGGAATCGCAACTGGCAGCCGCCCGCTGATTGGGATTTGACCGAACAGCGCGCGGCCCACCGCGCGTTGCGAAACGTCGGCCGTGCTGAATGCCGCCAGCCACGTTTTCGCCTGGGGAAATCGCTCCGCGAGATACGGGCTGCCAAAACACGTGACGATCGCCGGCTTTCCCGCCGCAAGCACTTCGTTCACTACCGCCGCTTCATCGTCCGGCAGGCCCACGGAGCCCTTGCGGTCCGCCACGCGAACCGCCACGGCGGCAATCGCAACGTCGTAGGAATCCGGCGGCGGCAGCTTGATCGTCGCCGCGCGCACGAACTGCGTATCCGCGCGGACGACCTGCAACGAACCGACGCGCCAGCGGATTTCCTGTTCGAGGTCCCCGCCGGGGTACGTGTCCGGATCGCCCGAAAGCACGACCAAGAGCACGCGCAGGGGGTGCGCCGCGTCGAGCGGCAGCAGGTGCGGCTCGTCCCTGAGCAACGTGACGCCGCGGTCCGCGATGTCTTGCGCCGCGCGAGTGAATTCAGGCCGGCCGACCGTCTGCGAAATCGCCGCCAGATTCACCTGGCTGTTCTTTTCGAGACGGAGTTTCGCCTTCGCGCGCAAAACGTGCGTGACGGCGTCGTCGATGCGCGACATCGGAATGCGCCCGGAAGCGACGCCTTCGCGCAATGCTGCGAGCGCCGCATCCGGAACGGGCGGGAGAAGCAAAACGTCCGTGCCTGCCAGAATTGCGCGTACGGCCGCTTCGCCGGGCGGATAGCGCGACGTCACGCCGCCCATGTCCAACGCGTCGGTCACGACAAGTCCGCGGAAGCCAAGCTCGCCGCGCAGCAGATCCGTCACAACCTTGTGCGAAAGCGAAGCCGGCACGTCGGGATCGGGCTCGAGCGCGGGAATGGAAAGATGCGCCGTCATGATCGTGCTCACGCCCGCTGCGATAGCCGCTCGAAACGGCACGAGCGCAACGTGTTCGATCTCCGCGCGATCTTCTGGCACAGCAGGCAGGCCGAGATGCGAATCCGTGCTCGTATCGCCGTGGCCGGGGAAATGCTTGGCGGAAGCAAGGGCCCCGTTTTCCTCGACGCCGCGGACGAAAGCCGTGACGAATTGCGCCACGCGCTGCGGGTCTTCGCCGAACGAGCGCGTATTGATGATCGGATTGTCCGGATTGTTGTTGACGTCGGCGACCGGCGCCAGCACCCAGTTCACCCCAACCGCGCGCGCCTCGATCGCCGTTGCTTTTCCCATGGTGTACGCATCTTCGGGGCGGCCTGTCGCCGCGACGGCCATCTCGTGCGGAAACGAGGTGCCGTCTTCCAATCGGTAGGCGGTTCCGCGCTCGAAGTCCGCCGCAACGAGCAGCGGAATTTTGGCGCGGCGCTGCAACTCGTTTGCCAGCGCGGCGGTGGGATAGGCTTGGCTGCGTTCGAGGCCTGCCGGCGTCGAATGTGTTTGCAGGATGAATCCGCCGACGTGCTGTTGCTCGACGGCGCGCACCAAGCCCTGATATTCGGGGCTTTCGGTTGAGGTCAGGCCGCCAAAATAATAGACGACGAGCAATTGCCCGAGCTTCTCATCGAGGGTCATGCCCTTGAGTGTCTGGCGGACCCACTGCTCGGAGGCGTCGCCCGAGGCGGGGGCTTGCGTCTTCCCCGTTTGCGATGGTTTGGCGGTGCCTGCGGTGCGTGCCATCAGAAGGAGCGAGAAAATCAGGAGCCAGCTATTCGCTTTCACGTCAAGGCCTGCCGAGCGAAGTGGACCCCTGCATGCCGAGGCAGTATATAGCACGCCGCTTGCCGCGTACAATGAAGCGGTCGCGAGCCGCGCTCGAATCGTCACCGGGCCAGGCAGCGGGCTGTGAGATACATTGGGAATGATGAGAATGATGAGCGGATTCATACCTCCGATTTCGCCGGCGACTTTTCGCATGCGGCCGTGCGGGCGACTAACGTCGCTTGCGGTTTTCTTTATTCTTGGCGTTCTCACGCCCGGGATTTCGCGCGGCCAGACAACAGCGCCGGCCGGCCGGACGCTGGCCGGCATCGATGTCCTCGAAGCAGAAAACTTTCGCCCGCTTGCCGGCAAACGAATCGGCTTGATCACGAATCAAACGGGTCGCGATCGTTCGGGCAAAAGTACGATCGATCTCCTTGCGCACGCGCCCGGAGTAAAGCTGGTGGTTCTGTTCAGCCCGGAACACGGAATTCGCGGCACGGAGGATGAGAAAATCCCATCCTCGACAGACGCGCAAACCGGCCTGCTGGTTTACAGCCTCTACGGGGACACGACGCGGCCCACGGACCAGATGCTCGACGGTTTGGACGCGCTCGTCTTCGACATCCAAGATGCCGGCGTCCGCTTCTACACCTACATCACGACGATGGGCTACGCGATGGAATCGGCCGCGCGGCGCCACATCGAGTTTTACGTCCTCGACCGGCCCGACCCGCTCGGCGGCGAGCGCGTCGAAGGGCCCGTGCTCGACCGCGACAAAACCAGCTTCGTCGGTTACTTCCCGATGCCCGTGCGAATGGGAATGACGCTTGGCGAAATGGCGCGCATGTTCAACGCGGAAAATCATCTTGGTTGCGATCTGCACGTGATCGCGATGAATAATTGGAGTCGCGCGAAATGGTTCGACCAGACAGGCCTGCCGTGGGTCAATCCTTCGCCCAATCTGCGCTCCTTCTCGGCGGAGCTTCTTTACCCCGGCATTGAAATCCTGCAGGAAGGCGGAATCTCGGTCGGCCGGGGCACGGACAGGCCCTTTGAGCAATTCGGCGCTCCGTGGATCCACGCCGGAGATTTGGTCGCCGAACTCAAGAGTCGCGGCGGCCGGGGCGTCGAATTTTCACCCGCGCGCTTCACGCCCGACTCGGGCCTCTATGCCGGACAGCTTTGTGAAGGCGCGCAGCTCGCGATCACCGATCGCAGCGCGCTCGATCCCATGCGGATGGGGCTCGAAATCGCCTCTGCGCTGCACGAGCTCTACCCGGACCACTTCGATGTTGCGAAAATGGTCTTCCTGGTGGGGAACGCGGAGACAATCGCGCGCCTCAAGCGCGGCGATCCGCCCGAGGAAATCATCGCCGGATGGAAGAGGGACCTCGACGCCTTCCGCCTCATCCGCGCAAAATACCTGCTGTACAAGTGAGGCTGCCGATGCCGCGACGTAAACTTTGGCTTTCTTGGAGCAGCGGGAAAGACAGCGCGTGGAGCTTGCACACGCTCCGGCAGAACGAAACATTTGAGGTCGTCGCACTGTTGACAACCGTGAACGACGGCGCAAAGCGCGTGGCCATGCACGCCGTTCGCGAAGCCTTGCTCGAAGCTCAGGCCGAATCGCTCGGCCTGCCGCTCGTGAAAGTGCCGATCCCTCCGCAATGTCCGAATTCGCTCTACGAAGAGGCCATGGCGCGCGCAATGGCGCGAGCGCGGGCCGAGGGCGTCTACGACGTCGCATTCGGCGATTTGTTTCTCGAAGACATTCGGCGTTATCGCGAGGAAAAATTGCGCGCCGTTGCGATGCAACCTGTCTTTCCAATTTGGGGCATGGACACGCGCAAGCTCGCGCAAGAAATGGTCGCTTCTGGCCTGCGCGCCGTGCTGACTTGTGTTGACCCGAAGCAATTGGACGCGCGGTTTTCCGGCCGAATCTTTGATGATCGCCTTTTGCAGGAACTTCCGCCGGGGGTTGATCCTTGCGGCGAGCGCGGCGAGTTCCACACATTCGCGTATGCGGGCCCGATGTTTGCGAAGCCGCTTGCCGTGCACACTGGTGAGATCGTCACGCGGGACGGATTCGTTTTCGCGGATGTCTTGCCCGGCGAGACCGCAACCCCCGCAAGCCGAAGCACCTTTCCGATAAATTAGCTATCGACGGGTTTGGCTCCGAGACCAGCGGAGTTCAGATAGATGAAGTGGGAATCGGCTCTGCTGTTGGGCGCCCGATTTCGTCCAGCTTGACCCAGAAGTCCGGCCGCGACAGCCGGCATCGCGCCGATGGCTGTGCGTACAACTCGCTTTTCGCCATTGCTTCCCAGATCTCGCGCAGCGGCTGCTGCCGGATGTTGCCGAAGGAATGCGGCGTGAAATCGCAGGGCGAGACGTCCCCGTTCGCCCGCAGGTGCAGTTGCACCATCGCCGCCGGGCAGCCCTCGGCCACGCACGGGTACGCGATGCTGGCAAACATAGTTTGGTGAACGATCCGCGGGTAGTCGGACTTCTCCGCATACTTGTGCCGGAACTCGATCACCTTCGAGGCTTCCGCGTCTGTCAAAATGCACTCGCGCTGTCCGTCCAAGCGGCCCGTCGGGATCACGTCAAAGAGAAAAACCTCGAGCACATTTAGTTTCCGAGCGACGTCCATCATCGCGTCCATGTCGCCGTTTTGCATCTTCTCGCGCGTGATGTACGTCGAGATCCCGGTCAGGATCTGTGCCTGGCGGCAGAGTTCCAGCCCGCGGGTGGCCTTCGCGAATAGACCGGGCCGGCCCCGGTTCTTGTCGTGGCGCGCCGCGTCGGGGAAATCGAGACTCACATACACGCCGTAGAGTCCCGCCGCTTTGAGCCGCGCGATCGTCGACTCGCGCAAAAACTCCCCGTTTGAAAACATCGTGCAGACGGACCGCGACCGGTCCACTTCGGCAATGAGCTTGTAGATCTTTTCGTAGAGCAGTGGTTCGCCGCCGGTCAGAATGACGCACGTCGTTCCCAAATCGAGCGAATCGTCAATCGCCTTCTTCAGTTCGTGGTACTTGAGCGCGTCACCATTCTTTGCCGTCTCACGCTGGTAGTCCACGGCCGAGCAGTGCGCGCACGCGCACTGGCAATTGTAGGTGACTGCCATGGTCACCACGTGCGGCGTCCGGGCAAGCGTCACCGTCCCCGCCTTGCTGCTGTGCACCATATTGTCCACGATGAGGCGGATTCTCCGCCGCGTCACCGGCGATCCCATCGGCGGGCTCACCAGCGAGAACGCTTTGTAGCCCCCTTCGACTTCCGCCAAGGGTTTTCCCCCGGCGTAGTAATCCTCCTGAGCGCGCCGATAGCGCTCCATGCCGTTGCGAATTGCACTTCTTTGCCAAGACTGCAAAGGAGTATTCACAGGAATTTCCTCTTTCAGCTCCGAACCGCTGGCATTGTACTGCTCGTGAGCGGTTTTGCAAGGCAAACCAGCATCGGCGGACAAAAAGCGAAGTGATGCCGCACGATTTAGTCAGCGAATCGCCCGCCCTCTGGAAAGTATCAATTGGATGCGGCTCCCTGTGGAAATGGCCTTTCCCCGGATGTGACCTAAGGGAACACAGCCAAGACTCGGTTCTCGGCTGTCATAACTTTTCTCGCGATAGTCTCCTATCACGAAAAAACAATTCGGTGGAACGTGGATCGGCCCAAATGTTTCCTCCGGAAAGGACGAAATCGAATCGTTTTTTCTATCCGAACCAGCTCCATAGATATAAGGCTCGTAGAGCTTCTGTCCGTTCACGCTGGTGCTAGTCGGCGTGCCGGAGATAACGTCTCCGCCGACCGCGATCACGCGTTTCACAATCAAAGCCCTGCCGTCTGGTGTCAGAAACACGACAACGTCGCCCCGCTGCGGTGGATGAGTCTTATAGGCGTCTGTTTGCACCAGAAGATCCTCACCCATGTGCAGCGTTGGCTCCATACTGGCTGCCGCAATTCTGTACAGGCGGACGTGTTTGTTGTTCTTGTTGACGACGACCCATAGACAGAGCGAGAAGAGAACAATCAAGACTCCCAGGCAAATGCCGACCGTGACCGCGGGTTTCCTGACCCAATAGGGCTCCGGCGGGCTAGGGGGCATCTGCGCTTGACCTGTGGCCGACATGAAACTCGCTGCATTGTGGCACAATCCTCATGGTGTCTAGAACTCTTTCCGGAGGGTGAAGCGATGCGATACCGCAATTTGGGCCGGACCGATGCCTCCGTAAGCGAGATCGCCTACGGGCTTTGGGGAATGAGCGGCTGGAGCGGTTCCGACGACCGCGAATCGCTCGAATCCCTGCAAATGTCGGTGAATTCAGGCTGCACTTTTTTTGACACGGCCTGGGCGTACGGCGAAGGCAAGAGCGACGGCCTTCTCGGCGAAACGATGGCCCGCAATCGCGGCAAGCGTTTGTATGCCGCGTCGAAAATTCCGCCGAAGAATCGCAAGTGGCCGGCCCCGTCGGAATGCAAGTACGGCGAGGCCTTTCCGCCGGAGCATGTCTTCGACTACGCACACCGCATCCGCGAAAAACTTCGCGTCGAAACAATCGATCTCCTGCAATTCCATGTTTGGGATGATGCCTGGACGCCCGAGCCGGATTTTCGCCAGACCGTGGAAGAACTGAAGCGCCGAGGCTGGATTCGCTGGTTCGGGATCAGCCTCAACCGCTGGGAGCCGGAGAACGGTCTCGCCGCCATCGAGACCGGGCTCGTGGACGTGGTGCAGGTCATCTACAACATTTTCGATCAGGCGCCGGAAGACAAACTCTTCCCGCTTTGCCGGAAGATGAACATCGGCGTCATCGCGCGCGTGCCGCTCGATGAAGGGAGTCTCGGGGGCAAGTTGACGCTGGAGACGAAATTCCCCGCGAGCGATTGGCGCTCGAGGTATTTCAGTTCCGGCAATCTTGAAAACACGCTCGAGCGCGTTGAGAAACTGAAGAAAATTCTGCCGTCCGGCATGAGCCTGCCGGAAATGAGCCTGCGATTCATCCTGTCGAATCCCGCCGTGAGCACGACGATCATCGGCATGCGAAAAGCTTCGCACGTGAAGGAAAACATCGCCACGAGCGACGCGGGGCCTCTCGATGCGGCGCTGCTTGAGAAGTTGAAGGCGCATCGCTGGGACCGGAAGCCGCAGCGCTGGTCGGATTAGAGAGTTTGTGAGGCAACATATCTGTAGCGCCCTCAGCGGCTAAAGCCGCGCTGAGAGCAAGCCACTTACGGCACGGCTGAAGCCGTGCCCTGACGTGATGAACGTGCCGCACACATTTTAGAAGCCCCTGGGCGACCCGCGGCTAGGCGCTTGAGGCGCGTCCCGGCGCAAACAGGCTCGCCACCACACCGGCCGCAAATGTGATCGCCGCGCCCGCGAGCACGTACCACGTCCACACGAGCAGTTTTTCCTCGTGAATCACGAGCATCGCGGCGAGTCCGGCGATCATTCCCACGAACGCGCCGGCGGCGTTGGCGCGCCGCACGAGAAATCCCAGGAGGAAAAGTCCGAGCAAGCTGCCGAACGTGATGGACGCGATCGTGAGTCCCGCTTCCAGCACGGATTTCCATGATATCGTTCCCAGAAGAAGCAGCACCACGCCCCAGACCAGCGTCATCCAGCGCGAAAGGCGGAGATACCGCGCTTGCTCCGTGGCATTCTCTTCCCCCGCTTTGTTGCTCAGCGTGCGGAAGTCCACGACGCTCGACGCGGCGAGCGAATTGAGCGAACCGCTGAGATTGGACATGGCAACCGCCAGAATCGAAGCCATCAACAAACCGCGCAGCCCCGCGGGCATCGCCGACACGATGAAATCGGGGAACACCGAATCGTAACTCCGGCCCGGCACAATCGCGGGCGCACCGTGCCAGACGAACAGCATCACTCCCAGCAAGAGAAACAGCGTGAATTGCGCGAGAATAATGCCCCCGCTCGCGAGCAGAGCGATCTTGCTCTCGCGCTCCGATCGAGCCGCGAGCAACCGCTGCACGATCGTCTGGTCCGTTCCATGGGTCGCCATCGTGAGGAAGCATCCGCCGATGAGCCCCGACCAAAACGTGTACGTCTTCGCCGGATTGCTCAAGCTGAACGAGAAATCGAACACGCGCAGTTTGCCACCGGCCGCGCTCGAGACGCGCGCAATTTCCTCCCATCCGCCCGGGATGCGGTGCAGCAGCAGGAAAAACGCCGCAAGCGAACCGCCCAGATACAGCACCGTCTGCGCCACGTCGGTCCATATGACCGCCTTCATTCCTCCCTCGAACGTGTACAGCAGCGTGAGCGCGAGAACGAGCGCGACGGACGCGCGGGGCCCCGTGCCGAACGCCGCCCCCACCACCAGGGCGATCGCCGCCACGCGGACGCCCTCCGCCAGCGCCCGCGTCACCAGGAACAGCGTCGCCGCCGCGGCTTTCATGCGCTTGCCGAAGCGCTGCTCGATGTACTGGTATGCGGTGTAGAATTCGCCTCGAAAGTAGTGGGGGAGGAAAAGCAGCACGATGACAACACGGCCCGCGAGGTAACCGAGCACAAGCTGCAGGAAGCCGAGGTTGCCCGCGAACGCCAGCGCGGGCGTTCCGATGATCGTCAGCGTGGAAGTTTCCGTCGCGACGATGGAAAGCGCGAGCGCCCACCACGGGGCCGTGCGGCCGCCGAGAAAATAGTCGCGCAGGCTGCGTTGTCCCCGGCGGTGAAGCACTCCGAGCAGCGTGATCCCGGCCAAGTAAGCGATAATGATGATCAGGTCCAGGCCGTGGAGACGCATCGCCGCTCGATCCTCGGAAGTCGCGCGATAATAGTGAGGCGCGTGCGGCGGCGTCAAGCCGGCTCGGAACCCACGTTGCGATGCACGCGCTGGCGGATTGCCGCTCTGCAGCCCGCGCGTTGAAGGACGAAGGAATGCCATTTTCGCTCGGAATAGATGGCGGCGGTTCAGAAACGGATTGCGTCATCCTGGACGCTGAAGGCGCCGTCATCGGTGAAGGGCGCGGCGGCGCGTCGAATGCGCTGCGCGACGGATTCCCCGCCGCGTTTGACGGGATCGCGCGGTCCGCTGCCGAAGCGCTCGCTCAGTCCAATCTGCGTCCTCGTCACATTTCCGGCGCCGTTGCGGGCGTGACCGGCGCGGGCCGTAGAAGCGTCGCGCGAAAACTGCTCATCTACATGGTCGAGCAGTTCCCGCAAGCAACCGTTCACGTGACCACGGACTTGGAAATCGCGCTCGAGGCTGCGACGGGCGCGGGGCCCGGCGTTGTGCTTGTTGCGGGGACGGGATCGGCGGCGTTTGGCCGCAACACTGCGGGCGCCACCGCGCACGCCGGAGGATACGGCCCCTGGATCGCCGACGAAGGCAGCGCGTACGACATCGGCCGGCGCGCGGTCGCCGCGGTCGCGCGCACGCGCGATTGCGGCGGACCTGTGACGGTCCTCGCCGAAATGATTGCATCGGCGCTCGATTGCCCGAGTTGGGAGGACTTGACGGGGCGCATTGCGGCCAATCCCGAAGACGTTTTTCCCCGCATTTTCCCCGTCGTTGTCGACGCTGCGGAGGCCGAAGACAGCACCGCGCGCGAAATCTTTTTTTCCGCCGCGCTGGGACTCTCGAGCCTCGTCATGAGCGTCGTGCGATCCCTCGGCCTGCGCGATCGGGAATTCGTTCTCGCAAAGGCGGGCGGTGTTTTCGGGCGGAGCCGGATTCTGGAAGCGATGCTCGATTCCGTGCTTCGCAGCGGAGCACCCCTCGCGAAAATTTCAAACCTCGCGGTTTCTCCAGCCACGGGCGCCGCGCGCATGGCGCAACGCCTGGCGGAACCGCGTTCGGCCCGGGCGGCGCATGGAGCCGATGACTAACCCGGCCCCGCGCGAATCCGCCGCCGCAAGCCTCGAAGCCGCCTCCGTGGCGGCTCGCACGGCAACTGGCGACGCGATTCCTTTGCATCTCCACGACGATCGCATGGAAGTCATCGCCGCGCTGCTCAAGAATCCCGCTCTCAACGAGGAACACGTCAGCCTCCTGCTCGAACGCAAAGAGCTTTCCGCGGCGATCCTCGATTCCATTGCAAAAATGAAAGTCTGGATGACAAGCGCCACGGTGCGCCGCAAGCTCGCGGCGCATCCGCATACGCCGCGGCGCATCTCGACGCGCCTTTTTCGCGAGCTGTATCTTCTCGATCTGATTCAGCTCAGTTTGCAGCCTGCGGTCGCGCCGGATCTGCGGCGCCTTGCCGAGGAACTGGTTCTCTCGCGCATCGGGCAATTGCCGCTTGGGCAAAAGCGCATGGTCGCGCGACGCGGCTCGGCGCGGATCGCCGGCGCGCTGCTTGCCGATACCAACCCCTCGGTGGTCGCGCTGGCTCTCGACAATCCGTTTTTGACGGAGGCGCAAATCCTGAAGACGCTCTCCCACCCGCTGCTTCCCACGGCAAACGCCGCCGCGATCGCGCGCCACGCAAAATGGTCGAATTATGTCGGGGTGCGCTTGGCGCTTGTGCGGCATCCTCACGCGCCGCTCGATCGCATTCTGGCTTTCTTACCGGAACTTACACTCGGCGATCTCGACAGCCTCTTGTCCATCGCGCGGATGCCGGCGAATCTTCGGCAATACTTGCAGCACGAACTCGCGCGCCGTTCGCGCCCGCGTGAGACGCCCGAACGGTGACGCGCAGCCGCGCGTGTCTCTGCGCATTCGTCACGCATTCGTCACCGCCTTGACAGGGAGGGGGGTGACTCGTAGCATCGCCCCGGTGTACTGGGGGATTCCATGAATTCGGAGAGCAGCGCCTTCCCCTCGGGTTCGGTTCAGCGACGAAACGGGCCCCGCTATCCGTACCACGCCGCCCTGGAAATCGAATGGGGGTCGGCGATCCTCAAAGGTCATGTGAGCGAAATCAGTGGGGATGGAATGTTCATCGAGATGGAGCATCCGCTTTGGATCGGAGCCACGTTCCAGGCACGGCTCGCACTGAATCCGCCTCTTGACGTGCATTGTGTGGTCCGGCGCGTCGAGCCGGGGCGCGGCATCGGCGCCAGCGTCCGGACCGTCGAGCCTGACGGAGCCTCGCGCCTGAAAGCTTTGATTCATTCGCTCTCCACACGATGATTCATTGCCTGAATTGCGGCGCGGAGCGTCAAACGGATCAATGTCCGGCCTGCGGCTTGACCACCGCCGCCGCGGAAGTGATGCTGCGCCGCAGGGTCGTGGTCCGCACGGCGTGGTTTCTTGTCGGCGCGGTGATTTTTGTTCCGGCCAGCCAGATCTTTCCTGCCGTTGAACTCGATGCAATTTGGATCTTTATGGGGGTTGTGTTTTTCGCGGCTCTCGCGCTGGGGTACTGGATAGAGCATCGCGCGCGACGCCACCAGGAAGTCGAGGTGATGAAGCGGATATACTTTGGTTTGATTCCGGTGCCTTGGGTGCTTGCCGCGCTGCTCTTTGTGAACGGGCGCTTCGATTCGAGCATTCCGCGGACCGAGCCAGCGGCCATCATCGGAAAAGTCAGCGTCGCGGGCTTGCCGCGCGGTTATCGGCTCGTGGTGACGTCGTGGCGAGGCGGCCGGTCGGTGGAACGCCTCCCTGTCGATCGCGGCGACTTTGACCGATTTCGTCCCGGCGATGAAGTGATCGTCGTGGTGCGCGACGGGCTGGCGGGTATTCCCTGGGTTGATGGAGTGCAGCGTCCTTAGTGCCGTCCCGACGTGTTCCACGGGCGCGTCAGGAGGGACCGATTCACACGACCGCGAAGGCAAATAGCATTTTCCAAGGCAATCGAAGTCGGCGTGGCATGAGTCCGAGAATGAGAATTCTCGGCGCTCTCGGTTTTGCAATTTTGCTTTGGACTTCCTCCGGTCGTGCCGCGCCTCCCCGCAGGGTTCCGCCGTTGCAGGCTGCTGCGACGTGCAAGTTGGTGGTGGTCGGCTATACGGGCGGCCTTGAAACGCCGAACACCTCCGCTTCCGGCGTGGTCTGGATTCGCAACCGCCTTCGCAACCTCGATTATCCCGATTTGTGCGTGCACACGTTCTCCGCCTACAACTGGAGTCACGCTTATCACTGGGTGCGCTCGCAATTCGGCGCGGAGAACGATGGCGAGCTCACTCCGGCCGTGATCGACCGCGGCCCGAAAGTGATCGTTTACGGCCACAGTTTTGGCGGATGGGCGACGCTGTGGTTGGCGCGCCGCCTCAAAAAAGCCGGCATTCCCGTCGAACTGACCGTGCAGGTGGACAGCATCGGCATCACCGACAAGACCGTTCCGGCGAACGTCCGCGAATCCGCAAATTTCTTCGAGCGCAACACGCCGATTCTGCATGCTCGCGGAACGATTCATGCCCAGGACCCCTCGTGCACCAATATTCTCGAGAATGTCCATCTCCCCCACGGCAACCATTACACCGTTTCCCGCAATCCCCGGATTTCGGATTTGGTCGTGGACAAGGTTTTGGCGATTTATGCGCCGTCTGAGTAGGATTCCGCCTCCGGTTACCCTCTCTTGGGCCGGGTCTCATTTGAAGAGCACCTTTGTTGGGCGGTGCCGGCAATCAAGATTTTTGGGATTGGTCTGAAGCGCCCATGAGTCAGCGGAGAAGTTTCGCATTCATTTTTGCGGTTCTCGTCTGGCCGGCAATAGCCGCAGGCCAGCCCCGGACTGTAGGGGCGGCCGCGCCGCCCGCGCCGCCTGCTGCGTCTTCACCCTCCGCCTGCCGCGTGATTGTCGCCGGTTTTCGCGGCCTAGTCGAAGATCCCAATGACCGCCATTCCGGCGTAGTCGCGATTCGCAAACGCCTGCTCTCGCTCGGGCATCCCGACCTCTGCGCGCGCGTTTTTTCGCCTTACCGGCAGGGCACCGCGATCAAATGGATTCTCTCTCGGCTCCGCTCGGAAGGCGAAGAGGCGCCGTCGCCCGCGGCAGGGGAAATTGCGCACGGCCCGAAAATAATTCTCTTTGGCTACAGCTTGGGCGGCTGGGCCATGATGGCCGTCGCGCGCAGATTGGGGAAAGAGCACGTTCCGGTTGAACTGGGCGTCGAGGTGGATGGCATGTGGTCCGCCAGCAAAACCGCGCCTCCGAACATGCGCGAAGCCGCGAATTTTTACCAGCGCAAATCGTTTCTCATGGTCGGTCGCAATCACATCCGCGCCCAGGACCCCGAGCTAACGCAAATTGTGGAGAATGAACGGCTCGATGGGCTGGGGCATTTCACGATCGACCTTGCCCCGCAGGTTTCTGATTTTATCGTCGCGAAGGCCGAATCGTTCTACGCGCCCGAGTAGGTTTTCCGCCGCAGGAATTGTCCCGCTCCCGCTCGCCCCAGGAATTTCCCGTTCTCGACCAGCACGCGCCCGCGCGACATCACGATTTTCGGCACGCCCTTCACGCGGATCCCCTCGAACATCGAGTAGTCCACGCGCATGTGGTGCGTTTTCGCGCTGATCGTCTGTTCTTCGTTCGGATCGAAAACCACAACGTCCGCGTCCGACCCCACCGCGAGCGTTCCTTTGCGCGGGTAGAGGCCGAAGAGTTTCGCGGGCGCCGTGGAGACCAGTTGCACGAAGCGGTTCGCCGAGAAGCGCCCGCCGTTCACCCCGCCGCTGAAAATCAGGCTCATCCGGTTCTCGACGCCTGGCCCGCCGTTCGGAATTTTCGTGAAATCGTCCTTGCCGAGTTCCTTCTGCTCCTTGTAACAGAACGGGCAGTGGTCGGTCGAAACCACCTGGAGAGTGTCTTTCGCCAATCCTTGCCAGAGTTTTTCCTGGTGCCACTTCTCGCGCAGCGGCGGCGTGAAAACGTATTTCGCCCCCTCGAATCCCGGCGCGTCGAAATTCTCGAGCGATAGGTAGAGATATTGCGGGCACGTTTCCGCGTACACGGGCAAGCCGCGGTCGCGCGCCTCGCGCACTTTTTCCAGCGCTTCGTTGCACGATAGATGCACGATGTACACTGGCGCGCCCGCCATCTCCGCCAGCGCGATCGCGCGTCCCGTTGCTTCCGCTTCGGCCGTCGTCGGACGCGTCAGCGCGTGGTATTTCGGCGCGCGTTTGCCTTCCGCCAGCGCCCGCTTGACGATTACGTCGATCGCCCCGCCGTTTTCCGCGTGCATGCAGATCAGCCCGCTGTACTTGGCCGCCTGCGACATCGCCTTGAAAATTGCCCCGTCGTCCAGCATGAAGACGCCCGGATACGCCATGAAAAGCTTGAAGCTCGGCACGCCTTCGCGCACCAGCGCGCCCATTTCCTCCAGTTGCGCGTCCCCCAGATCGGTGATGATGCAATGAAACGCGTAATCGGAGACGGCTTTCGATTCCGCCTTCGCCATCCACGTGTCGAACGCCTGCCGCAGCGTCTGCCCCTTGTACTGGATCGCGAAATCAATCAGCGTCGTCGTTCCGCCGAACGCCGCCGCGCGCGTCCCCGTCTCGAAGTCGTCGGCGCTCGTCGTGCCGCCGAACGGCATGTCGAGATGCGTGTGGGCGTCGATTCCGCCGGGCAGAACCATTTTCCCGGCGGCGTCGATCAGCTTGCTCGCGTTCTCTCCCGAGAGCGACGCGGCAATCGCCGTAATCTTTCCGTCCGTGATTCCCAGATCGCTCTTGTACGTGTCCGTCGCCGTGACGATCGTGCCGTTTTGAATGATGGTATCGAATCGCATCAATCCTCCGCATGCGCACCTGTGGCGCAAGCCTTCATCGCATCGCCCGTGAGCCCCAATGGCATCCTAGTGAGTAGATGCTCGCTAGCGCGATCTTGATCTGAATCCTCCATAGGTCAGATAGACGCCGAAAATGATTGAAATCGCGGCGTACACGTAGAAAAGATGTTCGTACTGAAGGCTCCCGAGGAAAAAGTCCACCGCCGCGTGCGACGACAGGAACAAAAAGAGCAGGCCTTTGATCAGCGTTAGCCAACCGATGACGGTGACGATGACCGGCAGTACGCCACCGGACCAGACATTGTGGCCCAGAACCATCGCCAGGCCAGCGATCAGCGTGATCACACCGAGGACGTACATCAGCGGCGCGTTGTGAACTAACGCCATCACCGTCTCCACAACCGCCTGTCTGTGCGTGACCATAGCCAACCCGACGAGAATGCAGTAGAGCCCCAGCAACCTGCTAAGAAATCTTGTAATTGGCGACATAGCGTCCTCCGAACGAGTCAAACCGGAACTGCCGGTCTGACTTCCCGCCCGGTCGACAATGTATATCTGACTGCCCCAGCATGCAATGCTCCGGCCAGGCTTTTAACTCAGAATCGTTCCGGTGCGCTAGAAACGCCAATCCTGGGGCCGTCGCCGATGGCCTGTGTAGACACGCCCGCGCATCGGGCGCGCCCGCACAGTTCAATTTTTTAAGTGACTGGTTGAGAGCGTTGCTCGAGTGCGGTCACGGTGCGCGCACAAATCTCCTCGGGAGATCCGGTAGCGGCGACCGGAAGAAGCAAGCCGAGATGCTGGTAGAACTGGATCAGGGGAGCGGTGCTGCGTTCGTAGACTTCCATGCGAACGGTGATCGATTCGGGACGATCGTCCTCGCGCTGATAGAGCCGCCCGCCGCAGTGATCGCATATGCCCGCGGCTTTCGGAGGTTGTTGCGTAACGTGGAAAACGGATTTGCACTTTTCGCAGATGCGCCGCCCACTGAGTCGCGAGACGATTTCCGCCAGCGGCAATTCGTAGTTCACCACCGCGCTGAGCGAAATCTTTTCCTCCTGCATGAGCTGGTTCAAAGCCTCGGCCTGCGCCAGTGTGCGCGGAAATCCATCGAGTACGAAGCCGCCTTGGCAACGCACGCAGCCGGACCGTTCGCGCACCATTTCCCAAACCGTCGAGTCCGGCACCAGGTCGCCGCGGCGCATGTATTCCAGTGCGGCCGTCATCGCCGGGGACTGGATACAGTTCGTGCGACTCGCGGCGCGGAAGACGTCCCCGGTGGAAAGATGGCAAGCGCCTAAGCGCTCGTGGAGGAGATGGGCTTGCGTGCCTTTGCCCACTCCCGGTGCGCCTAGCAGGACCAACCGCCAGCAGGGATCAACCTTTCCGGGAAGCACCGAACACTTAGCCGGTGGTCCTTGAAGCCATGCGGCCCGATCGTTCTTATTATTCCCATTGTGTATGTTCATTGAGGGCCCTTGCGCCGAATACGACGCAATCTAATCATACGACCTCTCACACGCACTTCAAAGAGGATCCCGGCATCGAGAACGCCGTTTCGGAGTTGGGGAAGAAGGGCGTTCGCTTCGAGAGCTACGGATTGCCCGGCCAGGATGAGCGCGGCATCTGGACTGCGCCCGGCGGCGCACGCGTCGTATGGTTCAGGGACCCCGACGGCAACGTTCTCTCCGTCAGCCAGCACGTGTAAACTGCGCCAAGCCTGAACGGCCACCTTGGGCGCGGCGCGACCTGCTGTCATTCTGAGCTGAGCGCTTTGCGCGGCGATTTGTCCCGCGCAGCGCAGCGCTCGCCCGCCGTAGCTTCAGCGAAGGCGGGAAGAATCTCGTGGTTCGGCGCGGCTGGCATCGCTCGCCGTGGACTGAAGGCATTCGGTCAGATTTGACATTTCGCGGGATTCGGACTTTGCCGCCAGAATTCAACGCGAGGCCTATCGTTTGGTACTTGATGCGGAGTCGCCGCCGGCGGGGAATCGGCCTTGTTCCTCGCAGGTGCCGTGATAGAGTGCTGCGCAAACAAATGCATTCGTTTCTCGGCTGGTTTCAAAGTTCCGCCGCTCGACGATGAATTTGCGAAGTCGGAGGTCCACGAAGATGCGCAATCCAATGATTCGCACGATGAAAATCATCGTTGCGATGTTTTTTCTTGTGGCGATCATCGTCGCCCCGTTTGCCATTGCGCGACAGAGCCAGCCGGCGCCGGGCCCGGCAACTCCGAACGCGGCGGGCGCCTCACCGCAGGCGCAGGTCCCCGCCGCGCCGGTCGGCGGCATCGATCCATCCAAGCTGCCTGACATTGAGGGCATCCATCTGGGAATGTCCTTCGAGGATGCCTATGCCAAGATCCAGGCCCTCTTTCCCTCCGGCCCCCACACGCAAGTGGCCGTCTACTATGCAAAATTCCTGCACGCCCCGGATAAACCCTGGGTAGGTACTATCACGGCGACTTACACTCCCTGCGGCAACAATGCGTGCAACGACGAGGTGACTGTACGGTTTAATGCCCCTCCAAACAAACAGGTGGTCGTCATGGTTGAGCGGTTTACTGGGTTTGAGCAAGGCAAGCAGCCCACCGCGGACTCCATGAAGGCCACGTTGCGCCAAGACTACGGCACGGAACTACCCGAGAATCTTGTGCCGAGCGGGATGGGCTGGGTCTTTGATGAAGAGGGGCGGCCGCTTAGCGCGGCGACGCCGAAGCTCCAGCCAAAAGGATGTGCTGGCAACATCAAAGCCCCTCAGGCGACGGGGCCAAGCGAGAGTAACCCCACTCCCCTTTACTACATCCTGCCCTCCATGCCCCTCACCTCGAACGCTATCGATCAATTGATGGTCGATCCGTGCCGATACTACGTGAACGTTTACGCAAATCTGGGCTTGTACGGACCGGGGAACACCCTGGTCTCAATCGTGGACATCAAAATCAGCGAAAATGCCGAGGACACCCGCGACGCAATAGCAGGGCAGGAGTACCTTGACAGCATCGCTGCCGCGCAAGAGCAGCAGCATTAACTCGAGAATCTACGGTAGCAAGCCGCGCCTATGGCCTGGTGGCCGAAAACCACCACCCTCGCTTGAGAAGCACCATCCCTCCGTAATCCGCGAGCGTCATCATCTATGGCGGAGTCGCGTATCGCATTGAAAAGAAGCGCTTAGGAGGCTCCTCGAATGAGAGCGTTGTTTGGCAAGGCTCTTGCTCCTCCCTAGGCTGTAGTTTGAGATGGGATTTGTGGATTTCAGAAAGGGTGCCATATGAGATACCTAAAACTTCTCGCTTTGCTTACCCTCTGCTTGTTTTTAGCACCCTACGCGCACGCACAAAGAGTCGTGGTCGGCGTTGGCGTCGGCCCGGCCTACGTTGGTGCACCCCCAGTCTGCCCCTACGGCTACTACGGATATTATCCGTACGCCTGCGCGCCTTACGGTTACTACGGTCCCAACTGGTTCTCCGGCGGCATCTTCATTGGCGCCGGTCCGTGGTACCACCGCTTCTATGGTCGCCCGGGCTTTTATGGAGGCCGCGGCTTTTACGGCCGTCCTGGCGGCGCTTTTCGCGGACGGGCCTACGTTGGACGCGGCGGCTACGCTCGCGGCGGCGCCTATGGACGCGGACCAGTTGGCGGTGGCTATCGCGGCGGAGGCAACTTCCACGGCGGTGGCAGTTTCCACGGCGGAGGCAACTTCCATGGTGGAGGCGGATCCCACGGTGGCGGCAGACACAGGTAATTTCCGCCACTAATCGAAAGATTTGTACGGCCGGCAGCATCCGCTGCCGGCCGTTTCCTTTTTATGCCGGAAGCAGTCCCTTGGCTGCCCGCGAGAATTTCGCCCGAGCTATGCGAAACCGGTGCTAGAATCCCGCTGCATGGAATGGCTGGCGGCCCGGTGGGATCAAACGCTCCCACCGGGTCGCGCGTTTTGGGCCTCGACGAGGTCTGGGCGGGTTCCGAACGCTCGAAGCTGACGAACCGGCCAATCCAGAAACCGTTGGAGAGACGCGAACATGCCCCTTCACCAGTCCGCCGCGAAACTTTCTCTCGAGCAGTACGAGCGGAATTTCGCCGACATCACGCCCCCCATGACCGAGCGCCAGGCCGCGATCGAGGCCGCGCGATGTCTCTACTGTTTTGACGCGCCGTGCACGCAAGCCTGCCCCACGCACATCGACGTTCCCGGTTTCATCAAGCGAATTTACACGCGCAATCTCCCCGGCTCGGCCCGCACCATCTTGGACGCGAATATTCTGGGCCAGAGCTGCGGCCGCGTCTGCCCGACCGAAGTTCTCTGCGAAGGTGCCTGCGTGATGAACGAAAAAGGCGAGCGCGCCATCGAGATTGGCCGCTTGCAGCGTTACGCCGTGGATTACGTTCTCGACCGCAAGATCGCGCTCTATCGCGCCGGCCCTGCGAATGGTAAACGCGTCGCGTGCATCGGCTCGGGCCCCGCTTCGCTCGCGGCGGCGGCGCAGCTTCGCATCTGGGGATACGCGGTCACAATCTTCGATCGCAGGGAATGGCCCGGCGGATTGAGCACCTACGGCATCGCCGCCTACAAGACGCGCGCCTCCGAATCGCTTCGCGAAATCGAGATGATCCGCGGTTTGGGCGTCGAGTTTAAGCAAAAGGTGGAAGTGGGCCGCGACATTTCCTTCGCCGATCTGGAAAAACAATTCGATGCCGTCTTCATCGGCGTCGGCCTGGGCGAAACCGCGGCGCTCAATCTCCCCGGCGAGGACGCGCAGGGCGTTTACGACGCGCTGCAATTCATCGAGAAGACGAAAACGTTGCCGCTCGACCGCGTCGAGGTCGGCCAGCGCGTCGCCTGCATCGGCGCGGGAAACACGGCGATTGACGTCGTCACCGCCGCGCGCCGCCTCAACGCCGAAAAAGTGTATCTGGTGTATCGCCGCAGCCAGGCCGAGATGCCCGCCTTCGAGTACGAATTCAATCTCGCGAAAAAGGACGGCGTCACGTTTCTCTGGTTGACGCAGCCGGTCCGCGTGCTCTCGAAGAATGGAATCGTCACGGGTCTCGAGTGCATTCACACCCGGCTCGGCGCGCCCGATGCGCGCGGCCGCCGCCAGCCCGAGCCGGTCGCGGGCTCTGAATTCGTCGTCGAAGTGGACATGATCGTCCGCGCCCTCGGCCAGAAACCGGCCACACATTTTCTCTCCGCCGTGCCGGGACTCCGGCTGCGGAAAAACGGAACGATCGAAGTCGGCGAGAAACATCAGAGCGGCCATCCGAAATATTTCGCCGCGGGCGATTGCGTGAACGGCGGAAAAGAAGTTGTGGACGCCGTCGCTGAAGGCAAGCAAGCCGCGGCCGGCATAGATGCGTTCCTCGGCTCACCGCGCGGCGGGAGCTGACCGGCGTGCGAATCCCCGACTGGCTCTCGGAGCATTTTCCGTTTTTCGAGGCTCTCGGTGAGGATTGGCAGCAGGTTCCGCTTGCGGTAACGGTGTCCGAGTTGGTCTTTTTTTCGGTGATGCTGTTCAGTGCTGCGACGGGCGGTGCGTGGATCCAGTGGATGGATCTGGTTTTTGTTCCGATTCACGAGGGCGGCCACCTGCTGTTCCGGTTTTTCGGCATGTGGATCATGGTCGCCGGCGGCACGTTCTTGCAATTGTTCGTGCCGTTTGCGCTCGCGGTATATTTCTTTATTCGCAGGCAATTGCCCGGCACGGCTTTTTGCGGATTCTTTCTGTTCGAGCAATTGCTGCCGGTCGGAATTTACATGGCGGACGCGCGTTGCCAGTGCTTGAGCTACGTCACCGTGGGCGACCCGGATACGGCCGTGCACGACTGGTGGTATTTGTTTTCGAGCGTCGGCTTGGTGGAACACGACACACAGATTGGCGCGGCCGTGCGCGCGATCGGTTGGATTGGAATGATCGCCACGGTGGCTTGGTTCGGCGTCCAAGCGTTGCAGCGCCGCTCCGCCGCGGCGAACTGAGCGTGATGAAATCGATGGCCTTGCATTTGGCACGACGGAAGTTTGGAGAGGTGCATCATGGCTGACTTGCGCGTGAATTTCTGCGGAATCGAATCGCCGAATCCATTCTGGCTTGCCAGCGGCCCGCCCACGAATACGGCCGGCCAGGTAATGCGCGCGTTCGAGGCGGGCTGGGGCGGCGCGGTCTGGAAGACGATCGGCGAGCCCATCGTGAACACCAGTTCGCGCTATGGCGCCCTCGATTACAACGGACAGAAGGTGATGGGGCTGAACAACATCGAACTGATCAGCGACCGTCCGATCGAAACCAATCTCCGGGAAATCGCCGAAGTCAAAAAGCGTTTTCCGAAAAACCTCGTCATCGCCTCACTGATGGTGGAATCGAAACGCGAGATTTGGCACGACATGGTGCGCCGCGCGCAGGACGCGGGTTCGGACGCTCTGGAACTGAATTTCGGCTGTCCGCACGGAATGAGCGAGCGCGGCATGGGCGCGGCCGTGGGACAGGTGCCCGACTACGCCGAGATGATTACTTCGTGGGTGAAAGAGGCCGCGAAGATTCCGGTGATCGTCAAGCTGACGCCCAACGTCACGGACATCAGTAAAGTCGCGCTCGCGGCGGAGCGCGGCGGCGCGGACGCCGTGAGCCTCATCAACACAATCAAATCGGTGATGAGCGTGGACTTGGACACGTTTGCGCCGACTCCGAACGTCGGAGGGCTTTCCTCGCACGGCGGTTACTGCGGCCCCGCGGTGAAACCGATCGCGCTGTTCATGGTCTCGAGCGTCGCGAAAGCGGTGAAGATTCCCATCATCGGGATCGGTGGAATCAGCTACTGGAACGACGCGGCCGAGCACATCGCGCTCGGCGCATCGTGCGTGCAGGTCTGCACCGCGGTGATGCATTACGGATTCCGCATCGTCGAAGATATGGCCGACGGCCTTTCGCACTACATGGACACGCACGGCTTCCGCACGATCGAGGATTTCCGCGGGCACGCCGTTCGCAACGTCGTGGACTGGGGCGATCTCGATTTGAATTACAAAATCATCGCGCACATCGATTCGGATCTGTGCATCGGCTGCCAGCTTTGTTACGTCGCCTGCGAAGACGGAGCGCACCAGTGCATCGAGCCGTACGCCGTGGCGGGCAACGGGAAGAAGAACCCGCGCGGCATGGGCGTGCACGTGCCGCGCATTCTCGTGGACGAATGCGTTGGCTGCAATCTTTGCGCGCTGGTTTGCCCGGTGGAGCATTGCATCACGATGCAGCACGTCGAGAACGGGCTGCCGTTCCAGAGTTGGAAGGACCGCCTGCGCGCGGGGGGAAACGCCGCCGAGTGCTCGCCGCCCGCGGGACACTGACGGCGCGGCCCGTAACTGTTTGCGACGGCAATCACGCGGGATCGGCCTCTGATGTGGGCTCGGCTGTGGGTTCGGCGGAGGGGCGAAGGCGCATCAGCGTGTAGTACGCGGCGAAGCTGACGCCGAAACCGACGAACCAGGCATAGCTGTATAGAACCGCCACGGCCGGAACCACTTTCCCAACCAGCGCGACGCCGCAGCCGAGGGCCAGAGCCGCGATCGCGCGCCAATTCACGCCGTGCGAGAATTCGTAGAAACCGCCGCGGCGATACAAATCCTCCACCAGAATGATTTTCTTCCGGATGACGAAGTAGTCGCAGATCATCACGCCCGCGATCGGCCCGAGAAAGCCGGAATAGCCCACGAGCCAGCCGAAAATGTAGCTGCGGTAGCTTGCGAGAAGGCGCCACGGCTGCATCGCGATGCCGAGAAGGCACGTGATCAGCCCCCCGGTGCGAAAGCTGATGCGGCGCGGATAGAGATTGGAGAAATCGTTTGCGGGGGAGACGACGTTGGCGGCGACGTTGACGTTGAGCGTGGCGACGAGCAGCGCGACCATGGCGACGATCACGGCCAACGGACTGCCGAGTCGCGAAAGGACGACGACGGGATCCCAGAGGGCTTGGCCGAAAATGATCGTCGTGGCGGAAGTCACAGCGATGCCGATGAAAGAATAAAACGTCATCGTCGTGGGGAGGCCGAGGGCCTGGCCGAGGACCTGCGCGCGCTGGCTCTTGGCGTAGCGCGTGAAATCGGGAATGTTGAGCGCAACGGTGGCCCAGAAGCCGACGACTCCCGTGAGCGACGGAACGAAGAAACGGAAGAACGATCGGAAATCGTGAAACTTCGACGGCGCGGACAACATCAAGCCGAAGCCGCCCGCACGCGAGCGGGCCCAAGCCAGCAGGGCGAGTCCGAGGATAAGGAGGCACGGCGCGGAGACGCCTTGCAGGAAGCGAATGGTCTCGATGCCGCGCGCGATCACGATCACGTTGAGCAGCCAAAACGCGAGGAAGCAGAGCGCCACGCCCCAGCGAAAATTGTTCCAGGCGGGATCGAGAGCGACGAGCATCGCATTGATCGCTTCGCCGCCGATCCATGCCTGAATGCCGAACCAGCCGCAGGCAACCACGGCGCGAAACATCGCGGCGACGTTTGCGCCGAGAACGCCGAACGACGCGCGCGCGAAGACAGGGAAGGGAATGCCGTAGCGCGCGCCGGCGTGGGCGTTGAGAAGCATGGGAATCAGGACGAGCACATTGCCGAGGAAAATCGTGCCGAGCGCCTGGCGCCAATTCATGCCGCCGGCGATCATTCCGCTCGCGAGCATGTAGGTCAAAATGTTGACGCTCATGGCGATCCAGAGCGCGGCGTAGTTGTAAGTGCCCCAGTGGCGGCCCGCGCCGGTGACCGGGGCGAGGTCCTTGTTATAGAGCGAGCTCGAGCGAATGGTTTCGGCGTCGATCGAGCCGGAGTACGCGTTGCCAAGGGGCGTGTCGGTCATCGAGAGTCTCCAAAGATTCCCGCCATGATGGGGCGCGCGCCCGCCGAGGTCAAGGAGGGACGACGGACGCCGAGGGCGTCCGCCAGCCGGCGTGCGGTGTTAACTCGCATGGTACCCCCACCCCCCCTGTTTTCATGTAAGTGTTGAATCCAAAGGACTTGCGACGCAAAAACACGTAAGTGTTGATTATAAAGGAGTTGAAGTCGTGTGTTTTGAATGAGATGCGAAAAATGGGCAAATCTCTTGTAAGTGTTGGAACTAAAGGACTTAAAGTCCTTTGTTTTGTATGACATTCGAGGTGATCGAAACTGATAGAGAACATTGAGGTTAGAGGATGGCCCCTGCGGAGAGATCCTTCGACTCGCCCTTTGCAGGGCTCGCTCAGGACTCGCATCCTTCATCGGATGCTCGGTGTTGATTCTACGGGGGTTATGGGCGCGATGTCTTGTAAGTGTTGGGAATAAAGGGGTTACGGGAGAAAGATGGTAGGGAAAATTGGCAATCACGGAAGGACGTGGAAGGACACGGACGGAGAGGTGCAGAGATGGAGAGGGTGTGGCGGAGAGAAGTTCGAGATGGGGAAGGACGAACACACAGCAGGGTAGCAGGAGGGTACTCGGATGTCAACTATAAAGTGAGTATTCGAAAAGATTTCCACAGTTCGAAAGTGTGAGGGCCCGGCGAGCTGCGTGCGGAGGAGACATCAAGCTTCAACAAGACAAGGTCCCGCCCGCATACGCGGGCACCACGAGATTCCTCCGCTCCGGAGCGGCTCGCCCGCCTAAGGCGGGCGGCGGAGAAAAGAGCCGCCTCTCCGGTCGGAATGACAGAGCGTGGTGGGTTGGGCCCGTAGCAGAAGATGCGAGCCGTGGCGTCAAGCGCGCAGGTCCCGCATACGCGGAACAGCGAGATTCTCCATCTTGCTGCGTGGCGCTAGCCGACGTTGCGGACGTCGGGAGGGTGGGGGAGTTCGATGGAGAAGGCGCGGCCTTCGGGATCGAGATGGAACTCGATACGCCAGGCGAGGCCGATGTCTCGATAGGACCATAGAGAACTGGGCACGGGCTTAGCGGGGCGATCCTCTTCACGCCAGAAGATGGAATTGCCTTTGCGCTCGAGTTTCTTGGGATCGAGTTCGTAGACCTCATGGCGATCCACGAGGATGAGCAGGAAGCGCGCACCGAGTTGCAGGAGCATGCGGTTGTCCTTCTTGCCGACGCGGTAGAGGTTCCAGTCGGCGGGAGGATGCTCGTCGACTCGAACGATGGCTTGGTCGTAGGGTTTCCACTCGACGCGGTCGGAGGCGCGGAGGGCGGGGGACGAGGCGAGGAGGAGGAAGGCTGCGGCGAAGAGGAGAAATGGAGAGAAGAGGCGGAGTGGGCGGAGGCAAGCTCCGCCCCTACAAAAACCTTGACGTTCGCTCCACAAGGCCGGGCGAACATGGGGCAATCGAAGAGGCAGAGAGATTCCTCGGGCCGGTGAGGCTGGCCCTCGGAATGACTCACCTGCTTTTGGAGATGACGTGTTCGGTGTTTGCTTCATGTGACGCTCAAGATCGCGGCGCGACGGGCCCGAGGCACGCGCATCAACTGGGCTTGCGGCGATTGTAGTCAATGTAGACCGTCTTCAGTTCGGTGTAGAAATCTATGGCGACGCGGCCCATTTCGCGGAGGCCGACGCCGGTGCCCTTGATGCCGCCGAAGGGGAGATGCGCTTCGCTGCCGACTGTGGGCAGATTGACGTGGGTCATGCCGGATTCGATGCGCTCGATGAACTCGAAGATTTTGGCGGCGTCGTTGGAATAGATGGAGCTAGAGAGGCCGAACTTCACGGAATTGGCGACGCGAACGGCTTCCTCGAAATCGGGCACGCGAATCACGGAGACGACCGGGCCGAAAATTTCCTCTTGCGCGATGGTGCAGTCCCACGGGACGCGATCGAAAACAGTGGCGGCGACGAACAGGCCGCGATCGTAGGCGGGGCCCGTGAGGCGCGAGCCTCCGGCGAGGAGTTTCGCCTCCTTCTTGCCGATTTCAAGATAGCGCAGCACGGTGGACAGCTGATTTTCGTCCACGATGGGGCCGAGCTCGACATCGGGATCGAGGCCGTTGCCGGCTTTGACTTGCTTGGTGCGCGCGACGAGCATCTCCACGAAGCGATCTGCGACGGCGTCTTCGACGACGACGCGGCTGGTGGCCGTGCAGCGCTGGCCGGAAGAGCCGAACGCGCCGGTGATGACGGATTCGACGGCGAGCGGGAGATCGGCGTCCGCCAAGATGACGACGGGATTCTTGCCGCCCATTTCGCACTGGCACTTTTTCATTTTGGAGGCGGCGGAGGCGTAGAGGCGGCTGCCGACGTCGTTCGAGCCGGTGAAGGAGACGGCGCGAACGTCGGGATGATTGATGAGTTCGTCGCCGACTTCGGAGCCGGAGCCGAGGACCATGTTCAGGACGCCGGCGGGCACGCCCGCTTCGGCGAAGATTTCGACGACTTTCGTGCCCGTGAGCGGCGTGATCCCGGCGGGCTTGAAGACGACGGTGTTGCCCGTGACGATGGCGGGCGCGGCCTTCCAAACCGGAATCGCGATGGGGAAATTCCACGGCGTGACCGAAGCGATGACGCCGAGCGGCTGCTTGAACGTGTACGTGAAATTGCGCGGATGCTCGGAGGGCGCAGTTTCGCCGCCCATGCGGCGGGCTTCGCCGGCCATGAATTCGAGAATGTTGACGGAGCGCGAGACTTCGCCGAGGGCGTCCTTGTAGGTCTTGCCTTCTTCGCGCGTGAGGAGGCGGGCGACTTCTTCTTTTTGCTGATCGAGCAGGGCCGCAGCGCGGGTGATGACTTTGCCGCGCGCGGGGGCGGGCGTATCGCGCCAAGCAGGGAACGCGGCGCGAGCGGCGGCGATGGCTTCGCGCACTTCTTCGCGCGTGGAGAGCGGGGAAACGGCGACGACTTCAGTTTGGTCGGCGGGATTGCGGCGCTCGGCGACGCGGCCGGAGCGGGATTCGACCCAGCGGCCGTTGATGAAATTCTTGCAGGACGCTGCCGTGTTGATTGCGGTTGCCATGGTCATGCTCCAATCACTTCAATTTCCGGTGAGGCCACCCCAGGTAACCGAGCAGGGCATTTTCTCCTTTTGCTGCGACACGATGAAGGCGGTAAAGGAAGAAACCTGCCAACAAGAGGACGGGAATCCCGGAGCTGAGAACAACGTAGGCTTCGGCCGAGGCCTTGTTCCGCAAGTATTCGTTCAATGTCCAGGCGAAGAACAACAGCGTGAACGAGAAAAATGCGTATGTGGCCACAAAAGCCAACCTTGGCTTCCACACGTACGAGAGGCCGAACAAGACAGATACAACGCTCAGAAGGGCTACGGCAAACAGTTCAAGCCAAGCGTGATGCCGCGCAAAAAGGGACCCCATCCCGAAGGCAAGACCGCAGCCGCCAAGGATCAGAATTAGTCCCATTGCCCAGCGGCAGATCGTGCCGAAGCGCTCGAGTTCTGGATAGGAGCCAGGCATAAACCTATGTGCGGACCTCCGAGAATGATTTGTCGAGGAGGCGAATGGCTTCGTCCACATCGGACTTGGCGATATTGAGCATGGGCGCGATGCGGAGGACGTTGCCATAGAGGCCGCCCTTGCCGATGAGCAGGCCGTTATCGCGCGCGCGTTCGAGCAATTCGTTTGTGGCTTCGGGCGCGGGCTCCTTGGTCTGGCGATCCTTGACGAGTTCGAGAGCCTGCATGAGGCCCATGCCGCGAACGTCGCCGATGAGGCGATGCTTCGCCTGCAACTCTTCGAGCTTCGCGCGGAAATAGGCGCCGACGACGTGCGCGTTCTCGATGAGGTTTTCTTCCTCGATGACTTCGATCGTGGCGCGCGCGGCGACGGACGTGACCGGATTGCCGCCGAACGTGGAAATCGTGAGGCCCTGGAAGGCGTCGGCAATTTCGGGCGTGGTGACGGTGGCGCCGACGGGCACGCCGTTGGCCATGCCTTTGGCGCAGGTGATGATGTCGGGCGTGACTTCCCAGCGCTCGATGCCGAACCACGTCTTGCCGGTGCGGCCGAAACCGGTCTGGACTTCGTCGGAAATGTAGAGGCCGCCGTATTTTTTCACGATGCTGAAGACGATCTTGAAATATTCCGGCGGAGGCGTGATGAAACCGCCGACGCCTTGAATCGGTTCGGCGATGAAGGCGGCGAGCTGGCCGCTCGTGCCGGTCTGGATGAGATTTTCGACGTCGTACGCGCAGGCGACGTCGCACTCGGGATATTTCAGATGGAGCGGGCAGCGGTAACAATACGGATTGATGGCGTGGGCGATGCCGATGCTGATGATGCCCGCTTTGCGATAGGGCGCGACGGCGGTCACGGACTTGGCAAGCATGGAGCTGCCGGAATAGGCATGGCGCAGCGAGACAATGTCGTAGCGGCCGGTGGCCATGCGCGCGACGAGGATGGCGGCTTCGTTGGCCTCGGTGCCGGAATTGGTGAAAAAACTTTTTTCGAGGCGGCCGGGCGTGATCTGCGCCATTTTTTCGGCGAGCGCGACGATGGCTTCGTTCGGGTAAAGCGTCGAAAGATGCTGGAGGCGATCCACCTGCGCCTTGATCTTCGAGGTGACCTTCGGATTCGTGTGGCCGACGGAGATCGTGAGGATGCCGCCGAAGAAATCGAGGTAGCGGCGGCCTTCGACGTCCCAGACGTATTGCATCGAGGCGCGATCGGCGACGAGGGGCTGTTTGTAGTAGTTGGAGGCGGCGGACCAGACGTATTTCTTGTACTTGCGAACGAGCTCTTCGCTGCGAGTGACACCGGGTTTGGCTTCGTTGGTCATGAGTTTCTCCGGCGCGGCCGGGCGCTAGTCCGCGGCCCGCGCGGAGCCGGCGGTCAGCGTGCGGGTGATTTCGCCGTAGGATTCGGGGCGGCGGTCGCGATAGAACTGCCACACGCGGCGCACCTCCTCGATTTCGTCGAGATTGAGATCGGCGACGAGCAACTCGTCCTTGTCGCGCCCGGCCTGCGCGATGATTTTGCCGCGCGGATTGCAGAAGTAGCTCTTGCCGTAGAACTGGCCGATCTTCCACGGCGCTTCGGTGCCGACGCGATTGATCGCGGCGACGAAATATTGATTCGCGACGGCGTGCGCGGGCTGCTCGAGTTCCCAGAGATATTCAGAGAGGCCGGCGGTGGTGGCGGAAGGGTTGTAAACGATTTCGGCGCCGTTCAGGCCGAGGATGCGCGCGCCTTCGGGGAAATGCCGGTCGTAGCAGATGTACACGCCGACCTTGGCGTAGCGCGTTTGGAAGACGGGATAGCCGGTGTTGCCGGGGGTGAAGTAAAATTTTTCCCAAAAGCCCGGAAGGCAATGCGGGATGTGGTGCTTGCGATATTTGCCGAGAAATTTTCCGTCGGCGTCGATGACGGCGGCGGTGTTGTAATAGACGCCGGTCATTTCGACTTCGTAAACGGGGACGACGAGCACCATGCGATGGCGCTTCGCCAGTTTTTGCATATGCTGGACGGTGGGGCCGTCGGGGACGGGCTCGGTGATGTCGTACCAGCGCGGCTGCTGCTCGGCGCAGAAATAGGGGCCGTAGAAAAGCTCCTGCAAGCCGAGGACCTGAACTTTTTTCTTGGCCGCGGCCGCGATGAGGCGGTCGTGCTTGGCGATCATGTGCTTCTTGATCTGCGCGAGTGAAAATTTTTCGGGAGACCACTCGCAGGCGGCCTGAATCAGGCCGCAACGTACAACGCGCTCCATAGTGTACCTCCGAGGTTGAAAACGCAGTGTAGCGCGGGGGAGAGATGTGTACAAGGAGGAGGCGCGCGGAGGCGCTCGCGCGGCGGGCCGGGGGTGCGGAGAGCTTGAGGCTTCCATCGCGCGACCTCCAATGTATAATCGCGGCCGCTCAGGGTTCCGAGACCGCGCGGGGGTGAGCGCGGGCGGGCCCGATCACGCGGGAAAGTTTGCGAATGCGGAAAGCAGCCATTTGAGTATGCAAGGTTTTTGGAACCGTCTTTACCGTGCGGCCAAGCGCGTGTTTCCCGGATGCATCGGGCAAGCACAGGCCGTGGCGTTCAACATGTTTTTGGCGTCGATGCCGATGCTATTGATCGTGATGGGCATGGTTTCGACCTCGGACCGGTTAGGGGACGGCTTCAACGAAATGGTGATACGGCTGCGACCGATGCTGCCGCCGGGCGTGTACGCGATCATCCTTCGCTTCATCGCTCACCACAGCACGCATCCCTGGCGCTGGATAACGCTGGGGCTGGGCGGGACGTTGCTCGCTGGGACGCAAATGATGCGCCTCGTGATCGACGGCTTTGGCATGTTGCACGGAGATTCGGAGCGGCACGGCTTGCTGAGCAAACAGTTTCGCGCGCTGTTACTGCTGCTGGCGACGCTCGCCCCGTGGCTTTTCACGACGAACCTGCTCGTCTTCGGCAAACAGGCGCGACTTTGGCTGATCAGCCGTTCGGGATTACCGCTGCTGGTGCGATTCCTCTGGGTGGGACTTTATATCGTTGTGGCGCTGACGATCGCGATGATGGTGCTGGCGGTGATCTATCGCGTGGGGCGGCCATCGGGGCGCGACGGTGAGCCGGTGCTGCCGGGAGCCGTGCTGGCGACACTCTTGTGGTGGATGGTCAGCTCGGCGTTTGGGTTCTACATGCGGCACGTGCCGTACGAACTGGTGTACGGCGGGCTGGCGGTGGCGATCGGGTTGATGCTCTGGATGCAATTGACGGCGACTATTTTGTTTCTCGGCGCCGCGTACAATGCGGAAGCGAGGGTGGCGCGAGGCTGACAGCGCCGCACGCCGGGCGTAAACTGAGAGCAATTTGGAACAGCCGCGCACGGGCGCGCTTCAAGCGAACGGGAGGCGGCGATGAACGAGATTCGAGTCCAATGCTACTCCGGATATCGCGCCGATCAGCGGCCAGAGCGCTTCACGCTGCACGGGCGACAATTTGAAATCGACGAGGTCGAGGACCAGTGGTATTCGCCGGGCGCGATTTACTTCCGCGTGCGCGCGCGGGACGGTAACTACTACGTTTTGCGCCACGACGAAGGCCAGGATTTCTGGACCGTGGACGGATTCCGCGCCGGCAACCGAAAGTAAGAAATAGCGGGCCGCGCGGATCTCCGATCATTCTTGACGGGCATCCCTGCCCGATTTTCCTGATGGATGAGGGTCTGCGATGCAACCGAAAATTGCGTTACTAGGGCTGGGCATACTTGGTTCGGCGGTGGCGGAACGATTGCTTTCGAAGGGGATTCCGCTGACCGTGTGGAACCGGACGCCTGAGAAAGCGGCGCCGCTCGAGAAGTTGGGAGCGAAGCGCGCGGCCACGGCGCAGGAAGCGGTGGCCGGCGCGGACATCGCGGTCACGCTGGTGCTCGACGGCGCGGCGCTGGCGGAGCTGGCGCTGGGGCCTGCCGGAATCGCGCAGGCGCTCGCACGCGGCAAGATTCACTGCGACATGAGCACGGTGGATGTCGCGACGTCCCGGCGAATGGCGGAGCATTATGCGACGCAGGGGAGGGAATTCGTGAGCGCGCCCGTGCTGGGAAACAAGTACGCCGCGGCGGCCGGCAAGCTGCTGATCTTCGCGGGAGGGAACGGGCCTGCGATTGACGCGTGCGCTCCGCTCTTCTCGGCGCTCGGCGAAAAAATCTGGCGGTTCGAGCAGCCGCCAACGGCCATCGCGACGAAACTCAGCTGCAATCTTCTGCTCGCGGGAATGATGGAAACGTTCGCGGAGGCGATGCTGTTGGCGGAAAAGTCCGGAGTCGCGCAGAAAACATTTATCGAGATCGTCGGCGCGTCCGCGCTCAGCGCGCCAATGTTTCAAAGGAAGGGCGACTTGATCGCGCACAAGGATTACAAACCGACGTTCTACTTGCGCAATCTGCTTAAGGATCTCAACTTGGCGGTCGACGCGGCGGGAACCGCGGGCGTCGCGCTGCCCGGCGGGCGGACGGTTCGCGACGTTTTCGACGCGGCCGCGCGCGGCGGCTTCTCCGAGTTGGACTACGCGGCGGTGTTCGAGTGGCTCGCAGAGCAGGGAGCCGCGTCCTCCGCGAGTGGGTAGAGGCTCCGGGAGACAGAGATGAAATCAGCAGACCGCTCGGACCGAATCCAACTCCTCGCCTGCGCGATCCTATTGTCCTCGATGATGTTCGCAGTTCGTCTTCGCGCCCAACAGCAGTATCCCGGAACAAACAACGCCGAGGAAACCACGGCGGAGGTGCGCGGCAAGGTTGTCTCCATATTCGGACCGGACCACACCTTGGTGCTTCAGACTGAGGACGGGAAACAGATCACGTTCGCGCTGGACCAGAACACGGAAATCATGACTCCGATCGATCCCGGTTCAGACATCGAAGTCACCTATGCGGATGTGGACGGAAAGAAAATGGCCCGCGTGCTGGTGAACCCCGTGCTCATGCTGGAGCTCGAGCACCCGTCGGAAGGAATCCATCTGATGCCGCTGATCGTCGTGGCGGTGTTTGTTGTGCTGGTCGCCGTCGTGTTGCAGAGATGGCTCGCAAAGCGGCGACGGGAGTGACGTCCTGCGACACTTCAGCAGAGCAGCGCCGGGGAATCAGCGTGATGTGGCGGGCTTGCGTTCGGCAAGGAGGTTGCGGAGAACGAACCAGCAGTTTGCGGGACGCTCGGCCAGGCGACGCATGAAATATGGGCACCAATCGGTGCCGAAGGGCACGTAAATCTGCATGGGGTGGCCCTGCGCCAGCAACTGTTGCTGCAAATCGCGGCGAATTCCATAGATCATCTGGAATTCGTAGCGATCTTTTCCCAAGGCGTTCTGCTCGATTCTCTTGCAGGCGTATTCGACCATCGCCGGATCGTGCGTCCCGATCGCGGCAAAGAAGCGATGCTCGCCGGCGGGAGCGAGCAGGAGATCCGCCAGGCGGCGATAGTTCTCGTCCACTTCGCTCTTCTTCTGGAACGCGACGCGCGCCGGCTCTCGATACGCTCCCTTCACGAGCCGGATCTTAGGCGAGAGCGGCGCCAGGCGCTCGAGATCGGCTTCGGTCCGGCGCAAATACGCCTGAACGGCCAAGCCGACGTTGCCGGTCTTCCGCTGCATCTCCTCGAAAATGTCGAGCGTGACGCCGGTGTAGGTCGAATTCTCCATGTCCACTTCAATCGTGCGGCCGAGGCGCTTGGCTTCCTGCGCGATCTCGATCGCGAGGGATTGGCAGAGGTCGCGGCCGAGATCGAGACCGAGTTGAGTAGGCTTGATGGAGATGTTGCCGCGGAGTCCGGCGGATTCCAGCGCGTGAATCATCTCGATGTAACTGTCGCGCGTGCGAGCGGCCTCCTCGCGAGTTGCGACGTTTTCGCCGAGGTGATTGAGGATGACGCCGTGGCCGAGTTGCTGCAGGACGAGGCTTGCGGCGACGGCGTCCTCGAGCCGCTCGCCCGCCACGAAACGCCGTGCGAAACCGGACCGCATACCGCGCCGCGCGAGGAAATCGGTCAGGCGTTTCTTGGTCGAGAGCCAGAGGATGAAGTCGCGCAGGAGCATTCGCTGGTAACCGAATCGAGCCTCACGTATATCCTGCACGCGAATTCGCGCGATTGCAAAGGCCGACGGTTGACTGGTTGTGGGTCAGTGTGGAAAAAACCAGCCGTTTCCCGGAACGAGCGCTCTGGGGAGCAATGGGCACTTTTCCGGTTAGGGCGTTTAGCAGGCGCTGACGTCAAGATGGTTGGTTATGGTCTGTTTCCAGGGATTATTATGTAGGTTGCTCAGAGGACGGGATTCGCGGAACGCGAGGCAAGGGATTCGCGTCTCGAATTCATCCGGATTCACACTTGATCGTAATCACGCGTTGCGAGCGCCGAGTTCTAGTCTTGTCGGCGCACGATCCCGCTGTAGGTTGCGAGGAGATGCGCTCATGATCACGAATGCGAAATTGGAATGGCGGTGCTCTGTTTTGGCGCTTTTGCTATTGGTTGGCAGCGGACAAGCGCTGGGCCAAACACCTGCCGCGAAGCCGGCCACGCCACACCTTGAAAAACGGGGGAGTTCAACGCAACTGATCGTGGACGGCAAGCCGTTTCTGATTCTAGGCGGCGAACTGCACAATTCCAGCTCCTCGAGCCTGGTTTATATGAAGCCCATCTGGCCGCGGCTCGCAGCGATGCACCTGAACACGGTCTTGACGCCGGTTGCATGGGAGACAATCGAACCGGAAGAAGGAAAGTTCGATTTTAGCATCGTGGATGGTCTGATCCAGGGAGCGCGCGAAAACAATCTGCGGCTGCTGCTGCTGTGGTTCGGAAGTTGGAAAAATACCTATTCGAGCTACGTGCCGGCGTGGGTGAAAAGCAATACGGAAAGGTTTCCACGCGTTCAGACCAGCGACGGGCGGGATACGGAGCGGCTTTCGCCGTTCAGCGTCACGAATCGTGATGCGGATGCTCGAGCATTCGCATCGCTGATGCGGCACCTTCGCGAATTCGACGGTGATGCGCACACCGTGATCATGGTGCAGGTCGAGAACGAAGTGGGAGTGATCCCCGATTCGCGGGATCATTCGGCTTCCGCGAACGCGGCGTACTCGGAAGCGGTGCCCTCGGACCTAACGAGCTATTTGCAGCAGCACAGAGCGGCGTTGGTTCCGGGGTTTCACGCCATATGGGAAGGAAGTGGCAGCAAGACGTCTGGATCATGGGAGGAAATGTTCGGCAAGAGTGCGCTGACCGACGACCTCTTCATGTCTTGGTACTTCGCTACTTACATTAACCACGTAGCTGCAGCAGGCAAGTCAGAATATTCGCTTCCGATGTATGTAAATGCCGCCTTGATTCGGCCCAATTATCAACCGGGCCAATATAATAGCGGCGGCCCGCTCCCCCAATCGATGGACGTATGGCGCGCGGGCGGCAGCGCCATTGATTTGCTGTCTCCGGACATTTACTTCGACGAGTTCGCTGAGTGGTGCCAGAAATATATCCGCCCGGGCAACCCGCTCTTCATTCCGGAGGCTCGAGGCGGAACCGATGGCGCTGCAAACGCTTTCTATGCGTTTGGGCAAGTCTCGACGATTGGATTCTCACCGTTCGGAATCGATTCTGAGGACACGGCCTCTGCCACGGCTACAGCGGGATTCGGCAACACGGAAAGACCGCGAGGGGCGCCTATTGGCTACGCCTATGCCACATTGTCGCGCCTGATGCCCTTGATCCTGGAGAAACAAACGACTGGCGAGATTGCTTCTGTGGTTCTTGAAGGGGAGGCCCAGCGAGCGGCCAGGGTCACACTCGGCGACTACACCATGACGGTCACACGTCCGGCGAACCTAACGGGTGATGCGTCTGCCGCGGCGGCGCGCGCTTCGGCGCTGTTCCTTCAAACCGGGCCGAACGAATACGTCGTCGCGGGAAGCGGGAGCGCTATGGTCACGTTTGCGGCGAGCACTCCCGGCTTGCCGATCGTCGGAATCGAAAGCGTCGACGAAGAGTTCTTCGACGGCGGTCAGTGGGTCGTCGGGCGGCGGCTAAACGGCGATGAGAACTCCCAGGGACAAGTTTTGAAGTTGAATGCCGACGATTCCGCCCGGGGCAGAATCTATCGAGTCCGCCTCTATCGCTATCGGTAGGGCAAGTGAACGGGTGATCGAGAGTTGCCTCGCAGCGCCTGCGGTTCTTAGATCCCTACCGCGCGGGCCAGCGCTTTCAAGCCCCGCAGTCTCGATTGAGCCTGGCATAGAACGCAGACGAGCGATTGCGTCTGTGTTGTCGGCTAACCGGCATCTATCCTCCGATACGACTTGCTCGACGGTTAGTTGTCAACTCCCAATAAGTCGGGTTACCAGTCATGTGGTTCACCGACATCCGGGTTCGGAAACGGGGTCTAGGGAGTGGCGGGCCTTCGTGTGCGCGGCCGCAAGGTGACCGACCCCCGGTTGATTGGAAGGCGGCGCAGAGGGCAGCGGCGCAACTTTTGTCACCATCAGGGGTTAAGATTCGAAGATGCCGACTGGCGTCTGGCGCCGCTGTGCGCGCCGGGAGGTTAGGCCAATGCCTGCGAAGCCGCGCCCCGCATGCAAAGAAAGAGCCGGATCGCTCTACCTCGCCTTGCAACTGGTCTTCGGTGGAATAGCGGCGTTGCTCCTTGCCGTGACCTTCCTCTCCGCCGAAAGCAGCAAGAAAAAACCGCTTCCTGAAGATGCAGCCCTTGCGGGCCTGCCCGTCACCGACCTGACCGCGCCGCAGGCAATCCTCCACGCGCTGGACCGGCTCGGCTACGGCCCGACGCCGGGCGAAATCGAACGCGTGCAGAAAATGGGGCTGGCCGCGTGGATTGGCCAGCAACTTCACCCTGAATCCATCAACGATTCTGCGCTGGAAGCGCGCCTCGAAAAATATCCAACGCTCGGGATGTCCTCGGCCAAGTTGCTCGAGGAATTTCCGCGGCCGCAGGTGGAGGCGCGGCGCGAAGGCATCAGCGTCGAGGAGTACCGCAGGCAACAGCAACAGATGGCCGGCGGTGCGATGCAAACGGACCAGACCGGCGGCGCACCGGCGCCGAATGATTCGGCGGGCAATGCTGGCGGAAGCGCGGGAGGCAACACCGCAAGCAACAACGGCTCTGCTCCCGGCAACAATGCGATGAATGGCTCACCGAACGGCCAGCCGATGCAGCAGGACGAAATTACGATGCAGCTCAAGGCGCTGGTGAACGACAAGGGACAGCCGGGCGCGGCCAACAATATGTTCAACTACGAAAACATCCACCTGCCGCAGCGCGTCGTCGCGGAACTGGCCATGGCGAAGACCGAGCGCGCGATCTACAGCGAAAAGCAGCTGTACGAGCAAATGGTGGACTTCTGGTTCAATCACTTCAACGTGTTCGCGGGGAAGGGCCAGGATGTCTGGCTGCTGACCTCTTACGAGCGTGTCGCGATCCGTCCGCACGCGATGGGCAAGTTCCGCGATTTGCTCGACGCGACCGCCAAGAGCCCCGCGATGCTGTTCTATCTCGACAACTGGCTCAGCGTTGATCCCGACGCCTACAAACAGCTTCAGGCCGAGCAGCAGATGCGGCGGCAGCGCTTCGGGATGAGATATCCCGGGCCGCAAGGCAGTCCGCAGCAGCAGCCTAAGAAACAGCAGGATCGCGGCTTGAACGAAAACTACGGCCGCGAATTGATGGAATTGCACACGCTCGGCGTCGATGGCGGCTACACGCAGCAAGACGTCATCGAGGTGGCGCGCTGTTTCACCGGCTGGACGATTCGCACGCCGCAGCGCGACCCGCAGTTCTATTTCGACGACCGCTTGCACGACAACAAGCCGAAGATGGTGCTCGGCCACACGATCGATTACGGCGGCATGCGGGACGGCGAAGCCGTGCTCGATCTGCTGGCGCGCGATCCGCACACGGCGCATCACATTTCGCTGGAAATCGCGCGGCGCTTCGTCTCCGACAATCCGCCGGACTCGCTCGTCGATGCGATGTCGCACACCTATTTGCAGACCGACGGCGATATCCGCGCCGTGCTGCACACGATGATTTTTTCGCCGGAGTTCTGGTCAAAGGACGCGTACCGCGCGAAGATCAAGACGCCGTTCGAGCTGGTGGTTTCGGCCGCTCGCGCCGTTGGCGCAGACGTCGATCTGCCGCTGCAGATCGTGCAATGGTCGGCGCGCATCGGCGAGCCGCTCTACCAGTGCCAGCCGCCGACGGGCTACTCCGATAAGGCGGATGCGTGGGTCAATACCGGCGCGCTGCTGAACCGGCTGAACTATTCGCTCGCGCTCGCCGCGAATCGCATCCGCGGAGTGCAGACCGACGTCGCATCGATCCTCGGAGATGCTTCGAGCGACGACCCGCATGCCGTGCTCGATCGAGCGCTCGCGGTTTTGCTCGGCGGCCAGGCCACCGTGCAGACGCGCGAGACGCTCGAAAAGCAGCTCGACGATCCGCAGGTGCTCCAGGCGCGGCTGGATGATCCCGTGCGGCAAGTGAATGTGAATCTGATCGCCGGGCTGGTGCTGGGCGCGCCGGAATTCCAGCGACGCTAGGGAGAGCGAACATGAAAGTTTCGCGGCGATTATTTCTGAAGAGCGGCGGCGTGGCCATGATCGGCATGAGCACGCTGCCGGCGTTCTTGCAACGCGCGATTGCCGCCACTCCTTCGGCGAACAAGAAGAAACTCGTCGTCGTGTTCCAGCGCGGCGCGGCCGACGGCCTCAACATGGTCGTGCCGTTCGGCGAGCCGAATTACTACAACATTCGACCCACCATCGCGATTCCCGCGCCCGGCCGCGGCCAAAGCGATCAGGCCGCCGTCGACCTCGACGGCTTCTTCGGATTGCATCCGGGGCTCGCGCCGCTCGGCCCGCTGTTTCACGGCGGACAACTCGCCATCGTCCACGCGGCGGGCTCGCCCGACACGACTCGCTCGCACTTCGACGCGCAGGACTACATGGAATCCGGCACGCCCGGCGTGAAAGCCACCGAAGACGGCTGGCTGAATCGCACGTTGCAAGATGCGCCGGAAGAAAATGCTTCGCCGTTCCGGGCCGTGGCGATGGGGCCGAATCTTCCGCTGACGCTGCGCGGCTCGGCCCCCGCGATCGCCCTGCCCGACGTGCGCCAGTTCAAAGTGTTCGCGCAATCGCCTGCAGCCGAAGGCGGCTTCGAGGCGCTCTACGCGCAAACCGTTGATGCCGCGCTGCGCGGCACGGGCACGGAAACGTTCGAGGCCGTGGACATGCTTCGCAAAGCCGATCCCGCGCACTTCCAACCGGAAAACGGCGCGCACTATCCGCAGGGCCGCGTCGGGCAGACGATGCTGCAAGTCGCACAACTTCTTAAGGCGGACGTCGGGATGGAAGTTTCGTTCGTCGATACGGGCGGCTGGGACAATCACGTGAATGAGGGCGGCGCGCAGGGCCAGCTCGCGAATCTGTTGCGCGAACTCGGGCAGAGCCTCGCGGCGTTTCATCAGGATTTGGGCGATCGCATGGAGGACATCGTCGTCGTCACGATGTCCGAGTTTGGCCGCACGGCGCACGAGAACGGCAATCGCGGCACCGACCACGGCCGCGCGAATTGCATGTTCGTGATGGGCGGGCCGGTCCGGGGCGGAAAAGTGTACGGCAAATGGCCGGGGCTTGGGCCCGATCAGTTGAACGAAGGCCGCGACCTCACGCTGACGACCGATTTTCGCTCCGTGCTCGGCGAACTCATCGCCAATCACCTCGGCAGCCGCGACCTCGGGAAAGTTTTCCCCGGCTTCGACAACGATCCGCGCAAATTCCGCGGCGTCCTGAGGGCGTGAACGAGTTGCGCCCCCGCAGCGTTCCCGTCGCAAATGGCGCGCTGAATCGCCGCGCTACTGTGGAGTGCGGAAGGTCAGGCAATAGAGGCGTCCGCCGAAGATTTCCTTCGTTTGAATTTCCGTGCATTCCGGGGGAATGAATTCCGTCGGGGCCACGACGGCCTCTTCGCGTCCCTTATAGTATTTCCGAACCACGGGCATTTTTTCGTAGCCGTGCTTGACGACTTTTTCCGTCTCGTCGGCGATGGCGATTTTCGTTCCCGGTTTCGCGACGCGAATCATTTCCCGCGCCGCTCGCGCGCGGTCGGCGAAAAAATTGAATCCGCCCGCGTGGAAGACGACGTCGAAAGCAGCGTCGCGGAATGGCAGGCGTTCCCCCTCGCCCTGGAAGAGTTCCGCCGTGCGCTTCCACTTCGCGAGGTTTTTCCGCCACCGGCGGAGCATTCCCCACGATAGGTCGAGCCCGAAGAATTCGATGTCCGCGGGCAAGCGCGCGAGGTTCGCGCCGGTTCCCACCGAGACCTCGAGCACGCGCGCGCCAGGGCGAATTTCCAATTCTTTGAGGAAACCGGCCCGGAAATCCGCCTTGGGCCGCACCAGATGCATCAGCGTCTCGCCCGCATCGTACATCCACGCGATCTTGTCGTAGAACTCCTGATACTTCTTGTTCCGGCCCGCCGCTGTTTCCACGAAGACGGGAATTCCCTCGCGAATTGCAAAGCGTTTCCCCGTTTTCGGATTCAGCAGAGAATCATCGCGCAGTTCGAGCGCGTCGTGCGTATCGGGATCGCAGAGAATCGTCAAACTACCTTCGTTCATGGGCGCTCCATGTCACGCTTCCGAAATTTCGTCGCCCACGCGAAGTACGCCGCCGGACACGATCTCCGCGCGCAGACCGCCGCGATGCAAAAGCGCCGCGCGAACGCCGGGTACTCCGGACAACCCCTCCATGTGCTCGCACGGCTCGCAGAGCCGAATTCCCGTGAGCATCACATTCCCCACGCGAAATCGTTTGCCGACCAGATGATTGAGGGGCACGCCGCGCGTCGTCAGGTTGCGCCGCGCGCTCGCCGGCGGCAACTCCATCTTCGATTCCCGCGCGATGGCCTCCAGCGCTTCTTCTTCGATCAGCGTGACGTGCCGTCCGCCGCCGGGCCATGTGGAGAATGTCCCCGCGCCCGAGCCGTAGCGGTCGCCCTCGAGCCCTTTGCCTTCGACGGCCGTCGCAACCGCGGCCGGTTCGAGCGCGCCCTTGGCCTCGCGCGCGATGTAAATTCCCGTCAATCGCCCAGTCCAGCTCATAAAATCCCCTGCAAACGCATTTGCCGCGGAGCGATGTAACGCTATCTCAGCTTCGCGCGCGCCACAACAGCCAAATTGAGCGCCGCGGCCGCGAATATCTCTCACCGTTCGCTGCCATGCGACGCCGCACAAAACTTTCGCATTCCTCCGAATGCAGATGGTGTAAGATATAGTTGGACTGCGCCCCAGTCTCCCAGCGCCAGTGAAACACCCCCCTGACCGGCGGCTGCCGATTAGTCCTGCGGGAAAAAATTTGAAGTTGGGAATTCGAGATGGAAAACCCTATTAAAAGAGATCATGCCCGCGTGCTGTTGAGCTCGGTCTTCGGCCCCTACGCGCAAGACGACGATTTCGGAAGCCGGTCGATCAACCCGATGGAGCTCTTTCACAACCAGGTCACCCGTTCGCAAGGCATCTTTTCGCCCCGCATGTTTCACCGCTCGTGGGGCATCATGATGATTCAGGCGAATATTTCCGCGCCCTGCACGGTCCTGGATTTTCCCACGCGCGAACGCTTTGCCCGCGAGTTGACCAAGAACCACTACGACGTCGTCGGCATCTCCTCCATCATCGTGAACGTCCACAAGGTCCAAGAGATGTGCCGGATGGTGCGCGAGCTGTCGCCGAAGTCGGTCATCGTCGTCGGCGGACATGTTGCCGCAATTCCGAACCTCGAAGCGACGCTCGATGCCGACTACATCGTGCGCGGCGAAGGCATCGCCTGGATGCGGCGGTTTCTTGGAGAAGACGAGCACGCGCCCATTCGCCATCCCTCCATCGTTTCCGGATTGCGGTCGCGAATCATGGGATTGCGACTCCCGCAGAGGAAAGGCCAGACCGCAGCCACCATCATCCCGTCCGTGGGCTGTCCCATGGGCTGCAACTTCTGCACGACCTCGGCTTTTTTCGGCGGCAAGGGGAAATTCGTCAATTTTTACGGGAGCGGGGATGAACTGTTTGACGTGATGTGCCGGATCGAGTCGGAGCTCAAGGTCGATTCGTTCTTTGTGATGGACGAGAACTTCCTGCTCTATCGGCCGCGTGCCATGCGGTTGCTGGAACGCATGAAGCAGGCGGGCAAGAGCTGGGAGCTTTTCGTGTTTGCTTCCGTCAATGCCATCCGCAAGTACTCCATGGAGGAACTGGCGGAGCTGGGCGTCTCCTGGCTGTGGATGGGCTTGGAATCCCCGCATTCCAGCTATGGCAAATTGCAAGGCGCGGACTTGACGCAACTCACACGAGATCTGCGCGAAAACGGCATTCGGGTGCAGGGATCCACCATCATCGGCCTCGAACACCACACGCCCGAAAACATCGCCAAGGAAATCGAGTACGCGATTAGCTACAAGACCGACTTCCACCAGTTCATGTTGTACACGCCCGTGCCGGGCACGCCTCTTTATCGAGCCATGGCCCAGCAGGGCCGCCTCCTGACGGATATCGACCTGGCCGACATCCACGGGCAATTCAAGTTCAACTTCCGGCACGCAGCGATTTCCCGCGAGGATTCAAAAAAGTTCCTGGACTGGGCATTCCAGCTCGATTTCGAGCGCAACGGCCCTAGCCTGTATCGCATGTGCCGGACCATGCTCCTCGGCTGGCGGCGCTACAAGGACTATCCGGATCCCCGCGTCCGCGAACGGTTCGCGCGAGAGATCAAGAAACTGAGGAGCACTTATAGTGCGGCGCTCTGGGTGATGGAGCGGGAGTTCAGAAAGGTCAACCCAAGCGTGAGCGAGCAGATTCACTCGCTGCGCAAGGAAATCGAAAAGGAATCCCCCGTGATGGCGCGCGTCACATCGGCCTTGCTCGGCCCCATCTTATTGTTCTTCGCGCGCCGGGAAGAGAAGCGGTTGGCAGCGGGACGCACCTACGAACCGCCAACAATCGTCGATCGCACCAACTGGCCCCCCGCCACGTCGCCGTCCGCTGGTCAGAGTCTCCCGATTACGGTTGCTTCGCAAGCAGGCATACGCCGGACCACGGCCGCGAGCCCTGAGCCCCATTCGATTCCGGCAGGAGCGCCAGCATTCTCATCCAAAACGACAACCGCCCCAGCCGCGCCGCCGTCTTCAACGGCGAGCGAACGTCGATCGCCTTCCACCCAAAGCGCGCAAAGAATCCCGGCCCTTCCGGAGGCGCGAACTGAAGTTTAGCGCCGCCCTGGCCCAGTTGCTTGCCCATGTGTTTCTGCGACATTCGCAGGAGTCCCGGCGAGCCGATGTTCATCACCCAGCGCTGAAATCCCGGCGTCGCCGCAAGGTCCGTCGCCAGCGAAGCGACCTGTTCCGCCGTGAGGTACATGAGCAGGCCCTCGGTCACGATCAGCGCATTCTTTACGTCGCGCCCCAGCCGCGCAAACAATTCCCGCCGCGCGCTCAGGTCGGATAAGTCCACCCGCATCCGCTCCAGCGAGCACGCGGGCGTTTCGCTTTGTAGAATTTCTTCCTTGTAATCGAGAATTCCCGGCAAGTCCACTTCCACCCATCGCAGCGCGGGCGGTAGCGTCATGCGGTAAGGCCGCGCGTCAAGGCCTGCCGCAAGATTCACGACCAAGTCCACGCCTTGTTGAATCTGCTCGGCGATGAATTGGTCGTAGAGATACGTCCGCGTCACCCAAGCCCAGGTTGCCTTCTCGCTGAACGGAATGGAAGCAGCGATCTCTTCGCCCCGCGCACCCGCCAGTCGCCGCGCATAGGGATCGCGGAAGAGGGGGTTCGGCCGCTCCGTTTCCCGCGCGCGATAGACCGCGACCCATCGCGCCGTGTCCGAAATGTTGCGAACCAGCGGTTCATTGGAATTCATGCGTTTCACCCTCGATCAAAGTAACTTGCGATGCCGCCGATGATAGCGAAATGCTTCTGTTCGCGCACTCCATGTGGTTGCCCCAAAGCATTCTGCGGATGCTCCTCACTTGCAACGCCTCGCGCCCGCAAACCGTTTGTTTTCCATTTCTTACAAAACAGCGCGCAAACCATTGAAAACACAAGGCATACGCTAATCTCTAAGTCTCTTTGTTTTCAAAGTCTTACACGCTCTTTGTCGTTCTTCTCCTGTAAGTCCTTTATTTGCTTCACTTACGCAAAACAACGGGGGGTGTATACGCTCCGTGCATGTCGAAAGTCTAAAGCGCCACTTGAGATTCCGCTACCGCTCTCCCCCCTAACACCATTGGAATCAACACCTACACAAAAACAAATGGGGTGGGGGACTCCCCCCACCCCAAACTGAGGATGGCCCGTCGCCGGGCAGGTGGTTTAGCGGAGGAACAGCGGCGCCATGACGAACGCCACAGTACAGAGCAGCTTGATGAGCACATGCAGCGACGGCCCGGCCGTGTCCTTGAAGGGATCGCCGACGGTATCGCCCACGACGGAGGCCTTGTGAGCGTCCGAGCCTTTGCCGCCCAGTTCGCCGGTCTCGATGAACTTCTTGGCATTGTCCCATGCGCCGCCGCCGTTATTCATGAGGGTGGCGAGCAGGACTCCGGTGATCGTGCCGACCATCAGGATGGCGGCGACGGATTCCGCGCCGATGGTCGGATCGGCTTCCGTGGCGAGGTACCGGAAGAGGAAGCCCACCCCGACGGGCACGCCGACGGCCAGCAGGCCGGGCAGGACCATCGCTTTGAGGGCGCCCTTGGTCACGATGTCCACGCAGGTTCCGTAGTCAGGCTTGGATGTTCCTTCCATGATGCCCGGATTCTCGCGGAACTGCCGGCGCACTTCTTCAATCACCGCGAACGCGGCTCTGCCCACGGCCCTGATGGCGAACCCGCTGAAAAGATACACGAGAGCCGCGCCGATCAGCGCCGCTATGAACACGGGAACTTTGCTGAGGTCTACGTGCTCGAAGCGGAAGGCCAGGTCACCCGTCTTCTTCTGCACGAGTTCCGTGATCTCATCGAGATACGCGGAGAAGAGCAGAAACGCGGCGAGCGCGGCCGAGCCGATCGCGTAGCCCTTGGTGAGCGCCTTCGTTGTGTTGCCGACCGAATCGAGGCGGTCGGTGCGCTTGCGGACGTCTTCGGGCTGGCCGGACATCTCGATGATGCCGCCGGCGTTGTCGCTGATGGGACCGAAGGAGTCCATCGCGAGGATGTAGGCGGCGGTGGAAAGCATGCCCATCGTTGCGATCGCGGTGCCATAGAGACCGGCGCCCGGAACGCCCACAAGGGCGTGCAGGCCGCAGTAATACGAACCGAGAATGGCGGCGGAAATGGCGACCACGGGAGCCGCCGTGCATTCGAGCGCCACGGAAAAGCCGGTGATGATGTTCGTCGCGGGGCCGGTGAGCGAGGCCTTCACAATTGAGAGCACAGGCCGGTAGCGATATTCCGTGTAGTATTGCGTGATCCAGACAAAGACGTAGCTGTTCACGATGCCGATCACGCCCGCCGCGAAAAACCAGAGATTGCCCTGCAGCAGGTAGCGTACGGCGAGGTAGAAACCGATCATCGCCAGAATCGACGTGATGAGGTAGCCCCGGTTGAGCGCGTTCATCGGGTCCTCGTCCTCGTTCTTCAGGCGAACCGTCCAGATTCCGATGATCGAGGCGATCAATCCGAACGCGCGCGCGACCAGCGGAAAGAAGATGCCGAACACGCCGAATTTCCCGAACAACGCGACGCCCAGAATCATCGCGCCGATATTCTCCGCCGCAGTCGATTCAAAAAGATCCGCGCCGCGCCCTGCGCAGTCGCCGACGTTGTCGCCCACCAAATCGGCGATGACGGCCGGATTGCGCGGGTCGTCCTCTGGTATCCCCGCTTCGACTTTGCCGACGAGATCGGCGCCGACGTCAGCGGCCTTGGTATAAATCCCGCCGCCCAGTTGCGCGAAGAGCGCCACGAAGCTCGCGCCGAATCCGAATCCGACGATCTCATAAGGAACGCTCTTTGGATCACGCAGGCCGCCAAAGCTCAGGAAGATGATCCCGACGCCCAGCAGCGAGAGCGCCACGACCGATAATCCCGTCACGGCGCCGCCACGAAGCGCCAGTTGCAGTGCGCGATTGAGATTCGTGCGCGCGGCGCTCGCGGCCCGCAGATTGGCCCGGATCGAAACGAACATTCCGCAAAATCCCGCCAATCCCGAGCAGACCGCCCCAGCGAAGAACGAAATTACCGTTTCCCAGGCCAGATGGCTGCCTTTAGTGAAGGCGTAAAACGTGAAAAGCAGAATCCCCAAAACCACGCTCAATCCGTAGATCGTGGTGTACTGCCGCTTGAGAAACGCTTCCGCGCCTTCTTTAATCGCTCCCGAGATATCTTGCATGGCCTTTGTGCCCGTATCGGCCGCCAGAACCCGTCGCGCAAATATCCAGGCCACGCAGAGCGAGACGACGCTCACAACCAAGAAAAACCAAACCCACGGTTCTACCGTCATGAATCCTCCACTCGCGATTTCCTTCAGGATTTAGCTCAGGTGAGGCGCAGCCAGAGTACAGACCCAGAGCGTTTTTTATACCAAGAGGGGCCCCCAAAATCAAGGGCAAAACCGCCATTTTGAAGGCCGAATTTCACAATGGGACAACGCCTCTCCGCGGGCCAATCGGGAAACTTCGCGATGTCCTGCGGGCCGCTGGAAACACGGTTGCGCTTTGAACGGTGAATTGCCCCGGCTCTGGTAGAATTCGAGCCTTCGCAGAGCGAGGAGGAACAACCACGTTGGCGGGACCCCCCAAGTTGCGCTTGCCGCATTGGCTGGCAGCCACCGTCGCCGCAAGCGGCGGCCTGGGTTTGCTCGCGGTGTCGTTCCTGGATTCGTCCGTGCTGCCGTTTCCCACGGTCAACGATCTGCTCCTGATCAATCTATCGGTGAATTCCCCAGCGCGCATGCCGTACTACGCGGCGATGGCCACGCTCGGCGCCATGCTGGGGGGCCTCCTGCTCTACGGGATCGCGCGCAAGGGCGAGGAAAAATTTTTTCACGAGCGTGCGGGTGCGCGGGCCGAACGCGCGCGGGCATGGGTCGTGCGCAACGGTTTTCTCACCGTGCTGCTGGCGGCACTTTTGCCTCCGCCGATGCCGTTCAAGATCATTATTCTTGCGGCCGGTGCACTCGAAATGCCGTTGCAGATATTTCTCCCGGCGATGCTGCTCGCGCGGCTGATTCGATTTTTCGGCGAGGGTTTTCTCGCGGTGAAGTACGGCGCGGCCGCACTCCCGTTTCTGTTCGCGCACAAAGTGAGTATGACCGCCGCCAGTCTGGCGATCGGGCTGGGCTTTTACCTGGCCGTGCACTACGCGTTTCGTCCAAGAAAGAGCAAGCAAGCCTGAAGCCGTTTGTTTTTATTGCTGTCCTGTTCCGAAACGCAGTTCCTCGTGAGTCACTTCGTTCTTGTCGTTCACCGCGATCACGGCAATGATTCCGTTCTGTTCCCCTTCCGTCCGGTCGAAGCGGAGATCCCGCATCACGACCAGGTAGCCGTCGCCGTCGCGCTCGACGCGCGCCAGGGGAAATCGGGCGAACTCCAGAAACGTGATTGCCGTGTCGGTTCGCTGCGCCAATTCAAGCGCCACGGAGGGTTCGGGCTTGTAGAAGATTTGCGCCGATTCCGGATCGAAGTTGACGCCGGGCGAAAGCGCGACTTCAAGCTCGTCCAGCGTGTCGTCGGTTTCGACTACGCCGCTCCAAAACAGCGGAGACATGGAATGCGGGTAAGCCGCGACCTGTACCGGCGTCTCGCCGCGATACAGCCTTGATTCGAGCTGCGCCGTCGCGCGCTCCTGCAGCACGAAGCGGCCCGCGAAATAAATCCCAACGAGCGCCAGCGCAACCGCCGCGCCGCGATCGAAGCTCCGCCGCTTCGCTTTGGCGCCGATTTCCTCGGTGATCAGCCGAAAGAGCGCGGGCAGAAGCAGGCCTGCGAGGAGAATCAGCACGATCCAAGGATCGAACGGGGCAGCGAGATCGAGTGCGAACCATTTGCCGCTGAATGGCCACAGCAGTTTCACGCCGTAGCTGTTCGTGAGGTTGAGCAGAACATGAAGGCTCGCGCCGGCCAGGCACGCGAGAAATGCGGGCAGAAAGCGAATTGGGCGGCTGAAGCGCTCGCCAATCCGGATAAACACCGCGGCGACGATCGCGGCAATGACCACGGCGCCGAGCAGCGAATCCGCCGCCGTGCAGTGAGCCGCCAGAAACGCGCGCGGCCCGGCGAGCACCGAGAGCCAATCGAGTTCGGCGGCGAGACTCGCCGTCACGATCATGGGCAACGCGAGCCGCGTGGTCTTGCTGAAGCCGCAGCGCGACAGCGCTACGGATGCGATCGCATGTGTGATTGGCTCCATGTCAATCCGATGGACGGCCGCGGCGCGCTGCGGGTTGCCGCCGCTAGGATGACGCCGGGCGGCGCCCCGCCTGCGCAGGCAGGCCCCGGCTCATCGGAGCAGGCCCCGAAATATCGAGGCAGGCTATAATAGCGCGCCATTGGAGCGGGCGCGAGCGAGGAGTGACGTGCTGACGAAACCGAAAGCGAGGAAGCGAGCGGAAGAATTGCGGGAATCGCTGCGCCACCACGAGTACCGCTACTACGTTCTTGACGATCCCGAAATCTCCGACGCGGCCTTCGATCGCATGATGGCGGAGTTGAAGGAGATCGAGGCGAAGTATCCCGACCTGCTCACTCCCGATTCGCCGTCGCAGCGCGTGGGCGGCGCTCCGCGCAAAGGGTTCGAGACGCGGACGCACACTCCCGCGATGCTCAGCCTCGACAACACGTATTCCTACGACGACTTGCAGGAATTCGACCGCCGCGTGCACGAGCTTTCGGGCCGCGAGCGCGTGGACTACGTCGCCGAACACAAGTTCGACGGGCTGAGCATTTCGCTGCAATACGAAGACGGCGTGCTCGCCCGCGCGGTGACGCGCGGCGACGGCGTGACGGGAGAAGACGTCACACCGAACGTGCGCACGATTCGCTCGGTGCCGTTGCGCGTGGACGCCAAGACGCTGCGCGCGCTCAAACTCCCCGGCCAATTTGAAGTGCGTGGCGAAATCGTGATGTCGCACAAGGCGTTTGAAGACTTGAATCGCCAGCAAGAAGAGCAGGGCGGCAAGCGCTTTGCGAATCCGCGCAACGCCGCCGCGGGCGCGGTGCGCATGCTCGATCCCACGATCACCGCCTCGCGCAGATTGGATTTCTACGCGTATTACTTGCTGGCCGGGGGCCGCGCGCCGTTCCGTTTGCATTCGGAATCGCTCGAAGCGCTAAAGAAAATGCAATTCCGCAGCTCGCCCGACTGGAAAATCTGCCGCTCCTTCGAGGACTTGACGCGCTACTGCCACGTTTGGGAAACAAAGCGCGAAACCCTGCCCTACGAAATTGACGGAATCGTCGTGAAGGTGAACGAGGTTCCGCTGCAGGACGAGCTCGGCTTCACCGCGAAAGCGCCGCGATGGGCCGTGGCATACAAATATCCCGCGCGCCAGGAAACCACCGTCGTGCAGGACGTCATTTTTCAGGTCGGCCGGACCGGCGCGATCACTCCCGTCGCGGTGCTCGAACCGGTCGTGCTGGGCGGCGCGACCGTCAGCCGCTCGACGCTGCACAACATGGACGAAGTCGAGCGGCTCGGCTTGCACATTGGCGACACGGTTCTCGTCGAACGCGCGGGCGAAGTGATCCCGCACGTGGTGAAGGTTGTTAAGGAAGGGAAGGACCGGCGGCCCGTGCGCGTGCCCGAGAAATGTCCCGAGTGCGGCAGCCGTGTTCACAAGGACCCCGAGGAGGTCGCGTACCGTTGCGTGAATGCGGCGTGTCCCGCGAAGCGGAAGGAATCGCTACTGCACTTTGCCGGGCGGCACGCGATGAACATTGACGGGCTCGGCGAGAAAATCGTGGACCAACTCGTCGAGAAGGGCATGGTCAAGGACGTCGCCGACCTCTATCACCTCGAGCTCGAGCCGCTGGCCGCGCTCGATAGGATGGCGGAGAAGTCGGCGCAAAACTTGCTGGATGAAATCGAAGCGAGCAAGAAGAACGGGCTTGCGCGGCTCGTCTACGCGCTGGGAATTCGTTTCGTCGGCGAGCGCACGGGGCAATTGCTGGCCGAGCATTTCGGCTCGCTCGAGAAAATCGCCGAGTCGAGCGAGGAAGAATTGACGGCGGTGCACGAAGTGGGGCCGAAAGTCGCGGCCAGCATCGCGGAATTTTTCTCCGAGCCTGCCAATCGCAAACTCGTCGAGCGTCTGCGCAAGGCCGGGCTGACGCTCACCGAAAAGCGCGCCGCGCCGAAAAGCGCGCGCCTGGCGGGGAAGACGTTCGTTTTCACCGGCGGCCTCGCGCACCGCTCGCGCGAAGAAGCCGGCGAACTGGTGAAACAGCACGGCGGTACGGTCACATCAACGGTGAGCAAGAAGACCGATTACGTCGTCGTCGGCACCGATCCCGGCTCGAAATACGACAGAGCCAAGGAACTTGGCGTGACGATTCTCGACGAAAAAGAATTTGAGAAGCTCGTGGGCCTGAAGTAGAGATTGCTGGCGGACCGAATGAGATTTGCAATGCGAATCTGCGACGGACCCGGGATTCCATGAGCAGTGAATCGTCTTCCGCTCCCGCACGGCGTCTGATTTCATTCCTCCGTAGCGTTGTTCCCGCGGAGCCTACGCAATGGTTGTTGCTCGCAGGCGCGACGTTCCTTTTCATCTCTCCCGAGCTGCGGTGGTGGCCCAACCCTTCGCACACATTTCTCTGGGACGTTCACAACCCCCCGTTTCTGGGCCTCCCATTGGTTCAGTGGGCGTCACTTGTCCGGCTTCTTTCGTTGCCCATCCTTGCGGCCGGCGCGATCGGATATTTTGCCTGTTTTCGCCGCAGCCTGAAGAGCTCGCGGCGCACGCTATTCTGGATCCTCGCGTTTGCGACGACAGGACTACTCGCGGTTTGTGGCGTCGCATTGTTTTCATATTGGGGGAATCTCCCGAGCTCTCATTCGGTTTTCTCGTTCTACGCTGGCCACCGCACCATGAGTTTGCGCGAACTCGAAAATTTCTTCGCAGATTTGGGACCGGGGCTTCGCTTCGCGTCGGCCGGGTTTCTGCTTGTTGCGATCTTTACGATTCTGGCTCGCGCGGGCCGAGCCACGCTCCCGCTTCGGCTTTCCTCAACTCATGCGCAGATGACCACGGGAGGGTCTCTGGGCGAAGAACCGTGGGACGTGGCCGTGTTCGTCCCCATGATGATTGGCCTTATGCCTTTGTTGCGGATGATCGAGGCCCTGGTGGCAATGCCGCTCGCTTTCTGGCGGCCCGCGTTGTTCACGCCCAGGCTGACGACTTGGATCATTGGCCTGGGAACTGTTGTTGACGCTTTATTCCTTGCCGCCTTTGTATTCGTAGCGATGGGGAGGGAAGGAAGAGAAGTTTTCCCCCGACGACTTCGCCTGCCGAAAGCAAAGTACCCCGCACTGGCGGCTCTGCTTACGGTAGCCGTGTTTCAAGTGTGGCCGCTGCTCTCATATGTGCGCGACCGAGTCGCATGGGCCCGTACTGATTGGGTTTCCAGCTACCCGCCACAGTTCCTCAACTACTTTGGGCTTCCGCGGCTTGAGGCTCTCTTGTACTTACTTCCCGCTTTCGTGGAAGAGATTGCGTGGCGCGGCTACTTGCAGCCGAGGTTTATTCGGCGGTATGGATTGTGGCGTGGGGTTTTTCTAGTGGGCCTCGTCTGGGGGGCGTTTCACTTTTCATCGGACTTTAGCTCCCACATGTCAGACAGTCAGGTCTTTATCGCTATCGCGAGACGACTCGCCTGGATTGTCGCCTTCAGCTATTTTCTGGCCTGGCTCACGATTCGTTCGGAATCGATTTTGCCTGCCACGATCGCGCACGGGGTTTACAACATGTTCGTTCTCGCCGCACTTCCCGCGCGAACGCCCCCCTGGTTTCTCGTGCCAGTCTTGGCCGTCTTAGGCTACGCGCTGTTCCATTTTTGGCCGCCCGATTCGCCTCGCGAAGGCGCGAGCCCTGATCCTCTTCCCGAAACGAGTGCGGCGACTTGACGAACGGGTTCTGGTGGCGCGCAAGTGAAGGAAACGCCGTCCGGGCGGCGGTTCGCACGCCGAGCTTGCAAATCGGGCGGGACGCGCCTAGGATGCAGCGCACGAGTGCGCCCCCGGGCTGAGGAATCCGCACGCCGACGGGCGATGCGTGGTCGGGCGCAAGCCGATTTGCACGGATCCTAATGGCAAGCGAGGAGGGGGCATGTTCTGTCACCGATGTGGAACAGGGATGGCGGATGACGCGGGTTTTTGCCCGTCTTGCGGTGCGCCCGTGCAGCAGAGTCAGCCTGCTCCGCCGCCGGTGTATCAGGCGCCTCCTCCGCAGCAAGTACCGCAGTTGCCGAACGCGGCGCAGGTCCCTGCAGCCGCGCCACCAGCTTATGCCGGCTTCATGTGCCCGTTCTGTCGAAATCAGGCTCCTCCGATTATTGAGAAAAAGGTTTCAAGTAACGGTTGGGTTATATTTGTGCTTCTTCTTCTGTTCTGCCTACCTCTCTGCTGGCTCCCCTTCGTCTTGGATGGCTGCAAGGAAGAGACCCGGAGATGTTCGTCATGTGGCACGAAGCTAGGCTGACGCGCCAGAACGGTGGACAAAGCAACGCCCCTTTGTGGGCGCGGGCATCATTCGCAACCTACCTAGCTTGGAACATCACGTGGTTGGCGTCAGGAAGAATCCCGCCCAGCGTGCTACGCACACTTCTTGGTCTTCCCTGTCCCACAACGGGTTGCACGCGGAGCCTCGTATCTCTTCTTCATGGAAACCTGCACGCTTCGCTGCTGTGGAACCCGTTTACGGTCCCCATTCTCATCCTTTTGGGCGTGTCGCTGCAGATGCTCTTTCTGGCCGCCCTGCGGAAGAAGGAACTCGTCCTCCCGAAGTGGGTGGGAACCGCTTGGTGGAGCGTTCTTCTCATGGCTTGGCTCTCGAAGTTTCTGCTTGGTCGGGCGTATTGGTAGTCAAAACGAAAACACCGGCCTAGTGAATCCCTTAGTCGCAGCCATTATGCGCCGCCGGGCCTCGTCTGTTACGCGGAGCTTGCAAATGAGGCAGGACGCGCCTAGGATGCACGGCACGAGTGCGCCCCCGGGCTGGCGAACCCGCCCGCCGATCGGCGATGCGCGGTCGAGCGCAAACCGATTTGCACGAAATCTACTAATGTGCGAGGAGGGGTAATGTTCTGTCACCGATGTGGAACAGGGTTGGCGGATGACGCGGGTTTCTGCCCGTCTTGCGGTGCGCCCGTGCAGCGGATTCAGCCTGCTCCGCCGCCTCCTCCTCCGCAGAACTGGCCGCCGCCTCCCCCGCAGCCGCAGAATTGGCAACCGCCGCAGCAGATGCAGCCGCAGCCGCAAGGACCGCAGGGCTGGCCGGTGCCTCCGCAGCAAATGATGGTGCCGCAGATGCCGTACGCGGGATTCTGGATGCGTTTCCTCGCGTTTCTGATCGACTGGGTGATTCTTATCGCGGCCTTCGGAGTCCTTTTCGTGATTGCGTTGCTCATAATGGGAGGCGGGGCGCTTTTCTCCGGGAACGAATCCGTTGAAGACTTCAGCGACGCGCTGGCGGGCGTCGGCGTCCTTCTGCTTGTGCTTCTAATTCTTGGTTTTGTTGTCGGCGTGTGGCTGTACTTCGCGAAATCCGAAAGTTCCGCGAGCCAGGCCACGATTGGGAAACGAGCGGTCGGGATTTACGTCACCGATCTGAACGGCCAGCGGATCACGTTTGGCCGCGCCTCGGGACGCGTTTTCAGTTGCATCATCACACGAATGATTCCGCTTGCCATCGGCTATATCATGGCGGCATTCACGGAAAAGAAGCAGGCGCTGCACGATATGATTGCGAGCACGCTGGTCCTGCGGCGGGGATAGACGCCGAAGCGACCTTCGGAACGCAACGTACATCCAATTAAGGCAGAACGTCGTATAAACTATGCAGGCGCGCCCCGTGCATGGGCGCGTCCGCACGTTTGCCGCAGGAGGCGTGCTCATGCTGATCAAGCGACCTTCAGATCTGACCTACTCGGATGTGACCCCGAAGAGCGTCTATTTGAACCGGCGAAAATTTCTCGCGCAGGCGGCGATTGGCGGCGGCGCGCTGCTGGCGGGCAAGGCCGTCTGGGATGTGCTTTCTCCTTCACCGAGCGTGCGCGCGGCGACGCAACTGACCCCCGCGATCAAATCGCCCTTCAGCACCACTGAGCCGGAAACGTCGTACAACGACGTGACCCACTACAACAACTTTTACGAGTTTGGAACGGACAAAGGCGATCCCGCGAAGTACGCGCAGAAATTCCGCACGTCGCCGTGGACGGTCACCGTTGATGGTGAGGTCGCGAAGCCGCGCAAGTTCAGCATGGACGAAATCTTGAACCTCGCGCCGCTCGAGGAACGCATCTACCGTCACCGCTGCGTCGAGGGATGGTCCATCGTTGTGCCGTGGATCGGTTATTCGTTCTCCGTGCTGGCCAATCTCGTCCAGCCAAAGCCGGCCGCGCGATTCGTGGCGTTCCAGAGTTACTACGATCAAATGCAGATGCCGATGGGAAGGTACGCGGGCATCCAGCTCCCTTACGTCGAAGGGCTGCGCCTCGATGAGGCCATGAATCCCCTCGCTCTCTTGTGCGTGGGCATGTACGGCGGGACGCTTCCGAATCAGGACGGCGCGCCGGTCCGGATGGTCCTGCCCTGGAAATACGGCTTCAAGAGCATCAAATCGCTCGTCAGCGTCCGTTTCGTCAAGGATCAGCCGCCGACAACGTGGAATATCGAGGCCCCGAATGAGTATGGTTTTTACTCGAATGTGAATCCCACCGTGGATCATCCGCGCTGGAGCCAGGCGAAGGAACATCGGCTGGGCCAGGGGTTTTTCGCAAGGCCGATTCCCACACTCATGTTCAACGGCTACGGAGATCAAGTGGCCAGCCTTTACGCCGGGATGGACCTTCGAAAGAATTTTTGAGACGGAGCCGCGGCTTGAATTCGATACTCGCCAGCAAGTGGACCAAGGTCGTCGTTTTTGTTGTTTCGCTTGTGCCGTTTGGCGTGCTGGTCTGGCGCCTCATCAACAATAATCTTGGCGCAAATCCCACCCAGTTCTTGCAGCATGCCACCGGCGATTGGACGCTGCGTTTTCTCGTCATCACGCTTTGCGTCACGCCGTTCCGCAAGATCTTGAAGCTTCCCAACCTCATCCGTTTCCGCCGCATGCTCGGCCTATTCGCTTTTTTCTATGTTTGCTTGCACTTCCTGATCTATCTCGGGCCCGACCAGTACTTCGACGTGGCCGCGATGTGGAAGGACGTCGCCAAGCGGCCGTTCATCACCGTCGGCTTCCTCGGTTTTGTTCTCATGATTCCCCTGGCGATCACGTCCACGGCCGGATGGATTCGGCGGCTCGGCGGACGCCGCTGGCGGATTCTCCATCGCGCGATCTATTTCAGCGCGATCGCCGGCGTGATTCACTACTACTGGCTCGTCAAGTCGGACATTCGCAAGCCTGTCGAGTACGGCGCAATGGTCGGCGCGCTTCTCCTGTGGCGGCTGGGCGCGTGGCTTGTGGACCGGCGCAAGAGAGCGGTTGCCGGAAGCGTCGCTGCCGCCGAGCCTCCCACCGCCGAAACAGCCTAAACGTGGCATACTAGAGAGTGGCGGGCAGGCCGGGTGATCGCCGGGCCGGTTTCGCAAGAAGCTGGCCGGGAGGAAAGTCCGGACACCGCCGTCCTGGGCCGCAAGGCTGGGGACGGAAGGGCAACGCGCCTGGTAACGCCAGGGCGCCGGGCCGCAGCAGTCGGGCGCGCAAAGCGCGCCTGTGCGGCGCGGCGACGGATAGTGCCACAGAGAATATACCGCCGGTGCGGCGCTTCGGTGACGGCTGGGAGGCAAAACCTCCGGGCGGTCTTCCACACGTCAGCGCATGGCAAGGGTGAAAAGGTGGGGTAAGAGCCCACCGCGTCTCGAGCAATCGAGACGGCACGGCAAACCCCGCGTGGTGCAAGGCCAAATAGGAGGGGAGGGCTGGCCCGGCCCGACCGCGGCGTCGTCGCAAGGCGCGCCGCACAAACCCTCGGGTAGGCCGCTGGAGACCTGGCGCGAGCCTGGTCCTAGAGGAATGATCGCCGCGACGCACGCGCCTTCACGGGCCGCGCGCCGCACAGAATCCGGCTTATAGGCCTGTCCGCCAATTTGTCGTTTGTTGTCAATAGTTTAGAGGCTGAGCCACTTCCAGTGTGACGCGTGTGTGACGCCTAGTTTCAATAGAGCTTAGTCGAGACGATTCACGCGGGCAAGGAAAGGCGCAGCTTACCGCTCCACCAGTTTCTTGGTCCCGCATTCCTCGAGCGTGCTTAGCAACGTTGTCCTCTGCTCTCTCTTCACCGATCCGTCGGTGACCTCGCTGTCCCTAATGGGGTTCGAGGAAGATTGCGTGCACCTTAAACTACGCTGGGAACGTCCTAAGGGAAGACGGTCAGGGGCATTTTGACTTTCCGGCTGGTGCGCGATGCTGAATATTAGGAAGATTCTTCTGCCTGTTGATTTCCCGAATGCGTCGCTGCGTGTGATTCATCAGGCTGCGACATTGGCCCACCATTTCCATTCTGAGATCATGATGCTCCACGTCGTGACAGCGGTGAGTCATACCTGTCGTTCGCCAAGACTCTGTCCGCCTTTGATATCAATAGCTTAGGTCGTTGTTATCCACAACCAGTCTGCGGTAGCACTCGGCCATGCTAAAGCGGATTTGGTTGGTACTGGGTTCTCTTTTTCGCTGTTTTCGTGTACGTCGGGACCTGCTACTCGAAAATCTCGTTCTTAGGCAGCAACTCGCGGTCTTCAAGCGCACACATCCGAGACCGCGGCTGAACCTACTCGACAAACTGCTGTGGATTCTTGCGCGCCGATTTTGGTCTGGTTGGAAGCAGGCCCTCATTGTCGTCAGCCCTGAGACTGTAGTTCGGTGGCATCGGGCTGGAATTACGCTCTACTGGAGGGCAATCTCCAGGGTGCGCAGAGCAGTCGGGGGGAAACGATTCTCTAAGCAAGCTCGCGACCTGATTTTCCGCGTGGTGGCGGAGAATCCGACATGGGGCGCACCGCGCATCCACGGTGAGCTCTTAATGCTCGGGTTCGACATCTCCGAACGGACCATTTCCCGACGGATGCGTCGCGCTCCAAGAAATCCCGAACCTGCCAAGCGATGGTTTGCCTTTCTCCGAAATCACGGGGAAGCGATTGCCGCGATGGACTTCTTCACGGTTCCAACTACCACTTTCGGAATCCTCTACTGCTTTTTCGTCATCAGCCGTCATCGCCGTCGCATCCTGCACTTCAATGTCACGCGGCATCCCACGACTGCTTGGATCGTTCAACAGTTGCGCGAAGCGTTCCCGTTCCAGTCTGCTCCACGGTTCCTGATCTTCGACCGCGATTCCAAGTGCGGCTTTGAAGTCAGCCTGGTGGTTCGCTCCTTGGGCAAGCGTCCGGTCCGGACCTCCTTGTGATTGCATTCAATGAGGCCCATTTGAAACGTCTGCTCTCCGAGTATATCCGCTACTACCACGAGGACCGAACCCATCTCGCTTTAGACAAGCGAACGCCTGGGAATCGCGCTCGCTCAATCAATCGCGGTCGAGTTCACGCGCTTCCAAGGCTGGCGGTCTGCACCACCGCTACGAACGCGTGGCAGAGCTACCCGGCAAACGGGCGAAGAGGCAGTCTCACTGTTGTCGGCAGCGAGTGAAATGGTCCTGCGCGTCCTGATCGCGCGCGACGACCGCTTACAGCGGGTCTGAAGCAAGGAAAACCCGACATCGTCTAAATTCCGATCCACGAGGCTGGGCAATTTCAGCGCGGATGGACTTTTGGCGAAGGACAGGTCATAGAACCGGACCGCAGGACAACACCTTGGAGAAAACTCGACCTTATCGAGTCTAGTCACGGGAAGAGCCGGTTCTCTGCTGTCAGGTTATGCACAATATTGCGCAGATTTCTGCGAATTCAGGGTATTCCTGAATTCGATGCGGCGGAGAATCAAATTGGGCAGACTAGATGGCGGAGAGGGTGGGATTCGAACCCACGGTTGAGTTTCCCCAACACACGCTTTCCAAGCGTGCTCCTTAAACCGCTCGGACACCTCTCCGCAGTGCTTCAACAGCGTAACAAAAACGCGGGCGCAGAAGAAGCGTGCGAGTTGCAAGGAAAGAACAACGACTCGCGCGAAGTCAACGCCGGCGGCTGCGCCGGCAATCCCCCGCCCGGCGAGCAAGCTTGACGCGCCGGGCGATTTGTTGTTCTCATTTCGGAAGCAGCAAGCGCGGCAATGGGGGACCTATGGACGCATGGCGGGGCAAGTGGGCGCTGGTGACGGGAGCGAGCTCGGGCATCGGCCGGGAATTTGCCGCGCAATTGGCGGCGGGCGGAGCGAATTTGGTTCTGACGGCGCGGCGGCGGGAGCGTCTGGAGAAATTGGCTCAGGTGCTCTCGGCCCGGCACGGCGTGCTAGCGGAAGTTTTCCCCGCGGATTTGGCGCAGCCCGCCGCGCCTCGAGAAATTTTCGAGTTCACGGAGGGCCGCGGCATCACGGTGGATTTGCTCGTCAATAACGCCGGATTCGGCGCGTTCGGCGAATTTCCCAAGCAGGACGTCCAACTCTTGCTGGCAATGCTGCAGGTGAACGTAAACGCGGTGCTGCACCTGACGCATTTATATTTGCAGGGAATGATGGCGCGCGGGCAGGGCGACGTGCTGATCGTGTCTTCGGTCGCCGCGTTCCAGGGCGTGCCGTACAGTTCGACGTACGCGGCGACGAAAGCGTTCGAACGAATTTTTGTGGAGGGGCTTGCGGAAGAGATGCGGCCACACGGAATTCGAATCTGTGCGCTCTACCCCGGCTCAACAACGACCGATTTTCACACCACGGCGCACCAGCCGGGGCACGTTCGCAGTAAGCAAGAGCCGGCGGGCAAAGTCGCGCGCACGGGCCTGGCGGCGATGGCGGCGGGTAAGAGCGGCGTCGTCTCGGGCGCCCGCAACTGGCTCATGGTGGAAGCGGAACGCTTCGTAACGCGAGGATTCATCACGGGCATGGCGGCAAAGATGTTCCGCCCGAGGGCGGAACTATAAAGCCGATGGACCAGGACGCGCTCGAACGGCAGTTGCATGAAGAAGGCTTTGCGCACACGTACGTCTGGCAAGACGGCGCGAACGCAAATTACTCGGACCATACGCACCCGACTGAGACCGCACACATCATTTTGGACGGGGAGATGACGCTGACCTCGGGCGGCGAGACGCGGACGTATCGCGCGGGCGAACGGTGCGATGTTCCGGCAGGCGCGGTGCATTCGGCGCGGATGGGGCCGAAGGGATGCAGGTATTTGATCGGGGAACGCTAGATCGTGAAGCGCTAAAGGCGATCCTGACTTGCCCGGAGGGAGCGGTCGAGAAGTTCGACGACGTGAACGACTTCCTGGCCCGTGGCGTGAATCGCGGCGCCGGCGCGCAATTGGAGCAGGCAACCGGGATTGGCCGTCGCGATAATCTGCGCTTTGGTGGCTCGGGCGCGGGCCATTTTTTCGGCGAGAAGATCGAGTGAAGCTTTTGTCTCGGTGACGTTGTACACCCCGGCTGAGCCGCAGCAATAATCCGCCATCGCCATTTCCACCAATTCGACGCCGGGAATTGCGCGCAGAAGGCGGCGCGGGGCTTCGCGGACGCGCTGTCCGTGGACGAGATGGCAGGAATCCTGATACGTGACCCGCGCGGGAACGGGAGCGAGCGGCGCGACGAGCCCGAGCGCGTCGAGAAATTCGGTAACGTCGCGCATCACGCCGCGAAACGCGAGCGCCTGCTCGTGCGCGGGGTCGCCGGAGGGGAGAAGCTGCTCGTACTCCTTCAGAGTTGAGCCGCAGCCCGCGGCGTTCGTCACGACAGCATCGAAATTCTCCCGGAGGAACGCGTCCAGATTCGTGCGCGCGAGTTGGCGCGCGACGTCGCGAACGCCCGCGTGGGCGGCGAGTGCGCCGCAGCAGACCTGTCTGGCGGGCACGACGACTTCGCAGCCGTTCGCCGTAAGCACGCGAACCGTCGCCTCGTTGAGCGCGCCGAAGCTGACCTGCGCGATACATCCGGCAAAAAGCGCAACGCGCGCGCGGCGCGTGCCTTGTGCGGGAAACACCTGTCCCAGGCGCGAGAAAAAGAATTCGGATTCGATTGCGGGCATGAGACGTTCGCGATCCGCCATGCCGAGCAGTTTCAAGATTCCCGCATGGCGCGCGAGCCACTGAAGGCCGGATCGCTGGTAGAGGCGTGCCACGCGCGCTGCGGCGGCGATTCGATTCGGATAAGGCAGCAAGTGGCGATAGACGAGACTCCGCGCCACTCGCGAGGCGAGCGAGCGGCGATAGTTTTGTTCGATCTGCGCGCGCGTGGCTTCGACGAGCTTGCCGTATTCGACGCCGGAAGGGCACGCGGTCTCGCAGGCGCGGCAATCCAGGCATTGATCGATGTGGCGGACGAACGTTTTGCCAAGCGGAAGATCGCCTCCATCCACGAGAATCATCTGGCGGATGCGCCCGCGCGGGGAATCGGCCTCGAGGCCCCAGAGTTTGTACGTCGGGCAGTGATTCAAGCAGAGGCCGCAATGGATGCAGCGCGCGTAGTCGTCGTATTGCGGCTTGTCCGCGCCCGAGAAGCCGGACACCATCTGGGCGCTCGCCGCTGTTGCGGATTCGTTCATCGCGTTAGATGCCTCCGCAAAAACGGCCGGGACTCAAAACGTCGCGTGGATCGAACGTTTCCTTGACGCGCTGCATCAGCTCAAAATCCCCCCGGGGCGGACCCCAAAGAGAAATCTTTCGCTTCAATTCGGCCGGACACGATTCCACCATCGCGCGCGCATGGAGCGCGCTCCCGGAAATGGTCTTGAAGAATTCGCTCAAGGCATTCGCAAGCGACCCGAGCGCGCCGGCGCCGGGTTCGCGCGGCGAAAGCGCGAGATACGCGAATCCGCCCGCTGGCAAAAGCAGGGCTGATTCGAGCGCGTTGCTCCGCGCGATGCGCCGCGATTCGGCAGCGAGCGCGGGCATGGCCGCGGGCAGAGCCGCAATGCGCACCAGCACGGCTTCCGGCGAGCGCTCCGTCGCGTAACGCGGAAACTCAAGCGCGCGCGCCAAGTGTTTTTCCCGGTCGGCAGCTTCCAGCGCGGAGAACTGTTTGGCGCCGGCATGGCGCGCCAGGCGTTCGAGATCTCGCTCATGACGCGCGACGATGCCGGAAGTTCCTGCGACGTCCACGAGAACGCACCAAATATCTTCGGCGGATGCTGCCTCGGCCGGCGCAAGGCCGAGCAAGCCCATGGCTGCGGCGTCGAGCGCCTCAACCCTCCGCGGTTCGAGCGGGGAATGCACAATGGCGCGGCAGAACGACAGTGCGCTCTCGGAGCCGGGAAACGCGGCGAGAAACGCGCGCTCTTCCGCAGGCAGCGGGAACGTGCGGAAATTGACGCGCGTAATCACCGCGAGCGTGCCGAGCGAACCGATCAGAAGCTTGTGTAAATCGTAGCCGGTGACGTTTTTCACGACGCGGCCGCCGCCTTTTGCCGCTTCGCCGGCGCCCGTGACGAATTCCATGCCGAGCACGAAATCGCGCGGGCCGCCAAACGCCTGGCGCAACGGCGAAATGGCGTTCGCCGCGATCGTGCCTCCGACCGTCGCGCTCGATGCGAACGGCGATTCGAGCGGCAAGAACTGGCCGTGCTCGGCGAGTGCGCGCCGCAAATCGGCGAGTGTGATGCCCGGCTCGACGCCGAGCGTGAGATCGCCCGGATCGTATGCGAGGATGCGATTCATGCGCGAGAGATCGAGCGCAACGTCGTAGCGTGAGGGCGCGGCGCCGATGCCGAGCTTCGTGCGCGCGCCGCACGCGATAAGCGCGAGATTTTCGGCGTCGGCGAAACGCACGATCTCAGCGACGGTTGCAGCATCGGCAGGCCGCACGGCCGCGGCGGGACGTGCGCCATCCACGTCGTAGGCGGCGAGCAGGGCCGCGTCCCCAAGAATCGCCGCGGGGCCGGCGATTCGCTCGAGTCGCGCGAGAGACGCTTCTGCCATTGAACTCATGCGGGAAGAGAAGACGAAACGGGCATGGGCTGCACGCGCACCTCGCCGCAGCCTTTGCCGAGAGGAAACATTTTTTTCGGATTCAAGCGGCCCGTGGGATTGAAGGCGTCGCGGACGCGCCGCATCAGCGCGAGATCGCCGGGAGTGAACATCAGCGGCATGAGCTCGTTTTTTTCCATCCCCACGCCGTGCTCGCCCGTAAGCGCGCCGCCCATCTCGATGCAATGCGCGATGATTTCACCCGACGCAGCAACGACGCGCTCGAATTCGCCGGGATGGCGCGGATCGAACAGAATCAGCGGATGGAGGTTGCCGTCGCCCGCGTGAAAGATGTTGCCGATGCGGAAGCTGTACTTCCGCCCGATCTCTTCGATGCGGCGCAGGGTCTGCGGAAGTTTCGTGCGTGGGATGACGCCGTCCTGCACGTAATAGCTCGGGGAAAGGCGGCCGATCGCGCCGAAGGCGTTCTTGCGGCCCTTCCAGAGAAGATCGCGCTCGCGGTCATCGCGCGCGACGCGGACTTCGCGGGCGCGCTTCTCAAGGCACACCGCGGAAATTTCCGCCGCTTGCTCTTCGACAGCTTCGGCGAGCCCCTCCACTTCAAGCAGCAGCACGGCGGCGCTGTCGCGCGGGAAACCCGCGTGCACGAAATCCTCGACCGTGCGCAGCGTCCAGCCGTCGAGCATTTCGCACGCGGCGGGCGTGATGCCCCGGCACGTGATTTCGACGACGGATTCGGTGGCGTCGTCCACGGCCTCGTAAACGGCGAGCAGCGTCTTGACGGCCTCGGGTTTGCGCGTCAACCGGACCGTAATTTCGGTCACGATGGCGAGCGTCCCTTCGGACCCAACCAGCAGGCCCGTGAGATCGTAGCCGGGCGTTTCCGTGGTTTTTCCGCCGATGCGGACGACGCGCCCTTCGGGCAAGACGATCTCGAGGCCCGTGACGTGATTCGCCGTGACGCCGGAGGCCAGCGTGTGCGGACCGCCGGCGTTTTCCGATACATTGCCGCCAATCGTGCAGGATTTCTGGCTCGACGGATCGGGCGCGAAGTAGAGGCCGAGATGCTCGACGGCGCGCGTGAGATCCAGATTCACCACGCCGGGTTGAACGACCGCGCGCTGGTTTTCGGCGTCCACTTCTAGGATTCGGTTCATCCGCGAAAACCCGATGACGATTCCGCCATCCCGCGCGAGCGCGCCCCCGGAAAGGCCCGTCCCGGCGCCGCGTCCGACAATCGGCGTTTCGTATTGGTTGGCAAGGCGCACGATGTCGGCGACGTCGCGCGTTTCGCGCGGAAAGACAACGCACTCGGGACGTGCCACTTCGACCGAGCCATCGTATTCGTAAAGGAGCAAATCCTCGCGCTGGGAAAGAACCGAGTCGCGGCCAAGCCGGCGCTCCAGCTCTCGGATGAGTTTGGCGTTCATTCGCGCGCTCGTGGCGGTCCGTGAGCAACTATAGTCATGGGCTGCGGCGGCGTCAACGCGGTGCGCGGCCGCGCGTGACGCTCGCTTGTGCGCCTGCGCGGCGACCAGCAAGTGTGCTACCCTCTGTCTCCCGCGATTGCGGGATTCATCCTATGGGACGCCCGAAAGTTTACGTCACGCATCCGTTGTTTGCGACGGCACGCGCCGCGCTGACGACGCGTTGCGACGCGGAATACTGGCAAGGAGAGGGGCGGCCGCCGCGGGACGAATTGCTGCGGCGCATCGCGGATAAGGATGCGCTCATCTGTTTGTTGACGGAGCGCGTGGACGACGCGCTGCTCGAGAGCGCGCCGCAGCTGCGCATCGTCGCGAACGTCGCGGTCGGCTACGACAACATCGATCTCGCGGCGTGCACGCGGCATAAAGTCGCGGCCACGAACACGCCCGGCGTCCTCGACGAGACCACGGCCGATCTTGCCTGGGCGCTGATGATGGCGGTGGCGCGGCGGCTCGTTGAGGCCGATGGCGCCGCCCGCTCGGGCACGTGGACCGGCTGGAATCTCGATCAATTCTGCGGCGCCGACGTGTGGGGGAAAACGCTCGGCATCATTGGCTTTGGACGCATCGGGCGGGCGGTTGCGCGGCGGGCGCTGGGTTTCAAAATGCGCGTTCTCTACGCGGACGCGCAGCGCGCGCCGGCCGATGTGGAGCGCGCGTTGAACGTGGAAAAAGTCGAGTTCGATGCGTTGCTCGCGAACGCTGATTTCGTGACGCTGCACGTTCCGCTGACGCCTGAGACGCGCGGGCTGATTTCCGCGCCACAATTTGCGAGAATGAAACCCTCGGCGTTCCTGATCAATACTTCGCGCGGGCCTGTTGTTGACGAAGCAGCTCTCGTCGAGGCGCTTGCGTCCGGAAAAATTGCGGGCGCGGGGCTGGACGTCTACGAGCACGAGCCGCAGATCAGCGATGGGCTGCGGCGGCCGAACGTGGTGCTCGCGCCGCACATCGCCTCAGCCTCGGTCGAGACGCGCACGCGAATGGCGAGCATCGCCGTGGACAATGTCATTGCACTGTTCGACGGGCGGCGCCCGCCGACGATTTTGAATCCGGAAATTCTTGGCTGAAAGCCGGCCGCTCCCAGGAGGATCTTATGCCGCAAGTGACGCGCAATCATCCGAAACTCACGCTCGAAGGAGGCAAAGCCGTGCTGGCCGCCGCGGAACGCCGCGCCGTCGAGCTCGGCGTGCCGATGATCATCGCCATTGTGGATGACGGCGGTCATCTGCTCGCGTTCAGCCGGATGGACGGCGCAAAACTTTCTTCGGCGCAAATCGCGATCACGAAAGCGCACGCGTCGGCAATCCGGCGCCAGCCGACGGGCCCGGCCGGCGGCGATCCGACGAGCGTGCTCCCTTCGCTCAGCCTCGCCCTCGCGAGCCATTCGCACCAGACGCCTTTGCGCGGCGGCGTGCCCATCATTGTCGATGGCGAATGCATCGGGGCCATCGGCGTCAGCAACGGCACCGAGGAGCAAGACGTTGACGTTGCGAAAACCGGTGCGGCTGCGCTCGATACGCGATAACTCTGCGCGCGCTGGCTCGCTTCCCTCGTGCGATGAGTTGCGGCTTATTGCTGATTCCTGTTGGCGCTCATGTCGGACCTCAAACAACTCGCGCGCCGCATTTTCCACGAGACGCTCGCCGCGATTGATATTCCCGCTGCGTTCCGAAGAAAACTGAATCGTTCCGGTGCAACGATTTACTGCGGCGAAGAGCGCGTCGATCTCGCCCAATTCCGCAGGGTTCGCGCGATCGCGATCGGCAAGGCGGCCGTGGCAATGGCGCGCGGCTTGGCGGACGCCCTCGCGCCGGAATTTAGCGTCGAAGGCATCCTCGTTGCTCCCGGAATTGCATCGCCGGTCCCGCATGGCTTTCGCGCGATCGTCGCAGGGCACCCGGTGCCGAATAAGAGAAGTTTCCAAGCCGCCCGCGCAATTCTCGATTTGCTCGCACGATGCGATGAGACCACAGTTGTCTTCTTCCTGCTTTCAGGCGGCGGCTCGGCGCTGGTGGAATTGCCGCTCGATCCGAAGGTCGCGCTTGCCGACGTGCAGGAGTTGTATCGCGTTCTCGTTACGTGCGGGGCCTCGATCGACGAAATCAACGCCGTGCGGAAGCATCTTTCCGCGGTGAAGGGCGGAAGGCTTGCGGCAGCGGCGCCGCGAGCGCTGAAACTCACTTTCGGAGTCAGCGACGTGCCCGAGGGACGCGAGTCGGCGCTGGCTTCGGGGCCGACCTTGCCCGATCCCACGACCATCGACGACGCCCGTGAGATCGTCGAGCGCTTTGCGCTGCTTGACAAATTGCCCGCCGCCATTCGCGCAAAGTTCGCGCCCGGTGGCGCCCTGCCCGAAACGCCAAAGGCGGGCGATCCCGCGTTTCGCCGCGCGCACTTCGCGCTGCTGCTCGGGATGGACGACCTGTTTCACCCGGCGCATCGCGCCGCGGAAGCGGCGGGTTGCGTAACCATCTGCGACAATTCGACCGACGATTGGCCTGTTGCTCGCGCGGCGGAATATTTGCTCGCGCAACTCGCGCGGCTGCGCAGTTCAAACCCCGGCAGAAGCGTCGCGGTGATCGCCGATGGCGAACTTTCTTCTCCCGTCACCGGCGACGGCGTCGGTGGAAGAAATTCAGCGTTCGTGCTCGAGTGCGCGCAACGCATCGCCGGGAAAGCGATTGCCGTGTTGAGCGCGGGAACGGACGGCGTGGACGGCTCAAGCCCCGCCGCAGGGGCCGTGGCGGATGGCACGACGCTCGCTCGCGCCGAGGCTTCGCAACTCGATCCTGCGGATTTTGCGCGACACAGCGATTCCTATTCCTTTTTCAACGCGCTCGGCGATGCGATCGTCACCGGCCCAACCGGAAACAATTTGCGCGATCTCAGAATTCTGCTCGCCGAATAGCGCGTGCGTGCGGCCGCGCGGCGCTGTTCTCAGAACAAGCCGCGCACTGCTCCGCCATCCACCGCAAGGCTGACGCCGTTGACGTAGCTCGCGCGCTCGGAAACCAAAAACGTCACGACCGCGGCAAACTCCTCCGGCGTCCCGACGCGGCCCGCCGGAGTTTGCGCGGCCCATTGGGCGAAGATTTTCTCACGGTCCTCGCCGGTCGCTTTCGCCCGCGCTTGCGCCAACTCTTCCAGGCGACCGGTCCGCGTGTAGCCCGGGCAGACGTTGTTCACCGTGATGCCGAACGGGCCGAATTCATTCGCAAGCGTTTTCGCCAGGCCCGTAACCCCGGCGCGAATCGAATTCGAGAGCAGCAAGCTGTCGATTGGCTGCTTCACGGAGTTCGACGTGATTGTCACGAAGCGGCCCCAGCGGCGCTTCTGCATCCGCGGCAGCGCTTCGCGCGCGAAGTGGACTGCGCTCATGAGAGTGAGTTCGAATGCGGCGCGCCACTGCTCCGTGGTGGTTTCCAAAAATGTTTTCGCCGGAGGGCCGCCCGCGTTGGTGACGCAGATGTCCAGCCGGCCGAATCGCTTCTCGACGCCGCCAACAAATTGCGCGACGCGCGCCGCGTCGGTCACGTCAACGGGTTCCGCGTAAACCGTGAGGCCGGTCGCGTCGCGGATCGCTTGCACGGCCTGTTCGAGATTGGTGGCGCTGCGCGCGCAGATCGCCACCTCGGCGCCTTCGCGCGCCAGTTCCGTCGCAACGGCCCGACCGAGTCCTTTGCTGGCGGCGGCGACAATCGCCACCCGGCCCTTCAATCCGAGATCCATTTCCACCTTCCTTTTGCGAAAATTCGCGATCGTGTAGCGCCTACTTTTTCGCGCGCAGGTAATCGTCCTTTTTCGCTTTCCAGTCCTCGCGGCACGGCGCAAAAATATCGAGCGTCTCGGAATCGCCAATCGCTTCCGCCGCGTGCGGGACATCGGGGGGAATCAGAATCATTTCGCCCTTCGCGACGAAGATCTCCCGGTCATCGAAACGAAAGCGCACCTTCCCTTCGGTCACCACGCTGAGCTGCTCGTTGACGTGCTGGTGCCGGGGTACGACGGTCCCGTTCTTGATCTGCAGCCTTGCGAACGAAAGGTTCTCGCCGTGAAGCATCTGCCGGGTCAGGCCCGGATTCAGCGCCTCGGCTTCGATCTTTTCCCATGAGGTCTTTTCCATGAAGGCGGTCTCCGCGCCGCAGCCTCGGGCCGCGGCAGCAAGGAATCCTCCAACGAAACGCCCCTCGCGTCAACTCGCGCAACTCGCGAATCTCCCTCGCCGGGGCTCGCATGGCCCGCAAGCATCTGCGATACTTTGACGCGATGTTTCGTATCTTGCGCGCCCTCGCCGGTCTCGTACTTTTCGCGGAGTTGCCCGTCCCCCTCTACTGGCTCATCCTTCATCCCAGCGCGGGGTTTTGGCGCAGGCATCTGCGCGCCGCATTCTGGATTGCCGGCCTGGGTTCGTGGACGGTCGGCGGCGTTTTATTGTTCCTCTATCGCGAAGAACTCCTCGCCAGCACTCCGCCGCGCGCCTGGCAAATCGCGGTTGGATTCTCGTTGATCGCAGTCGAGTTCTTCACCTTTCTGCTGGTGGAGCGGCAACTTGGCACGCGAAGGCTCGTGGGTCACGCCGAATTGACCCGCGGCGGAGAACTCGAAACTTCCGGCCTCTACTCGCGCATTCGCCACCCGCGTTACGCCGCGATGTTCTGCGCCATGCTCGGCGCATGTCTGATCGGCGGGACGCCGCGTCTCTGGCTGGTCGCGGCGGTTTGGTGGCTCGTGCAGCTCGGCGTCATCGCGCTCGAAGAACGCGAGATGATGTGCCGCTTCGGCCCGGCCTATGCTGAATACCGCCGCCGCGTCCCGGCCTTCCTCCCGTTCCGCCTCCGCCCCCGGTAGTGCAAGCACTCTTGCCGGCGCTCCCTCAGCGCCGCGCGTCTTGACCTGCACGGCGTTCTTGGTATGCTTTTCGCCGCCGCTCCCCCCGGAGGGCTGCTTCGGAGCCGCGGCCGGCGGGGACGCGGGAGGTGAGCCATGCGGCGGCTACTGGATAGCTTACTGTTCGTTTCTTTCCTCTTGTCGGCTGGTGCGCTGACTGCCAGCGCCCAAATCACGCGTCACTTGAGCGTTTCGGCGGGCAGTCCCGAAGACAAAGCCCTGACGGAAATCAACGCCACCACGGATCCGGCGCAAAAGCTCGCACTGCTCGACAAATTCATGGCCGATTTCGGCCAGGGCAGCCTGGCGATTCTCGGGAACGAGCTTTATCTCGAGATATACGTGGAGCAGAAGAACACGGCGAAAATCTACGAGTACGGCGACAAGATCCTGGCGGCCGATCCCGATAATTTTGACGCTGCTTTCACGCTCACTCGCACGGCCGGCGACGCGGGAGACACCGACAAGATGTATGCCTACGCGGAGAAGGCCGCCCAGATCGTGCAGCGCTTCAAGACAAAGCCTGCGCCCGCCGGCGCCAATCCCGCCGTCTGGCAAGCCCAGCGGAAGAACGACCTCGAGCAGGACTCGAGCAGCATCGCCTACATCGAATACGAGTTCTACAATTCCGCGACCCAGGTGAAGGACATGAACCAGCGGGCGGAATTGATGGCCCGCTACGTCGCGGCGTTTCCCGATTCCTCCTACACGCCGGAAGCCGAGTTGCTGATCCCCGTTTCCTACCAGCAGGCGCAAAACTTCCCGAAGATGGTGGATGCGGCGCAAGCGATCCTTGCAAAGGATCCGAACAACGTGGACGTCTTGCTTCTTCTCGCCGATTTTTACAGCGACAACTCCCAGCACCTCGACGTGGCCGAAACCGACGCCAAGAAAGCCCTCGATGTTCTCGCGTCCGCGACGAAACCCATTTTGATGAGCGACGCCGATTGGCAGAAGCAGGTCACGCTTCAAAAAGGGTTGGCGTGGTCCGTGCAGGGCTACGTGGACCTCTCGCGCAAATTGAATGCGCCGGCGGTCACGGCCTTTCAGACGGCTGCCCCGCTGCTCAAGGACAATCCCGAGATGTTTGCCCGGAATCAGTACCGCCTCGGATTCGCGTTCGTGAATCTCAAGCGCAACTCGGATGCGGTTCAGGCTTTCACCGACGCCGCTTCGGTGGATACCCCCTATCGCGTGCCGGCGCAGCAGAAGCTTGAAGAACTCAAGAAGGCGGGCGCGGGAACGGGCAGCGGCACGAGGCATGCTCCGACCAAACCCTCTTAGTGCCGTTCCAACTTTTTCAGCCAAGCAGCTGAGAGCTTCCATTAGGATGAGGCGGGAAGGGCGCTGCCCCAAGCAAGGTCTTGCTTTCGGGCTCTCCGAAATTCGCAGCGGTAAGTTGGAACGGCACTAGACGCCTACTCGGCCACGACCGTTTGCCTCGCCGGCGGCATGCTATTCTCTTGGCATGGCCTCTGCCGAAGATTTCATGCGCATCGCCCTCGAAGAAGCTCGCGGCGCCGCCGAAGCGGGCGAAGTGCCGGTCGGCGCGGTGGTCGTCCTGGGTGACCGCGTGATTTCCCATGCGGGAAATCGCACGATTCGTGATTGCGATCCGACGGCGCATGCGGAAATTGTTGCCTTGCGCGCCGCGGCGCTCGCCGCCGGCAATTACAGGCTCGCCGGCGCGGAGCTCTACGTCACGATTGAGCCCTGCGCGATGTGCGCCGGCGCACTTGTTCAGGCGAGGATCGCCCGCTTGGTATACGGCGCGGACGATCCCAAAGGCGGCGCTGTCCGATCGTGCTTTTCCGTCCTCGATCATCCCGCCGTCAATCATCGCGTGGAGGTTGTCTCGGGCGTACTGGCTGGTGATTGCGCTGCCGCAATTCAATCGTTTTTCGCGACGCGCCGCTGAAAACGCGGGCTGGACGCGGCCGGGTGCGCAGGACGTTGCCCATCCTCAGGCCGTTCGCTAAAATGAATCCTCTGCCGCGGAGAGGTGTCCGAGCGGTTGAAGGAGCCCGCCTCGAAAGCGGGTGTTGGGGAAACTCAACCGTGGGTTCGAATCCCACCCTCTCCGCCAGAACTTTGTTTTCAATGGGTTAGGTTCCTTCCTAAAAGTCTTCCCTAAGAAATCCTCTAAATCGCCCGCCGCGCGGTATTAGGCGAAGAGAGGAACCCAGCACCATGGCAATCTGCAAGTACACGCTCTACAAGTACGTCAAGGTCGAAGGCACCTGGCGCTACTGCAAAGCCGCCTACCACGAAAACGGCAAGATTAGACCCGTGTCGTTCGCCAAAACCTAAAACGCGGTCCAGAAACAAGACTTGAGCCTACTCTCGCCGAAGACTAGATGTGAAAAACAGCTATGGGAAGAGTGGCGTAAGCCTGTTCTTATACAGATGGTCGAGCTTGGACAGGGATCTCCCGCTGGAAAGGGCTTCTCTGGCCTTTCCTCTCAGGCAGCGCGGTCGGAGCGGTGGTGCAGACCGCCCAACCGCGCTTGCGAAATCACTCTGCAATTGGTTGCACCTTCGATTCGCGGCCTGCCGGAGGGAGTTTGCTTGCCAAGGCCCAGATGCGTCCGATCTTCGTGGTAGTAGCGGACGTACTCTGAAAGAAGCCGCCTCAAGTGCCGTTCGTTGAAGACGATCACATGGTCGAGTAAGTCGCGCCGACAGCTCTCCACCCAGCGTTCAGCAATCCCGTTCTGCCAAGGGCTTCGGAATGAGGTCCGAGTCGGCCGGATAGCCATCGAGCGCACCGCGACCGGGACTTCCAAGCCATACTTAGCATCTCGATCGAAGATCAGAAACCCGGGAGCACATTGATACGGGAACGCTTCGCGCAACTGTTGAACGATCCAAGCAGTCGTGGGATGCCGCGTGACGTTGAAATGCAGGATACGCCTGCGGCTGTGGCCGATGACAAACAAGCAGTAAAGCACACCGAACGTGACCGTTGGGACAGTGAAGAAGTCCATCGTTGCAATGGCTTCCCGATGGTTGCGCAGAAAGGCAAGCCAACGTTTGGCTGGCTCGGGATCTCGGGGAGCTCGGCGCATCCAGCGGGAGATAGCTCGTTCGCAGACATCAAAGCCGAGCATGAGAAGCTCACCATGGATGCGAGGAGCGCCCCACGTCGGGTTCTCGGCAACCATCCGGAAGATCCGATTTCGCACTTCTGTCGAGATTCTTTTTCTCCCGAACACTCGGCGTGCCTTGGATATTGCACGCCAATCGAAAGCAAATCCCGCTCGGTGCCACCGGACGACAGTTTCGGGACTCACGAGGATGAGGGCCTGTTTCCAGCCGGACCAGAATCGCCACGCGACTACCCAGAAGAGCCTATCGGACACAGCGAGTCGGGGCCGGAGATGCCTGCGCTTCAGAACGGCGAGTTGCTGCCGAAGGACCAAGTTTTCGAGCAGCAGAGGACGACGCGACTGAAAGACTCGAAAAATAGCCCCCGCGACGAGCCTAATAATCTTTATCATGCTTCGGCTCGTATCTCAGATAGTCTGTGAATCGCAATGGTCTATGTTGTTGAAATCACAGCCGGACAGAATTTTGGCGAACGACAGAACAACAGTTCATTGAATAACCCATTGAGAAAGCCTCCGCCGGCGCGAAGCGGGCGCAGGCGCAGCCCCTTGTGCTCGCAGAGAGTCTGATTTGAGGATTGGAGCGTAGGTGAGCGGCAAAGCCCATTCGCGCGGTGAGGTCTTGTACCATTCGACGGCAGCAGGCTGAATGATGTGTCGCGGGTCTTGGTTGATCAGCTCCCAGGAGATGACTCTCTGGAGTTGGTGCAGTCCAGTGATAATAGTGTCTTCGATGGCGAATCGGTTCCAGAGACAGACGAAACCGTTCCTGGGATCCACGTTAGGATGAAACACGGGGCGCTCGAGTCTCGCTTCCATCGGCACGTAAGGAAAGAAACGCGGGAATCGGATCTCTATTTGATGAGAGGAAACCAGAGCCTTGCGTCCGTCGACCTCGACGACGCCGGAAGTTCCGTGAAGTAGAAGCCAGAAGGAACCGCCATCGGGGCCGGTCTCCTTCCCGAGAACTTCAATCAATGAAGGTTGGCGCCGTCGAGCGTCGCACAGAAGCCCCCATTCGTTCTCAATTCGGCGATCGCGAGGCCGAGCCGCCATAGGATGCTCTTTCAGTCCTACCCATTCAAGGCGATCAACGAAATCCGAAGAACATCGTTGGGGCGCACCCCTTGCTCGGGCAGAGGACGAGCGAAGTCGAGGGCTTCGCCGTTCCAGATCACTTGTGGCTCGCCGTCGCCTTGCAAGACGTCACCGCGCTCGCGCAGCTCATATAAGATCTCATTGACCACACTGTCGAGCGCTTCGGCGTCATCTATATCAACGTTGTAGTGCGTTTCGCCTTTTACGGTATCGAAATACATCTGATACTTGGACATCGAGACCTCCTCTTTCCCGCTCAGCCGTGTGCGGCACGGGCAAGACTGGCGGGGACATGCGCACGGGGTGAAACATACATCTTCAGTTTGTCTGGCAAGTCCGAAACCACCCAGCCGCAATGCGTACACTGGGCGTTCCCGTAGTCCCAACAGGCTTTGCATTGGGTGCGCCCACACTTGTGGCAAGCGCGCAGGTTCACTTCCGCAGCCGGACTCAGACAGATTTGACACCGACCATATTTAACGCGAGGGCCGAATTGTTTGTCCCACCAACGGGCATCCGGCGTGAGGATGGGCACGCGATTGCTTTCACAGAGGCGACAACGGTAGTGGTCGAAATCCCAGCAGTTCTGGTCACAGACAATCAAGCCGCAGCGGGGACACTCCAATGCCAGATCACCGGCAAGCCGCCGGTTGCACAGGGCACATCGCTTGGCAAAATGGCGCTGGAATATCGTGATGCCCCCGGATGTTACTAGGGCGAGCAGGGGAGCGAGTGCGATCCAGGGGGAAGCCGGCCGCCTGCTCATTAATCGCAGCAGCGTACCTCCCAGACTGGCGCACAGGGCCAGAACGACCCCAGGCCACCACGCTTCAACCTTCGCGAGGAAGAATTTGGGCAAGAGAAACACAAGAAACCCGATCGCAACCGCAGCTAGCAATGGCACCATCACAGGCATAAATGCAGTCACAAGCTGAACGAACAACAACAACACGCCAGAGAACACAAAAACAGACCATAAAGGAAGCTTCATGTGACACCAGAGAGTAGTCGCACCGAATGTAGATGATGTTCCGGCAAACCCAACTGGGCGAGTGTGAAACTCGCCCACGGGCCGCCGTATTCCAAACTTCGGACCGATTGTTGATCAGCAACTCTGTGCGAGTTGCATAGCGGGCAAACACCCTTTTTGCGAATAAGAGCGATCCGCATCATGGGGTGCCAGGAGTGACCGCAATCGAGGCATCTCGCCTCAGTGCACAGCGGCCAATCCAGAACCAGCGCTGACCGAGGAGCATTTGCTTTCTCTGCCGCTTCCAATAAGCGGCTTACCGTGGTTTCCGTGGCTGGGCCGGGGCTTCCGGTCAGTGTCCCATTCCAATCATGGAAGGGGCACGCATGGCTAAGGGGCACCTGAATTTTCTCGAGGTGCATGGGTTCATCAATAGTGATTTCGATCGAAACCGATTTGCGAGGTCCGCCCGGCTGATGAGCAATTAAGGAGCGAAGCCCTAACTCGACCTGCATAGCGCCAACGACAGAGGCCATAGTGGGCGTGCTCGGAAACTCTCGCTCAGGAACTGCGAAAGCGTCGGCGCTACAGGAGTGAACCTCTGCGTCCCAGAGAGTCAGTAGCTCGCGGCGTTTCTCGGAAGTCAGCCGGCAGCCGAAGCACGCCGCGCTCCTGCCTGGAAAGAAGGTGACTCGGCCGTGAGAATAGTTTTGTGTTCCGAGAGCCGCGTCAACGACAGGGAGATCTAGTTTTGTAGAAATGTAGGCGACTTCGAGGCGTGCGAGGTCGCTGTCTACGCAGCAGAAAATAATGCCAGCCGGAGCAAGATCACAAAATCCCACGTCAGCGATTTCCTGAGGGATGGCGATAACCTCGGAGAAGGGGAAGAGTGCTCGGCTGACCTCTGCCAATGCCTCGGCTTTGTTTCGGCCGATCAGCCCATGGCAGCGGAAAGGGACAGAGCGAGTCAGGTTCGTCGGGTCGACCACGTCCGGGTCGACCACGGTAATTCGGCCAGTTCCAAGGAGCCCGAGTGTCTGAAACACCTGGTTGCCCAGTGCCCCAGCACCGACTATGACGGCATGGAGCTTGTGCATTCGCTCCTGGCGAAAAATGGTCTTTGCAAGCCTGGAATGGTCTGACATCGAACCTGAATTGACGGCCACAAGACTGAGATGTGAGTGAGTATATGTCTGGGCTAATCGCTTGACAAGCCGAGAGCTGCCGAGTAGCATCCGCGCAGCGAGCCGAGTAATTGAGGTCACTCAGGTCCTTTCAAGGCAGAGTGTTTCACGGGGCGCCCCGGCCGCTCGAGCCATGGACCTATCCAGGAGCATGTACTTCACGACGCTGGTTGGCGCTACAGCGGGTCTATGTTCCTGGGGGTTAGCGGAACTGATATCCCCGTTCTTACCCCATCAGCAAACTGTTTGGTTAAGCGACGTAGTCTCGGTGACTATCCTAGGCGCTATCTTGGGTGCACTGAGCGCGGCGTTCAGTGAACGAGGTTCTGGCTATGCCGTCACGACAGGCTGGGTTTTCGCCGGGGCTGGAATTGGCCTTGTAAGCGGCTTTCTTGCGGTTGCCATCCAGATTCCGATCACAGACAATCTCGCCGCCGAGGCGCCGTTTCTAACGCGAGTGCTCGCTTGGACCATCGGCGGGTCGATAATCGGACTCGGTTTGGGCTTTCGTTGGGTGAAGCTCAACCGATTCCGGGGCCCATATGCGTTTCTCGGTGGCTTGACGGGCGGAGCAATCGGCGGGCTGCTGTTCGCAGGATTCGGCAGTATGTTGCCCGATGTCATGCACGCCCTTGGGTTCATGCTAATCGGTGCCGGGGTTTGTTTCGGGATTGCGCTGGCTCCCATCTTGTTGCAATGCGGGATTCTTGAATTCGTGAGCAGCGGCGACGCGCGGGCGCAAAGCAAATTGCAGCAGTCAGAATGGGAGCTTGACCAGGACAAGTCCTATGTAATTGGGAGTCAAAGCTCCCCTCCACAGGACCTGACGGCTTTCAACGAAAGTGAGATTTTTATCCCCGATCAGGCAATCGCTGCCAGGCATGCGATCCTTTTTGGACGCCAGGGGCGGTTTTACATTGCACGGCACCCGGAAACTTCCGGCCAAGCGGGGCTCGGGAAATATGTCTTGCGGGTCCGCGGCAAGACAGTAGCAGCGAGCCGGGAATTGCGGGATGCTGATGACCTCCTGATCGGACGTACGGCGCTGAGATTCGTTTCCAGGCGCCGGGCAGGATCTAGCTAGCGAAGGTTCGAGCGACACGTGAATCGTGAGCGGAAATACGGGTGGTTTTGGTCGACCGCAGGCATCATTGGCCGAATCTCCATCGGTATCGCATCTGCGGCGCTGATCGTGAGCTTTACAGCGGCACAGAGTCCGCCGGTACCGACGTTGAAATTCACGCAGAACGTCGAGCTATTAGACTGTGAACCGGTATCGAGTGTTCCTTGTTTCCGAATCGGATTCTCTGCGCTCGAGCCAAACGGAAGTCCCGCTCAGATTCCCGCCCTCACACCGCCGCAGCTAGCTTCCAGCTTGAGTATCGATTTGGGCGATCGGACCGTGAAGCCCTTCTTCGTAAGTTTGCCACTCGGAACATCGGCCCCGACAGTAACGCGCCTGACGCTCTTTCTGATTGACACCAGTGGCAGTATGAATCGGTCGCTCCCAGATGGCGAAACGCGTTTCCATGCCGCCAAGGCGGCGATTTCGCACTTTCTGGAGAATTTCGAAAATGGTGTGGACCGCGTTGCCGTGGTTGGCTTCGAAAGCCACCGGGTTGCCACGACAATTCGCTCCGCGCGGTTTGCGACTTCCCTGGCCGATGCCCAGAGCCAAGTGGACGCTCTGGCTGCGCCCAAACCAAGGAATGATACGGCCCTTTATTCCGCAGTAGACATGGGGATAGACGTACTCCGCGAGCAGATCAAGACGCTGCCGGGCGCCCATGAAGCGGTGCTGCTTCTTCTTACAGACGGCGATAACGATGTTCAGGAATCCCGTGGTGACGATCACGACCTGTTGAGTGGAACGGCTGGGCTGCGAGTCGTCGTGCAGAGGGTCCGGGACAATTCTGAAATTCGGGTTGTTGCGGTGGGAATTGGCAACCCAAAAGAAGTGAACCAGGATGCGCTCTCGCAAATCAGCCGTGAATTCACAATGAGTACCGATGCTGACGGTTTGATGCGCGCTTTCAAGCATCCAGCGCCAACGATGCAAGCGAAAGACATCGTGGCGACGTTTGCTTCTCCCTGGCCGGACCGTGCGTCTCTTGAGGCGAGAAGCATGCGGTTGCGCGTGCAGATGAACCTGCCAAGCGGCGATGCACTTTACAGCGACGAGATCACCTGGACTGCCCCGGAAATCGGTCAGCCCCTGTTCGGCGGACGGTGCGATGCACAGGAAGGTGATGTGCTACTGCGATCTACCCTCACCGGCGGTGGGGCGTTTTGGATGCGTATTTTTCGGCCGGTACTGGTTTTTGTTGGGTGGGGTGCCGTGCTTTTGATTCTATGGTTTTGGGTTCCGCCGTTGATTTGGGGCCATGAATATGCAGGCGTGATATCAGAAAAGGATCGTGCTCGTTGGGCAGAAGGGGCAACCGCGCGGAACGCGAGCTCACCCGAGGGGCGTGCAGCTCCGGCCGGGTTTGAGCGGGCGCGTCGCGGGGTGGCTGAATCTCGACGGGAGACACCTAAGCGCCTGGAGCACCATCCAACCGCGAAACCGGATGGTGGGAAATAACGCTGCCAGAGCTTGGGTGATTTTGCAGAACGCGCCAAAGGAGCAAAACGATGCCAGTCGTGAAGGTGATTCGCAAAGGAATATCCGCATCAGTTCGGAAGGTGCCTACTTCAACTGCCGCCGCCGTTGTGCCCATGACGCTCGACCGAGTGGGGAAGGAGGCGGCTACTGAGAACGAGGATCCGACGAAGGTGGAGTCGCTGCAGGACAGCTTCGAGAAATTCAAACCCAGACTCTCGTTCAAAGGCAGCGCCGGCCGGGAAGAGACGGAGTTTCGTGTCGATGTGGAGTTCCGGAGCCTGAAGGATTTTGACCCGGAAAACCTGCAAAAGCGTCAGGAGACTCGAAACGCGGACGGCGAGGTCGAGTACTTGCGGAATGACCTCGCCGACCTCAAGTCAAGCATCGACTTGGTGTATAGGCTGAAAGACCGCTGGAAGCTGCCTACCGTGCGTCGCGCATGGAGCAATCCCGAGCAGCGGAACGAAATCATCGAAGCCCTCGGGCGTTTGCGATCGGAATTGGAGAAGGTCGCCGGCAAAGGAGGTAAAAGGTAATGGCGGAACAAAGCACAACCGCAGTGAAAACGACCGCTGAGATTCTCGGCAATACTGTGGCGAAGGATCTGCTGCAAGAGATTTTTGCCGACCTGCATCCGGGCTTTACCGATGAGACGCGCAGTCTGGACAGTATCTTTACGGCTCAGTCCGCCTCCGAGTTCCTCAGTCAACTCACCGATTTCGAGAAAGTTCTCTCCGTGGGCGATGCTTACGAAGCCACGGTGAAGAAGCTACAGGGCCAAATTGACAAGGCGGAGGCCATTCGAGACTCCGTCCTGGCGCAGATCTTCGAACAGATTCGCCCCTTGGAGCGCACCTATCGCCAGGTGGCGATGTTTTTTGAAAACAGCAAAGTTGCGGACGGGAAAATACGCAAGCCGGTGGAGTTGTACATCCTCAACGCTGATCCAAACGGCATGAAGGACGCTTTCAGCATGAGTGTCGCGGCCATCGAGAACTTCTGCCGGAAGCGCAATGACAATTTCAACTTTCGCGACGACATCTGCAACCTGGTCGTGCCCGGTTACATTCCCCAGCCGGTTCGCGAAAAGTTGGAAGATGTCGCCAGCACGTGGGGCATGTTGCTGGTCACGGACATTGATGACGAAAAGTCGTTCAAGAACGTGGAGCGAAACTTCCTCCCTGGCGGCAAGTACGAGTTCATGAAGCGCCCCGAGGAACGCGCCGCGTCAGATGTGGTGACCATGGGTTACCTGCAACTGCGCCCGAAACACTGGTTCGAAAAGAAAGTTGACGGCGGCGACGATCTCTACGTACCGCCTTCGCTCGTGTTTGCCGGCGCCATCGCTCGCAGCGATGAAGGCCAGGGGCTTGCCCAGGGGCCGGTCGGTTCACGCTTCGGCCAGATTGCTGGAAGTGAGAAGGCGCGTATCGAGCCGCTAATCGGCGAGATGGAGCACCTGAGCATGGAACGGCAACTCGTTCCCGTAATCCGCGACGCGGAAAACCATCTCTGTTTCTTTGGCTGTCGTACCCAGGCTGAAGATCCCAGCGGAGTCTTGAAATTCTTCACGTCTTACCGGATCGTTCGGTTCCTGGAGCGCTGCTGCCGCCATTATCTCCTTCAGGTCGCCGGACAGGTGCTGACGCGTGACTTCATGGATGAGTCAATTGAAAAACCGCTGAAACAGCTCCTGGACGAACAGGTGGAGCAGGGCACGATTACTGGCTATGATTTGTTCGTGGACAAGGATTCCAATAAACGCATGCAAGGAATCTGCGACATCACGTTGAGCGTCGCACCGACCGGGCCTGCGGAAACATTCGTGCTTAAGATTGACGTTCCTGAATTCAAAAAGCAAGGAGACGAGAAAGCCTGACCCCTGCGGGGCGACGCTGGCTGGCAAGTTCTTTTCAGCCATCCCTGACGGAGTGGGTCTGCGGCAGAAGCGATCAGTCAATGATAGGTACGTCGGGCCGGCTGAGTGCTCTCAGAATCAGGGAGAAATTGGCCGGTCCGGGCTCAGCAATTTATCCCAAAGAAATGGGGGAAGATATGGCATCACCGTTCCGCAGCACAGTTACGATTGATGGCAGCAAATTTGACGCGCTTTCCACATCCGTTTCATTCAGCACTACCAAAGATCGCGCGGGAATGCCCGAGATGGGCAGCCTCGCGACCGCGATCCGGGTGTGGGTCGATTTCCACGACGACACTAACATGCCGCACGCAACGCTCAGAAAGCTATTTGAGCTTAGCAATGTTGTGACGCGCGAAAAGGTGAAGGACATCAAGATTGAGTTTTGGAAGGACGAGTCCAAACAAGATGCCCTTTGCAGCTACAACTTCAAGGGTTGGATCAGCCGCTTTGAGACCAGTAATCCGATCATCAGTGAGGAAGAGCGCGGTCCACAAGTAAACCACCTCCTGTATCTGGAGCTGGAACCAGTTCTGAATCAGCAGAACTTTAAAGAAATCAAGATGAGCAATTAGCGGGGTGCGTCAAGCCCATGTCGTTCCTGGCATTCCCACTACGTCTCGAAGGTGGGTTCCTCAAACGCTGCCCTCAAGTGAATGCGATTCTCTCTCTGGTGGACATTATGGCGAAGACGCCGCACGGGAGCTGGATTGGCAGCAACCACTTTGGGATGCGGGAGTTCTTTGAGGAGGCCCGCAAACAACCGGGGCTTCCCTCGCAAGCCATCCAGGAACTTAATCTGGCGTTACAGGATCTCGGCATTCTCGACTATCGCGTGCAGGAAATCTTGAAGGAATCGCAAACGCAAGCGGAAACCGACTCTTACGTTTTGAAGATCGTGTCCACATCGGAAGGCGGGCAGGCGCATTCGGTGCGCCTTGTCCAAGACTGAATTGTCATGGCTTCCTCAAAAGCGAGTGCTGCCGAAATCTATAAGAAATTGAGGGATGATTTCGCACGTCGACTGAAGGACTACGGTGTCTCCTCGGAAGTGACCGACCCTATGCTGGCGGTTGTTTTCCGAACCATCGCGGGCCAATTGGAAGCTCATTATTCTGAATTTGATCGTCGGCAGGCTTCCCTTTTAGACGAATTGATCGCTGGGCTGGGCATAGAGGGACGAAGAGCACGTCCTGCACAGACCATCTTGCGCTTCTTCGGGGATGGCGGGGCGCAGATGGTGAAAGCGGGAACCGAACTACTTGGGCAAACGCATACTGGGGAACGAATTACGTTCGCCACCGATGTCTCCGTGCAGGTTTCCTGCGCAGGCATTTGCCTGGGCGCGACGTACCAGGATGGCCTGCTGCAGATGATGTCCAGCATAGAGTTGCCTGATTCATTCCAGTCACGCTCTTCGCTCGATCCGGTCCATGTAAACCTGGGCCCCAATCCTGCCATTTTCCTGGCGATTGACAATCTGGAGGCGGGACATCTGAGCCAGCATGGTTTCTTTTTCGAGCTCAGTCCTGACGCAGCCCTCCTGCATGCTGCAATGCTGGATGAGACCTGGTGTCTCGCCGGAACCAAAGGGGAATTTGGGTCCGCAGGCATCCTCCGCCCGCATCGAGGAAATGCCGGCGTGCGATTGCTCGAATGGCTAGTGCCGGAACCGTCTTCAAATTCTGATCAGAAGCACAACATGGAGGTAGCCACTCTCCCCGATGGCTTCTATGCGGGACGAGTGTTCGTATTCCCCGTAGTACCGTCTTCGCGCCGTTTCACTGGCGGAATCCCGCGCGCCATGGAAGGCGCGCTGACCAAGATGCTTGGCCAGAGTGCCATGCAGTTGAACGCGAGAAACTGCGCATGGCTGCGCATATCAATGCCGCGCGAGATCCGAAATCTGCACACAGCCATTACGGGAATCTCACTTCATGCCGTGAGCGCCTCCAACGTCGAATGTGCAAACGAAACGGTTTATTTCGAAACGCACGGCACTTCAATTCCGGTGAGCCGTGAAGCAGGGACGTCACACCACTTGGTCGCGCCGCTCTCGATTTCCGGAGAACGGGACACGGCCTACCTTCCCGAATTGGCTCCGTCGTCCGATCTTGGAGCGGGACGCTACACGATCCGGAACGGATGCATCCATTTGCGGCCCGCACGTCATGCGGACGGCCATGTCGATTCCTCCGTCAACCTTCGACTGTGGGTCACACGCGGTTCTGTGGGCAACCAGATTGGTGCTGGTCAAATCCATTCGTTCTTGAAGAAGACCGGCCTGCACGCAATGCGGGTCAGCAGCGTCACATCCGCAACCGGTGGAACGGACGGTGAAAGCCTGCAAGAAACGCAGGCGCGATTTGCCGAAGCGCTTCTATCGAGGGACCGCGTGGTGACGCGGGCAGACCTTCTCGGCACCATCCGAGCGTTCGACCGACGTATTCAGGTTGTGGATATCTCTTCAGGAGTTGAACGAACGAGTCAGGGCCTGCAGCGCGTGCAACAAGTCCGATTGGCGGTTGCCAACGATGATTTTGTTGAACCGGACCAGGAACTACGGTTACTTCTCAATGAACTCAAAAGCCACTTGGAGGAGCGCCTTTTGTACGATACGCGGCTCAAGATTATGCTGGACAGAAAATGATGGGCGAAGTTACGCATCGCATGCCGGATTTCTGTGACTCTTCGCACGGATTCCATCACACGGTGGATTCGGCGCTCGACGTGCTTTCGGAGCTGGGCATCTCTCCTGCCAGGATCACTGTCCGCATGGCGGGCCGAGGTTGGCAGCCGTTTTGGGTTGTAGAACAGTCTCCAGCCGCCGGCGAACTGCTTGGCCCGGACGCGAGCATCGTGCTCCATATTGCTGGCTTGGGGCTTTTCCATTCCTTACCCGTCGGGATGTGGGACCGCGGCGGTGACGCCGAACTCGGAACGAAAGAGATTCTTGAACTTTTCGACGATCCCCTTCAGAAAACCGCACGATGGATTCGCGCCGGCGAGAGGCTCTTGGATCTTCGCCCGGACCTCATGGATGCATGCTCGCGTTGGATTTCGCTGTTCGGTGTGAATCCGGAAGACTGGCCGCCGCATAGCCGTTACAAGCTCGCTGCGCTGCTGCCCAATCTACATCGCTTCGCGGGCAAAGAAGAGGGCATACGCCTCACGCTGCGCCTGCTGGTTGGTTTGCCGTTGCAGGAAATTTGCAGGCGGCGCTCCTACAGTTGTCTGGAAGATGACGATCTTTCACTGCTCGGCTGTGAGGCCAGCCGTCTGGGCGTTGATGCTCTGGCGGGGGACCGAGTCGAGGATCTGGAATGCCTGGTCGTGGTGATCGGGCCGGTCCCGCTGCAGACCTATTACCAGTTTCAGGAGGAAGACCATGCTCGGCTGCTTGCGGCCGCACTCAACCTTTGCCTGCCTTGCTACCAGAAAAATTGCGTGACTTGGTCCGTTCTCGATCCCACCCGGGCGCCCCGATTGGGATTCGAAAAGGAAAATGCCAGGTTGGGGATCAATTCCCACCTAGGGTCGGGCATTAGTGTGCCGGTGATCGTCACGCCGGCAGAATGCTGCGATATGCCTGAGTGCCAGGGACAGTCGAAATATTCGGGGGGACTCCATGAAGAACTATGACCTTGACCTGAACTCGGTCAATTGGGAACACGGGATGTTGCTTACCCCGGACCATTTCGTTCGCCAGGAACGCTATTTCGATTCGGGCCTGCTTTGGGTTTTACGCTTTGCGACAAACTCTTATGGATTGGTCGGCGGGGGGCCCCGGCTGTCCGAGGATGAGCGCGGAGCCGTCCGTCATGATCCGATTGTGGTGGTTGAACAAGGTGAGGAGGGCGTACGGATCTCGGTCACGCAATGCCGCGGAATAACGCCGGCCGGCTGCATCATCGACGTGGATCCCGAGCATCCCGTCCATGCGCTGTTTCCGAAGGCCTCGCTCGAAGGCGTTGCTGAAACGCCCGTATACATTGTCTGTGAGCCTCATGAGAAGGACGTTACTGAAGGCCCGTCCGATGACTTCAATCCGCAAATGAAGACCAGTCGGCGGCCTGCGTATCGGCTCCTGCTACAAATTCCCGCGGAGAGTGTGCCATACAGCATTTCCGTCGCGCGCATCAAACGGCCTCCCTATGGCGCTAGTTACGAGAGGGATTCCCAGTACATTCCTGCGTGCACTTCCTTGGTCAGTTACAGTGAGCTGACAGCGGCGTGGCGCAAAATTCTCGAGGTGGTCACTTCCCTCACGGAGCGTTACACCGAACTCTATCGCGCGATGCAGGAATTTGTCCTGCTCTTCCGGGAACGCGGGATTGAGACAGACTTGGACATCGAAACTATGAGTTTTGTGAGCCGCATGGTAGCGGCTGTTCAGGAATGCCTCTACGAAATCCTCGATCCCGTACAATCTCCGCAGAGTTTCTTCTCTCACTTGCGCCGGTTCATCTATGGAGCAGCCGTGTACCTGGATTTGACGCCATCGGCGCGGCAATACTTTGAAACGTTGAAAGAGACTGGCGAGACGGAGTTCATTCCCCTCCTTGAACAACAGAGGAGAATCCTTCAGACCACCGGCAAGCGGCGTGTCGACGAAGATCTCCGTGTCGAAGTTCGCTCGGTACTGCAATCGCTCGCTGCGCAGAGTCGCCTGGAGCGAGCTCTCGAAGGAAAGTACGTTGATTTCCGCCTCAGTGTCGCATTGGAGGCCATGAGCTTCGTCTTCGATCGTGGAGGCAAGGTTCTGTACAAGCTTGCCGCTAAACCTTCCCGCGTGCAGGGTTTGGCAGATGAGCTGACCCTCACGTTCAGCCAGCTCCGACTCGAGGGTCGCGACAAGTACCGCCTGATTCTCGTCAGTGAGCCGGGCGCGGCGTTTGAGAAAGGCAGTCGCCTCACCGCCGAAATCCGCTTGAACGAAGGCTCTGGTTTCAAGCGCGCCCCCATCATTTTGACAACCGAGGCAAAATTCGCTGAGCAACGCAATTTCGAATTCGATTTCGATGCTCCGGATGTGCCGACGATCATGGACCTCCGCGTCACGGTTCAGGCCCACCATCCCATCCACACCGCTCTGCTCTTTGTGCGCCACCGGTTCTACGCCAGCAAACAGGAGGAACCGCACGCCCAGCCACTCCAGCCCAGACTGGGCCCTGAAGAAGATACGGTTCCGGCGCCCTCTTCGGACCGCGAAAGACAATTGCCGGATGAAGTAAGGAAGCCAGCGCCGTGGGATGGACCGAACCCGCCCGATTCTCCCTCGCAAACGGGTACCCTTCCCCAACGGCGCAGGCGATTGGAGTAACAAGAATGGCCATCGACTTGGATAAGCTTTCCAGCGGAATGGAAGATGCCCTCGAACGGGCTCGCCTCTTGGCAGAACAGCGCCATCAGGCGCAAATTACTCCGCTGCACATGCTTTACGTCTTGCTGGACGCGGATAGCGCGCTTTCCAGCACGTTGGAGCGCGCAGGAATGGCAACAAGTGCTCTTCTGGACAGCTTTGCTGCCAAACTGAACAAACTTGAGAGGGACCAAAAACTTGAACCGGGCAAACGCCCCGTGGCCTCACGTTCGCTTCGCGATCTTATCGAAAAAGCCTTTCTCAAGATGGAAGCCCGTGGCGCTGAAATGGCGGAGCCGCTGGATTTTCTGCTCGCGGCGATTGAATTCAGCGATCCTTCGCTGAAGCAGGAACTGCAGGTTGCCGGTCTCACCCAGACTACCGTCGAGAAAGCCGCCGAAGTGCGTGCGGCGGCTGGGGAGACTCTCGGCGAAAAGAAAACGCCCTCAGGGCCGAAGATGGGCGGCAAAGTCCTAGAGCGCTTCGGCCACGATCTGACCGCAGCTGCCGCAGCAGGTGAACTGATGCCGGTCATTGGGCGTGACGAAGAGGTCCGTCGTGTAATCCAAACTCTGCTGCGAAAAACAAAAAACAATCCGGTTCTTGTCGGTGATCCCGGAACCGGAAAGACGGCTGTGGCAGAAGCACTGGCGTCGCGAATCGCCGCAGGAGACGTCCCCGACTCTCTAAAGAAATGTAAAGTGATTGCTCTCGACCTCACGTCAATGGTTGCGGGGGCAAAGTACCGCGGCGAATTCGAAGAGCGCGTCAAAGGAATAGTGGAAGAGGTTCGTGCACGCAAGGGGGAAATCATACTTTTTCTGGACGAAATTCACACCTTGGTTGGCGCCGGCGGCAGCGAAGGAGGCATGGATGCCGCGAACATCTTGAAGCCTGCCCTTGCTCGCGGCGAGCTTCGTTGCGTCGGCGCCACGACATTTGATGAGTACCGTGAGCGGATAGAGAAGGATGGCGCCCTGGCCCGGCGGTTCGAGGTCGTCGTCGTGAAGGAGCCTACCGAAGAGACGATGCTCGTGATTCTTCGTGGGATTCGCGACCGCTATGAAGCTTTCCACGGTGTGAAGCTTTCTGACGAGTCGCTACAAGCCGCGATCAAACTCTCTCGACGCTATATCCGTAACCGCTTTCTTCCCGATAAGGCCATCGACATCATTGATGAAGCCGCAGCCCGGATTCGCATGCAAAAGGAGTCTAAGCCGAACGCCGTTGACGAACAGGAACGGCTGTTGCTTGGCAAGCAAGCCGAGCTAAAGAGTCTGGAGGAGAGCGGCTCCGCGCCTCAGAAGCGGGTCCTGGAGGCTCTGCGAAAGGAGATCGAGGAGCTCAAGCCGAAGGTGGAAGAGCTTGTCCGACGCTGGAAAGAGCAGCGTGACACTTCTGAGGGTCTGCAGAAGACCAAGCAGGCCATCCACGAGTGGACCGTCCAGCTTAAAGCCGCTGAGGCTCGTGGGGATGTTGCCAAGGCCGCGGAAATTCGCTATGGGTCCTTGAAATACCTCGAACAGCAACGCGAGGACCAGGAAAAGAAGCTCGCTGCCTTTACTGCAGATGCAAGAATGGTTCCTGAGGAGGTTTTGGCGGAACATATCGCAGAAGTTGTCGCGGGACGTGCCGGCGTTCCCATACAACGCATGCTCGAAAGCGAAAAGGAGCGGCTGTTGAAACTTGAGGAGCGCATTGGCTCACGCGTCTTTGGACAGGATGACGCGGTCCATGCGGTTTCCGAGGCCGCGCGCCGCATGCGTGCCGACCTCCAGGTAGGACGTAAACCCAATTCGTTTCTGTTTGTCGGACCGACTGGCGTTGGAAAGACGGAACTCGCAAAGGCGCTCGCCGAGGCCCTATTCGATGATGAGCATGCCCTGATTCGCATTGACATGGGCGAGTACAAGGACAAGTCCTCCTCCGCCGGATTGATCGGCTCGCGGCCTGGCCTGGTCGGCTCGGATGAGGGCGGCTTTCTGACCGAACAAGTCCGGCGCTCTCCTTACTCAGTCGTACTTTTCGACGAGGTGGAAAAAGGACACCCGGAGATATTGGATCTTTTGCTCGGCGTGCTTGATGAAGGCCGCCTCACGGATGCGAAGGGCAGATTCTGCGATTTCTCCGACACCATGGTTCTCTTCACATCCAATCTCGGTGTCCGTGAAGCAATGGAGGCTACCGAGGACCTGGACAAGCGCAAGGAGATCATCATGGAAGTCGTCAAGGCCAGCTTGCGCCCCGAACTCTACAACCGCATCTCGCAAGTCGTCGCGTTCAATTCCCTGGCGCAAGTGCAGCTCGAGCGAATCGTGAATGCGCAAATCGGCCAGCTCCGCAAGAAGCTCGAAGAGGAGCGCATGATCGCACTTGAGGTTACTCCTGAAGCGTTGGCGTACTTGGCTAAGGAGTCCTACGATCCCGCGTATGGCGCAAGGCCGGTTGGGAGAACTATGCAGCAGTTAGTCCTCGCGCCTTTGGCTACCGCCCTTCTCGCGGGAGACGTGGTCGCGAAACAGACATTGCGGATTGCTTACGAGGCCAATGAAGGATTGATCTTTTCTGCGGAGGAAGCCCGTGTTTCCGTTGCATAGGTATGCCGTTAAACGTTTCTTCGGTCGGGGTTTATGGCAAGGCGTGATCTTACTTGGCTGCGTACTGCTCATCGCGGTTCCCCTTCCCTTTGCGGGAGACAGCACCCCTGCAACAATGGATCCACAGAGCGGTTGGATCCAATTGTTCGACGGGAAATCGCTCTTCGGCTGGACCAGCGGGGGCGGTGGCCAGTGGCGCGTCGTAAACGGCTCCATTACGGCAGATTCTGGCGATAGCGGCTATCTGCGCACGAATACTGTCTTCGCTGATTTCATCCTGCGTTGTGATTTTCGCCTGAACGCCGAAGGCGAAAGCGGTATCCTTCTGCGATCGGACACGAAAGGCGATCCCGCTGCCTCGGGCTACAAACTGCAGATCAACAACCGCGACGCGAGTTTCCCAACGGGAAGTCTGGTCGGCTATCTCAAAGCCGCGAAACGCCAGGCCGCCCCCGGCGCATGGCACACTTATGAGGTCGAATTGACCGGGGATCATTTTCTCATCAAGCTGGATGGAACGCCGGCGGTAGACGGTAACGCGCACAAGGACAAGCTGGGTGCGATTGCTCTCCAATTTGTTAAAGGGAATCCCGTAGAGTTCCGCAACATCCAACTCAAGCCGCTCGGTCTGCAGCTGATTTTCAATGAACAAAATCTGTTCGGCTGGAAGATCGTAATTCCAACCGGCGCGAACGCCCGGCAGCGCGGCAAAATCGGTACGATGTTGTTGGGTCAGAGCGGGCCGGACTGGACAGTCGAAGACGGCGCGATTCACGTGAAGAAGGGGCCCAGCCAACTCGAAAACGGTTCGCTATATGACGATTTCATCTTGCAGCTCGCGATTCGAGCGAATGGCAAAGGACGTCACCCCCAAGGCGGTGTGCTTTTTCGCGGAGACCAAGGTGTCTTCTCCACGGGCTACAGAGTACAGATCGATAACACATTCCCCGGTAAGGATCGCGACAAGCCTGCCAATTTCGGGAGTGGTGGTCTCTTTGGCATTCAGCCGGCACGCCGCGTCGTCAGCGATGACGATCAATACTTTTACGAGACTCTTATCGTTCGCGGCCACCACATCTCCGTGTGGGTGGATGGCATCCCTGTTTCCGACTTCGAAGATACGCGACCCGAAGGCCCTGATGCTCTGCTCCAGTCGCGCAATGGCGCCGGTACGATCAGTTTGCTGTCGGCCGATGACCACAGCAGCTTGAACTTCCGAGACATTCGTGCCATCGGTCTTTCGAGGGCAGGGGTCACTGCCGGGACGCCAGCACCCGAAGCGATTCCCGGTGGCGCCGGTGCCAGTCCTCACCAGAAAGAGATCGCCGATCTCATTGACCGTGCGGTCCACTCCAACGACCCACAGGAGCAAGTGACGCTCTACAGCCAAATCCTCGAGCTCGACCCGAACAATCTGGTCGCTTACAACGGTCGAAAAGACGCCCAGGATAAACTGGACGCGCTGCAAGCGCGGTTGTCACAGCAGCAGCAAATGCAACAGCAGGAACAGACGCAGTCCCAACAGAATGAAGCTGCTGAGCGCGATGCGGTACAACGGGCAGAAACCGCATTTCTTGCCTACGACATTCGCGGCGCGCGATCTCACCTGAACGTCGCGAAGAAAATTGATCCCAACGACCCTGAAGTGCAGCAACTCGATGCACTAATCGCGCGGCAGGAAACGCTCTGGCTTGTAGAAATCGTTGCGGCGATGGCATTCGGTGTTCTGGTCGTGCTCGGGCTTGTAATGCTTTTCCTTCGCCGGCGAGGTCCGAAACAACCCTATCTGGAAATCCTCGATGGCCCGGAGAAGGGCGAGCGCTATCTGCTCAATCAGGAGGTGATTCACCTCGGCGCCGTCGCGCAGGAGGGAGGCAATCACAACGAAGTGGTCATCTCGGATCCGCTGCGCAGCGTTTCACCCTTCCACTGCGAGGTTCGTCAACATGAAGGGAAGTTATACGTTCTGGATTGCGACAGCGCCAACGGCACGTTCCTCAACGGGCGGCGGATTCACCCGAGGCAGCCAGTGCTTCTGAAAAAAGGTGCACGCCTGCGCTTGGCTGAAGGCTGCACGCTTCGGCTGGTCTTTTCGCCGATGAAGAAAAGCTAGTTGGCTGCGCCCGTTCCTGGCCTCGAACAACTTAGCACGGCACCTGCCACTCTGGATGCGAGCCGTCCGTGAGCCTGGCGCCGAGACTTTCCAGAATCGGCCTCAGCGGCTCCCGGGATGCAATCAACAGTCCACCGTCCTCCGTACTCTCTCGTACATATAAAGATGCGCCACAAAACCACGAATCCAGTTGCTCGGGCCGTGCCGAGTCGAAGGATTTGCACTCGACCAGCGGTACGTAGAGCGCGGAGTGGCGGAACGCTTCATCCTTGATCGGCGGCAGCAGCACGTCTTTCGTCTTTTTCAGGAACGAGGCCGTATCGTCGATCGTTAAGATAAGCAGAACCGCTCCCGTTCCTAGAAGGCTGGTCCAGGCTTGCTCGCGTGTTTTTCCGGAAGCGGAAATGCGGGAGACTTTGTACTTGTCAATCCGCGGCCGTTGCCCCGGCAGCAGTTTCACCAAATCTGCCAACGTCAAAGAAGTGGGCGGTTCGCGATCTGGCCAGATGCCCAGCCCCATGATCGGCTGCCATTCCCGAGCGTGCTCGGCGAGCCCCGCCATTTGGCGAATCTCGGCAAGCGGTGTGAGCTGCACGAAGGCTTCCAGGTTCATCTTCCTCTCCTGGCAAGTGGCGGCGACCATCCTACTCACCAACCCACCGACCAGCGGGAGGTCATCCGGTGCGGCGGGGAATTTCGATTTCAGAAAGACAGCTTGATAAGGCGCGTCTGGGCGAACAACTCTCAACTCCAGAAACGTGCGGCCGGATTCCGTGGAAGTTTCGATCATGGTCTTATCCATTCGGGTACTGCAAGCCTTCATCTTTCATTTTCTGGATGATCTCGATAAGCAACGCGTCGATTTCCTCCCGTGCGGCGAGCAATATGCCTTGATCGGGCGTGCTCTCGTGCAAGTACAACTCGAACATCCCGAACCACTTCTTCACATCCTCTTCGGGCTGCTGGGAAAAGTCCTTCGATTCCAATTCGGGAATAATGAATGCGAAACCCCGGCTCGCGGGGCTGTCCTCCAACCCCGCTCCGAAGATGGTTTTGCTTTTAGCGAGGAATTCACCCTGCAGCTTGAATGCGGCGTTGATCTTACCCTCCACGTTCAGTTGGCGCATCAGCGGGTTTTCCCGCACGAAACTGGGCAACGGGAACGCGCTATTCGGATCCGCTCCCGCAAACATCGGATTCTGCATCAGTTCCTTGGGTAGCGCCAGTTTTGGCGCCTGCGCGTTCGCATCCGGTTTCAGAAAGAGGATGGTGGTTGCTCCTGCGCCGAACAGAGCTTCCATCTGAGGCTGAAACGCGCTGTCCAGAAGCCAGTAGCTATAGCCGGGGGTATACTCATTGGGGTCAAATTTCTTTTTGCCCTCCTGCAACGCCTTGATGTCGGCGTCGCTTGGCTGAGGTGGCATGGGAGCGTTGGGTGTCCGGCTCAGCCCTGTAACTGGCATCCAATCCACCGATTTGCCCACAAACATCTCTCTGAGCGCGGGATTGAGCCCTTTCGCTCGCACGAAAAGTTCGTGACGTAGTCCGACTTCTTCCTGCAAATGCTGTGCGAGCCGGGTTATGAAATTCAGAAGCCAAGCGCGCTGCCCGCTCGGTATTGGAAAGCTCTGCACGCCGATCCAGTACAAGGAGCAGCGCGTCAACTCCGTGGCGCGCCGCCACGGCTGCAAAGCCAGTTCGTCGGCTGGCGCGAGCCGCCGCCGCTTCTCAGGTCCGAATTGCGAAATGTTTGTCGCTGCCATGTGTCCACCGCCGATTCATTCACGCTGTCATGCTGGTGCGAGAAATCCACTTCCAAGGACTAGTCTGGTCAATTTGAGGGCATGCCCGTCGTCGTCCAGAATGCCCACGGCACACCTCAGTAGTTGGAGCTTGCTTTCCAGAGCCTTGGCCTCGTTATTCCCGCCAACGTATTCAAGCTTGAAGCCAGCCGTTCCTAACTCAAGTACGGGACGGACACAGATTCCGAGGGGGGCGAGCTCAAGTTGCAAGACGGCCGCTATGTCAATTGCTGTCCCTGCGACGCTCAAATCGAGTCCGACCATGTCGATCTTACATGGGCCAGTTTCGAATGAGACGTTTTCGACAACTTCAGCCTTCCAACAGCGGATCTCAAGCTCCTCAACGTAATTCTGTTGCTGGTGTCCCGCCATGTATAGCTCTTCCACATGCAGGCTGTAGGTTCGGTCCACTAGACCGCTATAATCTTCCTCGACGGCGCCGTTCATTATTCTCGTCACTCCGCTATTGTAGGTTTCGTAGAACTCTCCGTCATATGTCGAGGCCTTCTGGCCATATATATGTTGCGTCATGGCTCCCTTGATTTCCTGCCAACGGTCGCCGTGGACGAGCTTGCAGTCCACGCCCGTAGTGCCTGGAAGCCAGGTATCCGATTTGATTGAGGAATTCAGCGGAGCCGAGCCATGATAATTAGTTGACAGAGAAGAGTCGGACTGGCCGAGTTGCGCGCCTGTTTGAAGGCCAGATTGACCAGCGAATACGGACATAATGGTCCCTCCCAATTAGCTTCGTCCAAAGCTTTGCGGTGGGCGGCTTAGCTTCCGCCCACCTCCCTCGAAAATTGCTTGCAGCAGAAATGCACTCTGCCATTGGGCGCATTGAAAATGATGTCGCCAGCGCTCGTCTCCAGCAGCAAGGTCTCGCGTCCCGTCTCATTTGCTTTGTTGATCAGCGCAACGCGGATTGAGCCTGGCGTTGCCAGGACAATTGATTCCTGTCCCTTCTTGTCCACCATTTGGATTTGGTTGCCGCTTTTCGTGACGATGCGCTTGATGTCATTGGATTCCATGTCCTCCGGGCCCCAAAAGCCCTGCCGCGGCGCCGTATCCACTCCGTTCCAGAGTGCGCCCAGGATCACAGGGCGTTCCGGATCGCCTTCTTCAAACGCCACGGCGACTTCATCGCCCTTCTCCGGCATAAACATGAATCCGCGGTCGCCTCCAGCATGTGGCGTCAGCATGCGTGCCCAATGGGCCGGGCCACCTTCTTGCCAGAAGTATTGCACCTTGATGCGTCCCATCTTTTTCGGATCGTTGTGCTCCACCACCCGCGCCGGAACTACTCCGATCCACGGCTTGGGCTCGGGCAACACCGGGTCCACGTAGTTTTTCCATGGCGTGCAGGTGAAATCGTTGTGGTAGCCCTTCGGTGTCCAGGTATGAACCACGCTGGTCACTCCGTAGGTTCCTTGCGCGTCCAGCACTCCGGCGATTTCCAGCGTATTCCCCGGCCGGATTTCCCGGTTGCGGCTCGTTCCCTTGCCGCTAACGCTTCCTCCGATGGAGCGGACACTCTCCATCTTTAATTCTTGCTCATAGTCGTCCAGGGTTACGGCACGCCTGCGGTCTTGCAAGTACCCAGGCGGGAGCGTATCTTTGGACGCTTTCTTCACTGCGTCCACAAGCGGCTCGACCGATCCGAAAAACTCCGGGTCTGTATGCACCTCCGTGTAGGTCTTGCTCATCATGAGGTGCGGATTGTAGTGTGCGCCGTTGAACGAAGGCTGCGCCAGCTTACCCTTCACCGAAAAGCCTAGCAGTCCGTTGTCTCCGCTCTCGCCACGCCAGACCACGCGCGTGCCCGGTTGAAAGCTGTCGAAGATCTCGATGCCTTTGTCGCTTGGGCGCATCCAACATTGGTGATCGTCCACCAATCGCCGCAAAAACTGAAAATCGGATTCGCCCCACTGGACATAGTTCAGTGCACGTCGGTCCTTGCACTGCGCCGCACAATCCAGATGGGTGTTGCCCGCTAGCTGCTGCGCAATCGAAGAGAGCGATTTATCGAGGTAGTATGCGTGTCGCGGTGTGAGATCCATTTTGTAGGATCTGCTGACTCCGGTCACTCGCGCGTGGTAGCTTCCCTGGAGTTGATACTCGAGTTCTACCGCCAACACGAACCCCTCGAACAGCACTTCCTCTTTGAAGAATTGATCGTAGGAGACAATCTGAAGATCTTGGCCCAGCCAGTCCTCGACGTTGTAGTTCGTGCCCATCCCTGGCGACGCCTGCCCAAGAAGGCGCTGACCCTCGGTGTGGCGACATTCAATCTGGCACCACCAGTGATTGTTTAGCTCTTGTGTGACGCTGACAGAATCGAATGCCGTATCAACAAGTGGCGCACCTGCAACCCTGACGTAGACATATCCGGCGCTCATCCCGCCCCCCTTCCGGTCGGCCACGTGCGACTGACGAATTCCTGCCGACACTCATCCCTCTGTTCACAAACTTGGGAGACCCGTCAGAGTCGTTTTGGAAGCGCAACGCCACCTGCACGGACTCCCTCTTGGCGCGGGGTTAGGTGCGATGGCCGCAACCCATGGGGCGCATGTAACCGCACCCTATTGCCGAGAACTCCTGCGGCGTAGGCGCTGATTCAAACACAAAAGCGAACAACGAGCAATAACAACATGCGTGTGAGCCTGCTCGTATCCGCCTGCAAATCCCCGTCTCCGGGGTTCATTGGGATTACGCGAAGCCGTAAAGCATAAACCTGTCACCACTGGTGCAAAAGCGGCCCCAAATCGTTTTGCGTTCCCTGGTAATCGGCAATCGCCAGGTGGACTTGACCCGCATGATCAAACCCGCAGAGTTGAGGCGCTTGTGCCTCGCCAAGACTCTGTCCGGGTTTTGAAATCAACACTGAGCGTTGTCTTCCACGGCTGGGTCGCGGAGTGAGCTGAGAGGGTTGGCTGACTACAGTTTCTGAGCTTTGGGTTCACCCCAACCAGGCGCTATGATGCGCGGAAAGGCAGGGGTGAACAATGAGCGGAGAACCGACCAAGTCTGAGCAGAGCAGTCAGGGAGAGGCCGTTTCCCCCACCCGGGTGGGGGAAACGGCCCGGCAGTTGATTCGCCGGGCCAAGCGGGCCAGCCGCAGCCTGCCGCGACGAGCTCTTCGCCAGAATCAGGCTGAAAACCGTTCTCCCCGTCGAGTCCATTGCGACGTCTGACCGGCCTATTTTGCGGCTACTGCTCCAACGCGAGACTCGTCGGCCCAGCAGATAAGGCCGGGGATGAAAGCCGCCGACATATCCGGATGGCTGGGGCGTACGCGTACCGTGAAACCGTGTAGACCGCTGCGGGCAATCGAGGTCTCAACGATGTAGTTGTAATTGCCCTCGGAATCCAGTCCGGCTGCCTTCATCGGGACCGAGTTGCCTTCGTACAGCTCTCCTCGCATGGTGACACTCCCAACGTAAAGCTCTACTACAACGTCCTGCGGCCTCAAACCGCCAAGATGTACCCGGGCCCGGACCGGCATGGCTGAACCTACCGGGATCGCGTTGGCTGGTCCGCCCTCAGCCCTAGCAATCCAAACTTTCTGCCACTCCTTGCGAATGCGCTCCGTCCACGCCGAGAGCTCACGTGCCCGAAGAGCGTTGTTGGCCTCCAGCGCGCGAAACTGAGCGTGCGCCTTGGCGTAATAACCTTCGACATAGTCGCGCACCATGCGATGCGTGTTGACAAAGTGACACAGGGAATTCACGCAGTCCTTCATGCGCTCGACCCACTTCTGGGGAATTCGATCAACACCACGATCATAGAAGGTCGGAACCACATCGCGCTCCAGGAGAGCGTAAAGAGCATCCGCTTCTACTTGGTCCTGGTAGTTTGGGTCGGAATAGGACTCGCCCTTTCCGATGACCCAACCCATCTTCTTGGAGTTGTTGGGATCATTCCAGACTTCATCCCACCAGCCGTCCGGCACGCTGATGTTCAGCACGGCGTTTGCGACGGCCTTCATTCCACTGGTGCCGGAAGCTTCGTTCGGGCGAAGCGGCGTACTCAGCCACACATCCACGCCCTGCACCATCGATCGCGCGACCGCCATGTCATAGTCTTCGAGGAACACAACATGGCGGCCGAGCACTGGATCTCGGCTGACCTCGGTGATTCTACGTATCAGTTCTTTGCCGGCGTCATCCTGCGGGTGGGCTTTGCCGGCGAAGATCAGTTGCACGGGACGCGCCTGGTCGGTCAGAATCCGGCGCAAGCGATCAATGTCTCGCAAGATCAGGGTGGCCCGCTTGTAGGTTGCGAATCGGCGGGCAAAGCCGATCGTAAGCGCATCCGGATTGAGCACCTCCGTAGCGGCCTCGATCTCCGCTTGGGAAGCACTGCGGCGCATGCGTTGCTCGCGCACACGATGACGGGTCCATGCGATCAGCCGTTCACGGCGGCGCTCGTGAGTTCGCCACAGCTCCTCGGCTGGGATCGACTTGACGCGGCTCCAAACCTCAGTACTCGCCGGTTCCTCGCGCCAGTTGGGCCCGAGGTAACGGTCGTAGAGCTGATTGAACTCCGCTGAAATCCAACTCCGGAAATGAACTCCATTGGTGACATGCCCGATGGGGATCTCCTCAACCGGAACACCGGGCCAAAGAGACCGCCACATTTTCCGGCTGACTTCGCCGTGCAGCTTGCTGACTCCATTAGCGCGTGAAGCTAAGCGCAACGCGAGCACCGTCATGCAGAACTCCCCGTTGCCTTGCGTGCGCCCAAGCTCCAGAGTTTCCGCCTGTGAGAGTCCTAGCTGTCGCCCGGTTTCGCCAAGGTACCGGCCAATCAGATCGGCATGAAAGTAATCGTGACCTGCTTCGACTGGAGTGTGAGTGGTGAAAACCAGGCTGGCTGAAGCCAACTCACGTGCTTCCGTCAGACTGAGGCCATGAGTTTTCATCAGGTGCCATACGTGTTCGAGCGCAAGAAAAGCGGAGTGGCCTTCATTCATGTGGTACACCGTGGGCTGCAGGCCAATCGCTTGCAACGCACGGTAGCCGCCGATTCCAAGCAGGATCTCCTGTCGGATTCGCATCTCGCGGTCGCCGCCGTACAACTGGTCGGTCAAATCTCGGTCTTCGGAACGCGCATTGGAGGGTATGTTCGTATCCAGCAGATAGAGAGACACACGTCCAACACGCACTCTCCAAACTTGCGCGTACACCGGCTGGCCCGCAAGGTTTACCGTGATCGTGACGGGGCTGCCGTCGGGGTGATAGACCAAGCTAACTGGCAGATTGTGAAAGTCGTTGTCTACGTATGACTCCTGCTGCCACCCCGATTGGCTGAGATACTGGCGGAAGTAACCTTGCTGGTAGAGCAATCCGACGCCCACTAGCGGCACTCCCAGATCGCTCGCTGACTTCAGGTGATCGCCCGCGAGAATTCCGAGGCCCCCCGCGAAAATCGAGAGACATTCCGTTAGCCCAAACTCGGCTGAAAAATAGGCGATGAGCGGGACATCGACGGATTTTGCGTAGGTCCTTCGAAACCAGGTCGAATCCCCGGCAAGATAACTTTCCAGATGCGACTCGACTCGGCGAAGGTGCGCCAGGAACGCGTCGTCGTTGGCGGCCTGTTCAAGCTTCGCCTGTTCGATCGTGCCGAGCAGGAGCACGGGATTGTGCCCTGTTCTTTCCCACAGGTCTGGGTCCAGACGCCGGAACAGTTCCACAGATTCATGGCTCCAGCACCAGCGAAGATCGTGGGCAACCGTGCGCAATCCCTCGATTGCCGGCGGCAAAGAGGGCACTACACTGAAAGTGTGGATCGGTCGCATGCTTTGTGCTCTCCTCCCGCGTTGTACTCTTCGGACCAAGGCCGGTCAAGTCAAGCCTTTGTGAATTACACGTGAAGCACAAACTGCAAATCTCTCGACAAAGCAGAAATCGTTATCGATCAATGATTTCCGCGCGAGTGGGCATGTCAGAAACATGTGAGACTGCTGAAAGACTCGTTTGGACCATCAAGAACGCCGGTCGATGAACGCAGAATCAGAAACTCTGGAATCCAATCAGCACCAAGAGGAGTGCCCCGGAGCACTTTTTTTGACAGTCTCATCCGGATAGAATTTTGGCGAACCACAACACCCTCTGCGACGAGCCTCGTGGTGCTATGTCCTGCACTGTCTTTGATTTACGTCCACATCGGTCGGGCACCGACCTTTGGCATCACTCCTGCCTAAGGAGCCCCAGATGGATTAGCAAGAATGTCTATTACACCCAGAGTGACTGCCAGTTTCCGTGAAATGAGGCAAGCCTCAATGGCTCAAAGGTGTCTGGGCGAAGCTAGTTTGTCAATGATCTGCGTCATTGGGAGTTGGCGGCGGTCTAGTACGTACCGATTGGCCCTGTCGTTGATGCTTTCTTCTTTGATGACCATCTTCCTCACCGGTTTAGCTCGACTACTCGCGGCCCAGGCCTGTGCTTCGCCAAAACTCTATCCGGCCCGGAAATGCCGACTTCGGTGAATGAGCCTTGGCGATCAGGGGCTTCACTCGACTTCGCCTGTGTCCTTTGTGGGCGGTGCCGGCGACGCGGCCCGCCGGAAGCGTGCGGATCCCAGCCGAAATCAACAACTGGATCAACGGAAGAACTTGGGTGAACCTCTAAGCCGCGCGCTCGTAGCGGTGATGAAGACCTCCGAGCCTCGGAAGAGAGAACTCGCCCCCGATGCATCGAGTGAACTCTCCTCCATGGCGTTTGCTTCTCAAGCCCCAGATGCGTCCGGTCTTTGTAGTAGTAACGGACATACTCGGAGAGCAGGCGTTTCAAATGGGCTTCGTTGAGTGCGACCACGTGATCCAATAGGTCGCGCCGACAGCTCTCCACCCACCGTTCGGCTACTCCATTCTGCCAGGGATTCTCAAAAGAAGTTCGCACTGGAGACAACTTCATCGAGCGTACGGCGATAGGAACTTCGGTGCCATACTTTCCGTCACAGTCAAAGATCAAGAATCTCGGAGCCGAGCTGTAGGGGAATGCTTCGCGCAACTGCTGCACAATCCACGCACCCGCGGGCTGCCGTGTGACGTTGAAGTGCAGAATGCGGCGGCGATCGTGGCCAATAACGAAAAAACAGTAGAGAACACCAAAGCTGATCGTTGGCACCGTGAAGAAGTCCCTCGCTGCAATCGCTTCCCGATGGTTTCGCAGAAAGGCGAGCCAGCGCTTGGCAGGCTCAGGGTCCCTCGGCGCTCGCTTCATCCGCAATAGTTGCCCTCTGCATCAAATTTCAAGCTCGCCTGCTCGTAGTACCCGCAGATCAGGCAGGTCGTCCGTTGACTGCCCCAGCAATCAGCTTCGAATTCGGCTTGGTTGCCGCACTGCGGGCAACAGGTTCGTTCCTGAACATAAGACATGTTTGGCTCCTTCGTAAACCCCAACTCGGCGCCGCGTGGCAACCTTCCTATGTGCGTCCGATATTGCGAAAAAGAGCCCAACTGACAATTCGCGGAGTCCACCTTCCCTAAGACTTCCTAAGAAATCTGGATGAAATCCCAAGCAGCAGATTTCCCATTGACGATGGGAAAATCGCTTTGGGACTTTTTTGCCTGTTGAATTTATTAGGGTTAGAAATTACCATTCTTGTCGAGGTTTTCTTAGGCTAGCGGGATTGAATCCCACCCTCTCCGCCACGTGTCCTGCCGTCTGACGTTGGCGGGCGATTTCGCTGGTTCTTCAATATCTCCAATCTAGTCACTCCCATTTGTATCGAGAAGCGCAAGATGTGCGATGATTGCCGCGCAACATGTCCAATGGAGGATGAATATGGAGCGACGGACATTCCTCGGCCTTTCGGCTGGCGCATTGACGCTCGCAGCGCGATTTCTGCACGCACAAGAGACGCCCGCTGCGAAGACGCTGCGTGAAGCGGGCGCGACCAAAGGAATCCTCGTTGGCGCGGCCATTGGGCGGGGATCTCTGGATGATCCCGACAGGGCCCGGCTGATCGGCGATCAATTCAGCATTCTTGTCTCCGAGAACGATATGAAATGGCTCGCCACGCAGCCGGAACGGGATCGGTATGATTTCAGCCACGCGGATGATTTGGTCGCATTTGCCGAGTCGCATGACCAGCGCGTGCGCGGACACAACCTTTGCTGGCACCAGGACAATCCGAAGTGGCTGGAGACCGCACTGACGCCGCAGAATGCCGCAACCATTCTCGAGGATCATGTCCGCACCGTCGCGGGGCACTACGCCGGAAGGATTCACTCGTGGGACGTTGTGAATGAGGCGGTGCTTCCGGAAGACGGCCGGAAGGACGGTCTGCGCAAGTCAATCTGGTTGCAGATGATCGGGCCCGAATACCTTGAGGTGGCATTCCGCACCGCCGCCGAAGCGGACCCAAAGGCGCGGCTCACCTACAACGATTACGGTCTGGAACGCGACAATCCCGGCCATGACCGCAGGCGCAAGGCGGTGCTGGAGCTGCTGCGGTGGTTCCGGAAGAAGGACATTCCGCTGCACGCCGTCGGCATCCAGTCGCACTTGACAGGGAGTCTGGTTCCCCCGACGTGGAAGGGCCTAAATCATTTTCTCCATCAAGTTCAAGATTTGGGGCTCGATGTGTACGTGACGGAGATGGACGTGGAGGATCTCGAATTGCCCGGTGACATCCCGGCGCGCGACCGGATGGTTGCCGACTTCTATCGCAATTACCTGGAACACGTCTTGAAACACCCTTCCGTGAAGGCCGTGCTGACTTGGGGCTTCACGGATAAATACTCGTGGCTGAACGGTTCCCGGCACCAGCGGCCGGACAACTTGCCGAAACGCCCGCTGCCGTTCGACGCCGATCTGCGGCCGAAGCCGGCCTTCGACGCCATGATCGAGGCGCTGGAAGAAGGCTGAGTGGCAGGGCAGTTCTATTCGGGAGCCGGGTGGGGAACCAGATACTCCACGACGACGACATCGCGAAAACCATCTTCATGGCGGGCGTGGGCGAGATGCTTTCCGACTTCGCGCCAGCCGGTGGCTTGGCAGAGACGCAGGCTGTCGCGGTTCTCCGCCAGCACGTGTCCAATCAGCTTTCGGTATCCCCTGCGGGATGCTTCCGCCTGCACGGAACGCATGAGTTGGCGTCCGACCCCGTAGCTGCGGAAGGAACGCCGGACGAAAATGTACACTTCGCCGATTTCGTCAAGGGAAGGCCGCGCATCGTAGGGTTCGATCACCGTCCAGCCCGCCACCCAGCCCCGCACATCGGCAACCAGGACCGGATGCTTTGGGTCTTGGACGGCGGCCGCGATCCGTTCGCGTTGTTCTTCGATGGAGCGCGGGGAGGTCTCGAAGGTTGTGAGTTTGTCCGCCACGGCTTCGCTAAAGATTTCGCGCAGCGCGACAGCGTCGTCCGCGCGTGCAGGACGCACCGCGAGCCGAGGCCCGTTCTCGGGGGAAGCCATACAGAGATTCTATCATCGCTGGAATTGTTTCGTGGTGGCGGATCGAATGCGCCGAAGCGGGCCGCCAGAGTGCCTTGACAATCCACGCTGCCGCCCACAAACTAGCAGGCCATGACTGAACTTCTGCAGCGCCTGACGATGGCGGATTTCTGGAAGGGGCTCGCCCTGACCTTCCGCTCGCAGAACCCGAAGAAGATTTATACCGAGCAGTATCCGCTCGAGCGGCCGATGGTGGCTGAGCGTTACCGGGGTGCGCCGCGCCTGAACATCAATCCCGATACGGGCGAAACCCTGTGCATCGCCTGTAACCTGTGCGCACTGGCATGTCCGGAGAACCTTATTGTGGTTGGCTGGCACCGCGATGACGCCACGCGCCGCAAGGTTCTCACCACGTTCACCTACGACACTTCTCGCTGCATGTTTTGCGGGTTGTGCGAGGACGCCTGCCCCACCGATTGCCTGGAATTGACTCAGGATTTCGAGATGGCTCATTACACGCGCGAGGGCGCCATTTGGGACCGTCACCGCTTGGAAGAAGGGCCCACGCCCGCCCGTTATACGAGGTAAGCCCAGGACTGCATGGAACTTCGCAAAGACCCCATTACTCGGAGCTGGATCCTGGTCGGGCACCGGGAAGTCTTGTCTTTGGCGCCGAATGAATGCCCTCTGTGCCCGCGCAAGGATGAGCCCCCGCTCCTGCTCCGTTTGCCTGCCGAGGGGCCCTGGCGGGTAAGCGTCCGGCCGCATAGCAATCCGCTCTACCATATCGAAGGAGACATGGCCCGCGAGGCGGAAGGCATCTACGACAAGATGCTTCCGGTCGGCGCGCACGAGTGGATTGCCGAAACGCCGAATCATGAAGGCACGCTGGCCTATATGGACGACGATCAAATCGCCCTTGTGCTCGAGGCCTATCGCCTGCGAATCCTCGATCTCAAGCGCGACCGGAGATTCAAGTACGTCACTGTTTTCCGCAACCGCGGCTTGCCCGCGGGAGAGGAACTCGGCCACCCTCATTCCGAAGTGACGGCATCGGCGTTCGTCCCGAGGCGGATTCTGTACGAGCTGCGCGCGGCGCGTGGGTGGTTTGAAGAGAAGGAGCGTTGCGTCTTCTGCGACATCGTCCGGCAGGAGGAACGCCGCGGAACGCGCTTGGTGGACTCGCAGGGCGACTACTATGCCCTATGCCCCTACGCTTCCCGCGTGCCGTTCGAGGTGTGGCTCATGAGCCGGCGTCACAACCACCTGTTCGAGCAGCCGCGCCATAAATCGAATCGTCGCGATCTTGCGATTCTCCTGGGCCGGACGCTGCGCCGGATCGGCCGCATCACCGGCTGCTACCACATGGTCTTGCACACGGCCCCGAACATCATCGATCGCAGCGGGGATTTACAGGAATACTGGAAGACGATTGCGGAAGACTACCACTGGCACATCGAGATTCTTCCGATCCTGGAAAAGGTCAGCAAGTCTTACAGCATCAAAGAGGTCTACTTTAACCAGATTCTACCGGAGCAGGCCGCCGAGCGGCTCCGGCAGACCGATCCGAACCCTTGAGCGTCCCAGCATGAACCGCGCCGAACACGGCGGAATCCTCTCCAGACTGATTACGATTCTGGTGTTGGTCTGCCTGGCGGCGGGGCTTTATCTCTTGCGGCATCCGATCCTGCGACTGGCTGGAGATTTTTGGGTTGTGGAAGATTCCCTCGCTCCGTCGGACGCGATCATCGTGTTGAGCGATGACAATTATTCCGGCGACCGCGCCGCGCGCGCAGCCGAACTCTACCGCATGGGCCTGGCTCCCCGCATCGTGGCGAGCGGACGAATGCTTCGTCCCTACGCGGGAATCGCCGAGCTGATCGAGCACGATTTGGAATCGGACGGTGTGCCCGCTGCGGCGATCGTGCCGTTTCCGAATCACGCGGCCAACACGCGCGAGGAAGCGGAGGCGTTGCGCACGCTTGTTGCAGAGCGGGGCTGGCGCCGCATTCTCATTGTCACTTCGAACTATCACACGCGGAGATCGCGCTTCATTTTTAATCACGTAATGCCTTCGGAACTGACGGTCCGAATTGCCTCTGCGCGCGACGTCGATTACGACCCGGGAACCTGGTGGCATCACCGGCAGAGCCTGAAATTGTTCCTTCACGAATCCCTCGGATACGTGGTGGCGTGGTGGGAGCTGAGGAAAAGTCCCGCGGCGATGGTTTGGTTTCCCGCCCCCGCACAGCTAACTCGTTGATTCTAAAGGCCTAACAAAACCACGGTAAACCCCGATTGAGGGGATGTATGCAGGAATGTTTGCAAACCGGAGACGTGCCTTCAATTAATGTGCAACTTTTTTCAGTTTACTCGCCCAAACGTCTGTAATATATTCTCAGGCCGGTCTCCCTCTCGGAGTTGTCCACCGCCGCGCCCTGCGTTGTGGCTCCGGAGCAAAGGGCCCAGGAGGTTACCATGTGGCGCAAGCCCGAAGAGCCGAAGGTATCTTCGCCTTTGCCCGAACCCTCGCCCGCTTCGCGCGTTGAACCGATGCGTGGGCCGGGTGTTGCTGCTCCTGCCGGAATTCCCGTAGCACATCCTCCCGCGGGCGGTGTTCTGACTTCTTCCCTACTCATCAAAGGCGAGATCACGGGACGCGAGGATGTCTTCATCGATGGCGAGGTGCAGGGAATGATTCGCATCCTCGAAGCGAAGGTGACGGTTGGTCCGCACGGGCGCGTTTCGGCCGATATCGAAGCTCGCGAGATTCTGGTGCGCGGCAACGTCAAGGGCAGCCTGCTCGGTCACGAGCGCGTCGAGATCGGGCAGACCGGTGAGGTGCATGGAGACGTGATTACGCGACGTCTGATGATCGACGATGGCGCGGTGATTCACGGCATGGTCGAAGTGCAGCGTCCTGCCGAGCCCGCGCAGCCGCGGGTTGTCCACCCCACGGGGACGGAAAGTTCGCAGCCGGTGGCGGTTGAAGCGACAGGTTCGTAGCGGAGCGGTATGAGCTTTTTCGAAAGATTGCGTGTGGTTGGTGTGCGGCACTCGGCCGCGCGTTTGCCTCACCCCGCGCACCCGGCGACGGCCCCCGGGAATCCGGTCGTCCCACTGGCTCCTCCAGTTCGCTCGCCCGCCATTGCGGGCACCGCGGCTCATAGTGCCCGCGTGTCAAACGGGTTGAAGGACTTCCTTTGGTACTTGGACGGCATCGGCCGCGGCTGCTTGCTCGATCTGGGGCCTATCTGGCAGCAGACGGTTGGCTTCTTCGTAGATCGCGGCTTCAAGGTTTACAGCGAAGACCTGCTCGGCGAATGGAAGGTGTTTCTCGAAGAAGAGGCCGAGCATCTGCGCACGATTCCACTGGACGATAGTGATTTTGACAGGCGGCCTGCGGCGCGCGCGGAGCGCTTCCTGGAAACTGTTCTCCGCCAGCCCGCAGGAACCCTGGACGCAATTCTCGTTTGGGATTTGCTCGACTATTTAGACGCGCCCCTGGCGGAGCGCGTCGTAGCGCGCCTGACATCGCTCGTCCGCGAAGGCGGCGTCGTGCTGGCGATGTTTCACAGCCGCACGCCCGAAAGGTTCCAGCGCTACCGCGTGCTGGACGGGCACACTCTTGGCTTGGTTTCGGCGCATTGCCCGTTCCCGCACCAGCGCGTCTATCAAAACCGGGAGATTCTCAATCTTTTCAGCCGCTTCCGCTCTTCGAAGTCCTTCGTAGGCCGCGATCAGATCCGCGAAGGCCTTTTCATCAGGTAGCCTCCCCTCCAGCCGGCCGGGACCTTTTTCAAAGCGATTTCAGTCGAATACACACGTGCGCTCTTGCTCGTCATCGAGAGTTGCAGAAGGGAGAGCCCTGAATCTGATGCCGTTCCAAATCATTACCGCGAATTTCAGGGGAGGGGGCAATATGAATAGTGCATGGAAGCTTTCGGCTACTTGGCGCCCACAATTGGATCGCCACTAGTAGCCGGGATGGCGGTGCCGCGCGCCCTGCCCAGGCCGCCTCTCAGCCTAGCCCGCCGCCCGAGGCCGTCCAAAGCAGGCGAATGATGTCGCGCTGGTTTTCGATCACGCTCGTTTGCCACAGGATGGCCCAAAGCATCAGGCTCATGACCAGGGCAGAGAAGGAGAGCGCGATCGCCAATTGTGATTCCGAAACAGGCACGACGAAAAACTGGCGGACTCTCTGCATTTTTCCTCCAGACGTTCGCAAACGCGCCGCAGGCTCGATCGTGCGAGAACCCTGCACGCGCGTCCACGTTGTGGGCGCTCGAAGAACAAGTCCGGCCCGATGCGCGTGACTCCCGCAATCGCAATGCCATCGCCTCTCGGAAACGCAAACGCTCAATTTCACCGACTTTTGTGGCGCTTACGACGCTGCGGTGGCAGCTTGCGCGAGGATTTTCCTTGGAGATTGGGTAAGTTCTTTCGCAGTGTGCCCAAGGATTTCCATTCTTCGGCTCTTCCGCTGCGCTATGCGCATCTGTTTTCACAATCCCAGTACTTCTAGTACGAGCTTCCCCCAGTTCACAGATCCCGCTGCGCCCGCGTACTCGAGTTGCACGGCCTTTCGTTCCTTTCGTGCTTGGAGATTTTCGTTTGGCCTTTCGAGGATGTATTGCTTGTTCGCTGCAGCGAGCATGGGAAGATCCGAATCGGACGATCCAATCCCCACGATCTGAAATCGCTCGCGCATGGCGGTGCGATAGAGCTTGGCGAGTTGCCGCGCCGCGCGGCCTGAGTCGGGAACAGACGAGAAGCGCCACAGCGGCTCTCCGGCTTGCGCCGTGAAACCGCGTTGCCGCGCCAGCTCGATGAAGTTTTCAGTTTCTTTTTGGGAGGCGGCCACGATGAAGAATTGTTCTTCGAACTCCCGCTGCCTTGCTTGCTTCGCCTCATTTGGCGGGAGGCCGAGATTGTGAACGGTTTCCTGCGGCTTCATTTGCTGCAAGCTGGCGATTTCGATTCCCGCTTCCGCCGCAATGTCCTCCAGTGCCGCGCAGGTTTCCGCATAAGGCGTCCCCATCGGAACTAACTGGTAGCCCCCGGCGCGTGTCGAGCCTTCGACGGCGATGTGGAAATAGTCTTGTGGGAGAAACAGGCCGCCGCCGTTTTCGGAGACAAACGGATGGCGGTGCCCGATCTTCCGCCGGAGCGGCTCGATCTGCGCGCGCGTGCGCCCGGAGAAGACCACCCAGGGGATTCTTCGGCGCTCCAATTCGGCAATCGCTTCTTCCGCAGCGGAAAACGAATCCGTGCGCGGGTCCAGCAGGCAGTTTTCCAGTTTGGTGAAGAGCACGAATCGAGGAGCGAGCACGGCAGAAGAGTCTATCGCGGGGAGGGCGCGACGCGAAGGCCAGTCCTCAAATCAATTAGAGGGCAGGGCGTCAAAGACAGAATGACGCCCTGCCCGCCATTTCCGATCGGTCGTTCGCCCTCCCCCAGCTCAGGCCGGCGAATTGTATTAGCGGCCGCTGGCTGCGTTGGCGCTTGTGGTTGGCGCAGCCGATTTCGGTACGCTGACGTAGCCGGTGATCTCGTCCGGCCTCACCTGATTCACCACGAACTCCAGGGGCTGGCGCGTGGAACCCTCATGGAAGAAAATCGGGTCGTTGATCGCTAGGTTCTTCCGCGCGATATGAACGTCGTCCACGAGCAGGTCCACGGTGAACTGCTTTCTATTCGGGTTCGTGCCTTTGAGCGTCACCATGAAGTCACCCACCTTGGCGGGCTTGTTTCGGCCGGTCACGGTGAATTCGATGTAGTCTCGCTCGCCCATGCGGCGCAACTCTTCGACTTCCTCATGGTTCTTGGCGATTAGCGTCCCCAGGTCGCTCCGGGCCATTTGCAGGTCATTGCGTGTGGTGTCCAGGTCCGTTCGGACCCCCGTGACGCGCGTGTCCACGGCCTTCACGTCGTCGGAATTCGCCTTATCTGCCAACTCGCCCTGGACGTTTTGGTTGACCAGCGTAATCTGCTGCTCGTTGGTTTGCGTGTCTTGAACTTCCTGGTCGCGCGCTTTGTCCAACTGGCCTTGCGTAATGCGCAATTTGCCGGTGATGACGCCCAGATTGCTTCGGAGCTCCGAATTGAGCACGTCGATCTGGGACTGGTGCTGCTGAAGCTGCGCGATTTGGCTCGCATAGTCCAGCTTGACCGTCTTTATCTCGTTTTCCAGCGATGCCTGCGTCTGGGTGGCATGCGAGTATGCCGACCAGCCGATTCCCAAACCTGCCAGCGCCACGATCCCCGCCAGGACGACTGCCGGGCCCACCCATCCCGCGTGGCTGCTGCTGCCTTGCACGACCTCTTGCCTGTCTTCGGACATTGCGTTTCCCCCCTCAGAACTTGACGTCTGAAACACACAAGTGCAAGGGGTGCGCCAATGTGCAACCATTTGCACATATCGTTCGTAATCACTTCAAAATGAGCACTTTATTGCGATTCGTCCGAATGCGCAGGGCCGAAGAAGTGAGTACTAGTCCCTGCAATCTTTACAGGCATGAGGTTCTTTCGGGCTCGACTTGCGGTCGGCTCGATAGGCAAGAGGCTCAGAACGACTGGAGGCTGGCGTCGCGGGCGTCAGTCATTGATTCGCCAGCGCGCGACACCAGCCTCAGAGGCTTACGATAGGCCCTTAGTGGCCCGGCCCCGGCGGATAGGCCGGCAGGTCCGCGGGGCGGGGCGGCAACGTCTTCGGGTTCTGCTGGATGCTCTGCATCACCACGGCGATAGCCTTCTCGAGCTGGGGATCGTGACCGGCCATCACTTGGTCTGGCAGGTTGTCCACGACGATGTCCGGCTCGACGCCGTGGTTTTCGACGAGCCAGTGGCTGTCTAGCCCGTAGAGCGCGAATTCCGGCCGCGTGATGTAGCCGCCATCCATAAGCGGGATTTCGCCGCGGATTCCCCGGACGCCGCCCCAGGTCCGCATCCCGATGACCGGTCCCAATTTATAGAACTTGAAGAAGTAAGAGAAGAAGTCTCCGTCCGAGGCCGAATACTCGTTGCTGATGCAGGCAAGCGGCCCGTCGAACACGTAATCGGGGATCGTGCCCGGCGCCCAATTGCGCGCGGTGGTCATGCCGGCCAGGATGCGGCGCAGGCGTTCTTCGATCATCTGGTCCACGAACCCGCCGCCGTTGAACCGGACATCGATGATGAGCCCCTGCTTGCGAATCTGCGGGAAGAATTGGCGGACGAATTCGTTCAGGCCGTCATCTTCCATGTTGGGGAGATAGACGTACCCGACTTTTCCGCCCGTGGCTTCGTCCACTTTCTTGCGGTTCGTCTCGATCCAATCGAGCTCGCGCAAGTGGTATTCGCTCGCGATCGTCCGCACAACCACGTTGCGCGAACCCGCGTCGGTCGGCTGAGTGTTGACCGTCAGCGTGACGTTCTGCCCCGCTGTATTGACGAACAGCTCGTACGGATTCTGCGGAATCCGCAGCGCGTGGCCGTTCACGGCGAGCAGGTAGGTGCCTTCGGAGATGTTCACGCCCGGCTCGGTCAGCGGCGAGATGCGTCGCGGGTCCCAGTCTTGGCCGGGGTAAATTTTCTTGATCCGGTAGAGGCCGTGTTGCGCGTCCGCTTCAAAATCCACGCCGAGCAGGCCGGTGTTGACGGCATTAAGGTCCGGATAATCGCCGCCGCCGACGTACGTGTGCGAATTGCTGAGTTCGCCGATCATGTCGCCGATCAGAAAATTCAAATCGAGGCGATCCGCGACGTACGGCAACAGCACCTCATATTTCTTCCGCACCGCATCCCAATCCACGCCGTTCATCGAAGCTTCGTAGAAGTAATCGCGTTCCTGCCGCCAGGCTTCGTCGAACATTTGTTTCCATTCCGCGCGTGGATCGATTTGCGCCCGCATCCCGGAAAGGTCGAGCGCGCCGTCGCCCGGATGGTGGGCTGCGCCGGGTGCGGCATCCACAATTCCAAAAACGGGCTCTCCGCCGCCGATCACCGCATAAAGCAGCTTGGTTCCGTCCGCCGACCAGGCAAACGCGTTGGCGGGCGAAACGAGCACGTGCGCTTCACGCTCTTTCAGGTCGAACACGTGGATGGTGGGGTCCTCGCCGGGGAGCGGCCCGGAAAGTCCCGTAGCAGGCAGCGTCTCGTAGAAAACCAGCCCCTTTGCCGCGCCGATCTCGCTGATGACCGTGGGCGGGATCGGGAACGTCACGATGCGGCTTTGGATCCCGTCGAGATCGATGCGGAACTCCAGTTTCGGAGTCTCCTCCGGCGCTTTTGGTTTTTCGGGAGGTCCATTCTTTCCCGGTTTTACCGGAGTGCTGCTCGCCGGCGGAACCGCCGTTGCCTCGGGCCCGGCCGCAACCGCTTTCACGGTCACTTCGTCGCTTTGCGGCGCGAACGGCGAAGGCAAATCGTTGCGCAGCGTAACGGCATACACGCGCATCGGCTTCGGATTTGAAAATTCCGTGTCGAAAAGTCCCACGACCTCGTTGTAATCCCTGCTCGATGCGAAATAGAGGTATTTGCCTTCCGGATCGAACACAGGGAGGTTGCTGTCCGTGAAGCTGTCCGTTACCGGCGTGATCTTTCCGCTCGCCAGCGAATAGAGTTCGATGGCGTGATTCATGTTCTCGAACACCTTGGCGTAAGTGATCCACTGGCTGTCGGGCGACCAGTTATAGTTCGTGATCTCGAAATACTGCGCCTGATCCACCAGCACCGGTTTCTTCGCCTCGACGTCCACGTACCAGAGGCGCAGCTTTTGATCCGCGTACGCGAGCTTCTTGCTGTCCGGCGACCAGGTAGGCGGGAAGAGGAATCCCTTGTCGCCTTTCGTGATTTGCACCGCGGCTCCCATTCCGTCCTGCGGCGCGACGTAAATCTCTTCCTCTCCGGTCGCGTCCGAAATGTACGCGATCCATTTTCCATCAGGCGACCAGGCGACTCCGTGCTCGCGCGTGCCCGGCGACGAAGTCAGGTTGCGAATGCTCCCGTGCTTTGCGGGGACCGTGTACACGTCGCCGCGCGCCGCGAAAACGGCGCGGCTTCCGTCGGGCGCGATGTCGAAGTCGGTGACGAGCTTGCTCACGTTCGCCCAATGCCGCTCGGCCGCCGGGAAATCGCCCGGCAGATAGATCGTCAGCTTTGTGGCTTTTTCCGCCGCCGTGTCGAACAGGTAGAGATAGCCCGAATTCTCGAACACGATCGTGTCGCCGCCGAGGCTCGGCCAGTCCACGTCGTAGTCGGTGAAATGCGTCAGTTGCCGTGTCTGCTTGCTACCGAGGTCGTAGGCGAAAAGGTTCATGCGCTGGTCGGGGCCGCGGTCCGAGCCGAAGTAAATCGTGTTGCCGTGCCACATCGGGTAGGTGGTCGTTCCGTCGTAGTCGCTGATCTTCTCGACGTGATTGGCGGAAAAATCGTAAATCCAGATGGATTGCGCGAGCCCGCCTTTGTAGCGCTTCCACGTCCGGAAATTGCGAAAGATGCGGTTGTATGCGATGCGTTTGCCGTCGGGCGAAAATGAGGTCAGCCCGCCTTTGTCCACCGGCAACTGCTCGGGCAATCCGCCGGTCACGGGAACCGTGAACAATCTTCCGAACCAATCGTTGAACGTATTCTGCCGCGAGAGGAACACGATCTTCTGGCTGTCCGGCGTCCACGTAATCACTTGGTTGTTCGGCCCCATGCGTTCGGGCATCGGAGCGACGTCGGGAAGAAAAGTCAGTTGACGCGGCTCGCCGCCTGTCGCGGGCATCACGTAGACGTTGAAATTTCCGTCGTATTGCCCCGTAAAGGCGATCCATTTTCCATCCGGCGAAAACTTTGCAAATAGCTCCTGCCCCGGACTCGTCGTCAATCTCTGCGCGATGCCGCCCGACGTGGAAACCATCCACAGGTCGCCCGCGTAGCTGAAGACGATTTTGTCGCCGTGAACGTCGGGGAACCGCATCAGCCGGCCTTCCGGCATCGTTTGCGCCATCAGCGCCGGCGCAAGAAAAAACACACACGCAACCAACCACATTCCGATTCGTTTCATAAGGAGTTCACCCCACCCGATTTGAACTGAGGCCATTCGCGGTCCGCCATCTTAGCGCAACTCTGCGCACCACGCTAATCAAAGCGCGCCCCGTCAAAGGCTTGTGGGCGCGTCCTCAAAACGCCACCCGGAATCTCCAAAATGTGTCAAACTGCCGCAGGACAGGTGTTCAGGAGTGTTCGCATGCCCTTGCTTAAACCTGCAGCCCGCACTCTGATCCTCTGCGCTTTCGCTTCGGTTTCGGTCTCTGCGCAGCATCTAAGCCAAATCTATCCAACACCTTCGACGCACACTCTCACTTTTCAGATGGCGAGACCTTCAACGAACGAGGACGAGACAGAGGCAGACGCTGATTCTCAACCGGCAAGCGCTTTCCGGACTACGGTACGCAATCTCCTGGGTGAGGAGAATTTTGCGCAGCTTGAAGAAATCGCCAATGCCGCCCGTTCGCAAAAATCGCGCTTTCCGGGTGGCGCATGGAAGCTTCATACCTTCTATGGAGCCATGGAGGACCCGGGATCGCGGACAGCCACTGACGCGGCGTGGAACGCTCACATGGAGCGGCTGCAGCGGTGGGTCGCCTTCAAGCCTGACTCCATCACTCCCCGTGTGGCACTGGCTGAATCCTATCTGCAATTTGCATGGAAGGCTCGCGGTAGTGGGACTGCCGACACCGTGACCGCCGAGGGGTGGCAGCTCTTCGGAGAGAGGGTGCAGAAGGCGCAGGATGTTCTGGAGCAGGCTAAATCACTTTCCACAAGAGATCCTGAGTGGTACCGCGCGATGCAGACTGTCGCTCTCGCCCAGGGATGGGATCACAAACGGGCCGAGCAGTTACTCGAGGAAGCAAATGCTATCGAACCCGGCTACTACTACTTTTACACCTCTTACGCGAACTTTCTGCTGCCCAAATGGAATGGAGAGCCGGGAGACTCAGAGGCGTTTGCGAAAACCATTGCTGACCGTATTGGGGGATCAGACGGCGACGCTATCTACTTCCAAGTGGCTTTGAAGCTGAACTGCTGCGAAGCGCGGGCACAGGCGCCTGCTATCTCTTGGGATCGAGTGAAACGGGGCTTCGCTTCGTTGGAGCGGCTCTACGGCAGCACAAACTACGAGCGAAACGCTCTTGCGTTTATGGCCGTCCGCCAAGGAGACCAAGAATTTGCGCGCCAACTGTTCGTACGCATCGGCGATGATTGGAGTGAGAGAGTATGGCGCCGCAAGGAAAGATTTGATACCAGCAAAGCGCAGGCGAACTTTGCCGCTCCGGTCTCCCAGGGAGAATCCACGGAAGACCTTGTCACTCGGCTAACTCCGCAGCAGAAGCAGCAGTTTGCCGACGCGGGGAAAGCCTTCAGCGGGCAACAATATGCAGAGGCATTCCCGATCTATAAGCAATTGCTCAGCGAGTTGCCGGGCGACGCGGTCCTCTCGAAATTTGCCAGCGAGGCCGCCCTCAATTCCGGAGATACGAGCTTTGCGCTGAGCGCCCTGAAGCCTCTCGCACAAGCCGATCCCGACGATTGGCAAGCGGCCGCGCTCCTTACACGCGCCTGCGCCGAGTCCGGCGACACGTCCTGCCGAGACTCCGGGATCGCACACATGCTGGATCTGCACCGCCGGGGCATCACACCAGCGGGCATGCAGCGATACATTGTGGAGCGCGTCAAGGCGGGTGAAAACAGCCTGCTGATCTGGACGTCGCTCGAGCCTTGGGGGTACTACAAGATTTATGCCTTGGGTCAGGTCTTGGACGGCGAGGGCAAGGAGTTTCTCCACGTCACCCTCGAAAGCAATGACGCCGATCAACCCCTTTTCGCCCAGCAGCATCCGGAAGAGGCTTCTAAGGGGATCCGCAGCTTCTCGCTCGACAGCTATTTGGAGACCGGACTCAACAGCAACGGGCAGCGCACTCAGACCCACTGCACGTACGCGTTTTACGTCGGCCAGCCGCCCTACGAGACTGTTCGGGAGGCGTTCGTCGCGATCGCAACCGGAAAAGCTACCCCCATGAGCAGCCGCACAGGTCTGGTCGTCCCATAGCGCTAGATGTGTGCTCTTGAAACAGCTCACACGTAATAGCGGCCGTTCGCCTTCTTTCCGGACAAGCAAAAACGACTTGTCCGATAAATGATGCCGGCTCAGACGGTCGACGCAAATCGGGGAACCCGGCAAGAATCCAATATGTTCTTGATTCGTTCAGCTTTTTCTTCTCTGCGAGGATTGCTCTGCGTACTTCAATGAACGTAATAGCCGCTTTTGGCCAAGATCGCGTAGTCGCGTCCCTTCTTTCCAAACGATGGCGCGAGACGAACATCGAGCTTATGTGGTTTACCCTCGGCTCCCGTAGCCTTCGTGTAAAACCCCAACGTATAACGCGTCTTGATCCGCTCAATCAGAGCGCGGAACGCGGCATCCAGATGCGCCACATCCTGGACGTCGAAGATTTCTCCGCCCGTCTGGTCCATAACTCTGCGAATGTTCACCAGCCCAGGAATCATGCTCGCGTAGGCAAGAGTTGCCGGCGGGTTGTATCCGGGTATCTTCAGGTTATAAAGAACCGCATCCGCCGCGAGAGTTTCGGTGACGATGTCGCGCGTCCCCTGTCCGCCCGCATCGGTGCCAACGTCATCGCTGATCAGAATGATCACCCGGCGGCCGTTCGGAGGCGCACTGAGGAGATACTGCGCGGCGAGAAAGATGCCGTCATTGATATTTGTGGCGCCGCGCGCGTGGAATGTATTGATCTGCTCGGCAATCTTGGTCTTGTCGGTCGTGAACGGCACGCGTAATTCGGCTTCGGTGGAAAAGGTAAACAGCGCCACCTCGTCTTCGGGTTTAAGCGCTGCAAGAGCGGTGTTGGCGGCGTCGCGCAACGGGCCCAGGAATGGACCAATCGAATCACTTAGATCCAATACCAGGGCAACATTGAGAGGCAGTTCGTCGCGGCTAAAGACGTCTATCTTTTGGACGACGCCGTCTTCGCGCAGCTCGAAGTCGCTTTTTTTCAGATCGGCCATAATCTGACCGGCCTTCGTCTTCACGGTAGCGTCAACCATTACGAGGTTCACGTCCACGCGAATGACACTCTCGTTTTGGTCCTGCGCTAGAACAGGGATTCGAGAAAAGAAGCCAGCGAAAACGACCAGAACTGACATGCGCAGTGTGATTCGCCAAAATGTGGACATCGCCGCTGCTCAACTCTCCGCGACGCGGTTTGCGATCTTGTGGCAAGATCCGGCGTCGTTAAACGCCGAAATCTCTTTTACCACTATATCGTTCAAGCCGAACTGTTTAGTCTCGACTTTATCTTTGCACAAAGCCATGGCAGGCCGGCTAACTCCCGAGATACAGGATTGCCGGACATGTCCGGTTTCCGCGATCTATCAAGCGCTAGCCAATTCGCTGGAGATAACCCGTGTTGAGAACCACTGTTTGCTGCGATCTACACCGGATAGATGCCGACCGTCCTAACCCTCAGAAATCGATCCGATGCGGCCCGCGCAGTAGGTGGGAATCATCCATGAGGGAAGCGTGTCGGAACCGCCCGAGACAGACGGCAGGTCTTCCCTTGAACTCGCCGAGGGCGTGGCGAGCATCACCTGCCGTCATCCAGTTTGTTTGGCAAAAGGCTGCGTCATAGTATGTTGACGGAAATGCGCAAGCCGGGGTGAACGCGGTCGTACATATAATAGCCGCCATTGAGGTACACGACGTATACGTCATCCGAGTAGCCCCAACCGACCGGCCACGGATCGATGAATCCGAACGAGTAGCCGCCATACTCGAAGCGCCTTCGATCATACTCGCCCCGGTTAACGTGGAAACTGTGCCCGCTGCCAAAATTGGAGGCGTAACTGGCATCGGAGATGCGGCCATGCGAGGAGTTACCTCTGTTCCCGCCCGCGGCATGTGTCTGCTGCGTGCGTGCCTGGCTTGTTCCGCTGTTACGTTGCGGTGAACTGTTCACGGCGTGTGTCTGTGGCCGCTGCGTGCGCGCGGTCTGTTGTGTGTGTTGTTGCTGCGCCGGCCTGGCCGTCGTTCGCGTCTGTTGCTGGGCCGCGGGTCTGGCTTGCCGTTGCTGCTGTGCCGGCCTGGCCTGCGAGTGTGTGGCCTGTGAGTGCGTGGCCTGCGAGTGTGTGGCCTGCGAATGTCCCGTGTTTCCGCTTCCTTGCCGTGGGTAGGCGGAAGCAGTCGTTCCGAGAACCAAAATCAGTGTTGCTGTAGCAATCGTGAGTTTCATGTGTGTGCCTCAAATTTGGATGCACCCATAGTCTGGCCGATCCAGACTTGTTTGTCTGTCTTGTACAGCACACGTTCATCACTCTGCTTCAGGAAAGCTTCGGATACCGGTAAGCAGGACAGATCTGTTTCCCCGGGCGAATGGTCGGCCACTCGGAAGCAATCTGACGCAGCTATCTCAGCTCTTGCGATCAACTACACAGACGAAACGTTGCTTCCCCCAAAATGACTCACTAGCGAGTCCCGCAGGATTATTTTTTTGCCGAAAAAATGGGGATAGCGGAGCGGGGAAGTGAAAGGGAGCCGGGAACTAATCCACATCCACCGGCACGACCAGCGGGTCCGTCGAGGCGGGATTGTCTTGGTTCTTGCTCCATGCGTCCAGGCAAGTCTGCAGGGTCGTGAATAACTGAGCGGTCCGAATGGGTTTGGAAACGTAAGCGTCCATTCCCGCGTCGAGGCAGCGTTCCTCGTCGCCTTTCAGGGCGTGGGCGGTCATTGCGATGATCGGGACGTGGCCGCCGGCGGTTTTCTCTTTCTTGCGAATCGCCGCAGTCGCTTCGAATCCGTCCATTTCCGGCATCTGAACGTCCATCAGGATCGCATCAAAGGGATGCTCCTCGTGTTCGGCGACCGCGGAGCGCCCGTCTCCAACGACGGTCACTTCGAACCCTCGCTTCTCCAGCAGGCGCTGCGCAAGTTTTTGATTCACTTCGTTATCTTCGGCCAGCAGGATTCGGTGCCTGTGATGCTCTTCCCGCAACGAATGTTTCGTCACGAGCTGCGAGGCCGCTTTCATCGGCCCCTCGTGCAGGGCCGCGCAGATCGCTTCCAGCAATTCCCTCCGCCGGATGGGTTTCACCAGGTACGCCGAAATCCCCAGCGCGCGGCAGCGCGCAGCGTCTCCCGCCTGTCCCACGGAGGTCAGCATCATGA